>Ga0126373_10000010_pt1 | contig 236316 bp, 166 predicted proteins | sample PanSoiMetPlot_11_FD_92545 | JGI IMG/M metagenome (GOLD analysis project Ga0126373, IMG submission 92545) | Tropical forest soil microbial communities from Panama - MetaG Plot_11 | ecosystem: Environmental > Terrestrial > Soil > Tropical forest > Bulk soil | place: Panama | collected 2016-02-17
ATGTGAGGGGCAAAAAGAGGGCAGAACGGTTAATCAACTGATAATAAATACCTTGTCTCAATTTTCAAATGTGCCCAAAACGCCACTTATTTGCCCCGAATCGCCACTTTTTTCACCAACTTTGCAGGCCTCTTTTACCGCCAGGTTCAAGTCGCATGACTGTCGGCAGCCCCAAATCTGGTCAGGCGGCAAAATATACCCCCACCCCCTAAACTCCCCCGCCTCGTCCCACAAATTGGAACAATTCGGATGCAACTTGACGCGCTTAAGTGCGCTTTAGTGCGCGGAATTCACGGCTTTCTCAAAAGCGCGTCGCGATCCATAACGTTCCCTTCGAAGATGAGCGTGGAGATGCGCCGCGCGTTCCAGATATTTACCGCGGGGTCGCCATCGATCACAAGGATATCGGCCCGCCGTCCTGGCGCAATCAGTCCCAGCTCGTTCCAATGGAACTGAAGCGAATAATTGTTCGTCGCCGCGGCAAGCGCCTCGCGCGGCGTGAGGCCAAGGCGCACCAGCATCTCCATCTCGACATGCATGGAGATACCGGTGAACGACCCCGTCGCCGGGGCTCCCGAAGCGGCGAGATAGTGCGGGAATGCCGCGAAAATAGCCTGGTTGAGCCGCCACAGCCGCATGCCAGACTGATCGGCTTTCTTGCGCAGGTTCTCTTCCATGTAGCGCTGCGCCATTGCCGGCAGGTGGTGCGACCACGACGGAAGCGGATAGACCATCTCGCCGGTCTTTCGATCGGGCGGATCGAACATGCGCACGGGATCCAGCAGCTTCGCGGCAGGCTCTTCCCACAGGTTGCGATGGCCGGGAAGGCGCTGGTAGTAATTCGCGAATGTGGGCATCAGCGCGGCATGGTGCGAAGCAATCAGGTTCGCGTACCGGCGCACGTGTACATCGGTGATCGGCAGCCGCTCCGAATAGTCGTACGCGGTGGCCGCTGACGGCCCTTCTGGATCGTTTACCAGCGGCTGCTGCAACTCATCTGGAATGACACCGAGCTCGTAACGGCCCATGTGCAGCAGCGCGTCCACGCCGGCTTCGATGCCTACGCGATACGGCGTGGAGACAAACTCGCCGTATGTGACCATGCCCATCTGGTGCGCGCGCGAAATGATCGATTGCGTGTTGGCGGCTGTGAGATCGTGGCCCAGGTACACGACTTTGGTTCCGAGCTTCGCAGTCTCGGCCAGCTGGGCCTGGGTGTCTTCTGGGCTCAATTCTGCGGGACGCCCGTCTTGGCGCAGTTTCTCGGTCCAGTCACTGTGGCTGATCAGAAGGCTCCAGTCGTCGGTGGTGCCGACGGAGTCGATCAGATAAAGGTGTGGAGAGGGGTGGACAGAGAAATCAATATGGCCCCGGCGGCTGTCTGCGCTGACAACTGCGGTCGTAACGCCCATGTACAGGCTGGCATCGGCTTCGCCCTGGCTGTTCATCCCGACGAATCCATCGACCAGGCCGGGGATGATGAACTTGCCAGTACAGTCGATGATGCGCGCGCCTTTGGGGATCTGGACGGTTGCGGCAGAGCCAACATCAGTGATCTTGCCGTTCTGCACGATTACGACAGCGTTGACGATGTCGTTGGCAGAGCGCCCCCAGTCGGTGACATCGACAACCGTGCCGCCCGTAAGCGCCAGGGGCGCCGGAGCAGGCACGGGCACGGCCTGTGGCCACGCCCCTGCGCCCAGCAAAAAGAGTCCGGCAATCCATCCCAGGAATAAACGGTACATGAAGGCGATGTTGCTGAAGTGAATTGTCGCATGGCTGAGTTGCGTGCCCGGGCTCAAGCACGAAGGCGCGGTTTCAATGGACGGTAGATTCAATTTGCGCAGCACGAAGGCGATCGATACGGCTCAGCTCGCAACCAGGGTGCGGCGCTGGCGGCGAGTGAGCAGGGGCACCACCTGGGCGTGGGCTTCGTCCACGGTGATGCCATACTTTGCGCGCAGCGCATCAACTTTGCCATGCTCGATGAATTGATCGGGCCAGCCGATGCGGACAACGGGGATGTTGTAGCCCATCTCGTCAAGCGCTTCGAGCACCGCGGAGCCGAATCCCCCCATCTTCACGTGGTCTTCAAAAGTGACGAACGCGGCCACGCGCTGTGCGTACTTCTCGAGCGCGTCGCGATCGATCGGCTTGATGAAGCGCGGATTGATGACGGCGGTGGAATAGCCTTCGCGCTCGAGCCGTGCGCTCAACTCGAGCGCCATCGGCATCATTTGGCCCAGGCCGAGGATCGCCACATCGGAGCCGTCGCGAATCACTTCAGCCTTGCCGATGGGCAGCGCCTGCGGCTCGGGCTTGCGCTGCACTCCGACGACGGCGCCGCGCGGGTAGCGGATGGCGCTCGGGCCGTTGAGCGTCAACGCGGTCTTCATCATGTCCCGCAACTCGTCTTCGTCCTTCGGGGCCATTAGCACCATCTCAGGAATGCCGCGCAGGTATGCGATATCGAACAGGCCGTGATGCGTGGGGCCGTCGTCGCCGCTCAGGCCGGCGCGGTCCATGCAGAACAGGACGGGGAGCTTCTGCAGCGCCACATCGTGCACGATCGGATCGAAGGCGCGCTGCAGGAACGTGGAGTAAATGGCGCACACCGGACGGAAGCCGCGGGTGGCCATTCCCGCAGCGAAGATGACCGCATGCTCCTCGGCGATCCCCACGTCAAAGTAGCGTTTGGGATGATGCGGGCGGAAGAGATCGAGGCCCGTGCCGTTGGGCATGGCCGCCGTGATGGCCACGATGCGCGAATCGTGATTTGCAAGGTCGACCATCGACGCCGCAAATGCTTCGGCATAAGTCTGCTGCCCTGATGCTGTCTTGCCGGTCTCCGGGTCATACGGGCCGAGGCCGTGAAACTTCTTCTGGCCATCGAGAGCGGGCTGGAACCCTCGCCCCTTCTGGGTGAGCACGTGCAGCAGGACCGGGCGGTCGGTGACGGACTTAAGAAATTTGAACGACTCAATCAATTGCGGAAGATTATGGCCGTCGATCGGGCCGTAGTAGTCGAGGCCGAACTCCTCGAAGAGCATCGAGGGCCAAAGCATGCCCTTGGCCGCTTCCTCGGCGCGCCGGATGACGTTGACGGCGGTCTTGCCGCCGATCTTTTCGACCATGCGCCTGGAGAAATCGTGCAGGTGCTGGTAGTGTTCGTTGGTCACAACGCGGTGGAAGTACCGCGCGATGGCGCCGACGTTGCGGTCAATAGACCACTCGTTATCGTTGAGCACGACGATCAGCCGCTTCGTCTGTTCGGCGATGTTGTTCAGCGCTTCGAAAGAAATTCCATTGGTAAAGGCCGCATCGCCCGCGACGGCAACGATGTTCTCGACGCCGCCCGCCATGTCGCGCGCGACAGCCATACCGAGCGCTGCGCTCAGAGCCGTGCCCGCATGCCCCGCCCCGTAGCAGTCGTGCTCGCACTCGGTGCGCAGCATGAATCCGTTGAGGCCGCCCGGTTGGCGAATGGTGTCAAAGCCGCCGCGCCGGCCGGTGAGGATCTTGTGCGTGTAGGCCTGGTGGCTGACGTCAAAGATGAACCTGTCCTGGGGTGTGGAAAATACGTAATGCAGCGCAAGGGTCAGCTCCACCACTCCCAGGTTCGGGCCGAGATGCCCGCCCGTCTTCGAGAGAGTCTGGATCAGAAACGCGCGTATCTCCTCCGCGAGCTGCGCAAGCTGAGCGTAGTTCAGTCCCTTCACATCCGCGGGGGATTGGATCGTTTCCAGGATGGTCGACATGACTCCCTTTGTCCCGGTCCACGCCGGGAAACGCAAGAAAACGCGCCTCTTTGGCAAAGGGCGCGGCTTCGAGCGCGCTATCGCCAAGTATACCAACTGGCGGGATTTCTCGCCGCATTCCGGGCGACTTAGCGTTAATTCCAGGCAGTTTAACGAATCGGAACCGTATCGAGGTGCACGGGGCCGAGGATGCCGGACGGAACCGGCTTGAGATTGTCCATATCCTGCGGCGCGAATCGCTTGCCGTACTTTGCCCAGAGCGCGGTGTAGTCGCGCGGCGGCTGGCCGGCAAGCTCATTGATTGCCGTGTTGTACACGCGGACTTCAAGCTTGTTCTCACCAGGATGGACGAACTCCGTTATGTCCAACCGATACGGCGGATGCCACAGCGATCCCGCGCGCTTTCCGTTCACAAAGATCACCGCCGCTTCCCGGATTGGCGGGTCAAGCAGCGCATGCATGCCGTCGGCTCCCGGAGGGCGGTCATCGGCGACGGGCTTCCCCTCGCCGAAGTCGAGGATCACTCCGTGAACGCCGGTCTGCGGGTCCGGGAAGAATCGGGAATAGACGGCTTCGCCAGAGAAGTGCTGGCGACCGGAGAGTTGAGTCCAGGAAGCGAGTGAATCAAGGTGAAGTTTTCCCGGCTCGGTTCCAGCAAATGAAATGGACCAATCTCGGCTCAGATCTTCGACCGGCTCAGGGCGTATGCCGGGCCCGAGAAATTTGGCTGGCGTCGCGGGAAGAGAGCTTGGACTGAGGACGAAGATGCGCGATTCGTATGGATCGAGATGCATCGGAAGACGCTGGCCCAGATCGACGCGCACATCATCGCGAATTCCGCCGCTCTCCGGGTCCCATGCCTCGACATGGCGGCGCGTTGTCCGAAAACGAATTTGCGCATCGAGAGGCTGATTGCTCGTATTCGCCACGAAGTAGACTTCGCGATTCTCGAGCCTGCGATGAATGAATCCGAGCCCCGCCGTCTGGCCGATTGCATCGAGGTCGGGTTGGAGAGCGGAGTGTAGCGCTTCCGGCAGATCCTTTAGAGAGCTGGTCGAGACCCCGCGAGCGACGTCGCTTCGGAACAGATATGAAGATATCAATTCAATTTGTACAGAATCTCTCTGCTCCAACAGGCCGGACGCCAACGATGGTGTCTTCCCGACTGAAATGACGTGGCCGGTATTAGCAAACTCCTCAATGCGCTTGTAGGTCGCGAGCGGAATCCGGTCCGTTGGCGGAATGATCAAAATCGGATACGGCACCGTCCCGAGCTTGTCGATCGTCGCCGCATCGATGTAGTCCACGCTGTATCCCGCATCGAGAATCGCCGCCATCAGTTCCGGCGAGATCCGCTTCTCCATTTCGTCCGTCACTGAGACATGCCCCGGCGTAAATGCCGCCTGTGCATCGTCCTCCGGCAGCAGGATCGCGACGTCGTTCGCCGGCTTGCCCTGCCTCAGCAGCCAGCTCACGCGCGTAAGGTACTGCGTGATCTCCGGCATCACCGCGAACCACGGGTTATGCTCGTTGAATACCGCGGCCGCGTAGAACGCCCATCCCGGCTCGCCCGCCGACGGCGGCGAATACGGCCAGCCGTGCCCGACGAACTGGTTAACGCCGAGCAGGAACATTCGGTCGGCCTCGGCCTTCATATCCAGCGGCGTGGCGCGAAAAGCAGGCGAATGCAGCCACGTCCACGTCTCCGCCGAAACAACATTGCGGCCATACAGATGCGCCGCGGACGTGGCCCAGCGGCAATACGAGAACTGCCGCCACTGCATCCCCTCGCCTTCAATCAGGTTGGGGGTGGCTTCGTCGGCCAGGGTCACCGCTGGATCGCCGTAAGTCTGCGAGCGGAACAGCGTGTGGTGTGCCTCGGCAAACTGCGTGATCGGCGCGAGATAGTTCTCGCGGATCAACTCGGATAGCGTCTTGCCCCAGTCGTGGCGTACGGCATCCGCTTCGGGCGTTCCGCCAGCGAGCAGTTCGGGTAGATGCGGAATCAGGTCATACCCGCACCGCTTCAGGAACTCAGCAGGCAAGTCGGGCGTCCAGTCCGACCCCTCCACCTCGAGCGAATCGGAGAAGACCGAATACGGCGGTCTACTCCCGAACGCGTTCAGCAGCGGAGTGGCCACGTCGGCCAGGTGTTCATCGATTGCGGCCCGCGCAAAGTGGTCGAGCACATTACCCTCAGTGCCGTACGCCGCGCGCTTGACCTGCATGCCGGTGTGGCTGGCGATAAAGAACAACTCGCTGCTGCTGGTAACAGTTGAGGAATCGTCGTGGAGCGCGAGATCGATTCGGTGCGCGAGGTCCGGGTCGAGCGCTTTGCCATCAAATGACGCAATAATGGACTCGCCGGGCTGCAACTCAGGTTTACCGGACGGGGAACCAACCAGCGGCACGCGCGCAATCCGCAGCCGTCCGGCCGCCAAATCCAGTGTGGTCTTCGGCCCGCCGTACGGCCAGCCGCTGCCCAGCGTGATATCCACGCGCAGACCGAGCGAGCGAGCCGTCGCGTTGGCGAACAAAACCGCATCCAGGAAATCCGGAGAGAGGTAACGCAGGTTGCGAATGCCCTTTGCCGGGTCGTCAAGCGCCAGCGGGTACACCGGCTGAATCTCCACGCCGCCGATCCCTGCATCACGCATCGTGCGGAGTTCCTTCTCCAACTCCGGTTTCGTGACCGCCGGCCCGAACCACCACCACCGCATCAAGGGCCGCGCGTCATCCGGAGGATGCAGAAATCCCTCGCGCAGGCTGTCGCCGGCGCTCTGCGCCCCAACGGCGCATGCAGTAGTGATGAAAAACGCAACAGCGGCGACCCAGCCGCGGACGGACCTCGTCATAGCGATTGAGCCAGTGTACCGTTTCGCGTGGCCTTCAAACATCGATTCGATTCCCGGTTTACGATGGTTCGTAGAACTCCCTGCGAGGGATACTTCGTGAGCCGAACTGCACATTCGCTTTTATCTTCACTGGCGCTCGTTGCGGCGCTCTCCGCTCCCTGCGTGGCTGTGGGGCAGATGCTTGAGCCCGCCGCTCCTCCTGCCATTCCCAATCCCCTTGCCGACCCCACCATGACCAGCGGCAAGGCGCTGCTGCTCGATCTCGAGTCGCGCTTCGGCAAGGACGTGGCCGCTCGCGGCGGTGCCGGATTCGCATCGTGGTTTGCCGGCGATGGAGTCGTGCTCGGCAATGGCGCCGTGCCGGTAGTTGGCAAGGTCGCGATCGAGAAATCCGCGAACTGGTCGCCGCAGCAGTACCAGCTCACCTGGACGCCGACCGACGCCCTGATGGGGCCCTCGGGCGACATGGGCTACACCTGGGGCCATTTTGAGGGCCACAGCAAGGACGCCAACGGCAATCCGGTGATAACCTCAGGCCGGTACATCACCGTGTGGCGCCGTGAGGCCGACGGCACATGGAAGGTAGTGCTCGATGCCGGTGCAAACGAACCCGCGGCCGGCGGCGACTGCTGCAAGCTGCCCACGCCGTGACGCTAAGGCGTCAGGCTAAGTGATTCGGCCGACGAAATTCGACATCAAGCGAAACCAGCATAGTAACTCTGTGGAAAACTCCTCAGTAACTCAATAATTGCACTAGAGTGCGATTTTGGGTTACCTGAGTGGTACAGAGTTTCGGGCGTTTATTCCCCCTTTTGTGTCAGAGCCAACTGGCGTTACTTCTCCGATACTTATACGAATACAGGTGCGTTGAAAACTCAAATGGGTGCGATACAGAGTTTCCAGCAAGCCGAGCCGCCGCGATTGATCTCCAGGTCGGAGTTCGACGTATTCGACCGCAATTCCGATCCGGCGCTCGACGAGATCACCGAGCTGGCCGCGGTGCTGAGTTTTGGCGACTACGCATACATAGGCTGGATGGACTTCAATCGGCTGTGGTTCAAGTCGAAATACGGGTTCACCGGCAACGAACAGCCGCGCGCCGCAACCGCCTGCCAATGGGTCACCATGACCAGCCAGTCGCTGCTGGTGAGCGATACGGCGCAGGACGGACGGTTCTCTCCCGAAGGCATTGAGTTGCCCGGAGTGAAGCACTGCCGCTCCTATGCCGGGGTGCCCCTCTTCTCGCCGAGCCAGCAGATCATCGGCACTCTTGCCGTTTTGTCGCGCAGGCCCGATCAGTTCAAACCTGAACACATTACGCTGCTCGAAGTGCTCGGCCGCCAGGCGGTTACGCGGCTGGAGCTTTACAACCGCATCCGGGCCCAGGAACACGCACAGCGCGCCCGCCAGCGCACCGAGCGCGCGCTCGCGGTTGAGCGCTGCTTCGTCGCTGCGACGCTCGATTCGATTCCCGGGCTGGTGGCGGTGCTCGACACGGCCGGGCGCATGGTGCGCGTGAACCAGTCGTGCTCGCACCTGACCGGTTTGAGCCTCGCCGACGCGGCGGGCCGCCCGTTCGCCGACGAGTTGCTTGAGGCTGACGCCCGCGAATGGGCCACCGGCAAATTGCGCGAAGCCGCATCTGGCCAGGCGTCGGGACCGCACGAGACCACCTGGCGCATTCTCAACGGCCAGCCGCGCCGCGTGAGCTGGACGCTGCGTCCGTTGACCGGTCCCAACAACGAGATTCAGTACATTATCGTCAGCGGGCAGGACGTAACCGAGCAGCGCGAGGCGGAAAAGGCGCTGCTGTCGAGCGAAGCGCGCTACCGCGAGGTGGTCGAGGGCAGCCTTGGGTTCGTGTTTACGTGCACGATGGAGGGCCGCCTGACGTCGCTCAACGCATTCACTGCGGAGACGCTAGGCTATCGCATTGACGACCTGATGGGCCGCTCCATCACCGAGTTGCTCGATCCCGCGGGAGCGGCGACCTTCCAGGAGTGCATGCAAACGCTCAAGACACGCGAAGAATGGCAGGGAGCGATTCCGGTGCGCCGCGGCGACGGAGTGTATCGCCGCATCGCTTTCCGCAGCCGGCGCATCGACTTGCATGATGACCGGCCCTTCATCCTGAACCACGGCGTGGATGTGACGGAGCAGCACGAGGCCGAAGAGGCTCTGCATCTCGCCACGCGCCAGCGGCAGCTCATTCTCGAGTCGGTGGGCGACGGCATCTATGGCATCGACCTCGATGGCCGGCTCACCTTTATCAACGAAGCGGGTGCCCACGCGCTCGGCTACAGGCCTGAGCAGCTCACCGGACGCGATGTGCACGAGGTTATCCACCACAGCCATGCCGACGGCACGCCATACTCGAGGATCACAAGCCCGATCTTGCAGGGCATGCGGCGTGACGAGACGGTGCGGATGCGCGACGAGGTTTTCTGGCGTGCCGACGGCACTTCGATTCCCGTGGAGTACACCGCCAGCCCGCTGATTGAAGACGGCCGCATCTCCGGCATGGTGGTCGCGTTCCAGGACATTTCGGAACGGCGCCGCCTCGAAAAGATGAAGGACGAGTTCATCTCCACAGTAAGCCACGAGTTGAGGACGCCTCTGACTTCGCTGCGCGCGTCGCTTGGGTTGATTTCGTCGGGCACGCTCGACCGCCGGCCCGAGAAGCAGCGCCAGATGATCGAGATGGCCATCGGCAACTGCGACCGCCTCGTGCGGCTGGTCAATGACATTCTCGATTTTGACAAAGTAGAGAAAGGCCGGCTCCCACTGCGGCGGGTCCCGGCGGAGGCCGTCGACCTGCTGCGCCGCGCAGCCGACATTGCCTACACTGCGGCCAGCCAGGCGAAGATTAGCTTCCGCATCGAGGCTGTTCCCGCCCTGGCGCTCGCCGACGAAGACCGAGTGCTACAAGTGCTTAGCGAGCTGATAACGAATGCGATGAAGTTCTCCGCTCCCAACACAACTATTCGCCTGAGCGCGCAACCGGCAGGCGAGCGCGAAGTGTGCTTCGCAGTCGAAGACCAGGGCCAGGGCATTCCGCCGGAGAAACTCGAGCACATCTTCAATCGCTTCCAGCAGGGCGACGCATCGGACACGCGCGCCCTCGGCGGGACAGGCCTCGGACTCGCGCTCTGCCGCAGCATCGTGGAGCAGCACGGCGGCCAAATCTGGGCCGAGAGTGCGCTCGGCCGCGGAAGCCGGTTCCTGTTCACGCTGCCCAGCGCAAGCCTTTCGCAATAACAACGGACTCAAGTTCACGTGTCAGGTTGCGGCGTGCAGGTTCCACGGCGTGTGCAGCCCACGCGTGAGACAATGCGTCCCAGGGCTTCCCCGCGGTTCATCTTGATTCCAGCAACATCTAAGCCGACATGGCTATTGCCGGAAGAATCGTAAATTTTCTCTTCGGCCGTCCGCTCGCCACGAGCGAGGAACGCGCCGAGCACATCGGTCCCATTGCCGGCATTCCCATCTTCGGCCTCGATGCGTTAAGCTCCGCCGCATACGGCCCCGAAGCCGCACTCACTCTGCTCATTCCGCTCGGCGTGATGGGCGTGCACTATATCGTGCCGATCAGCACGGCCATCATCATCCTGCTGGGTATTGTCTTTTTCAGCTACCGCCAGACGATCGACGCCTATCCGCAAGGCGGCGGCTCGTACACCGTGGCAACTGAGAACCTTGGCGATGGCGCCGGCCTACTCGCGGCTTCGGCGCTCATGATCGACTACATTCTTACAGCCGCGGTAGGCATCTCCGCTGGGGTTGGTGCGCTCATCTCTGCCGCGCCCTCGCTCCAGCCGCACACGCTCGGGCTGTGCCTTGGTGTGCTGCTCATCCTCACCATCGTGAACATGCGCGGCGTGCACGACACCGGCGTAGCCTTCATGATCCCCACGTATCTCTTCACGGCAACGCTGCTCATCGTGATTATCGCGGGCGCATTCCAAGCCGTCCATGCTGGCGGCCATCCGCATCCGCTCGCTCCAATGCCCGCGGTGCCGGCAGCCTCGACTGCGATCGCCGGGTGGTGGCTTCTGCTCAAGGTCTTCTCTTCGGGTTGCACGGCCATGACCGGCGTGGAAGCAGTCTCGAACGGCATCATGGCCTTTCGCAAACCCACGCAGCGCAACGCAAAGATCGCGCTCACCATCATCATCGTGCTGCTGGCGATACTTCTCGCGGGCATTGCGCTCCTGTGCCGCGCTTACCACATAGCCGCCACCGATCCCAACAAAACAGGCTACGAGAGCGTGCTGTCGATGCTCACCCGCGCCGTGATGGGCCACGGATGGTTCTATTACGTCACCATCGGGTCCGTTCTGCTCGTTCTCGCGCTTTCGGCCAACACTGCGTTCGCGGACTTTCCCCGCTTGACGCGCGCGATCGCGCAGAACAATTACCTGCCGCACGTCTTCGTTCTGCGCGGCCGCCGCCTGCTTTACTCCTGGGGCATCTACGTCCTGGTCGTGCTGACCGCCGCCCTGCTCATGATCTTCGGCGGAGTCACGGATCGCCTCATCCCGCTTTACGCCATCGGCGCATTCATGGCATTCACGCTTTCGCAGGCGGGGATGGTGATGCACTGGAAGCGCCGCGGGGACACGGGCCGCATGCTGGTCAACGGCCTTGGCGCGTTCGCCACCGGCATCACCACTCTTGTTGTCCTCGTCGCCAAGTTTGTCGAGGGCGCATGGATCACGGCTCTGCTCGTGGCGGGAATGATCCTTCTCATGCGCGGCGTGCACCGCCACTACCGCCGCGTTGCCCGTGAAATCAAGCTTGACAGCCCGATCTCGCCGGCAGATGTGTCCGAGCCCATCGTCATTGTGCCCATCGACCGCTGGAGCCGCCTCACGGAAAAGGCTCTGTCGTTCGCTCTTTCCATGTCAAGCGATATCCGCTGCCTGCACGTCCACGTCTCCGACGAGAAGAACGACATCGAGTCCATCTGGGAGCCGATGGTCGCCGCACCGCTGCGTGCCGCAGGCAAACCTGTGCCCAGGCTCGAGTTACTCAAGTCGCCGTATCGTCACGTTCTGCAACCGGTGATCGATTACATCCTGCACGCCGAACAAAAATCGAAGGACTCCAAGATCTGCGTCCTTGTTCCAGAACTCGTCGTAAAGCACTGGTGGGAGAATCTGCTTCACAATCGGCGAGCGGGCCTGCTCAAGGTGATCCTGCTCGTGCGCGGCAACCGCCGCATCGTGGTCATCAACATCCCCTGGTACCTGGAGCGCGGCTGATTTCTTGTTTGTCCAGACGTCAGGATTCCCTTCCCCGTCCTGAGCCGTCACAATAGATCGTGGTGTTCCCGGGTCACGATCATTGCTCGACACGCCGGTTCCGCGCTGGAGCCATCGCCTTGCTCATTGGGCTCGCGCTCGTGTTAACGCCGAAAGGCAGCAGCGCGCAGCAGCAGGCGGACAACAATCCGGCGCCGCTTTCTTCAGCGCCCCCGGCTACGTTGCATGGCGTAGTGAAGAACACCGCCACCGGCCAGCCCTTGCCGCGTGCTCTCGTTTCAGTTGGCGGAGACTCCGGCCTTGCGGCCCTCACGGATGGCGATGGCCGGTTCGAAATCGGTGGCGTTTCGCAGGGGCCGAATGTCGTAACGCTGACCAAACCGGGTTTTGACGACGGGACCGACGACTCTTCGATTATGGGTTCCATACTCGGTACCGGCTCCTTCACGCACAATGTCGTCGTAGTGGCCGGCATGCCGGATGTCGACTTCGCGATGCGCCCGTCGAACGCCATCCACGGCCAGATACAGCTCTCAACTGGCGATCCCGGCGAGAACATCAAAGTCACTCTCTTCGAGCGCGCTATCCAGGATGGACGTGCAATGTGGCGACCGCGCGACACCAGGCCCACCGGCGCTGACGGCGCGTACCGCTTCGCCGGGCTTCCGGACGGCGTGTATGCCGTCACCGCCGTGGACAGCGAACTTGACGTTGCGCAGATGCTCACCACTTCCAGGTCCGAGGTGGACTGGTTCGCCGCGATGTACTATCCCGATGCTCGTGACTTCTCGAGTGCCGGACGCATCCGCCTCGCAGGTGGGCAGCAGGTCCAGGCCAATTTCATGCTTGTGCGCGAGCCGTTCCACCTCGTCCGGGCTGCGGTCGCATCGCCAAACGGGGCCGCAGTCGGCAACTCAGCCAGTCTTCCCAAAGGGACCATGATCTTTTTAACGAAGAATGGCGCGAATGTTCCACTCGAAATCCAGAGCGTCCTCTCGGGCCTCGAAGCCAAAGTGACCGATCTCGACGGGCGCCTGCTGCCCTACCGGCCGCAATACGATGCCGGCTCGCACACCGTCCGCGCTCTTCTTCCCGATGGCACGTACTCGTTAAGGCTTTCTGCGTCCCGGCCCGCTCCTGCGCCTCCTGGGGGTACCGCGTTCCGCCACAATTCGCTCATGACCGGCCAGGGCGACGTATCAGTTGCCGGGCATCCGGTAACGAATCTGCGCATCGCCGTTGCGCCGGCCCCTTCGGACTCGCTCCAGGTTCTAGTTAATCGCACTCAGCCCCAGCCCGAGTCTTTATCTGGCACGAGCGACAGCAATACGGGTGTTTACATCTCTGCGACCCTGGCCGGGCAGGGCGTGGTCGATCAGGCGCAGGGTGAATTCGCTCAGGGCCCCACTCAAGGCATGCTCGAGACCAATCCACTCGCTCCGGGATCTTATTGGCTGCACACGATCGTCGCGGAACGCGGCCTGTGCGAGTCATCGTTTACGGCCGGCGGCGCAAACATGGCGCGCGAGCCGTTCGTCGTGGCTCCGGGCGGGTCGACTGCGCCCCTTACCCTTACGCTCCGCGACGATTGCGCCTCTCTCAAGGTCAGTCTGCCGGGCGAGAACGCAGGCATTGTTGCCGGCGAGGAACCCGCATACACGGTGTACGTGGTTCCCGACGCCGACTTGACGACTGACGCTCCTGTCGCCACGCTGCGCGCCTCCACTGGCGGCGTGCATGTTTTTAACAACCTCACTCCCGGCAGCTACCACGTCTATACCTTCACCGCCGCGGTGAATCTTGAGTATCACAATCACGATGCGCTCGCGGCGCTGCCGACTCCCGGCCAGCAGATCACGCTTTCTCCGGGAGACACAGGCAGCCTCGTCGTCGAGGTGCCGCAGCCATGACGAATCCGGCGCGCGGTGGGCTGATGCTGCAGGTCCTGCTTGCCGGCGCGATATCTGCGATCGTGCTGCCGCCGGCTGCAACGCGAGCACAGGTCCCTTCGACCGCGGCTACCGCCGGCTATCGCATCGCGGGGCGCGTGGTGAATTCGGTTACGGGCGAGGCCGTGCCCGGCGCCACGCTGAGCGCATTCGATGAGGAGGGCAACCAGGTTTTTGCATCCGCGATCGCCGATCAGGAGGGCCGCTTCTCAATCGACCACGTTCCCGCGGGCAAGTATCCGCTCAGCGCATCCAAGCGAGGCTATCTCACCGGATATTACGACCAGCACGGCGACTTCAACTCCGCCGTCGTTACCGGGGAGGGGCAGGATACGGCGAACCTCGTCTTTCAGTTCACTCCCAGCGGCGTGCTGCGCGGCGTGATCACTGACGACGGAGGCGATCCCGTGGAAGGCGCGACGGTGATGCTTTTCAAGCGCAGCGACGCCACCGCTACTGCGCAGCACATGCGGCACATGACCAATGCGGCCACGGACGATACGGGTGCCTACGAGTTCGCTGGGCTGGAGCCGGGTGAGTACATGGTGGCCGTACAGGCCGTGGCATGGTACGCGCAAAATGCGACGGCAAGCCCGTCGGCCGCGCCCAACCCGCTCGATGTCGCCTATCCGGTTACCTATTTCGACTCCACCACCGACGAGGGAGCAGCGCAACCAATCACGCTCGACAGCGGCGCCCGTGAGGAGGCCGACATCGTGCTTCATGCTGTTCCGGCTCTCCACTTCACCATGCGGGTGCCCGCCCAGACGATCCGCGGCGACCGCTTCGCGCCGATTGAGATGCGGCAGTCCGTGTTTGGCAATGAGATCTCTGCACGAACTGCCATGCGAGGTCCAAGTCCGGACAGCCCGCAGATGATTGAATTCACCGGCCTTGCGCCGGGCCGCTACGAGCTTCAGCAGGGAGAACCGGCACACATCCTGCAGCTGAACGCCGTTACGAGCGGCGAAATCGACCCCACGGCGGGCACGCTCGCGCCGCCGGTCTCGGGAACTCTGCGCACGTCCAACGGAACAGCCCTTCCCGATGAGATCAACCTTGTGCTTGCTCCCGCCGATGGCGGCCATCAGGGCGTCGTGGCAGGCGCTCACAAAGGGCGGTTTCAATTCGATGCGGTGCCGGCGGGCGAGTGGACCCTTGCAGCCACTTCGGCCGGCGGCGCGGCCCAATCGCTGTCGGTTGTTGGCATCTCCACGGCCGGCAAGGAGACCGCCGGCGATCGCCTCACTGTTGCAGACCGGCCTCTGTCCCTCGTCGTCACCGTCAGCAGCGCGAGCACTCGCGTCAAGGGGTTTGCGCGCACCGGCGGAAAGGCTGCGCCGGGAGCGATGATTGTTCTGGTGCCGCGGGACGCGAGCGCGTGGCCCTCGCTTGCGCGCCGCGATCAGTCCGACACAGATGGCAGCTTCGGATTGGCCGATGTTCCGGCAGGGCGGTACACCGTGATCGCCATCGAAGACGGCTGGAAGCTCGATTGGCAGAACCGCGACGTGATCGCGCGCTACCTTCCGGGCGGCGAGCCCGTCACAATCACTGACCAGTCCGGAGCCGTGGTTCAACTCGCGCGGCCTGTCGAGGCTGTCGCGCGGTGATGTGAGGTTTTGCGCGCCGGCCTGCTCGCGGCGCGGGGCTTCGTCGAAACGGGGGAAAGAGGATAGTCTATTTGGGTACTGATCCAACTTGGGAACCGATTCAACCCAGGGATAATCCGGCCCGTGGGAAAGTCCGGCGCGAGCGGCCCCGCAGTTCGCTCCGCATTCAGGAGATTTGCACATTGATGAGGAAGTGGTTGGTTGCACTCTTGGCGGTAACGGCTGCGCTGATGCCTTCGCTGGCTCTTGCCCAGGTATCCTCCGACAGCGGAACGAGCAATAAGAGCACGGGCCCCGCTTACAAGTACCAGGTATTTGCGGGAGCCGGCTACATCGGCCTGAACCAGGTAAACCAGTCTCGCTATGGGCTGATCGGGGCCAACGTTGCGGTCAGCCGCAACTGGGGCCGCTACTTCGCCGTCACCATCGACGGCGCGTATTATCCTTCGTCGCTCGGTTCCGGAAATCCCGGCGATCCGTCGGTGGACGCGATCCTCGGAGGCCCGGAGCTGCATGGCCAGCTCTTCGAACGCTGGGAACTGTTCGTCCGCGGCCTGATCGGTTATGAGCATACCGGCGGCGAACACATGATTCCCGATACTTCGTTCGCGGGCGGAGGCGGCGGAGGTGTCGAGTACTCGATCAATTCGCGCTGGGGCGTTCGAGTGTCGGGAGACGTGATCGGTGCCTCGTTCTCGCCGGAGAATAACACTCCTCTGCTCGGATACTCTCCGCACCGCACGTTCAACTCCCGCGCCTCGGGCGGCATCGTCTACCGGTTCTAGCGCATTTTCAGAGTCGGTACGTCCGAGAGTGGAGAATCGGTCGGCCACTTAGGGAATGCGCTTAGGCGACGGAAAAACGCACCTTAAGCGCATGACTTCACCCGGAATTTGTTCCAATTTGTGGGACAAGCCCAGGCGCAGCTGAGGTAAGTCCTTTATTTACAACATCGGCATTTTGCGATTCGCAGGATTCCGACGAAAAATATTTATAGGGGGGAGGGGGGTATTTTCTGCTGTTTTTGCCTCGTTTCAGGTGCTTATTGGCTCACCAGGGGCTTGACAAGCGGATGCCCTGACCTGGGGGTTGGATTAATGCTCGTAAGTTGGCTCCCATGCCGGACGCCGGATCTGGTACAGGCGTCGAAAACTGACCCAAAACACCGAAGGCCGCCCGGTTGAGGCGGCCTTCTTTCATCTGCAGTCCGATTATAGCACGGCGTGGTGTGCCTGATCATGGTGGGTGCCCGAGCCGCGCATTTTGCGCCACTCGGGACGCGCCCATTTTTACGGATTTCTCAAGATATGGGACGAAATGGTGTTTTCGTTTTTTCTTCGTGGTAAATCCTTACTACATGTGTAGTGGGTTGGGATCCGGCCCTGTTTTGTGAAATCCCGGGTCCGAAAATCCGGACCCGGGGCACCCGCCGCCGTGGAAGAACCTGCATCCCGGGACCCGGGCATCCCGCCCACTCATCGCGATAATGCCGCGATGAATGGGGCACATACTGTCATCCCACCCACTTGATGCGATCAAGCCGCGATGAGTGGGGGCGCGCGCGCTGTCCGTACGCGGGTCGATTTGCGCGTGTGAGATAATCTGCCGGAGACTAACCAGGCCGACAAAGAGTCCGAATGCGTCCCTGACACCACGGCGATTGACCGCGCCGTTGCTTTATCTCAATCACGGTCGCTCTTCTTCATTCTGATCAAGTTGCCTGGGAAACCGATGGCTATAGACACGAAAAATTCCGAGGAGGGATTTGATCCGCTATGGACCTGCGCTTGTTCGCGAGACTTCGTTGTCCAACCTGTAAGAGCGAACTTGAACTGAAGCCGTTTGAAGAGGGATTGCCTGGCGCGGCAGGCTCATCAGCGGAGAACAGCGAGCCAGACCGGCGGATCATCAAGGATGGATGCCTGCTCTGCCACAAGTGCAGAGTGTGGTATCCGGTCAGTTCCTATGTACCGGTGATGCTGGTCTTCAAGACCAGATTCCATACTCATTTTGCAGCCAGGTTCCAGGCGCGATTGGCGGAGATCGGTGGATACGACTTTCCACGGGGAGTGCCCCAGCCGGGTGAGCGGAGCGTTCAGGAGACATTCACCGAGGAATGGGAGACGCTGAATTACGACGACCTGAGTTTCGGATTCTCGCGAGAGGAACTGAGGCAACTGCATGGGAAAGTCTGGCTGAAGCAGAAGGAGGGGTCTTCGTCCGGAATTGAAAGCGTTCTTAACGTCGGAGTGGGATTCGGGATAGAGTCGGAGGTTCTTCAGGCAATTACAGGGGCGGAGCTTTTCGCCGTAGACCTTAATTTCTCAGTGCTTCAAAAGGGCGAGCAGATCCTCTCGAACCCCAAGCTCCATTTCGTAATCGCCTCGCTCTTCAACGTGCCTTTCGAGGAGAAATCGTTCGACCTGGTTTACAGCCAGGGTGTTTTGATGCACACGCACGACACCCAGAAGGCTTTCAACAGCATCGCGAAATTTGTTAAGGAACGCGGCCAGCTTTTCGTTTGGGTGACTGCAATCGACGATGTTTTTATACATCGGTGGCCGCGCCGGGCAGTAACCATGACGTTTTACTGTTCTTCGCTGGTGTTGCGTCCTGTATTGAGCCGATCCCCATCGTGGGTAAGAAGGCCGGCCATTTTCGTGTTGTCCGTTTTGCTTCATCCCCTGCTGCGCATGAGGGGACGCCACGGAGGCAAGTGGAAACTGCCCAACTCCGAACACCTGCTCCGCGATTACTTCACGCCCCGTTATGTCCACATGTGCCGATTCAACGACGTGATTGAGTGGTTCGAGTCGCTTCAGTTTGATTGCCAGGTTCAGTCCGCCGTGGAATTTCGACGGATCTTCGGTAAAGCGATGGACGGCATTGGCATCCTGGGCGTTCGAAGTGGATACACGACGGGGCAGCCTAGCGCTCTCTAGAGGACAACCCGGTTGGAAGGACGTGGGGTTGACTTTCCCTCCCACTCATCGCGATGAAGCCGCGATGAATGGGGCACATGCATGTGGGTATACCGCCCGCGATGTGCTCTCAATACCGCCGGAAATTGATCTCGATGGTAGCGTCGAAGACGACTGGTTCAGGCCCACACATCGCGGGCCTGAACTTATAAGCCATGACTGCCTTCAGCGCGGCGTCATTCAGCAGTGACGAGGAAGTTCCAGCCACGTGGATGTCGCTTACCGAGCCGTTGGCAAGAACAGTGAGCGCCACCGAGACTCCCCCTGACGGGGCTCCGGGGGGCAACTCAGCTTCGGGAGCATTGAGGGGCTTCGGCGGAATCTCGCCTTTGCATTCGCGACGAGCGATGGCCTCAGGCGGGAGGGCGAGGAACTTATCGTCGAAGGGTTCGGGAGCCAATTTTGTAATGCGGACAGATAGCACGAGACTGCCGTTGGCGAATAAGCGAAGTTGCCGCGGATAGCGCATGCCGTCAAAGTCAGCGAAATCAGAAAACTCCTCGCGGCGTTTCTCCACAGCGGGAGCTTTCCTGTCTTCGCTGAGACTGAGAACATTGTTCGTTGCGGTATCGAGGCATGCCAGGGTTTGCTGCTGCAAGTTAACTGTTTCGACATAGCTAATGCAGTTCACGTCCTGGCCGCCGTCCTTCCGACGCTTCAGGTCGCGCACGGTGTAGCCGAGGTCGCCGTTGGCAAACTCGAGCAGGTACGCCAAGTCCTTGACGCGCTGAGGCGTGTAGGGGACGTTGCGAAGAGTGAGCGTGTTCTCGCCGTTCTTTGTCTTGACCATCGCGAATGGGCCGAGTTTGATCTCCTGCCGCCACTTATCCTTTGCTCCCCAGCGGATGAGGAGCTGGCCCTCGGAGCGGACGTTGAGTTGCGCTGTGACGTCGGCTTCGAGGACGAATGGCTGGGTGGCGCGATGGAAGAGATCGGACCGCTGCTCGGCTGCGTCGAGAAGACGTTGCGGGTCGGGAGAGTTGGACTGGGCCCAGGCCGTTGCGCAAACGGCGGCGAGCAATGCTGCGAGCAAGGGGTTTCGCATCTGTTTTCGCTCTTTGGGGTGAGTTTACCTGATGGGCCGCGAATTGGACGCGTCTCGTTCATGCGCCGTCCCTACGGGACTCCGGAGAGATTTTTTTGGATCGCTTTCCCCACGCTGAAGGCGCGGGGCTAACGAACGCTGCGCCTACGGCGCGTTTCGGCCCAGCAACTTCCGTCGGTCATAGCCGTCCTTCTTCCAGTCTGGGATCAGCATCCTGAAATGCAGGTCCTTCGGCTGCGCTTGCTCGATGAAACTGAGCAGGCTCTGCTCAGGATGACGGCACTGTGTGGGAGCGAGCGGCGGAAAACGTCCGTTGGGCTGCCAATTCATTGACTCTGCTGGCTGAATCGCGTATTCTGGAGACCTTGTGCGGTGTTGCGCCTGGGGTCTGTGCATGCAGTCCGGACCCGCTCGTTGATTCCCCCATAGGAGATTCTCCGGGACAGGCCACCTTCTGCTGAAGTTGGGCGGTATCAACAACTTCGGGAGAGTCAGGAGCCCTTGGAGGGCAAGCTCCGCAGCCCGAACTTACCGGGAGATTCCGGTCGTCCGGGACAATCCTCACCCCGAACAGGATTGTTTGGCAGTGTGGAAAACAGGTCCGCGTGGAAATTGCGCGGGCGATTAGCGCTGTTTGCGCTGAAAGATTGATTTCGACCGGCCGGGCATCGATTGGCCGGAATGCTGGTTCAAAAGGCAGGAAAAGAATGTCGACGTTTGTTCCGAGCGGCAAGGATATTGACCGCAAGTGGTTTGTGATTGACGCCAACGGCCAGACGCTGGGCCGGCTGGCGACCAAGGCGGCCAGTGTGCTGAGCGGGAAGCTCAATCCGCGGTACGTGCCGTACATCGACATGGGCGATCACGTGATCGTGATCAACGCGGAGAAGGTAAGGCTGACGGGGCTGAAGAGCCAGAAGAAGGTCTACCGCCGCTATACCGGGTTCCCGGGCGGGCTGCGCGAGGAGTCGTTTACGCGGCTGCTGGCGAGGAAGCCCGAAAAGATTCTGGAAGAGGCGATCAAGGGCATGCTGCCGAAGAGCAAGCTGGGCCGCTCGATGGGCACGAAGCTGAAGGTGTATCGCGGGGACAAGCATCCGCACCAGGCGCAGGCGCCGAAGATGCTCGAAATCGCCTAGCGGCGACTTCGAAGGGATCAGGGACCAGGGATCAGGGATCAGAAAAACCTGACGCCCTATGGGATTGAGAAGAACGAGCTAGAAGCTAGGAGCTAGCGGCTAGCAGCTTGGGGAGAGAATGGCAGATCAGGTTCAGTATTACGGCACGGGGCGGCGCAAGTCGGCGATCGCCCGCGTCTTTCTGCGTCCGGGCACCGGCGAGTGGAAGGTGAACGGCAAGAAGTTCGACGAGTACTTTGTCACCGAGCAGCAGCGCGTTGCGGCGAAGAAGTCGCTCGCGGTGGTGGAGCTTGCAGCGAGCTTCGACGTGGTGACCACGGTGAAGAGCGGCGGAGTGGCTGCTCAGGCCGACGCGGTGAAGATGGGCGTGGCGCGCGCGCTGGTGGGGTTCAACCCCGAGCTGCGCAAGGCGCTGAAGGCCGAAGGCCTGCTGACCCGCGACGCACGCGTGAAGGAACGGAAGAAGTACGGGCAGAAGGGCGCCCGCAAGCGGTTCCAGTTCTCGAAGCGCTAAAGCGCTTCGGAGTGGTTAGTGATTAGTGAATAGTGGTTAGCAAGACCGAGGCTTCGATAATTGGAGCTAACCACTAAGCACTAGCCACTAAACACTGGGTTTTCAAATCTCCCGCGATGGCGGGACAAATCCGGGCGCCGGCATCGACCACCCGGATGCAAATCAATGAGGAGGCACCTTGGCCAACATCACCATGAAGGAGCTGCTCGAAGCGGGTGTTCACTTCGGGCATCAGACGAAGCGCTGGAATCCCAAGATGAAGGAGTTCATCTTCGGTGAGCGCAACGGGATTTACATCATCGACCTGCAGAAGACGCTGAAGCTGTTCAAGGATGCGTCGAAGTTTGTGACCGATCTGTGCGCGAGCGGCAAGACGATTTTGTTCGTCGGTACGAAGCGCCAGGCCCAGGATGCGGTGTCTGAAGAGGCGACGCGCGCGAGCATGCCCTACATCAACCAGCGGTGGCTGGGCGGGCTGCTGACGAACTGGGTGACGGTGCAGAAGTCGGTGAAGCGCCTTCAGGAACTGGATGAGATGGCCACGGATGGCCGGTACGAGCTGCTGACCAAGAAGGAAGTGATCCGCCTGGAGCGCGAGCGCAAGCACCTCCAGGCCAATCTGGCCGGCATCAAGAACATGAAGCGGCTGCCGGATGCGCTGTTCGTGATCGACTCGAACAACGAGGCGATTGCGGTGAAGGAAGCGCGGAAGCTGGGCATCCCGGTAGTTGCGGTGGTGGATACGAACTGCGATCCGACGGTGGTTGATTACGTGATCCCCGGCAACGACGATGCGCTGAGGGCGATCAGGCTGTTTACGTCGAAGATTGCCGACTCGGCCGCCGAGGGCGTGAACCTGGTGGGCGATAAGGCGTTCGCGGAAGAGCCGGTTGCGGCGGCGGCTGGAGACGGCGCGGCAGAGCCGGTTTCGACGGAGGACATCGACTTTGACGCAGCTCTGGGCGCGGGAGTGCGGAAGGCTCCGGCGGTGGCCGCGGCGCTGCTCGAAGAAGACGAAGTGGCCGAGGGCGGACATTAATACGATCTGCGCTTAACGCGTGCATGATTAGAGCGTGGCCGCGCAGTTTTGAGCGCCACGCTTTTTTCATGTAAAGGCAGCGGAGTTGGCGGAGTCAGCGGGGTTAGCGGGGTTAGGGGGCCGCTGACGGGCGGGCGGCGATCAGATTTGGAGCTTCTTTCCAGAAGCCTGAGAACATTTGAGGGAAACGAGAAGAGGACATGACGACGGTGAGCGAGAAGATTGATGCCAAGGTTGTGAAAGAGCTTCGTGAGAAATCCGGAGCGCCGATGGGCGACTGCCTGAAGGCATTGCAGGAGACGAAGGGCGACATCGAAGAGGCATTTGTCGTGCTGCGGAAGCGCGGCATGGCGAGCGCGCAGAAGAAGGCCGCGCGCACGACGAACGAGGGCGCGGTGGGAACGTACATCCACGCCGGCGGCAAGATCGGAGTGCTGCTCGAAGTGAACTGCGAGAGCGACTTTGTGGCGCGGACGGAGGACTTCCAGGAGCTGATGAAGGACATCGCGATGCACATCGCGGCGTCGGACCCGCGCTACGTGAAGCCCGAGGATGTGACGCCGGCGGATCTCGAGCGCGAGAAGGAGATCTACCGCGCGCAGGCTGCGGCGACGGGCAAGCCGGCTCCGGTGATCGAGAAGATCGTGGACGGCAAGATGGCGAAGTTCTACGAAGAGGTGTGCCTGCTGGAGCAGCCGTTCATCAAAGAGCAGTCGATCAGCATCAAGGAGCTGATCGCGCAGAAGGTGGGCAAGCTGGGCGAGAACATCACGGTGCGGCGGTTCGCGCGATTCAAGGTGGGCGCGCCGGACTGGACTGTGGCACAGACGAAGGCTGTGGAAGCGGCGGAGTAGCAAGCCGGCGAGTTAGCGAGACAATTCAGATGGGCAGAGTCGCGACGGCCTCAGGGCTGATCGCGACTTTCCATTTTATGGGGGTGGTCTGATTGTTGCGTGTCAGGAGGAGTTGCTCCACGGGGAGGTTGCCTTCGATTACGCGCACGTGCACGGCGTTTGCGCTGAGCTCGATTGTGCCGAAGGCTGAGGCTGTCGAGAAGAAGGTACGGAAAGGGCGCGCGTCGAGTTTCGGGGCCAGGTGGAGCGTGCGGTCGACGGCGGAGTAGCGGAAGCCTGAAAGCGCGCCGAGGAGCGCGTAGCTCGCCATTGCGCGTGCATACCAGTTGCCGCACTCGTACTCGTTCCACGGGTTGCGCGTGCGGCCGTCGTAGCGGCTGCGCAGGGCGCGGACGATGGTGAGGCCTTCTTCGACGAAGCCTTCGTCGATGAGGTGAGAAGCGACCTGGTACTCGATGCCGGTCCAGACTTCGTCGGAGTAGACGAAGGGCAGAGTGGGCTTGCCGCCGCGCGGCCAGCTGCACAGGAGCAGGCCGGGCTCGTGACCCATTGCGTATCCGGGGCGTTGCGCGTTCGCGTGCTGGCTCAGATCGGTTTTGAAGTTGTTGGCGAAGATTGCTCGCAGGGTTGATCGCACGTGATCGCGATTGATGGGAGTTTCGATCCCGTAAATCTGCGCCATCCACGCGCCGATCACGCCGTCGGAAAGGCAGCCCGATCCATATTGGTACTTCGGTCCCTCGCGCTTGAGCAGCTGCTGCATTTCGCTCGAGTGCTCGTCCACTTTCGCAACCGCCTCGGAGAATGAGCGGTCTCGCAGCCCTTCGTATTCGACCTTCTGCTGGTAATAGTCGCCGTTCCAGAGGTGAGCGTCCATGTAGGCTGCTCCGCGCTGAGCTAGCGCAGCATAGTCCCGGGCGTCGGCGGTTTCGCCCAGCGCTTCGGCCATGGCGGCCTGGGCCGCGAGCGCGCCGATGTAGATGCTGGTGCACATGCCGTCCGCGCCCCAGAACTCGATGTCATAGGTATTGTGGTGCGGCTCGCGGAGTGCGCCAACTCGATCAGGATCCCAGGTGCGAATGCCGTAATCCAGGCTTCGTTTGGCGAGCGGATACATCCGGCGCATCCATTCCTTGTCGCCGGAGATCTGCCAGTCGCGGTACAGCTTCATGATGCCGCCGAGTTGGCCGTCGGCCGCCGCGTGGTATGAGTGATCGACCGGCCCATCGGGGATGGCGGCGCGAAAGTTCACGTGGCCGTGCTCGTCCATCGACCGCACCAGTTCAAGGTCGCGCAGCGCGCGTTCGAGCTGCGGGTAGAGATGCGGCAGCGCCTGGGCGTAGTTCCAGACGTGCGTGCATGAGCCGTGGCAGCAGCCCGCGTCGGGAAAGCATCCTTCCCAACCCCAGACATGGCCGTTGCGCTGCCGCAGGATCGTTGGGGACTTCAGGATCGCAAGATTCGCGGAGACGGCGTCGAGGACTTCGGCGGGTAGCGTGGATGAAAACAGCGCTTCCTGAAAGGTGATGGTCCGCGCGCGCAGAGAGGTGTAATTCTGCTCAACGTAGAGAGCTACTTCGCGAGCATCGCTCCAGATGCCGGAATAAAACGGCTGCCATGGTGGGGCCGCGCAGGCGTCTGCGGCACGGCATCCCTCGGGGCCTTCGAATTTGGCCGGCTTGGCGCTGCCGGCCTGCAGGTAGCAATTCGGAAAGTGCCACGCGATCACGACAACGTGCGTGCGCGAGGCTCCGGGTGCGAGCTTGCCGGCGAGGAGTATGGACGCGCCGTTCCGGCCCGCGTGATCCACGGGATTCGTTCCATCGTTTTCGGTGAAGGTCCCCGTGGAAACCTCGCGCCAGAGGGCCGACAAGGAATCGAATTCCCATCCGGGGCTGCGCAGCCACATCGCTTTCACGCGCGGGTGCTCATTTACTGAAATGAGAGCGGCGCTTCCGAAGGCCTCGGCGTTGGCGGCTTCGGAATTTGTCATGAGCGCGCCCCTGCCGGCGATGACCGCATTCAGGCTCGCAGCCTGATCCGTCTTGCATCCTGGCGCAAGGTGCGAGAGGTGATACGAGAACTCGTAATCGACCGCATGCGCGGCCGTGTTGCGCAGTGTGTACTCGAGGATCGCGGATGGAATCCCGGAGTTCTTGTCGTCGAGCGGGATGAACGGGTTCCATCCGACGACTTGCACTTCTATGGGCAGCGCCGGATCGCTGAGATGCGCTGTGCCGAATGGGAACCTGCCTTCAAACGCGGATTTGGCGAATCGCGGAAACCCCTCGAAGCCTCCACGCCGGAGCCCCTGGCCCTGGAGTCCCTGGTCGAAGATCTTGAATGGCGGGAACGGCCCCTCGACGAGCTTCGTCACCGGCTTGTCGCCCTTGATGTGGAGAACGGCGAACGCCGCTTCGGGCGAATTCGCCGTGAAGCCTTCGGGAAGGGCGGTGCTCTCGGGCTTGGCGCGGATGGAGAAATCCTGCAGTCCGCCGTAGCCGTTCAAGCAAACGCATCCTGCGCCGAGGCCGCCGATGGGCATGGCAATCTGCGTGGTGCGGTCGCCCGTAAAGCTGCGCTGCGTTCCTGCGCGGAACGGCTCTTCGCGGTCTTCGGTTGTTCCGGCTTGCTTTGTATCCGCGGCAGCGGAGGAGGCTGCGGCCGCGATGGCCGCCGAGGATCCGGTCTTCAGGAATTCGCGGCGGGTGGGCCGCTTGAACGAGGACATGACGGTGCAAGGCTATCAAACTCTTGCGGCTTGGTTAGCTTCAAGGCGGGCGGCGGATGCGGGTCAGGAGACCGGCGGTACTAGAAGACGCGGTAGGTTGCGCCGATGCTTACACCGAATGGATGGAGCGAGTTCTTGGCGAGCCAGTTGGGCCAGTACTGGTATTCGAAATCGGCGGGCCGCAGCGTCAATTTGCGCGTGAGCCGGTATTCGAGCGTGGCGCCGAAGGCGATGGCAGTGAACGAGCCGTAGCCGTAGTCGAGGGGGAAGGTCATTTTGCCGAGGCCGACGAGCCCCTTGCCGTAGAGCTGGCCGCGGCTGCCGACGCGCAGGACGGGGACTCGCGGGCCGATGAGGTAGTTGTCCTGGGTTTCGCCGCCATATCCGTGCCAGCGCATCCAGCGGCCCTCGGCTTCGAGTTGCATCCAGTGGGTGAAGTGCACGTCGACTACAGCGCCGGCGCCGATGAGTTGGCTGCCAGTGGAGAAGTAGTTCGGCTGGTTGGCGTCCTGGGGACTAAACCCGGACGCGAAGCCACCGGCGGAGAGCCGGAATTGCCGGCCATAACCGGCGGGTTCGACCTGGGCAATGGCTGTTCGGCACTCAGCGGCCAGAATCAAGCCGAGAAAACAAAAAACAAGGGCAGATCGTCTCATGGGCAAGCCTTTTGTGTCTTAACTCGTTCAGAACCAAAAAAACCGCACACACGTTGGGATGACCGAATCCGCAAGTGAAGATGGCCGGGAATCGACGCCCGGCCACTTCATTTAACTCTTTGTCTTCATTGGGGTTGAGGTTGAGGCGGCGCCTGCTGTTGCGCCGACGTGTCGCTTTGGCCCGCAGGCTGAGCGGCAGATGGGGGGGGCTGCTGCTGGGATGGCGCGGCCGGGGTCTGCGGCACAGGCGGATTATCCTGTCCGGCTGCCGGCGCTGGAGCGTTGTTCTGGTTGCCGGTGGGCTGCGGCTGATCGCCGGGATTTGCCGTGGCCGGCGGCGTCGCGATGGCGTTGTAGCGCTGCAGCTTGAAGTACACGGGGGTGACCTCGAGCGGCATTTTGTCGCGCGGGTTCATGGGCGCGTAGCGCTTGGCGTTGAGCATGTGCACGCGGTCGTCCCACGGATCGGTCTTGAGCCAGCTGCCGAGCGGAAGGGCGGGAACCTGCGCGAGGTCGTCCCAGTTGATCTTCGGAGCCTGGTGCGCGAGAGCGGTCATCCACGGCGTGCCGTCGGCGCGCAGCAGGGAGTCGCCCAGTTTCGGCGTGTTGAGCTGATGGAGGACCTTGCCGCGGTCCTGGAGCTGCGTCCAGAAGAGGCCGGCCTGCGGAAGCTGATCCTTGTACATCGAGGCCTGGAGATACTCCATTGCCCGCTTCTGGGCTTCCTCGTTGTCATGGTCGGTGTGGAACATGTCGATGCGCTGGAACGTCGTCTCGTCGGGAAACAGGAGGCGGTCGTTGAAGGCATAGCGCGTATCGATGTGGTGACCCATGACGATGTGAGCCAGCTCCATCGCGACGACCGAGGCGATGGTGGGCTCGTTGGGCATTGCGTCAACCAGGCCCTTCGAGAGGATGATGGTGTTGCCGACGGTGGTGGCTTCGACCGTGTTGGTGAGCATCACGCGGCAGCGGATGGGGCTGGTGAACGCGAGGTTGTTGGGCACCGCGAGATTGGTGACAATCTGCTCGAGAACCGTCTTCTCGTAGCCATCGGGCGTGGGAGGAGCAAGCAGGCCGGCTTCAGTCAGGCGGTCGAGGACATTGTTCTCGGCCTGGAGGACCCATTCGCGCTGCGCCTGGAGCGGGCTCACGTCCTGCGAGTCGTCGCTCTTGTCCTCGGCGTCGTCGACCTTCACGCTGACGTTCTCGCTGTCGCGCGTGGGCAGCTTGAGGCTGTATCCCCAGAAGTGCGTCTGCGCCTTGAGGCCGACGCTCTTCTCGCCTTCCACCCGCTGCGACTCTTCGACATAGACGGCGACGGGAAGCCAGACGTCGGGCTGCACGTTCATGCGCCAGCTGTCGAAGTGGAAGAAGTACTTGGAGGAATCCTCGTTGGTGGGCGGGGTGAAGGTGCCGTTGAAGCGAACGATGTTGGCGCCTTCATCTTCGATCCAGATGCGGCCGTAGAAGCGGCCCTGGCCGGAGACGCGCGGGTGGACATCGAAGACCCATGTGCGCACGGTCCCGAGGAACTCGCGCCGCACGTAACTGAAGACGTAGTGCTGCTGATCGAAGCCCGAGGGGTCGAGAAACATCATCTCGGTGAAGCCGAGAGGATTGTAGGTGAACTTGGTGTCGAGACCGAGCGCCTTGGACAGGCCGAGGATGGAACCGATCGAGTTTTTGAAGAAGCCCTTCTGCTTGGTCTGGCGGGGCTCGTAGGCCTTGTCGAAGAAGCCCTTGCCGAAGTCGACGCGGCTGAGCATGTAGGTGTCGTTGACAGGAACTTCGTAGAGCTTCTGGTCGGGGCGGGTGTCCTGAATGTACGTCTCCACGAGCGGAGTGTGCTGCTGGATGCTGCGGATAAGCACCTTTTCGCGCGCGATGGCACGCTGCACGAGGGCGGCCTGCTCCGGAGTGAGCTGATGGGCCTGCTCGTACTTTGGCTGCTTCCTGGCGAACGCCAACGTGGCGCTCAACGCGAGAACGAGGAAGCAAATAAAGATCTTGCGAAACTTCATGTCAGGGCTCCTGCTTGGTCGTTCTTTACGGTCCGCATCGTTCGGGCAATCCGCGGCTGAATCCGGCCATTCGTCTTATCCACTTCTGATGTTAAGCCAATTGGAACGTAATCGTGATGTTGGTGGTCAGATCCACGGCCTGCCCGTCGCGCGTAGCAGGGCGGAAGCGGATCTGCCCGGCGACGCGCTGGGCCTCCTCGTCGAGCCCGTGGCCAAGGCCATGCACCACGCCCTGAATGACCACCCGGCCCGCTGCTGTGAAGGTGACGCGGAGCACCACATCGCCCTGAATGCGCAGCTGGCGCGCTTCAGGTGTGTATTGCACCGGGGGCTTGGAGAGCACCTCGAGCTGCGTGGAGTGCGGCACGGCGTTGGCGGCCGGCGTAACGACCGCGGCCTGCTGCATGGCGGGGATTCCCGCCGCGGCGACATGGCCGCCGCCATAGGCGTTGCCGGTGCCGGTTGCGCCTGGAATTCCGGCGGACGCTACGCGGCCAACGACGCCGGCATTCGACCCGGAGCGCGTGCCGTTGCCGATCCCGGTGGAACCGACGACCCCGCGCGGCGGACCGACGGTGCCGTTCATGCCGCCATAGGGGTTACCAATTGCGGCAACAGTTGCCGGCCGCGTGGCATTGGCATTGGGCATTACGCCGAATGTCTCACCGAGGTGGACTGGCGCAGTGGAGACATGCTGCTGCGTAACCTGGGCCGGAGCGGCCGCGGTGAGAGCCGCCTTGGGCTGCGGAGCAAGAATGATGGACGGCTTGGCTTGCTTGACGTCGGGAAGCTTGACCTTCGCCTCCATCTGGATCGGCTTCACGTCCTGCTTTGGTTCCGGCTTGGGAAGCTGAATCTTGGGTGCATCAAGCTTCACTTCCTGGGGCTTTGGCTCGACCTTGGGCGGAGGCGGAATCTTCAGTTTGATGGGCGGGGGCGGAGCCGTGGGAAAGATGAGCTCCGTTTGCTCGAACTGGTGCTGCTCGATCACCCTTTTGGCTGTCATGCCCACGTAGAAAATCACGGCCAGAATCGTGAGGTTGATGGCCGCACTGGTCAAAAAAGACCCGGTACTTCTTTCCGGTTCCGGGAGGAGTCCAAAGTTGGCTCGAATTGGGTAATGGCTCGCGGGCATTTGATTCAATCCTCGTCGTTGGGGGTCACGGCTTGGCGGCGGCGCTCCATCATGCAAAAAGGCACATGGTGGGAGAATCGTCCCTCCAATAGAGCCCACTTATTCCCTGACTTCGTGAACATGCGTTCAGCTGGCCCTGAGCAAAGTCATGGTCCAGATCTCTCTTGTCCGGTTCCGGAGCGGGCGTAAAAGCTTTCATCCTCTCAGGTGGGGAAAGCAATGGGCTGGCCAAACCGGGCGGTGCCCAAACTCTCGCCCCCCCGGTCAATCGGATGGGGGAAATCGAAAAACTGTTGCCGCTTGCATTGTAGTCGAAGAGTGGTTTCCGAGGATGCCCTAAATAGTTGTAGTAGCGCACGCGGTTCGCGTTAACGCGGTAAAAAATAAACATGTTAGCCGAGAACATCATGGCGCTCCGAGTTGCTGACCAAGGCATCCGAAGCATCTAAGCGGAAAGCAAAGTATTCATCGATCCAGCAATTTGAGGCCCAACTCCCGATTTGCCATGTGCGCCATGGTCTGAAGACAAAAGAGACTAGTCGTAATCGGGAGAATACACCTGTTTGCTTTAATAGACACAGACTAGCGCAAATCCGCTCGCTGGGGGGAAGGATTTTTGTGAAGATTCTGGTGACCGGGGGGGCCGGGTACATAGGTGGTACCGTGGCCGGGGTGCTGGTGGAGCGCGGGCACCAGGCGGTGGTGGTGGACAACCTGAGCCACGGGCGGCGCGACCTTGTGCCTGATGGCATAGAGTTTGTGGTCGGCGATTTGGCGGACCGCGGGCTATTCGAAGGCCTGTTCGTTGCCGCGAAGAAGGCGGGGGCTCCGTTTGACGGCGTGATCCACTTTGCCGCGCTTATCGAGGCGGGTGAGTCAATGGTGAAGCCGGAGATCTACTTCCGGAACAATACGGCTTCAACCCTGAGCCTGCTGGAGGCGATTCTCGCCGAGGGGCCGCGGAAGGTGGTTTTCTCGTCGACAGCCGCGGTGTACGGCGAGCCGGAGGCTGTGCCGATCCCCGAGGATGCGCGGCTGAAGCCGACCAACGCTTATGGCGAATCGAAGCTGCTGGTGGAGCATATGTTGAGCTGGTTCAACAGGATCCACGGGCTTTGCTATGCGTCGCTGAGGTACTTCAACGTGGCCGGTGCGCCGGAGGGTCCGAAGGGGATCGTGCGCGGCGAGGCACATGAGCCGGAGTCGCACCTGATTCCGCTGATCCTGGATGTGGCTCTGGGACGCAGGGCGGCGATCAGGATCTATGGGGAGGATTATCCGACGCCGGACGGGACGTGCGTGCGGGACTACATTCACGTGTCGGACCTTGCGGATGCACACCTGCTGGCGCTCGACGCGCTTGAGACACACGACCACCTGATCTGCAACCTCGGCAACGGGACGGGATTCAGCGTGCGAGAGGTGATCGAGTCGGCGCGGCGGGTGACTGGGCGCCCGATTCCGGCGGAGGTTCATCCGCGGAGGCCGGGTGACCCGGCGGTGCTGGTGGCGAGCAGCGAAAAGGCGGTGCGGGAGCTGGGGTGGAAGCCGAAGTACACGCAGCTGGACGATATTGTGCGGACGGCTTGGGAGTGGCACCGGAAGCGGTACGGCAGTCGCACGTAGAGATGAGACTCATTGAACTGCGGGCCAGTTCCGAGCGCCGTGATAAATACGGAGAATGTGAACGGCTTCCGCGTTAAATCGATAAACGATGATGTAGGGCAACTCCGGGACGATTAATTCGCGGGTCCCTGGGATTTTTCCGATGCGACCTTTTCCGGGAAAAGATCCGAGATTATTGGCGGCGTCGAACACAGATCTGGCCACGACTTCCGCCGCGGATGGCCGATCCTTTCGGATGAATTTAACGATCTCCTCGAGGTCCTTCGCCGCAGGTTCGGTCCATCTAACCTGAATTGGAACCGGCATCTTCCGCTTTCACGACCGCAGCGAGCGCTCGACACGCTGCCAGACCTCTGATGGCGTGAGAAGTTCTCCGCGGCCGGCTGCGTCGATGCCTTCCTGAACTGCGACGCGAAAATGCGCATCTTCAGCGAGGTAGCGGTCGACAGCCTCTCGAGCGAGATCCTCCATTGGGCGACCGGCCTGCGCGGCGATTTGGGAGAGGCGTGCTTCCTGCTCGGCGGTGAGCTGGATGGTCATACGTTGAGGTTAGGAGGGTTTGGAATGAGTGTCAACGATTGGCTCAGCGAGCTTCGTTACAGCACCGATCCTGCACTTGGAAGAGCCCTCAGCCTTCTTCCGATTCTCGCAACTTGGCGATTACTGTGAAATCTTCGAGGGTGGTGATGTCGCCTTTGACTTCGCCGTGTGTGGCGAGTTCACGGAGGAGGCGGCGCATGATTTTGCCGCTTCGGGTCTTGGGCAGCGCGTCGGTGAAACGGATGTCGTCCGGCTTGGCGAGCGCGCCGATCTCTTTCGCGACCCACTTCTTCAGTTCTTCCTTGAGCTCGGGGCCCGGCTTGTTGCCGCTTTCGAGGGTGACGAATGCGGCGATGGCCTGGCCCTTCAGATCGTCAGGCCGGCCCACGACCGCGGCTTCAGCCACTTTGGGATGCGCAACGAGCGCGGACTCGACTTCCATGGTGCCGAGGCGGTGGCCGCTCACGTTGATCACGTCGTCGACGCGTCCCATGAGCCAGAAGTAGCCGTCGGCGTCCTGGCGCGCGCCGTCGCCTGTGAAGTAGCAGCCGGGGACGTCGGACCAGTAGGTCTTCTTGTAGCGCTCGGGGTCGCCGTGGATGGTCCGCGCCATCGAAGGCCACGGCTTGCGAATAACGAGCAGGCCGCCGCTGCCCTGCGGTACGGAATGGTAGCGGCCTTCGGCGTCGGGGCGCGTGACAACATCTGGCTGAATGCCGAAGAACGGGCGCGTCGCGGAGCCGGGCTTCGCGGGAACGGCGCCCGGCAGCGGAGAGATCATGATGGCCCCGGTCTCGGTCTGCCACCACGTATCCACGATGGGGCAGCGGTTGTGGCCGATCTTCTCGCGGTACCACATCCACGCTTCGGGGTTGATGGGCTCGCCGACCGTGCCGAGCAGACGCAGCGAGTCGAGCTTGTACTTGTCGACGTATTCGGAGCCCCACTTGATGAAGGCGCGGATCGCGGTGGGAGCGGTATAGAAGATGGTGACCTTGTGGTCGTCGATGATCTTCCAGAAGCGCGAGAAGTCAGGGAAATTGGGCGCGCCCTCGTACATGAGGACGGTGGCGCCGCACTGGAGCGGGCCGTAGACGACATACGAATGCCCGGTGACCCAGCCGATGTCGGCCGAGCACCAGTAGATGTCGTCATCGCGGATGTCGAAGACGAATTTCGTTGTGAGGTAGGTCTGCACCGAGTAGCCGCCGGTGGTGTGGACGAGGCCCTTGGGTTTGCCGGTGGTGCCTGAGGTGTAGAGGATGTAGAGCGGGTCCTCGGCTTCGAGAGGCTCGGCGGGGCACTCGGTGGGCGCGTTGGCGACGAGGTCGTGCCACCACCAGTCGCGTCCCGTAACCATGGTGACGGGCTCGCCGGTGCGCTTGTAGACGATGACGTGCTTGACGGTGGGACACGCGGGCATGGCATCGTCGACAGTCTTCTTGAGCTGGACGTGATTGCCGCGGCGGTAGCTCGTGTCCTGCGTGATGATGGCGACCGCGGAGCAGTCGTTGACACGGTCGGAGATGGCGTTGGCGGCGAATCCACCGAAGATGACGGAATGCACGGCGCCGATGCGCGCGCACGCCAGGATGGCGATGGCGAGCTCGGGCGTCATGCCCATGTAGACCGCGACGCGGTCGCCGCGGTGGACGCCGAGTTGCTTGAGCGCGTTGGCGAACTTCTGCACCTCAGCGTGGAGCTCGGCGTAGGTGAGGCGGCGGATATCGCCGGGCTCGCCCTCCCAGATGATGGCGGTCTTGTCGCGGCGCGGGCCGGCGACGTGCCGGTCGAGGCAGTTGTAGCTCAGATTGATCTGGCCGCCGACGAACCACTTCGCCCACGGCAGATCCCACTCGAGCACCTTGTCCCATGGCTTGAACCAGTGGAGCTCGCGGGCTACGCCGGCCCAGAAGGATTCGGGATCTTCGATCGATTTCTTGTAAAGAGCTTCGTATTCTTCAAGGCTCTTGATGTGCGCTTTCGCGCTGAACTCCGGCGGCGGCGGAAAGACCCGGTCCTCGCGAAGCATGGAGTCGAGGTCCTGATTGGAAAGCGAGGAAACTGAACTTGGATCGCCGGCAGCGGGAAGCGAAGACATAAACCGTCCTTTTTTGGGGAAGGAGAGTAACGCGCGTCCGGAAGCGATTTGGCTGCGCGCAATCCGGAGGCAAGGCGTGTGGGAAAACTTTATCGAGTTGGGGGCATGGTGGGCAAGTGAGGGTGCGCATCGCGCATGGAATCGACCGTCACGGTATTCGTCCGCGCGTGGCGGATGCAAAGTATGAGCAAGAATCCGGGTTACCGCCGGAATGTCGACAAACCGCTCAGAACGCGGTCAATGATGGAATGTCGAACCGCAAAACCCCTGAACGAGAATGCGTTGAGCGATTAGTATGGCCACAATGAACCAAAGGCACTCATGCGCCCTCGACTGCTTAGTGTGGCTTTGTCTCGCCGTGGGGTCGGCGTTTGGAGGATCACTGAACGCGCAGAAAGCGAAGGCCCCAATTGAGATACAGTGCGAGGGCACTTTAGGGACTACGCAGGCGGGGATGACCATCGAGGTTAAGCATGAAGCAATCACAGGTGGCCACTATTTCATCGCCGAGGACCTTCGGGACATCCCGATCACCGGCGGCGTTGTTCAAAATGGACACATCACAATCTTCGCCAAGGATGGTTCAACTTTTGATCTTCGCTTCAAGAGCAACGGCAGCGAATACGGCGATCAGTTGACTTTTGATAATTCAGTGGGGCTAGTCGGAACACGCCAGAAAAACAACGGAGTCGAGAATGTCAACTTGGGATTCTTGACAATGGGGCAACCTTCGGAGAGCCCTCGCTATGCTTTCGCCACTGATTTGAGCGATCCGGAATTCGAGTCGATTGTGCGCAACTGGCGCATTGCTGTGCTCTCCGGCAACCACAAGGCAGCAGCCAGACACACGCATTTTCCATTGCGGGTGAATGAACATGGCAGGCACACGACAATTCGCACGCCTGAGGAATTATTAAACCAGTGGAGTCGCATATTCACCCCAGAATATTTGTCAAGGATCAAAATGGATTTGCCGCATGACATGTTAGGAGAGAGTGCCAGGAACCTCGTGATGCTGGGGGCAGGCGATGCCTACTTTGGGGACAAGGGCATCGAAATTCTGAACCTTCCAGACTGATTCTGAGTTCACGGCGTATTACCGGGAATAGGGAGATTGGTCGCGTTTTCGATCAGACTTTGTTTCGACGCTTATTGCTAGTGTCAATCGCTATTCGGTGCAAAAGAGTGAGGCCCGGCTCCGGGCCTCGGTCTTCGGATGATTCCCTATTGTGTCACTGTCAGCTCGGTGTGCAGGCTCGCTGTCGAGTCTTCTCCCGCCCACACGTCGAAGGTGGTCGGCTCGAACTCCCAGTGCTTCGTCTGCTCGCTCCAGAAGTCGAGCTCGTGGCGGCCCAGCGGGAACGTCAGCGTCTTCGTCTCGCCCGGCTGCAATGCTATCCGCTTGAAACCCTTCAACTGCCGCATGGGGCGCGATGCCGAGCCGTACTGCTGATGGATGTAGACCTGCGCGACGGCGTCGCCCGCGACGGAGCCGGTGTTGGTCACGTCCACTGAGACCTCCGTGCTGCCGCCGGTCTTGATGCTTTGCTGGCTGAGCTTGAGGTTGCCGAACTTGAAGGTGGTGTAGCTGAGGCCGTATCCGAACGGGTAGAGCGGCTTCGAACTCATGTCCCAGTAGCGGGAGGTGAAGTTGGGCCGGTCCTCGGGCTCGTGGGTGAGGTTGTGGTTGTAGTAAAGCGGCTCCGCGCCCGCGACGCGCGGCCAGCTCACGGGCAGCTTGCCGCCAGGATTCACGTCGCCGAAGAGGACATCGGCTACGGCGTTGCCGCCTTCCGTGCCCGGATACCACGCTTCGAGGATTGCCGGGACGTGCGCCGAAGCCCAGCGGATGTCGAGCGGGCGGCCGTTTTCAAGCACCAGGACAACGGGCTTGTTCGAGGCCGCGGCGGCTTCGAGCATCTGCTGCTGGATTCCGGGCAGGTCGAGCGTGGCGCGCGAGGCTGCTTCGCTGCTCATGCTCGCGAGCTCGCCCATTACGGCGATGACCACGTCGGCATCGGCAGCGGCTGATTTCACCTTGGCCAGCGTGTCGGCGATCTCGGCTTCCGTTGGCGGAGGCGTGGGCTTGCGGCCGGAGATCTGATCGAGTAGACCCGCGTAGAGGCGCGAAGGCTCGGGCCCTTTCACGAATGTGATCTCTGCGTTCGGCAGGCGCTTCTTCAGTCCTGCGAGTACGGTCACGGGATGACTCTTCCCTCCCCCGCCGAACAGGCCCTCGACCGTCCAGCCGCCTTCGATGTCGCCTGTGGAATCGCCGAGCGGGCCGATGACCGCGATCTTCTTGATCCCGACCTGAAGCGGCAGAGTGTGGTTCTCATTCCTGAGCAGGACCATCGAGCGGCCAGCGAGCTTGCGCTCGAGTTCGAGGCCTTCGGGACGGTTCAGCGTCGAATCGACCTTCGACTCGTCCACATACGGATGGTCGAACAGGCCGATCTGGTACTTCTCCGTCAGGATCGGAAGCACCATGTCGTCAAGCTGCGCCTCGGTCACTTTGCCTTCGGCGACCAGCTTGGGCAAATTCTTCGAGTAGGTCTGGCTGGCCATGTCCATGTTGAGGCCCGCGGTCACGGCCTTGTATGCCGCGTCTTCGGGGTCCTTCGCATAGCCGTGGACCTGCAGGCTCGCAACGGCGAACGCGTCCGATACGATGAACCCCTTGAAGCCCCAGTCCTTGCGCAGGATGTCGGTGAGCAGCCAGTGATTGCCGCTGGCGGGGACGTCGTTCAGGTCCATGTAGGCGCTCATAAAGCTGCCGGCGCCGGCGTTCTCGGCGGCATGAAACGGCGGGAAATAAACATTGCGCATCAGCTCTTCAGGAATATAGGACGAGTCGTAGTCGCGCCCGCCCTCTGCAGCGCCGTAGCCCGCGTAGTGCTTCACGCACGCGATCACGGAGTCAGGACCGAGCGCCTCGCCCTGGAACCCGCGCACCTGCGCCTGCGCCATTGCCGCGCCGAGATAGGGGTCTTCGCCCGCGCCTTCGACGATGCGGCCCCAGCGGGCATCGCGCGCGATGTCCACCATGGGCGTGAAGGTCCATTGGATTCCAGCGGCGCGCGCGTCCTGCCCGGCATAATGCTGCGCCTGCTCCTCGACGCTCGGATCCCAGGACGAGGCCATGGCCAGCGGGACCGGGAACACCGTGCGGTAGCCGTGAATCACGTCGAAGCCGAAGAGGATCGGAATGTGCAGCCGCGATTTTTCCACCGCGATGTGCTGGAGGCGGTTAATCTCCTTCACGTCGATGAGCCAAAGGATGGAGCCTACGCCGCCCTTGGCGATCAGGTCGTCGGGCTTACCGGAGGCGAGGCCGGGGATCACCACGCCGGCTGATTGCGTCATCTGCCCAGCCTTCTCCTCGACGGTCATCTGCTTGAGCAGGGCGCGGGCGCGCTGTTCGGCGCCTTCGCGAGTTGTGGCTTGTGCCGCCGCATGAGCTGCGAACGAGCAGAAAACGATGGCAGAAAACAGAAGTAGTGCGAACGGCTTTTTCCGGAACATGTTGATATGCCTCTTGGGTTGACTCACGAGAATATAGGGTCGATGCCGCCTGTGTCATTCCTGATGCCGCGTCCGTGGGTGGGCCGCGAATGTCGGCCTTCAATCCACCTATAATCGAGATTTGAACTCCAACGCCGCAGCCAGATCGACCTCCACACGCGGCCATTCGGTCGCCGTCGCCACGGGTATCCTGCTGAGCCGGCTTATCGGCCTGGTGCGCGACCGGGTTTTCGCGCACTACTTCGGCACCTCCGACGTGGCGGATGCATTCCGCGCGGCGTTCCGCATTCCCAACTTTCTTCAGAACCTCTTTGGCGAGGGCGTTCTCTCGGCGTCGTTTATTCCGGTTTATGCGCGGCTCAACGCGGAGAACCGGCACGAAGAGGCGTCGCAGGTTGCCGAAGCCATATTCGCCATTCTGCTTGTCGTCACCAGCGTCCTCACCGTCGCCGGCATCTTCGCCACGCCTTGGCTCATTGATCTCATCGCGCCTGGATTCCAGGGCGACAAGCGGCTGCTTACGATCCGGCTGGTGCAGATCCTCTTCCCGGGCGCGGCGCTGCTGGTGCTCTCCGCGTGGTGCCTGGGGATTCTCAACTCACACCGCAAATTCTTCCTGTCGTATGCGGCGCCGGTGATGTGGAACGTCGCCATGATCGCCACGCTGTTGTGGGGCGGCCGGCATCATAGCGCTTCACAGCTGATTGTGCTGCTCGCGTTTGGATCGGTCGCGGGCAGCGCGCTGCAGTTCCTTGCGCAGGTGCCCACCGTGCTGCGCTTCCTGTGGCCGCTGCGGCTGCGGCTTCATGCCGGCCAGCATGTTCGCGCCATCGCGACCAGCTTCTTCCCCGTCTTCCTCAGCCGCGGCGTTGTCCAGATCAGCGCGTACATCGACTCGTGGCTCGCAAGCTTTCTGGGCACGAGCGCCGTCTCCGCACTCGCCTATGCGCAGACGCTCTACACGCTGCCGGTGAGCCTTTTTGGGATGGCGGTGGCCGCGGCAGAGCTGCCCGCCATGTCGTCGGAACTGGGCACCACCAACGAGATTGCGCAGGCGCTGCGCCAGCGGCTGGCCGCGGGCCTTCAGCAGATCGCCTTTTTCGTTATTCCGTCGGCGGTCGCGTTCGTGCTGTTGGGCGATGTGATCGTGGCTACCATCTATCGCTCCGGCAAGTTCCAGCATGCGGAAGTGATCTTTGTGTGGGGCGTGCTGGCGTGCGCGGCCGTGGGGCTGCTTGCGTCGACTTCGGGGCGGCTGTATTCGTCGGCGTTCTACGCGCTGCGGGACACGCGCACGCCGCTCAACTTCGCCATGATCCGCGTGGCGCTTACGCTCTCGCTCGGCTATGTGTGCGCGCTGCCTCTGCCGCGGCTGCTCGGCATCGAGCAGCGATGGGGGACGGCTGGACTCACGTTTTCGGCGGGCATCGCCGGATGGCTCGAATTCCTGCTGCTGCGGCGGGCTCTCCACGCGCGGATCGGCGCTGTCGCATCGAGCGCGTGGCGTGTTCTGCACCTGTGGGCAGTTGCCATCGGCGCGGCGATTGCGAGTTACGGAATCAAGCGCGTGCTTCCCTTCCACCATCCTCTGGCAGTCGGTCCTTGCGTGCTGCTTCCTTACGGTGCGCTCTATCTCTTCGTGACAGAGCGGATGGGGATCGCCAGCATGGGGGCGTTGAACCGGCTGATTGGCCGGCGGCGCTAGCCCTTCAGCCGCGGGTCGGGCAATCCCATTCTGCGCTTGATGGCGAGCAGCTCGTTGATCTTCTCGGGCGGTATGGGCCGCATCGGCACGCCGATCTGGCGCGCGGCGATCACAGTCTGGCAATAGGTGTCGAGGATCTCCACAAGCCATTCGGCGCGCGTGGGCGTTTCGGCCCAGCACACCACGCCGTGGTTCGAAAGCAGGATTGCATTGTGGTCCTCGACGAATGGCAGTAAGGTTTCGGCAAATGCGCGCGTTCCGGGTGTTTCGTACGGCGCCACAGCGGCAAGGCCGATGAACGTCTCATACTCGGAAACAAAGCCATTGGGGGGCGCGGAGCCCGTGACCGCGAAGGCCGTGGCGTGCGGCGGATGGCAGTGCACCACCGCGCGCGCCAGCGGATTGGCCTTGTAAATCTCGAGGTGGAGGAGGATTTCGCTGCTGGGCTTGCGGTCGCCCGAGATGCGATTGCCCTCGAGATCGGTGACGCAGAGATCGGCGGGCTGCATGTCGGCCTTGCTCATCATGGTCGGCGTGCAGACCACGAAGTCCGATCCCAGGCGCGCACTGATGTTGCCGCCGTTGCCGTCCACGTACTGGCGCTGCCAGAGCTTGGTTCCTACGGCAAGTATCTCGGCGCGCAGGCGACCAGCCTCGAGCGAATGGGCGATTGCGGCAGCCGGCCGTTCCTGCGCGCCGCTCTCGCGCGGCATTTCGATCACGGGGTTCATTTCGCCATCTTCGGCCAAAACAAGAGGCGCAAGACGTGATGCAGATCACGAGGCAGCGTCGGACAGGTTCGCTATGGGAACGGCGGAGCGTTACGATTCTGACGGCATCAGCTTCCGCTGCAGCGCTTCAAGCGTCTGGCCCTTGGTCTCGGGATACGCGAACAGCACCACAACGAATTGCACCGCCGTCATCACCGCGAAAAACGTGAACGGCGCGCTGCGTCCGATGCCCTCCACGAGCACCGGGAACGCCTGCGCGATGATCGCGTTCATCGTCCAGTGGCTGCAGTTGCCGACGCCCTGCCCCTTGCTGCGCACGGCGTTGGGAAACACCTCGCCGATATAAACCCAGATCACCGCGCCCTGCGACAGCGCGAAGAAGGCGATGTAGGTAATCAGGATCCAGACGAGCGAGCCCGGATGGGAATTCGTTTTGAACAGCCACGACACGGCCGCGAGGCAACATGCCGTGCCGGCCGCGCCGATGAGCAGCAGCGTTTTGCGGCCGAGCCTGTCGATCACGCTCATGCCGACCATTGTGAACACGAGGTTCGTGAACCCGATTGCGATGGCCTGCTCGTCGCCGGAGATCTGGCTGAAACCCGCGGCGAGAAAAATGTCGTTCAGGTAATAAAGGATCGCGTTGATGCCGGCGAGCTGGTTAAATGCGCCGATCGAGATTGCGAGGAACAGCGGATAGCGGTACTTCCACTTGAATACGGGCTCGTGCGCCGTGGCGTGCTCCTCGGCGAGGGCGGCGCGGATGTCTGAAAGCTCAGCCTCCGGATCGGGATCGCCCATGAGCCTGAGAACTTCCAGCGCCTCTTCATTGCGGTTTTTCGATGCCGACCAGCGCGGGCTGCGCGGAATGCCGAACAAGAGCACCAGGAAGCCCGCGGCGGGGATCGCCGCCACGCCAACCTGCCAGCGCCACTCGTTTGCGCCCAGGTGCAGCGTGCGGATTGCGAAGTTCGACGTGTACGCCACCAGGATGCCCAGCACCACGTTGAACTGGAAGGCGCCCACCAGCCGACCGCGCCACTTTGCGGGCGACAGCTCCGCGATGTACACGGGCCCCAGCACCGACGATGCGCCGATTCCCAGCCCGCCGATGAAGCGGAAGACCATGAGAGAGGGCCAGCTCCACGCCAGCGCGCTGCCGAGCGCTGAGATCACATAGAGGATTGCCGTGATGCGCAGCGTTTCGCGGCCGCCCAACTTCTGGCCTGCCTGGCCGGCGCCGAGGGACCCGACAATCGTGCCGATCAGCGCGATCGCCACGGTCCATCCCTTGCCCTCGGGGCTCAGGTGGTAGAGCTTCACGAGCGCGTCGATCGCGCCCGAGATGACCACCGTGTCGAAGCCGAATAGCAGTCCGCCGAGCGCGCCGGTGAGGGTGGCTTTCATCAGGTTTACGTTGGGTCGCATCGCACGTCCTTACAAGGAACAGTTCATCGTACAGACGGGACGCGCAGATCGTACAGGACACTTTGGTCCTTTACGTTTCGACATGCTGGGCGCCCGGCTGCACTACGAGCATCCGGCAGGGGTACTTTCCGGGCGCGCTCCAGGCCATATTCATCGAGCTCTCGACATAGGCGCAGTCGCCCGCGTCCATCGTCTCCGCCATGGCTCCCGCGCTGACCTGCAGCCGGCCTTCGAGCACGTACACAACCGCGCACGTGTTCACCTCGTCCAGCGAGATCGGCGTATCGCCGAGTTCGATCATCTGCGCGGCCAGCCTGGGCCGCGCTACCGGCGCATTCAGCGCGACAATCCTGGCCGGTTCGCCGCTTCGAGCGCTTCCCTCGAGGTGACCTTTGCGAGTGATCGACATGGTGTGATGCTCGGGCTCGCAGAAAAAATGGCTGAGCCCCACCCCGTACACCCGGCAGATCGTAGCGAGGGTGGACAGCGTGGGAATCATGCGGTCGGTCTCGAGCTTGGAGAGCAGCGCAGTCGACAGCCCGGTCTCCGCAGCGAGGCGCGAAAGGGTCAGCCGCTTACTGGTGCGCAGCGCGCGCAATTTCATCCCGATGCAGTAGGGTTCAAGCGACCAGTGGGCATACGAAGCTGTCTTTGCCACGACAAATCCCTCCATTCAATACGATCCGCCACGACTCGCGCCGAATTCCTGAGCAATTGTTGAAGAATTGCGGACGGGCAGCGTGCGACAATCAGGCCTGTCCGGCGGCGCCGGTCCCCCGGGGCGCGCTTCGAGCGCTCGCCGGCTTGCCCCCGACCGACTCAACCGCCTGAGTTGCCAAGATCTGCATCCTCAGCCTTGCAACGGCTGGGGCTGCTCTGTGCATCCAATCCGACCATCTGGGCTCATTCCTGGTTCTCTCTCATCCCACCAACCCCCATGAGGCCTGTCCGCCGATGATCGTGTTTTTGAGAACACCTTCCCCGCGTCATTCCGTGTTCGCATTTCTCCTCGCAGCCATCCTCATACCGGCCGCCGCATTCGCCGCCGAAGACAAACAGGCCGCCGCTCCAGCCGACACCGACGTGATCGTGCTCAGCAACGGCGACACCCTCCACGGCAAGCTGGTCAAAGAGGTCACCGGCAAGGTCACGTTCCACACCGACGCCTTTGGAGACGTGGACGTTCCCTGGGAAAAGATCAAGGAACTGCATGCCGCCGAATCGTTTGGCATCGTCGATAACCGGGTCCACCTGCGCCGCAAGAAGAACTCGAACCAGATCCCTGTCGGGCCGATCGACGTCACCGACCAGGGCGTCGCGGTACGGCCGGCAAATGCCGCCGCCGCTCCTGCGCCGATCCCGATCAAGAGCGCCGAGTACATCATCGACGCTCAAACACTCGACACGCAGCTCAACCACATGCCGGGTTTCTTCACAGGGTGGAATGGGGGAGCGACCGCTGGCGCCACGCTCGTAGCAGCAACGCAGAACCAGTACAGCGTCTCCGGCAGCCTGGGGCTGGTGCGGGCTGTCCCCACCGTTGCATTTCTGCCGCCACGCAACCGCACGCTGGCCGACTTCAGCGGCTCCTACGGAAAGATCACCGAGCGCGCCTTCACAGTAGGCGGGGTCACCACGCCGGCGGTCACAACCAAATCCTCGATCTTCCACATCGACGCGGAGAGAGATCAGTACCTCTCGGACCGTATATTCGCCCTCGTCCAGACGGCCTTCGACCACAACTTCTCGCAGGACCTGCAACTGCAGCAGATCTACGGAGGAGGACTGGGCGTCACCCTTTTCAACACGCCGACCCACGAAGCGGACGTGAAGGGTACGGTGCAATACGAAAAGCAGGCCTTCATCAGCGGCAGTTCCGGCAACCAGAACCTAATTGGCTCGACCTTCTCCGCAAATTACGGGATGCACCGGAAGATATTCACCTTCGTCCAGGAGCTCGCCTACATTCCTGCGTGGAACAACCTGCACGCCTACTCCGTGAACGAGACCGACACCGTCACTTTCACCACGTATAAAAACTTCGGACTTTCCTTTGGGACTCTGGACAGCTATCTCAACAACCCTCCCGCGGTAATTCCTCCCACAAAGCGCAATTCGTTTCAATTCACCATGGGGCTGACCTACGCCATCAAGTCGAAATACTGATTGTGAAAGACTGACTGCGCCGCGCGAAACCCCGGGGCCAGCTGCTTCGGCCTGGGACCCCGGTTTGCTGCGATGGATATCGGTCCCATTTCGTCCAGGTGAAGGGGAACCGCCATTTGTTACGGTGCGATCAAAAAAATTGGCGTATCCCGTCGAGATGGCTCCCCGAGTCGAGGCATAATGGAGGCTGCATAAAAGAGCCGGGTCCTGTAAACTCTGGTTCTCGCCGGTAGTCTGTTCTTTCGCATGGGTCCTCAAGCAAGGGTTTCCGACGGTGACGACGGAGCGGATTTGTAAAAGTTTTCAGGCGCAGCTCTCGGACGGAGCGGAATCTCTGAAAGTGCGTGGGGTTGAAATGAGGCGGCCTTCGTCCGATGTATCCTCCGATCGCGAGCCGGGCTATCGTTTCGGCGGTTTTCACCTCGATCCGGACGGCACACTTCTGAACGGCGATACGGCCGTTCACCTCGCACCCAAGGAGCTCGCCGCGTTGCGGCTGCTTCTCCGTCAGTCAGGCCGCGTTGTGACGTTCGCCGATCTGCGATCTGAGTTGTGGGGCAATGTGCACGTCACGGCAGACAGCATTCCCCGCTGCATTTCGTCTCTTCGCGCGCGCCTCGGCTCCGAGGACTCGATTCGCGCCGTTTACAAGCGCGGCTACCGCCTTGCGATCCCGGCCCGGCGCGACGAGGTTTCGCCTCCCGGGGCGCTTCCCCGCCTCGTGATCGCGCCTTTCTCGGTCGGCCCCAACGTCCCCGACCATCTCGGCTCCATCCTTGCCGAGGAGGCTACTTCGCGCCTCACCGCAGTACATCCCCGGATGGCTTCGGTGCTGGCTCGCGATTCGGTCTTCACGCTCGCCGCCCGCGGCATGAGCGCCCACGACATCGGTTCCGCGCTCAACGCCGATCTAGTGCTCACGGGCGTGGTTCGCGGTCTAGCTTCGCACCTGCGCCTGCGCGTCGAAATGGTTCGCATGAGCGACGGCACCCAGATCTGGGTCGAAGACATGCTCGTGCCGCGCGACCGCGTGGCGCTGCTTCACTCCGAGCTTGCGGAAAGAATCGCCTGGCGCGTCGGCGGCGAATTGTCCAGCACTGCGGCCGCGGAGACTGAGAACGCCCCAAGCCCCGAGGCATACGAGATGTTCCTGCGCGGGCGCTACGAATGGCAGAGCCTCGAGCGCCACCGGATGCAGGACGCTGTGCAGCACCTCACGCGGGCCGTAGAAATGGAGCCAAATCTCACCGCCGCCCGCATCGACATGGTTCACGCATGCCTTGCTCAGGAGATGCTCGGCTACATTTCGCCTCTCGAGGCGGCCTTCGAAGTCCGCCGCTTTACCGGTTCTGTTCCGCAGGAATCAGAGGTGCCGCCCCCGGACTGCAGGGAAACCCTCCCGGCCCTGGGCTGGCTCACCTTTCACGTCGATCACGACCTTCCTTCCGCGATCCGCATCCTAGCCCAGGCCGGGAGCCTTCCTCCCGACTCATGGCGCACGGGTTTGCGCGCGCTTTTCGCCGCCAGCCTTCACAGGTTCGACGAGGCCTCCGACCTGCTCGCGGACTCCCTGCGGCTCGACCCCTACTCTCCCTGGCTCAACGGAGCCCTTGCCTGGACGTATCATCTTGCCGGCAGAGCCGAGGAAAGCGTACGGCAGATCGCGAAGTGCCTCGCCTTCTTCCCCGAGCACGTGTCGACAAAGCTTTTTGGCGGCGTCATCCTCGCATGCAACGGAGAGGCGCGCCGCGCCGTCGCCCTCACCCGTGAACTCGCCCGGGCCGTCCCGCCTTTTGACCTCGCCATGGCGATCCACGCCTATGCGCTGGCCTGCGAAGGCTCGCGCAAGGATGCGGCGGAGATGCTCGAGAAGCTGCAATGGCTCAGCCGGGAACGATTCACTATGCGCGCGTTCACTGCGCCGGCCTACGTTGTTCTCGGTGAACACGAGCAAGCCATCAGCGAGCTGCGCGCCGCGGAGGAATCCCGCGGGCCCTGGTTCTTTCAGATGCTTGCCGACCCGCGCCTTGCCGCCCTGCACCAGCACCCGGAGTTCAAGGCCATGCGGGGCCGGCTGCTGGAGGTTGAGCGGCAGGCCATGGAAGCCGAACAAGCCGCGCGGCAATTCGAAGAGCGGCTGACCTCCGTGAGTCCTTCCTCCGCCACACGGTAACAATCGACAACCGAAATTGATGACTGATTGCGGGTACTTTCGTGCGATTGTTCGCGCTCTCCGCCCTGTGCTAACGTGGTTTCCGCTCCTCCGCTTAAAGGGTTTCGCGCTTATTTTGTTCCTTAGAAGGTTGCTTCAATGCACGGCAAGAGTGAAATGTGGGCTGAGCCGTCCACCGACGGCATGGATGAGTTCGACTACGCCCGCAGCCGCCGCGACTGGCTGCGAATCTTCACGATCGTCGGTGTGGTTGTCGCTGTCAGCCTGATCCTCTATCGCATTCTGCACGAACCTAACCGCCATCTCGAGGCCACACCCTACGACCGGGTGATCAGCCAGCTCCGCGCCAGCATGTCGCAGCAGGACGTGCTCAATTTGTTCAAGGAAGACAGCGAGGTTGCCAGGGGGGGCGAAATCTCCTCCTACGACGAGCCTTCTGCCGACGGCGCACATCGCGTGCTCGTCTACAAGTTAGGCCCTGACGACCCGCTTACGGTGAAATTCGGCGGCGTGAAAGGCGATGCGCTCAGGGAATGGTGCTATCGCGACCACTGCCACGACAACATCGACTGATCCGTGATTCCGCTAACCCCGTCCGCCGGCGAGCCTTCGCGACAATAACCACGAAGCCGCCGAGATGATCAGCGCGCCCACAACCCAGGCGGCCTGCTCTACGGGCCTTGCGACCGGCGCGGCAAGATGCATATCGGGCAGCGACATCGTGAATCCGCTCCCAGCCTCAAGAGCGTAACGCACAAGCGTCACCGTTCCCCACGCCAGCACCGCCAGCGCAAGAACGATGCCGGGCAGCGCCCGCTTCCACGGGAACGGGATCGGCGGAGGCGCGGACGCTTCCTCTTCGACACGATGCATCACCGCGCCCAGGAAGCCTGAAGACGGAACCAGTTCCTCTTCGCTCGCCAGAATATTGTCGATCTCGCCGTGCTTCATCTCTCAGGCCTCCTTTCTCTCCGTTAGATTCCCAACCGCCTGGGTTGCGTGCCCTTCATCGAGATGCGGAAACCGCTTTCGCAGCAGCCCCCGCGCCCGCGCCAGCCGGGCCTTGACCGTTCCTTCCGGCAGTCTCAGGGTACTCGCCGCCGCGCCCACATCCATCTCGTGGAAATAGTAGAGCACCACCGGCTCACGGTACCGCAGCGGCAGCGCCAGCACGGCCCGCCGCAGCGCCTCGTTACGCCGACGCTCGTGCAGTTCGGCGTCGTGCGCCGGCAGTTCCGCAGGCTCCGGCGCCTCGTCGATCGGCACTGTCACGGCCGGAAAGCGCTTGAGGTCGTTCCGGTAAACGTTGGCTGCCAGAGCAAAAAGCCACGTTGAAAAAGTCGCTTCGCGCCGCCACGAGCCCAGCCCACGCCACGCCCGCACGAAGGCTTCCTGCGCCAACTCCTCCGCGCGGCCGCGGTCGCGGCAATAGCGCCACGCCATGTTGACGAGCGGCCCCTGCCACCGCCGCACGATGCCCTCGAACGCGCGCACGTCCCCGCCCAGCACGCGATCCACGTCGGCCAGGTCGGCATTTGCGGTCTCATCAGGCGCACGCATGGCGGTCTTTCATCCCGTGCGACAGCTTCCCAGGAGATTCGGTTGCATTTTATTCCTGCCGCGCCCATCAAAACTTTCTCCTTAAAAAAATGCAACCGCTCCACGCACTCTCCGGTCGTACCTGTCGCAAGGGACAGAAAGATGCAACCGGTCCCGAGGAGGATGAGATGAACCACCTGATGATGGCTTTGCTGGACGTTCCCGAGGGGATGGGGCTGTGGATTTTTCTGTCAGTCGGCGCTGTCGCGCTTTTCGTGGTCTTTATTCCGCTGGTGAGCTGGATCGACAGCCGCCGCAAGGAGCGAGAGGCCTACTACAAGGCCGAGACCATTCGCCGCCTGACGGAGTCTTCGGGCGAGGGCGCCAAGGCCGCGCTCGAACTGATGCGCGAGGAGGAGCGGATCAAGAGGAGCAAGACCCTGGAGGGGTTGAAGATTGGCGGCCTGGTCAACGTCGGCGTGGGCGTGGGACTTACGGTAATGCTCTATTCCCTTCTTGGCCGTTTTGACAGTCCCTACATGGTGGGCCTGATCCCCTTTCTGATTGGCGTAGCCCTGCTCGTCTACGTGTTCTTCATGGCCGAGCCCGTGGACAGGCCGGGCAACGGCAGGTAGTCCCCGGGCTCCGGCCGTTTCAAAAAAAAGGGCGGCAAGCTCTGCGCCTGCCGCCGCCCTGTCCCTGGGTTTTCTTGAAGTGTTCCAGTACTGCTTGACTCGAAAACTAATGCCCGGGCCTACTGCAACAGCTTGGTGACTTCCTGCTCAACGCTGTTGGCCTGCGCCAGAGCCGCGATGCCGGTCTGCGAGAGAATCTCGTACTTCGACATGTTCGCGGTTGCCGAAGCATAGTCGGTTGCCTGGATCGCGTTCTGCGCCGAGACCACATTTTCGCGCTGGGTGGTCATCACCTGGCTGATCGCATTGAGCGTGTTGATCTGCGCGCCGATATAGCCGTCCTGCGAAGCAACATCGCTGATGGCCGTGTTGAGGTCGTTGAGAGCCGCCTGCGCGTTCGCCTGCGAGGTCAGGTCGGTGCCGAAGAGAGACTGGCCGGCCGCGTCGGTATACGTGATGGTTGCCATGCCGGCAGCATTCACGTCTTGCGTGAACGTGGTCTGCGCCGTAACCGAGGGAGCGCCTGAGACAAAGCTCTGGCCGACGGAGGAGTCATACACGAGGTCCGTGGCTGCGGCAGTCTGGTCCTGCGAGATTCCGACGTGATAACCGGCCTGCGTGGGAGCCGTGCCGGCGTTGACGTTACCCGAGATGATGATGCCGGTCTCGCTGGAATTAGCTGCGCCGCCCGCCGCGGCGACCGCCGCCGCACCCGCGCTCAGCGCGGTGCCGAAGCTGGCCGTGATTCCGAGGTTCGCATTGTTGATGGCTGTGATGAGCCCCTGCGCGGTGTTGTTGGCGCCTGTCACCGTGATCGTAGTGTTGGCGACGGTATTGGTTCCTGCCACGAGATACGCGACCTTGAGGCTCGTGGTGCCGCCCGCCGCCAGCGAGTCGGTGGACTGAGCGTACTTGGCCGCGGTGGAGAGATCGATGAACACGTTGTTCTGGCCGTTCGTGTAGCTCATGGCGCCGCCCGTGTCGCCAATGGAGCTCGATGACAGCGTGCGGATGTTCAACAGGTCGATGGACGCGCCGGCGATCGATGAGTCGCCCGTGTAGATGGCGACGGGCGAGCCCGTAAACACCTGCTGCTGGTTGTACGTGGTCGTGGATCCAATGTTGTTGATTTCGGCCAGGATCGATTGATACTCCTGGTTGGCCGCGCTGAGCTGCACTCCGTTCAGCGTGCCGTTGGACGCCTCGGTGGCCAGCGTAACCGCGCGGTTGAGAAGATTGGTCACCTGAGAGAACGCGCCGTCAGCCACCTGCAACAGGCCCACGCCTTCCGTGGCGTTGGTTGCCGATTGCGTGAGGGCCGTCTGGTTGGCCTGCAGACCGTTCACCAGGGAAAGGCCCGCGGCATCGTCTGCGCCCGAGTTGATCCTGGAGCCGGAAGAGAGCTGTTGAAGAACCGACTGCAGGCTCGTGTTCGTGTTGTTCAGGTTGTTCTCTGCATAGATCGCTGACAGGTTGTTCAATACGCCGAGGGCCATGGAAGTTCGCTCCTTTTTCCTGATGTGTGTTTCAGCGGATCGTCGATTTCCGCTGTACCCTCCGGCGTCTTTCCGCCTTGGGCTCTACTGCATCCACACACTTCATCGGAGTGCCCCGGAATAACTTTAGTCATGGAGCGAAGATTCTCTTTCGGACACTTTGTCCGGCTCCGAGTCAAAGCTGTTTCAACGTCGCCCAGGCCGCGTTGCGTTCCGATTCACCGGCTGTTTCGCTTTGCGGCAGCGGTTGTTCAGGTTTGAGTCACAGAGGACTGGAATCGGCTGCCTGCCGCAGGCCGGCCCGGACGGCTCGGCCCCCGGGAGAGGCGGCGCGGCAAATTCAAAAAAATCGGCGGCGAGAACTTTGTTCCCGCCGCCACCGGTTTTTGGCTTCAACCGTATTTTGCTCTCTGCCTATACCATCTGATGCACGAATTCCGTCATTCGATTGTCCAGCCGCCGGGAATCACAGAAAATTCCGGTTGGCGGCTCCAGATGGTTCATCCGGCAGGTCTTGCGAGAGATCACTGCTCCTGCGGAGGGTTGCCTGGAGCGCTCTGCGGCTCGCCCGGCTGGCCACCCGGCGGAGGCGGTCCCTGCGGACCACCCTTGCGCCAGTCGCCGCGTCCCATGCGCTCATGGCGTTCGGCCCGCATCGTCTGGAGCGCCTTCCACTGGTCAGGCGTGAGCTTCGCGCGCAGGGCGAGCAGGAACCGCGCATTGGCCTTTTCCAATTCGGCGCGCGCCTGGGCGACCTTGTCGATCTGGGCGAGGATAGCGGATTCGTTCGGCTGATCCTGGCTCATCAGCGGCTGCATGCCCAGCTCGGCCTTCTCCAGGTTCCCGCGCATGTCCACCAGGTTTTCCATATGCTGCTGCAGGATGTCGTCCATCGATTTGCGCTGGTCGTCCGTGAGCTTGAGCTGATCGGCGACCTTCGGATTGTTCCACCAGCGGCCCTTCTCGCCCCCGGAGCCGAGCATCCGCTCCATCGGAGGGCGGCGCATGCCGAATCCGGGGCCGGGCTCCTGACCCGGCTGGGCAACCGCCGCTACTCCAGTGGCCCACAGCAAGGCAACCGCAAGAACCGAACACGCCTTCGTTAATGTCTTCATGTAAATTTCTCCTTGTCCCCTCGTTCGTCCCATCATGCCGGGAGTCCTGCCCGGACTTTCACTTTTCCCGTGATCTTCGGAGCCCATCCTGTGATCTCAGGAGCCCTTCGGGGCAAACTTCACCGTTGTTCCGCGCGGAACTTCTCGAACAGTTTGCCTTGTCATCCGTTAAGAAAGATGCCGTATCACTTCAACAAGCCGTATTACTGGACGCCGTCGTCGGTCATGAGCTGAGCCAGCGGATCCATGGCGGTGGGAACTTCCCGCGACACGTCGGTGTCTACCCTGGCCAGAAGATCCTCGACTTTCCGGGCTTCCTCCTCGGCGCGCTTTGCGGCCAGGATTCTCTGCTGCTCCACTTCAAGCTCATGCGCGCGTTGCGCCTGTAACTGCTGGTGGCGCCGCTCGTAGAGGCCGGACCCTGCCAGCCCGGCGGTCATCACAACGCCCAGCGTCCACGCGACCACGCGACGCCACGCCAACCTGCGCGTCATCGGGGCCGAGGCCGGGCGCGCGCGATGGTATGCGGCGTCGCTCCACGCATGCACACTTCCCCGAAAATCGCGGAGCACTCCGCGCAGCATCGGATCTTCGATCTCAGTGCCGAATCCTCCGTGCTCTCCACCCTTGTTTGCCAGCTCTTCATTCTGCTTCATACTCTGCTCCCCAACTCCGCGCGCACCCTTCCGAGGGCCCGCGAGAGGTGCGCCTTCACGGTACCATCACTCAAGCCCGTGCTGCGCGCAATCTCTGCAATCTCCATCTCTTCCACATACCGCAGCAGGAACACTGTCCGCTGCCTTCCGCTGAGCCGCTCCACGGCCCGCCACACTCCGGCCACCTGCTCGCGGGCAAGAAGCTGCTTCTCCGGCGAACTCTCGCCGCTCGGCAGCCACTCGCTGGCCTCGTCCGCGTCGACGGCGTTCGTCCGCGTGTGCCGCCAGAACTGGAGCCGCCGGTTCCGCCAGTGGTCCTTGAGCACGTTGATCGCAATGCGCATCAGCCACGTGAGCGCGCTGGACTCCCCGCGAAACGAGCGCCAGTTCCGGTGCGCCTTCAGGAGGCACTCCTGCGCCAGCGTCTCCGCAAGGTCCACATCCCGCGTGGAGGCCAGCAAAAAGCGGTAGATTTGCGGGCGATGTTTCGCGGCGACCTGCGCAAATTCCTGCGCGGCAATCTCCTGTGCCGTGGCCAAGTTCATCGGTTCGAGTGCGGTCCCGGCTGCCATCACTCAGGTAGACGGCACACCTTCGAGCTAGTTTACAGGCAGCCCAAATCGGCCGGAATTCAAAGCGAGTTGATCCCTTGAGCGCCTGCGATAATTGGCGTGAGTCGAACGGGCAGAGATTCTCTTCATCGAGGTGCGTTCATGCTGGTCCCGGCGTTGAGGGAAGAAGTTCTGGAAGCGAACCGGGAGATTGCCCGGCGCGGGTTGGCGCCGCATACCTTTGGCAATGCCAGCGGGATCGACCGGTCGGGTGAGCGGCCCCTGGTTGCCATCAAGCCAAGCGGCGTGGATTATGCGAAGCTGACGCCGGCCGACCTGGTGGTAACGGACCTGGACGGGCGGGTGATCGAAGGCAAGCTGCGACCCTCCAGCGATCTCGATACTCACACCCTGCTCTACCGGGAGTTTCCGCAGATCGGCGGCGTGGTGCACACCCACTCCGAATTCGCTACAGCGTGGGCCCAGGCCGGGCGGCAGATTCCCTGCCTCGGAACCACTCACGCCGACTATTTTCACGGGCCCGTGCCTGTGACGGAGGCGCTGACCGAGGCCGAGGTGCATGAGGCATACGTGCGCAACACCGGCGCCGTGATCGTGCGGCGGTTCCGGCGGGAGAACCTTGACCCGATTGCCGTACCCGGAGTGCTGGTGGCCGGCCATGCACCCTTCGCCTGGGGTAAATCCGCGATGGAAGCAGTTGAGCACGCAGACGTGCTCGAATATGTCGCCAGGCTGGCATTTCGAAGCGTATTGCTGGGCGCGGCGGAGGTCGGGCTGCCCGCATTCGTCGGCGAGCACCATTACATGCGCAAGCACGGGCCCAAGGCCACCTACGGACAACGGTAAAAGCGGGCTGGCTCGCGAATTCCAAAAACTGGAATCGCCGGATAAACCATTAAAATGCAGTGGCCGGACAAGTGATTTAGAATTGCATAGGCAATCCGATTTTCTGTAGAGACCTATCGTTTCTTGCAGAAGCATCGGGACGATCCACCTTTCCGGCTGACCAACGCAGGTCTGGCGCGTCACTATCTTGTGTCTTCTCAATGGCATGACGGTGGTCATGTCCTGAATAACGGGTCCTGCCATGGCATGGCAGCTTACGTGCAGTCACTATAATGTCCAGGAAGTCCCCCAAAATGGAGACAGGCCTATCCAACCGGTTGCAAGCGACGCTTTTGGCCGTAGTCACGGTCGGGCTTGTCCTGCTTGCGGGTTGGAATCTGTATCAGGAGAGCCAGTTTCCCCAGCCTTATGACGGCGTGTGGTGGACCGAGGCAGCGAACGGCAGCGGGCTGGTAGCCGACAAGGTACTGCCGAACACGGCAGGCAGCCGGGCTGGCCTGCATGCCGGCGACCTGCTTACGGCCGTCAACGATGTGCCGGTGACCCGCCTCCCGGACTATATGCGGCAGCTGTATCGCACCGGTCCATTCGGCAATGCGCAGTACACGATCACCCGTGGCGGCATCCCGCTGGACAGCCCCATCCTTGTCATCCCGGAGAAGGTTGACAGGAGCCTGCAACAGGCGCTGCGGGTCATCGGGCTCATCTATCTCGCAATCGGGATTTATGTCCTCTTCCGGCGCTGGACGGCGCCCCGCGCGACGCATTTCTACCTGTTCTGCCTGGTTTCGTTCGCAATGTATGCCCTGAGGTTGACGGGCAAGTTGAACGCAACGGGCGAATGGGATGCCGTGGACCAGGCCGTGTTCTGGTGCAACACCCTGGCCCACGCGCTGCAGCCCGCCCTCTTTGTGCACTTTGCGCTGACTTTCCCGGAAGAGCGGTTGAAAAAGCTGGGGAGGCACTGGCTCCTGCCCCTGATCTATGCGCCGGGCGCGGTTCTACTCGGGCTCTGGATCTTCGCCATCAACCAGTGGGAAGCCACCGAGCGGCTGAAGCACTGGATGGACCAGGCGGACGTCGCCTACGAAGCAATCTTCTATCTGCTGGCTACCGCCCTGTTCCTGCGCAGCTATGCGAAGGCAAACACGCCATTATTGCGGCAGCAGTTGAAGTGGCTGACGCGCGGCACGCTGCTGGCGGTTCTACCCTTTACGCTGCTTAACGCGATTCCCTTCCTGCTCGACCTGCACATGCCTGATATCCTTACCCGGCTTGCAGGCCTGTCGCTGGTTTTTCTGCCTCTCACATTCAGCTGGGCTATCGTTCGCTACCGGCTGATGGACACCGACCTGATCTTCAAGCGCGGCGTGGCTTACACGCTGGCGACCGGCCTGATTCTCGGCGGATACTTCGGCGTGATTGCGCTGGCGGCGGAATTGGCCCACAACCGTCTGCCGGAATCGGCGCGGGAGTTGGGCGAGGCAATTGCCATCGTGCTGGTGGCAGCGTTCTTCGAGCCCCTGAAGCGCCGCATTCAAGGCTGGGTGGACCGGGCGTTCGATCGCCACAAGTACGACTATCGCAAGGCGTTGATCGAATTCGGAAGAGGCCTGAGCTCCGAGACAAACCTGAATGAGCTGCTGGAGTCGATCGTAGAGAGGCTCCCGCGAACTCTGCTTGTATCGCGGGTAGCAGTCTTCATGGCTGGGGGAGATGGACGGTTGCGGCTCGCTGCGAGCCATGGCCTTCCTGCCGAAGTGCGCGCTGCCACGGATCGCAGCGGACCGGATTCGCTCGAACTGGGTTTTCTGAACTTCGATCAGAATGACGGCCACTCGCACATATTTCTCGAAAACGCCCAGCAGGCGCTGCACCTCTGGCCCGGCGAACGGCGCACCGCGGCGCTGCTCGACCTGAATTACTACTTGCCATGCCGGGTGCAGGACGGCGATGCGACGCGCACGATCGCGGTGATCGGACTCGGCCGCACAGTGGGCGGCGATTTTCTTTCCAGCGAAGATGTTGAACTGCTCGAGTCGCTCGCAAGCTACATCGGCATTGCATTGCAGAATGCCAGCCTCTACACGCGGCTTGAAGCGAAGATCACCGAGTTCGAACGGCTGAAGGAGTTCAACGAAAACATCGTCGAGTCGATCAACGTGGGCATCCTTGCTGTCGACCTGAACGACCGCATCGAGAGCTGGAACGCGCAGATGGAGGCGATGTATGCCCTGAGCCGGGCCGAAGCCCTGGGCCAGGTCCTTCGCGATGTGTTTCCCGCCGAGGTCTGCGATGCGCTCGACAGCTTCCGCAATGAATCCGGCGTGCACAACCTGTACAAGTTCCGGCTGACCACACGGGCAGGCGAGCCGCGCACGGCGAACATAGCGGTGGCGCCTCTGCTGTCGCGCGATTTTGTTCCCGTGGGCCGCATCATCCTCGTGGACGACATCACGGAGCGGGTATCGCTCGAGACGCAACTTGCGCAGGCCGACAAGCTGAGCTCGATCGGACTGCTGGCCGCCGGCGTTGCGCACGAGATCAATACGCCATTGGCCGTGATTTCAAGCTATGCGCAGATGCTGACCAAACAGTTGCGCGGCGACGTGCGCCTGCACCCTGTGCTCGAAAAGATTACGCAGCAGAGCTTCAGGGCGGCGGAGATCGCAAACGGCCTTCTGAATTTCTCGCGGACCTCGACGACCGAAATGCGCGCCACCAACCTGAATCAGGTCATCCGGGAGACGCTGTCGCTGCTCGAACACCAGTTCAAGACTGCGCGCATCGATCTGGAACTGAACCTGGCCGAAGCGCTTCCACCTATCACGGGAAATCCCGGGAAGCTGCAGCAGGTGTTTCTGAATCTTCTGCTCAACGCCAAGGAAGCCATGCCGGAAGGAGGACGGTTGCGGGTGGCGACTCGGGTAAACGGACACGTGGAGGCCGTGATCACCGATTCCGGCAGCGGCATTGCGCCCGAGCACATGAAGCGCATCTACGACCCGTTCTTCACCACCAAGACCACGCCGAAGCCGGGCGACAAGCGCGGCACGGGGCTGGGGCTCAGCGTGTCCTACGGAATCATTCAGGAACACGCGGGCAAGATTCATGTTGAGAGCCAAATCGGAGCTGGCACAACCTTCCATCTTGAATTTCCGCTCTTGAGGAATTCTGTACATGCCTGAGGTAGATCTCCCCTTAAACATATCGGCGCCTACAGTAAACGGCACTGCTACCGCGAGCATCCTTGTGATCGACGATGAAGCCGGGATTCGCGACTCGCTGGAGGTGTTGCTCACTCTCGAAGGCTATGCGGTGAAGATGGCCGCGGACGGCGAGCAGGGGCTGCGCATCCTGGAGCTCGAGAACTTCGACCTTGTGCTGCTCGACCTGGCGCTGCCGGGCCGGAGCGGTTTGGACCTGATGCCGATGATCAAGGATCGCCAGCCCGAGATTCCAATCATCATGATCACCGCGTACGGAACCGTAGACAACGTCGTCGAGGCCATTCGCGCGGGCGCTGAGAATTTCATCCAGAAGCCCTGGGATAACGAGAAACTGCTGGCCGATATCCGCTCGGCCATCGCGCGCCATAAAGCCGAAGAAGAGAACCTGCAGCTCAAGCGCACGCTCAAGCAGCGGTACAACTTCGTAAACATCGTAGGCAAGAGCGAATCGATGCTGCGCGTGTTCGACCTTGTCGGGCAAGTCGCTCCGAGCCGCTCCACGGTGCTCATCCAGGGCGAGAGCGGCACCGGAAAAGAACTGATTGCGAAGGCCATTCACGCGAACTCGCCGCGCCGGGACAAGCCATTTGTGCCCATCAACACCGGAGCCATGCCGTCGGAGCTGCTCGAATCCACGCTCTTCGGGCACGTAAAGGGCGCATTCACTTCGGCGGTGGCTTCGAAGAAGGGCCTGTTCGAAGTGGCGAACGGCGGCACGCTGTTCCTGGATGAGATCGCCACCATGGGCCTGGACACGCAGGCGAAAATTCTGCGCGTGCTGCAGGACCGCAAGTTCATGCACCTCGGCGGCATTCAGGAGATCCAGGTGGACGTGCGCATCCTCGCCGCCACCAACGTGGATCTGCGCCAGGCGGTGCGCGACGGCCGATTCCGCGAAGACTTGTTTTACAGGTTGAACGTCATCACTGTTGACCTTCCGCCGCTTCGCGCGCGCCGCGAGGACATTCCTCCGCTGGTGCAGCACTTCCTCGAGTTCTACTGCAATGAAAATGGCCTGCCGCCGCGCAAGCTCTCCGCGGACGCCATGCGCGCGCTAATGGATTACGATTGGCCGGGAAATGTGCGGGAGCTTGAGAACTGCATCGAGCGCGGCGTGGTCCTGTCCTCAAGCCCCGTTATTGGCAGCGACCTGCTGCCGGGCCACATCAGCGGCCGCAGCTTCCAGGATGCCTTGCTCGAACACAACCCCAATGCTTCGTTGTTCGACATCCTTGAAGACATCGAGCGCCGCATCATCATCGAGAAGCTGGAGCGCTGCAACTGGAACCAGACCGAAGCCGCTGAGCAGTTCCGCATTCCGCTGTCGACACTCAACCAGAAGATCAAGCGGCTGAACATCGAGATCCGCAAGCGGGGCCGGGAGTAGTTCCCCGCCCCGCCGCAGATTTTCTAAGCCGCCCGCCTTCCGCTCTCCACCGCAAGCGCCTTGTACCACCGCTTCAGGAATCCGCGCAGCCCCGACGGCGGCCTCATCCAAAGATTCGCGGCCGTCTCACGCGGCTCGGAGCGCATCAGGATGCTCATGTGCGGCGCGCCAACTTCATTGATAGCGCGGAACGCATCCTCGTCAGTCAGGTCATCGCCGACATACGCCACCGGAGTGCCCGCGGGCTCCTCGGCGATCAGCGCCCGTACTGCGCCCCCCTTATTGCGGCCCACGCGCAGTTCGAGGCCACCCTCAAAATTGAGGAGCGTGAGCCCTTCAAGCTGCGACAGCGGCTCAAACAGCTCGCGCGTGCGAAGCTCGATGAATCGCGCCGTGCGCGGCGATGCACCGCGCCAGTGCATTACCGCGGCGTTTGGCTTGTCTTCGAACTCACCGCCGAGGTTGTTGTGGCGCAGGTACTCGCGCAGTTCGTCGAGGCGGCGCTGCGTTGTGGGCGGCGCTTCTTCAAGTTCGCGCCGGCCATCGGTGTGAACGCGCTCGGCACCGTGCAGCCCCCATATTTCGACGGGCTGGTCGATCACCGCGGGAACTCCGCGCAAAAGCAACGTGATCTCACGGGCGGGCCGGCCGGTGATCACGACCAGGCGCGTGCGGCCCAGGTGCATGATCTTCGCCAGCGCCTCGCGCACACCGGTATACGGCCGCGCCCTCGAGCGGTCGACACGAAACGGCGCCAGAGTCCCGTCGTAATCGAGCAACAGGAGCGGCTTTGTCCCTGGAGTAAACGATGAGAAAAAATTCTGAAGTGTCTTCGAAGTCTCTTCAGTCACTGTATTCGCCTTTAATGGAGCCCTTTTTGAATAGTCATACCTTGCGGATGCTTCAGGGTGCCTCACATTCAGCCCCTGTTTTTCAAGCACTCGGGGATTTATGCGGTTCTACGACTATGCCCCTCCGCCGTAAGCAATATCCGCGGTTCGGCTCGAGCAACAGCAATTGCCTCCGCTCCTTCGATGCGCAGCTCGCGAAGGTCGCCGAGCACGCTGGCAGCCCAGCGATAGACGTTATGTTCCATCACCTGCCGCCGCATTCGCTGCATGCGCATGCGGCGTTCCGACGGGCTCATCTCCAGCGCGCGATGGATTGCGTCCGCCACACCGTCGATATCATATGGGTTCACGATCAGCGCATCTCGCAGCTCCACTGACGCTCCGGTGAACTTGCTGAGCACCAGGACGCCGTCTTCATCGTCGCGCGCGGCGAGGTATTCCTTGGCGACAAGATTCATCCCGTCGTGCAGCGATGTCACCAGGCATACGTCAGATGCCCGATACCACGCCGCAACTTCATCGTGGCTGCATTGCCGCTCGATGAGCACGACCGGACGCCAGTCGGGCCTCGCGAACCGTGTATTGATGCGCTCGACCGTCGCTTCCACGCGACGGCGCAGCTCCGCATAGCTGGGAATGCGCGTGCGGCTGGGAGCCGCGATCTGCACCATCGTCACGCGCTCGCGATGCCACGGATGCTCCTCAAGCATTCGTTCAAACGCCATGAGGCGTTCTTCAATGCCCTTGGTGTAGTCAAGACGGTCAACCCCAAGCACGATGGTATCGGCGCGCACGCCCGAATCGCGCATTAGAGAGTATGCAGGATTGCCCCAGGCTGCGCGATCTGACGGGGAGAGATCGATGGCCACGCTCACAGGGTAAGGACGGACCGCGGTGGTGTGACCCCTGCGACGCACTGTCATGTGCTCGCGGTCGGTGCGCGATTCGAGCGCACGGTCGACCGTGTCGAGAAAATTGTTGCAGAACAGCGAAATGTGGAATCCGATCAGGTCCGCGCCCAGCAATCCTTCGAGCAGGTCGGACTGCCACGGACAGATGCCGAATGCCTCGGAGTTGGGCCACGGAATATGCCAGAAGATGGCCACCCGCGCATCGGGGCGCGCCGCCTTGATCATGCGCGGCAGCAGCGCGAAGTGGTAATCCTGCACGAACACGATCGGCTCGGGGCAATCCTCCATCTCGTGCAGCAGCGCCTGAGCAAACTTCCGGTTAACGGCCTGGTAGCTTTGCCAATCGGAAGCGCGAAAGATCGGGCGCGTATGAGCTATGTGGCACAACGGCCAGAGTCCCTCATTTGCGAACCCGTCGTAGTATGCTGCCTCCTCTTCGGCGGAAAGCCAGACGCGCCGCAAAGTGTAGCGGGGGTCATCCGGCGGCACGCGCAGCCGGTCGTGTTCATCCACCGTGTAATGGTCCTCGCCACCGCTGCCATGCGCGACCCACACGCCATCACAGGCGCGCAGCACCGGTTCGAGGGCCGTCACCAGCCCGCTGGGCGGCACCACGCACACCACTTCCTTGCCCTGCCGGACATGCATATAGGGCTCGCGGTTTGACACTACGAAGATGCGCCCCTCGCCGGTGCGCTGCTTCACGGAAACGGTCAGCCGCTCGGCGGTCCAGATGTTCTCGCCGGCCTCGCGAAGGCGAGCCTCGGCCGCCGCCGCCGCGCGCGCTTCCATCAGGCTCTCGGTAATGTTTTCAACCTCGCGGGCGATCGGCGTAAAAATGCTCATATCGTCCGAATGGTCCATCACCACGGGCTCCGGGTGACCCATGCGCAGCAGGCGCAACCGCTCGGCAAGCCTCGTGACCGGCCGCAGCAGCGACCAGCGAATGACGAGCGCCGTGACGCCTGCGATCAGGACGACCAGCGCGACAATCCGCCAGAACGTCTGCTTCCACACCATCGCGGCTTCGGCGCGAATATAGCCGGCATCCTCGAGCACGACGAGCGCACCCACCGGACGCCCGTCCTGGTGCAGGGGAATCGCTTCTTCAAGCCAGTCGGTGTCTCCAGTGTGACCGAACATGCTGGAATTGGACCCGTGCTTGATCGCAATCTTGACCGGATTCGGCGGCAGCGCCCTGATCACCTGCTCGGGTCCCTGCGATGCGAGCAGGTCGCCGCGCGTGTCAAAGACCGCGAGGCCCAGCGCCTCCTCGTGATTGAGAAGTTCCTGCCCCACGGCGGAAATGTCGGTCGTGGTGCCGGAAGCCAGCGCTTTTTCCACAAAAGGCTGAAGGCTCGTGCCCAGCCACCCGGTGCGGCGCACCAGATCCTGGCGAGCTATGTGCTTGCGCGACAGCACCTCAAAGTACGTGGACGCAAGAGACACGACGGTGATCCCGGCGATCAGCGCAAGAATCAACCGCATGCGGAAATCTCGCATTCCCATTCCTCCGTGGACTGTACACGATCATCGACACCCCACCTGAATCGCGCGCTGAGGGCCAGATAGTAAGATGCGAAAAATCGTGGGTTCGGCGGTTTCGAATACGAACTCCGAATAGAGCTTACTAACGTCTCTTGATCGGAGAAGGTTGTCCCATTTCCAAGGTAACCGCATGCGCTATCCTGTCGGGAAGGGCAGCGCGCCGAGGTGAGCGGCCGTGTTCAAGGTTCGAGCGGAATCCCAATGGCGTTTGACACGATCGATAGTGCGGCCAAACAACTTGTATTGACCGTGCAGGAGTTCAGCCTGTTCGCGCTCCGTGCTGTTCTAAACCTATTCAGCCCGCCGGTCTACTGGTCGGATTTTACCCTCCAGGCCGACATCATCGGAGTGGGCTCTGCGACCATTGTAATCTTTGCCGGGTTCTTTACGGGGAGTGTTTTGGCTGTGCAATCGGCCGCGACGCTTGCCGCCTTCGGAGCCACCGCCGTCACCGGACGGTTTGTGGCCATGTCCATGATCCGCGAACTGGGGGCCGTGCTAACTGGGATCATGGTATCAGGCCGCAACGCATCGTCCATGGCCAGCGAACTCGGCTCCATGGTCGTCACCGAGCAAATTGACGCCATGCGCGCTCTCGGCGTGGACCCGATGCGGAAGCTCGTAACGCCGCGCATCTGCGCCACCGTCTTCACGCTGTTGTTCTTGACCATCGTGGCGGACTTCTGCGGGATCCTCGGCGGCGCCGCCGTCACGGTCTTCATGAACCACCAGAACGGCACACAGTATTTCCACCAGGCTTACCTGTATCTCCGTTATCCAGACATTCTTCAGGGGCTCATCAAGCCGCTGTGCTTCGGATTCATCATTGCATCGGTGGGCTGCTTCTACGGTATGCGTACCACCGGGGGAACCCAGGGCGTCGGACGCTCCACCATCCAGGCCGTCGTGTGGTCCTCCGTCCTCATCATCTTCGTCGACCTGCTTATCAGTACCCTGATGGTCTCCATCTTCAGCCGATGATCGAAGCTCCCGCACCCGCGCCTCTCCCCGCCTCCGCCCCGCCGCAGCCATTGGTCGCGTTCCGCAACGTCACGGTGTCGTTCGGCGGACCGCCGGTTCTTGAAGACATCAGCTTCACCGTCGGCCCGCACGAAACCCGCATCCTGCTCGGCCCGGCAGGGGTGGGCAAGAGCGTGCTTCTCAAGGCGACAAACGGCCTGGTCCCCCTCGACTCAGGCCAGATCCTGCTTTTCGGCGAAGACATTTCACGGATGCACGAACGCGACCTGTTTCCTATTCGGCAGCGAACGGGGATGGTGTTTCAGGAAGGCGCTCTATTCGATTCGCTCACGGTGCGCGATAACGTCGCCTACCAGCTCATCCAGGAGGAATTGCCCGACGACGTGATCGACGAGCGGGTGCGGGAGTCGCTGAGTTTTGTGGGACTCGCTGAGACCTTTTCGATGTTCCCCGGCAGCCTTTCCGGAGGCATGCGCCGCCGCGTCGCAATCGCCCGCGCGCTCATCCGGCGCCCTGAGTTTCTGCTTTACGACTCGCCGACAGGCGGCCTCGACCCCGTCACCTCGACCACTATCATCGAGCTCATTGTGAAACAGCGCGACGTGTACAAGACGCCATCTCTCGTCGTAACGCACCGCCTGCAGGATGCCTTCACGATGTGCACGCGGAGGTTCAATGAGGAATGGAACGGAATGGTCCGGATGCCGAAGGGCGAAGTGGATCCCAATACGACGTTCCTGATGTTGAATGAGGGACGCCTGATCTTCGATGGATCGCTGCATGACCTTGTGCACAGCAAAGATCCATTCGTGCGGGAGTTTTTGGACTAATTGCTGCCCTGACTCCTTGAGTTCGCATCCGGCTTGAACTTCACCGAGCGGCGCGCGTCCTGTGCTAACCTTGCTGGTTTGGATTCTTAAAGAACGACAGGTGCAACATGGGATTCAAATTTCAGGGATTTGATTTTCTCAACCTCGACGCGAGCTTCAGCGAAGACGAATTGATGGTGCGCAAGACCGCGCGCGACTTCGTCGACGACAATCTCATCCCCATCATCGAACAGTGCTTCCGCGATGGGCGGTTCCCACGCGAGCTGGTCAAGCCGATGGGCGCGATGGGCTTCTACGGCGCCAATCTCCAGGGCTACGGCTGCGCCGGAATGTCCAACATCGAGTACGGCCTCGTGATGCAGGAGCTCGAGCGCGGCGACTCCGGCATCCGCAGCTTCGTCAGCGTGCAGTCGGCGCTCGTGATGTATCCGATCTATACCTTCGGCTCCGACGAGCAGAAGAACACCTGGCTCCCCGCGCTCGCCAGCGGGGAAAAGCTTGGATGCTTCGGCCTCACCGAACCCGGCTTCGGGTCGAATCCCGGCGGAATGACGACAACCGCCCGCCGCGTGGGCGACGAGTACATCCTGTCCGGCGAGAAGCTCTGGATCACATCAGGCTCGATCGCCGACGTTGCCGTGATCTGGGCACGCTGCCCCGAGGAAGACGATCGCGTCCGCGGCTTCCTTGTCGAGACAGACCGGCCCGGCTTCTCCGCCTACGATGTCCACGGCAAGTGGAGCCTGCGGGCGTCGCACACCTCAGGCCTGTCGTTTCAGGACGTCCACCTTCCGCTCTCCGCCGCAATGCCCGGCGCAACCGGCCTCAAAAACGCGCTGATGTGCCTCAACCAAGCCCGCTACGGCATCAGCTGGGGCGCGCTCGGCGCGGCGATGGATTGCTACTCCAACGCCCTTCAGTACGCAAAGCAGCGGAAGCAGTTCCGCAATGAGCCCATTGCCTCGCACCAGCTTGTGCAGGACAAGCTCACGTGGATGGTCAGCGAGATTTCCAAGGGCCAGCTCGTATCGCTCCAGGTGGGGCGCCTTAAAGACGCAGGAACCGTGAAGCACCACCACGTCTCTCTTGCAAAGCGCAACAACGTGTGGATGGCGCTCGAGTGCGCCAGAATCGCCCGCGACATGCTCGGAGCCAACGGCATCACCGAGGACTATCCGATCATGCGCCACATGATGAACCTCGAAAGCGTGAAGACCTACGAGGGCACGCACGATATCCATTCGCTCGCCATAGGGCAGAGTGTCACTGGAATCAGCGCGTTCTGAGGCATCGACAAGCCCGGCCGGATGCGGCATAGTCTTATCCATGCCGAAACTCCCTTGTGGAATTACGTTGTCCCGCCGCGCGGCTTTGTCCGCCTGCACACTGTTGCTCAGTTCCTTCGGGCTTCTCTCTGCTCAAAGACCCGCTGCCTCCGCGCCTGTCGTACTTCACGCGGCCCGTCTGCTCGATGTGCGCGCGGGCTCGGTGATTCAGCCTGGCGAAGTCCTCGTCGAGGGCGATCACATCCGCGCAGTCGGCACTCATGTGGATCATCCGCAGGGCGCGAAGGTCATCGATCTCGGAGACGTGACACTGATGCCGGGAATGATCGACGCGCACGTGCATCTCTTCCTCCACCCCGGAGCCGAAGACCTTCAGACGGTGGAAGAATCCGTCCCATGGCGCACGATCCTCGCCGAACAGGCCGCCAAGGCGGACGTGATGGCCGGGTTCACCGCCGAGCGGGACATGGGCACCGAAGGCGCGGGCTCTGCCGACACTGCAGTCCGGCGCGCCATCGAGCGTGGGCTCATTCCCGGGCCGCGCCTGCGCATCAGCGGCAATGCCATCGACATTCTCGGCGGCCACGAGGACGCGAACCGCTACAATCCCGCGCAGCACGTGCTGTCGAACGCCGACTACGCAAACAACGCCGAGCAGATCATCGAGGTAATGCGCGAGCAGCACAAGGAAGGCTCGACCTTCACCAAGATCTACGAGACCGGCCCCGACCGCATGGTCGACGGCGTCCTGCACACGCCCTCCCAGTACACAGCCGAAGAACTGAAGGCCGCGGTCGACGAGGCAAAGCGCATGGGAACCGTGGTCGCCGTGCATGCGATGGGCGAGCCCGGCACGCTGTATGCAGCCCAGGCGGGCGTGGCATCGATCGATCACGCCACGCAACTGAGCGACGAAACAGTCCGGCTGATGAAGGAGAAGGGCATCTTCGCCGTGCCGACGTTTGCCATCTTCGAGTACTTCGCAAAGCATCGCGAGACGCAGGATCAGGCAGCGGCCGAGGCCGAGATGCTCGACTACAAAGTAAAGGAGTTCAAGAAACAAATCGCCGCCGGGGTGCAATTTGCATGCGGATCGGATGTCGGGCCGTTTCCGCACGGGACACAGGCGCGCGAGCTCGAACTGATGGTGCAGTACGGCATGACGCCGGCGGCCGTGCTGCAGGCCGATATGATCAACGGCGCCAAGCTGCTTGGCTGGGAGGGCCAGATCGGCGAGCTCAAGGCCGGCTTTCTGGCGGATGTGGTCGCGGTCAAGGGCAATCCGCTGACGGATATCTCCGCGGTGACCCAGGTGAGCTTCGTGATGAAGGGCGGCGTGATCGAGCGGCAGGACGCGGAAAAATAACCCGAAGCAGCGAAGTTGGCCCAGACTGATCGCCGCTGCGCCGGCTCGGCGGACACAAGGGCCTCAGCTCTGGACAGTCTTCTTAAGGCGCTTGGCTTTGATCTTATCGAGTGCCTTGCTATAACGCTCGGGTTGAGGATTGGTCAGCGATTCCTTGATTGCCCGGCGGTAACCGCCCAGGTAGATGGAGTACATCACGGCCAGCGAGCAGCCAATGCCCCACAGGAAACCGAAGATCAGGCCCAAAACCGCCGCGGGACCGAAATCAATCATGGACTGCATTCTCTCCCAAACGTGTCCGCCTTAAACCGCAACCACAAAGCTGTCTTCGGTGCGGGTAACCGAGTGATAAAGGGTGTCGCGCTCAAGCGGCACTCTTCCCGCTTCTGTGATCAGCCGGCAAAGTTCCTTGCGCGTCATGCCCTGGGGCGTCGTTGCACCGGCGTCGTGGTAGATCTTCTCCTCGATCACTGTGCCGTCGAGGTCGTCAGCGCCGAAGCGAAGCGCGATCTGAGCGATCTTGGGCGTGAGCATCTGCCAGTAGGCCTTGATGTGCGCAAAATTGTCGAGCAGCAGGCGGCTCACGGCGATTTGCCGGATGTCGGTAAGTCCAGTCGTAACGGGCAGATGGTCGAGCGGCGTGTTTTCCGGATGGAACGCCAGCGGGATGAACGTCTGGAATCCGCCTGTTTCGTCCTGCAGGGCCCGCAGCTTGAGCAGGTGATCGACACGGTCCTCGTCGTTTTCGATGTGGCCGTAAAGCATCGTCGCGTTAGACCTGAAGCCCAACTTGTGGGCCATTCGCGCGGTCTCGAGCCACTCGTCGCCGTCGATCTTATGGTCGCAGATAATGGACCGGACGCGCGCGGCGAAGATCTCCGCACCGCCGCCGGGCATGGAATCCACTCCGGCCTCGCGCAGCTTGATGAGCGTGTCCTCGATGGACAGCTTCGCGCGCCGCGCCAGGTACGCCACTTCCACCATCGTGAAGGCCTTGATGTGGACCTTCGGAAACCGCTCTTTCAAGCCCCGAACCAGGTCGAGGAAGTATTCGAGCGGCAGGTCGGGGTGCAGCCCGCCAACAATGTGGAACTCCGTGACAGCCTCGCTGTAGCCAGATGCCGCGGTCTGCCATGCCTCTTCAAGGGCCATGGTGTATCCGGCGGAATCGCCTTTTTTCCGGCCGAATGCGCACAGCTTGCAAGCCGCCACGCACACGTTGGTCGGGTTGATGTGGCGGTTCACGTTGAAGTAGGTGATGTCGCCATGCAGGCGCTCGCGGACATGATTCGCCAGCCAGCCGACGGCCAACACATCGGGCGAGCCATAGAGAGCCAGGCCATCGTCCGCGCCGAGACGCTCGCCAGCGAGGACCCTCGCCGCGATCGGCTCGAGGCGCGGGTCATAGGTGCGAAACGGATGCGGGTTCGCCGATGACTGGGTGCCAGCCTGCATACCCTGATGATACAGGGATGATGGATCAGGGGCCAGCCACACCGGACTGGCCTGAGGGCGGCATGCGTTCGCTGGTCTGGGTGCCCGCGGCCCGAGGCTCAACCAGCACGCCATCGTCCACCGAGACGGCCATCAGGCGGTCTCCGGCGGCGCGCACAATGGAAAGCCGGTAGCCGGTCTGGTGCCACTTCCAGTCGAGCGTTTTGGCGTCGATGGAATAAATCAGGTCGCTCGCGCGGGAGCTCACCAGCACGGCATTCTGGCGCGGATCGTAGTAGAGGTCGCTGACATCGACGATGGGCAGGCGATGAACCCACATCCACGTCTTGCCCTTGTCGCGCGTGAAGTACACGCCCTCGCGCGAGCCCAGCCAGAGCGTGCCGGAGGAGTCGAAGGCCACGCGATGGATGAGCGACACTGCGGTGGGAATGCCAATGGGCCACCAGGTCTGCCCGGAATCGTTCGAAATCAGCACTCCAGAGTCGCGCGCCGCCGCCACCAGCGAACCGTGCGAGGCCACCGAAGTGTAATCGCCAATGCCCATCACTGGGCCGCCCTGCCACGTGGCGCCCTGGTCCTTGCTGGTGAAGAGGCCGCCGCTTGTTGCCGCAACCCACGCCGCGCCGGAGAGATCGAGCGCGTACACGCGCCCGTCGAACTCGCGCTCAGGCTCCTTCACCTGCTTCTCGGCCGTGACATGCTTGCCGCGGATTTCGCGAGGGACAGGCTTGCCGGTCGTGTTGGCGATGGTGCCGCGCGGCTTCCAGACATCATCCTGCCACGCAAAGATGCCGCTGTTCGTTCCGGCCAGAATAGTCCCATCGGGAGACTGTGCCAGCGCGAAAACATCCCGGCCGTCCAGTCCATCCGCGATCTGCTTCCACTGGGCTCCGCCATTGGACGAGGCAAATGTGCCGCCGAACGTCTTGTCGTTGACGACGCCTGCGTACACGCGCTCCGGATCGCCGCGATCGACAACGAGGGCCTCGACCTTGCGCGCGGAGAAGCCGCGATTCGATGCCTCGAAGGTCTCGCCTCCGTCTGCGCTCGTCAACACGCCTCCGCGGTCGGTGGCCAAAAGGACGCGGTCGGGATTATCCGGATCGACATACACATCGTTGATGATCACGTTGTCCGGGGTCATGCGGCGGAACGTGCGGCCGGCGTCAGTGGTCTTGTACAGGCCTTCGGTGGTCCCCGCATACACCGTGCTGCCATGGGCCGGATCCTGGCGCAGCACGCGGGTCCGTCGCGCCGTATCGGGGATTCCCTGGATCTTGCGAAAGAGCACGCCGGAGTTCTCGCTCTTGTAGATCCCGCTGCACGCGCTCATGTAGACGGTTTTCGGATGTTCCGGATCGATGATGATCGAGAACACGTCGGAATCGACGATGACGCCCTGCTTGATGTTCACCCACTTCTCGCCACCGTCAGACGTCTTCCAGGGCAGGTGCCACGTGCCGGCATAGACGATCTCCGGATCGCGCGGATCGATCGCCAGAGACTCCACCTCGTGGATTTCCTTGCTGCCTTCGGGGCTGATCAGACGCCAGCTCCTGCCCGCGTCCGATGAACGGAAGACTCCCTCCAGCGTTCCGGCAAACATGATCTCGTGATTCGAAGGGGCCTGCGCCAGGGAGCGAATCGACTGCCCACGGAGACCCGCCGCTTCCTTCCACGTCCTGCCGGCGTCATGGCTGATCCACAGGCCGCCGCCCGGTTTTTCGAACTTCCAGGCCGCCGCATAGATCAGGGCAGGGTTGTCCGTGTCCACCAGGATATGGTCGATCACCAGGTCGTCAGTGGAGTCGAGTTTCGCCAGCCTGTGCCAGGTGACGCCCTCGTCAGCGGATTCATAGATGAGACTGTTGACCGAGCCCAGGTACAGGTGGCTGGGCCGCCCGGGAACAGCCGAGATGACTCGAGCATCACCGCCGTCGGGGCCAATCGGGCTCCACGTGCCTTGCGCTCGCAACACGCAGGACGCACCGGCCAAGGCGAGGATGGGAAGTAGCGCGCAATTCAATACAGCGCGGGGAATGTGCCGGAGAAAACGCAAACCGTCCTTCCAGTACCAGGGGAATCCGGGACCGCTATCAGAAGTTTTCCATGGAGAGAGCGACACAGGCAAGCGAAGAGGCTGACTGGGGGGCCAGTCAACCTCACAAGAATGCGGAGAGTCAGGCTTGGCTTGTCAAGCCGCCGCCTCTTTGCGAGGCTGGCGGCTTGACAGGCGAGTTAATTGCGGAGCCAGTGTTTACTGGGCCGCGGGTTTCTTTTTCGCTGCGCGCCCGAGGGCCTTGCGGGCTATCGGTGTCACAGTTGATTCGTCCACTGCGTTGGTTCCCGGGATGTCGGTGCTGAAGTTTGCACCCGACGGCACCAGGTAGTTCTCGACCTCCTGCCCATCGCCGGCGCCAGTGGCCACGGAGATGCGCGAAGGATCGATGCCCTTGTCCTTAACCAGGTAGTCCTTGGTGTTGACGGCGCGCTGCGCAGCGGGATCGATGACCTTCATGTTCTTGCGCTTCGCGGCACGTGCCTGGTCCTTAGCGAGTTTCTCCTTCTCCTTGGCGGTGGACTCGCCAACGACAACCGCCTTGGCATCCGGCGCATTCTGGAGGCCGAGAGCGACTTCGTCGAGGCAGGCCTTGGCTTCGTTGTCGACGCGAGTCGGACGAGCCTTGTCCTTGGTGAAGTTGATCGAGCAGAGCGTCTGGGTGTGCGGCGTCGGCGGAGCCACCGGGGCCTCGATACTGACCGCGGTGTTTGCCGAAGCATTGTGACCCTTGTCGTCTGCCACGTTGCAGGTGATGTTCACCGGTCCGGTTGGCGCGCCGGTAGACGAGAACGTCGCCGTCGTGCCATTGCCGTTGATGGTGCCCGCCGAAGCCGAGTACGTGTAGGTGAGCGGCCGGTTCTGCGGGCTCATGCCTGTAGCGGTGATCGTGGAGCTGTCTCCCGGCTTAAGCGTCGAAGGATTGGCCGAGCAGCTGATCGTAGGCGGCTCAAACTCCTTCACCGTATAGGTAGCGGTCGACTGGTTGGCTACTTGCCACGGCTTCAACCCTTCGTGGCCAGGCTTGCCTTCCTTGGCGTCGCACTTCACCGTATACGTTCCGGGGTTCAGGTTGCCCGTGCTCACGTTCGCCGTGGTGCCGTTCGCCGGCGCGCTGATGCCGTCGCCGGAGATCGTCGTAATCAGGTTCTCCTTGGGAAGCTGATTCGACACCGTGGCCGTTGCAGTAACCGGATCGCCCGGGAACACGCTCGTCGGATTGACGGCGCAGGCGACCTCGAGCTGTGGCGGCGGCAGGATGCTTCCTACGTGGAGAGTGAGACCGGTGCTGAGCCGACCGGCATTAAGATTGCCGCGGCCGCCATACACGCCCGGGCCCCAGTTTTCATGGATGTATTCATAGTCGGCCTGGAACATGCGAATGGCGAGGTGATGGTTGAACCATGGGGTCTCCAGGTCCATGCCGCCGCCGGCCGTGATATCGGGTCCCCACTTAAATGGCTGGTGCTGAGGACCGCCGACAACAGCGCCTCCCACCAGTCCGTGGAGGAATGGAGTCAAATGTTGGCCCGGCGTGCGGGCGATCAAACCGCCGGCGATCGTCATCGCGCCGCCGTTGCTCTGTGCTGAATCCACCCACAGGTCATGAGCTGCTTCTTCAACCTGAAGGCCGACATATCTGTTGAAGTAGAAAGCCCCGCTCGCGATCAGGCCCGACTTCATCGCATTGAAGGTTTTAGGCAGGACCGTGACTCCGTCCGGTTGTAGCGTATCTACTGTTGCGCCGGGTTTGAAGTACGAGTAGCCCGCGAAGATGTCATCGCGCGAGGGAGCGTCCGCATACGTCAATGCTGGCTTGGGAGCTTCCTGGGCCACCAGGGAAATCGGTACCGCGGCCAGGAACGCCATCACGATCGCCCGACTCGCAGATTTCACTACATGAGAGTGCATTCGCTTATCCTCCGCAATCAAGCTGAAAACCAAAGGGGGTTATCCAACATATGTGCGGCTCCAACGACGAGGGACCTGGCACATCATGCTTAGGGGCAGCATAACGACACTAATAAACGTACCATAGCTCAAACGGCAGAGAGCACATTTCTTCAACAACATGGGGGATATGTTCCTCATCCGTTACAGAGGGGGATCGGAGTAAGGTTTTTGCCAGACAATTGCAAGACACTGTGTAACTGACTTACCGCCCACGCGGTGTGGGCGGCATTGCAATCCGGGTATTTCACAACGCGAATGGTAGAGGCTAACCAGCGTTCAGGGTCTTGAGAAAACTGCGAGGCTCGCGCTGAATTTTCTCCTGTAGCAGGGTGATCGCGTAAATCAACTGCTCCGGACGCGGCGGGCATCCGGGTACGAACACATCGACGGGGATGATCTGATTGACCCCTTGCACAAGGGCATAATTCTGGAAGACGCCGCCGGAAGTGGCGCAGGCGCCCATGGAGATGACCCACTTGGGTTCCGGCATCTGGTCATAGAGCCGGCGGATGACGGGCGCCATTTTCTGCGAAACGCGGCCGGCAATCACCATCAGGTCCGACTGGCGCGGCGACGGGCGAAACACTTCGGCTCCGAAACGCGCGATATCGAAGCGCGATGCGCCCATCGACATCATCTCGATAGCGCAGCAGGCGAGGCCGAAGGTCATGGGCCACACCGAACTCTTGCGGATCCAGTTGACGGCGAAATCAAGCGTGGTAAGGAACACGCCTTCCGGCTGCTCGAACCCGTAGTTCACTTCCCTCACCTTTGCGCGATTGATCGCGCTACTCTCGAGGGTTCCGAACACATACCGGTCGCGCTCTGCCGAAGCCGCCATGTCTCCAATCATACCCCTCGCGGCCGGGTCGCGATGTGGATGTCCTCTAAGCATTTCGCGTGATCCTCAAACCATGAGCAGATGCCGGCGCCGAAGAACGAGATGTCTTCCCCATCCCAAAAGTCAGGCCGGGCGCCTGAAACAGCCCCGTCACAGCCCGCAGGCGGAGACTGTGGCGTGCAGGCCCGGAGGCAGCGCCCAGTTGCCGGGCAGCCAGAGTGTCAGGCTGAATCGCATCCCGTTCAACGCGCCACGAGCAGTCGGGTTTCCTGCCGGTGAAGGCACGTTTTCATGCTGGGTGCGCGCCGCTGCCGCAGCCCAGTTCTGAGCGAAGGGAGCAGGATCCGCGACACCGGGAATGAGGCGCGCGTCGAGAATCCGCAGTTCGCCCTGCGATGCGTGTTCCGCCAGTTTCACCAGCATTGCGGACGCATTTGCTTCCGTTCGGTTGGTCGCATCCTTGGGGTGCACAAACGCGAGATCGTAGATCTTCTGGGCATTCCGGAACGTGGCGGGATCTGTAAAAAAACGAAATGTGCGCGGATTCCAGCCGATGGCGTCCTGCGCGCGAAGGCCATAGGTAGTCCCGATTTCGCGCTGGTTGATCGAGTTATAAGGCGGTGTCGCGAGGTACAGCGCATCGGGAAATCCCGCCGGCTGCGTTCGGTCCACGACCAGGTCCCATCCGCTGTAGCCCTGCTGAAGCGGTGGGATGGGCACGATGCGGAACAGCCAGTCCTCTCCGATGGGGACCTTCCATTCCTGCCCGGCGCTGACCTGCGCTTCAATCACGACTTTCCTGCAAGCCGCTGGAGACGCGGCGCTGGCCGCGTGCGACATGGCGGCCAGCAGTAGAATCGCGCCTGCCTGCGACAGCGTAATTGTGGGCCGGTTCTCTCGCATTCCATCCTTTCGGTTCCCTGTTGCCATCTTCACCGATCCGCGGCAGCAGCAACCGCGTCACGTGCCCTCAAGGACAAGCACAATCCGAATGAGGATGCCAGAGGAAACAGGAATTCCCTCATGCCGTCTTTATGGACGGCATGGAATAGTAATGCAAAGGCAACATTCAGCGGGAAGGCAACATGCGTCCGCGTCTGGGTCGTGGCGTCAATCGCTGGATTGCGGCTGATCGCCGCGAAGACCGCATGTTGCGCTGGCATATTTTTCTCATCCTGGATCGGAAAAATCGAATGCATCGAAGCGCAGTAAGATTGCTTCTCCTCCTCATCGGACTCAGCATTCCCGGAATCACTTTCGCCCAGAACACCGCGTCGCCGCCCGCATCGCCGCCGGCCACGCAGGCGCAGATTGCCGCGCTCGAGCAGGCGGTCCAGAACGCGCAGATGTCCGGCGACAACGCGTGGATGCTCACCTCTGCCGCGCTTGTGCTGCTGATGACCGGCCCCGGGCTAGCGCTGTTTTATGGCGGTCTCGTGCGCCGCAAGAACATCCTCGGCACCATGATGCAGAGCTTCGCCATGATGGGCCTGGTCACGATTCTCTGGGCGATCATCGGCTATTCGCTTGCCTTCGGGCATGGCAACGCCATCATTGGCGGATTCGAGCACATCTTTCTGCGCGGTGTCGGTCTCGCTCCCGACCCTGACTACGCTAAGACAATTCCAGCGCAAACCTACATGATCTACCAGCTCATGTTCGCCATCATCACGCCCGCGCTCATCACGGGCGCGTTTGCCGAGCGCATGAAGTTCAGCGCCATGGCGCTCTTCCTCAGCCTGTGGTCGCTGTTTGTCTACAGCCCGATGGCGCACATGGTGTGGGGCGTGGGCGGGCTCCTGAACGCACCGGGCGGCGTGCTGCCCTCCTTCGACTTCGCCGGAGGGACGGTCGTCCACGTTACCTCAGGCGTCTCCGCGCTGGTTTGCGCGCTCTATCTCGGCAAGCGCCTCGGCTATCCCAGGACCGCCATGCCGCCGCACTCGATGGTCCTCAGCTTCATCGGCGCATGCCTGCTCTGGGTGGGCTGGTTCGGGTTCAACGCGGGCAGCGCGCTCTCCGCCGGCACGCTGGCCACTAGCGCATTCGTCAACACGCACTTCGCCACAGCCGCCGCGGCGCTTGGCTGGACCATCGCCGAGTGGATCCACAACGGCAAGCCAACAGCGCTCGGCGCAATCTCCGGCGCGGTCGCGGGCCTCGTCGCCATCACACCGGCCTCGGGATTCGTGCAGCCCATGTCGGCCTTGCTTATCGGCCTTCTCGCCGGCTTCTTCTGCTTCTTTATGGTCTTCATGGTCAAGGCGCGTTTCGGCTACGACGACTCGCTCGACGCCTTCGGCGTGCATGGCGCGGGAGGCACGCTCGGTGCGCTGCTCACCGGCATCTTCGCCTCGAGCGCCATTAACGCCGTCTACGGCGCCGACGCCTCAGGCAAGCCGCTCCCCACCGGCATCATCGACGGCCACTGGATGCAGATCGTGTTTCAAATCGCCGACGTCGCCATCGCGTGGACCATCTCCGCCATCGGCACTCTGGTCCTGCTGTTCGTCGTAGACAAGATCGTCGGCCTGCGCCTTTCGCCTGAAGACGAAACTGCCGGCCTCGACCTCTCGCAGCACGGCGAAGAAGGTTACGATTTCAATACTTGATCCGTCTTTATGGAAATCTCACGCGCCGGGCTGGTCAGCGGTGACCTCCGGCCTGTTAGGCTATCAATCCGAGGCAAAGTGCAATGGTTAAGATCGAAGCGGTAATCCAGCCCTCCAAGCTGGATGCTGTAAAGGATGCCCTGCTGGAAGCGGGGATTGAAGGCATGACGATTCTGGAAGCGCGGGGCCACGGCCGCCAGAAGGGTCACACAGAGTTCTACCGCGGCCGCGAATACACGGTCGATCTGCTGCCCAAGGTGAAGCTAGAAATGGTTGTCCCCGAGGAGCTCAAGGAGAAAGCCATTCAGGCTATTACCGGAGCCGCGCGCACCGGGCGCATCGGCGACGGCAAGATCTTCGTTACCCCTGTGCTCGACGCCATCCGCATCCGCAACGATGAGCGGGGCGAATCGGCGCTGTAGCCGCAATGAGCCGTGTGGCGGGAATCGGAGTAGGCGTCCTCGGAATTGTGACCCTTCTCGCCGCATCCGCTCTGACCTTCGGGGTTTTCCCACCTGATTCGTGGCTGTATCATCGCCGGATCGCCCTGGGAAATCGAGACTCGCAGAAGGTAGACGCATTCCGGCAGCGCACGGGGCGTCTTCCATCGAGTTTGGAAGATGTGGGAGTAACCGTGGATGAGAGCGGTCCCATCTACTACGACCGGTGCAGCGATTCTCAATACATTCTCTGGTTCGGCACAACGCTCGGCCAATCGATGAGCTTCGACTCGGCCAATAGATCATGGGTCTCGCTGAACATCACATGCCCGGCCCGAAAATAGCGCACTCGGACTCTACGCGAGCATCTTCAGGCCGTGCTTCTCCACAATATCCAGCAGCTTCAGCGCCATCCCGCTCGGCTTCTTCGCGCCGGATTCCCATTTCTCCACCGTCGATTCGCTCGTATTCAGGTAACGCGCGAAAACAGGCTGGCTCACGTGCTGCCTCTCGCGAATGCGCTTTATGCGCTTAGCATCCATTGCCGGCGGCTTTACAAGGCAGGACTCATCAAATCTTCGCATCGTGGCCTTGTCCACCGTACTGGCGCGGTACATCCCCGTCACCGCACTATGGACTGCTTCGAACGCTTCACTCTTGTATTTCCGCGCACTCGCCATGGCATATCTCCGTAAGTGTGCCGAATCGCAGTTCCGTTTCGATCTCCGAGTCGCTCTTCCGCGTGTAGAGATCGGCTAAGGCTCGAAAGTCGACCAGTTCGTCTTGCCGAATATTCGCCCTGTCCTTCTTCGCATATAGATAGGCATAAACCCAATACCGTCCGCCCTTCGCCACAATAATCGACCGGTAAAGATTCTTCCCCAACCGCTTCTTGTAGACCCCGCCGCCTAAATCATCTGCGTGGCCCCGCATCAACTGACGCATCGCCGAACAGAGTTCCTCGTCGCGAATGTGCGCCTTCCCTGCCGCCTTGGAAAACCACGCAGTCTTGAAAACCCGCGCCATGCCCCGGGTCCATGCATGTTCAAAGTGTAGCACGTGGTGCTACATCTTTACGCCGCCACGATTCTCCTTTCCACAACAATCGCTTATGCTGAATGAACATCCGTTTCGGTCCGGAAAAGTCCCCATTCGATCCATGAACCCAATCGCAATCACGGTTGACGATTTACGGGAGCAGTATCAGCGTGAGATGGCGCTCGTGCGCCAGACCTACGAGCGCACCGGCGATGGCACCGCCGCCATTCGCCGCCGCTCCGCTGTCGTCGACCGCATCCTCATCGAAATGTGGCGGCGCGCCTTCGCCGCTCTTCCCGGCCAGAATGTCTCGCTGCTCGCCATGGGGGGGTACGGCCGCAAGGACCTCTTCCCCTGCTCCGACATCGACGTGCTTTTCGCTTTCGCCGACGACAAGGCCGAGCAGCACGCGCAGGAGAGCGTCCGCGCCATCATCCAGGGCATGTGGGACGTGGGCCTGCGCGCCAGCCCCGCCTCGCGCACCATCAAGGAAGCCGGCCGCTTCGATCCCGACAACCTCGAGTTCACCCTTGCCACGCTTGATCGCCGCTTTCTCGCAGGCCATTTCCCGCTGTACCAGCAACTGCACCAGACCGTCCTTCCCGGCCTCGTCCTCAGCGAGTGGAGCACCATCACGCAGAAGCTCGGCGAAATCGCGCGCGCGCGCCACTCCAAGTACGGCAATACCATCTTCCACCTCGAGCCCAACCTGAAGGACTGCCCCGGCGGCCTGCGCGACTTCCACCTCGCCGTCTGGTTCGCGCTTCTGTTTCACCTCAAGGAAACCCGCGAGTGGCCGCGACAGCGAGGCGGAGTCTTCCAGAGCGCCCGCGGCGACGCCGAAGCCGCATTCGACTTCCTCGCCGCCGCGCGATGTTTTCTCCACTTCCGCCACAACCGCGACGACAACACCCTCGACTGGCAGTCGCAGGACGAAGCCGCCGCCCGCTCCATCGGCCTCGAAACGCGCGGCACCGCCGATCCCGCCTACTGGATGCGCACCTATTACCGCCACGCGCGCGTCATCTATCGCCGGGCCGCGCTGCTCATGGAAAGCGTTCCCGCGCCCGTCAGCTTCTACAAGCAGTTCCGACGCCGCCGAACTCCTATCGCAGGCACCGATTTCGTTCTCGACCAGGGCCGCATCGACATCCTTCCCGGCGCGCAATTCTCTGACACTTCCGCAATCCTCCGCATCTTCTCCATGATGGCAACCCACGGCTACGCGCTCTCGCAGGCCGCTGAAGACCGCATTACCGACGCGCTTCCTGCCCTCGCGATCCACGTCCCCGAAGGCCCGTACCTCTGGAATGCTCTTCGTGAAGTGCTGCTTGGCCCGCATGCCGCGCACGCGCTGCGCACCATGCACGCGCTCGGCGTTCTCGAGATGCTCATCCCCGAGTTCCACGGCATCGACGCACTCGTCATCCGCGACAGCTACCACCGATACACCGTCGATGAGCACACATTCCTCACCATCGACAACGTCCACGGCCTGCGCCGCCCCGGACACGACTACGAACAGCGCCTCGGCCAGCTTCTGCCCGAAATCGACCGCCTCGACCTCTTCCTCCTCGCGCTGCTCCTCCACGACACCGGCAAGGCCCGCCGCGACGCCGAGCACACCGGCGGCAGCGTTGAACTAGCGGCCAGCTTCATGGCGCGGCTTGACTTTGATGCAGAAGAGCGCGAGACCGTGCTGCGGCTCATCAAGCAGCACCTCGAGATGTCCAACGCCCTTCGCCGCGACATCTTTGACCAGGAAAACGTCCGCAGTTTTGCCGACAAGATCGGCTCGCCCTCGCTGCTCAAAATGCTCACGCTGCTTACCTACGCGGATATCAAGGCCGTGAACCCCGATGCCCTGACACCGTGGAAGGCCGAGAATCTGTGGCAGCTCTACATGGCAACTGCCAACTTCATGGACCGCAGCGTGGACGAGATCCGCTACCACGCGGCCATCGACCCCACGCTGCTCAACCGCCTGCGCGCCATGGTGCCGCACAGCCAGTACGACGCGCTCGGCCAGTTCCTCGAGGGGTTGCCGCAGCGCTACCTGCAGACGCGACTGCCCGAGATCATTCGCGACCACTTCCAGCTTGCCGCGGGTCTCGCCACGGATCCCGTGCAGCTCGACCTCAAGCCTCTGCGCCAGCTCTTCGATCTCACCGTCGTGGTAAAAGACCGCAGCCGCCTCTTCGCCGATGTGGCAGGCGTGCTCGCCGCGTGGGGCATGAATATCGTCAAGGCAGGCGCGTTCTCCAACGAGGCAGGCGTCGTCGTAGACAGCTTTCAGTTCTCCGACGTCTTCCGCACCCTCGAGCTCAACCCAAGCGAGAAGGGCCGCTTCCTCGAATCCATCCACAACGTTGTCGCGCAAAAGACCGCCGTCAAGCAGCTCCTCAACGGCCGCCGCCACGGTGCCAACCCCGGCGGCTTTAAGGTGGAGGTGGCCACCAAGCTGGAGTTCGACTCGCTCTCTTCCACCCACTCGACGCTGCTGCAGGTCATCGCCAAGGACGTCCCCGGCCTTCTCCGCCAGATCGCGCTCGTCCTGAGCGAGCACCAGTGCAACATCGAGGTCGCGCTCATCGACACCGAAGGCGAAACCGCCATCGACGTCTTCTACCTCACGCGCGACGGCGCCAAGCTCACCGACGACATGCAGAACAAGCTGGCCGCCGATCTGACCGCCTCGCTGAATGGCCTCCGCGCCCACGCCGGTGCCTAGCGTCTCCTCTCACCCCGGGGAGACAGTCGCCACTGCGATCCCGTCTGTTCAGCAGCCCGTGGAATTCGCTCATTGCGCACAACTTCGTCGCTGCTGGAACTTCTGCCAGTTTCCAGTGAGCCGGCAACGGCCTAAACCGATGACTATACATCCCGGATGGGTCAGCGTTGATCTTTGCCATCGGCTTGGTGGCTATCCATCTAAAGCGCGGAAGCCGGTTACGGAATTGCCGCAAAGACCTTGATAACTACGCAAGCCAGGTGACAGGGTACGGCTCATCTGGCGACCGCCCGGAAAAAACAGAGACCTGGCGAAGCGTGCCAATCATCGTTCAATTCGCCTCCTTTGGAAGGGACACTCCCCACTCACGCGCATGATCGCTCAGTCGCGATGAGCGAAATCCGCCAAGCAAGAACGCAGATTGGAGTCATTATGCGAAAGCTCCTGATCGCGGCTGCAGCAGTCGTGGCCCTGTTTCTCATCGCGGCGTTCTCGTTGCCGTTCTTCATCGACGTGAACAAGTACCGTGGCGCGATTCAGACTCAGTTGGAGAGCCGGCTCTATCGCCCGGTGGAGCTCGGCCCCATGTCACTCGGAGTCTTCCCGCTGCGCGTGCAGGTGCAGTCTGTGAACATCGGTGAAGACCCCCGGTACCACAGTCAGTTCCCGTTCGCCCAGGTGGGGCAAATGGACATCAGCGTAAAGCTCCTGCCGCTGCTCAACAAGCAAATCGAGATCAACAGCCTCACCCTCAAGCGTCCCGAGATTGAACTCATCAAGGATGCCGCGGGCGTGTGGAACTTCTCGAGCATCGGGAAGGCTCCGCAGGCCGCCCAGACGAATGTGCCGCAAGTTCCGAGCCCGCGTTCTCAGCCGCCTGCAGCCGCCGCGAAACCAGAGTCAAGTGGAAGCAGCAGCTTTGCCCTGAGCAAGCTCAGCATCGCCGACGGTCAAATTGCTGTCACCGATCTCCAGAAGAGCCAGCCGCGCGCCATCTACGACCACATCGATCTCACCCTGAAGGACTATGTGCCGGACCAGCCCTTCTCGATCGATCTGGCGGTCCACCTCCCGGGCAAGGGGGCTGAAACCCTGTCACTGACCGGCAAGGGTGGCCCCGTCAATCAGGCCCAGGCCTTGGCCACTCCTTTTGACGGAACTCTGAAGCTCAAGGAAGTGTCGTTGACCGGCGTGGAAAAATTTCTCAACAGTTCAGCGCTCCAGGGTACTGACGCCTCAGTGTCGGGCTCCGCTAATCTCGCCAGCGCCTCCGGCAAGTTGGCTTCCAAAGGCTCGCTCAAAATCAACGATGCGGTGATCCGCAATACCGAAGTCGGCTACCCCATCGCGGCAGACTTTGACGTTGCCGACGACCTCAACTCCGACGTGATCCGGATCAACCAGGGCGACCTGAAGCTCGGCTCAACTCCGCTCTCAGTCCGGGGAACACTGAACAGCCACTCCGCTCCGTCGATCGCGGACCTCAATCTGGTGGCCAAGGATACTTCGATTGCGGATGCGGCCCGCCTCGCCGCCGCGTTTGGCGTCGCCTTCAGCGCCAACACGACGATCGCCGGCACGCTGAACGCGGACATTCACGCGCAGGGACCGACCAGCCATCTCACGCTGACTGGATCGGTGAATGGGCGCGACCTTGAAATCACTGAAAAGGGAATGCCCGCGGTCAAGGTTCCGTCGCTCGATCTCACGATGACACCTCAGGACATCCGCTCGTCCCCTTTCACCGCCACTTCGGGCGCAACTACGCTTGCCGCGCAAATGACCATCGCGCAATACGCCACGCCGTCCCCCACTCTCGATGCGACGTTGAAAACTGTCAACGGCAACGTGGATGAGCTGCTCAACATCGCCAACGGCTTCGGCGTCGGCGCCACCGAGGGCATGAGCGGCAGCGGGGCGGTCAATCTTGACGTGCATGCCGCGGGCCCGCTCAAAGATTCAGGAGCCATCGCCTTCAACGGCACCGGCGGGCTGCAAAATGCGACACTCAAAATGCCATCGCTGAGCCAGCCGCTGAGAATCCGCAACGCCGCGCTTCAGTTCACGCAGAACTCGGTGAACCTCACGAACCTGAGTGCTTCCCTCGGATCGACCAATGCGACCGGCAGCCTCAGCGTCGCCAATTTTCAGGCGCCGCGCCTGACACTCGCGCTCGCGGCCGACAAGTTGATCATCGGGGAATTCGAGAAAATGATCGTCTCGCAAAAGCCCGGCCCGACGAAAAAGGCAGAAGTGTCGTGGAGCCTGCTGCCCGTCGTCCACGCGGCTTCAACTGAGCAACCAGGGTTTCTGAACACCGCGACCGGAACGGGCACGATCACCGTGGGCAGCCTGGTGTATGACCAGGCCAACCTCACCAACGTCCGCTCAAAAGTCAACCTCGATCACGGCGTCATCCAGCTTTCTCCTCTCACCGCGCAGGTGTTCGGGGGCCAGATCAACGGCGGCATCACTGCCGACATGCGCCAGGCGGTTTCGACCTTTGCCATCAACGCCAAGCTTGCCGGGGCCGATGTCAACCAGCTTCTCACCGCGGAAGCAAACATGAAAGACAGCGTAACCGGGGCGCTGAACGCCTCAATGAATCTGACTCTCGCGTCTCCCGCTTCAGGGAATATCACGCCAACCATCAACGGGCCGTTTGTGTTTGCCATTACAAAAGGCAAGCTCACAAAGCTCGATCTCTTGAATGAATTGGGTAAGATCGCCAAGTTCGGCGGGGCGGCCCAGGGGTACACCGCGTTTTCGAACTTGTCCGGAACATTCGACATCAGAAACGGCATTGCCAATACCAACGACCTAAAGGGCGCGCTCGACATCGGCAGCATGGCAGGCGCTGGCGCGATCAATCTCGTGACCGAGGCGCTCTCGCTTAAGCTCACCACCGCTCTTAACAAGTCGTTCAGCCAATCCGTAGGTGGCCTGGGCGGGGGTCAGTACGTTAATGCGGCGCTGGCAAACAAGAACGGCGAGCTCGTGCTTCCGATCAATATCGGCGGCACCATGAGCCGGCCAATTGTCACGCCGGACCTGGCGTCCCTCGCGAAGATGAAGCTCGACAACATCATTCCGTCGGTCACTGGAATACTCGGGGGTAAAGGCAGCGGAGGCGCTTCCGGAATCCTCGCCACGTTGATGGGCGGAACAAACTCTCAGCAAGCCGGAAAGCCCGCGGCAAATCAACAGCAGGACCAACTGCAGAGTGAACTTGAAAACCTGCTGGGCAGCAAGAATCACAAGAAGCCGCCGCCGAAATAGGCAAGTCACAGCGGCGCGAAGAACGGCAAATTGGCCCGACAGGTCTAGTGTGAAGACCCGCGCCGATGACGGGTCGGGATGACCTTGGCGCTGGCAAGCCACCGAAGCGGGCACGGCCTGATCGCCTTCAATCGGCGCTGACGGGCGGAGTGGCGGGTGGGGTGTTGGACTCCGCCTTCTGCTGCTTCATGGCCATCACGCTCTTGTGGTGACGCACGTCGGCCCCCTGCACCCAGAAGATGACGTCCTCGGCGATGTTGGTGGCGTGATCGGCGACGCGTTCGAGGCTGCGGCTGATCATCAGCGCGCTGAGCGCCTGCGGCGCAAGGTGGCTCTGCTCCTCCATCACCTTCGTCAGCGTCTTGTACGAGGCGCGGTTCATGGCATCGACGGCGTCGTCCATGGTGAGCACGGAGTGGGCCAGTTCGGCATCGGCCTCGATGAACGACTGCAGGCTCTTGCGCACCATGTCCGCGGCGAGCGTGGCCATGCGCGGAATGTCGACCGGAAGATCGGCGGGAGGAAGCTGATCGATCTGTTTCACGCGGTCGCTAATGTTCTTGGCGGAGTCGCCGACGCGCTCGAGATCGGCATTGATCTTGATGACGCTGAGGATAAAGCGCAGATCGGAGGCCATCGGCTGCTCCATCGCAAGCAGGTCGAGCGCGGCCGAGTCGATATCTCGCTCCATGCGGTTGATGGCCGTTTCGCTGCGGTTCACGAGCTCGCAGATGGAGAGGTCGCGGGTGCGGTAGGCCTCAATGGCGCGCTGGATGGCTTGCTCGGCGAGGCCGGCCATGACGAGGAGGTTTTCCTTGAGGTCTTCGAGGCTCTGGTGAAAGCGTATGCGCGTCATCATCATCCGAACCTTCCCGTGATGTAATCTTCCGTGCGCTTATCACTGGGGTTGGTGAAGATCTTGTGGGTGGAGTCGAACTCCACAAGACGGCCATTCAGAAAGAAGCCAGTCTTTTCTGCCACGCGCGCGGCCTGTTGCATGTTGTGGGTCACGATCACGATAGTGTACTGCGATTTGAGCTCGAAGATGAGGTCTTCGATCTTCGAAGTGGAAACAGGATCGAGGGCCGAGGCGGGCTCGTCCATCAGCAGCACTTCGGGGTCAACGGCGAGGGCGCGCGCGATGCAGAGCCGCTGCTGCTGACCGCCGGAGAGGCTGGCGCCGGATTTCTTTTTGAGGTCGTCCTTGACTTCGTCCCACAGGGCCGATTTCTTGAGCGAAAGCTCGACAGTCTCATCGAGCACGCGCCGGTTGCGGAAACCGTTGAGCTTGAGGCCCGAGGCCACGTTGTCATAGATGGACATGGTTGGGAATGGATTAGGGCGCTGGAAGACCATGCCCACGCGGCGGCGGATCTGCACAGGCTTGGCGTCGCCGTAGATGTCGATTTCGCCCATTTTGACGGAGCCGGTGACTCGCGCGATGGGGTTGGTTTCATGCATGCGGTTGAGACAGCGAACGAACGTACTCTTGCCGCAGCCCGAGGGACCGATCAGGGCGGTGGCGTGGTTGGCAGGGATGTGCAGGTTGATGTCCTGCAGCGTGTGATTGGTGCCGTACCACGCGTTGAGGTTGGCTACTTCGATTCCGACGCCCACTTAACTTGCTCCCTTCATTACCCCGCGGCTCGTAACGTAGCGCACCAGCGATACGGCGAGCACGATCAAGACAATCAATACCAGCGATCCCGCCCAGGCCATACGATGCCAGTCGTCATAGGGCGAGAGGGCGAGCACATAAATCCGCAACGGCAGCGCATCAATGGGCCGGTTGAGGCTGGTGCTCCAGAACGAGTTGCCGAGGACGGTGAAGATCAGGGGCGCCGTCTCGCCGGCCACGCGGGCAAAGGCCAGCATGCAGCCGGTGATGATGCCGGGGGAAGCCGTGCGCACGGTGATGGAGAGGATGGAGCGCCAGTTGGGCACGCCAAGGCCGAGAGCGGCTTCGCGCACGGCGTTGGGCACCATCAGGAGCATTTCCTCGGAGGTGCGGGTGATGGTGGGAATCATCATGATGCCCAGCGCGACACCGCCGGCGAACCCTGAGAAGTGGCCGACGAACGGCAGCCAGCTTATGTGAGGGCTCACGATGAGCGCATAGGCGGCGACACCCATGATGATGGAGGGCACGCCGTTAAGCACGTCGGCGGTGAAGCGGACGGCATTGGCGAATTTTGTGCCGCGGCCGTATTCCGCCAGGAAGATGCCGCCGCCGATGCCGATCGGTACGCCGATGACGCTGGCTTCAGCGAGCAGAACAGCCGAGCCTACGATGGAGTTGGCCAGTCCGCCGCCGACCTCGCCGGGGGGCTTGAGAACCTTGGTGAAGAAGTCGAGATTGACCGAGGCGGCGCCCTTGTAGAGGAGGTAGGCGAAGATGGCCAGCAGCGGCAGGACGACCACTGCGGTGGCCAGAATGGCGAGAAACGTCACGGCATTGTCAGTAAATGCCCGCCATTGCGACCGGATGGAATTCTGTCCTGTGTTCACGCGTTCCTTTCAGTTCTCCAGCTTCGCGCAGCGGCGTTAGATGACCCGGGGCGGAGTGCCGCGCGTGACTGCCCAGACGAGCAGGCGCGCGAGAGCGTTAACGATGATGGTGACGATGAACAGCGCCAGGCCGATTTCAGTGAGCGCGCTGCGATGCAGATCGGTGACAGCCTCGGCGTATTCATTGGCGATGACGGCGGACATGGAAGCCCCATTCGCCAGGAGCGAGCGGTGAATCTCGGGCGTGTTGCCGATGACCATGGTGACGGCCATGGTTTCGCCCAGGGCGCGGCCGAGTCCGAGGATGATTGCGCCGACGATGCCGATGCGGGCGTTGCGCAGGACGCCGGTGCGGATCATCTCCCAGCGTGTGGCGCCGAGCGCGAGCACCGCTTCACGCTGCGAGTGCGGCACGGCGGTCATGACTTCGCGGGTGAGCGAAGAGATGATGGGCAGGATCATGATGGCGAGGATGACGCCTGCGCTTGTGTAGCCGAGGCCGGTGGGATTGTCGTCGACGAAAAGGCCGGTCCAGCCGAGATACGTCGCCAGCAGGGGATTCACGTGCTCGCGCATGATGGGAACGAGTACGGCCACGGCCCATACGCCGTAGATAATGCTGGGGATGGCGGCCAGAAGCTCGGTAAGGAAGGCGAGGATGCCGCGCAACGCTTTGGGGCACATCTCCGTGAGAAAGACGGCTACTCCGACTGAGAGCGGCACGGCGATGATCAGCGCCAGGATGGACGAGACGATGGTTCCGTAGATGAACGGAAGCGCGCTGAAGTGGCCGTTTACGGGATCCCAGAACAGGGGCAGATGCGTGTCGGGATCGTGATCTGCCTGGAAGAAAAAGCGGAGTCCGAATTTGTGCCAGGTCTCGGTGGAGTGGGTGACCAGCTCTGTCGCGATAAGGGCCACGATGCCGAAGATGCTGAAGGCACAAAGGACCATCAGCCAGTGGAATCCCGCGTCGGCAATGGCCGAGTTGCCGCGCGACATCAGGTATTTGCGAATCCCGGAGGCCTCGGCGGGCGGTTCCGGGCGTTGGCCCTCCGGAGGCAAGGACGCGGGGTCAGGCTGCATCTGTGGATGGGAGATGCGGATCTCAGGCACTTGTTCGATCACCAGACACAAGGCTAACCGCGAAATATGAACGGAAGGTTACAGCCTCGCAAAATCAAACGCATACGGGCGCGGCGCAAATGCGCTTGATGAAGTAACCTTGTTCGTTGCAATGCGGAGGATTGGATGCGAAGGCTGATGCCGGTGGTGTTGCTGGCTGCTTTTTCTGCGGGTGTTCACGCTCAGAGCGCTGCCGCGCCCGACCCGCCTTGGCGCGACTGGAAGGCCGGATGGATCACTCATCCCACGGCGCCGCTGCGGGAGCCGATTGTCCTCCACTTTCGGCGGTCGCTGAAGCTGGGGGCGGCTCCGGCGAGTTATGTGGCCCGGGTGAGCGCGGACAACCGGTTCATCCTGTATGTAAACGGACGGCGCGTGGGGGATGGGCCGGCTCGGGGCGACCTGGATCACTGGCGCTATGAGCGGTTCGACCTGGCCCCGTTTTTGAAGACCGGCGACAACCTTATTACTGCGACGGTGTGGAATTTCGGGGTGTATGCGCCGGTTGCGCAGATGAGCGACCGGACGGCGTTCCTTCTCGAGAGCGAAGCAGGGGGCGACGAGGACGCCAGCACGCCGAAGGGATGGCAGGTCGAGATCGAGCAGGGACAGAAGCCATTGCCGAGGGTGCCGAACGGGTTCTGGCCGTACATGGCGCAGGGGCCGGGCGAGGAGTTGGACGCGGCGAAGTACGACTGGGACTGGCAATCGCCGGACGACAAGGGTGGGGGGTGGGTCGAAGCGGCTTCGCCGATCCGGGAGAGCGTGTATTCGACGACCAACCGGGCGCACTCGGCGGACGGGACGGCGGATAATCCGTGGGGATTGGTGCCGGATGGGTTGCCGAAGATGGCCTATTCACCCGTCGACGCGGGAGTGATGGTCGACAGTTCTACTGCGTCGGCAATCGGTAGTTCCGGCTCGGTCGATCCTGACTCCGACGTCGTGGGAATCGCAGACGGAAAGCTGGAACCGAACGGTCTCTCAGTGGAATCTTTCAAATTGCCACAAAAATCGATAATCCACATCATGCTCGACCGCAAGACGCTCACGACCGCCTATCCGCAACTGACCGTTTCAGGCGGCAAAGGCGCATCGATCCGGCTGACATACTCGGAGGCCCTTTATGACAAAGACCAGCACAAAGGCGACCGCGACGCAGTCAAAGGGCGAGTCGCCCTCGGGCTCAGTGATCTGTTCCGGCCGGATGGAGGCGAGCACCGGACGTTTGAGCCGCTGTGGTGGAGAACATGGCGGTATCTCGATCTCGACATTACAACGGGGGACCAGCCGCTCACGCTGGAGTCGCTGAAGGCTGAATTTACGGCGTACCCGTTCGACGAGCGGGCGAAGTTCGAGACCGGCGATGCGGACCTGGACAAGATTTGGGAAATAAGCTGGAGGACTGCGCGGCTCGACTCCCACGAAACCTACATGGACACGCCGTACTACGAGCAGCTCCAGTACGTCGGCGACACGCGCATCCAGGCGCTGATTTCCTACACGGTGGCCGGCGACGACCGGCTGGCGCGGCAGGCGCTAGAGGCCTTCAACGATTCGCGAATTCCCGAGGGGATCACGCGGAGCCGTTATCCGAGCTCGCTGCCGCAGAACATCCCCACATTTTCACTGCTGTGGATCGGCATGCTGCACGACTGGTGGATGTACCGGCCGGACCCCGCGCCGATCCGGGAATCTCTCGAGGGAACGCGGGCGGTGCTCAAGTGGTTCGCGCAATATGAGCAGCCCGATGGGTTACTGAAAAAAACGCCATGGTGGAGCTTTATAGACTGGGTGCAGGACAAGCAGGAGATCCCGACATACAGCGCGAATGGGGAATCGTGTGTGACGACGCTCGAATATCTTGGCGCGCTGAACGATGCAGCCGACCTCGAAAAGGCGCTGGGGGATCCGCACATCGCAGAGCAGCATCGCGAGCGCGCGGAGCACGTGCGCGATGGAATCTATAAGAATTGCTGGAACTCCCAAAAGGGAATGGTCGCGGATAATCCGGACCACAAGAACTTCTCCCAGCAGGCAAACATTCTGGGTGTTCTCTACGACGTTGTCCCGAGCGTCGAACAGCGCGAATTGCTGCGCAGAATGTTGACCATCGAGCCGGGAACTACTCCGGATGGAGTGCTGAGCGCGTCGTACTATTTCCGCTTCTACCTGGCGCGGGCGCTGGATCATGCCGGAATGGCGGACGAATACCTGGGCTCTCTCAAGCCCTGGCGCGATCTGCTACCGCTGCACTTCAGCACCTGGCCCGAGACTCCCGGCGAAACCCGCTCCGACTCCCATGCGTGGTCTGCGCATCCGATCTACGACCTGCTGACGCTGGTGGCGGGCATTGAGCCGGAGAGCCCGGGGTTCGCAACCGTTCGCATTGCGCCGCATTTGGGGAATCTGCGGTCGTTATCAGCGACATTTCCGCATCCGAAAGGCAATATCCGAGTCGAATATCGCTGGACCCCGGAACATGCAAACCCAGGCATGATGGGTGGCAGCACATTTCACGCCACGGTTACGTTGCCTGACAATCTCACCGGCACATTCGAGTTCGGCGGCATGAGCAGGCCGCTTATGCCCGGAGTCAACCAACTCGAATTCCCGATGAGGTAGGGGAAATCCCCGAAATGGGCGGAAACCGCATCCGGTTGCGGTCGATCGGGCGATCCAAACGGGTAACTTTCTGGATAATGCGCGCGCCTGCAACTAAAGTTCACGACCCGAGCTAAATCGTGTTACAACACGATCATGGCAAAGGGCAAGAGTTTGAATCCGCCAGGCCATGTAAACCTGCGGATGCTGGCGGAGCACCTTGGATTGTCGCAGACAACGGTGTCGCTGGTCCTGAACAACTCTCCTTCCGCCAAATCGATCCCTCCGGAGACTCGGCAGCGCGTGATGGAGGCCGCCGAGCGGCTGAATTACCGCCCGAATTACTTCGCCCGGTCGCTGCGGCAGAGCCGGTCAATGAGCGTGGGCGTGCTCGCTCCCGACCTGAGCGAGGGCTACTTTACGCGCGTGATGAACGGCGTAGTGCAGGAGCTAACCGCGGCGCACTACTTCTATTTCACCGCGTGCCACGACTGGAAAAAGGAACTTATCGAGCAGTATCCGCGCATGCTGGTGGAGCGCGCGGTAGATGGGTTCCTGCTGCTGAATACGCCCGCGGACCAGATCCAGGTGCCTGTGCCCGTTGTGGCCATCTCCGCGCACAGCCAGGTTGAAAACGTAACCAACATCGTGCTGGACCATCATGCGGCGGTCGAGCAGGCGCTGAAACATCTCCATGGCCTTGGGCATCGACGCATCGCTTTCATGCGCGGCCCGAAGGCCATTCCCGACTCCGAGTTCCGGTGGGAGGCGATCCAGCAGGTGTCGCGCGAGATCGGGATCAAGGTCGATGCAAACAACGTGATCCGCATTGACGCCGAGGGATGGTCGATGAAGACCGGCTACCACCCGATGGCGCCCGAGATCGGCTACAAGCCGATGAAGGCGCTCCTCGAAAAGCATCGCGACTTCACGGCGGTGTTCTGCTTCAACGACATCGCGGCGATCGGAGCCATTCGCGCGCTGAAGGATGCGGGATTCTCAGTGCCGCAGGATGTATCGGTAGTGGGCTTCGACGATATCCAGTCGGCTGCGTTCTCGACGCCGTCGCTTACGACGGTGCGCCAGCCGCTGATGGAGATGGGCAAGCGCGGCGCCCAGGTGCTGCTGGATCGGATCGCCAACCGCGACAAGGAGTATCCGGGCGAGATCACGATGGAGCCGGAACTCGTAGTACGGGAATCGACCGCAGCAGCACGGGCTTGAAGGCGCGCTCCTACCCGCAGAAAGATTCAAACCAGCGGCTGATGTAGACCTGGGCGTGCGCTTCGCCGCAATAATGGCGAGCGCCGGCGGCATCGGCGGCTTCCTTCGTCCATTTGAAGACGGTCAACTGGGCATTGCCGCAGTGAATGACGAGCCAGCGCACCGGCGTCTGGCTCTCTGTATTACAGATCTCGCATCGATAGATTGTGTCGATCACTCTTTGGCCTCCGGAAGCAGTTCACGGCTTATAGTTCGTAGTTAATAGTCTGAGCAATTCATGAAGCCGTCATTCCAGCATTTGCAGATCGAGCGGCGGCTCGAGCAGGAAGTTCATGTCCCGCACGCTTGCGAGCGCGCGCTGCAGCGCCGATGACTTGCAGGGCTCAACCGTCACGACGAAGGGCAGCGCGTGCTGGGGATAACCGGCCTTCTGAACGATCGCGCGAATGTTGATGCGCTCGCGGGCCAGCGCGCCGGTGATCTCCGCCACGATGCCGGGACGATCGTTGACCAGGAAGCGGATGTAATGGGGAACTTCAAACTCCGCGGCAACCTGGGCGCGCGCCGAAGGGAGCCCGACGCGGCGCGAACCATGAGCGAGGGCGAGCAGGTCGCTCACCACGGCGACTGCGGTCGGATGACCGCCCGCTCCGTGGCCCGAGAATACGACGTCTCCGCCGTAGTGACCGCTGAGAATGACCATGTTCTCCGTGCCGCGCGACCATGCCAGCGGCGAGCGCTGGTCCACCAGCATGGGCCCGACGGTTGCGGCGACCGTGGTAGCAGTTCTTTCTGCACGCGCAACCTGGCGGATGGTACAGCCGAGATCGCGCGCGTAGCTGAAGTCGATTGCCGCGACCTCCGTGATGGGCCGGGGGATGATCTCTTCAGGATTCACCTCTACACGAAGGGCGAGCCTCATGAGAATTGCGAGCTTGGCTCGGGCATCGTATCCGCCGACGTCTTCTGTCGGGTCGGCCTCGGCATAGCCCTTGGCCTGCGCGGCGGCCAGCACGGTCGCGTACTCGGCGCCCTGCTCCATCCGGCTGAGGATGAAGTTGCACGTCCCATTAAGGATGCCTTCCATGCGCTCGATCCGGTCGCCGGCGAGGCCCTGTTCGAGTCCGGGAATAACGGGGATGCCACCCGCGACGGCCGCACCGTACTTGAGATGGCCGCCCTTCTCTGCGGCGAGGCGCTCGAGTTCCACCCCGTGAAACGCGATCAGCTTCTTGTTGGCGGTAACAACGCTTTTGCCCGCTTCAAGCGCTCGGCGTACCCAGGACCCGGCAGGGTCCATGCCTCCAACCAGCTCGACGATGACGTCTGCATCGGATGACAGCACCGCGTCGGCATCCTCGCTCCAGATCACAGCGTCTCCGGTCCAGCCCACGCGTTTGCGCTCGACGCCGCGATTGAACACGTGGGTCAGCTCGAGGCCTTCGGGCTTTGATTCCAGCAGGATGCGCGCTACTGAGCTGCCCACCGTCCCGAAACCGAAGATGGCGATGCGCAGGGGGCGCGGAGTGCGAGGGTAGTGCGATGAGATGGGCTTTTCGTTGACAGCGGACACCGGGGTACCTCTTGGATGAAAGGAACAAAAAAGAAACGATGCCCCGATGATACCTGACTCGCGCGCGCCTGGGACCGTGCCGGCGCGCCGGCGGAGCGGCATCGCGAACCGAAACCGTGTACCATCATTGCAGAGCGATGCGGCGTTCAGTATCCATATTGATGGTGCTGTTGTGGTGGCTCGCGCCGATGAGCGCGCTGCTGCCCGCTTCCGCCAGCTCACCGCTGCCAGCCTGCTGCCGCCGGAACGGAGCGCACCATTGTGCGATGGCCTCGACGGCAATGGCGCAATCCGGCCAGAATGCCTCGAAGCACGGAGTGAGCGCGCCGGCGCATTGCCCGCTGTATCACCACAGCCTGCCGGCGACTGCCGGAGTCTTTGCGCTGCTCCTTCCGGACCGCAGGACAGATAACGTCGAGGCGCGATTCCGCATTGCTGCGCCACGCGTGGTCGAGTTTGAGCATACCTATGCTCACGACGGCCGCGGACCGCCGACCGCCGGTTAAGCCTTCCATCTTCGTCTTCTTGACTTCCCTGAACTGTTCAGTGCGGCTGAGTGTGCAGCTGTGCTGGTCACACGCTGTTCAGAAAAGGCACTCCTAGATGCGCTATTCTCCTGCCGCTCTGCTGGCGCTGTTGTTGTTCGCGTGCGTACCCGCGCGCGCCACGGTGTTTGCCACGGTGCGCGGCGTGGTGCACGACCCGCAGCACCGGCCGATCGCGAGCGCGCACATCACGCTGCAGGAGGTCGAATCGGCGTTTGCCCTGAAGGCATGGACGAACGGTGAGGGCGAGTTCACAATCGCCCAGGTTCCGCTGGGAAACTATCGGCTCGAGGTGCAGGCTGACGGTTTTGCCATTCGGGAGGAGACCATCACCGTCGCCTCGGGCACAAATCCGGTGATCCATATCCCGCTGGAACTCGCGTCGTCGAGCGAAACAGTTGTTGTTCATGCTGCGGACGGAGTAGACGTAGCGAACGACACCGCGACGCCGACAACGCTGATCACGCGCGAGGACATTGAGACGACGCCGGGCGCGAGCCGCACGCTGGGCATGCAGATGATTACCGATTACGTGCCCGGCGCTTACATGACCCACGACATGCTGCACTTGCGCGGCGGACACCAGACAAGCTGGCTGATCGATGGCGTGTCGATTCCGAACACGAAGATCGCGTCGAATGTTGGGCCGCAGATCGATCCGAAGGACATTGACCAGTTCGAAGTGCAGCGCGGCAGCAACGCGGCGGACGTAGGAGACAGGACCTACGGCGTCTTCAACGTGCTGCCGCGGAATGGGTTTGAATTCAACCGCCAGGGCGAGTTGATGCTCTATGCGGGAAACATGTACTCGGGCGAAGCACAGATTGCGCTGGGAGACCACACAAGCCGGACAGCGTGGTATGCAAGCGCTACGGGCTCGCGGTCGAACTACGGACTGGCGACGCCGGTTCCGCAGGTGCATCACGACGCGACGAACTCGGGAAGCGGGTTTGTGTCGGTAATCCGCAACCCGACGGAGCGTGATCAACTGCGGCTCGATGCGCAGTTCCGGCAGGACTTCTTCCAGGTGCCTTACGACCCGAATCCGAACGACTGGGAACAGGCGAGCCAATACTACGAGTCGTTTGGCCTGCGCGATGCGCAGACGGAGCGGGATGCGTTCGCGATCGGCAACTGGATTCACACGCTGTCGCCGAAGGCGGAGGTTTCGCTCGCGCCTTTCTATCATCTGAATCAGTCGAACTACGATTCGCCGGCGAATGATCTTCCCGCAGCGACGACCTGGCATCAGCAGTCGAACTACATTGGCGGGCAGGGAGACGCGCACGCCGAGGCGGGGCCGAACGCATTTTCGGGCGGATTCTACGCGTTCTACCAGGCCGAGAGCGACCTCTTCGGAACGATCGTGAACGACGGCAGCGCGGCCTCGCAGCCGAATGCGCCGGCGAACAACAGCGCCGCGCTGGTGGAGTTCTATGTCGCAGATCGCCTGCATGTGGGTCAGTATGTGACGCTCCTGGGCGGAGAGCGGTTCTCAATTTACCGGGCTGGCTACAACGAGACGGCAATCTATCCGCGCATTGGCGCGACGGTACTTGTTCCGCGCCTGAATTGGACGCTGCGAGGATTCTACGGGCACTTCTTTCAGCCCGCGCCGGTTGAGACCGTATCGAGCAGCGTGCTGAACTACGCGGGCAGCCTTCCGGGTGGAGAGAACGCGTTCACGCCGCTGTCGAGCGAGCGCGACGAGGAGCACCAGTTCGGAATTCTCATACCGTACCGAGGATGGGCGCTGGATGTGGACAACTTCCAAACGCGGATCAATGACTTTCTGGATCACTCGAATCTGGGCGAGTCGAATATGTACTTTCCGATTGCAGTGGACGGGGCGCTGGTGCGCGGATGGGAGATGTCGCTACGTTCGCCGCAGATAGCGCGGCTGGGGCAGTTCCACGTGACGTATTCGAACCAGATCGCGGAGCAGCGGGGGGCTATTACTGGCGGATTCACATGCAGCGAGCCGAATGATCCGGCGTGCGATCCCGGACCGGACTATTCGCCCGTGGATCATGACCAGCGGCATACGCTGAACACCGGGTTCACGGCGACGCTGCCGGCACATACGTGGTTTGCGACCAACGTGTACTACGGATCAGGGTTTACGAACGGGCTTGCCGGGGCGAACGAGGGCCCATACAACGGACCGTACCTGCCGGTGCACACGACGTTCGATATATCGGGCGGGCACACCTTCGGCGAGAACTGGAAGGTCGCGGCGAACGTGATCAACGTGACCAATCACCGGGTGCTACTGGATAACTCGGTTACGATCGGCGGGTTTCACTACAACGATCCGCGCATGATCTCCGGTGAGTTGCGGTACCGGTTCCACTTCTGAAAGGCGCGCGGGTTAGACCTCGATCTTGGTAAAGCGGTGCGCGCCATAGACCATGAGGATGCATGCGAGCACGACCAGCACCAACAGATCCAGGCTCAGATTGAAGGCGGTATTGGGCGAACCGAAGGCGTTGCGCATGCCGTCGATGCCATAGGAGAGCGGGTCGATGCGCGTGGCGTATTTGAGCGGGAGCGCGAGATCGGTGTTCAGCGGGAACATGGCCCCGGAGAGAAAGTAGATAGGCAGGACCAGGAAGTTCATGATGAGCTGGAATCCCTGCATGTCCTGGAGGCCGGAGCCGATGGCCATGCCGAGAGCCGCAAACAGGAACGCGATGAGGATCATGAACCCGACGGCGACGGGAATAGCAGCGAGGCTCGCGGGGCGAAAGCCTGCGATGAGGCAGATGATCATTACGATCAGGCCCTGGATGCACGCCACCGTGGCTCCGCCGAGTGTGCGGCCGATCATAATCTGGATGCGCGAGACCGGAGCGACGAGCGTCTCCTTGAGGAAGCCGAACTGGCGGTCCCACAGCAGCCCGAGCCCGGAGAAGATGGACGAAAAGAGCACGGACATGCCGATGACGCCAGGCGCGATGAACTGCAGGTAGTTGCCGGCGCCCGCGCGCTTGAAGATGGGGCCGAGGCCGAAGCCGAGCACAAGCAGATAGAGCATGGGCTGGCCGAGCGAGGCGATGATCTGCGCGCGGGAGCGTGTGTAACGCTTGAGTTCGCGGAGCCAGAGAATGTAGATCGCGCTCATCGGGACTATCTCCTGTTCTGCTGCCACATTTGGGCAAACTGGCGCATCGCGGCGGCCGGATCGGCGTCCTCGTCGCGGATGGTGTTGCCGGTGAGCTTGAGGAACGCGCCTTCGAGGTCGGCCGCGCCAGTCTGCTGCTTGATCTCGGCGGGCGTGCCCTGCGCGACAAGCTTTCCGTGGTCGATGATGCCTACGCGATGGGCGACGCGGTCGGCCTCGTCCATGTAGTGCGTGGTGAGCATCACGGTGACCTTCTCTGTTTCATTGACGCGCTTCACGTGCGACCAGAGCTGATTGCGCGACTGCGGATCGAGACCCAGCGTCGGCTCGTCAAGGAAGAGAATGCGCGGCGTATGCAGAAATCCGCGGGCGATTTCGAGGCGGCGCTTCATGCCGCCGGAGAATTTCTTGACCTGATCGTCTCGGCGGTCCCAGAGTTCGAATAGCTTGAGCAACTCCTCGGTGCGCTTTGGCCAGACCTTGTGCGGAACGTGATACAGCACCGCGTGGATCTGCATGTTCTCCCAGGCCGTGAGATCGCCGTCGAGGCTGGGGTCCTGGAAGACGATGCCGAACCGGCGGCGCGCTTCGTTCTGCTTAGCCTGCGGGTTGAGGCCATCGAGCTCAATGGAGCCGCTGGTGGGCTTGAGCAGCGTGGTAAGCATTTTGATGGTGGTGGTCTTCCCCGCCCCGTTGGGGCCGAGGAAAGCAAAGATCTCGCCCTCGGCGACTTCAAACGAGACGTCGTTAACGGCGGTGAAGTTGCCGAAGGTCTTGACGAGGTTGCGGACGCGGATCAAGCGGGCCTCCGGGGATGCGTGGTGGGGACGGTGGAGAGTCTATTGTAGCGGAGTTCGTGGAATTGGCGGGGTAGGGAAACTCAGGAAGACTGGAGCACAAATTTGAGGTATCACAGGACCGAAAATCCGGCCCCGGGACACCGATTATTATAGCGGTGCGAGTAGCCTAGAAGTCTTCCGGCGGGCCCTCGGGGTTCACCGGGCCGACGGGTTTGGCAGCGACCGGCTCCTGCGGGCGCAGGTCTTCCGGCGAGGGGCTCACGATTTTGTCGTCACTCGGAGCGCCTGACGCGGCATCCTTTTCCGTCGGTGACGAAGCAGCCGGTTCATGTGTCTCGGGCTCCTCGGATCCGAGAAGCTTGTCGAGCCGGTAGCCCGCTGCTTCCAACTCGGCGATGGCCCGGACTATTCGGCCATTCACTTCAACCGCATCGGATTTAGGCGGAACAGAAGCGCCGGCCATGCAGATCAGCTCTGGCAGCGCGAGCCACCAGAGTAATTCCTCATAACGTTCGCGAACGAGATATGTATGGTCGCCGGCGACGTGAGCGCCGGTGAGCCAGCAGATGTCGGGATCGGACCAGAGGTTCGCAGGGATGAGCTGACTGTCGGCCGATGCCGGAAGTGCGGATGTGGCTTCGGATTCGAGGACCTCGGCAGCGCGGGACGGCGAAGTTGGCGGAGTTAGCGGAGTTAGATCGGCAATGGGAGCGGGAGGGGTGGCCTGGGCGTTTTCAAACTCGACGAGCAGAAGCGCTTTGATGCGTGCAGCGGCGCGCCAGCCTTCTTCGCCCTCGAAGCCGAGGACGTGAAATGTCTGGGCGAGCGGCTCGCGGAGGCGGAGGCGATCGAAGAGGTCGAGCGCGGCACGGCGCGGATGTTGTTCGCCGACAGCCTCGGCAAGCGCTTGCAGCACACACCACGCAAGTACCGGACCCCACAGTGCGGCCGATGGCAGTTGCGGATTCGTGCTGGGGATCACGTGCTGCGCAGCGGCAGGCCACTGCGCGAAGACAGCTTCGAGTGCCGGCAGGCGCATCGCGGCGCGGAGGCATTTGCGAAACACGGGCGCCATCGCCGTGGGCTCGGCGGCATAAACTCCGGCGCGCGTTCCCGTGAAACGGGCGTAGGCGGGCAGAGCCGCTGTAAGGAGATTGGCGCAAGGCTCCCATGCGCGGTCGAGAAATGCATTCAGGATTTTGCCGTCGCGTTTTTGCAGCGCCGCCCCTGAAGCGTGCGGCGGCTCCGCCAGATCGACGAGAAGGTGAACGATGCCGGGGTCGAGAGCGGCGCGCAATGCATCGTGAACGGGCCGCAGCTCAAGGTTGATGAGAGCGTCGTCGAGCGAGGAAACGCCGCGGCCGCCGAGGTAATCGCAGAGACGATCCCATGGCTTCTCCGCAGTTGGACGGAGTTCGCGCCAGTCGAGAAAGACGTGCGACTGGTAAGCGTGAAGTTCAAGGCGCAGGCCGCGGTCGGCAACGTCGTGGGAGCGGCGGAGATATTCGAGGCCGGTAAGCGAGTCGCGGAATGCAAGCACCGAGGCACGGTCGTTGAGGCCAAGGCCCTCCCACAGCGACCGCTGGCGCAGATGACCGGAGCCCTTGTCGGCATACGCGGCGGAGAGGCGGATGGAGCCGCTGGTCGAGCCGTAAACGTTGTGATACACGACGAGGGCGCGCTGGTCGTTGACGCCGTTGGAGTAGGCGAAGACGTTTTCGTCGACGGAGCCGGAATCGCGGAAGAAGTCGTACAGCAGGAAGTTGTAGCTTTCGGCAAACAGCCAGCGGCGTTTGAGCAGCGGCGCGATCTCGCGCTCGTGGCGCTCCACCATCCACGGATCTGGATCCTCGTTATAGCGCGGGCGCTGGTACTCCATGCCGTACTTCTCAGTGAAGCCTTCGATCTGGCCGTGGCCGAACATCGGCAGTCCGGGGAGCGTGGCCATCATCACGGTGACGCCGAATGCCTTGTCGCCCTTGCCGTACTGGTCGATCGCAGTGCGCTCGTCGGGATTCGACATGAAGTTGACGTAGCGCTTCATGATGTCGGGGTCGAACTCGAGCGTGTTTTTGATAACTGACCGGTACTTCGCGTTATCCTCGTCGCGCGTCATGACCATGAAGGCCGAGTTGTACACGCGATGCATGCCGAGCGTTCGCACAAAGTAGCCTTCCATGAGCCAGAAGGCCTCGGCGAGAAGCAGAGTGCCGGGGACCTCCTGCGCGACACGGTCGACGACCTCACGCCAGAACTCAAGCGGCATGTGCTTGTCGAACTCCGCCTGGCTCATGCTGTATTCGGCGCGCGACGGGATCGCGCCGCTGGAGCCCGGTCCTGGGAACCAGAGCCGGTGAAAGTGGCGCTTGGCAAGCGTCATCGCCGCGTCAAAGCGAATCACGGGGAACAGGCGCGCCACGTGGAGAATGGTCTGTATCACGTGCTCGCGAACGGCCGGATTCAGGTAGTCGAGCTGCGCAGTGTCATTCCAGGGGAAGCTGGTGCCGTCGTTGCCGTGGTAGATGTAGCGGACTTCGCCGCTCGACTTGTCGCGGCGCTGAAATACAACAGCGGCGTCAGTTTGCGTGTAGTAGTGATCGTCGATTTTGATTTCAATCCGCTGATCGGCGGAAAGGTCGGGCCCGTTGAAGCTGTAGGCCGGATAGGGCGACTCCCAGCGCGACATGAACCACTCGGGATGATCGACAACCCAGGGCGAATCGATGCCCATGTGATTCGGGACCATGTCGCTGGCAAGGCGGATTCCGTGGTGAAAGGCGCGATCGCGCAGGGCGATGTACGCCTGTTCTCCGCCGAGATCGTCGGCGATACGGTAGTCGAAGAGCGAATAGGCTGAAGCAACCGCGTCCTGGTTGCCGCAGAGCAGCTTGATGGTCTTGGAAGCGCGGCTGCGCTCCCAGATCCCGATCAGCCAGAGTGTGTTGATGCCGCGGCGCGCGAGAGCAGCGAGCTCTTCGTCCGGAATTTCGCTGACGTACTTGATGTGGCGGCTGTATTTCCGGCTGAGCTGCGCGAGCCACACCCACGTGCTCTTTGCCATCATCACGGTGGTAGGCATCCAGGCCGTGTCTGGCGAGAACTTTTCGTATTCGTGTGCGGGATCGCCGAAGGTAATGACCTCGGCCGTGCTGGCCAGCGCCGGCCACTGCTGCTCGCCTCGCTCGCGGCGCCGGCGCGCAGCTTCTTCGGCGGCGGCGCGTGTCTCTGCAGCGGCAGGATTGAACTGCATCCAGATGGCCAGTTCTTCTTCGCGCAGGATCTCGCCGGCGATCATGAGGAACCGCTCCATCGTGTCGCCGAGCAACGGGCTCCACAGCTTGCGCACAAGCTCAAGCTGATCGCGGAGCGAATTCGGCGCTCCCGTTGCGGGAGCGCGAAGCAGGTCCAGCAAGCTGATGGACTTCGCGCCCGGCAGCGAAATCAGCGGCCGCGTCGCGAAATACTCCGGCATCTGCTGCGTAACCTGGCGGTAGACGGTCTTCTCGGCTATCGGCTTGTCCTGGAACAATTCGTCGAACGGCTTGAACGCCTCGTTGCGATTGGCGGTCCAAAGCATGAGAAGCTCTTCGAGAGCGGCTTCGCGATGCGACATGCCATTGCTTGAGCCGGCGAGCCATTGCTGCGGCGTCTGGTCGCCGCGCATCACGGTCGAACCCGGAAAATGCTCGACGAAAGTGAGCAGCAGCTTGTCGAGTTGATCCGGGCCGACCTGGGCGCCGAAGAATCGGAGGGCGTCCGCGATGACCTGGCTGTCGTATTGTTCGCGGTAGCGCGCCAGCAGCACATGACTGGCCTCGTCGATAAGCCCCATGGCGAACAACGCGGCGGCATGCACGGCGCGGTCGGGATGCTTGTCCGCTTCGCGAACCAGGTTCATGCGGTGCGCGAAGGCGCGGCAGGCGCTCATATTGGCGAACACAACGTTGCCATTGAAGGAAAAGAGCGTATCGGGAAACTGATACCGGTCACGCGCGTTGCGCGAAATGTGGAATTCCATCATACGTGGTGTCTTACTCCCAAAATCGCGTCGCCCGGGCCCGGGAACCGTGCCGTCTCGTACTCATTGCTCGCCTTGTTCGCTGCAGCGAGCATTCGGCCCTCGAAAATCGGCCCTCGACTCAAGTATCGCTCCCAAATCCCGGGTTACAGTAACTCAATTGAAGCAATCGATTCACCCCACCCGCGTGTCATTCGGCGGCTCGCATGTGATTCCGCGCCACGAAGTGGCCGAAACCTAATGGATGCGGAATACACAGTGTTGTGTCGCTTCGGGAACGGCGCTGGCGGCTCATTCGATGTGGGTTTGCACTCGGGGCGGCGAATCGGTAGACTTTTAGAGGATCGGGGCGATTTTGCGCCAGCAAACGCACACCCAGCAGTCGGAGAGGTGGCAGAGCCCGGTTGAATGCACCTGACTCGAAATCAGGCATACTCGTAAGGGTATCGGGGGTTCGAATCCCTCCCTCTCCGCCATTTAGTTGATAGGTCTTTCCTCTTCAATCCGCTCAGGGTCAGGATTTCGTCAGCGGGCTCACGCGCCCGCAACATGCCTTAAGTTCGAAGCCCTCCATTTCCGCCATTCCTGCTACCGGGATTTTGAATCCAGCGCCCACTTTTGCTACTATCAGTGACACGCATGGTTTGCGCCTTTCAATGTCGCTCCTGTTGTCGCCTGTCGAACATCTTCGACGGGTGTCTCAGCTAGTCTTCGATCTCCCCGCAATCCTGATCTGAACGACACACCCGTAGCTGGCTGTCATGCCGGGCTTGTCGTTATCTCGTCTCCGGCGTCTCAGCAATCTCAACCACGAGGTCCAGATGCCGGTTACCGAAATCGCACCGTCACCCGCCGCTGCCCACGATCCGTCTATCCAGGCTCCGCGCCTGAGCCATCTACGCCTACTCGAAGCCGAGAGCATCCACATTCTGCGTGAAGTCGCGTCGGAGTTCGAGCGGCCGGTGATGCTCTATTCAATCGGCAAGGACTCGTCCGTCATGCTGCGGCTGGCGCAGAAGGCCTTTTATCCGGGGCCGATTCCCTTCCCTCTAATGCACATCGATACAGGATTCAAGTTCCGCGAGATGCTGACCTTTCGCGACGAGATGACGCGAAGCATCGGGGCGGAGCTCCTGGTGTGGAGAAACGAAGAGGCGATCGCGTCCGGGGCTAATCCCATTGCTCTCGACACAAAGCGCTGCTGCAGCCTGCTCAAGACACAGGCTCTGCTGGACGGGCTCCGGCACTACAACTTCGATGCGGCTTTCGGCGGCGCGCGGCGCGACGAAGAGAAGTCGCGCGCCAAGGAGCGCATCTATTCCTTCCGCGACCGATCAGGCCAGTGGGACCCGAAAAATCAGCGGCCGGAGTTGTGGAACATTTATAACGCGCGCATTCATCCCGGTGAAAGTATCCGCGTGTTTCCGCTCTCCAACTGGACTGAGATGGACGTGTGGCACTACATCCACGAAGAAAATATCCCGGTGGTGGACCTCTACTTCGCAAAAGAGCGGCCCATGTACGTGCGCGGCGATGCACTGCTTCCTATAGAACAGTCATTCGTCGCTCTGCCCGGCGAAAAGCCGCAGATGGTGAAATCGCGCCTTCGCTCTCTGGGCTGCAGTCCCTGCACCGGAGCCATTCGCTCAGATGCCGCCACCATTCCCGACATCATTGCGGAACTGATTTCATTCCGCTCGTCGGAGCGCGCCAATCGCGTGATCGACCACGACCAGGAAGGATCGATGGAGATCAAGAAGAGGGAGGGCTACTTCTGATCATGGCTTCCACTCTGGTTTCAGAATTCTCAATTCACGATTTTCTGCGCAACGAGAGCGAGAAAGACCTGCTGCGGTTCTCGACGGCGGGGAGCGTCGATGACGGCAAGTCGACGCTCATCGGCAGGCTGCTCTACGACACGCAGTCTGTGTACGAAGACCACGTGCGCTCCATCGAGGGCAAGGGGACGACGGCGCCCGGGCAGCTCGATTTCGCGCTGCTCACCGACGGCCTGCGCGCGGAACGCGAGCAGGGCATCACGATCGATGTCGCGTACCGATACTTCTCCACCGCACGGCGAAAATTCATCATTGCCGACACGCCGGGCCACGAGCAGTACACGCGCAACATGGCCACCGGCGCCTCCACCGCCGATGCGGCCGTGGTGCTGATCGACGCAAGAAAAGGCGTACTGGTGCAGTCGCGCCGGCACGCTTACATCGCGTCCCTGCTGCGCGTGCGCCACGTAATCGTCGCCGTGAACAAGATGGACCTTGTCGGATACGACGAGGAGGTCTTCCGCACCATCGAGCAGGATTTTGGCGAGGTGCTCGACCAGATTGCCGAGGACACCGGCACTCCCGTGGAGGCCGCTTACATTCCGGTAAGTGCGCTCGCTGGCGACAACGTGGTGCATCGCTCGGAGGCGATGAAGTGGTACCACGGACCTTCGCTTCTTGAACTGCTCGAATCGCTACCGCCCTCGCGCGATGCCGGTACGACTCCGTTCCGTTTCCCTGTGCAGCGTGTGCACCGCCCCGATCACACATTTCGCGGATTCGCGGGCCAGATTGCGTCGGGCACGGTCCGGCCCGGAGACACAGTGAAAGCGCTGCCGTCAGGAAAGACCGCGAAGGTGAGCCGCATCGTCACCTGGGAGGGAGACCTCGACGAGGCCCAAGCGCCGCAATCGGTCACGCTGGTGCTCGATCGCGAACTCGATATCAGCCGTGGCGACCTGATCTGCACGTCCGCCGAACCGGCGTCGCTGGCGCACCGGGTTCGGGCGTCGCTGGTCTGGATGGATGGACAACCTCTTGAATTGCAGCGCCGGTACTTCGTGAAGCATGCCAGCCACATCGCGCCCGCAGTCGTTACATCGGTGGACCACAAAACCGATATCGCGACGCTGGGCCATCAACCCGCCGTATCGCTCGAGATGAACAGCATCGGAGTCGTGACGCTGCATCTCCTGCATCCGATCGCGTTCGATCGTTATGCCGACAACAGGTCCACCGGATCGTTTGTCCTCATCGACCCGCACAGCAACGCCACCGTCGCAGCCGGCATGATCCGCGAGGCGGTTTCAACGCCCGAAGCGCGAGGCATGCTTGCCGAAGACGACTGGGGGCCCGTGACCGCCGGCGAGCGCCAGGCCAGGCGGGGACATTGCGGCGCGGCGATTGAACTTACCGGGCCGGCGTCGCTCATCGATGGCATTGAGCGGTCGCTGTTTTCAGTGGGAGCCGTCACGAGCCGCATCGAGGCAGATGGCGAGGAGTTCCTGCTGCACCCGAATCTTCTCGAGGCAATCACATCGCTTGAGACGCGCTCCGGCATTCTGTCAATCGTAGCGCGCGTCTTCGAGGGGCGAAATCTGACCGCGCGCGTCGGCAATAACCAGCTCATTGTCGACGCTGACGACACGGTCCATGCCATCTCAGCCGTTCATCAGTTGCTGCACGCAGCAGGAGTATTTATTCCCGCGGAAGGGGCAAATCTCTAATGAGCATCTCCGAAATTGAAGCGCAGGTCGGCACAAAGATAGAACAGGCGCGAGCGCTTCTCGCGCGCGAAATCAACGGCGACGGCGACGTATGCATCACATGCAGTTTTCAGGCCGAAGACGTTCTGCTCACGCACCTTGCGATCGACCAGGATCCTGATCTTCCGGTTCTGTTTCTCGACACGGGTTATCACTTCGCCGAGACCTATGTTTATCGCGATCGCATCGCGCGAGAGTGGAATCTCAATTTGATCAACCTGCTGCCCGCAAAGACTGTCGCGGAGCAGGAGTCCGAGTTTGGGCTGCTCTATCAATCGGCTCCTGACCAATGCTGCAAGTTGCGGAAGGTCGAGCCGCTATTCAGGGCTGTGGCAGGATACCGGGTTTGGATCACGGGCCTTCGGCGCGAACAGGCCCGGACGCGCGCGGCATTGGAGGAGTCCGCGCCGTTCGCATTGCCCGGCGGTCAGACCGTTCTCAAGCTGGCTCCGCTGGCAGACTGGTCAACCCGCGACGTTTGGTACGCCTGTCAGCAGTTGGCGATTCCGCTGTTGCCGTTGTACGAGCGCGGCTATTCCTCGATTGGCTGCGAGCCGTGCACGCTGCTTCCTCTCGATCCGAACGACCCGCGCTCGGGCCGCTGGTCGGGCCGCAAGGTCGAGTGCGGCATTCACATCCCGGCCAACTGATTTCGCAATTCATGGGTGACCATGCAATACGTTATCGGATTTTTCATCGCGCTCTTCATCGCTCTTACAGGAGTCGGCGCGGGGACGATTACAGTCCCGCTCCTGGTGCTGTTTCTTGGGGTTCCCGCGCCGGAGGCCGTGGGAATCGGGCTCATGTTCTCGGCAGCGGTGAAGCTGGTCCTGGTTCCAACGCACGTTATTCGCGGCAACGTCGCGTTTCGCACGCTGGGGCTGATGCTGCTGGGCGGCGCGCCGGGCGTGCTGATTGGGTCGTTTCTTCTTCAGCGGCTGATAACCGCCGGATCGCAAAACCTGTTGAACGGTATTCTCGGCGCGATCCTCGTCACTACGGCGGCATGGCAGATCCTGCGGTCGTTCCGGCCCATGACGCAGGACTCCACGCGGGCCGATCGCGGGTTCCTGCTTCCGTGGCTCATGCTCCCCGTCGGCGCCGAAGTCGGCTTCTCGTCCGCAGGGGCGGGCGCGCTGGGCAGCGCTGCTCTCCTGGGCCTCACGCCGCTGGCTCCCGTTCAGGTGATCGGAACCGATCTTGCATTCGGCTTTACGTTGTCGCTGCTGGGCAGCGGGGCGCACCTGTTTGCCCGCGGGATCGAAACGCAACTTCTCGCGCAGCTCATCGCCGGCGGCCTGGCAGGAGCTATCGGCGGACTGGTCCTGAGCACGCGCATTCCACGGAGGCCTCTGCGTCTCGTCCTCTCGATCTGGCTGCTCATCCTGGGAGGCCAGTTCCTGTTCCACAGCTACCAGGCGCACACAGTCCAAGCCGCCCCCGCGGTTTCGCGCTCAATACGATGAGCCAACAGCTTGGGCTGCCCCTATGAAATGCGCTTTTTGATGGTGAGGCAATTCGTTCCATCGAGGCGTTCGTAGGCGATCTCATCCGAGAGTTTGCGGAGCAGGAAGAGTCCCAGGCCCCCCTCCTGCCGGTCCTCGATGTCGGCAGAGAGATCGGGGGGCGGCGCATCGAGCGGATTGAACGGGTGCCCGTCGTCGATGACCTGGATTCCCAGCGTCTCGCCCTCGATGGAAAGCGAGATTGAGATAACGTGCTCTCCGGCATCGTCGTAACCGTATTTGATGCAGTTCGTCACAAGCTCATCGATGGCGAGCAGGGCAAGGATTACGGCGTCGCGTCCGATTTGACGCTGCTCGAGCCATGACTCCGCTGCGTCGGTGGCCGGTGACAGCGCATCGAGGGTATTGCGAACTTCGATCTTTACGCTTTCGCCCACGATGCTCCGCTCCGTGTGGATTGATCGGGATTATACGGTTTCGGGCTCGCAGACCCGCGTAAGGCGAACCACAAAGAGAACTCTTGCCTTCGGTCCCGCCGGGCATGTATCGTTCACACACAAGCCATCTATTTACCCAATCAGGTCCCCATCTCCTGTAGCAGGTCGCGCTCCATGTTTGCAGTCCTTAAGAAGTTGACCCTTGGTCTGGTCCTGATCGCGGCTTCGGCGGCGATCCTCCTCTACTCCGATCTGGATTCGCGGAAGGGCGCTGCTGAAACGAATGCCGGGCGGCCGCTGAAGGTCGCGATCGTGCAGCAAACGTCGATTCCGGCGCTGGACGACGGCGTCACCGGCGCCCTGGAAACATTGAAGCAGCGCGGATATGCCGACGGCGGCAGGATGCTGCTTCGGCGCTACAACGCGCAAGGCGACATCAGCACCGGCAATGCGATCGCCAAGGAAGTTACCAGCGGGGAATTCGACCTGATCTTCTCCTTCTCAACCGTGAGCCTGCAGACCATCGCAAATGCCAACCGCTTTGCAACCCCTCCCCGTCGCCACGTGTTCGCCCTGGTCAGCGATCCCTACGCGGTGGGCGTTGGAGTCAGCGCCGAGAATCACGCGGTTCACCCTCCTTATATGACCGGCGTCGGCAGCCTCGCGCCGGTTGAAGAAGCGTTCGTGCTGGCCAAACAACTGCGGCCGTCGCTCAAGAGCGTGGGGCTGGTGTGGGACCCCTCAGAGGCCAATTCCGTGGTCACAACCAAGCTTGCGCGCGCGGTATGCGCGAAGATGGGCATCACGCTGGTGGAGGCCAACGCGGAGAACTCGACGATGATCAGCGATGGCGTAGCGTCGCTGCTTTCGCGCGGCGCGGAAGCTATCTGGGTGAGCCCGGATCTGATCGCGTCGCACGGTCTCGACCTGATCGTGAGCAAGGCGAAGACCGGTGGTATCCCGGTATTCACGTCGATTCCGCGCAGCGGCGGTTCAGGAGCGCTGTTTGAGTTGGGCGCAAATTACATGGAGATCGGTCACGTCGCCGGGAACCTTGCGGCCGACGTTCTCGATGGGCGCGACACGGCGAAGATTTCGGTGGAGAACGTGGTGCCCGTTGTCCTTAACGTGAATCGGCTTGCGCTGAAGGGCCTGAAGGAGACGTGGGAACTTCCGGACTCCGTGCTGCAGCGCGCCGACCTGGTCGTCGATGAGACAGGCCGGCATGTGAAGGGCGCAACCGCATCTGCTCAGAGTGCTGCGAATCAACCTCCTGCCTCGGAGGCTGCCAAATCCAAATGAAGTGCGGAATCGCTGAAATGAAGACAACAAAAAAGGAGGCCTGCTGATGCAGATTACCGAGCATCCCGGAGCCGAAGCGCTCGAACTCCGCCTCGCGGGCCGCATAGACGCCACCTGGGCAGACCACCTGGGCAAGACGATTGAGAACGCGGTGCGAGCCGGAACGCATCACGTGATCCTCAATTTTGCCGGCGTCGAATACATCAGCTCGCTCGGCATCCGCGTGCTGATGCTGCAGTACAAGCTGCTCAAGTCCGTCAACGGCGGGCTCGGGATCAGTCATCCAAACGAGTTTTGCCGCAACATTCTCACCACCGTCGGCCTCAAGGACATCCTCGTCAGCGACGATGCACCGGACAAACTGGAAGAAGCCACTCCGGCAAGCTCCAAGGAAACGCGCGGCAGCGCGACGTGGGAGACTTTCCGCCAGCCCGCTTCTCGACCGTTAACCTGTACGCTGATCGGCTCGCCGGAGCGGCTTGGAACCACCGGCTTCAACGCCGAAGATTGCCGCACGTTGAAGTTCGAAAATGGGGCGTTCGGCGTAGGCCTCGGAGCGTTTGGAGAGGGTTTCTCCGATTGCCGCGACCGCTTCGGCGAGTATCTGGCCGCAGGCGGATGCGCGATCACGCTGCCGAGTAACGATCCTCATGCGCTTCCGGATTTTGTCGTGGAAGAGGGCGGGCTGATTCCTCGCGTCGAAACGCTTTATGCCCTGGCGGGCAGCGGTGACTTTCCAACAATGATCCGGTTCGACGCGCTGGCAGAGAAGTCCGGCAAGATCGCGCTGTCAGAGCTCGTGGAAACGCTCCTCGATTTCTCCTCTGCGGAGTCGATTGCGTTCGTCGTGCTTGCCGAAGCGGCGGGCCTGGTAGGCGCCGCGTTGCGCAAATCGCCCGTCGGCGCGCCGGTCTCGCACGATCTTCCGGGCGTCCGCGACTGGCTGTCATTCACCACGGAGCGCGTCGCGGAAAAGAGCCTTTGCCTGCTTGTTGGGTTCGCGGGCCGCGGTTTAGAAGACAAGGCCGCCGCGTTTGTGCGCCCCATCCGGCCGGAATCGAAGATCGCCGCGCATATCCATGCGGCCGTATTTCCTTATCGCCCCGTGCAGCGCGGAGAATTGCCCTTTCAGACCGTAGTCGACTATCTTGCCAACTCCACGCCGAGTGCCGTTCTGCACCTGATGGCCGATACGCGGCCGTTTGAGGGCGTGGGAGAAACCGATCTGGCCCGCGGCGCCTGCTGGATGGGTCCACTGAAGACCATCGCTCGAGGATGATGTGAAATGACTTTGCTGATTGGGGCTCTAACGTTGGGGTTGATTCTCGCCCTGCTCGCGCTCGGCGTGTACGTCAGTTACCGCATCTTCAACATCCCCGACATGACCGCCGAAGGTACCGTGACACTCGGTGCGGCAGTGGCTGCCGCGCTCATGGTGAAGGGCGCCAACGCCGTCGTTGCTACCGCGGTGGCTACGTTGGCGGGCACTGCCGCGGGGGCCGTCACCGGCCTGCTGGCCACCAAGTGCAGGATCAATCCGCTGCTGAGCGGCATCCTCGTAATGACGGGCCTCTACAGCGTGAACCTTCACGTAATGGGCCGCAGCAATGTTCCGCTGCTTGAAGTAACAACGCTCTCCACATTCGCGGAGCGGTTCGGCGCGTGGCTGTTCCAGGGCACGGCGGATCTCGATGTCGCCGGATGGGCCGTGAGCGTGCGCGACGCCTCGATGCTGCTTACGGTGCTGCTGTTTGTGATCCTCGTCTGCGTAGTGCTGTACTTCTTCTTTCGCACCGACATGGGAACCGCAATGCGCGCCACGGGAGACAACCCGCAGATGATCTGCGCGCTCGGCGTAAGCGTTGATGGAGCGACCATCTTCGGCCTGGCGATGTCCAACGGCCTCATAGCTCTGTGCGGCGCGCTGATTGCGCAATACCAGGGATTCGCCGATGTTCAGATGGGAATCGGCATGGTGGTTCTTGGCATCGCCAGCGTGATTATCGGCGAAGCGCTGGTGGGCTCGCGCGCAGTAGGCTTGCTCATTACCGGTACCGTCATGGGCTCGGTGCTATTCCGTTTGCTCGTGGCCATCGCCCTGCGCTGGGGACTCAGCCCCAACGACCTCAAATTCATCACTGCGGTGTTCGTCTTTGCTGCACTCGTGATGCCCAACCTGGTCAACCGGTACAAGACAAACCAGTCGCGCCGGCGTGCCCTTGCAAAGACGGCGGAAGCCTATGCTGCAGATTGACCGCATATCGAAGACATTTCATCCCGGCACGCCCAATGAGGTCAGGGCGCTCTCGAACGTGTCCCTGAGCCTGCCCGCGGGATCGTTCCTCATCGTCATCGGCACCAACGGATCGGGCAAATCCACGATGCTCAACGCGGTGGCCGGCACATTCATGGTCGATGCGGGAAGCATCGCGGTCGACGGCCGGAACATCACCGCCTGGCCGCAGCATCGGCGGGCGAAGCTCATTGGCCGCGTCTTCCAGGATCCGTTTGCTGGGACAGCGCCGACCATGTCCATTGCCGAGAATCTCGTATTGGCGGCGCGCCGCGGAAAGCCGCGCGGCCTTACCCTGGCGATCCACGGCCGAGTGCGGAGCGAGCTGCGCGACCGCGTGCGCGCGCTGAACATGGGGCTCGAGGATCGGCTCGAAAATCCGATCGGCACGCTCTCCGGCGGACAGCGCCAGGCGTTGACGCTGCTCATGGCATCGTGGCTCAAGCCGCAGCTTCTGCTGCTTGACGAGCACACCGCGGCGCTCGACCCCAAGACTGCCGACCAGGTCATCCGACTCACGCACGACATTGTGCAGCGTGACAAGTTGACCACGCTCATGGTGACGCACTCGATGCAGCAGGCCGTGAACCTCGGCGACCGCATCGTGATGATGCATAAAGGCAGAATCCTGCACGACCTCAAGGACAGCGAGCGGGCGCGGGTGCGGCCGGAAGATCTGCTCAGCCGCTTCGATGATGTGCGGCGGCGCGAGCAGTTGGATGGAGCCGTTGCCCAGATGCTGGCTCTTAACTATGTTTAGTGGTTCCCCACTACGGAGATTCTCAAATGACTCTTTCAAAGATTACGCGGCGCAGCATGCTCATTCAGACTTCAGCCGGCGCACTGGCCCTCGCCGGATGCAAGCGGTTTCCCCAGGCCGGAGGGGCCAAAAGCGGTAACGGAAACTATCGCGTCGGTCTCGTCTACTTCGCTCCGGAAGAAGGCGCGGACACGTGCATGCACGGCCTCTTCGACGGGCTCAAGGACCAGGGGATCGAGAAGGGCCGCAACCTGGAATTGCTTTCCGCCCACGCCAACGGGGAAATCTCGAACATCCCGATGCTGATTCAAAACTACGCCAGCCAGGGCGTCGATCTCATCATCACCATGACCACCCCGTGCCTGACCGCCGCGTGCAGCATGGCGAAGAACACGCATGTCGTCTTCACTTATGTGTACGATCCAGTCGCCGCCGGGGCGGGCTCGTCGTTTACCAGCCATCTTCCGAACATCACGGGAGTCGGGTCGTTTCCCCCGGTCGAGGCCACCGTCGACATGATTCAAAAGCTGGTGCCAGGCGTGAAGTCAGTCGGCACGGTGTACAACACGTCTGAAGCAAACTCCGTAAAAGTCATCAGCGTAGCTCGGGATGCCTTCCGCAAGAAGGGAATCAAACTCGAAGAAGTTACGGCCACCAATACGAGCGAAGTGTTCCAGGCCGCGCAGGTGGCGTGTTACCGCAAGGTGCAGGCATTGTGGGTCACGGGTGACAACACGGCGTTGCAGAGCTTTGACGCAATCGTCAAAGCTACGCAGTCCGCGAAGCTTCCGCTTATCATTAACGATCCGGAATTCACCTCTCGCGGGGCGTTGGCCTGCGTTGGCCTGGGCTGGTATCCGGCCGGACATGCCGGCGGCGTGCTCGCGGCGCGCGTCCTTCGCGGCGAGAATCCTGCCGGCATTCCATTCCAGGAAGTTGCAGAACAAAAGATCGTGCTGAATCAGCAGGCAGCCAAGGCTCTCGGCATCGTGTTTCCAGCGGACGTGGTGAAAGCCGCGCAGGCTTGAGGATCACGGGCTATTGCCGCTTCTTTCCTAACTGGGCACTGCCTTGAGCCTGCGATCTATCGCTCACCGAATGGTCCTGCAGATCGAACGCGGCAATCACCAAAGCAATATGGGAAAACGCCTGGGGAAAGTTGCCTACCAGGCGTTTTTGTTTTACGTCGTACTCCTCTGACATCAGGCCGAGGTCGTTCGACACCGTAAGCAGCCGCTCAAACAGCCTTCGCGCATCGTCCACGCGGCCAATCGATTTCAGGCTGCTGACCATCCAGAAGCTGCACGCGAGAAACACCCCTTCCCCGGCCGGGAGACCGTCTTTCACCTTCGTGGTGTCGTAGCGAAGCACGAACCCGTCGGGCATGATCTCGCGCTCGATCGCCTCTACGGTTCCCTTCACCCGCGGATCGCTGCCGGGAAGAAATCCCACCTGGGGCATCTGCAGCAACGCCGCGTCGAGTTGACGGGAGCCGTAGGCCTGCGTGAACGCATTCTTTTTCTTGTTGAATCCCTTGTCGCAGATCTGCTTGTGAATCTTGTCTCGAATGCTCTTCCATTTTCTTATCGGTGCGCGATATTTCAACTCTTCGGCCAGCTTGACCGCGCGGTCGAACGCTACCCATGCCATCATCCTCGAATACGTGAAATGCTGCGGATTTCCCCGCACCTCCCAGATTCCGCTGTCCGGTTCCTGCCAGATGGTCTCCAGGTGCTCCATCAACAGAACGAGGATTCGAAAGTCATCCTCCGCGTGGCGCCCCATGCTTCGCTGCGCGTGATAAAAGCTATCGAGCATCTCGCCATAGATGTCGAGTTGCAACTGCCCGGCCGCCGCGTTGCCGATGCGGACGGGGCGCGAGTTCTCGTAGCCCGGCAGCCATTCCGCCTCCCACTCCACCATTTGGCGCTCGCCCTGCAATCCGTACAGAATTTGCACCTGGTCGGGGCTGCCGGCCAGCGCGCGCAAAAGCCAGTCCTGCCACGCCGCGGCTTCGTCAAAGTAGCCGCCGCTTGTCATTGCGAGTAGCGTAAAGGTCGTGTCGCGCAGCCAGCAGTAGCGGTAATCCCAATTGCGCACGCCGCCGATTTGCTCGGGGAGTGACGTGGTCATGGCCGCTACGACGCCGCCGGTCGGCCTGTAGGTCATGGCCTTCAGCGTGATCAGCGACCGTTCCACGGCGTCGCGGTACTTGCCCTGGTACTTCAATTTCGCTGACCACGGAGTCCAGAAGTTCTGCGTATCTGTGAGCGCCTGTTCAGCATCGATGGGTTCGGGATCGGGCTCATGTGAGCGTCCGTAGGTGAGCGTGAACCGCACCCGGTCGCCCTTGCCCACCTTGAAGTCCGCAATCGTTGTCAGGTTCTCGCCGCGCACCGGAATCGATGCGTGCAGGACGGTCACGTTCGGTCCGGCTACGGCGCGAATGCCGTCGGAAGTGCGCGTGACCCACGGAATGGTCCGTCCGTAGTCGAATCGCAGACACAGCTCCATGTGCAGCGGAACCTTGCCCTCCACGCCCTCCACGATACGAACCACGTCCGAATAGCGCTCGCGCACCGGCATGAAATCGATCAGCCGCACCACTCCGTCGGGATGTACAAACGTGGTCTCAAGAATGAGCGTATGGTCCCAATAGCGCCGCTTTGTCTTCCACTTGCCCTTCGGCGGCTGGATCTTCCACGAGCCATTTTCATCGTTGCCAAGGATCGCGGCGAAACAAGCCTCGGACGAGAATCCCGGCCAGCAGAGCCAGTCGATCGAACCGCAATTATCGACAAGGGCCGCCGTCTCGCAATCGCCAATCAGCGCATAATCTTCAATTCGTGCCGGCATGCTCATTGCTCGCGGTAATTGCGCATCAGGCCTCCGTCCACCACAAATGTGGAGCCCGTAATGTAAGAAGCATCGTCCGAAACGAGAAACGCCACGAGCCCCGCAACATCATCCGGCGTGCCCATGCGTCCCAGCGGAATGTTGTTCAGCAGCGCATCCAGCTTCGGCTTGTCTTCGAGGAGAGATTTGTTGATTGGTGTCACGATTGCGCCCGGAGCAACATTGTTGATCGTGATGCCAAGCGGCCCTAGTTCCACGGCAAGATTGCGCATCAGCATGCGCATGCCGCCTTTGCTGGTGCTGTAGCTGTCAAAACCCGGAAACACCATGTCCTCATGCACCGAGCTGATGTTCACGATGCGCCCCGGCTTCTTCTCCGACCGCAAACGCCGCACAAACGCCTGGGTCAGGAAGAACGGCCCGCGCAGGTTCACAGTCATCACCTTGTCGTAATCCGCTTCGGTCGCATCCCAGAACTCCGACTTGATCTCCACGCCCGCATTGTTGACAAGGATATCGGCCATCCCGTACTTGTCCCACGCCGCGTTCACCAGGCAATTCACATCGTCCATCTCCGTCACATCTGCCCTGACGATCTCCCCCTCGCCGCCCGCCGCTTTGATTGCGCGCTCGGTCTCTTCCGCGCCCTCGGGCGTGCCGATGTAATCCACGATTACTTTTGCGCCCTCGCAACCCAGCCGCCTGGCAATTCCCTGCCCGATGCCCGACCCGGCCCCGGTGACGATCGCCACCTTTCCCTTCAAACCGCGCATCTCACCTCCTGCCGTTGAAGAACGCAGCTTCCCCGTACCTTGGATGCGCAATATCGAGGGCCGCGGTTCACTTCCGCGCGGAATCCACTGGCGTGCCGCCCAGCCTTCTGCTCCGGATATAACCGACAGGGTCACGAGCAATCTGTTAAAAATGTCGGAAGGAGTTCGGTCGTGCCCATGAAAGCATCCGCCGCCTTAGATCACCCCTCCGGAAAAAAGATCCTCACGAAAAACAAGCACCTCGTCCGCTGGGTGGAAAAGATCGCCGATCTCTGCCGTCCCGACTCCATCCACTGGGTGGACGGCTCGGAAGCGGAATACGAATTCCTTTGCGAGCGGCTCATCGCTGCCGGGACGTTCAAGCGCCTGAATCCGAAACTGTGGCCTGGGTGCTTCTATGCGCGGTCCTCGCCAAGCGATACCGCGCGCGTGGAAGACCGCACCTTCATCTGCTCCCTTTCAAAGGACGCCGCCGGGCCCACCAACAATTGGGAAGACCCGTTTGTGATGCGCCGCCGTCTCAAGCAGCTCTTCAAGGGCTGCATGCGCGGCCGCACCATGTACGTGCTGCCGTTCAGCATGGGAGCCGTCGGCTCGCCCATGTCGGGCATTGGAGTGCAACTCACCGACTCGCCCTACGTCGTCGTAAACATGCGCATCATGGCCCGCATCGGCGCGCCGGTATTTGCCGAAATCGACAAGGATGAGCGCCGCGTCGTCCCCTGCGTGCACTCCGTGGGTGTGCCCCTCAAGGAAGGCGAAAAGGATGTCTCGTGGCCATGCAACGACACAAAGTACATCGTCCACTTCCCTGAGACGCGCGAAATCTGGTCCTACGGCTCCGGCTACGGCGGCAACGCGCTCCTCAGCAAGAAGTGCTTCGCTCTGCGCATAGCCTCCAACATCGCGCGCGACGAAGGCTGGTTGGCCGAGCACATGCTCATTCTCGGCGTCGAAGATCCAACGGGCGAAAAAACTTACGTGGCCGCGGCGTTTCCTTCGGCCTGCGGCAAAACCAACTTCGCCATGCTCATCCCGCCTAAGGAGATGAAAGGCTGGAAGGTCTGGACCGTCGGCGACGACATCGCGTGGATTCGGCCCGACGCCACCGGCACTCTTCGCGGCATCAACCCTGAGGCCGGATTCTTCGGCGTTGCCCCCGGCACGAGCGAAAAAACCAATCCCATGGCGATGGCCGCGCTCTCGCGCAACACCATCTTTACCAATGTCGCACTCACACCCGAGGGCGGCGTGTGGTGGGAAGGCATGACCGACACTCCGCCCGCCGAGTGCGAAGACTGGCGCGGCGAGCGCTGGACCCCCGAGATCGGCCGCGAAACCGGCCGCACGGCATCGCATCCCAACGGGCGCTTCACGGCGCCAGTCACGCAGTGCCCCATCCTCGACCCGGCTTGGTATTCGCCCGAGGGCGTACCCATCAGCGCGATCATCTTTGGCGGCCGGCGCTCACACACCTTGCCCCTCGTGTACCAGGCCTTCAACTGGAGCAGCGGCGTCTACACCGGCGCCACAATGGGCTCCGAGACCACCGCCGCTGCCACCGGCGCCGTGGGCAAGGTGCGCCGCGACCCCATGGCGATGCTGCCCTTCTGCGGCTACCACATGGGCAATTATTTTCGCCACTGGCTCAAGATGCAGCGCGGACTCGATCGCACGCCGCGCATCTTTCATGTGAACTGGTTCCGCAAAAACGCTGAAGGAAAATTTCTCTGGCCGGGCTTCAGGGACAATATGCGCGTGCTGCGGTGGATCGTCGAGCGCGTGCAGGGCCGCACCCACGGCCGCGAAACTCCCATCGGCTGGGTCCCTCGCTACGGCGACATCGACTGGTCAGGCCTGGACTTTCCTCGCGAGGCCTTCGAGGAGTTGATGGAAGTCGACCCCGCCGCGTGGAAGCAGGAGATCATCGGGCACGAGGGCCTCTTCATTGAATTGCACGATCACTTACCCCCGGAGATGATCTACGAGCGCGAGCTCCTCATCTGCCGGCTGTAGTTTCGCCACCGGATTTCCACACTTGCAATCCGGCCGGTCGACGCCGGTCGCACCACAATACCGTTTTGGGCAGTACTACGCGCACAAATAGTCCGCCAAACCGCTGATTTGGCAGCCGGGACGCACGTTTACTGCATTTTCTCTCTTGTCTTGACAGTCAATTGCTTTATATTAAAAGTACCGCGCCACTCCGAGCGTGCCTCGCGCGCGGGGCAACGCTGATAAAAACAAGCCTCGGCTGGAACGGCACGAGGAAGCTGGCCCTTTTAGTAGTTTCCCTCGGCGGTTATTGATTCGGTGCCGCCTTACCTGATCGCAAAGGATCGTCATGCATTCATCGCATCGCCGTCTACGTGTACCTGCACCTCAGGGGCTCTACCATCCGCATAACGAGCATGACGCGTGCGGCATGGGACTCGTCGCGAGCATCCGCGGCGAAAAGAGCCACGACATCATCCGCAAGGGCCTTGAGGTCCTCATCAACCTCACTCATCGCGGCGCGGCCGGGTGCGATCCTGAGACGGGCGACGGCGCGGGCATTCTCATCCAGATTCCTCATGCCTTTTTCGCCCGCGAGTGCGGGGAACTTGGTTTGCCGCTGCCCGAAGCCGGCGCTTATGGCGTCGCCATGTGTTTCCTTCCCGTGGACAAGCACAGCCGGCTTCAGTGCGAAGGTGTCATCGAGCGGATTTCGCAGCAGGAGGGAGCCGCGGTCATCGGCTGGCGCGACACCCCGGTAAACGGCGATGCCATCGGCCGCGAGGCCCGCAGCTCGCAACCCTATATTGAGCAGCTCTTCGTCCGCCGCCCCGACGGTATCGACGAGGAAGCCTTCGAACGGCTCCTCTACCGGATCCGCCGCCGCACGGAAAACGAGATCGCCGCATCCGACATCGAGGGCAAAGAGGATTTCTACGTCCCTTCGTACTCCTGTCGTACCATCATCTACAAAGGCCTGATGCTGGCGCCGCAAATCGAGAAGTTCTACTTCGAACTTGCAAATCCGCTCGTCACCAGCGCCCTGGCTCTCGTCCACCAGCGCTTCTCCACCAACACGTTCCCCAGTTGGAAGCTCGCTCACCCCTATCGCTACGTCGCGCACAACGGCGAAATCAACACCATCCGCGGCAACGTGAGCTGGATGAACGCGCGGCAGTCGGTTCTCGACAGCCCGCTGCACGGCGACCAGATCGACAAGCTCTACCCCGTCATCATCCCCGGCGGCAGCGACTCCGCCTCGCTCGACAACGCCGTCGAATTCCTCTACCAGTCCGGCCGTTCCCTGGCCCACGTCATGGCCATGCTCATCCCCGAAGCCTGGGCCGGCAACCCCGACATGGATGAGGACAAGCGCGCGTTCTACGAGTATCACGCCTCCCTGATGGAACCGTGGGATGGCCCTGCAGCCATCGCGTTCACCGACGGCCGCGTCATCGGCGCCACGCTCGACCGCAACGGACTGCGTCCTGGCCGCTACTTCGTCACCAAGGACGATCTCGTCGTGCTCGCTTCGGAGGCCGGCGTGCTCGACCTCCCCGCAGAGGACATCCGCAAGAAGGGCCGCCTGCAGCCCGGCCGCATGTTCCTGGTCGATACGGTCGAGAAGCGCATCATCTCCGATGCAGAGATCAAGAAGACCCTCGCCGCCCGCCAGCCGTATGCGTCGTGGCTTCAGGATCAGCAGGTCACGCTCGAGCAGCTCCCCGAGCCCTCGCGCGTCATCGCATCGAATCCCGAGACGCTGCTGCGCCGCCAGCGGGCCTATGGCTACAGTGAAGAGGACCTTCGCATGCTTCTCGCTCCCATGGGAGCAAAGGGCGAAGAGCCGGTCGGGTCTATGGGCACTGACACGCCGCTCGCGTGTCTCTCCGATCGCCCGCAGCCGCTGTTCAACTACTTCAAGCAGCTCTTCGCGCAGGTCACCAATCCGCCCATCGATCCCATCCGTGAAGAGATGGTGATGTCGCTCATCAGCTACATCGGCACCGAGCGCAACATCCTCGACGAGACACCCGAGAATTGCCACACGCTCAAGCTGCCGCATCCGATTCTCACCAACCGCGATCTCGAAAAGCTGCGCCGCGTCTCCTCCGGCGACCTGCTCGCGACGACGCTGCCTGCGCTCTTCCGCGCTGAAGACGGCGAACGCGGGCTGAAACAGGCGCTCGACGATCTGGGCAATCGCGCCAGCCACGCAGTGGCGTCGGGCTATTCGTTGCTCATCATCTCCGACCGCGGCGTCGACCCGACATACGCGCCCATTCCGTCGCTGCTGGCCATGGCCGCCGTGCACAATCGCCTCGTGGCCGAGAAGACCCGCACACTGGTCGCACTCATCATCGAGAGCGGCGAGCCGCGAGAGGTCATGCACTTCGCGCTCCTCATCGGCTACGGCGCCAGCGCCATCAACCCGTATCTCGCCATCGAATCGCTTCACGACCTCAAGCGCCGCGGCCTTCTGCCCCACAACATCACCGGCGCCCAGGCGGAAAAGCACTTCGTCAAGGCCATCAATAAAGCACTTCTCAAGACCTTCTCCAAGATGGGCATCAGTACGCTGCAAAGCTATCGCGGCGCGCAGGTCTTTGAAGCCGTCGGTCTGAACAAGTCGCTCGTCGACAACTACTTTGTCGGAACAGCCTCACGCGTCGAGGGCATTGGCCTCGAGGTGCTCGCGCGCGAGGCGCAAATGAAGCACGCTTACGCATTCCGTCCGCTCACCGAGTCCGAAACGGAACTTGTCACCGGCGGCCAATATCACTATCGCGTCGATGGCGAATATCACTTGCTCAATCCACTCACCATCAGCAAGCTCCAGCACGCGGTGCGGCAGAACAACCCAACCACGTTCCAGGAATACACCGACCTCATCGACGACCAGAACCGCAACCTCTCCACGCTTCGCGGCCTGATGAAGCTCAAGTACGCCGAGAAGCCGATCCCGATCGAAGAGGTCGAGCCGGCGAAGGAGATCGTCAAGCGCTTCTGCACAGGCGCCATGAGCTTCGGCTCCATCAGCAAAGAGGCGCACGAAACCCTCGCCATCGCGATGAACCGCATCGGCGGCATGTCGAATACCGGCGAGGGCGGCGAGGATGAGGTTCGCTTCAAACCCGACTCCAACGGCGACTCGCGCCGCAGCGCCGTCAAGCAGGTGGCCAGCGGCCGCTTCGGCGTCACGACCAACTACCTCGTCAACGCCGACGAGCTGCAGATCAAGATGGCGCAGGGCGCCAAGCCCGGCGAGGGCGGCCAGCTCCCCGGCCACAAGGTCGATGACGTCATCGCCAAAACGCGCCACTCGATTCCCGGCGTGGGCCTCATCTCCCCGCCGCCGCACCACGACATCTACTCAATCGAAGATCTCGCGCAGCTCATCTACGACCTGAAGAACGTCAACCCGAAGGCACGCATCGCCGTCAAGCTCGTCTCCGAAGTCGGCGTCGGCACAGTCGCGGCGGGAGTTTCAAAAGCCCACGCCGACGTCGTGCTTATCTCCGGCGACACGGGCGGCACCGGCGCATCGCCGCTCAGCTCGATCCGGCACGCCGGCCTTCCCTGGGAGCTTGGCCTCGCTGAAACCCAGCAGGTCCTGCTGCTCAACGACCTGCGCTCGCGCATCCGCGTGCAGACCGACGGCAAACTCCAGACCGGCCGCGACGTCACCATCGCCGCGCTGCTCGGCGCCGAAGAGTTCGGCTTCGCCACCACGCCGCTCATCACCATGGGCTGCATCATGATGCGCAAGTGCCACCTGAACACCTGCTCAGTCGGCATCGCGACCCAGGACCCCGTTCTGCGCGCGCGCTTCACCGGCCAGCCCGAGCACGTCATCAATTTCTTCTTCTTCATCGCCGAACAGGTCCGCGAGCACATGGCTAAGCTCGGCTTCCGTACCGTCGACGAAATGGTCGGCCGCGTCGACAAGCTTGACGCGCATATCGCCGCCGAGCATTGGAAAGCCAAGGGCATCGACCTTTCATCGATCCTCTACTCGCCCACGCTGCCTTCACGCGTCGCCCGCCGCAGAATCAAGGCGCAGGATCACGGGCTCGACCAGGCACTCGACCACGCGCTCATCGAGAAAGCAAAGCCGGCGCTCAAGTCAAAGCAGAACGTCACCGGCAGCTTCGCCATCCGCAACGTGCATCGCACTGTCGGCGCCATGCTGGGCGGCGAAATCGCGCGCCGTTACGGGTCGGCTGGACTGCCAGATGGTACCATTCACTACAAGTTCACCGGCTCGGCCGGGCAGAGCTTCGGCGCGTTCGTTCCCACGGGCGTTACGCTGGAGCTCGAAGGCGACGCCAACGACTACCTCGGCAAGGGCCTCTCCGGCGGGCGCATCATCGCCTACCCGCCCAAGACCTCGAGCTTCCTGCCTGAAGAAAGCATCCTCGTCGGCAACGTCGCCCTTTATGGCGCAACAAGCGGCGAAGCCTTCCTGAACGGCATAGCCGGCGAGCGCTTCGCGGTCCGCAATTCCGGAGCCACCGCCGTCGTCGAGGGCGTCGGCGACCACGGATGCGAGTACATGACCAACGGCCTCGTCGTCGTCATCGGGTCCACCGGCCGCAACTTCGCCGCCGGCATGAGCGGTGGCATCGCCTACGTATACGACGACATCGGCGACTTCACCGCGCGCCGCTGCAACCAGTCCATGGTCGATCTTGAGCCGCTCGTCCTCGACGAAGACGTCGCCGTTGTGCGCGGCCTTCTCGAGCGCCATCGCGATTCCACCGGCAGCCCGCGCGCCGCGTGGATCCTCGAAAACTTCGCCGTCGCGCAGGCCAATTTCATCAAGGTCTTCCCGCATGAATACAAGCGCGTGCTCAACGTTCCTCGCGCTGAAACTACTTACAGTTCTCCATCCAATGCGTCGCCTCTGGTGGGCGCGACCGAGGTGCACCATGGGTAAGATCACGGGATTCCTTGAAATCGACCGCGAGCAGCCGACGCGCCGCAAGTCCGAAGAGCGCATCAAGGACTGGTTTGAAATCTACCAGCCGTTCCCCGAGGAAAAGCAGCGCGACCAGGCCGCCCGCTGCATGGACTGCGGCGTGCCCTTCTGCCACACGGGCTGTCCGGTGAACAACCTCATCCCCGATTGGAACGATCTTGTCTATAACAATCGCTGGGAAGGCGCGATCCGGCGCTTGCACGCCACCAACAACTTCCCCGAATTCACGGGCCGCATCTGCCCCGCGCCTTGCGAAGCTGCCTGCGTTCTCGGAATCGATCAGCCGCCGGTCTCGATCAAATTCATCGAAAAGAGCATCGTCGAGCGCGCGTGGGATGAAGGCTGGATCCATCCCGAGCCGCCGGAGCACAACACCGGCCGCCGCGTAGCCGTCGTCGGCAGCGGGCCCGCCGGACTCGCCGCCGCGCAGCAGTTGCGCCGCGCCGGACATTCCGTTACGGTCTACGAAAAGAACGACCGCATCGGCGGTCTGCTGCGCTACGGCATCCCCAACTTCAAGCTCGAGAAACACGTGATCGACCGCCGCATCGAGCAGATGCGCGCGGAAGGCGTAACCTTCATCACGGATGCCCACGTGGGGGTCAATGTTCCCGTCGAGGCGCTCACCGAGCACTGCGACGCCATTCTGCTGTGCGGCGGAGCCGAGCATCCGCGCGACCTCAATATCCCCGGCCGCGAGCTCAACGGCATTCACTTTGCCATGGATTACCTGCCGCAGCAGAACAAGCGCTGCGAAGGCGACATCCTCGACGAGTCCCGCAGCATCACTGCGGCGGGCAAGCGCGTCCTCATCATCGGCGGCGGCGACACCGGTGCGGACTGCCTCGGCACAGTGCATCGTCAGGGTGCGAAGTCCGTGCACCAGTTCGAAATCATGCCCAAGCCGCCTGCGACCCGCGCTGCGTCCACTCCATGGCCGCTCTGGCCGCTTCAGCTGCGCACCGAGGGCGCGCACGAAGAGGGCGGCATCCGCGACTGGAGCATCAACAGCATCCGCTTCACGGGCGACGAGAAGGGCAACGTAAAGCAGTTGCACGGCTTGCGCGTGGGCCCGCCGCCCAAGTTCGAAGCGATCGCGAATTCGGAGTTCACTCTCGACTTTGAGCTGGTGCTGCTGGCAATGGGCTTCCTCGGACCGGTACGCAACGGCATGATCGAGCAGCTCGGCCTCGCCCTCGACCCGCGCGGGAACATCGCCACAACCGATTTCAAGACCTCGGTCGACGGCATCTTCGCAGCCGGCGACATGCGCCGCGGCCAGTCGCTCGTGGTGTGGGCGATCGCCGAGGGGCAAAAAGCAGCGGCTGAGGTGGACAAATACCTTGCGGAGGAAACCGATCCCTTGGCTCTGAGGCATCGCGTCACGGCGTAAACGCTGAAAGTGTTACGGAGATCTCCGATAATATCGGGCAAGCAACCATAAAAACTGGCTAACTCATCTGGACGTGCATCGACGCGCCACAAAGCTCCGGCGCCGTTCAGGAGTCAGTCATGTTACTGTCCAAACAGTTACTGCGAGCCACTTTGCTTTCAGTGTCTCTCGCGAGCGCGCCGGTCTTTGCGCAGGTCACTATAACGGGCTATGAGCCGCTCGCCGGAGGGACGTATACGGTTCCTGCGCTCGCTTCCGCCCATGCATCCTCCCCGCAGGGGATTTCCGGATGGCAGGTCTATTTTGGAAACACTTCCTACTATTCAAGCGGCACCGGGCTTGGCGGAAATCTGGACGCAAATATCTCTTCGGTTCCGCCGGGTACGTACCAGGTTACGATTACCGCTTGGGACAAAGGCGGAAACCATAGCTCGTACGTAGCGCAGAACGTCAAAGTTGTGACATCGCCGATTCCGCCGCCTCCCCAGGGAACAAAGGAGTACCCGAACCTTCAGAACTCGGCGAAGAGCAGCTGGAATCCGTGCAATTCCAACATGATTCAAAACGGCAATCCATGCGCCGGCGGCACCTCCGGAGGTAGCAGCAACATCACGCCTGGAGTTGCATCGCCCTCGCTTTCCGGCGCGTCGGTCGTGCAGTATTCCGCATCCAGCGGGATATATTACAACACAATGTATTATCAGCACCTGGGCTGTCCGCCGATCAGCTGCGACTCGGTCCAGAACATGCTCGTCGACGAGTGGTTCCTGCCTGCCCCAAGTCCGTCTGATGGGTTCCAACAACTGGAATTCGATCCCGACCTTTACGATACGAACGGCTACGAATACTTTGGATCCGTCGCGTGCGAGATGGACGGCGGGAGTTCCGGCACGTGGAAGGTGTGGGACATGGGCGGATCGCACAACTGGGTCAGCACCTCCCGCGCTTGCACCATCCAGCCGCAGCAGTGGCATCACCTTCAGTTATATGTAACCTACAACACGTCCGGAAGTGGATGCCCCAATAGCGTCCCGTGTTACACGTACCAGACTATGACATTCGATGGGGCGACCGTCTTCCAAAACCTCGGATGGTCATACAACGCACAGAAGTTATCCGGCCAGGTGACTGCGACCCTCAATATCGAACAGCAGATCGATAACTTTCACGCACAGAATGTAGCAAATACTGTTTATTACGATAACTACAATCTCTGGGTCTGGTAGCCACAGGTCCTGGCGGCTGACAGGCGAACGCCAGGTTCAGGATGAACATCCCCTCTCCCGGGTCTTGCCTGCCGCAACGGGCAAGACCCGGGAGACATGCTCCACCAACCACGCAGCATAGCCGGATTCGCCACATCCGTGTCGGTCGGCGGTACGGTTTGAAACCAAATATTCTCTGGCAGATCGGGCCTGCAGTTTGCTACTCTCTGCCAGTGAATCCTCAAATTCCTCTCATAGTTCAGCGTTATTTCGACGCGTGGAACCAGCACGACTCCGCAGCTCTGGTCGCCACCTTTGCGGACGGTGGCACTTACGCCGACCCGGCGTCTCAGGGGCCGCTTTCGGACACAGCGATCGGCGTGTACGCCGAAGCGCTTTGGACCGCCTTTCCCGATCTCTCCTTCGACCTCGTAAGCGCCGCCCAGGACGGGGATGGGATGGTTTCTGCCGAGTGGCTGATGCGGGGCACCAACCACGGCTCGATAAACGGCCTGCCGCCGACGGGCGCCGCGGTCGCGTTGCCAGGCGCGGACTTTATTCGCATCGAAGGCGAGAAAATCCGCTCCGTGCAGGGCTACTTTGACTCGGCTGCTTTGCCGCGCGCGCTGGGGCTCGACGTGATCGTTCAGCCCCGCGCCATTGGTCCATTTTCGTTCGGCACCAGCACGCGCGCAGCCACGGGCACCACTGCAATTCCAGGCGCATTCAGCATCACCTGGATCGAAGCCCGCTCCGAAGAGGAGAAACAGAAGATCATGGAGAGCGGCCGCAAGATCGCGACCGAGATGCTCGCCATGCCGGGGTTCATCAGTTGGGTGGGCACGATCATCGGCAACCGCATGACGACAATTACAGCGTGGGAGACGCCCGAAGCCACTGCGCAGCTTATGCGGGGTGGAGAGCATCGCGAAGCCGTGGGGCGGTTCTTCTCAAACGAACTTGGAACGAACGCGCTCACCGGCGTCTGGGTTCCCGGCCGGATCAATCCGCGCAGGCAGCGATGCCCTGAGTGCTCCAGGTTTCTCGATGCCGAAAAGGCGCAGGGCAAGTGCGGATGCGGAGCGGCGCTGCCGGAGTTTCCTGCGTACTGGTAGAACGGCAGCTCAGCGAGTCGTCGAATCAGGGGCTCAGCAAAGCAACGGGTTAAATGAAATGCCCCACCCCTCCGACCGTCTCACGGTTCGAGGAGTGGGGCATTTGTTGCGTCTATTGGACGTTGAGGGTGAAGTTGGTCGACTGCGTCTGACCGCCAGAAGCTGCAGTTACAGTCAGGTTGTAGACGCCCTCGGGAGTCTGCGACGTCGGGTTGGAGAACGAGGCTTTGCCCCCGCAACCACTGAGGCTCACAACGCTCACCGCCCCGGCAATCGCGAGAATCGCAAGCAGCAGGAAGCGGCTTCCGCGGCGAACCGATTTGCGCAGGCCAAGGAACGGCAGCAGAAGAAGTCCCAGAGCAAGCGGCATCCGGTTGAACGGAGCCTGCTTTTGCGGAGCCGCCGCCGTCTGGTTGGGCAGGTTGATGATGAACTGAACGATGGTAGGTCCGGCGCCTGCAGGAACCGTGCTCGGACTGAAGCTGGCCACCGCGCCATCCGGCAGACCGCTCACCGTGAAGGTGACCGCACTCCCTGGTGGCGGAGTCACCGTCAGGACAAAGTTCGCGACGCCACCAGGTACGATGTTCGCCGATGTGGGTGCCCCTTGCGCAGGACCAATGCTGAACGACGAGATTGCCTGTCCAAGGGCGGCGCTGGTGGCCGGCGCAAAGTTGGCGTCGCCGGAGTACTGCGCGGTGATGGTGTGGCTGCCGACGGTGAGGGCTGAAGTCGTGTACGTTGCCATGCCCGTGGCCAGCGTACCGGAACCAAGCTGGGTGGTTCCATCCCAGAAGGTGACGGTACCCGTCGGCGTGCCTGCCGGAGAGCTGACCGCAGCGGTGAAGGTGACGGCCTGGCCGGTCCCCGCCGGGTTCTGCGACGACGTTACAGCGACTGTGGGCGTAGCTGGATTAACCGTAAGCGTGACGGAGGCCGTGGCGGAGTTGTAGTCGATTACGTCGGTCGGCGTGAAGGTCGTGTTGAGGGTCTGCGCGCCGCTGCCGAGAACGGTTCCCGCGGCCGGCGAGTAGGCGAAGGTTCCTGCGACGGACGATGTCGCATTGAGCTGTGTTCCGCTGAGCGCCGTGCCGTACGTGATGGCTGCCGGGGCGGTCCACGTGATCACCGGCGTTGCTTTGCCGACAGTGAGGGTGCCGGGAATGCTGTTGACCGAGTAATTGGCCAGCTTCGAATTCGGATCGTTCAGCGTCGCCGTGATCGGGTAGTTGCCGATCGGCGAAGTGACGGTGGCTGTTGTGGAGAAGCTGGCGGTGATGCCGTCACCCGCAACCATGCCGGAGAGATTACCGGTGAATGTTGGAAGCGGTCCACCGTACGGCATGGTCTGGTTGTCGATATTTACCGTGAGGAGAGCCTTGTTGACGATCAACGTTACGGTCGAAGTATTCGTCGAGTAGTTCGTTGAATCAGTCGGTGTGAAGGTCACCTTGAGCGTCTGCGAGCCCGCCCCGAGAACTGTTCCTGCCGCCGGCAGGTAGACAAACGTGCCGGGAACGCTGGCAGTCGCCTCCAACTGGGTTGCGCTCAGCGGGGTTCCGTACAGAATGGCGGCAGGCGTCGCCCAGAAAATGCTGGGGACGGCCTGGTTCACGGTGACGTTCACGGTGCCGTGCACTGCGGCATAGTTGACCGTGTCTGTGGGCGTGAACGTAACCGCCTCCGCTTGCGTTCCGGTGGGCGGAGTAGCGGTCGGCGAGTCAAAGGCAAAGGCCCCGGGAACCGGATTGCTGTTGAACGTGGCCGAGCCTCCGGTGAGCGTGGAAGAGGACAGCATCTGGCCGTAAGTGATTGCGCTTGCATTCGGCCAGGTGACGGTTGGCGCGGCCTTGGTGATTGTGAGCGTGCCCGGAGTATTCGTTACCGCGTAGTTGCCCAATTTCGAATTCGGATCGTTGAGCGTAGCGGTAATTGGATACGGGCCGACCGGCGAACTTGAGGTCGCGGTTGTGGAGTAGGTTGCCGTAATGCCGTCGCCGTTGACGACCCCCGTGAGAGTGCCGGTGAGAGTCGGGAGCGTGCTTCCGAGTGTCATCGTCTGGTTGTTGACGGTGACTGTGAGCGGCGCGGCGGTGACGGTGAGCGAAACGGTCTTGGTGGCGATTGCGTAGTTCGTCGCGTCATCCGGCGTGAAGGTGGCTTGCAGCGTGTGCGGGCCGGCGGCGAGTACGGTTCCTGCGGCGGGCAAGTACGCAATTAAGCCGGGTATTCCTGCCGACGCGTTCAGCTGCGTCGCGCTCAGTGCGGTGCCGTAAACGATGTTGGCAGGCGCCGCCCACGTAATGACGGGCGTGACCTGGTTCACGGTGACGCTGACAGTGCCGTGGACGACGGCATAGTTGGTTGCGTCGGTCGGAGTGAAGGTGACAGGCTGGGACGCGGTGCCGGCGTTGGGAGCGGTGGTCGGCGAGTCAAAGGTAAAGGTTCCCGGAACGTTGGTCGAGTTGAAGACGGCCGAACCACCCGTGAGCGTAGAGGAGGACAGCGTCTGCCCGTAGGTGATGGCGCTGGCCGTGGGCCAGGTGACCGTCGGAACCGCAGCGAAGGTAGCGGTAATGGACTTTGACGAGGTCATCTTGACCGAACAGGTGGTCCCGTCCGTGGAGACCGAGTCGCAGCCGGTCCAGCCGTTGATGCTGGAGTTCGCACCAGCGGCCGCAGTGAGCGTAACGATGACTCCCGGATAGTAGCCGGCCGAGCATGAAGTCGGGCAGTTGATTCCCGCAATGGAGCTCGTGACTGTCCCGGTCCCGGCGCCGGCCGTTGCGACAGTGAGTGTGTACTGGGTGAGGATCTCCCATGCGCCGCGCCCGTGGGTTCCGACGGCGAGAAGGTGGAGCTTGTTGTTCAGCTCGAGGTCCAGTCCCTGCGCGTTAGGCAGGCCCGTTCCGAACTGCGACCAGGAGTCATAGGGATAGACCGATTTGTAGACACCGGATTCGGTCGAAACATACGCGGTGCGCTGCATGTCGAAGGCGACCTGCACGCCCCACACAGGCTGGTTGGGCAGATTGTTGGTGATATCCGTCCAGTTCGCGCCCTCGTTCGTGGTCATGAATACGTGTTGGGCGCCGGCGGTGTAGTTGCTCGTCACAGCGAATGCGCTGTGGCCGGTAGCGTCGTTTGGATCGACAGAGATCTGGTTGACCCTGCATCCCTGGGAGAACCCGGCGGGGTCGGTATTGCATGTGGGCAGGTCGACCTCCGTCCAGGTGGTCGACGCTCCATTTTCCTGCGCCACAAAGATCTGGCTGCCGAGAGCGAAACTGCCTCCGGTGGCGACGTAGACCAGCGCGGGATTCAGGCCGTTCACGGGAGAGAGCGCAATGCTGTCGATCGCAGTGTCGTTCGGATTGAAGTTGTTTACTCCGGGCGAGCCGATCTGGCTCCACGCGTCTCCGCCATTGGTGGTGTCGTTAACGAAGTCGGTTCCATAGAGAACGTGATCGCCATTCGTCGGATCCACCGTGTAGGGCACATAGAAGTCGTTGATCTCGGCGGCGAGCTTCGGAGCAACGGCGATCCCGGTAGTAATGTCATTAAACGATCCAGCCGCGCAGTTGTCGTCGGACCGCGTAAGAGATACGCCGAAGTACTCCGCATAGCATCGCGCGGGATTTGTCTGGCTGATGTTCGCCAGGCCGCCATCCCCGCCCTGTACCTGGACCCAGATGGGATTGTCGCTGTAGAGCTCGGTGCCGTTGTCCTGGCTTCCGCCGATGACGGTCCCGATCGCAGTTGGGTGCAGGCCGATTCCCTGGAACTGGATGGTGTTCAGGTTGCTGTTGAGGTCGGTCCAGCTGCCGCCGCTTGCGGGGTCATAGCGGAATATGCCGCCGTCATTGCCGTCGATCATGCGGTTGTTGGAATCGAATGCAATGGCGTGGTTGTCGGTATGGGGCGCGACGCTATTGACGATGGAGATGTCGGTCCAATGTGCGCCCAGGTCGGATGAGGTAATGATGGCCTGCAGGCCTTCAGGTACACTGCCGTAATTTTCCACGCCCGCGCAATATACGATTCCGTTCGCGTCGACGTTGACGGCGATGTCATACCATCCCTGGCCGGCCCCGCCATTCTCGCCGCCGAGGAAGTCGGGGGTGCCGGCGGTCAAATTTGTGAACGTCGGCGTCGCCGCGTCGGCATTGTCGGAGCGGACGAAGTAAGAAAGCCCGCCGTTACCGTAGACTCCCGACTGGGCGACTGCGACATACAGGACATGACTGCCCGCCGTCTTGGCCGCGGGGGAGACTGCAAGAGCAATTCTTCCCATCGCGGGCTCGGCGCCGGAAGGCGCGTTCGTAAGCACGCTCCATGTGGTTCCGCTGTCCGTTGAGCGATACACGGCATTTGAAACTGCATAGAAGGGGTCGGCGAGAGCCGCGTAGACGATGTTTGGCGTATTCGGATCGACGACAACCGACGACCAGGGAGTGCCGGCGTCCAGTGCATCGGCAGCGGTTACATTGGTCCAGGTGGTGCCGCCATCGGTTGTCTTGTAAATGCCGAAGTTGCCGATGGCGCCCGAGACTCCATTCTGCGAATAGCCACCCACTGCGGCATAGGCGATGTTCTCGTTGGTCGGATCGACGGAAATCTGTCCAATAACATTCCCTGTGAACGCCCCGCCCGCCGTGGCGAGAGACCAGTTTTGGCCGCCGTCGTTCGAGACCAGGATTCCGTAGCCGTGATTGCTGTCGCCGGAGTTGTTGGCCTCGCCCGTCCCGGCATAGATCTTCAGGTGGTCCGTAGGGGCAACGGCAATCGCGCCCATGGCCAGCGTGACCTGGGAATCGGTCAGCGGAGTCCACGTTGTGCCGCCGTCGACGGTCTTCCACACGCCGCCGCCTGCAGCCGCCTCATAAATAGTCTTTGGATCGAGCGGGTCAACCGCAATTCCCGTCACGCGCCCGCTCACCAGGTCCGCCGTGGGGGAATTAAATCCGTTGTCGTTCAGCGATGCCGGGCCAAGGGCAGTCCACGTACTTGCGTTTACCGATCCGCTGGGGCCGGCGCCCATCCTGGGCCCGGGCGCCGAGGAACCGGGCGCGGGAGGCTTGAGCGACCAGGGTGTCGGAGGCAGCACCGGACTCGGGTGCGGATGTCTCTGAACCTGCTGGGCAGTTGCCGGCGAGATGCTGAGCGAGAGTACCAGGGCGGCAAAAAACCCAGTGATTGCGGCTGCGAAGGCCATGCGGCGAGAGCTGGACGGCATTTTCATTACGAACTCCTGTGGGTACGGCGGGTAAAGACATCAGAGACCGCGAACGGGATACGTGGGCCCGTGTGAAGCTCAGGCGGAGTGAAAACAAAGTGACTTTTTGAGGGGCAAGAATGCGGGGAACGGGGGGCGGGCAGGGGCCGGAGCCGGCGCCCAGACGAACGGATTGCTGGCGCCGCTGATCCGCCGAAGGCACAACGCGCGAGTTTACGGGAGACAGCCTGGGACATTGCGCACCAAGAACAACACAACTGAACTCTGCCATCCGGATCTAAATGAACCACTTATGTCCGGTAAGCAACCTCAGATCTCCCCCGCGGGGGCATCCCGAAACGACTTTCTTCCTTGGAACAGGCCCTCGGTCTTGCACAGCCGATACAAGGGGAGCACCCAGCCGCGAACAGCTCGGAAAGCAATTTCAATTAAGGGAAGACCGAGGAGAGTTTAGCACGCGGACGAGTGCTGTCAGCAACAAGATTCGGTCGGCCCGATCGGCCCCGGCGGGGAGCGCCTCGACCAGCGGGTATGATCGGAGAGTCCGATGAACTGAAATCCTGATCGCGGGAGAGTGTGCGCGGTGGATGATCTTGTCGCGGAATCGGAGGTTCGTATCGAGACAAATCAAGGGCTGGACAGGCGCGCCCGAGTCGCCATCGATCTCGGCGCCGAAAGTTGCCGCGTCTCGCTGTTGCGGTGGCACGATAGCGTTCCGCGGATCGAGCTCATCCATCGCATCCCCAACGGGCCGGTCGAGAGCGGTGGAGCGCTCACATGGCCGCTCGATGCGATCCTGGCGGGACTTGACGAAGGATTGCGCAGGGCCGCTGAAAGCGCGCCGGAGGGAGTGGCCTCAATAGGCGTGGATGGCTGGGCCGTGGATTATGTACGCCTTGCAGCAGACGGAAAGCCGCTGCATGCTCCCTTCTGCTACCGGGATGAGCGCACCGTCGCTGCGAAGGAGATGGCCGACGCATTCATCGATCCGCAATGGCTGTTCCGGCATACGGGCGCGCAGCCTCTCAGGATCAACACGCTATATCAGCTGTTCGCCGACGCCGAAAGCGGAATCGACACCCACGCGCCGTGGATTTGCCTGCCGGAGTACGTTCTGCACCGGCTCGGGGCGCAGCGCGCAGCCGAGCACACGAACGCAACGCACACCGGGCTGGTGGACCTCGACACCGGTGCCTGGTCCGAACCGCTGATCGAGCGGCTCGAGGTCCCGCGGGAGACGCTTTCGCCCATCGTGGCTGCAGGATCAGTGATCGGCAAGCTGAGCGGCGAACTCAGCCGGCTGCCTGCCTTTCGCGACACGAACCTGGTCGCGCCTGCCTGCCACGACACCGCCTCCGCCATCGCCGGGATCTCCTCCGCCATGGACCGGACCGCTTACATCTGCTCCGGAACCTGGTCGCTAGTTGGCACGCTCATTGACAAGCCATGCACGCTGCCCGAGGCAATGGACAAAGGCTTCACCAACCAGGGCGCGGCGGGAGGCGGGTTCCTCTTCCACGCGAACGTGAACGGCATGTGGATTCTGAAGCAGTGCATGGAGAGCTGGCGCGCGGACGGCCGCGGCTTCGAGCTGGACGCATTGATTGCGCAGGCTGCTGAATGCGGCAGCATTCCAGGCACAGTGCCCGTTGACGCGCCCGACTTGCTGCTCGCCGGAGAAATGCCGCAGCGCCTGAACCGGCAGTTGCAGCTCGCCGGTTGCGCGGAGATCCCCGACGTGGCCGGCAACGAGCCCCTGTTTGCCCGCGTGATCTTCGAGAGCCTGGCAAGCCGCTACGCGACCGTGTTGCGCAGCCTCGAAGAACTGCTCGCACTCAAGCTCGAACGCATTCACATCCTCGGCGGCGGCAGCCGCAATCGTCTCCTCACGCAGCTGACAGCTGAGCGCACCGGCTTGCCGGTAGAAACAGGACACACCGAGAGCTCGACCGTCGGGAATTTTGCAGTGCAGCTGGCAAGTGCCGAGGGCGTGACGCGCGAAAGTGTGCGGCAATGGGCAGGACGGCTGAAATAGTACCTCCGCTCACCGTGCGGGCCATTCAGGTTTGCTCGCTCCCAGGTACACCACAGGGCGCTCCCAGAAGGCCTTCGTCCTGCTGTACTCAATGACCGGCGCCATGTGCGTGAGCGTGCCGAGGCCTGTTTCGGTTTCGATCAGCACCGCCGACTTGTTGACCTCATCGATTGCGGCTGTTGGACGTGTGGACGAAGCAAGGCCTTCCTGCAACCTGCCCGTCAGCTTTTTGCGGCGCTCGTCCATCGCCACTTCGCCCAGGTCCTGGTAGTACATCGCAGTGCGGCAAAGGGCGACACGCACGTGGTAACTGCCGCCTTCCTTCGCCCGGCGGATGAGCGCGGCCAAAACACCCAGAGCGCCAAGGTAGCCTGTGCCGTAGTCAGTCAGGTAGATCGGGGGCGCCACCAGCGGTGAATCCTCGCTGCCGTGATCGATCATCACGCCTGTCGCGGCCTGCGCGAGGTTATCCCAACCCTTTCGCAGCGCCCACGGGCCGACGTGGCCGTAAGCGGATTCGCTGAGATAAATCAGCCCGGGACGAAGCTGGGCCAGGCGGCGCGCGGAGAATCCCCGCTTGTCCATGCGGCCCGGGGCGTAGCCTTCCACGACGACGTCACAGCCGTCCTTGACCAGGTCATTGAACCTGTCGATGTCGCGCGGCGTGTCCAGATCGAGGAAGCACGCCAGCTTGCCGAAGCCGGTATCGATCCAGTTCGTGGCGACGCGTTCGAGCTTATGGCAGGCGATATGAAGCACGTCTGCGCCCTGTTCGGCCAGGCAATTGCCAACCATCGGAGCCGCGATGATGTGCGTGTGGTCGAGAATGCGAATGCCGGAGAGCGGACGTTCAGCCGGGGTGAAGGGCTCCGGCGCGCTGTCCCCAATCTTCTCAATGGTGATGACCGGAATCCCCAACAGGGCTTTGCCCTGCGGATGCCTGCGCCATTCGGCGCGGGTGCGATGAACGGTGCCGCAGAGATTGTGGTGCGCCACGGCTTCTTCAAGCGCAAAGGAATCCCACTTCATATAGGCTTCGCGGCACGCGGCGTCGTTGTTCGCGCAGTCCAGGAGATCGAGCATCGCGAGCTCGAGGTGCCGCGTGGTCGTCGTGGCCTCGAAAAAGCGCCCATCCGCGCAGAGGTGCGTCAGGCCCGAGGAATTGAACGGCGCGGTAAGGATGATCGGATAGCCATTCTGCTTTAGAAAGTTCACGCGATGGAGCGCCTGCACAGCGTGCAAGCGGTTCACGGTGATGTCCTGTTCCTCGCCGCCGCGCATTCTACTTATCTGCGCGACAGCCGTGCCGATGGCGCCGAACGTGGCCGCGGTGCCCTCCGCGAGGTAATACGGAGAGTCGTAGACGGGGTCTGTCGGGCCGGTGAAATGAATCTGGCCCCCGGCATCCTTGGGATCGAGCCCGACGGTCGCCATCAAGTCCGAATAGAACTTCATCTGCCGCTCTTCGTTCATCGTGTTCAGTCGTTCTTCGCGTTCGACGTCATACGTGAGCGATCGGTCCCGCATATTCAGCCTCCGTTACCCTCGTCGAGTTTCGATCGACATGGGCCTACTCGTCCCAATGCTCCAGGACTCGCGTCTGGATTTCTTTGGGGACGTTGTGGGCGAAATCAGAGCATTGCAGATTTCCATGGAGAGGCAGCAGGCAGTTCAACACTTCGACCGGACCGGCCACATTCAATTTGCTCGCGCTGACATCGCCTCCCGTCACCACTTTGAATTCATACATCGGCTCCACCGGATTGGCCGGCTGGTCTTCAAGAACGAAACGCCCGTTGGCCGGATGACACCGGCTTTGCCAGGCCCAGACGAGATCTCGCAGATCGCTGAGGTCGATGTCGTCGTTACAGACGAGGACGCGAGTGACACGTTGCGTGCCGTGCGTCGCCTTGACGATCTCGGCGATGCGCCGGCACAGGTCGTTAGCCGAAAGCTTGGTGCGCCGTGACCAGTCGTCGGGCACCGAGAATGCGAGCAGGTGCTCTGCGGCTTCCGGTACGCCCCATGCGGAGGTAATCGGCAGCCCGGCCTCGCGCAGAAGTCGAAGGCTCACCGCCGCTCCGGCGACAGGCGTGATAGTGTGGTCCTCTTCAACGGGCTTGCCCGCCGAACAGACCGGCAGAATCGGATTGTTCCTGTGGGTGATTGCGGTGACGTGGTAGACGGGCAAGTTGAATTTCTCGGTTTGCAAATAGCCGTGATATTCGCCCATAGGCCCCTCGAGCGCAGTCTCATCGAGGGATACGTGGCCTTCGATCACGATTTCGGCGCTGGCGGGAACCTGCAGGTCCACCGTTTTGCACTTGACGAGTTTGAGGGGCTCGCCGAAGAGGGCGCCCAGGAACCCGGCTTCATCGACACCGTCGGGCAACGGCATTCCACCGGCGTAGATTGCCGCCGGCTCGGCGCCCTGGACCAGGGCGAAGGGCATGGGTTCGCCGCGTTCCTTCCATTGCTTGAAGATCATGCCGTTGTGTTGATATGGGGCGATGGGCCCGCTCAAACGCTTGCCGTCGAGCACCATTCCGCGTGCGATGGACCAGTTCGTCCACTTTCCGTCCGGGCTGCGGAGCACCCAGCAGCCGAGAGTGTTGAAGTAGCGGCCGCCGTCGCCGGCGTGAATCAGGGGAGTCGGAAATATCTCCAGGCTCGCCTTGTCTCCGGTCAGCACGTTTTCCTGGCATTCGCCGCGCTCGACCACGACCGGCGGGATCGGGGCGGCCGCCATGGCGCGCGCCAGAGCTTCGACGATGTCGAGTGGCTTCGTCTCGGCGGGCAGGCCCAGCGCCAGCGCTACACGAGCCATCCTGGCTTGCGGCAGCGAGCTGTAGGATAATGGCGCCCCAAGCACGCGATAGCCGGAATAGCCGCGGATATTGGTGAACAACGGCGCGGGCGCGTAGATTTCGTATGTCCGGCGGATAATTGCGCCGATCTCCAGGTTGGTGTCGACCTCCCGTTTCACCTCTCGAAGGTCACCCAAATCCGCCAACGCGTGCAGATAGTCGCGCAGGCTGGTGAAGTGCGTTCCACCGCCCAGCGGGCTCTGGCTTTGTGATGGCTTTGGCTGAGAAACTGCGCTGGCCATGTCTGCTCCTCGATGGAACCGGGTGGAGAAAAGTTGAATGCAAAGGGTCCCTCGCCGATCTTCTTTGCGAAAGGACTTCCGGGGCGGCGTGCGCACCACGAATCTAATCCCGAAATGCGGTCCAATTACCTGTCAACTCTGCTAGTCGAGGTGAAGAAACTTCAGACGACTGCGACTTTGCTCGAAGTTTCACAGACCAGGACCCGTGGAATTTGGCGCGTCCCCGCAGCGGTGCACTCATAACAAGACAGAAAAACCCCGGCACAATCGGCCGGGGTTCTTCATGTCGAACTGCGAACCGCTCGATCTAGAAGATGAACTTCCCTCCGAACCACCACTGACGCTCGCCGCCGCTGCCGCCAAGCGACGCATTGGTCACCGCAAGCGTCCCGGTGATCTTGCCGAAGTTCGAGTTGTTGTAGTCCGATGTCGGGTTGCCGAAATGCGGCGTGTTGGTCACTCCAAAGCAATCGGCCTCAAACTGGAAGACGTACCGCTCGGTGATGTGGAAGTCGCGGAACAGGCTCGCATCAAGACCAAAATACCCCGGCCCGCGTACGATGTTACGGCCCGCAATGCCCAGCACTGCCGGTGTGGTGACGCGCGCAAACGCCGCGGGATCGAAGTAGCTGCACGTCGTGTCGCCGCGCGTGCATTTGCTCGGGTTCTGGTTCGGCAACCCCTTCGGCAGGTGGATCGGACCCACGATGTTCACGGTCTGCGTGTTGCCCGGAGCGTTCAGGTTCGAAGCTCCGGCGCCGCTGTCCGTAATGGTGAATGGCGTTCCGCTCAGCGCGCTGAGCACGCCTCCCAGCGTCCATCCTCCTGCGATATATGAGGCCACGCCGCTCTGCAGCCAGCGCTGCCCCTTGCCGAACGGCAGCGTGGCAGACCAGTAAGTTTCGAAATTGTGGGTACGGTCGAATCCCGCGACCGCCCTGTTCTTCGGCAGGTACGCCGGATACGGGAACAGGATGAAGCTGATCTCCTCGTTGTCTTCGTAGTCGATCGACTTCGAATACGTGTAGACCACACCCACCAGCGAGCTGTTGTGGAACCGCCGCGTGAGCTTAGTCTGCAGCGCGTCGTAGTAGTTGTTGCCGAACGGAATGAGCTGATTGACGTCGGACCAGCTTCCTCCGAACTCCTTGTTCAGGATGCGTCCTGCTGTGCCGCCCCCGCCGGGCGCCGGGTTGGCGTTCTTATTCGTCAGGGGGCGAATGGCGCGCGACCCGACATAGCCCGCATTCAAAACCCAGTTGTGGAACTGCTGCTCCACCGTGCCATTCCACGTGTGAATGTAGCCGCGCCGGAAGTCGAGAGGAATGGTCGTCGTGCTCACGCCATTCGGAAGCGGGATCATCCCCGAGCTGGTGTCGGGCAGCGGAATCTGCACGATGCCGACGGGGACGCTGGAGTACGGCCCCACGGCGTTCTGCCCCGTGAGGCTCGCAGCCGGCGCAAACTGCGAGTAGCTCACAGCGCCTCCCGTAGCCTGGCCTGTGAAGGACGAGATCGTGTCAGCCGGATACGCATTGCGAAGGAAGCGCCAGTTATTCGAATCTGCGCTCAGCCCGTAGCCAAGCCGCAGAACCGTGTTCGGCAGCGCGTGATAAGCAATGCCGACTCTCGGCAGGAACAGGCCCGCGCCGGTCTTCACATGATTGTCCCGGGGCACGCCGCCATTGCCGCCAATGAGCACCTGCATCGTTGAGATGTCGAGCACGCGCGCGCCCTTGCCGTGGTCGCTGTAGGCCATTGGGTAGTACTCCCACCGGAGGCCGTAGTCGATGTTCAGCTTGGGCGTGGCCTGCCATTGATCGCGCGCATACGCGGCCCACTGCCACCAGCGCAGCGCAATCGTGTTCGAGTCCTGTATGGCTTTGCCGCTCTGGTCCTCGAGGCCGAGCAAAAAATCCGCGTACGAGTTGAACTGCAGAGTCGTCGGCGGATCGGTCGCCGTGCACCCGCTGTTCGACGTCGCAGACGGACAGGTCACTTGCTCAGTCGCCGATCCGTTGGCAAGAAAACTCCCGCGCGCCGTCTGGAACGATCCGCCCTGCGGCTGGAAGTGATTCAGCTGCGTATGATCGCCTTCAAATCCAAAGCGAAACTGGTGCGGGCCCTTCAGCCAGCTCAGGTTCGCATTTCCGACATATTGGTTGTCGCGGAATTCGAACGGATTGCCGGTGTTGGGATTGCCGAGGTTCGAATACGTATTGAACTGGAAGGCGGGAATGCCCCAGTACAGCATGTTGGTGGGGTCGTTTGTGCCGGGAATCTTGAGCACGTCGAGGCCGAAGGCCTTGTTCGCCGTGATGTCCACGTCCTGGGCCTTGAGGTGCTGCCGTGTATAGCCGGCGTTCGCGTCCATGAAGAGCGTCGGCGAGAAGGCATACGTGGCTCCCAGGCCGACGATATAGATCTTCGTGTACGCATTCCCGTTCTGGCCGCCCAGCGTGGCATTGCCGCCCGCGGGCCCCAGCGCCGGAGGATCGAAGATGTCGCCGTTGGAAAAGCTGAACCGCCCGAAGACCGTCGACTTCTGCCCCGGCACCCAGCTGATCTTGGCGTCATAGTTATCGCGGTGGAAGAACCCCTTTTGGAGGTCGAGATAGTTGCTGGTTGTGCCCGGCTGATTCGGCGCTGGAATGAGCGAAGCCATCGTAAGCGCCGCCGGATCCGCAGCGGACAAGCAAAGCGTGTCCGCGACGCCGTTGCACGAGATCGGCGCGCGGCCGCTGCCGTTGGCGTTGCCCGTGCGCGGGTCGTAGATGTGCACCGGATTGCCGCTCTTGTCCACGGCGAGGCCGCGAAAATCGAAGAACCCGGCCTGCTTCGCGTTGCTGTACTGCAGGCCTCCCGCCGGAACGGTCTGCGGGTTGCCGCCGCTCGGCGCCTGCGTCTGCCGCGTTGACTCCCAATCGCCGAAGAAGAACACCTTGTTGCGCTTGATGGGCCCGCCCACCGCGCCGCCGAACTGGTTGAAGATGTTGAGCGGGCGCCGGAATCCCGGCGGGTTGAAGTAGTTCAGGTTCTTGAGCGCGTTGTCGGTGTGGAACTCGTGCAGGTCGCCGTGGAACTGGTTGGTGCCGGTCTTGATCTGCACGTTGACCACGGCTCCGTTTACCATTCCCTGCTCCGCGTCAAAGGAGTTGGTGGCCACATTGACCGTATCAATCGAGTCCGACGGAGGAACGTAGGCCACATTGTTCGGCAGCCACGGGTACGCGTCGAGAATTCCGTCGATGCGCGTGTCGTTGCCCTGCGATGACTGCCCGTTCACGTTGCTCGTCATCGCGCGCGAGGGGTTCCCCGCCGCGGAGTTGTTCTCCATCGGCAGAGTGGCCCCCGGAACGATGCGGTACAGCTGTTGAAAGCTCTTGCCCTCGGACGAGATCGACGGCAGCGTCTGCAACTCGGTGCTCGTCAGATCCGTGTGCACATCGGCGCGCTCGGTCTGCAGCACCGGCGGAGCGGCCGTCACGGTAATGTTCTGCTGCACCTGCGCAACCAATACCTTCTCGTCGAGGCTTCGAGCGCTGTTCGCGTTGACGCGAACGTTATCGGTCTCCACCGAAGTGAAGCCCTGCGCCGCCACCGTCACCTTGTAGTTGCCGGGCAGCAGTTCGTTGAAACGGTAGAGGCCGGCAGCATCGGTTGTCGCCTCGCTTTTAGTCCCCTTGCTCATCTCTTCGGCCGTAACAGTGGCGTTGGGAACCACCGCGCCGCTCGGATCCGTCACCGTGCCCGAAAGAGAACCATAAAGCACCTGACACCGCACATTCCTGGGCCCTGCCAGAATAAGTGCGAGAACAATGACAATGCCGGCAATTGCCGGAACGATGTGAATGGATTTTGCATGCGATGCAAACATGATTACCTCCTATTGAAATGAAGGGAAATCGAGCTTTCCGCAGAGCGCTGTGCGGCCGTACGAATCTGCCGCCAGCTGGGAAACACTACGCAGCCAGGCAAGGGCGCATTTTGTGCGCGCCTCGAACTATATCGAGACGGGAGTTACATGTCAATAACCAGTTGATCGATTTATCAAAGAGTTACTGGAGATTCTACTGGTTCGGCTGACTGGAATTAGAGCGGTACAGTTTGCCATCGCCAAGTACATGCCGCCTGGCCTGGCGAACTTCCGTTACCGTCAGCCACGGCCGGCCGGACAACTTCATTGCTTTGAGTCCGCATCCAACATAGAACGATTCAGTGTGCAGGCCCGCTAACGGATACGGCCGCATGGAGCCGGGAAAGCCAATTCATGTCGAACTCCCCCATGAGCGAGGCCGTCGCCTCCTCGCCCATAAGCGAGGCGCCCGCCTTGCCTGACTTTATCGACTTTCCGCGCTCAATCTTCGCAGGTGGTGGGGAGATGGGCGCGCACATGAGCGCCCTCGACTGGTCGCAGACGCCGCTCGGCCCTGTTAATGACTGGCCGCAGAGTCTCAAAACCACGGTGAGCATCTGCCTGGCTTCGCGCTTTCCCATCGTTGTGTACTGGGGTCCCGAGTACGTCGTTCTGTACAACGATGCTTATAGCCAGATCCTCGGCAGCAAGCACCCGTGGGCGCTCGGGCAGACGTGCCGGGTCTGCTGGGCCGAAATCTGGGACACGATCGCCCCCATGCTCGATAGCGTGCAGGCCACCGGACAGGCTACATGGTCGCGCGACCTCCTGCTCATGCTGAAACGGTTCGGGTATCCCGAGGAGTGCTATTTCTCCTTCTCGTTCAGCCCGGTGCGGGTGGAAAGCGGAGCCGTTGGCGGTGTGTTCACGGCAGTTATCGAGTCTACGGAAAAGGTGATAGGCGGGCGCCGTCTTCAGACGCTTCGCGATCTTGCGGCCCAGGCCGTCGCCGCGACGGCCGAGCAGGATATTTGGCAAATCACCGCCGCTACGCTTGCCGAAAATGCCCGCGACATCCCGTTAGCGGTGCTCTGCGAGGCCTCGGAAGAGAGCCTTCGCGTAGCCGCCGCTGCCGGAATCGACACCGCGCATCCGCTATGTGATGCCCTCGCGCGTCCGGGGTCGGACCTGCACCGTGAAGCAATGCTGGCGCTGAAGTCTGGGCAGCCGGCAGAGGTGCACAATCTGAATTCACTGTTTGCCGATCTCCCAACCGGGCCGTGGGATTCGCCTCCGCATTCCGCGATGATGCTGCCCATCGCGGCGCCGGGCCAGCGGCCTTCGGGACTGCTGCTCGCAGCCGCCAGCCCTGCCAAGAAAGTTGACGGCGCATATCGCACCTTCTTCGACCAACTCGCCCAGCAAGTCACGGCCTACAAGCTGATCGAAGAGAAAAACGAGCGGCTGCGCTTTTCGCACATCGGCCTGCAGAGGCTGGCAGCAATCATCGATTCCTCCGACGACGCCATCATCAGCAAGGACCTCAATGGAATCGTCACCAGCTGGAACCCCGGCGCCGAGAAGATGTTCGGCTACAAGGCCGAGGAGATGAACGGCCGGCCCATCGTCACGATCATCCCGCCCGATCTGCAAAGGGATGAGGAGCGCATTCTCGCCACCATCGCCCGCGGCGAGCGCATCGACCACTTTGAAACCGTTCGCGTAACCAAGTCGGGCCAGCCAATCGAGGTGTCGCTCACCATCTCGCCTGTGCGCGATGAATCGGGCAGGATCATCGGCGCGTCCAAAATCGCGCGCGACATCACGCAGCGCAACAAGACCGCGCGCATGATGCACATGACGGAAAAGCTCGCCTCCGTCGGCCGACTCGCAGCAACCATCGCTCACGAAATCAACAACCCGCTCGAAGCCATCGCAAACCTTGTCTATCTCGCCAGAGTCAACTCTGGCGAAGACACCATTCGCGTGTACCTCAGTCAGGCCGAAGAAGAGCTCTCGCGCGTCTCGCTGCTCACGCGACAGACGCTCGGTTTCTATCGCGAAACCAAAGGCATGCGCGCTCTCGACCTCGAATCTCTCATCGCGCCGCTGGTTGCCGTATTCGTGCCCCGCGCGCGCAACAAGGCGGTTACGATTGAGCCCGCGTTCCGCGATGCGCCTGAGATCCAGGCCGTCCCCGGCGAAATCAGGCAGCTCGTCGCCAATCTGCTCAGCAACAGCATCGACGCGGTCCCGCAGGAAGGGCGCATCCGAGTTCGCGTCTCCCCGGCCACCGAGCGCAGCGAAAGAGGCCGCAGCGGCGTGCGCATCACCGTCTGCGATAACGGCCCGGGAATTCCCGCCGCGCTGCGGACTCATCTGTTCGAACCGTTCTTTACCACCAAGCGCGACGTGGGCACGGGCCTCGGCCTGTGGGTCTGCAAGAGCATCGTCGAAAAACACGACGGCACAATTCGCCTGAAGAGTTCTACTGAACCAGGCCGGAGCTGGACTTTGTTCACCGTGTTCCTTCCGTTGCAACCAGATAAAGACGCGGCCGAGCCCGATGTCCCTCCGGACTTCAGCCTCAGCAGCCTCGGACGCATGTAGCGTAAGGCGCGATCCACGCCCTCATTCGAGATAGAAACGCCCGCCCGCGCTGATCCGGGGCTGCGCATCATCCTCGCCTCTATGAGAAACTTGAAGAGTACGCGATTTTTTTGCCTTAACCCATCTTCATCCGGCCCGGCCTTTTCCGGCTCTTGAGTCGAACCCTCGCCGCGGCCCACCTCAGGAATCAGATTCGAATGTTGAGTGTAAGCAATGTAACCATGCGCTACGGCTCGAAGGTGCTCTTCGAGGAAGTGAGCGTGTCCTTTGTCCCCGGGCGCCGCTACGGCCTCACCGGCCCCAATGGATCCGGCAAGTCCACGTTCATGAAGATCCTCACCGGCGAGCTCGACGCGCAAAAGGGCAACGTCGTGCGCCCGCGCAAAATGGGCGTCCTCCGCCAGGACCAGTTCGCCTTCGACGCATACCGCGTCATCGACACCGTCATCATGGGCAACAAGCCGCTGTGGGCCGCTCTCGAAGAGCGCGATCGCATCTACGAGAAATCCGAGATGACAGACGAGGACGGCATGCGCCTCGGCGAGCTCGAGGGCGTCATCGGCGACGAGGACGGCTACACCGCCGAGTCCGACGCCGCCGTCCTCCTGGACGGCCTCGACATTCCCGAGCCGCTGCACAGCCGCAAGATGGGCGAACTCCAGGGCGGCCAGAAAGTCCGCGTGCTCCTCGCGCAGGCGCTCTTCGGCAAGCCAGAAGCGCTGATGCTCGACGAGCCCACCAATTACCTCGACCTCGATTCGATCCACTGGCTCCAGGACTTCCTGAACAGCTACGACGGCACGCTGCTCACAATTTCGCACGACCGCCACTTCCTCAACTCCGTCACCACGCACACCGCCGACATCGATTACCAGACAATCATCACCTACACCGGCGGCTACGACGACATGGTGATGCAGAAGACGCAGATCCGCTCCACGCTCGAGCAGCAGAACGCCCAGCGCGAGAAAAAAATTGCACAGCTCAATGAATTCATCGCCCGCTTCGCCGCCGGCACGCGCTCGTCGCAGGTCACCAGCCGCCGCAAGGAAGTCGAGCGCCTGCAGACCAACGAGCTCGCGCGCTCCAACATCCAGCGCCCGTTCATCAAGTTCGATCAGGTGCGCCCCAGCGGCAAGCACGTGCTCGAGTTCAAGCACATCACCAAGTTCTACCCAACAAATTCCGATACAGCCCTCAAGGTGCTCGACGGCTTCACCGCCAATGTGCTGCGCGGCGAAAAAGTCTGCCTCATGGGCCGCAATGGCGCAGGCAAGACCACGCTGCTGAAGAGCCTTCTCAACAACTACCCCGGCTTAAGCGATTCCGAATTCACGCTCGACAACGGCGCCATCTTCTGGGGACACGAAGCGCAGATCGGCTACTTCCCGCAAGACGTCGCCACGGTCATCGATGCCGACAAGGACCCCAGCCTCACCGTCTCCGAGTGGCTCCATCGCTGGAAGCCCGACGCGCACATGGAGGACATCCGCGGCATCCTCGGCCAGATGCTCTTCTCCGGCGAAGAGGGCGAAAAGCCCATCAAGGCGCTCTCAGGCGGCGAGCAGGCGCGCCTCGTCTTCTGCAAGCTCATCCTCACCAAGCCCAATTTCCTCATCTTCGACGAGCCCACCAACCACCTTGACCTCGAAGCCATCAACGCGCTCAACATCGCGTTGCAGCGCTACGAAGGCACAGTCCTCCTCGTAACGCACGACCACGATCTCATCGACGAAGTGGCGACGCGCCTTTGGATCTTCAACGAAGGCCAGATCGAAGACTTCCAGGGCCCCTACGAAGAGTGGAAGGGCAAACACAGTTGATGCAGTCTGCCGCTTGCCCCCAATCGAGAGCAACCGGCGCTACAGGCTCTGCACCTGCACCATGCCGGGGATGGCGGCGATAGCGGCGCGGTCGCGAATGTCCACGGGTAACCGGCAGCCGGGGGACGGGAAGCGATACCGCGTTCCGGAGATCGGGCCATTCACCGTTATTGCGGTCTTGCCGGAGTATTGGAAGTAGACGATGGCGCTGCGCCGTGGCGCCGGCATGCGCGCAGTCGGGGATCCTTCAGCGATCGGGAAAGACGTCCTGCTCTGAGAGATTGCCATCCTGTTTTTGCCGCAGCACATCGGGGATCTCCTTGTCTTCGAAGTACAGCGCCGGCGGGCTCGACCTCTCCCGCGCCGTCGCGCGTTCCAGCAGTGCGGCCGCACCTGAGAGCGCAGGCCACAAAAGCAGCCGCTCCTTCCAGCCGTGGCCCACAACCCACGCGAATGGCGCCGCAACCCACACGCTCAGGCAGTAAAAACAATCCGCCATCTGGCCGAGCATTCCATTGCCTAGCGTGCGCCGGAAGAGCGCCAGCAGATTCCATGGGCCGTCCTCGGCGTGCAGCAGATGTGTGATCCGCCACACGCCGAGAATCGCCAGAATCAGCCAGTAGAAGCGCATCGTCGGCTGTGTTTTCGGTTCTTATGGCCTCGTGAACGGAATCAGGCGGCCGTCGAATTCCCGACAGCCGCCTGCTCCGGGTCACTCACGATTTGAAGACCGTAAAACTCATCTCGGTCAGGTTGTAGTAGCCGTTGGAGTCAATTCCGTAGTAGCAATTGACTATGTTGCGCTTATAGACCCAGAGTTGCAACTGGTAGCAGCAGGTCACCGGGAAGAGCGCTCCAACGGTCGTGGTTAGTTTGAGGGTGCCCCCATACCAATACGGAGCAGTGGCTCCCTGCAGTGTGTTCGGCGGGTTCACCAGGATGGCCGAACCGTAGTCGGGCCCGACCGCGTCTGCCGGTCCGAACCAGCTGGTGTGGACGGTCGCGCCTGGACCGCGATCGACGCTTCCGATGTGCACCCCGGACAGGTCAATCAGGTCCTCGGTTAGATTCAGGCCATAGTTGCAGGCGAGGGAATAGTACCCCAGCATGCCATCGTCATCGTGCACCATGAAGTCGATCTCGACCGGGTCGCTGTCCTTCGCGGTAATGTTGGCACAAGGACTGACCTGCTGCCCGGCAATCGTGACCGAGAAGATGTTGCAGTCGGGCTGCCGGGTGCATACGTGCACCGTTCCCGGGCCGCAGGGATGATCCAGGGGATGTCCGGCGGCAGGGCCCGGTGTTGGACGGTTGTCGATCGTGATCACCACGTAGTTGTCTTCAGGGTTGTCTCCGCAGAACGGCACAATTCCCGTCGGGTAGTCAGCAGGGTAAGCGAGGTCTCCCGCATTCCCCGGCCGCACCCAGGACCGCAATCGCAGGTAATACGTGCCGTTTGCGAAACCGGTGTTGTTGGTCTGCCACCACATCAGCGTCGGGTAGTTGCAGCCTGCGCACATGTCCCATCCGATGCCGATCGAGTTGTTGGCCTCGTAGTGCTGCCGGCTTTCGAACACATTGCGCATTCCGAGCGGCGAATTGATGGGCGTGGGTGCGAACAGGACGTGGTGCTGGTTCAGCATGGCGTCCCAGAAGTACCGGTTGAACGCTCCATCGGCCGCAAGTGGCATGGCCGAGTACGGGCCGGCCTTGCTCGTTGCCCACTCGAACTCGTAATAGTCGCCGCTGAAGGCATCCCCGAAGTTCGTAGCCAGCAGCACGCTTTCCGAGAACGGCCTGTCGCCGGCCGGGCTTCCGGGCGCTGCGCCGCCGGGATTTTCGTAGCCGATCGTCGCCAAAGCCGCGTTGGCGCCGGGGTTTCCGCCCACGCTTGCAGACGTCGTATCGCAGATGTCTATGGGCAGCATGCAATCGCCCGGCGGGCAGGCGTCGAGAACCTGGCAGGGTTGTGCCAGGCAGCACGCCTGATCGTTGGCCACCAGGGTGACGTTGAGGTTCGTTGGAATATCGAAGCGGGTCTGGAGGATCCCCTCATCGACGATGACCTTGACCGCGCCATTGCAGTTCTGAGTGGCTCGGAACAGTATGTCGGCGTCGCAGTCCCACCACGGCCACCACGGACACCACGGCCATACGCACAGCGCTTCCAGTTCCGCTACTTTCGGCAGCCTGGCCAGCAGCTCCGAACGCAGGCTTTCCAACTTATTGGGATCGAAGGCGCCGCTGGATGAGCGGCTGCGCAACTGCGGAGCCGCATTCGCCAAAGTGCGAACCGCGCTCCCGGTCTGCGAAAGGATCGATTCGAAGATGCTGAGATCGGGCGCGGGGTCGGGCAGGGGCGGCCTGCGAATGCCCGGAATCTGCTGCAGGATGGGAAGGATGTGATCGGCGAGATACGGATCGACGATCCATCTGCGCCGTTCCCACCACCACCACCACCACCAGCCGCAACAGCGCCGGAACTTGATCTGAAAAGCTCCGTTCGCATCGGTAACGGCGCAGCCAACCTGGTATTCACTGATCCACCACCACCACCAATCTACGTCGTAGGCGCAAACAGTAGCCCCCGGAACCGGGCTGCCGTCGGCGCAAACAAGGCGGCCCGTGATCGTGTAGTCGCGGCACCACTCCTGCCACCACCACCAGTAATAGGGGGAGATTGCGATGGGAGTCAGGGCGGCACGGTTTTCTTTCCATTGAGTGGGAGCCACATTGACGCTGATCGTCTGCAGATGGCTGAGGTCTTCGTCGCTTGCATTCTCGGGCCCGATGGCGACTCGAAGGCCGCCCGGCTTCTGATTGAAACCAAGCTTTGCTGAGCCTTGTCCTTTTTCGTTCAACACGGCAACGGTTGAACCAGCGACCGCTCCGTCGCGGCTGTATGCGGCGACCTTTAATCCGCGGTTGGGTTTGAAATCTTTGATCCCGGATGCATCAAGCGGGACCTCGAGCGTGTATTTCGTTCTTTCTGTCATGGGGGATCTCCAACGGTGAAGTCAGAATTGGCTTCGTGTTGAGTTAGGCGACTTACAACTTCCAAACGCCGATGGGCAGGGAGAGCGGCGTCGGAAGATGCCTGACTGAGAGAGCAGAATTATCCGTCCGATTTCCTTGATAAGTCAATAGGGAAACTTCAATTTTGCTGAAGTTTCACGGGAAACCTGTTTTGACCATTGTTCTCGCATACTCGCTCCGGTTCGTTGCCGGCCGGCCTCTGTAAGACAAAGAGCATTCGCCGATTGGTCAAACACTGCGCGCCTGTCGATGCCGAAACTGCGCGCACTGATTGCCCGCTATAACGCGAAAAATGCCGCAAGAGCTCCAGTGCGCTCCCCGGTTTCCCATGCTGCAGTTTCCAGCCGCCCGGGAGATGCGCTTCAAATTCAATGGCGTTTGAGCGAACCAGCGGCGTAAACTGTCGAACATCCTCGATTCCCCAGCCAACTCAACCCGATCCCCGCCCGTTGCAGGCGAGCAGAAAGAGGAAAGATGCCCGAGAAGAGCCCGCAGCAGGCGAAACGCCCCAGTGACAGCACGAAGAAGCCGAAGAGCATAGCGCTGCTTATCGTCGGGCTTCTGCTTATCATCGCTCCACTGGTCTGGTATGAGTGGATACGGCCCGATGCGCGCGTCGTTCCTCTTGCGTTCGCTACGCTCGTCTCCGTCGGAATGGCATCCATCCTTTACTGGATGAATCCGCGCCCGGGTAACTACAAAGGCAATTTCAAGGGCCTGGTTGTCCTCGGCCCCGCCGCCCTCGCAGTCTTTCTCTTCCTCACAATCTTCTACACCATGAGCAACTCCGTCGGGCAATCGTCCGATGGCGCGCCGAAGCTTGAGCTGCTTACCTCGGGAGACCGCGTATCCATTGGAAATGACTCGATCGAGGTCGTGGGTGCCGACACGCTGTCGGACAAGAGGCTTTGCGATGGTTTGACTCGCATCATCGGAGACCTCGGAGAAGCGCCCGACCCGCGCGCAGCCGCAGTCGCCGGCCTCGAGAAGATCCTCCCCGCCTACCCCCTGATCCAGGCGAAAGACCTGGTGGAGCGGGCCGCGCAGCAGTGCGCTTCAGCAAAGAACGACGTCGACCAGGAATGGGCGAACCTTGTCGACAAAGCCGGCGGCGATCAATTCAAAACGAAGATAAAACGCCTCCCCTTCGCGATCATCGAAGTTACTCCCAAGGGCGGAGCGCCGAATTACGAATTCCTTCTAACCGATCAGGACATCGAGTTAGGTCAAAGCTCCAGGAATTCCGTGAAAGTAGTTGCGATTGCTATCGTCTCTTCCAAGGTCAAGGAAGAGGATCGAGTGGTCGTCGCCGTCTCTTAGCAACAATTTCCTCGCAACCCCCGAGGTCATCATGTCATCCATCGTCACGTCCCCCGCCGATCAGGCGCTCGCGCAAATCGTCTCAGCGGCGCCCGCCACCATCGCCGACGTCATCGCAGAAATGCAGGCCATCGACGCGCTCCTGCCCAACAACGACGGCCTCAAGTGGTTTAACCGCATGTACATGATGGTCACGCAGCAGGTTGACCTGAATCCGCCCGGAGGCACGTGGCAGAGTCCCGAGTGGCTCACGCGCCTCGATGTCATCTTTGCCGGCCTCTACTTCGACGCGGTCCGCAACTCTGTCACCGGCAAGACGGTCCCATCGGCTTGGAGTGCCCTGTTTGAAGCGCGCTTCCACAGCGGCATCGATCGCATCCAGTTCGCGCTCGCGGGAATGAACGCGCACATCAATCACGATCTCGCGCTCGCCCTGCTGAGCACGGACGCTCAACTGAACGTCGTTCCAGCGCTCGCGAGCCCCGAGCACACCGACTACGAATCCGTAAACACGCTCCTCAAGTCGCTCATGCCGGCTACGCTCACCATGCTCGCCTCTGACGCGCTTGGCGTGCTCGCGGAAGACACCGGAAAGGTCGGCCGCCTTCTCGCCTTCTGGGACATCTGCCGCGCACGCGACCTCGCATGGGACTTCGCAAACCATCTGCGCGACCTGAGCGGACTGGTACGCGGCGCCGCGCTCGCAGCTCAAGACGCCATCACCGGCGCTCTTGGCCGCGCAATCCTCACAGTGGTGTGATGAGCGACATGGATTGGGAACCTATCGGCGAAGATCAACTTCTAGACCTCCTGAATGAGGTTCGGAAGCGCATGAATCCTCTGGAACGCCTGTTTTGGGATGCGATCTCGATTATCCCGGAAAAATGGAAGCAGAATCCCTACGGGAACCGGGGCGGAGGCTTCTGGGCTGTCGGCCTGATCGGAAGAGTAGTGCTCTGGTACAACGACGTCGAGGACGGCTTCAATCGCTCCCAGTATTTGACTTACGGAACGATTCCGGACGATGAGTACTGGTGCAATCAGGACGATCTGGAGCATCAGATCCGGAAAATGATGACGGAGCTCTCAACCGGGGAAGGGTCCGGCGGGAGACTCGGACCTCCTCAACCAATCTGAAGGCACTCTTTTCGGTTGACATCGAATTTGCAAGGTCTTGTAATGGAACCAGTGGTGATGGAGTTCACCCTTAACCGCTGTCCCTCACCGTAAGTGGCCGGACAGATGATGACTCCTGACAGGGGACCCTGTTGCGGAGTCATGTCCCGGCTGCGATCTCCCTGCAAGAACAGACTGAATTTTAGAGGCTGGCAGAGCGCCGCGCCTTGGCGTCACATTCGATGCCGAAGGCTGACGGCCGACGGCTGAAAGCAGCCAGGAAGGAGAACAGCGGTGCAGAAATACATCCTGATCGGCCTCGGAGGCGCGCTGGGCTCTGTGGCGCGCTATTGGGTCGGGTCCACCATCGGCAGCCGCCTCGGCATTCGCTTCCCCTACGGAACCCTCGTGGTCAATCTCACCGCATGCCTCGTAATCGGCTTCACGCTCACATGGCTCGGCGAGCGCGTCGAGATCAGCCCCGCGTGGCGCTACCTGATCCCGATCGGCTTCATCGGCGCTTACTCCACCTTCTCCACGTACGAGTGGGAGACGCTCGAAACCCTCCGGTCCGGCGCATGGGTTCTCGCCGGCCTGTACGCCGTCTGCAGTCTCATCCTGGGCCTGGCCGCCGTCTGGTGCGGCGCGGCGCTGGCGGAGACTTTGTAACTCAGGGTGACTCTCAGAGTCCCTGACATCTAACTCAAGCTACGCAAGCCTCGGAGTGACTCCTATCTCGAGTCTTGATTTTTTAGCCAGGTTTTCGCCCACCCGGCAGGCTTTTGAGTTATGCTTGCACCCTGAACCTGACTCAATTCCCCCTCGAGTCTGAAAAATCAGGAGATCTTCATGCAAACGCTTAAGGCGCAGTTCTGCGTCGTGGGGGCCGGCATCTCCGGCATGGCGGCCGCGTACAAGTTGCACAAGGCCGGGGCGTCAGTCATCGTTCTTGAAGCCGGCGGACGCCTCGGCGGCCGTATCTACACTTCTCAGCTCTCCGATGGAACTCCCTTCGAGATCGGCGCGGAATGGATCAGCGAAAAAAGCCTTCAACCCTCGTTGTGCGCGCTCATCGACGAACTCGAACACGACCTGCACATCAAGTTCCCGCTGGCCAAGCAATACATCAAGGGAGACACCGCCTTCGTCGATTTCGACGGAAACGTCAAGTACTACAACGCAACACCGCCTGAAGACGATTTGACGTCCACCGGGCTGCCGCCCGTCTCCGACGAAGCCAAGGTCGAGATCATCGCCGCCTTTGCCGCGCTGGCGTATATGGCCGATATCGTCGACCCCGACAGCCGCTGGACCCTCAAGCCGTTCGATACCACGCTCAGCGGCGGCATCGCCGATACCGTAGCGGCAGACCGCATCACGCTGTACAACTGGCTGGAGGAGAGTTTCTCCGAGCGGGCCGCCAAGGCCCTCGTCGCAGCCATGTTCCGCGGCACCATGGGCCTCGAGCCGGAAGCGCTCAGCATGTTGCATTGCATATTCTTCCTCAACACCTTCGGCTCCAACCCTCTCAACGTTCTCGGAGCGCAAAAAGGCCAGATGCAGCACCTGCGGCTTCCCAGGGGCGTGGGCGAGATCATCCGCTCCATCGAAAAAGCAGTTGGGCCCGACTCATTCATCATTGGCTCCCCAGTTCGGGATATCGAGCAGCACGGCGATCATGTCATCGTTCGCACTGAAGATGTCGCGGTGGAGGCCATGCGTGTCATCGTCGCCACCAGCACCGCCGCCGTCAGCTTCATCCGCTTTCACCCTCCGTTGCCGCCCGACCGCGCTCAGCTCCAGCAGCGCATGGGGCTCGGCTCCTTCTGGAAGATCTGGCTTGCGTACGATAAGCCCTTCTGGCGCCACAGGAAACTTCCGAACGGCGACAAGGGGCTCTGCGGCGCGATTGTCTGCGTCAAAGAAGACGCTTACGTCGCCACCGCGCTCGACTCCTCGCTCAGCGACGACGGGCCGGGACTCATGACCTGCTTCATCGACGCGGACAAGGCGCGCGCGTTCGGGCGCCTTTCGCCGGCGGACCGCCGGTCTTTCGTAATCGACGAGATGGTCCGCGCCTTCGGCGAAGAGGCCTCCTGCCTTTCGGAGACGATCATGTTCCCAGCCGTGGCGCCGCAGAATTCCGAGCCCAGCCCGTACTTCGAGTGGAACTGGTCGCTGCCCGATTTCATTCGCGGCGACTACGCGGGCGCGCCCGGCCCCGGCGTGTACACGGCCGAGGGCTTCGGTCCTGCGATTCATGACCCGTGCGGCCGCGTGCACTGGGCCGGCAGCGACAATGGGCAGGAGTGTTACGGCGGAATGACCAACGCGGTCTGGTCCGCCAATCGCGCGGTCGATGAGGTCCTGGCTCTCGACCCCGTTCACAAACCCGATCGCTGACGGCTGAAATCAGGCGGCGCGCACCTTCTGCATCTAACCAACTTCGGGGCAGCACTTGCATCATCCCTGGGATCGGTGTTCCAATCCCTCGTTGCCCTCGCGTGCAAGCCGCCCTCATAACTATTGAGCGTGGCTGAAAGAAGGAGCAGCCATGCTGACCACTGGCAAAGCCGTCAAAGTCACCGTCTACCTGAGCGACACCGCGAAGCACAAGGGAATCCCCGTCTACACCAGCGTTCTCGATTTTCTCTACAAATACGGCATCGCCGGCGCAACAGTATTCAAAGGCGTAGCCGGGTTCGGCAGCCATCATCGCATCCACGCCGCCCACATCCTCGAGCTCTCCGATCACCTGCCCATCAAGATCGAATTCATCGACACTGCTGAAAAAGTGAACCAGATCATGCCCGAGTTGCAGAACCGCTGCGGCGGCGGCCTCATCGAAGTGCAGGAGACAAATGTGATCATTCCCCCGCGCCAGTAACTCGCTACCAGTCCGTCGCCAGGAACGCCACGGGCCCGACGATACGATATCCCATAGATAAACAGCCCTAACCGTCCTCGGCTTTCGGATCTCAAATTGAAAATGCAAGGCTATTTCCATAAGGAACTTGGGATGCGGGCGCTGGCCTTCTTGCTCGCTGTGTCTGGATTCGCGGTTCCCGCATTTGGGGCGAAACGGGTCACGGTGGCGGAGTTGGAGAGACTCTTGTCGCGGCACGCGGCTTGGCGGATGCGGAAGTTTCGAAGCGGCTGTCAGATGTCGAATTAACCGAACGGTTGAGCACGGCAACGAGGGATCGCTTGGAAACGAGCCTGCCGGGAGAGAACGCGCGGCAGGCATTCACGATATTGGCGGCTGCGTCGGCCTTTCTCGATCCCCCCGTAGCCGAGATCTCCGGCCAACCCGCCCCGGACTTGGCCACGCAGCGCAAAATATTGGCTTTAACCGCGAATTACGTCACGCAGACGCTTCACCAGCTGCCTAATTTCTTTGCCACACGAGTTACAAGTAGTTTTCAAGATTCGCCGGCAGTGACAAAGGCGGACGTGACCACCACTGCCTACCAGCCAATTCATCTCGTTGGCGATTCCAATGTCACCGTGACCTTCCGTGAAGGCCGCGAAGTTGTGGAGAAGAGCACCTTCGATCCACGGGTGCGAAGCCTGACCACATCGGGCGTGTTTGGGCCGATCCTGGGAACGGTGCTCGTAGATGCTGCCCGGAGCAAGTTGGCGTGGAGCCGCTGGGAGCAAAGTCCAGCCGGCCTCAGCGCAGTCTTCCGTTTCGAAGTGCCGAAGGAAAACTCCCATTACACGCTTACCTACGACTCAACCCCTGACAACCCAGCCTGCTCCACCATCCCGCAAACCTACAATGAGGTTGTCGCCTATCACGGAACAATAACAATCGATCCCGCGAGTGGGACGATCCTTCGACTGGTACTGATGGCAGACATGAAACCGGGTGAATTCACGGTCAATTCCGGCATTGAGGTCGAGTACGGACAGGTCAGCATAGGCGGCAAAGAATATTTCCTCCCAGTCAGGAGCGTCACCTCTTCGCTGGCGCACTCTCTTATGGTTTCCGGCGCCTGGGGACACGGGCAGGGATGTCCTACGCTAGGTGTTTCGCCTGCCCTTCAGAGATCCATCAACGATGTGGTCTTTGGGAACTATCACGTCTTCCGATCGGACTCGAAAGTCTTGACCGACAGATAGACAGCGGGCCCGGAATATTGGCACCCCGGTTGGTGTCAACGTCCCTCGGATGCACTCGCCCGCCTACTTCACCGAGCTAAACGGCGATGCCGGCAGCCCCTCGCCGTTGAACAGGGTGCATTGCGGGCTGCTCGCCCATCCGTACCGGATCGCCACAGGCCCCGGCACGTCCGGACTCGAAGCGACAACTGTCTCGCCATCCACCGTCGCCTTCGCCGCGAACCATTTGCCGTCGGCCCCCGCAACTTCCACGCTCGTCAATTCCCCGCCCTTCGCAGTCAGCCCCTTCGCGTGATCGAACCACGCGCGGATCGAACCGCCCTCCGGCGTAGCCTCGCGGAAGATCGGCCCCGAGTATTCGATTGCGCCCTCGCCATACGTCAGCGCGCGCGCCGCCAGCGCCAGCCGGTGCCCCACGCTTGCCTTGTCCTTGGGGTGAATATCGTCCGGGTTTCCGATGTCCATCGTCACCGCCATGCCCGTGTTCCGCTCGCCCAGCGTTCTCAGTTGCTGGTCGCGCAGGTTGGCCCAGTTATCATCCGGCGCGGTCTTGAAGTTGGCAATCTGCACATAGAGGAACGGAAATGCGCCCACGCCCCACTCGTGCCGCCAGTCCTCAATCAGCGTACGCATCACGCGGTCGTAGATGGGGTACCGCTCGTGCCCCGCATTGCTCTCGCCCTGGTACCAGATCGCCCCGCGAATCGCCATCGGCGTCAACGGCGCGATCATTCCATTCCAAAGGTTGCCGGGCCCCCAGCTTTCGAGCGCCGGATGCCACGGAAACTGCGGCGCCGGCTTGCCCTGCGCAGCGGCCTCGTCGCGCTGCCGCTGCTCATCCTTGATTTCAAGCGCCGCGTCTGCCGCCTGGTCGAGCATCGTCCCGCGCGCCGCAAACAACGAATTCACTCCCGCATTCTCGCCCAGCGCAGCCAGCCGTATCCACGCCTCGGCCGGGGTCCCGCCCCAGGTCGCATCGATCACGCCCACCGGCACGTGCTCCCGCTGCTCAACCTCTCGCGCAAAGTACCACGCCACTGCAGAAAAGTCCTTAGCCGTCTCCGGACTCGATGCCGCCCAACCCTTCGTCGCCAGATCGTCCTGCGGATAGTCCGCGCCTTTCTTGTCCACAATCAGCAGCCGGATCCGCGGATTGTCGGCCTTCGGTAAGTCTGCATCCGCCGTCGACGCATTTCTCATCGCGAATTCCATGTTCGACTGCCCCGACGCCACCCACACATCGCCGACAAGGATGTCGCGGATGACGATCTTCGGCAGCGCGTTCACATCAACGGCTCCGTTCGCAACCTCGGCCGGAGTCGCCGCGATCGTCATCTCAAACGGCCCGCCCGCCGCCCCCGGCTTCAGGTAAACACTCCACCGTCCCAACTTCCCCGCCGTCGTCGACCGCGTCTCTCCGCGAAACGTAACGCTCACCTGCTCGCCCGGCGCAGCCATTCCCCAAACATGCACAGGCAGGTCCCGCTGCACAACCATGTGGTCCGACTCGACCTTCGGCAACGTGATCTGGGCTGAAACAGCGGCGGCAGGAATCAAAGCGAGCAGCAGAATCGATCGCAGGTTCAAAGCAGTCCTCGAGCAGGCAAATTCATCCGGCGTCCCCTCGTGCGTGCGCATGAACTGGCCGGAAAAGACACGGTAACAGAGAAAGGCCTGCTAAGTCCTGTCACAACGGCGCGATCAAGACCACAACCTTCCGTACAGGTCCGGGTCTAAGCTTTCGAATGAAATCAGGCACGGAATTCAACCTGGAATTCCAACCGCGCAGCCGGCGCGGCCGGGCCCCGTAACCAAAGTAGTAACCGCCCCAACTGGGACCCGCATCAAAATCTACTAGTGCTGTATTCACAACAACCTGGCGCATACTTGAACCAGGCCCCACCCGTTCCCCACGGAGGGAAATGAATGCCGCCGTCGTGGAGTAGAAAGATCGTCTTTGCCCTCACGCTGCTGGCCATTTTTGTTTTTTGTTCCCGCGCGCAGGCGCAGGCAGCACTCCTGATGGAGGAGCCCTACGGCTTCTTCGGCACGCTCAACCCAACCGGCCACACCGCAATCTACTTCTCGCGCATCTGCGCCGAGACGCCCGTAAAGCTCCGCCGCTGCGAACCCGGCGAACTCGGGTCCGTGATCGCAAAATACCAGGGAATCGGCGGCTACGACTGGGTGGCGATGCCGCTCATCCCCTATCTCTACTCTGTCAACGACGCATCCGAAGTTCCCGGCCACGTAAATCGCGAGACGGTGCTGAACCTCCGCTGGCAGTATCACGAGCAGCATCTTGGAGTCCTCGGAGCGCACGTCTTCGAAGGCAACATCGTGCACGGCGGCTGGAACCAGCTCATCGGCGTATCGTACGAGCGCCGCATCTATGCCTTTCGCTTCGCTACCACCGAGGCGCAGGACGAAGAGATGATGGACCGCCTGAACGACACCAAGAATCGCTCTGACTTCAACCTGCTCTACAACAACTGCGCCGATTTTGCCCGCTCGCTGATGAATTCCTACTTCCCGCACACCTTCAAGCGAACCATCTTTCCCGACGCCGGAATGACCACGCCGCGCGCGATGGCATTCAAGCTCGAACGCTACGCCAAAAAGCATCCCGGCACCGAACTCACTGTCTTTGAAATCCCCCAGGTGCCTGGCTATCGCCGCCACAGCCATCCGAACAAGAGCGTCGCCGCATCGCTCATCACCACCGGCTACGCGGTGCCCATTGCGCTCATCAATCCCTACCTCGCCGGCGGAATCTTCATCGATTACCTCGTGCGCGGCCGTTACTCCAACATCCCCCGGCATCCCGAAATCCTTGGTCCGGCAGACCTGTCTGCGTTAGCATCGGGCGTGGAAGTCGTTCAGGCTCCGCCCGCCGCCTCGCAAACCGGAACTGCACAGCCCAGTCCTGCGCAGTCTGGCCCTGCGGTAAGCGCGGCGCGATCTGCCCTGTTTGGCGCGCCCGCCAATCCCGGACTGAAGGAGATCGTCGACCCGCATGAGTAAAGAGGAAACTCAAGGCCTCAAGAACCACGCCCGCTTCGACCCCATTTTTCACGGCATTCTCTTCGCTGTCCTGCTCGTCAACCTGATCGTCGCCATCGCGTGCCTAGTTATGAAGCCGGGCTTCTACCACGCGTGGTTCGTGGTGCTGTCGCTCGCCGCGATCCCGTTCTTATTGCGCGTCCGCCAATACCCGCTCAAGGTCCAGGACCGCGTAATTCGCCTCGAAGAACGGCTCCGCCTCCAGGCGCTCGCTCCCGCGGAGTGGCACACCCAGATCTATCGCCTCACCGAAGACCAGCTCATCGGCCTCCGCTTTGCCGCAGACGACGAAGTCGTCGAGCTCGCCAAAAAGGCCCTCGAAGAAAACCTCACCCGCAAGCAGATCAAGGAACGCATCCGGAGCTGGCGCCCGGACAACTGGCGCATCTGACGAGGCTCTCGTCACCCGCCACAATCACGCTCCGCAAAGTTAGATCAAGCGTAGAATGTACCCATGAGGCGACTGGCTGCGATTGCGGCGATGGTTGCCGCGCTCATCCTTCCGGCAGCGGCCCAGCACTCGGCTGCGCATGGCGGCTCAATGGGCCACGCGGTCTCCGCCCCGCACGGCTCATTCGGTTCCGGCTTTGCCGGCGCCCATGCTGGCGGATTCGCCCAGCCCAACTCGTTCGCACGCTACGGCAGCTTCAGCGGAAACCCCGCGCGCCCGCCGGCATTCGCCCCGCAACGTTTTGGCGCTGTTGCCGCCCCGCGAAGCTTCTACCCCACCAACCGCCCCGCTTTTCGGCCGCCATATCGCGGAATGGGCGCCGGTACGGCCCACTTCGGCCCCAATCACAACTGGAACGGCCACGACCACGGCTGGGATGGCCACGATCATCATCACCGCGTGACGTACGGCCACTTTTACGCCGGATACCCCTATCTCTACGCCCCATATCCATATCCCATCTTCACCGGCTACGTCGATCCGTGGCTCTTCGGGCCCGACGACTATGACCAGGACTCCAGCGGATACTCCGCGCCGCCATACAACGGCACCGCCCCCACTCCCTATCCTGACAATGGCGCGCAAGGTTATGAACCGCAGGACTACGCACCCAATCCGTATCCGGCTCCCTATCAGACTCCGTCCCAGTCCCAGCAACCATCCGGCCACCGGCCCGAATACGCGCCCACAGGTCAGCCCGCCGGCAGTCCCACACCTCCCGTGAACGAACAGGCCGTCACCCTCATCTTCAACGACGGCCGCCGGTCCGAGACGATCCACAATTACCTCCTCACGTCCACGAAGCTGACCGTCCTCGATGCCCGTTATCGAGAGATCCCCCTCAGCCAGATCGACATCGCCGCCACCGTGGCCGCAAATCGCGCCGCCGGAATCGATTTCCGCGTCCCGCCCGCTTCCCAATAAGGAAGAGCCAGGACGCGAGCCCGATAATCGAATCCTGAACAACTTGCTCGAATGATCGATAAGGTTGTCTGGCGTTCTGCTATTCTGATCGACACAGCAGAATTTTCTTGATTGCAATAGCGCTTTCGCCGGCGTCAATTGCGCAGCCACGCAAATCTCCGCATTTCCGCGGAAGTTTGGCAAGGCAGCGTGATCGTGCCTGCATCCAAGGGATGAGGCGCGTCCGGTGCGATAGACTTCCGCGCTCGACGCACGCCGGCGATAGCTTATGCAACAGGAATATTTTGTAGAGAATCCGGACGGCGGGTTGCCAAAAAATCCCTTCGCGGCTTGACGCGAAGAATTCGCAATGAAACCCAGACTCGCCCGTCCAATTACAGGCAGGAGACCATCTTGAAACCTTTCATTCGCACGACGGCCGTTATAGCCGCATTCGCCCTTGCAAGCCTGTCCGCCAGCGCCGGCCCGTTCGGATTCCAGAAGGGAATGACGAAGGAACAGGTCACCAACCTCCTCGGCAAAGACATGGTCCGCGAAACCGTGCCCGATGCCGGCGGCGGAAGCATCGTCATCTTCAACACTGCTCCCACGCCCGTCAAGGACTTCACATCCTATTCCGTCGACTTCGCCAAGGACGCCGGCGTTCTCAAGATTGTTGCCGCAACTTCGCCCATCGTCACAGAATCGGCGACCGCCCTGTACGACCGGTACCGTGATCTCAGGACTGTTCTCACCGCCAAGTACGGCGCGCCATCCCGTACCCATGAGCCCACTTCCGTCGACGGCATCATGAAGGACATGGCCGACAATGGCCGCAACGTGTCCTCGTATTGGGCCGCCAATGACAACGCGTCCTTCAACGGAGAAATCAAATCCGTCATGCTCAAGGCCGTTCCCATCAGCGAGAACACCGCAATCCTCGTCGTCAGCTACGAGCTCACCGGCTTCGAAGACTACCAGAAGCAGGAATCCTCCGACAGGCCCAACGCCTTCTAGCGCAAATCCCGCAAAGCCGTGCCCTGCTCGCACCTCTGCAACAGGGCACATCTCGGCCGCCGCGTCGAAAGTACGTAGCTTTGCAACTCCGGGTACCGCCGGTCTCCAAAACCGCACCCCAAACGCTGTTTTCCTGAGCGCAGCGCAGCGGAGTCGAAGAATCTGCGGTTGCTTCTGCGAACTCCGCACCTGGATTACTCCGGTTGGTCAACGCAGGGCAAGTCTTGACGAGGTAGTCGATGCGGTACTCATGCACGTGAGCTGACGCAAGCCTTTCGCGCCAGTTTCAGTTCGATTTCCTCGTGCGCATCTTCCAGTCAATTCTCCGACGGCAGATCAATGTGGTCGATCACGATCACATCCACGGCGCTCCTTGTGGCTTCAAGTTTCAACCCGAGCTGTTCCTGGAGTGCGGTGAAGAGCGACGGCCCTGCAGCATCGGGCGAAGGATCTCCCCTGCCCGGAGCCGCGTCGCCCCCGCCTCCGCCGCCCATCGGCATGCCGGCATCATCGGGAGTCCACCCGAGCGTGTAGTCGTAGTTTCCAGTCAGGCCGGTCTTGTCCTCCACGGATCGTTCGAGTTCGCTCGAGAGAATGTGAGACAGCATAGTTGTGGTGCCGGTAGATTCGATGCGGCCGCGGCCCCTCATCACCACGTGCGGCTTCGGCTCGTTCGGCGCGCCCGGCTTCATCTTCACGCCGCCTTTTGCCACGACCAGCGCGTATATGGGCAACTCGCGGGTTTCGTGGTGATACTTCAGGTTGAAGCGATCCTGAAGCAGCGGAAGCAGCATTGCCCGGCGCTGATCGATATTGAGGCTCTCGAGTTTGGGCGCATCTTCAGCATCAACCTTGGCCTCGATGTCATAGCGGTTCTTGACCCAGGCGGGCTCGCCGATGACACGGTCGTCCTCTACGCCAAACGATTCGCCAATCAGCAACTTCACCGGAACGCCGCGGAACGAGATGCCATCGGTGTTTTGCATCATCCTGGGTCCGCGCGGATTGTCGCTCTTTGACGGTTTGATGGTTGCGACGTCGAACTTCGGAAGATCATGCCCGGCGGAGACGGCAGCGGTCTGAGGCGAAGGATTTTCGGCGCTCAGCGTCAAGGAAGGCGAGGGGGATGCGGACTGAGCCATTACATGGCAGACAGAAGAGAGCAAACACACGACAGGGAGCAGCGAGAGACCGCGCGGATTCTTGAGCCACGTCAACGGTTGGGTCATAGCGGACTCCTTCGCGGTGATTCGACTTCGGCAAATCCAGAGTTCTCTTATCCCGCTGATCTTTATGAGGAGTCTCCGCTCCCTGTTGGTCGCGTCCATGCACCAACTCTGGTTTTGCGATAGCTTCTGACGATGCGGAACTATGCCAGAAAAGGAGAAAACCATCTGTATGACGAGCCGGCTGCGGTTTCGTTTGCGCGTCTTTGACCATGGTTCTCCGAGCCAGTTGCGCCAGGTCAATTCGGTGTTGGCTTCTCCACATGATCGATAGTGATGACGTCCACCGCCGGGTGGCCCCGGTCCATTCTTCATTCCAAACCTCGAAGGTGCCCCGAGCCTGCCCTGAGCGTAGCCGAAGGGGAACTGCAGTTGCTTCTGGGAACTCCGCGCCTGGATTGATTAGCATCCCGCAACCTCGTCAACCAGCGGCACTAGAGCCACGATCCTTGTCCCGCTCCCCAGCATCGATTCGATGGAAAACTTTCCGCGGACCAGCTCTATCCGTTTCTGCATGCTCACGAGCCCGAGTCCGTGGTTTCCTCTCGCCTCCTCCACATCAAAGCCCACACCCCAATCTCTCACCGAAAGCCGAATCTCCCGGACTCCGCCGGTCAACTCAACCTGGACCAGGCTTGACTGGCTATACTTCACGGCGTTGTGAATCGCTTCCTGAACGATTCGAAAGAGGCATATTGAAATATCGTGAGATAGGTTTGAGGGAACACCCTCTTCTCTGAACTCGACCTTCATCTGACTCTGTTGCTTTGCGATATCCGAACAGAAACCTCTGAGTGCAGCCGCAAGCCCCAGGTAATCGAGCGCCGGTGAGTGCAGCCTGTGCGAAAGCGTCTGCACATCGTGCGCAATTTGGAAGCACTGTTTCCGAACCTGCTCGATGTTGCCTCGCGGTGCGTTTGGCTGGTCGAGTTCGATCGAGAGCAGCGCAAGCCTTTGGCAAATATCGTCATGCAGTTCTCGTGCGATTCGGCTGCGTTCCTCTTCCTGGGCTTCAATCAGTTGGCCGCTCACTTCTTCCAGCGCCTGCTGCGCCAGCTTTTGGTCTGTGATATCAATCGCCGAGCCGATCAACCCCGCGAATGACCCCTCGTCATTAAGCCTGGGCGAAGCAACACTGAACATCCAGCGGTACACTCCGTCGCTGCGGCGAAGACGGTATTCATTGGAAAAAGACTGCCGCTTCCGCATGGCCTCCGAAAACGCCTCCTGCATACCCTGCACGTCATCAGGGTGAACATCCGATGTCCATGTGTCTCCGTAACGCGCATCCGGATGACGGCCTGTGAAGGAGGCACGCCGGTCGTTCACGTAGATCACCGTCCCCTGGGCGTCGCACATCCTGATCAGCGACGGCGTACTCTCGGCCAGAGTCCTGAAACGCGTTTCGCTCGCGCGAAGCGCGGTCTCGGTCTTCCGTATGCGCGCTCGCTGCAAAAGCAGCACGATGATTAGAACTGTCTGGGCGGCAATAAGCAATAAAGCTGGAAGGTTCGGCGCCAACGGTACATGCGTTGTTGGTGAAGATTCCAACATTGCGTCCCTCAAGTTGATTTACGTAGTGCCGGATAATACATGAATATTCGAAAGTATGCAAATTCATTCCATCGTAATATTCGCAGCAATTGCCATACAATAAGTTGCATGTCCGATCCTTTGCGTCAATTCAAGGCCGGAATCTTCCAGGCCTTAGCCCATCCGACGCGGATTGCGATTCTTGACCTTCTCAGGGAAGGTGAATTGCCGGTCCGCGGTTTTGCGGATCGCCTCAAGCTGGAGCAGGCAAATCTGTCACAGCATCTCGCCATTCTTCGCGCGAAACAATTAGTATCGACGCGCAAAGCCGGCAACCAGGTCTTCTATTCGGTACGCGATCCGATCATCTGGAAAGTGCTCGACCTTATGCGCAGCTATTTCCAGAATCGAGTGGGCGAATCGGTGGCAATGCTTGGGAAACCGAGCGGGAAGTCCGAGAAGCGCGGGCTGTGACCGGGCGGTTGGCTGCGCGTTTCTGACCCCGCAATGTACCCGACGTGAGCCGGGATGGCTACCATCAGTTTGGTTGGCTGGAATTGCGGATTCCGGACGGGCGAAAAACAGTGTCAAGGCGAAGGATCGCCGACGACGCGCTCAGAATCCTCTCTTGAAGTCGCCCTGCCCATCCTCCCCCCATTCATCATTCTCCCTCACCCCGTGTGGTAATTTGTTTAGAGCAGTTCCGACCGGTGTGCCCTCTGTAACACGCCCGCTGCCTCTCGCGTGAGGAAGGAAAATCCGCGGGAGACGTTCCGGTTTTTCAATCCAACGGAAAATACGCTCCAGCCGAGTGAGGAAACTGTCATGTCTGAAATCACTAAATTCATCAAGCACCACTACCGCCATTTCAACGCCGCGGCCCTCGTCGACGCCGCGCAGGGGTACATCGATCACCTTGCGAAGGGCGGCAAGATGTTCGTCACCATCGCCGGCGCCATGAGCACCGCCGAGCTCGGCCTCTCCCTCGCCGAAATGATCCGCCAGGACAAGATCCACGGCATCTGCTGCACCGGCGCGAACCTCGAGGAAGACGTGTTCAACCTCGTCGCGCACAATTTCTATGAGCGCGTGCCGCACTACCGCGACCTCACGCCCGCCGACGAAGCCGGACTCCTCTCGCGCCACATGAACCGCGTCACCGACACCTGCATCCCCGAGATGGAGGCGATGCGCCGCATCGAGAACGAAGTGCTCGAGGAGTGGGTCCGCGCCGACAAGGCCGGCGAGCGCTTCTTCCCCCACCAGTTCATGTACAAGATCCTGCTCTCCGGCCAGCTCGAGAAGTCCTACCAGATCGACCCCAAAGACAGCTGGCTGCTCGCTGCCGCGCAGAAGAACCTGCCCATGTTCGTCCCCGGCTGGGAAGACGCAACCCTCGGCAATATGTACGCCGGCCACTGCATCTCCGGCGACGTCAAAAAGGTCCACACCGTCCGCACCGGCATCGAGTACATGATGGAGCTCGCCGAGTGGTACACCGATCTCACTTCGAAATCCTCCCTCGGCTTCTTCCAGATCGGCGGCGGCATCGCAGGCGACTTCCCCATCTGCGTCGTCCCCATGCTTCACCAGGACCTCCAGCGCGACAACGTCCCCCTCTGGGGATACTTCTGCCAGATCTCCGACTCCACCACCAGCTACGGCTCCTACTCCGGCGCGGTGCCCAACGAGAAGATCACCTGGGGCAAGCTCGGCGAAAAAACCCCCAAGTACATCATCGAATCAGACGCCTCGATCGTCGCCCCGCTTGTCTTTGCCTACGTGCTGGGATGGTAGGTCAGGGATGCGGGGTTATGCAGCGTCTGACGAATCGCCGAGTCACTCGATTTGAAGGGCCACGGCTTCACCGCCTGCTGAAAAATCCCGATTGATTGTCAAAACGCGTCAGGGCGGCACTTCAGTGCCGCCACGAGGCCCGCAAATAAAGGACTTGGGCTTTAGCCCCTGAGGTCTTCCGTCAGTTTTCTGAGCTCAATTGGCGTTTTTCACCAAGCTGTTCAGCCGTGCCGTCACAGGACCAAAATTTGGGTGGAAAGACCCTGAAGCGCCATCCCGGCTCCGTTCTTTCCTCCATTTCAACACCACATATGTAGTAGCTTTCTACCACAAAGAGAAAGCGAAGGCGGCTTTCTTACCACATAATGGGAGAAATGGGGAACTCCAAATTGCGAACTATGAACTACGAACTGTGAAACTGGACTCAACGAACCACGAACTGTAAACTGGACTCACCAAAGCTGGATCCTGTATGTGAACCTCCAGATCAAGGCCGCAAGTTAGGGAGCCCGCGTGTCAAGCCCCCGATGAGCCGAAAAGCACCGGGAATGAGGCAAAAACAGCAGAAATACCCCCCCTCCCCCCCTAAAATATTTTTTCATGGGAAGTCCCGGATATCGTCAACACTCGGGTGTTGAAAATAAAAGGTTTACCTCAACAGCCGTCCCGGCTTCTCCCACAAATTGGAACATTCTGTTGGTCGAATCAGGCGCTAAGTGTCGCTAATCGATCTTCTGGAGCCAATCCGCGAACAATTCGGCCACTCTCGTCGGCTGCTCGTAGGCTGCGAAGTGTCCGGCGTCGGGGAGGACGTGCGAAATGCATCCGCCAGGAGCACCGCGAAAGGCTTCCATATCGGCTGGAGAGATCGCGATATCTTCGCCGCCCGCAATCGAAAGCACCGGAACCGAAATAGTCGCAACAGTTGCAACCGAATCCGGCCGCGAAGCTAATCCGGCCTGCACGGCGACAACGGCCTCAGTCGTAAGTGTCATGCGCGCACGCACTTCCGCGACCATCTCCGGATGCCGCGCGCGCGTCGCGGCTCCTAGCAGCGTGTTGGCATTTCCATCGAAGAATCCATTAACGCCTTCCGAGCGCACTTTGGCAATGTTATCGGGGCGCTTCTGCAAAGCTGCTTCGCCATCCGCCTGCGGCTTCGAGCAGACAAATGCAAGCCCGCGCATCCGCTGCGGCGCCTGCCGCCAGAGCTCGAGCAGCACGTATCCGCCGATCGAGCAGCCCGCAAACACGGCCTTTTCAATGTGCAGTTGATCCAGCAGCGCCAGGACATCGCCCGCAAGCTGCCGCATCGTGAGCACTTGCGCGTCAGCCACGCGGGCGAACAGGCCGACAGGCAGATTCCCGCCGCCCATCTCCGATTCGCCGTGTCCGCGGAAATCGGGTGCGATAGCGCGAAGCGGCGCCTTCAGCCGCGCAATCATTGGCCGCCAATAGTCGCGATCGAGCGGAGTGGGATGAAGAAACACGACCGGCTCGCCCGCACCATGCTCGGCGTAGGCCAGTTTTGCACCGCCGGATATGTACGCCGCGCTCATACGCCCGGAGGAGGAGTTCCAGGCATCGGGTAGGGCTCTTCAGGAATTCCGATCCAGCCGGCGAGATAGGCCACGCCGACGAGGCCGCCCGAGAAGATGAACCCGAGAATGGCGACGATGCGGATGACGCCCACATCCCAGCCGTTCGACCGCGCCAGTGCCAGGCACACGCCCGCGATCTGCCGGCCCTGGTGCGGTCGCACCAGCGGCCTGCCCGGAGTCGGCGGCGTAACGTTCACGGTGCTCCCGCAGTTCGAGCAGAAGCGCGCCGTGGCCGGCAATCCCGTTCCGCATTTGTGGCAAAAGACTGGCATGATTGAACCTCCGTGGTCCGCTCTCATTCCTATCATACGGAGTGCGAGCTGGAGCGGTTCCGTGGGCGCGGTTCGCCGTTCAGGCTCCGCTGTACGGCGACCGCAGATACTTCCGCGCCTCGCCGGCCCGAGTGGTGTTGGGCCCGGCATCGATGGCCATCTGGTAGTCGCGCTTGGCCTTGTCGCGCTCGCCGATCACGTCGTGGCACTGGCCGGCGTTAAGCATGCAACGCACCTTGAGCTCCGGAGAGACATTCAACATGTACGCGGCCCGCTCGTAGGCCTCGGCGGCCTCAGGATAGTGGCGCTGGCCGCGCAAAGCATCGCCGAGCCCAAAGTAAGCCAGCTCGAGCTTCGCCGACGCAAAGTATCCGGGCGTCTGCGCGTGCGAGAGGACTTCGCGATACGCATCCGCCGCGGCCATGCCCTCGCCCGCGTCCTTGCGGAGGTTCGCCTCTTCGAGCGCGAAGAGGTAGTCGTGCGGGTAATCGGCCTTCAGGCCGCGCACCACGTCGATCGCCTGTTTGTATTTGGCCTCGCGGCGCAGGAAAAGCGCGATGACGGTCCGCGCCTCGACGCTGGTGGATGGTCCCCGGTCGGCAGCGTCCAAAAGGAGCTTCATGCCGCCCGATTTCGACCCCGTGATTCCCGCGAACCCGATGACGAGCTTGAACGGGAAAGGCAGCGCACCGACAACATAGTCGTAAACCCCGACGACGAGCTTCGCGTCGACGTAATCCGGGTCAATCTTGAGCACCTGCTGCTCGTCATCCTTTGCCTTGGCGGCGAGGCGGAATCCGGCTCCATAGGCGCGCTCGACCATTGCGACGTATGTGCAGCGCAGGGCGCGCGACCACCCGCGGGCATACAGCGCGTCCACATCATTGGGGTTGCGGGCGAGGCGCGCGCCGGCCTCGCTCACGACTTCGTCGGAAATGCTCAAGATGCGGTCGCGGACGGCGGGGTCCTCCTGGGTGGCGTGTTTGCCGGTGAGGAAACCGTCGTTTGCGTAGAAGGTGGTGTCGAGAAGATCCTGCCGGTAGAGTTCCTGGAAAACCGAGGCGTCGAGCAGGAGGGCGGTGGCCTGCGGGTCGCCGGGGTGGGCGTCATGGAGCTTTTGCAGGCGGTCGAGTGCGCCGGGGAAGTCGAGTTCGTAGAAGTGCTGGAATGCCTCTTTCGCCAGCGGATCGAGATTGAGCGGATTGGTGTGGACGTCGCTCGCGCGTGCGTGAAAAAAGGCCATTGAACCGACGAGCAGAAGGCCCGCCGCGCGCATTGTCATTGAACCCAACGTGTCCCTCCGGATAGCGCCCTGCTGTCTCCTATTGTGACAGCGCCGGATTGAGACGCGTCGCTCGAAAAATGAATGTGGTGTGGCGGAGGAGGCCAAATTCGCCTACGATTAAGGTATGCAGGCAGCTTCGGCAGTCTCCGTAAGCACTTGCGCCCGGGACAGGCGCGAAATGGCGCGGCAGAGGCTGATTGTAGCCCTCGATGTGCCGGATGCAGCTTCGGCTTCCGTGCTGGTTGAACGCCTCGACGACACCTGCACCTGGTTCAAGGTGGGGTTGGAGCTGTTCGTCGCAGCCGGACCGGCGGTTCTGGAGCCTCTGCTTCGGCGGGACTACTCGGTCTTTCTTGACCTCAAGCTGCACGATATTCCAAACACCGTTGCCGGTGCAGTTCGATCCGCTGCGGGCCTGGGTGCACGGATGCTGACCGTGCACGCCTCCGGAGGACCGACGATGCTCGCGGCGGCGCGGGAGGCGATCGCTGGCGCGGCAAATCCTCCAGAGCTGCTGGCCGTCACAGTGCTCACGAGCATGGATTCCGCGCAGATGGCGGCGATTGGAGTGGCACGAACCCCGGCGCAGCAAGTGGGACTGATGACCCGGATGGCGCTGGACGCGGGGATTCGCGGGCTTGTTTGCTCGCCGCAGGAAGTTGGCGCGGTGCGCGCCCTCGCGGGGCCGGATGCGTTGCTGGTGATCCCGGGGATACGGCCGGCAGGAGCTGGAGCGGGCGACCAGAAGCGCATTGCGACGCCCGCCGAGGCGCTGCGAGCCGGGGCAAGCTACCTTGTCGTCGGACGGCCGATTACCCGGGCGGCAGACCCAGCGGAGGCGGCGGAAGCGATCCTCGGCGAGATGGCGGCCGCGCTGTAGAAATGCCCTGCACCATGAGTGACCTAAATCACAAACTTGCGTTTTGATCCGGCCTACACTTTATCCATTGCATTCACCATTGCATATCTTCCCCAGGGCCGGATTCAAAATGATGACTGACGCTTCCCCTGCCACCCCCACAATCACTGGCAAGTTCCAATCCGTTTGCGATCTCGTCGCCGACTTCAGCGCAGACCTCGGTCAAATGCACGGCTCCATGCCGGTGCACAACGACGCATCGCGCGTGATGTTCAGCTCGCTTTCGCGCATCACGGCATATGCCGACCAGGTGCAGCTCATCCTCACGCTCATGCGCGAAGACATCCGCGTAATCGACGAGCTTGTCTCCGACCCCATGACCGCTGCGTTGATGGGGCAGATGGAGCGCTCCTTTTACGGCCTGCTTCGGACTTCGCAGACCGCGGCGAGCAACGTGCACTAGAGATCACAAAGAGGGCGTGCTGAAGCGGTTGATCGAAGGCCGCGCCCTGATCGTTTCATCGCGCACGGGCACGGGACCGCATGCGGCAACGAACCGGAGGATCTCCGCCGGATGAACCGGCTTCGCCATGATCGTCGGAAGGCGACCCTGGGCAGCCGCGGCGTCGGCAAGCTGGCCGGTGGCCACATTGCCGGAGATGAGCAGCAACTTGCAGTCGGGATGGTGCGCTGTATAGTAACGCGCCAACTCGATGCCGTTCATTCCAGGCATGACGACATCGGAGATAAGCACCTGGGGCGCGAATTCGCTGCCGGCTATGACTGCGTGCTCTGCGCAGTAGCACACGAGCACCTGGTAGCCGAAGGTTTGGAGGATCATGGCAAGGCTGTCGGCGACGGCTATTTCGTCGTCGACCACCAGGACGCGAAGGGACACACTGTTGCAGGTCATGGGTTCAGCTGGTCTAGGGGAGTTTAATCGAGCTTATGAGTGCAGTGTAGCGTGTTCTCGATTGTTTGAAAAGGGGTCATCGAGGGCTGCAAATCAAAACGCCCGGCGCGCCGGGCGTTTTGATTTGGGCTGATTCAATGCCTAAAGCTTTTCGTAGAAGTCGCAGGCGGAGCAGGAGATATAGATGCCGCCGGGAACGCCGCGCTCGCGGTCCTTTACGCGCTTCACGATGCGCGTGGGCTTGGAGCACTTGGGGCAGTCGGTGGACTTGGTCGTGTCCATGACCTTCTTGCGGTCGCCTGTTTTTGCAATCTTTGCCATGCTGAGGAGGTTCTCCTTATCGGGGTTGTCTCTGCTCACGGGCGAGAGATATCGCCCGGCTTCAACGGCGCGGTCGTGATGCTCTTCCCGTTTCGCACAGGAGATCGGAGGGAGCTGACTCGCTCCCTCTATTTTAGCTCAAAGCCGGGTCGGCTACTGCTGGCTCGAAGGCGGGTTCTGCGCGGGCTGGCTGGGCGGAGTCTTGGAGTCGGGAGCCGGTGTCTTTGCGTCTGAGTTCGGCTTGGCGTCCGTAGTCTGCTGGTCCGGCTGTGGTGTCCGCGGCAAATTGGTCGCGTCGGGGTAGTCATCCGGCTTCTGTTTCGGGAACTCGACGGGCTTCATTTCGCCGACCCCTCGGGCATCGGCGGCGGTCGGCGCAGCCGACGGTGTTGGATCGCCGGGCTGGCGGAGCGATGGCGGAGGCGCGGGGGCCTGGGTGTCGGGATTGCGTTGATTGTCGCCCATGGCGATGGTGCGGGTGTGGTTGTCGGGCGCGAGCGGGGTGCCGTCGGTGCGCATCAGGCCCTCGACTTCGTCCTTGTCCCAGATCTGCGGGGGCTTGCCGACAGCTGCGATCTCGACCCGGATGACGCGGTTACCATTGATGCGCACGAACTGCACGGGATCGGGAGCCTCGCCGTAGATCCACTCTTCGAACGGCATCTGGCCTTCGACTTCGCGGATCTTCTGCTTGGGCGGTCCGAGCGCGAACGTAACCATGTCGGTGGTCATCCCGACCATCACGTGGTGGTTGAGGATGGCGTCTTTGAGCTTGGGCGGCAGGGTGTCGGTAAAGGCCTGGATCGGTGTCTTGACGTCAAAGGAGATGAGCGGGGCAAGCAGCGCCTTTACGTCCTTGTCGGTCATTTCGGGGATGCGGTCTTTGAAGGTCAGGGTGAGGCGCGCGCCCTGGGGGTCGTTGCTGGCATCGTCCGGGACGACCGGGTTCATGACAGATCCGGTGCCGATCTGGACGTGGCGGAGGAAGCGATGCTTCGCATCGGGTCCGCCGTTGAGCATGAAGATCATCTTGTTGTGGTCGAACTTGAGGTCGGTGATTACGAGGCGGTCGCCGGGCTTTGCGCACAGGCCTTCCGCCGTGACCATGTCGAGATAGGGTTCGCCGGCCGGCTCAAGCTTGCCGTTGGCCTGGAGGGTCAGGCCCTTGTGCCCGCGCGGGAACGGACGCATGGCGAACCCCTGCTCCGCCTGCAGAAGGCGCTCGAGCTCAAGCCTCGTCTTCGAGTCGAGGGGCGCATTGCTGAGTTCGACCTTGGTGGGGGCAATCTGCGCGAACCGGCGGTCAACGGCGGCGCCGTATTGGCCGGTGGGGTTGCCAGCCTTGTCGATGGTGATGGCCTGGCCCAGAGCGGGCGTGGCAGCGGGGAAAGCCGCCAGCGCGAAGATGCCCAAACCGCAAGTAAGAAGTCCGGTTCGCCAGCTGGCGCACGCGGGAGCCAATACAGCGCTATACATGGGGTCCTCCCATGGCTTCAAACAGCATGGCGCACACGGTGGCGCGAATCAAGTCTTTAGATCAAATTCGATTTGATCCGGCCACTCTCTCCTATCGGCAGGCCTGCCGGAGTCATTGATTGGGAGTCATCCGGGAAGGGTTTCGTTGCCTGAATTCGGCCGAGCCGGCGAAGGAATCTCATCGGCCGGAGTGCCAACTGTACGTTCGGGCAGGGGCGAGGCGCCATCGGGTATCGTCGCTGGCCCCGTCGGGAGCTGGATTGGGTCGTTTTGGGCGGAGGCGATCTGGACAAGCGGCGGGGGCGCGGGCGGGGCTGCGCCCATCGCGGCTTCGTGCTGCCGGCGGGCGGCGGCGTCGAGGTCCACTGGGATGCCCGCCGGCTCGAACACCGGAGCGTTGTACCGGAAGTCGAGTTCGCGTGTGGCGCGGTATACGACGGGAAGTAGCGCGAGGATCACGCAGAGAGCGAACCAGCTCGAATCCAGGCCGAAACCCCCGCCTGTAAGCCAGAAGGAGCCCATGGGATCGCCCTGGACGACCGGCGAGCGGCTGCTGTCACCGCTTACCGCGAGGCCAAAGACAAGAGCCCGGCTCGCTTTCCAGCCGAAGTTGATTCCCCAGCTGACCCATAGCGCACGGGTGCGAAGGTACGCTGTGGCCAGCAAAAGACTCAACACAAAGGCGACCGCCACGCTGGCGTGGGTAGAGCCGGGAATCATGCCCTGGAGAAACGCATACAGCACCGCAAACGCCACGACGGCTGCGACCGGCCCGGTGGCGCGAGCGAAGCGCTGGAACATATAGCCGCGGAAGGCGATCTCCTCGCCGAGCGCCAGGAACGCAAAGTACAGTGCATAAACGGCCAGCCAGCCCCACGACCGCAACCCGAGCGAAAGCTGAATGGCGATGCCGCCGCCGAGGGCCATGGCCAGGACGCACACGACGGCCGCGCCCCATCCGATTGCCAGGCCGACACCGGCTTCGCGCGCCCAGCCGGGCCGCCTCGGCAGGCCCTGGCGGCTCACCTGGTTGGGCAGCCGGTTTGCCGCGTAGCCAAGCCCCGCGAAGCCAACGATGAGCAGGAACACGAGCATGGCCTGTTCCACAAGGCCAGACCACTGCTCGCCTACGAGACCCGGCGCGCCCCTGCGGGCAATGCCGCGGACCACAAAGTAGTAGAACAGCGCCACGAGGAAGTGGCCGTAGGCGCGCAGTCGACTCTCGGTAGCCGGTGGGGCAGTCACGCGATGCCCCTTTGCGGCACACGAGAGGCGCGCGCACTCGGGCTCATGTGTAGAGCCACACCTCGTTGAGTCACCCCGGCGAACCCCATGAACTTCGGATGCTTCAACGGCTACCCTTCCGTGTAGAACTGCGCAATGTTGCGGAACTTTGCCTGCCTCGCGGCCACCATCTCGTCCACGGGCATGGCCTTGAGCTCGTCGAGGTGCCGGCGGAGAGCCGCACCGAGCAGTGAGGCGGCGCCTTCGGGGTCGGCATGAGCGCCTTCCGGGGGTTCGGGGACGATCTCGTCGACGCAGCCCAACTCCAGAACCTGCGGCGCCGAGATCCGCAGCGCTTCGGCCGCCTGCTGCTTCTGGTTGGCGTCGCGCCACATGATGGCCGCCGCGCCCTCCGGGGGAATCACGGAGTAGACCGCATTCTCGAGAATGAGCACGCGGCTTGCGACCGCCAGTCCCAGCGCGCCGCCCGAACCGCCTTCGCCGGTAATTACTGAGATCGACGGCACGCGCAGGCGCGCCATCTCACGCAGGTTGCGCGCAATCGCCTCGGCTTGCCCGCGCTCTTCTGCGCCGAGTCCGGGATACGCCGCGGTGACGTCGATGATTGCAATCACGGGACGCGCAAACTTCTCGGCGATCTTCATGCAGCGAAGCGCCTTGCGGTACCCCTCGGGGTTCGGCATGCCGAAGTTGCGCTTGATCTTCTCCTTGGTGGTTCCGCCCTTGCGGATGCCAATGACCATCACCTCGTCTGCCTGGTGATCGCCGTTGGGAAAGCGCGCCATGCCGCAGATCACGGCATGGTCGTCGCCAAAGGCGCGATCCCCGTGAATCTCGGAGAAATCCGTAAAGATCCGCTCGAAAAATTCCATGGGGTATGGCCGCTGGGGATGCCGCGCCTGTTCAACTCTCGCCCACGCCGCTGATATCGGCGGCGTTTGCGGTGCACTGCCAGTTTGCTGTTCGCTCATCGATACCCTGCGATCCGGTTGAAGCCGCCGGACCCTCGTACGATTCTACGGTCCGGGGCTGCCCGCGACAAATAAAGCAGTTCCGGAAATTGTGTAGGCTGTGTAGATCAAGGCTGCCCGCATGCCCACCGCCATTGAATTCCGCGATGTCTCCTTTACCACGCACGAGGGACGCATGATCCTCGACCGCGTCTCGCTTGCGATCGAGGAAGGCTCGGTTACTGCGATCCTCGGGCGCAGCGGTTCGGGCAAGACCACTCTTCTGCGCACTGTGAACCGGCTCGTCGCGCCCACTTCTGGCGAGGTCCTTGTTCACGGCCGCGCGGTCTCCGATGACGGGCTCATCCCTCTGCGGCGGGCAATGGGTTACGTCATCCAGGAGACCGGGCTGTTTCCGCATTTCACGGTCGAACGCAACGTGGCTCTCGTCCTCGAAGCCCAGAACCGGCCGCATAGTGCGCGGATTGTGCGCGCTCACGAACTGCTTGATACCGTTGGGCTGCCGGCGGGCGAGTTCGCGCGGCGGTATCCTCACCAGCTCTCTGGCGGGCAACGCCAGCGGGTCGGCCTTGCGCGGGCGTTGGCCGCGGACCCGCCGATCCTGCTGATGGATGAACCCTTCGGCGCGCTCGATCCTCTCACCCGCGCTGAGATGCAGGACATGCTGCGCAATCTGCTCGCGCGGCTTCGCAAAACCGTATTGCTCGTGACGCACGATCTCGACGAAGCGCTCTACCTTGCCGACGGGATCGCGCTGATCGGCCAGGGACAGCTTGTCGCACATCTTGCGCCCGACGAATTCGTGCGATCCAGGGAGCCGGACGTCGTTGCGTATCTGCGCGCCTTCCATCGAGGCGAGCGCGCGACGGAGGCGCAGCCATGAACTTCCTGAACCAATACGGCTCGGAAATTGCCACGCTTACCGTCGAGCACCTGTGGCTCACCGGCGCGGCGATGCTCTTCGCCTGCGCCATTGCCGTTCCGGCAGGCATCTGGCTTACACGCTCGCCTGCATGGGCGAAGCCTGTGATCGGCGTGGCCAATGTTCTTCAAACGATTCCGTCGCTCGCCATGTTCGGCTTCCTGCTGCCGCTGCCGTGGCTTGGCGAACGGGCCGCGCGCATCGCCATTCTTGCACTCACGGCATACGCGCTGCTGCCGATCCTGCGCAACACCTACGCAGGCATTCGCAGCATCGATCCGGCAGTGCTCGAAGTGGCACGCGCGCTCGGCCTGACCGGGACTCAAAGGCTCTTCAAGGTAGAGCTGCCCCTGGCGGCCTCTGTCATTCTTGCCGGCTTGCGCACGGCGACGGTGACGTGCGTCGGCATCGCGACGATTGCCGCAGCCGTTGGCGCTGGAGGGCTGGGCGAGCTCATCTTTCGCGGAGTGGCCAGCGTGGACAACAGGCTGGTACTGGCGGGTGCGGTGCCTGCGGCGCTGCTTGCGCTGATTGCCGATGGGTTGCTGGGATTGCTCGAGCGACGGTTCAAGGTGCCTGTATGAGGCTCCTGGCGATTGCGGCTTTTCTTGTGGCAGTCATCGGCTGCGCTCCTCCCGGGCCTGACCACCCCATCGTTGGCGCAAAAAACTTCACTGAACAGGTCATCCTCGGCGAGCTCCTCGCGCAGGAGGTCGAATCGCGCACGCATCTTCCCGTCGAGCGGCGCTTTTATCTGGCCGGCAGCTACATTGCTAACCAGGCGCTCATCTCGGGCCGCATCGACGCATACGTGGAGTACACAGGCACCGCGCTGACCGCGATCCTGAAGCAACCTCTCGACCGCGATCCGGAACGCGTATTCTCGACCGTCACACGCTTCTATCAGCAACGAGATGCGATCACCGTCGGCCCGCCGTTTGGCTTTGACAACACATTCGCGATGGTGATCCGGGGCGACGACGCGCAACGCCTCCATCTCTCCACGCTGAGCCAGGCTGCCGAATTCGCGCCCCGGTGGAGGCTCGGCGTCGGTTACGAGTTCGAGCAGCGGCCCGATGGCCTTCCCGGACTCTCCGCAGCTTATGGGCTGAAATTCAAGGACGCACCCAGAACGATGGACCTGGGGCTGCTGTATCGCGCGCTGTCCGCTCGACAGGTGGACATCATCGCGGCAAATTCGACCGACGGGCCTATAAAAGCCCTCGGGCTGACCGTGCTCGCCGACGACCGGCACTACTTCCCGCCCTACCAGGCCGTGCCCCTAGTACGCGATGAAGCCCTCAGGCGCTGGCCGCAGATCCGCGAGGCTCTCGATGCGCTGGCGGGAAAGGTCTCCGCCGACGACGTCCGCGCGATGAACTACGCCGTCGATTCCCAGCACCTGAACCCGGCCGATGTCGTTCACGCCTTTCGCGCGCGCAAGGGGCTGTGACCCCGGGGTTGATAAGCTACCGTGCATGGCGACAGCGCAGGAACACTACAGCAATCTGCTGGCGAAGCACTACACCTGGATGTTCGGCACTACGTTCGAAGAGAAAGCAGCCGAGCAGAGGGCGATCCTGACCGAATTGCTTGGGCCCCGCGCGGAAGCAGGTTCGACACTTGCAGTCGATCTCGGCTGTGGGCCCGGCTTTCAATCGATTGCACTCGCGCAGATGGGCTACTCTCCGGTGCTCGCGATCGATACCAGCAGATCGCTTCTCGATGAGTTGGAATCGCACCGGCACGCTCTCGGGGGCAACCTTCCGATTCAGACGCTGTGCGACGACGTGATGGACATCGGCGGGCTCGTTTCCCCTTCCACGGCACGCGTGATCGTGTCCATGGGCGACACGATTACACATCTCGCGAGCAGGGCGGCCATCGCGGCGTTGATTCAGTCCGTTGCGACCGCGCTCGTTCCGGGAGGCCGCTTCATCGTGACGTTTCGCGACCTGTCCGCTGAGCTTGCCGGTCTTGACCGCTTCATTCCTGTCTACGGTGACGACGACCGGGTGATGACGTGCTTCCTCGAATTTGACCGTCCCGATTCTGTTCTCGTGCACGACCTGGTCTATTGTCGGGACGGGGCGAAATGGAATCTTGCCAAGAGCAGCTATCGCAAGCTGCGGGTGGCGGAGGAATGGCTGGCATCGGCAATGACAAGCGCCGGCCTGGCTGTCGAATCGGGTCGCGCTGGGAGGCTTATTCGAATTACGGGAACGAAGCCCGGCTCATAACGCCCCCTTGCTCTTTAGCTTTCCCGTCAACCTCCCGTTGCCGTATGATTCCTGCGACATATCCCGTCATATACGGCTGAACGCCGGGTCGGGCAGTTGGAATTCCTGACGGAGTCGGGAATTCCCTTATATAGTTATTTCGAAAGGACATCGGTATGGGTGAGCCGGAACATTTCCGGGAAGATGTGTACGTGCGCGAGAATTATCACGCCGATCCCACGCCCATCGATTCAGTGGGCAGTCCGGGACCGCAACGGAGCTTTGATGCGAGGGAGCCGATGGGGCGGCTGACTGGCTCGCCATTGCCCATGGGCGGCAACTCTCCGGCGTCCCGCGAAGTTCCCGTGCACAAGCCGGCAATGCCTCCGGGCCGTGCGCTGTCGACTTCCGCTCCCGAAGATTCGGCGATGCAACGAGCGGTTGGAATGTTCAAGCAGGCCATGCCGTTTTTCCAGCGGCTGCTGCCGCTTCTGGATGGAAACATCGCCACGGCGGTGGCGAATTTTCTTGCGGCGCGCCCGCATTCCCCCGCGCCCGCTCCCAATGTGGACCTCGCGCCTGTGCGCAACCAGATTTCGGATTTGCAGGCGCAGCACAACGACCTTCGCAGCACCGTGCAGGAACAGACCACGGGGCTGAAGCGCGTGGAAGACCAACTCGAAATGGTGCGCGAGGCTACGGACCGCAACACGCTCGAGCAGCAGGAGTTGATTGAAGATTTGAAGGCAATGGGCAACAAGGTGAACATGTTCGCGGTTCTGCTCTCCACTCTGCTGGTTTTGTCCGTTGTACTGAATGTTGTCCTTTATCTGCATATCAAGCGGGTACTCCCATAGATTTTTGTGGGACACGAAGAAGCACAGGGCCCGGATAATAGATACAAGCCTCAAGGGCATTTGCGGGGGATCAGGCGCGCCGGGGGGAGCGGCTGACGTGCGGCGGAAGTTGCGTGCCATGCAGGGCTGCCGGGCTGTGAAAACGAGGCACGGCGTTTATGCAGGAAGTTCGGATTCCTGAAACGCCGCGTGACGGGCAGGATTCGTTGCGAAAGGCTGCTGCAACCGCCTGGGTGCCTCAAGGGAGAACGAATGGGGGATCAGGCCGCCGAGCAGGCGAGGGTAATCCGCCAGGCCACTGCATCGAGAGGAAGCGGCCCGCTCCTCTCCAGGAGAATTGCTGCCCCGTTTCTGCTACTGGCCCTCCTTGTAATAGCCCTCGGCGTACGTTTGATCGGCGGCCGATTCGCTGGCCTGGCTGCCGATTCTTTCGAGATTGCCGCCGCTGCCGCGCTTTCGGTGTGGCTGTTTCTTGCGGTGCACCGCCGCAGCGCAAGCCCGGCCGATCCGCACAGGAACATCTTCGACTCCGCCGGTCCAATGGTCATCGCGATCGGGCTCGATGGGGCAATCACGCACATGAATCCCGCCGCGGAGCGCGTGCTTGGCTACTTCGCGGATGAACTCGTAGGCAAGCCGCGCACCGCCGACATTCTGGGCCCTGAAGAAGGGCCGCGGCTCATCGGCGAGTTGCAAAGGATAATCGGCGTTGAGCCCAATCCCGACCTTACGGGAATCGAGCGTCTGACCGCCCTGATGGACACTGTGCGCAGGATGCCGCCCAGCCAAGTTCCCAGCTTCGAGGGTCACTTCCGCCGCAAGGATGGAAGCCTGCTTCCCGTCGCGCTCCACCTCTCCGCGCTGCGCGACGACCAGGGCGCGATGAAGGGCCTCGTCGTTGTGGCGCTCGACGTCTCGGCAACGCTGCGGCAGGAGCAGGCCGCCCGGGAATCCCAGGAGCGCTACCGCGACCTCTTCGAGCACTCCACGGAAATGATCGCCACGCTCAGCACGGGCGGGCAGTTCCTCTACGCCAATCCGGCGTGGAAGCGGACCTTCGGCATGAGCCACCAGGCGTTGATGTCGCTCATTTCATTCGAAGAGCTCTTCGGCGTGGAGTGCCGTGCGGAGGTTGCGGCGTTGTTCCGCCGGGCGCTCGGCGGAGATATGATCGAGCGCGCTCCGCTGCGGAACCATACGGCCGACGGGCGCCTGATGGAGTTCGAACTCAGCCTGAGCCAGCGCCATAAGGCGGGCAACCCGCTCGCCGTCCGCTGCCTGATCCGCGACGTCACCCAGCAGCGGCAGCGCGAGCATCGCCTGGCATTGCAGCTCGTCGTGAGCCAGATCGTTGGCGAGAACAGCTCTCCTGACATCGCTTCGATGCGCATTCTCGAAGCAGTCTGCCTCTCGCAGGGGTGGGACGTCGCCATCAAGTGGGAAGTCAACGCCGAAGAGAACAAGCTCGAGTTCTCTACCGCGTGGGGAGCGCCGGGGCGTCATACGGACGCTCTGCTGCAGCAGAGCATGGCGCGCAAGCTGGCCGCGGGCGAGGGGCTTCCCGGTCGGGTGTGGCGCGAGGGCCGCCCGGTCTGGATTCAGGACCTGGCGAGCGCCGGCTCTGGGCCGCGGGTCAAGGCGGCGCTCAAGCACGACATGACATCCGGCTGGGCAGTGCCGGTGCGCGTCGGCAACAAGGTGCTCGCCGTGCTCGAGTTCTACAGCCATCTGCGCCTGCGCGAGGACGGCGAAGCTCTCGCCGCGATGGAAACGGTTGCGGCGTCGCTCGGGCAAATGCTCGCCCGAACCCGCGAAAAAGGCCGCGCCGAGGAACTTTACCGCCAGCAGCAGATCCTTCTCGACGCCGTCGCCGACGGTATCTTCGGCATCGACCGTCACGGCATGGTGAGCTTTGCCAATCCGGCGGCCGGCCGCCTGCTCAGCACCGCTGCTTCGCGGCTGGTGGGCAAGCCCGTCCACGAATTGCTGCACGGCTCGGCCGCGGATGGGGAGAAGTGCTCTGAAGATTGCCCGCTGCGCCGCGGAGTCACCCGCCAGGCGGCCTGGGGTGGCGAAGATACGCTCTACCGCTTCGATGGACTTCCCTTCCCCGCTGAGTATTTCTTCACGCCTATCCTGGATCAGGGCCGTTTCTCGGGCTCCGTTCTGAGTTTCCGCGACATCAGCCAGCGTTACGCCCTCGACCGCCTCAAGGACGAGTTCATCTCCACTGTGAGCCACGAGCTGCGCACGCCGCTCACCTCGATCCGCGGCGCGCTCGGCCTTCTTTCGTCCGGAATTCTCGGCAACATCAATGAGAAGGCCGCCAACCTGCTCCGCATCGCCGTCACCAACTCGGACCGGCTCGTACGCCTCATCAACGACATCCTCGATCTCGAGCGCATTCAGAGCGGCAAAGAGCCAATCACGTTTCGCGGGATGCAGCTCTCCGAGGTGATCCGCCAGGCCATCGACGGAATGCAGCCAGTGGCCGACGCCGCGGGAGTTCAGTTGATCCACGACACCACGCAGGCCGAAATTTCGGGCGATCCCGATCGCCTGCTCCAGGTGCTCACCAACCTGCTCTCCAATGCCGTCAAGTTCTCCCCGCCTAATACCACGGTTTCCGTGATGATGCGCCCCGGTGCGGCAGGGGTCACGCTCTCCGTGATCGACCAGGGCCGCGGCATTCCAGCCGACAAGCTGGAAGCTATCTTCGGCCGGTTCCAGCAGGTGGATGCCTCCGACTCGCGTCAGAAAGGCGGCAGCGGCCTCGGCCTCGCGATCTGCCGCACCATCGTGCTTCAGCACGCCGGTCGCATCTGGGCGGAGCGCAACCCGGTTCGGGGCTCGACCTTCCGCGTCTTTCTTCCCTACAAGCCGGAGCCCGTCAATGCGACCGCTATCCACGGAGTGGACGGACGGGGGACGGTGTTGCTGGCTGATGCCAACCGCGTTACGCGCTCCCTGATTGTCGAACAGCTTTCCCGCCACGGCTATCGCGTAATCGAAACCGCCACCATAGACCAGACTGTGGCTGCGGCGCGGGAAGGAATCGAAGCGATCCTGCTCGATATTTCCCTGGACGGCATGAACGGCTGGGAGGTCCTGCCCCTGCTCCGCCGGGACGATCCCAAGCGCCGCACGCCAATCGTGCTGCTGAGCATGGCCAACCATAACCTCGCCGACCTCCGATCCGAGGCCGAAGGCCTGATCACCAGGCCGGTTCAGGAGGAGGCGCTTTTCGGCGAACTGGCCCGTGTACTCTGCGGACCCGGCGAAAAGGCCCGCGTCCTTGCCATTGAGGACGACCGGGACCTGGCCGAGGTGATCACCCATGTCTTCGCAAGCGAGAGCGTCGAGGTCCAGGCCGCGCACTCTCGTCAGGCCGCCCTTGACGCGTGCTTCAGTTTCCAGCCGCACCTCATCGTGCTTGACATCGGCCTGCCGGACGGCGACGGCTTCAACGTGGTTGACTGGCTTCGGCAACACGACCACTTCGCCAGCCTTCCGCTCGTGATCTATTCGGGGCGTGATCTGGCAGCCGAGGAACGGCGCCAACTCACCCTCGGACCCACCCATTTCCTGGCAAAGGCTAACGTCCAGCCCCAGCAACTTGAAGCTCTGGTCTTGACGTTGCTGCGCAATTCGCGTCGAATGGAAGAAGCTCCCCCAACTGTGTCGGCCGACCGGAGTTCATAGCGGTCAGCCCAGGGCCTCTTTCCAGGTTGATCTGCGCTTCTCGTAACGCAGTACGTCAGCTGATCGGGCGGGCACCGGGCGGACCCCGGCAACCGGAGCGGAAGGATCGAAATGTCTCGCCGCATCCTGATCATCGACGACGAAGACGATATTCGCGAAGTCGCAGCGCTCAGTCTCGAGACCGTCGCCGGCTGGGATGTTGCGGTTGCCAGTTCCGGCGCGCAGGGCATTGTACGCGCCGCCGAATACAACCCCGACGCGATCCTCCTCGACGTGATGATGCCCGGTATGGATGGCCCCACCACATTCCGAGAGCTGCGCAGGAACCCGCTCACGGCGCGGATCCCGGTGCTGCTGCTCACCGCCAAGGTCCAGAGCAACGACCAGCGCCGATTCGCCGACCTCGGCGTGGAGGCTGTCCTCTTCAAGCCCTTCGACCCCCTCACTCTGCCCACGCAGATCGCGGGCATCCTGGGCTGGAATTAGAGGCTCGCGGCCATGTTCCCTGGCGACACTCCGGGCGCCGAAAGTCCAGATCTCTCTGCCGCGCTCGAGCAGCTCTGGCGAAAATTCCTGCCGCAGCTCGAGGAGCGCATCGCCGTGCTCGAACGCGCCGTTGAGGCGCTCTCAGCCGGCCGGCTCTCCGGAACGCTCCAGGCCGACGCGCACACCGCCGCTCACAAGCTCTCCGGCTCTCTCGGCACCTTCGGCCTCGCCTCCGGGACCGCGCTTGCACGTGAGGCGGAGCTCCTCTGCTCCGAGGATTGGGAAATCGCACGCGATGCCGGCGCTCGGCTCGCCGAGATTGCGGCGCAACTGCGAGCGATTCTCGCCAACCGCGGGTGAACAACACCGGCACAGCAGAGAAGCCTCCGCGCCCCTCCTCCTTCGACCATTAAACTCAAGAGAGTGACGGATTCCGGCCTCAGCTCGAGCCAGCTCACCCTCTCATTCGAGGCGCAGGTGTCCGCCCGCCGCATCTGGCCCGTACGCGAACTGGTGAGCCAGGTGCGCGAACTCGTCGAAGAGAGCTTCGGCGACGTGTGGGTCGAAGGCGAAATCTCCAACCTCCGCCCCGCGCCATCCGGTCACATGTACTTCACGCTCAAGGACGCCGACGCGCAGTTGCCAGTAGTCCTTTTCCGCCGCCAGGCCATGCTTCTGCGGTTTCGGCCGGAAGACGGCCTGCACGTGCTTGCGCGCGGCCGCGTGAGCGTCTACGACCAGCGCGGCCAGATGCAGCTTGTCGCCGAAACAATGGAACCCGTCGGCGCGGGCTCGCTGCAGCTCGCATTCGAGCAGCTCAGGGAGCATCTCAAAGCCGAGGGCCTCTTCGACGCCGCGCGCAAGCGCCCGTTGCCTGCGTTCCCGCGCGCCGTGGGAATCGTCACCTCGCCCACTGGCGCTGTGATTCGAGACTTTCTGAACATTGTGACCCGGCGCCATGCGGGCCTGAATGTGCTGCTGTGCGCGGCCTCGGTGCAGGGCGATCCCGCTGCCGCCGAGATCGAGTCGGCCCTGCGCTGCCTCAACGCCTCCGGCATGGTGGACGTCATAGTCGTCGCCCGGGGAGGGGGGTCGCTCGAAGACCTGGCCGCCTTCAACAGCGAGCGGGTCGCGCGCGCCATCGCGGCATCCGAAGCGCCGGTCGTCTCCGCCATAGGACACGAAACCGACTTCACCATTGCCGACTTCGTCGCGGACCTTCGTGCGCCCACGCCATCGGCCGCCGCCGAACTCATCACCGAGGCGCAGCATCGCGTAGCCGAGCACCTCACGCGCCTTGACGCGCGCCTCGACCGCGCCGGTCATTTCCAACTGCTGCAATGCAGGCAGCGGTTCACGCGCGTCCCGCTCGCGCGGGCCGAAGGGCGGGTCGCCGCAGTCCTTCATCGACTGGAGCAGCGCTGGGACGATGCGATTCTGCACCTGGAGTCCTGCGTCGCCGGCCGCGTGCGTGATTTGCACCGCCAGTTGAGCGATCTCGGAGCCGCCGTCCTGCGCCATGACCCTCGCCAGCGCCTCTCTCAGGCCCGCCAGCAGATCGCCGACAGGGCTGCGCGCCTGTATCGCGGCGTCGAGCGCAGGCTCAGCGCCGAGCGCGCCCGCCTCACCGCGCTGGATGCGCGGCTTCGCTCTCTCTCGCCGCTCGCGGTGCTCGACCGCGGCTACGCGCTTGTGCTCGACGAACACGGCGCGCTGATCCGTTCCGCGAAAAAAGTAAAATCCGGCGACTCCATCACCACGCGCCTAAGCGACGGCGCCTTTACAAGCCGCGTCGAAAACGCCGCGCCCGAAAAGCGTTCAAGGAAGAAATAGGAATCATGCCAACAACAACTCAAAGAAAACTCTTCGGCACCGACGGAATCCGTGCCATTGCTGGCGAAGCGCCCCTTGACCCCACCACGATTTTTGCAACCGGCCTTGCTCTCGGCCACTCCATCCCGAAGATCGCCGCGGAGCGCCGCGTCATCCTCGGCCGCGACACGCGCGAGTCCAGCCCGTGGATCGCCGCCGTCCTCGCCGCAGGCGCGCGCGAAGCCGGCGTGAGCGTCGTGTCTGCTGGTGTGCTGCCGACTCCGGCGGTGGCGTTCCTCGCGCGCACGCACGGCTATGCGGCCGGCGTCGTCATCTCAGCGTCGCACAATCCGTGGCGCGACAACGGAATCAAGCTCTTCGGCGGCGACGGCTACAAGCTGCCCGATGCCGTCGAGCTTGCCATGGAAGACGAGATACTGCGGCACGCCACGCTCGCCACCGCACCTGACCCCGCAACACTACCCGAGATCGCTTCGAACGAATCGCTGCACCTGGACTACATCGCGTTCCTGCTTGAGTGCGTCCCCGGGCTGAGACTCGATGGATTGAATCTCGTCATCGACTGCGCCAACGGAGCCGCGGCTGCGATTGCCCCTGAGCTCTTCCGCCGCCTTGGCGGGCAGGTTACTCTGCTCAACACCACGCCCGACGGCCGCAATATCAATGACGGATGCGGAGCGCTCCATCCTGAGTTTGTCGCCGCCGAAGTCGCAAAACGTAATGCCGACCTTGGCATCACGTTCGACGGCGACGCCGACCGGTGCATGCTCGCCGGGCCGTGCGGCAACGTCATCAACGGCGACGCCATCCTGCTGATGGCGGGACGCGACCTGAAGGAGCGCGGCCTGCTTACCGGCGATGTCGTTGTCGCCACGACCATGTCGAACATGGGTCTCGAGGCCGCGCTCAAGCGGTCAACGATCAAAATGCTGCGCGCGCCCGTCGGCGACCGCTACGTGCTCGAGATGATGCAGCAGCACAACGCCGCGCTCGGCGGCGAGCAGTCCGGTCACATCCTCTTTCCGCATCTCGCGACTACCGGCGACGGCATCCTCACGGCGCTCGTCGTGCTCGACCTGATCGCCCGCACGGGCAAAGGCGTTGACAGCTTGACCTCAGACCTCAAGGTCTTTCCGCAGGTGATCGTGAACGTGCGAGTGCGCGAAAAGAAACCGCTCGAGCTGATCCCGTCGGTGGCCGCGCGCATCAAGGCCGCCGAAGACGACCTCAGGGACACCGGGCGCGTCGTAATTCGATACTCGGGCACAGAAGCGCTGGCACGCGTCATGATTGAAGCTGAAGACGAAGCTTCCATGCACCGCCATGCCGATGCGATTGCCGGCGCGATCCGTTCGGAGCTTGGCGCGTGAAGCTAAGCCACGCAGAATTGCGAGCGTCAATTCGTCCGATTCGCCGCCTCGTCTGCAAACGCGCTCACCGGCACCGTCACTGACCCGATTCGGCCTGAGTTCACATCGACGACAATCACGCGCAGCGACGCCACGCCGGCGCCCGGGTTGACGCGCTCGTCAAACGTAAGCCCATCGCTGACCGCGCGCTGGTACGTGCCGGGCATGAGGCGGAGCCCAACAGTCTGCCCTGTCACATGGGCCTGTTGCGCGTTGTCATCGCGCTGGATAAGAAAGATGTCGAGCTTGCCCGACCAGAATTCGGGCGTCTTTCCGTCCGCCTCAGTCGCCTGGCGTGATAGATCGATGTCATTTCCCGCAATGGTCACCCGCAGAGCGCGCCCGGCCGAATCGGTCACAGGGCGCGCACTCACGGCGATCTCGCTGACCTCGCCTGGTTCAGACACGGCGCGCGCGAACCGTTCCTTGAGCGTCGCAGGTTCCCGTTCGTACTGGTATCCGCTGCGATAGCGGACAGTCGCGCCGGGGTGGTTCAGCAGCCTGACCGTGAGCCGGTGATACGCGCCGTCCGCGGGACCCGGGGGCGAGAACCCGAGCAGATACGTCGACTGCGCTTCGGCGATCACGACATCAAGTTCCCCCTCGATGTTGCTGGATCTGCGAAACGCGCGTCCACCCGTCGCGTCGGCCACTGCGCGAAACACGCCCTCAATGGGTCGCATGTCCTGCTGCATCTGGGCAAAAAGCCGGCCATGAGTGTAGATATTTTGATCCTGCGCGTGAGGATTGTTGGGGTCTGCATCGTCCGACCCGTCAGCCGCTTCGGGACCGAGTTGCGCCGCAAGCATCGCGGTAAGAACCGGCGGACCGTCGCCGGGATCCGGATACGTGGGCGTGAGCTGCACATTGCGGTCGTGCAGATCGGCAGTAACGACGCTGGCCTCCAGCCGCGATGCATCGAGCGGATACAGGCTGACCCGCGCGTTGTTCATCGCCTCCTGGGTGCGCAGCGCGGCCGGCGCAATGAACCGCGAATGCTTCTCGATCGAGATCGACATGCGATTCCAGTCGGCAAGCGCGTTGTCGCTCGTGATCCACACCAGGCTCTTGTGGCCGGGAATCGAGGCGAGATGATTGGCGACATTCACCAGCGTGTCGAGCGAGCCCGGGCCCGACATGTTCCCGAGTTCACGCAACTTGGGATCCACAGCCTGTTGTTGTATCGCCGGCTCGAGCGTGAAGTTGCCGTTGACGTTGAGCATGTCCTCGAGGTTGTGGACCGTTTCGATGTGCTGCCGGTTGCGGTCCTCCTGATCGCGGGCGTTCACCAGGTCCTGTGCCGACGGCATCCACTTCGAAAGGCGTGCCATGATGGCGGCGTGATCGGTGGTGGGTTCCTCGAGAACCTGGTAGCCGTGATATCGCATTGCGTACAGCGCGACCGGCTCGTTTGCAGGAAGCTGCAGAAGGAAATGAATCGCCTGCCGGCGCGCATCGACAAAGTCGTTGTAGATCATGTTGCCCGGATCGAACAAAACCACGAGTGTGTTCCCGGTCTGGCTGATCGCAGATGCCGCGGCAGGCGCGCGCCGGCTGTCGCCCTGCTTCGCAGAACCCTGCACAACGTGATTCGAGAAAACGAGCGGCCCCCCGGCCTTGTCCGGATTCTCCGCCACGGCCGGCTGCGCTGAATCCTGAGCCACGGCCTCGCTGAACGAGTGGATGTCCTGCTTGACTCCGTTGTCGTAGACTTCAAAGTCATCTTGCTTCAGATCGGGTAGGGGATGGCCCCTTTTATCGAGGGCCACCACGTTCACATCGACGAGCCGGGCGCTGATGCGCAGTCTGAAATCGGAGTCGGGAGCCCCCGGCGGCTGAACCAGCGTGCCGTCTGGGCGCTCTGCCGCTCCGGGGAGAGCGGCTGTTCTTGTTGCGGTAATCTCAGGCTCTTCGTTTTCACTCGCCGGGGACACCGCGGCTGAAGCTACCTCCGGCCTGACATTATTCGCGACGGACGCGGAAGCATCCAGGACACTCTCTGCTGCCGGCTCCCCGGGCCGGCTGGGCATGGGGAGTGTCACATCAGGAGCCGCGCCCGCCTTACGCTCTTCCTCGGCGGAAAGCACGTGAGTCTCGGCGCGGTACAAGTGATACTGCGAGAATTCCGCATCGTTGAGCAGCAATTGCGGCGGACCCACCGCAGGGAAGTCGGGGCCGCGTTGCCCGTGCTGCATGCGCACGGTGCGGGCGATTGACACAGACACACTGCGCGCCGGGCAGGTATATGGAACGCCGCCGATATCTACTCGCCCGTATTCCACCATGATTGCAGCGCGCAAAATGGGATCGGAGGGCTCAAGGTCCGCTTCGAGAACCAGCCGCTCGATCGTCCCCGTGTGCGCGTCCACCGCGATTTCACCGTGATAGCCGGTCATCGTATGAAAAGTGCCGGTGTCCATTCCGTAGGAACCGGTCCCGCAGCAGTAACGCACTTCGTAATGCGAGCTTTTGCGAGGCACCGAATAGCTGTAAACCGCGAGCAGCCGGTCCGATCCCTCTTCCCAGTGACTCCAGGCTAGCTTGTTCTGCGCGGCATCGAGCAGCACCAGCGAAAGAATCGGCCCGAAGACTCCCCACGTTCGAAGACCGTCATCGGGAATGCCCGCGCCGCTCGCCTTGATTAACTCCGGCTCTGCGACTTCTTTGCCGTCCTGGTATTGCACCAAGGCGTGCGAAATGCGCACCTCGCTAAGATCCGTGCCCTCTGATGCGAAAGCCACTCCCGGTCGGGATTCGAAGTGCGTAATTGTGCGCGTGGCGTAGAAGTGCGGGAGCTGCGGAATCGAGCGTGTAACATACGCCGCCGCGAGGCCCATGATCTTATGCTGATGTGCGAGGTCGGGAGAATCCGGCGACGGAATGTCCGCTTCGGGCGTTCTGAGAAATGCAGAGCGGTCGGCAAGCCTGGTGAGCGCGCGCTGCGATTTGGGACCGGCCAATACGCCGCGCCAATGCATCAGCCGGAAGGTCGAAAAGCGCTCGGTGAGCTCGAGTTCAGAGAGCTTCTGAGCGAGACTTCCATCCGAAGAGTTCTTCGATTGCGCGAGGACCCGCTCGAGCTGCTGTACTGAAACGGGTTGACCGGCCCAACAAAACGCGGCCGAGAAAAGCAGGAGGACGATCGGAAAACCTATAGTCCGGCGCATGGCGCCCCCTGTGCGGCAGCAGTTCAAATTGACTGCGGGCGGCCGGCAGGGCGCATCACGACACGAGCCCGGCGCCGACGCCACTTAGGGCGCAATGTAATCTTCGTTTGAGTGCGGGAGAATCCTGAGTTTATGCAGAACGTCGCTGCTAACAGTACTAGTCCAACTTGTCTAGTTCTTGCAGCAGGGCTGGATTCAACCACTTCGCGGAGCGTTCATCCACGAAGCACCGCCGGCGGCGGACTCAACGCTGACAGCTCCTCGTACACGCTGTCGGGTAACCGCAGACTCGCAGCCGCCACATTCTCTTCGAGGTGAGCTACCTTCGCGGTTCCCGGGATGGGCAGGATATTCGGCGCCCGGCGCAACAGCCATGCGAGCGCGATTTGCGAAGGACTTGCGCTCAACTGAGTCGCGGCACGCTCCAGCACTTCGTGCGCGAACCGCATCTGCCCGATCGGGGCCCAGGGCATGAACCCTATATTTTGCTCCACGCAGTACTCGATAACGGAGCCCCATTCGCGGTCGGCGAAGCTGTAGCGATTCTGCACGCTCACGATGGGCACGATTTTGAGCCCGCGCTCGATGTGGTCAAGAGCGACATTCGACAGCGCCACGTGCCGAATCTTGCCCTGTTCACGCAGCTTTGCCAAACACTCCACGGAGGCGGCAAACGACACGGCCGGATCGGGAACGTGAAGCTGGTAGACATCGATGCGCTCGACCCTTAGCCGCCTCAGGCTGCCTTCCACTGCCTGTTGCAGGTGTTGCGGGGTAGCATTGTGCGTCCATTGGCCCGGGCCCGGCCGCTCCCAGCCGCCCTTTGTCGCGATGACAAGGCCGGCAGGATAGGGATGCAGGGCTTCGGCGATGAGCTCTTCCGACACATTGGGGCCGTAGGAATCGGCGGTATCAATCAGGTTGACGCCCAGTTCGACAGCGCGCCTCAGTGTGGCCAGCGCGCCGGCCTTATCTTCAGGAGGTCCCCAGATGCCCTTGCCGGTGATGCGCATCGCGCCGTAGCCGAGCCGGTTGATGACGAGATCGCCGCCGAGGGCGAATGTCCCCGCCGCGGCGGCATGACTGGATTGGCCTGCTCCCATGAGTGCCTCCGTTATGCGCCGCCTCAGTGAGCGGCATATGATTACAGATCGCGCCAGTTTGGTCCGAAGCCAAGGTCAGCCACGAGAGGGACACTCAGCTTGACCACCCCTTCCATCTCCGCTCGCACCAGCTCATCGACCTGGTCCTTCTCCTCGTTTGGGACTTCAAACAGCAGCTCGTCGTGCACCTGGAGCACCATGCGCGTTTTCAGCCCCCGCTCCTCGAGCTTGCGATCGAGAGCGATCATCGCCAGCTTGATGAGATCGGCGGCCGTGCCCTGCAGAGGCGTGTTGACGGCCGTACGCTCGGCAAATCCTCGCTGGTTGGGGTTGCGGCTTTCGATGTCTGGAATTGGCCGCAACCGGCCGAACAGCGTGCGTACGCTGCCCGTGCGGCGTGTTTCCGCAAGCGTCCTTTCAATAAAGGCCTGCACGCCCTGGTACCGTGCAAAATAGCGGTCGATATACGCTTTCGCCTCGGCTTGAGGAATGTTGAGTTGCGCTGCAAGGCCGAACGGAGAGATTCCGTACACGATTCCAAAATTGACGGCCTTGGCGCGCGCGCGCGTTTCCTTATCCATTGAGGCGACGGGGACGCCGAAAACTTCGCTGGCGGTGAGGGTGTGAATGTCCTCGTTCGTTTGATAGGCCCGCACGAGCAGCGGATCCCCGGAAAAGTGCGCCAGCAGCCGCAGTTCGATCTGCGAGTAGTCGGCCGAAAGCAACTGCGTACCGGGCGCCGCAGTGAAAGCCGCGCGGATCTCGCGGCCAAGTTCGGTGCGGATGGGAATGTTTTGCAGATTTGGATTGATCGACGAGAGGCGGCCCGTGGCAGTGGCGGCAGCCTGAAATGTGGTGTGCACCCGCGAGTCCGCATCGGCCTGCACGGGGAGCTGGTCAATATAAGTCGACTTAAGCTTTGAAAGATGGCGGTACTCAAGAACGAGGCGCGGAACTTCGTGCTTCTCGGCGAGTTGCTCAAGCACATCCTGCGCTGTAGAAACAGTTTTGCCTTTACCGTATTTCACAGGCGTGCGCAGGCCCATGTGGGTAAACAGAACCACGCCGAGCTGCTTCGGCGAATTGATGTTGAAGCGCTGGCCGGCCAGCTCGAATATGCGTTCGCCAACGCGATTGATTTCGCCGGCGAAGCGCGTGGAGAGTTCGTTCAGCACGCGCTTGTCGATCCGCACGCCGGCTTGCTCCATGCGATAGAGGACGGGCGCGAGGGGAAGGTCGATATCGGTGTAGACGCTTGTAACCTGCGACTCTTCTGCGTAGGTGCGTAGCGCGGGAACAAGCGCGTGAACGATCGCAGCGGCGGCGGTCAAGGACGCCGGGGGTGCGTGGCCGTTACGCGCGGCTACGTCGGCGAGCGACTGCGTGGCGTGAGTCGGATTCAGCGCGTAGGACAATAGCATCGTGTCGTCGAACGGCCCGGAAAGCTTGATTCCCATTCCGTGAAGCGTGTGCAGCGCGGATTTGCAGTCGTGAGCCTGCTTGAGAACCGTGGGGTCTTCAAGCAGTGAGCGAATTTCAGCGTCGATGGCCAGCGACAATGCCACCCCGGGCTCGGCGCAGACGGCGATTACGGATTGCGTGCTCTTCTGTGCGGCCTCTGCGACGTCAAGCAACGAGAGCGTAGTTGGCTCTGCTGGCTCATCTTCGGGTTCGGCGGCGGACGGTGGCGCGGAATCGAGAGCAAAAGCAAAACCATCGCGGCGCGCGGCGGCGAAGAATTCGGCGCGCTGTTCGGCAGTCGGGGTTTCGATCAGCTCGAATCTCGCCGCAGTCTCCGCCGGCGCCATATCCTTGAGCATCGAGGTGAATTCGAGCTCTGTGAACAATTCGCGGCAGGCTTCAACGTCGGGCAGCTGCGTTTGCATTGCAGCCAAATCCAATTCAAGCGGCACGTTGCAGTCGATGGTGACGAGTTCCTTCGATAGAATCACGGCGTCGCGGTTCTGCTCGAGCGATTCGCGATACGTTTTGCGCTTCACCTCGGCGGCCCGGTCTAGGACGGCTTCGACGGTGCCGAATTCCTTGATGAGATCCACGCTTCCCTTGTCGCCGATGCCCGGCGCGCCGGGAATATTGTCGATGGTGTCGCCTCGAAGAGCCATTACGTCGATGACTTTGTCGGGCGGCACGCCAAGGACCTCGGTAACCTTCGCTGCGTCGAGTACCAGGTTGTCTTTCTGCGGGTTAAGCACCTTCACGCGGTCGTTAACGAGCTGCATCATGTCCTTGTCGCCGGAGACGATAAAGACTTCGTGCCCATGCTCGGAGGCGCGGCAGGAAAGAGTTCCGATCACATCGTCCGCTTCGAATCCTTCAGCCTCGAGAATCGGGATGCGAAACACTTCGAGCGAACGGCGGATGAAGGGGAGCTGCCGGCGCAAATCTTCCGGCATTGCTTCGCGCTTGGCTTTGTAGCCTTCGTAACCGACCTCTTCAAAGCACTTCGTCTTCGAGTTCCACTTGCGCAGCGTGCCGATGGCCAGGGCGCGGTCGTCGCGGAAGACCTTGCCGCTGACGTCGAAGACAGCCGCAAAATATTCAGGCGAAAAGTCCTGGCGCAGCTTCTTGATCATGTTCACGAATACGTAGGTGGCCGCTGTTGGCAGGCCGGAGCGCGTGGACATCGGCCTCGAACGCTGCATTGCGTGGTAGGCGCGAAAGATGAACGACATCGCATCGAGAAGAAAAACCGGCGGCTTCGATTGGTCAGGCACGGTCAAAGTCTATCAGGGGATTGATGTCGGATTTCAGCGTTCAGGCAATAAACATGCAGTCACCGTAGCTGAAGAAACGGTAGCGCTCGTCAACCGCATGGCGGTAGGCGCCGAGGACTTTGTCGCGGCCGGCGAATGCGCTGACCAGCATGAGCAGGCTGGATTGCGGGAGATGAAAGTTAGTAAGGAGCGCATCGACGACGTGGAACTGGAAGCCTGGAGAAATAAAGATTTCAGTCGAACCGGAACGAGGCGCGAGCAATGATTCGCCCGCCTGAAGAGCATCCGCAGTAGCGGACTCCAGCGTGCGAACCGTGGTGGTGCCAACCGCGACGATGCGGCGGCGTTCGCTGCGGGCGAGGTTGATGGCGGCGGCAGTCTCAGAACTGATGGTGTACCGCTCCCGGTGGAGGCGCACTTCGTCGACGCGTTCGACATGCAAGGGCGCGAAGGTTCCCAGGCCGACGTGCAGGGTGACGCGCGCGATTTCAATCCCCGCAGCAAGGAGCGACTCGAGCATTTGCGGGGTGAAGTGCAGGCCGGCGGTGGGCGCGGCAACCGATCCGCGATCTCGCGAGTAGACGGTCTGGTAGCGGTCGCGGTCTGCGGGATCGTCACCGCGATGAATGTAGGGCGGCAGAGGGATGTGGCCGATGCGGTCGAGGCTGGCGTGGAAATTGTCAACCGGCTCGAACTGAAGCAGACGATCGCCAAACTGGCCGCGATCGAGGACCTCCGCTTTGAGCTCTATGGTTCCATTGGGCGCGGGGAACTCGAGGATCTCGCCGATGGCCACCTTCCGGCCCGGGCGAACGAGCGCGTGCCACTGGTTGTCGGCGGCAGGCTCGGTGAGCATCACCTCTATGCGGCCCGTGGGCTTTTCCTTTTCGCGGCGCAGGGTGCGGCGAGCATAGAGACGCGCGGGGATGACGCGGCTGTCATTGAGCACGAGCAGGTCTCCGCGGCACAACAGCGAGGGGAGATCGCCGAACATTGCATCTCGTAATGCCCCGGTATTTCGGTCGACAACCAGCATGCGACTCGCTCCGCGATCCTGCGGAGGCTCCTGCGCGATGAGTTCTTCGGGCAGATCGTAGTTGAAGTCCGCCACGCGAAGATCGCGGTTGAGGTCGGTGGAATCGCTCATGAACTGATCGCTCAACGCTGCGCCTGCCCGAGATGCTCCAGTGCGCGATGGCGGGCGCGCTCGAGGTTGTCATTCAGTTCGATGCGTTTGGTTTCGAGTTGAGCTGTATCGATATCGTGCGGCGTGCGTGTCCATGCTGCCCAGCTGACCACGATGCGCGTAAACGGTTTGGGAACGAGAAACCGATCCCACGAGTTGACGACCCACGCGCGCTCGGGTTGGAGGTGAAATGCGCCGATGGGTGCGCCGGTGAGCTGCGCGAGCTTGATGGGGCCCATCTTCGTTTGATAGATCGGACCAAGAGGACCATCGGCTGTGAAGATCGCGGGCCGGTTGTCTTCAATCACGCGCTTGAGGCCGATCAGGCCTTCGCCACCGGCGCGCGAGCTCGACCCGCGCACTGCATTGAAGCCGAAGAGGCGGAGAATGCGCGTAATCAGCTCCCCATCGAAGCTTTGGCTGATGAGGATGACGGCATTCGTGCGGCGGAAGTAGAGCGTGCAAGGCAGCACGCACTGGTGCCAAAAGCAGTAGATCTCACCGCCAGCCCTCTGGCCGAAAAGGACTGGGATGACGCCTTCCTCCGCTATAACTTCGTAGCGCCAGGTGAAGCCGATCATCCAGAGAAGTGCCCAGACTATGCGCGGAGCAATGGCGAGAATCACGCGCTGAGCGAGGGTGAAACGGGCGTTCGAGGGCACGACTCGATTGTAGTAGGACAGTCGGTATTCTCAGCTGTCAGTAATCAATTACCCGGACGCAGAATTAGCTGTAGCGGAGCCAGCGCACGAGCTCGGGTAATGTCGCGCGCTTGCCGTACATGAGGATGCCGACACGGTAAAGACGCGAGGAGACCCAGAGCACGGCCCAGATGCTAAGCGCCAGAATCGCGATGGAAACCGCAAACTGCCAGGCCGGCGGCATCTGCGATCCCATGCGCAACATCATGATGATCGGCGCCGTGGCAGGGAACAGCGATGCTCCGATGGACCAGATGGAGTTGGGATCGTTGATCACGAGCCAGATAAGCGCAAAACTTAGCCAGATAGGCAGCGCGGCGAGCGGCGTGTACATCTGGAGTTCCTGCTCGGTTTCGCACGATGCAGCCAGGCCCGCAAACAGCGAAGCATACAGCAGGTATCCAAGCACGAAGTAAACCGCAAATAGAATGCCTTCAACCCACGAGAAATGGATGGCGAGTTGCCCGCTTAGCATTGCCGCGGCCAAGGTGGAGCCCGCGATGGCCGCTCCAGCTGCGAACCAAATTGCGAGCTGAGTAAGCCCCACAGCGCCCACGCCAATCAGCTTGCCTGCGAGCAGGTCGCTGGGCTTGGCGGCCGCCAGCATCACCTCGAAGATACGCGAGGTCTTCTCCTGGATGATCGAGCGAGCCACGTTCATGCCGTAGATCATCGTTGTCATCGAGAGCAGAAGGGCCATGATGTAGCCCTTCATGTAGGAGCCGAACCCGCTGCTCTTCACTTCCTTTCCCTTCTGGTCAACCTGAAGCGTATCGATTTTTATATCCTTGAGGAGCGAATCCACCTCGGCCTGGCTCATGCCGCGAGCAGTCATGCGCTCGATGGCAAGCGCGTGATTGAGCGCATCACTCAGACGGCCTGCAATGACGATGTCTCCCGATGACTGCGAGATGTATGTCGCGCTGGGAGCGCCATCGGCCCCAGTCTCGATCCACAACAGCCCGTCGGCCTGCTTGTTCTCGACCTTTGCGACAAGAGCCGTGCGCTCGGCGGGATTGGAGGGAGCAACGATGTCGACCGAGGTGTGCGCGCTCTTGTCTTTGAGCAACTGATCGCGAATGTCCTGAGCGAATTGCTGTGAAGGCGCGGCGATAATGACGTGCTTCCCGACGCCCGATCCTCGCCCTGAGAGATAGGCGATTCCGATGATGATGGCGAACAGAAGAGGCACGAGGATGGTGGAAACGCGGAAGGCGCGGCCACGGATCTGCTCGAGGTACTCGCGGCGGGCCACCAGAATAAGACTATGCATCGGCTTTGCCTCCCACCGTTTGGATGAAGATCTCTTCGAGCGACGGCTCGACCAGTTCGAAACGATAGATTGTGGCGACAGCGGCCGCTTCGTGAAGCAGCTTTTGGGCGTTGCCTTGCGGTTGCAGGCGGATCTCGGCGTGGCCGGAGAAGTTTTTTGCTTCTGAGATTTCCGGGCTCTTGAGGAATGAATCGTCGCCCTCGAATTCAACGATCACGCGGTTGCGTTCGTAACGCGACTTGATCTCTCGCATCTTGCCGGAAAGAACTGCCTCTCCTTTATTGATAAGACAGATTGTGTCGCAGAGCTTTTCGACCTGGTCCATGCGGTGCGTGGAAAAGATGATTGCCCTGCCCTGATCCTTGAGGTCGAGCAGCGTACGCTCCAGAAGAGTGGCGTTGACGGGGTCGAGACCGGAGAACGGCTCGTCCATAACGATCAGCGTGGGATCGTGTATCAGGGAGGCGATGAATTGTATCTTCTGCTGCATGCCCTTGGAGAGCTCTTCGGTCTTCTTGGGCAGCGAGTCGGCGATTTCAAGGCGCTGTGCCCAGTCCTGCGCGCGCTTGCGCGATTCATTGGGTGAAAGGCCATGAAGCTGGCCAAAGAAGACGAGCTGGTCGAGGACCTTCATCTTCTTGTACAACCCACGCTCTTCAGGCAGGTAGCCGACGCGCTCAAGGCTCTTGCGGTCGAACGGGCTGCCGAATAAGCTCACGCGTCCCGAGTCGGGCATGGTAATGCCCATCATCATGCGGATCGAACTTGTTTTTCCCGCGCCGTTGGGACCGAGAAGGCCGAACATCTGGCCGGGCTCGATCGAGAAACTGAGATTGCGGACTGCAACCTTGTTCTCGTAGGCTTTCGTTACTCCAGCGAGTTCAACGACTGGCATGAATTCTCCGAGAGTGGTCCACCACACTGAACGAAGCGGAGGAAGTAAATCTTTGGTGCAGTGTAGCAGAGGCTACGAGCGATGATTAGCTCGAGCAGATGGTACGCAGGCATCCGCGCAACGGTTCACAATTGAAATTAGCTGTGTATATCTTTCCATACCTGCGGAAGAATAACTATAGGGCCATGAAGAAGATGCGGCCGGAAGTAACTTCTTCCAGATGACGAATGATTAGTCATCGTCGTCATCCCGCGGCTTTGGCGCACGAATTTTGATCTGCACCGGAACGGGCTTGTCTCCCATCGCATCCTTCCAGAGAATAACGTTGAGCTTGCGCGCGTCGGCGCGGTCGGCGTGGCGGAAATCCATCTTCATGCTTTCATGTGCGCCCGGGGCAGTCTTTGGATTGGCGGTATAGATGAGGTTGTTGTCTCTATTCGAATAATCGGCCGAATAGGCGGGTTGGTCGCCGGGACCCGTGAACAGCGACGACACGATCGAGGCGAATGCATCGTTGTTGTTCATCGGCGGAATGCCGAGCAGCGTCTCCATGGTGCGGATGAAGCTGACGGTGGAATAGAAACGGCTATCGACGAAAGGCGCGCCCTGTGCGCCATGCGGAGAGTACTTGCTGACGACGAGTCCGATGCTGCGATGTGCATCGACGTGGTCGGCGCCGTTTTGGGCGTCGTCTTCGAGGATGAAGAAGGCCGTGTCATCCCAGAACGGGGAGTGCGAGATGGCATCGACAGCGCGGCCCACGGCAAGGTCGTTGTCGGCCACAGATGACTTGGGCGATGGGCCACCAGGGCGCGTTCCCGCTGTGTGGTCGTTGGGCAGGCGCAGCTGGATGAAGTTGGGCATGGTGTCCCGGCCATTCTGCTTTTCGGCGATCCATCCCTTCAGATGGCGAAGGAATATGTTCACGCGGATCTGGTCGGGCACAAGCAGTTCAAAGTCGGGCGATTCGGGAGCAAAGTGGCCGACAAGCTCCGGCTTTGTAGCAGTATTCGAGGCTATAAGCGGAATCGCCCACGCCCACTTATTCACGCCGCCGCCCCAGTCGTCCGGAATGGCTTCGCCGGGCGCAATGGCCTTACGCGCGCACGCCTGGCTGGGCATCAGCGGGCCCTCCTGCGGGTTGGTGGGCATGTGCGCGGCCGCTGCGTCAGTGCAGAAGATGGTGGAGATGAATTCACCGAAGTGGTAGTAGGTTTTGTCGTGCGCGGCGAGATCTCCCCACAGATATCCGCTGGCAGGCTCGTTCACGTCGGGGATCTTCTGGAGGAGCGGGTAGCCCTCTGCGACCGCGCCTTCGTAGTCGTAAGGGCGCTCGTTGCCGCGATAACTCTGTTGCCAGGTCTTTTCCAGGTAGTCGGTGCCGATGGCGGCGTTGGACCAGACATGTCCATCTCCGGAGACTTCGCCGGAGTCGAAAAAGTTGTCCAGCACTCCGAACTGGAGTGCGAGCTTATGCAGGTTCGGCGTGATGGCGACGCCATATATGGTGAGGCTTTGGTCGCCATTGCCAACCGGCTTGCCGCCGGCCGTGAGATCGCCGAAGATCTGATCGTACGTGCGGTTCTCCTTGATGATGTAGATGACGTGCTTGATGGGATTCCCGCCTCCGCGACGAGGACCAGTCCCGGCGGAACCCGGATTCGCGCCCGCGGCAAACGAAATAGTCTCGGCGGCAGCCTTCATGCGGTTCGACTGCAGAACTGAGTCGGTGAACTGCGCAAGGTTCTGCTCGATCGGGGCGGGGTCGAGCACCGCTAGGGAGCCGTACAGCAGCGTCGCGATATACGTGCTCGGCGAGGGGCGACGGTGGTTTGTGGTCCCGGGCGCTTCGCGTTGCGGCTTGTTGTTGGGGCCGGTTCCGTGGCCTTTTGCTGTGGCCACGTAGAGCTTGCCGCCGGTCCAGGCCATCGAGATCGGCATCCACTCAGTGGGAACAAATCCGATGGGCTCGGTCATTCCCTTCTTCGCTGAGGCTGCGGTCAACTTTGCCGTGTCGATCACCGCGACCGCGTCGGATGCGGCATTGGCAACGTAGAGGCGTTTGCCGTCCTGATCGAGAGCAAGGGCGACGGGCTCGGCGCCGAAATAACTCTGGTCTGGCAGCCGCGTGTCGAAGTAACCCATTACGCTGAAGGCGCCGGAGGCGATGTTCACCGCGGCAACAGCGTCGCGGTTCGCGAGAGCGACGTAAAGAATCTTTCCGTCGGGCGAGAACTCGAATGCGCAGGGGTGCGTGCCGGGCTTGACGGGGCTTGATGGCTTGAGAAGGTCGAGCTTGCGGCCAACTGTGAGAGAGTTCAGGTCGAGCTCAACAATTTTGGAAGCGTTCCAGAGCGCGACGTACGCGTGACGGCCGTCTTTGGCGACTGCCAGGGCGATCGGGTAGGTTCCGGGGACGGCATTGCTCTCCGAAAGATCGAATCGATGCTCGACCTTGCCAGATGCAGGATCGACCACCAGGACGTCATCCGAAAGATTGCCGGCGATCAGCAGCTTTTCCGGCGAGCCGAAAAGCGCAATGGCAGCGGGAAATGGAATGCCCTTATCGCCATCGCGTTGGCCGATGAGGCGCGTCAGGCGTCCGGGCGCAAGCTGCTGCAATGGCAATGGGAGAAATTTTTCAGGCGAGACTTTGCCGTCGCTGAATCCGTAGACGATGATGCCGTTACCGGTGTCGCCCTTGCGCGCACCCGTTGGGTCCGTGACCGAACCCATGCTGGCGTAGAGATGGCGGCCATCGGGGCTGAAGGCGAGGCCGGAAAACAGCGTCTGGTGTCCATCGCGCGCCTGGGTGCGGTCGTCGGGAAAATCGGCCAGCGTGCCCGATTGCGTGTCATAGACAGCCAGCGACTGCTCGTATTTCGACTCAAAGGTCCCGTAGCCGTCATTCACAGTAATCACATAGTGATGGTCGGGCGAAACCGCCATGGTCACCGGCAGGCTGTTCAGCCGCTGCGGGCTGCCTGGCACATCAGAGAGCTGCTTGCTGGTGGGCAAATCGACCGTTTGCGCGCACAGCACGCCTGAGCACACCAATAGCGCGCACAGACACACGGGACCGATCGGCTTCATCATCATGGCAACCACCCTAACAAACTACTCCTTATCGTGCGTTACAAAACCTTGACTCTTGTGACAGCGGGGTCGTCGACGGAGAAATACATCGGCGCGAAGGATGCCCGCCAGCCTGCAATAATTCACCTATGCGGAGCGTGTTTACTACGGAGAGGCTGTGGGACGGCCAGGCGTTTGTGCAGCAACCGGTAGTCGTGGTCGAAGACGGACGCATCGTCGAAATCTCGAGCCGCGCCACGCGAGAATCGCCCTCCGGTGCGGTAAGCCGGGATTTCGGCGACGCATTGCTGGCGCCCTCGTTTTTCGACGTCCACATTCACGGGGCAGCGGGTCACGACGTGATGGAAGGGTCCGCTGAGGCGCTCGGCGCGATCGGCGCTTTTCTTGCAGCGCACGGCACGGCGAACTATTTTCCCACCACGGTGACTGCGCCGGTCGACGCCACTCTGCGCTCTCTCGAAGCGCTGGGCAAGCACATTCGTCAGTCACCTCGCAATGGACAGGCGCGCCCCATCGGCATTCACCTTGAAGGTCCATTTCTTTCGCACTCGAAGCGCGGAGTGCACCCGCCCGAACTCCTGCTTGAGCCCGACATCGCGCTTTTCGATCGGATGTTCGAGGCAGCAGAGGGACAGATTCGCCTCGTCACACTGGCGCCCGAGTTGCCTGGAGCCGTGGAGTTTGCCGCCCATGCAACGGCGCGCGGTGTGCGCGTTTCCGTCGGCCACTCCGACGCCACTGCTGCCGACACGCGCGCCGCGATCGCAGCCGGTGCCGTGAGCGCGACTCACACCTACAACGCCATGCGCGCCCTGGACCATCGGGAACCAGGCATCCTGGGCGAGGTGCTGACGGCGGATGGGCTTTTCGCCGAGCTGATATGCGATGGGATTCACAATGCGCCCGAGATGGTGCGGCTGTGGTGGAAGGCCAAGGGACCGAAGCGGGCGCTGCTGATAACCGATTCCATGGCAGCCGCGGGCATGCCGGATGGGACATATCAGCTCGGGCATTTCTCCGTGAAGGTGGCGGACGGTCGCGCCACCGCCCGCGGCGTGCTGGCCGGCAGCGTGCTAACGCTCGATCGCGCCCTGGCCAACTTTGTCCGCTTCACCGGCGCAACAGTCGACCAGGGACTACGGCTGATGACAGCGAATCCAGCCGCCATGACCGGCTGCGAAGCTCAGGCCGGAGCCCTGCGTGTTGGCGGACCCGCGAACTTTGTGGCCGTCGATGCCTCGGGCGGGCTGGCAGGGTCGGTCGTCGGCGGACAAGTTGTGGCGTAACTGCGCCGCTCGGATTGCAGAATTCATCCCGGCACAATCCAATCAGCCGGTAATCTGCATCTACCTTGTAGAGGGAGTGGCCCGGCGAAACAACAGGTTCAATAGATGCGCCCCGTTCGCGCGCGTGCAGCGGGGATATCGAGAATCCCGGCGCTCCCGAAATACACTCAAGGACCCACATAAAATAATGGATTCGCCAGTTCCCTTCCCCATGCAACAAATTTCGCGCCGGCGCCTTCTGCAAACGCTGGCATGCGCGGGCGCCGGGTTTGCGCTCTACGGCGGAGAGGTCGAACGGCACTGGATCGACGTCGTCCATCGGGACGTTTACATCGAAGGATTGCCCGCGAGCTTCGACGGAATCACCATCGCACAGTTGAGCGATATACATCTCGACGAGTTCACGGAACCGTTCCTCTTGCGCGAAGCGATTGACCAGATCAACCGCATGCAGCCGGACATGGTTCTGCTCACCGGCGATTACGTGAGCTACCAGGTACTCCCGCACAAGGAGACGATGGCGGCTGCCTGGCACTGCGCATCGATGCTGGCCAAAATCCGATGCGCCCAGAAATTCGCCATCCTTGGGAATCACGATCTCTTCGCCGGCGCGAAGGAAGTCACTGAAGCCATCGCATCGCATGGAATCCCAGTGCTGCGCAATGCATGCCTGCCAATCGAACGAAGCGGTAGCCGCTTCTGGCTGGCGGGGCTCGACGACCCGGTAGCCGGCCGGCCAGACCCCGATCTCGCCGTTCCGGCAGCGATCCGCAACCTGGGACACGAACCCGTGATCCTGATGTGCCACGCTCCGGACTTCGTCGACACTCTCGCGCAGCACCCTGCAAGCCGCTCAATTTCGCTTGTTCTCAGCGGGCACACGCATGGCGGGCAGGTGAGGCTGCCGCTCGTCGGCGCGCTGCATCTTCCGCCGGGTGGCCGAAAGTACATCGAAGGATGGTTCCCGGTGGGCGGGATGCAACTCTACGTGAACCGCGGGATCGGCAGTGTCGGGGTCCCGTTCCGTTTCGACTGCCGGCCTGAGATCACGCGGATTCGCTTGCGCCGCGCGAAAGAACCAACTCCGTACATTGAAACAATGCGGCACGCCGGGGCAGCATTGAGTGCAGGATGAGCTGGATCCGCCAGTTCACTCAGCCTGCGCTCGATCCGCGGTGCGCGACAGATGAGAGGCTTAAATAGCCCTGGTGCCCTAATCAAGCGGCGTCTTGCCGCTCGGAAGAAACACCTCGAAGGTCGCGCCGCTGCGCCCCTCACGCTCAGACGAGCGGAATCGAATATGCCCCCGATGTCGCGCGATCAGCCGGCGGGAGACCCACAACCCCAGTCCCGAACCCTTCAGGTCTTTAGTGGTGAAGAACGGATCGAAGAGCTTCTCCTTTGCACACTGAGGAATGCCCGGACCGCGATCGTGAATCATCACGCGTATTCCCGCAACTCCCCCGCGCTGGATGGGACGCACGCGCACCGCCACGGCCGAACCCGAAGGCGAGGCTTCCAACGCGTTGCGCACCAGGTTCCCGAACACTTGCGTCAGTTGCCCCGGGTACCCGTTCACGAGCGGCGATGGTTGAGCATCGAAAACCACCTTGACTCGCTTCCCTGCCGCCACTGTCTCATAGAGTCCGATCACGTCGCCAAGCAACGTGCTCACATCCACCGCTACCGGGGTCTGCGTATCGCGATGAAACGCCAGAGTCTGCCGTGTGATGCGCGCAATGCGGTCAAGCTCCGTAGCAGCTGTTGCCAGATGCTCACGAATTGCGGGCAGATCTTCGGAAGCCTGCGCAAGGTATATCAGGTTCACAACGGCTTCCAGTGGGTTGTTGATCTCGTGCGCAATTGCATTGGCCAGCTTGCCGGTCGCGGCCAGTTTCTCCGCGGTGCGCAGTGCATACTCGGCCAGTTTGCGATCGGTGATGTCGGAAACGACCAGGACCTTTTCCTGCTTGTCCGCATCGGCCCCGATCTTGCTCACCGAAAGCTGCACCGTGCGATCGGCAACCGCGATCTCCCCGCTGTACCTCTCGCGCCCGTTCAGAAGGTTCTCGCGTCCCGCCGCATCGGCGAAAAACGCCACAGGATCTTTCCCCGCTTGGGGCTGAAATGCCGCGCCGCAGATCGACTCGAACGCATCGTTCCAGCGGCTGAGCCTGTTGTCTGCGTCCAAAATGGCCAGGCCTTCTGAAAGCGTGTTAAACGTGGTTTCCCATTGCAGCGCGGAGGTGCGCGCCGTCGCTTCTGCAACGCGCAGCCGCAGAAGCGCGCGCACCGTTGCCACGAGCACCATCCGGTCAATCGGATGCGTGAGGTAACCATCCGCGCCGGCGTCGAGCGCGCGCACTCGATCCTCCGACGCAACAAACGAAGCTGAGATCTGCAGGATGGGAATCGAAGCGGTGTGCGGATTCTGCTTGAGAGCGCGGCAGACGTGGTAGCCGGACATATCGGGCAGGCGGACATCCAGAATAATGAGATCGGGATGCGTCTCCGCAAATTCGAGAGCCTTCGCGCCGGTGCCCGCTTCAAGGCACTCGTATCCCGCGCCTCTGAGCACTCTGCACAAAACGTAGCGATTCTCCTCGCGGTCGTCAGCGACGAGAATGCGCGAGCGTTGTTGATCAGGCATGTTGCTCCCCTGCAACAGGATCTGGAGCGAGCCCTTTTGACCTTATCCAATCCAGGAATGGCTGCGCCGAGAGCCGCGTGGACACATCTTCCTTTCGCACTGTCTGCGCGTTCCATGATTCGAGTTGCGCGCGTTCGGCGTCGGTGAGCGGCTTCGACGTATAGATGAGGACAGGAAGCTCGGCTGTAGCGGGCCGGATACGCAATTCGCGCAGAACATCGAAGCCGCTGAGGTCGGGCATCAGCAGGTCGAGAATGATCGCGTCGGGAAGCCCCTCGTTCAGGCACGCCAGCGCGTCGCGTCCATTGGATGCCTCCTGGATCTGCAGCCAGGGCTGTGACAGCAGTTCGCGCAGAATGTAGCGAGAGACCTCGTTATCGTCGACGAGAAGGAGCTTCCTCGTGCCGCTTCCGGGCGTGAGCCTGCGCAGTTCGTCCAACAGCGCATCGCGATCGAGCGGCTTTGGCAAAAACATCGTGGCGCCCTGCGCCAGCGCTCGGTCGCGCTCGTCGCTCGCGCTCGTCACCAGCACCGGCAGATTGCCGTGGTCTTCGCGCAGCCGGTCCAGATATGCCCAGGCCGTGTCGTCGCCGATATAAATGTCGGCAACCACGGCGGCCGGATTGTGGCGCGCCGTCCACGCTTCGGCCTGCGCGATGCTCCTCGCCAGAATCGGCTGAAACTCGGTGTTGCGCAGCGCGGATTCAAATACCACCGCAGCCTCTTCGCTGTCTTCGAGGTAGAGAACGGGTGTGCGATGAAACTCCGGTGCCGGCAGCTCAGCCGCCTCTTCGCCCAGCGCCGCCTCGCCCACGTACATCGCGGGAATCGTCAGGCAGAACGTCGAGCCGCGGCCGGGCTCGCTCTCGAGCTCGATGTGGCCGCCTAGCAGCACCGCGAGGTTACGGCACAGCGGAAGGCCAAGGCCCGTGCCGCGATGGCGCTCCTGCAGGGGATTCTCCACCTGGCTGAATTCCTTGAAGATGCTCTCGTGGTGTTCATGCGGAATGCCGATGCCTGTGTCGGCAACGGCAAACTGGATGCGGCCGTCGGGCACCTGCTTTGCTGAGACGGTAACCGACCCCGAGGGAGTGAACTTCAGCGCGTTCGAAATCAGGTTGCGTAGTATCTGCGACACCTTGCCTTCGTCCGTGTGAAGCGGCGGCAGTTCACGCGTGTCCTCGAAGACTAATTCCACCGAGGTGTTATCTGCGAGCAGCGGTTTCAGCATGCCTTTAAGCGCGCTGAACAGCTCATGCACATCGAAGTGCTTCGCGCGCATGCGGATCTTGCCTGCCTCCACTTTTGCGAGATCGAGGAGATCGTTGACCATCTCCTGAAGGTCGCGCGCTGAGGATTCAATATAGCGCACCTGCTTCAATTGTTCGGGCGCGAGGTCGCCGTCGGTGCGGTCCATCAGCATTCGGGCCAGGGAGACGATTGAGTTCAGGGGAGTGCGGAACTCGTGCGATACGTTCGACAGGAACTTCGTCTTCAGTTCAGATGCACGGCGAAGATAATCGGCGCGTTCATCGAGTTCGGCATAGAGCGCGACAACGCCGCGATTCGTGTCCTCGAGTTCGCGGTTCAGCAGCTCGAGTTCTTCCTGGCGCGAGCGCAATTCATGCAGCGTCTTGAGCATCTCCTGGTTCTGCGCCTCGATCTCTGCGTATGGGTCGTCCGGAGTCCTGCGCTGCATGCCGCGCTGCACGTCGCTCACAACGCGCGGGGTCCAGTCGTCTCCGCGGCGCGGCGCATACTTGGCCATGCGAACTGTGGTTCCCTGCTGGCCCGATTCAATGTTGAACTCATCCATCAGTCGCCTGGTACCGATGATGCCCATGCCCATTCCGGTCTCAGACCGGTAGCGGCCCGCAAATATCTGCTCCAGGTTGGTGATGCCGGGGCCGCTGTCGGTTACCACGACCTCCACGCGCCTGGGCTCATCGACATGAATAAGGAAGCTCACCTTCCCGCTCTTCGCGTAGCGAAACGCGTTGCGCGCCATCTCCGATGTGGCAGTCGCCAGGCGGATCTGGTCCTGGTTGTCGAGACCGAGGGCCTCCGCGACTTCGCGTGCGCATTGCCGCGCATGCACCACGTCGCGCTCGGTCCGCAATGTCAATTGATGGAGAGAAATCGACATCCGTACTAGGCCGCCTTAATCACGATTACGCTCGCATCGTCGCGTTCCCGCCTGAAATCGCGCAGCAGGACGCCACAGATCACCGCGGGGTGCTTCGCGGTCAACCCCGGATAGGAGCCCAGGTCCCAGCGCGTCTGCACACCGTCCGAGTGCACCACTAGCGTCGCGCCGGGATGCCAATCGAACTGGAACTCCTGAATCCGCGATACCGTCGCCCCGAGAGTGCCGTTGTGAGAGACCATGTTTTTCGACGAGCTTGCGTTGATCAGCACAGCTGAAATATTCCCGACTCCCGAGTAAGTTACCTTCCGCTTTCCAGGCCGGATTTCTACTATTCCAGCCACCGCTCCACGGGTCTTGCGCAGCGCATCATGAATGGTTCCGAGCAGGGCTGCAGGGCTGAGTTGCACATGCTTTTGGAACGTCTCGATCGCCGTGTGCGCCGCTTCAGCCGCCCCCCAGCCGTGACCCAGGCCGTCAGTCAGTATGGCAACGGTCCTGTCCTCTTCTCGATGGCAGAACCAGCCATCGCCGCAAACGCGCTCGCCGGGGTAAGGCACGGCAATGCCCGAGATCTTCAGGTCCTCCCGGCTCGCCGTTTCGCCCACTCCGACCATAACGATGGTGCCTTTGGTCCCCGTGAAGATTTCGAACTCTGAAGCCATGCGCTTCATCGCTCCCAGGCCGCCGCCCATGGTCCCCGCCGTTGAGTAGCCGTCGCTGATCGCGCGGGTTACGTCCGCAATTCCCGGCCCCTGGTCCATGGCCAAAATCCGGGCCAGCGGATTGCCGCCGTCCCGCAGCCCCGAAAGGATCACCTGACCGCCGCCTCCGTGCAACAGCACGTTGCGCGAAACCTCCGTCGCGAGCAGCGCCAGCTCCCCCGAGCGTGTCTCGTCGAACCCGAGCCGGGTTCCCATGGCCGTCGCCGCGCGCCGCACTTCGCCCACAGAGCTCGGATCGCTCACACGTACAAGCTCTGTGAGAGCTACTTCCATCGAATCACCGAAACCTTTGTCCCTTTGCCTACTACTGATTCGATGCTGAATTCGCTTACCAGGCGTTTGCTTCCTCCGAGTCCCAGGCCCATGCCGTTACCCGTGGTGAAGCCGTCTTTGAGCGCCTGATCGACGTCGGCGATGCCGGGGCCCTTATCTTCGAAGACGAGGCGGAGGCCCGACTTGGAGCCGTTCACAAGGGACTCCATGACCATTTCCCCGCCCTTGCCATGATCGAGCGCGTTGCGAGCGAGCTCGCTGGCCGCAGTCACCAGTTTTGTCTGGTCGACCAGGCTGAAACGCAACTCGATAGCCCACTGGCGCACCTTCTGGCGCGCCAGCACAACATCGTTCGAATTCTTCAGCGGCTGGACTTCACGCTTGAGGACGTTCATCGCCAGCCTCATCAGGGGCATTGGAGACAGCGCTCATCAGCGACTCCATGCCTGCTTCCACGCTCAACGCTGTGCGCACCCCCGGCAGCGACATGCCCAGCTCTACCAGGGTGATAGCCACAGCCGGCTGCATGCCCACCACCACTGTCTCGGCGCCCAGCACGCGCGACATGGCGGCGATATTCGCCAGCATTCTGCCGATGAATGAGTCCACGATCTCCAGCGAGGAGATGTCGATGAGAACCCCCGTGGATCCGAAATCCGAGATGCGCTGCGCCACGTCGTCCTGGAGTTGCAGCGCGAGGCGGTCATGCATGTCCACCTGGATGGTGATAAGAAGCAACGGTCCCATGCGGAGTACAGGAATGCGTTCCATCTACTCCCCCCGCCTGTTCAGGATGGCCGCCAGCGGATTCACCGGAGCGGCAGCTCCGCCGACCTTCACCACGGTTCTGCCGCTGCGCTGCAGCGCCAGCGCGAAGGCATCCGCGAGCTTGGCCTTCGTGATCACATCCTCGAGGTTGATTCCCAGGTGCACGATGGTCTGCGCAATCTGTGGGCGCACGCCGCTGATAATGCACTCCGCGCCCATCAGGCGGGCCGCTGTAATGGTCTTCAGCAAATGCTGTGCGACGAGCGTGTCGACTGTAGGAACGCCCGTGATGTCGATGATGGCGTACTTGGAATTGGTCGCCACCACGGTCTGCAGCAGGCTCTCCATCACCACCTGTGTGCGTGAGCTGTCGAGCGTGCCGATAATGGGTAGCGCCAGGATTCCATCCCAAAGCTTCACAACGGGAGTCGACAACTCCAGTAGCTCCTGCTGCTGCCGGGTGATCAACTCTTCGCGCGTGGCGATAAAGGCGTCCGTGGTGAAGAGCGCGAGCTTATCGAGCAGTTCGGTCGCGGCCCAGATAGTCTCAAACATCCTGTTCTGGTCACCCGTAAACTTGGCGCGGATGCTGGCAAAAAGAGGCTTCTTCAGCGAGAGCACGAAGGTAGCGACCTCGCTTGGCGAGAATCCCTGGCGCGCGCGCGATGCGGAAATCTCCCGGAGCAGTTCGCGCGCCTGGTCCCATCCGTCGCCGCCAATGTTGGTTGGCCCGCTGGTTCGGACGCCATTCACCATGGCGTCGAGGATCGAGCGGGATTGCTCGTCCAATTCAGCCTTGCTTATCAGGTCCGAGCGCTGGATCGCCTTGGACATGTCGGCGATCCACTCTTTTCGAATCGACTCCGCGTTCTGAGAAATAATCTCAGCGAGATCGTTCATCACTCTCTCCTTGCTCGAATTGTGTTTGGAACATGGGAAGAAATCCGGCTCGGTCCAATAGCCGACACACGCTATATCCGCACGAACAGGGCAGTCGCGCCCTCAGCGGGAATCAGGATACTAGCTCAGCCAGCGCTTCGCGAAGTGCAGTGACACCCTTCCACTTCGAAACGAAAGTTTTCACCTTGAAGAGGTCGACGACAACCTTCTGTTCTTCGACCACCGACCAGACGATCATCGGGATCTTCGACAGCCTGGGCGTCGAGTGCCAGAAGCGCAGCAGCTCGAATCCGCTGTCCATGCCCAGGTCAAGATCGAGAACGATCGCATCCGGCAGGGAGATCTCTCCCTTGAGGCCCTTCTCCAGGTAAGTCCGGGCCCCCGGTATCGAGTTCTTTGCCTGAATGTCCTGGACACCCAAAGATCGCGCCACTTCAGTCGCAGCCAGCAGGTCCTTCGACTGATCGTCAATCACCAGCAGTTGCTTCATGACACCTCCACTTTGCGCGAGTCCGGATGAGAACAAGTGAGGCAAGGAAAAAATCCACTATAGAACGGCCGGTAAACGCCGCCAAGAGCGATCTGTAGCCGGCCGGGCGAATCCCTTGGTTTAAACCGCCGCCAAACTGCCGGAGATCCGAATTCCTACAACGAATTCGCTGGTATTACCTTATTCAACCACTTTGAACGTCATCATATGAGCAACAGGTCCGAAGTCCCGCCGTCGCATCCGCGAAATGCAACGTGGAGGACTCCAAAGAAATCATCCCGTCGCAAGGGATTCGATCACTTGCAGGCAATTCTTCAACATATATGCCATAGGATTTGTCGCAAGGTCAAGGTTTTCCATATCTTCTAACCAAACGAAAAGCCCGCTGAATTCAGCGGGCTTGAGCATCAAATGGCTGGTAGCGCTACCGGGAATGGAACCCGGTTTTAGACCGAGAATCTAACAGCGTACTCAATTGTTTGAATAACTTGCAGCCAAAAATTGCCTGATTGATTACTAAATTCTTAGGACAGACCGTCGACCACACCCATCCTCACGAAAAGTGATCGGTCGATTTCGTGGTCTAGATTTTGATCGTTATTTCAGTGATGAAATACTCGGTTGAATCCAGGCGAAAATGAAGTCGCTGATGTCGGGGAAGATTCGAGTCAATAATCCCACCACCGGAGCAAAACCGAAGGCGAGAACTTTGAACCAGAATTCCGGATCCAGCGTTCCAGGCTTTGTGTTCGTGACATAACTGAGGATTGCGTCGCGATGCATCTCGGCGTAAACCTTAACAACTGCAATCGCCAGGAGGGTGAACAAAACGATCAGGATGGCACTGAGGACCTGCCGCGGATCGAAGGGGTACGATGATATCGAAATAGTCGTCGCGAAGAAGAGGAACATAACTGCCATTGTAAGAGTTCGCAAACGGCCGAGGATGTTCTGAATGAAGCCGAGATATGTCAGGCACACAAATTCCTCTGCGTGCCGCACGTGCCCATCCTCGGCTTGGGGCGGAAGACTCGGCGCGGCCGTCTCTTTCTCCTCTGCCGGAGCAAGGATCAGTGATCGTGTCTCCTTCCGCCAGGCGGGAATCAGCAGGTGCGCCAACAGTGCGCCGCTTGCTTTTGCAACGCACTCCTGAAAAGCTTTGAACCTCGTCAGATCGCCGGCGTTCGGGTCGGAGTAGGCTGAGGCGTACCATTCCGCAAAACTGAACCCCGCCGTGCGCACTTCTTCCAGACGTTTCAAACAATACTGCGCCTCTTGCACTTCAGCGGGATCCTTGGAATTCTTCGTGAGTTCCTCAAGCGACGCAATCGAGTGGTTCATCGATTCCAACTGTCGTGAAATGACCTTATAGCGCACCTCGAGAACGTTCCCTCCCATCTTCCACACATTTGCCCACGAAATGCCGCGCATCACGGCCATTGTCCGGCGCAGGGGAAGTCGATCCAGAAAGCTCAAGAGACCCCGCAATTCTTGCCATAGTTCGCAAAGCCGCCAGGTCTCGGAGAGTTGCAGGCTGACGCAAGCGATAAGCCAGAGCATCAAGATCAAGACATTGCGCTTTGGGCCCAGACCGCGCAAAAAAGGGCCATCAGTAAGAGTCACAGCCGCGACGAGGAGGACCACAAAAAGGACACCCGCAATCACAGTCGTCATTCGGGCAAGGGGTAATCCAGCTTCCTCGATCTTCCTGGCGGTAAGTTGGCTGAACATCGGCAACAAGTCGCATTCCCTTTCCTCCTGTTCGTTTCCTTTTCCATTGAACATTCGGAGGAAACCAAGTCTCGACTCTTTTGCCGGTGTGCTCACTTTGAACTTCAGTCTTAGGTCTTCCAACAAGGGCAGGCGCGGACGATCGGGTCCGAAGAGGGCCAGCCCGTGCAAGGCTAACCAGAACCAGAGGTACAGACCCACCAGGAGCGCAATCTGCGGAACGACAGGCGAGACACCGCTGCTCAAATGCATTGCGCGCCAATAGGTCAAGGCACGATCAGTCATTTTGAGGTTGTGTTCCCAAACTGCAACATGCAATCCACAGAAAGCCAGGACAGCGAGGAAAATGAGGGCCGCCAGGCGATTCTGGGATCCCTTCCTTGATAGGAAGATCTCAAGCCGCCTTTTGTGCCGCGCGGCCGGAAGCAGCCCTTTCAGTCGGGCTGCCTTGAGCCGCCAGGCTGTCGCAATTCTTGCCATGATTGAGAGCCAGGCGATAAGACACACAACGAGTGCGCAGCAGACGGCACACCATGGGCGCGTAAGCAAGTAGGCGGGCAGGGAAAATGCACCACAGCCCCATGCCGCAACGATACCGATAAACGCGAGGAGAGAGCTTCCAAAGAACACCAGTACGGGGTGACGCCAATCGCCGACGTTCGCAAAATGCGCCCGGAAGTTGGGCTTCGCCGTATACGACCCCTTCCAGCAACACCATGCGTGGAAGAGCGAGAATGCAATGAGAACGGCAAAGAATAGTTCCATGCTTGGCGGCACCGCGAGAATTCGCCCCGGCTCATCGGACTGAACTTGGTTAACGCCGGGGTCAGCAGCTAATTGGGTATCGGGCAGCGATGCGATGGGCCAGAACCGGTTAACCCCGATTACCGTCAGCCACGTGGCAGGCCCCGGGTAGTGGCAGACCGGATCATTCGCCTGGTCCTCAGAGCATTTGTCCGGAAACTTCCAGTAAGGCGGCGAGTAGTCGGGAACAGGATTCGAGGAGCCGTTAACAGGGTCTGCGTTGCAAATAACCCTCGGAACGAAAATGTCCTGCGAATCTTCGTCCGCCAGGTGACAAGGGCTTTGGGCACTAGTTCCGCCATTGAGACTCCTGGAACTAAGCAGCACACGCAAAGCGATGTACGTTCCTTCGGAGGTATCCGAGCTGAATGTCCTGTCAGCTGCAGGAAGAGCTGCATGCTCGGTCCAGTCGCGCGCCAGCGGGAACAAAGGATAGTTTGTGAGCGTCATAGCTCCGTTCAGGCCAGTAGCTCCGCGCTCCCTAATGAACATAAGATCGGAACTGAGGATGACAATTCGGCCGCTCGGATACATGCGCCGGAGAAAGTTGGCAAGAAAGAGCTGATCGAGAGTGTTGCTGCCACGCAACAGGATGTAACGTGCATGGAGATCGCGGAGAGCTGCGACAATCTCCAGCAGAACGGCTTCTTGCTCAAGGGGTGTCTGATTGCCCCCGTAGCTGCTGATTGAATCATGCACCTTGCCTGCCGGGTCGGCGAGGTCTGTGGGAAGGCTTCGCTGGGCGTCGGGGGCCGGCGAGCCGGCTTGCAGGCCGAAGATCGATTTCGTTTGATAGGCGCCCCGCAGCGCGGAAATATCTCTTGGGTAGTAGAGCTGTATTCCCGGCTCAGTGCACGTCTTAGGGTGATCCTGCTTCCGATTAGCTGGATCCTTCTCCTGATTCTGTTTCTTAACCGCGCCGCGACTCCCGTAGGCAGTTTCGTCTTCGGAGAGGATCGCGAACTTCTCAAAATCAGACAGTTGCCAACTCATGTAAGTGCAAAACCGGTTGAGGATTTCGTCGTCGCTCTGCACGAAACTGCGGAAGGTCACCGTATGCTCATGGTCGTCTCGAAATTCGGTCGCCGCAGTTTCGCTGCTTACGCTGCCGCTGAAGACGGCGAGAGGACCTAACTCCTGATTGTCCCAAAGTAACTGCGTGAGCGAGGGCAGTGAGCCGGAAAACGTGGGCCCCAGAATAGCCAATCTGTTTTCTTGTTTGGCCTTGAGGGGCACGAGCGCGTCAAACCACGCCAGCGCGTTCTGGAATTGGCCGTTATGGATGCCATGCGTCGCCTCTTCGCCTACGACAAAGACAACCAATCCTCCGTCTGTGCGACTTGACTCGACTGAGTTACGAAAAAGAAGGATCCCGGGTTGTTGCTCGCGCTGGTCCTTTTGGGCATCGGCTTTCTCCTGGTCTGCGAGCAGCGCGTAAGTCGACGGTTCATCCTCCCAGGGAAACCACGAACTGTCGAAATCGTAATGTTCATCCTGCGCGGCATCCTGGATGACAGCAGCGAACTGGTCGAACAACACAGCCTGGTGAGTGTGGAGAGGATCGGGAAGCGTAGCAATCACGAATCTGAGATTTGAGGTTTTTTCCGTCACTTCCTCAGGGATTTTCGGAGGGTTGGGCGTTCCGTAGCATACCGGGGCCGCGATTTCCTTATCCGTGTTAAGGAAATCCTGCAACTGTTGCTCAATGGACTGGCACCCGGGTCCCAGTTCTTGACCCATCGGTCGCGTGGACGTGTTGGGAGATCGCCTGAGAGGAACCTCCCGTTCGGCTTGCCCGCCAGCACTCTGCTTTTGCCCGAACTGCAGCGTGACCCCAACCACTGCCGCCATGGTCAGGAACGCTGCCGTGCCGATGGTTCCTTCCTTTTTCATACCTCGATTCGGGACGAACGACTGCCAGCAGGAATCCGGAACATCCTTTCAACTAGGTAGTGGCGATTTTGACCAAAACGTTACGCCGTAAACCGCAAATCCGACACAAAAGTCCATTGCTGCTTCCAAAATCACTCGAGTGGCGATGCTGCGCCGCACTCTCCGGGTGTGCGGGAGCCTCAACCAACGCGTGTGCCGCCAATTCGCGAACTCCAACGTTTCCCCGGTGATGGGTCGGCAAGCCGGAAGTTGAGTCTGAATTGCAACAACAGGTCACACCGATCATCGACCCCGGTTTCTGCGGGCGAATGCAAAGGTAGTATTGTGAAGCGGACTTCCCGGTATCGACTAAGCAAGCACTCTTGGAGAAATTGAAAAATGTGGCCACGATTTTCGCTGTCTAGGGCGGCACTGCCACCGCGTTCGACATTGCAGACACCGGCAAAGCCGATGACTGCAGCCTCATCGAAGCCATCCCGCAGGCGGCGCAACTCGCGTCCGAGTGGAAATCCTGCAGCCTCGCTTGTCGTTGATCCTCCTCGGAGTTGCTGCCGATGAAGTCGAATGGCGCTCGGAGTATTCATCGCAGAACGTTTCTGAAACTGGCCAGCGCAGCCGGCGTGGGGACTCTGTCGCCGGGGGCTCTTGCGGCGGGCGGCCCGCGCGTGTGCCTGATCATCGACCCTGAGAATCCAGCAGCTTCAAGCGGACCGGCGAAAAGAGCCGCGGACCATCTGGCCAGGACGCTGAAGGAAAAGAACATCCCGCTCGACGTGGCCCGGGGGATGAAGCCGACCGAAGGCGCGAGCTTTTGCATCGCTCTGGCAAATTCGAAATCCCCGCTTGCCACGGGGTTTCCGCATGGAGAACCGACCAATGCAGAGAGCCTGCGAATCGCGCCGGGACGAGCGGACGGGGTGCCGGGTTTACTGATCTCGGCGAAGGATGCGAGGGGCTTTGTTTATGCGCTGCTCGAGGTAGCTGAGCGGGTGCAGTTTGGCGATCACCCCCTGAGGTCGTTGCAGTTGCCGGGAGTATTGGAGGAAGAGCCGGCGAACGAAGTACGAGGCGTGAGCCGTTACTTCTGCAGCGAGTTGGAAGACAAGCCCTGGTATTACGACAAAGACTTCTGGAGCGGATATCTTGACCGGCTGATTGCGAGCCGCTTTAACCGGTTCACCATGGCGTTTGGGTTGGAATACGATTTTCCGCGCGGTGTCACCGACGACTACTTTCATTTTGTTTATCCGTATCTTGTCGAAGTGCCTGAACACTCGCACGTGCGCGCGGTTCAACTTGCCGCAACAGACGGAACCAGGCTGGCGAATCCTGCTCCGCTGAGCGCAGATGAGCGCGCCAGGAATCTGGACATGCTCCGCTTTATAGCTGCCGAGACAGCCGCGAGGGGCTTGGAGTTTCATCTCGGCATCTGGACTCACGCGCATCAGTGGACGGACAGTCCAAATGCATATCACCGGATCGAAGGGTTGACACCCGATAATCATGCTCGTTATTGCCGCGACGCACTCGCGATGATTCTGAGACTATGTCCGGAAATTGAGGGGCTCACCATGCGCGTACACGGTGAGAGCGGGATTCCGGAAGGAAGCTACGATTTCTGGCAAACAGTGTTTGAGGCAATCGCTAACGCGGGACGGACGATCGAGATCGACATGCACGCGAAGGGCGTGGATGAAAGGATGATTGACATTGCTGCCGCTACCGGCATGCCGGTGAAACTGGGAGCCAAATACTCGGCCGAACACCAGGGCCTCGGATATCAACAGGCCGACATTCGTGCGCTGGAGGTCCCTCACGGGTCGCTTTCGAAGACGGATGAAGCACTCTTCCGCTTCAGCAGCGGCTCAAGAAGCTTTACACGCTACGGCTACGCGGATTTTCTGCGCCAGGGAACGCGTTACAAGCTGTGGTTCCGGCTTTGGCCGGGCACGCAGCGGCACCTTCTCTCTGTGGATCCGGAAATGGCAGCCGCATACGGGCGAACCGCGAGCTTTTGCGGAGCCTCAGGCCTGGACCTGATGGAGCCGTTGACTTTTAAGGGGCGCGAGGGCTCGGGACAACCGGGAGGCCGATGCGCATACGCCGATACGTCTCTGAACCCGAGGTACGACTGGGAAAAATTCGATCTCTACTATCGAGTGTGGGGGCGAAGACTGTACAACCCGGACGCCGATCAGGAGACTTGGCGGCGAACGATGCGCCCTGAGTTTGGCCCCGCTACGGAAGCAACAGAGAACGCGCTCGCGCAGGCATCCCGCATTCTTCCGCTTCTCACATCGGCACATTTGCCCTCGGCGAGCAATCACGATCTATGGTACGAACTGCCGACGAATATGCCGATCGTTGAGGGCAGCGAGCCTTCTCCTTATGGAGACACGCCGATCCCGAAGATATTCGGAACGGTCAGCCCGCTGGATCCGCAGATGTTTTCGGCGGTGGCCGAGTATGTGCAGTCGCTGGTTCACCACGCACCAAGTGCCAAATATTCACCCATGAACGTGGCCGGCTGGCTGGAGAAATGCGTGAGCAATGCGACTCACTGGCTGAATGCAGCGACGGGCACCGCAAAGGCGCGCGGCAACATTGCGTTCCGGCGCATCGAGGAGGATGTGCTGATCCAGGTCGGATTGGGAACCTTCTTCGCGCATAAGCTGCGGAGTGCGGTGCAGTACGAACTGTTTCAGCAAACCGGCGACACAAGCGCCGGCAACGCCGCGATCGATCACTATCAAGACGCTAGAAATGCGTGGGCCTCGATGGCGCAGCGCGCAAAAGACGTGTATCGCCCGAATGTGTCGTACGGCAGCATTCCCAAGCGAAGCGGTCACTGGCTCGACAGGCTGCCGGAGATTGATACCGACCTGGCTGCAATGAAGATGAAGATTCAGATGAACCAGGCCCCGGCAAGTTCGCGCCGGGCGGCTGCGGCCGATATGAATGCCATGGCCGGGTCACCGCAGCCGATGATGTGCAAACATACTCCTGCGCAGGAATTCCTGCCAGGAAAAGCGCTAGCGCTGAAACTTGCGATCCAGGGCGAAGAAGGTATCCACGCGGTGCGGAGCGTGCGGCTTTGGTATCGGCACGTAAATCAAGCAGAGCGCTGGAGGGTGACGGACGCCAGCGGCGCAACTGGCGCCTATGAAGCCGCAATTCCGAAGGAGTACACACAGAGCGAATTTGCGCTTGAATATTACTTTGAGCTGGCAGACGACAGAGAAACTGCGCGGATGTATCCAGGCTTCAACAAAACGCTGTCCAGCCAGCCTTACTTCGCCGTGTGCAAGAGAGCTGACCCGGGCCCGTCCTGAAGCCCGCAGCGACGAGCATAAATTGCTACTTCCTCCATCGGCCGACAGAGACAGTTGCGTCAAGCACGTGGATCAACGTTACCTGTGATATCGGTTGGGCGCGCCGGGAGTGGGGAGATCGTCGTAGACCTGGGACCCGCTGGAATGTGTCTGCGTCAGACCGCCAGTAAGAGTGATGCCGGTGCCGGAGACTTGAGCGCCGGCTGCATGCGGATGAGCGAGGGGCGCGGCGATGGCAATTGCTGGGCCGCTGAACCTTCTGATCGCAGAAATCACGGCAGTCTCAGAGTTGGCCCCATCATCGATGGTGATCGTCTGGCCGTCGCGAAGACCAAGTATGTTGGCAACGGGGATGAGCGTGGCGTTCGCATTTGTGGCGGCGGTCATGCTTGTTGCTCCTGCCGTGCCCACGCTGGCGATAACCGCGGTTTCAGTCTTCGATTCTGTATCGATAGTGATCTTCTGTCCGGCTTGAAAGCCTTCGACGCTTGAGACCTTAATGTTGGTGGCGCCGGGTTCTGCCGAGCTCAACAGGGTGGCAGCCGCCTGGGTCAGGAAATCCGCGCAGTTACTGTCGCTGTCAGCGCCGTCCGGAAAACGGCCGCTGCTACGACTGGTGGTCGCGGTTGGCCCGGCTGCACCTGGCGTGCTCAAGGAGGGCGCATGGCAGCCAGACTGCCCTGATCCCGAGGTGGCCTGGAACCCCTCAGCGGCCCATGGATCCACAAGGGCACCGTAATTGAGGCTGTCGACCACAAGGCCCGAGGCGTCGCGCAGCACGATGCTGCCCTCTGCGACGGAGATGGTACGGCCGAACTGAGGATAACTGGTTGTGAGCTCGGGACCTCCAAACCACTGGTTTGGCGCTGGCGTCCCCTGGTATCCCGCAGTTTTCACGACGCTGTCAAGCACCGGGGCGTTGATGGCGTGATCGCGAGCCAGGCCGCGGTCGAGTGTGACTCCGCCGCCGAGCGCCTGCACAGGCTCGTTGCTCGAGTGGGCGAAAACCGTCGCAGGCTCGAAGCTGATTCCTGTTCCCCGATCGCTAAAAGGAAGGTTGGAGGCGTGACTGAACTTCAAAGGCGCCGAAAGTTCGAGGCCTGTTCCCGGGGAAACCACCAACTCATCCCGGATGTGTTCCCGCGCCAGAGCCGGCGATATCTCGATGCCGGAGCCGCTTGGACCGCCTGCGCCCACTGCCGCAACGGTAACAGACTCGCTGCTAGTCGCGATTCCAACCTTGATCTTGTCGCCAACGGCGAAACCATCCACCCGGCGAACCTTGAGATTGGTCGCACCCTGATGCGCGTCAGCCGCGAGATTGGTCTGGGTCGCCTTAGTCCCAACCTTGCTCACCGTGACGGTTTCGATACCGTGCCCCTGGCTGTCTATATCGAGCCGGATCTTGTCGCCAATTGACACGTCGGCTAGCGAAGTCACCTTGATGTTGGTCGAACCGGCCTGCGCATCTTCTGCCAAATATGCTTGTATGCCGGCCTTGCCGACCGCGGTGACCGTGGCTACTTCAAACTTCTCAAGGGCGTTTCCGGTGTCGGGATAGGCGGCTCCGTAACCGAGTGCGATCTTCTGACCCACGACGAATCCGGATACGCTCATCACGGGCACGTTGGTGGAGCCGGCGGGGATGGCGATTACCGGCCCGTCAGGAAGGGGTTGCCACACTGTAGTGTGGTTGCCGGCAGCCGTTCCGGCCTCCGCGATTTTACGGGTCTCTGTGCCGGACCCGGTGTCGATGATGATCGAATCGCCCGCTGACATTCCGGTGGTGCTTCTGACGTGAATAGTGGTATCACCAGCGCGCGCGGGAATTGCAAGGCCGGAGTTGGAGAGGCCGAGCAGATAGAACGCACCCGCAGCGAGCTTTGTCCCGCCCGGAACCTTCACAGTTGAGAAGATCGCCTGCTGTGCAGGATGCCCGGTTACAGACCAGTTTGAGAGATCAACGCCGCTGGAGCCCGCGTTATAGAGTTCGATGAAAGAGTCTGTCGAGTTGGCTCCTGAGCTGATGCGATACTCGTTGATCTTGACCGGGCTGACATTGCGCACCTTCGCGGCTGTCATATCGAATTGCCTAGTTCCGCTCGGCTGGCCTTTCCAGGAAGCTCTTCCGACGAGGTCGCCATTGAAAGGCACGGGACCCGAGGTGACCTTGAAGATTGCGCTTACGCTCGCATTTGGCGCAACCGGTCCAGGGAAAGTCTTCGAAGATTCCGAACTGCCCTGAGCGACTGAGGTCCACTGCTTGTCGGGCAAGGAAATCCTTAATTGCACGTCGCTAACCGGGGCTCCGTCGGTATTGGTGAACGTAAGTGAGATGTCCTGCGAAGTCCCCGGCGAGAAGGTTTGCAGTCCGGGCGGAGTGGCGATGGAGGATCCCGGTGCCAGAGTTACCCGCGCCACTTCATAGTGGGCACTTACTACATTCGCTTGGACCAGCTCGTCGGTGGCATCAGCCGGGAAGGTGCCCGCCGCAGTCATTGCGCCTTCGTAGAAAGTGCCCTGCGAAGCGTTGCTGTTGTCGCCCCCATTGCCGAGCAGAATCGCTCCCTGTTTGCGCATGGGGTCATAGGTTGCGTTCACGCGCGGTCCGTCAAACATTACCGCCAGGTTGCCCTGCTGCGCGTTGCCTCCCATCGAGGTCCAACGGTGAGGCTCGCCCATTGCCATACCAGTTACGAATCTCCACGTGACAGTCGGAAGGTCTTTGCAGAGTTTGGTCCCATCCGGGTTCACGCAGCCAACCAGGTTGTTCTCCTGGTCAGTCATGACCCATGGCCCGGGCGGATTGCCGTGGAACCAGGGGACAGCGTTGCCGTAGTAAGTCGTCTCCATGGTCCCGTTGTCGTCATCGCGGCTGTCAATTTCGGCGTTGCCGTAATCGAAGCAGCAACCGTTATTGAAGTGCCTGCCGTTAATCACCCAGTACTGTCCCTCGGCCTGATCGTCGACAGCTGTTCCCTTCGGGTCGTCGTTTCGAAGGCCCATGCCCGGCTCAATAAAGACGCCGTAAACTTTGTGACCCATGATGGTGATGGGCGCCATATCAGCGATGGGGAGATTGTTGAATCCGCCTAATGCGGGGCCGCTGAATCCGCCGCGTGGCGCCTGGGTGAGGTCGTTGTGCTTCGGCGATTGATCGTAGATCTTGGTGATCCAGCAGTAGGTGTTCGCGCAAAACGCGTCCTGCGCGGCCGCGTTGGCGTAACCGCCTGGATCGGCTAACGGCGATGCGGCAGGCTGGACTATTCCGATGTCGAGTGTCTTGCCGTCAGACTGGCGCAGGACTTGATACAGCGGACCGTTATAAGACGCGTAGAGAGCACGCGTGGTGCTGTGCGCAGCCACGCACGGGTTACCTGCCGCGGCATAGATATCGCAGGGGCCTTTCGGCCTCGGCGGAACAACGCCAGAAACATTCGGTTGCGCGATAGCCGGAGCGGCGCCAATTACAGCCAGCGTCACAATGATCGAAAGCAGCGGCTTCATCTGGGTCTTCATATCTGTCCTGGCCTGTCAGGATTACTCCGGAAACGCGGATTACTTTCCATTCATGATATCCGCGGGCAGCGTTACCGAACCCATTCGACCCGAGCTCTCGTCTACCACGATGATTCGGATGGATGCAACATCGGTGTTCTTGTCTACGAATTGATCGAACGGAATGCCCGTCTTCATCACGTCTTGATAGGTTTCGGGCAGCAGAGATAAAATCAGTTGCCTCTCAGAGATTTGCGCCTGCCGTCCATCCTCCGACCGCTTAACTGCGAAGATATCCACCTTGCCATTCCATCGTCCGCCCTTTAACTCCAAAGCGAGATCGTTGACCGCAATGTTGAGCTTGAAAGCCGACCCACCCATTGCGGGTAGTGGATGCGCATAGATCGCGATGTCGTTGGCATCAAAAGGCTGCCACACAGCCCTGCGGAAGCGATCCTTCAGCGTGACAGGTTCTTTGCTGTACAAGTAACCTGCGCGGTAACGCAGTTGCACTCCGCGGTGGCGGGAAATAAGTTTCACGGTCAGCACATGATATAGATCGTCGGCGGGCGTGTCAGGGACAAAACCAACGAGGTAGGATGCACGGCCATCCTGAAGCACGGAAGCCAGGCTTGCGGCCAGGTCGCCGCCACGCCGAAAGACGCGGCCGCCGGTGGCCATTGCCATCGCACGAATTGAGTCCTGCACAGGATGCACATCCTGCTGCATCTCGGCGGTAACACGCCCGGGAGCGGCTCCCCCGCTCTGCGGTCCCGGTGGCGCGGTCACGCCCGCGGACAGAACGACATTGTGATCCTCGAGGCCGGCGTCGACGGCCTGAGTTTCCAATTGCGATGCGTCAAGCGGATAGATGCTTACATTGGAATCGTTCAGTGCCTCCTGCGCGCGAAGAAACGGCCCCTGGAGATGCGTGCTGCCTTTGTCGGTGCTCACCGCCTCACCGGACCAGTTGGCAAGAACGTTGTCGCTCGCAACCCAAACCAGGCTCTTGCGCCCTGGAGTAGCAGCGAGATGACGCGCGATAAGGACAAGGGTGGCCAATGCTCTTGCACCGGAATCACTTCCGAAGTCCCGTAGTTGGGGATCCGCTGTCGCGGAAGAATCCGGACTCGCGTTGATGTTGCCGTTGACGGATTGCAGGTCTTCGACGTGGCCGACATCATCAATCTGTTGGCGATTTCGCTGCTCGGCCAGCTGTGCGCCGGCAAGGTCGCGCGCGGTGGGCATCCATGCGCGCAAGGCAGAGCCAAGCTTGACGGAGTCAGACGTCGCCTCAACAAGGACCTCAAATCCGCGCGCATGCCGGATGTAGATTCCGACACGTTCGTTCGCCGGCATCGCCTGCAGGAATCTGAGCATCTGCTGGCGTGCGTACGCGAGGTCTTTCCACGCCAGACTATTGGAGTCGATAAGCAGAATCATCACGCTGTGTTCAGAAGGCCCGGGGCCGGCGTTTGCACTGTCAATGTCTGCCCTGCGATTTGAATACACCGGGGACGGGGAGGACGCGACGGGCTGTTCCTCCGGCGATGATTGCTTGAATTCGGCGGGGCTGTTGAAGAAGCGCGTGTCCTGCTTGCGGCCGTTGTCGTAAATCTCGAAGTCTTCCGCCTTGAATCCCGTGACCGGTTGGCCCTTCTTGTCCAATGCCACGATGCCGACATCGACCAGGCGCGTGGTCACCTGAAGCCTGTATCCATCGCCGCTTGCGGAGGGATGCGTGCCAAGAACTCCGGAAGAATCGATGACGTTTCCTTCGCTGATCTCTGGAACCACCGAGTCAGGCTTCGAACTCTCCGGTGCAGGCTGGGAGTCATTGGGGTGATTGCTGAGGCCGGGCGCTGCCGCGACCGGCGCTGAATCCACTGGCGTACCGGACTGGGTCGGCTCTTCGGCCGGTGAGGCCGCCGAGATGGATTGGTCAGGGGTTGAGTGGTCAGCGGTTGATGTTGCCAGGCTGCCGGATGTCGATGCGCTATCACCGGTCACTACACGGGTGTCGGAACGAAACACGTGATAGTTAATGAAATCGACGTCATTCAGTAGTGTTTGCCGAGTTCGGTTCTGACCTTGATCAAGTGTTGAGGGCGCGAACCTGTTGGCGTCTCGCACATATGTCGTGGCCGACAGGGGAGCAACCGAGAGGGAGATGCTCTTGATTGGGCAAATGTAAGTCCGGCCTCCGATGTCAACCGGTCCGTACTGGACGAGAATGTCCGCACGGACGATCTTGTCGGAGCCCGCCGGCTCCGCTCGCAACGTGAGGCGGAAGATCGCGCCGGTAGAGGGATCGGCTGCTATCTCGCCGTGATACCCAGTGAATTGTTCCACCACGCCATTTCCGTCTTCGCCTGCGACGCAACAGAACTTCAAGTGATAGTGCGAGCTTTCCTTTGGAACGCGATAACGAAAGACTGCAAGTGGTCCGAGCTTGCCGACTTCCCAATGACTCCAGGTCAGCTGCCCTTGTGCGGCATCCAGAAGCACGGTGCTGATGATAGGCCCGAACTCTCCGGAGGTAATCAGTCCACGGGTCGGCGACTGAGTTCTCTTCCCCGCAGATAAGCCGCTGTCTTCCACTTCGTTGCCATCGCGGTAATATGCGGTGCTGCTGTAGTCTTGCGCGGCGTGCAGCGGTTTGTAGGGAAGCGCCGAGCCGAAGATATTTTGCTCGGCAGGGCTATCCTCAAACCGGATGGTATCCCGGGTGGCGATGAAGTTAGGCAACTGATGAATTGTTTTGGCGGCATACGACACCACGCGCGCCATGATCTCGCGTTGTGTCACAAGGTCAGGGAGAGCGGTGGCGGGAATCTCCGCCTGGGGAGGAGGAAGGAATGCCGACACGTCTGCTAGGAGAACGAGCGAACGCCGGGACTCAACCCCGGGTAAGTCCGTTTCTAGCGGGGGAAGCTTGTCAAGGTCCAGGCGCTCAATCAACACCACAGTCGACAGCATCTGGGCCACTTTGGCATCCGGCTTGCCGCGGGAATCCGCGAGGAGACGCGCCAGTTGCTGGATTGTGACTGGCTTTTCCGCGGAAACAGGCGCCGCGGCGGCTGCCTGGACCAGGAGAAGGAGAAGAGCCAGTTTCCGCACTGTGCGCCCCCATTGTGAGTTGCCGGAAGAAATCTTAGGCCAGTCGGAGGACCCCTGCAAACCGAAAGCCGCGTGAGAGTCTGAAGCGAAATCGGACGTTTTCGAGAGCGCGCGTGGCCGGCTCGAAGAGGGAAGCGAGGGATTGGCGGAGGCCCCCTTGAATCTTCAAGTAAATGGAATTTCTAGCGGGAGTTGGTGAAAAATCATATTTCGGGCCCCAATGCAGTTTCTGGTTGACAACAGTTAAAAACTAGGGTCACAATTGCGCGCTATAAGAAGGGCTTGTTCACAGAGCCCAGCCGTTGCAATGAGCCAGATCCGCCCAAGGATGCTGACGATGAGTAAGCTCGTCTCTTCAGCGGAATTCGGATTGGCACTTAGCTGGCATTCCCCAGGACGGCAAGTCGCAAGCGACACTCGCAGAGCGCAATTCCAAATCAGTTAGAAACATGCCCGAGTGTCTGCTCAAGGCGAAATCTGTAAACGTTTCCTAGACTGAAGGGAGGACCATATGACAAAGCATCGCAAAACGACCGGCCTGCTCGGAGTTGGCCCGCGCACCAGTATTGGATTGATACCGAACATAGCTGTACTCTCCCGCTCTGCTGCGACCCTGTGCGCCATGTTTGCGCTGATGCTGTTCCTCGCCCCCTCGGCTTGGGGCCAGGACAACGCTTCGATTACCGGCTTTGTCCAGGACACTAGCGGGGCGGTTGTTCCAAACGCGCAAATCATCCTTACAAGCAATGCTACCGGCCTGACCAGAGACACGGTATCCAACGCAACAGGGAATTACCACTTCGCAAACGTGGGTGTCGGTACTTACACGTTGACAATCGTCGGAACAGGATTCCAGAAGTACACGAAGAATGGCATCGTCGTGAATGTTGCGCAGACCTTGGAAGAGGATGCCATCCTCCTGGTTGGCACCCAGCAACAGACCGTGACCGTAACGGCGGACGCTATGCAGGTGCAGACAGAGACCAGCGAGGTAAGTACGCTGATCAACAGCACGCAGGTTGAGCAGCTGGCCACCAACGGACGTAACATCACGTCCTTGGCGGCGCTCGGACTTGGCGTTTCGAACACCCTGCCTCCGTTCAGCGGTGTTAATGCGCTTACGTCCGCAAATGGCATCAGCTTCAACGGAGCCCGCTCCACGCATAACATCTACATGATCGACGGGGGCGAACAGAATGATCGCGGCTGCGGCGGATGTTTTATGAATTTGCCGTCCCAGGATGCCATTTCGCAATTCCAGACGTTGGACAGTAACTATAAGCCGGATTATGGAATCGGTTCCGGCGGCACCATCCTCATGGTTCTGAAGTCCGGAACCTCGAAGTTCCACGGAACGCTCTATGAGTTCAATCGCAACACCGACTATAACGCGAACGACTTCTTCCTGAACGCTGCGAACAAGCCCCGCTCCAAGTTTCAGCTGAATATCCCGGGCGGCAATATCAGTGGTCCCCTCTTCATTCCTCACGTTTACAACGAGAACAGGTCACGCACGTTCTTTTTCTGGAATGAGGAGTGGCGCCGACTCATTCAGGGCAGCGCGCCTTCAGTTACTAATGCCATACTTGCAAGCAACTTCCCGGCAGCAGGGCAAAGTCTGGCCTATACCCCGCCGAGCGGGAAAGCCCCGATCGTGCCGGTCATCAATGATCCCGCCAAAAATGCTCTATTCGCGGCGGATGGATTGACTCCAGGCCAGCCGTTTCCAAACAATGTGATTCCCGCCAACGTGATCGACCAGAATGCCGTTCTTCAGTTGAATGCGGGGACGTTTCCGCAGCCGAACTTCAACAATGGCACTCAGTACATCGCGTCGATCCCACAGCCCACGAATGTTCGGGAAGATATCGTCCGTATCGACCACTCGTTCAACAGCAAGTATCAGCTGATGGGGCACTATCTGCACGATACCCTTGCTCAGAATTACTTCCCGCCGTTGTGGGGAGATAGCAGTTACCCGACAGTGGGAACGGCAATGAACAACCCATCCTACTCGGCAGTGATCAGGTTGACCCAGACCTACGCGCCAAACCTGCTGAACGAGACCGCGTTCCTCTACAGCGGCAACAAGATCACGCTGACGCCTCTGCCGGGACCCGGTGGCGGCCAATTCGTCAAGCCTACCGGATGGAGCGGTGACAGCTTCTTCCCGGATGCAAATAATCGCATGAATCGCATGCCTGAGGTTCAGCTGCAGGGTTCGCCCATCAACGTCACCTGGAGCCCCAGCTACTATCCGTGGAAGAACGGGTACGAGGGCTTTCAATATCGCGACGACGTTTCATGGACGAAGGGCCGCCACCAGTTCAAGTTTGGCGCAGGATGGCTGCACACCTACAAGAATCAGGAGCTGCAGTACAACACGAACGGAGTAATTACTTTCAACTCGAGTAACTTCTCACATGACTCCTACATCAACTACATCCTTGGCATGGCTTCCACCTACTCCCAGTTGGAGTACCTTTGGGGCAAGCATTGGGTGAACAACAACTACTCCGGGTACGCCAACGATGATTGGCATTTGACCCAGCGGCTCGTGTTGAATATCGGGTTGCGATACGACGGATTGCCACACGCGTTCGAACGCTACGACAAGTTTTCGAATTTTGTGCAGCAGGATTACGACATGGCGCAAGGCTATCCGATGAACACGGATGGCACGATTAACCCGGCGTTCCTCTCGACGTCAGCCACCACCGGCTCCGAGCAGTTCTACCTGAACGGCATCCGCGAAGCGGGCGTGAACGGCTTCCCGCGAGGGAACGTCCGCAATCACTACTACACCTTCCAGCCGCGCGTTGGCTGGGCCTGGGATATCACCGGAGACGGGAAGACTGTATTCCGCGGTGGATACGGCCTGTTCTGGGAACGCATCCAGGGCAACGACGTTTACAACGCAGCCCTGAACCCGCCATTCGCCTACATCCCGTCTGCCACAAACGTGTACTTCTCCAATCCCAATACCAGCGTGCTGACCGGCCAGACCACGCTGAACCATTTCCCGTCGAACATCACCAACATCAGGTACGACTACAACGCTCCTGGAACCCAGAACTACAGCATGGGCTTCCAGCGGGAGTTGGCTCGATCGACCATTGCGGTTCTACAGTATGTTGGTTCCAGCGGGTTCAGCCAGAACGACGACCGCCAGATCAATACTCTGCCCCTGATCAATTTCGACACCGTCACCCCCGGAGCAGACCCGAAGAATCCGTATTGGGACCGTTCGCAGGTAGCGGCCGGTAAGTATCTCGCCAACCTCTACCGGCAATATCCTGGGTTCGCAAACATCAACCAGGAAGAAAACGAGACCAACTTCAACTACAACTCCCTTCAGGCCGGTGTCCGCGTTGAGAACAGGCACGGCCTCACTACACAGGTTTCCTACACCTGGTCGCACCTGATGAGCGTGGTGGCTAATGATCTGAACAACATCTCCAACCCATTCAACGCGCATTACGACTGGGGTTCGGACACAGGTTTCGATCGGCGGAACATTTTCAATATCAGCTACGTCTACGAGCTTCCGTGGTACAACAAGAGCTCCAACACGGCAGCGCGCATGATTCTGGGTGGATGGACTGTCTCAGGCATCACGTACTTTGAAAACGGGCTCCCTTTGCGTCCTGCCTACTCCGGGAGCGATACGCTGGGTCTCGGAGGCGGCACCTCCAACCGTCCAAACCAGGTTGGCAAGGTCTCGTATCCGAAACAGCTCAGTGGCACGGCGAATCAATGGTTCACGCCAACGGCTTTCGCTGATCCGCTTGCCCCATGGAACGGCGGGCCCAACCAGGGGTTCGGCAACGCCCGCAAGGATGCAGTTAAGGGACCCGGAATCCAAAACTGGAACATCTCTCTCTTCAAATCGATCCCATTCACATCGAGCGAGAGAGTTCATCTGGATCTGCGTTTCGAGTCCTACAACACCTTTAACCACGTCAATCCGCAGGGTGTCGATATGAACAACCACGACGCCAACTTCGGCAAGGTAACAAGCGATTACGGCCCACGTACTTTGCAGTTGGGCGGCAAACTCAGCTTCTAAATCCGCGGGACTCGAATTGTGGCGCGTCAGGTCACTGGCGCGCCATTTCATTTGGGCTTGATCCGCAGTCTTGCCAGCCATAAAACTGGCGCGAGAGAATTTCATTCGATATGAATTCGGCTCTTCCACGCACATGGATATTCGGACTGCTGCTAGGGCTGCAGCCGGCCATTCAACTGGGTCAGGCTCCAGCGCCTCCCGATGATCGACGCCAGGCGGCATATGCCTTCGAACAACAAGGGGACGCAGCTCAAGCCGAGGCCGCGTGGCGCGATGTGTTGAAGGCTCATCCTGACGATGCTGAAGCCAATGCGCATATGGGCCTCTTGCTTGCACGCCGGGAACGATACAACGAAGCAGTTTCTTTCTACAAAAAGGCCCTTATCAAGGACCCGGGTATACCTGGACTTCAATTGAATCTCGGTCTGGCGCTCTTCAAGGGCGGTGAACTGAAGGAGGCAGCCGGGGTCTTCACATCTCTTCTCAAGACCCAATCGGAAGGCTCTCCCGAGGCTCTGCGCCTCACTGCGCTGATCGGATTAGCCGACTACGGCACCGGGCAATATGCGGCCGCGGTTCCATTTCTCGAGAAAGCAACCGCCGCCGACCCGCAGAACCTTCCATTCCGCCTTGCGCTCGCGCACAGCTGCCTGAGGTCAGCGCAGTATCAGTGCGTTCTCGATGTATACAAGGAAATTCTGACGTTGAATGCGGAATCGGCCGAGGCCGACATGCTTGCCGGCGAAGCGCTCGATGAGATGAGAGACAGAACCGCTGCCATCAAGCAATTTCGTGCCGCAATCAAGGCAGATCCCAAAATGCCCGAAGCTCATTTCGGATTGGCCTACCTTTTGTGGACGCAACTGCAGTTCGATGAAGCTGCGCGGGAGTTTCAGGCGGAGCTCGAGATCAATCCCGGCCACGTGCAGTCACTCACGTACCTGGGTGATTCCGAGATGAACCTGGGCCACGCCGATGCCGCGATGCCGCCGCTCGAAAAGGCAGTCTCAATCGACCCCAAGGACTCGCTCGCTCACCTTGACCTCGGGCTGCTCTACAGCGACGCCGGCAGAAATGAAGAAGCATTGCGCGAACTCAAGATCGCCGCGGAACTCGATCCGAACGACCAGAACGTTCATTTCCGGCTGGGCAGATTCTATAAAGCGACAGGGAAGACCGCGGAAGCAAACGCGGAATTTGAAAAGACCCGCAGCCTGCAAAAGGCCTCCGATGAATCGGTGCTCAAGAAGCTCCACCCGGCAGAATCTGACTCGAAGTCGTTCACCGAGACACAGGGTCCTCCGCCCTCCAATTGATTCTTCACGGATGCTTGATGATCACCGAACCAGGCGGCTTGGAAGAAGTCACGCCGGCTCCCTCGCGAACTGAATAGAATCGATCTGCCGGAAGATTCGTCAACGTCTCCACCTTGCCATCGGGCCACGTTATCTCCGCCTTGTCCAGCTGCTCATGGTTTCCCAGGCCGAAGTGGATGCGCAGATCATTTTGCGACAGGTAGCTTCCTCCGCTGATCACTTCTCCGAGTTGGACAAGGTCTCCAGCGAAGGCTCGAACACGAGCGTTAAGAGCGAGGCGATTCTCCTTGTCTCCCTCGAGCTGAATGCTGATCCAGTGGTTCTTCGGGCCGCCCTCAGGCCGCAGAATCATCGGCTCGCCCTTCAGGTTCTCAACCACGGCCTCCAGCTTGCCGTCATTGAAGAGATCACCGATCGCCATTCCGCGGCTCACCTGCGGAATCTGGATTGCGGTCCCCGCTTCTTTACTTATGTCCTTGAACTTTCCGTTGCGCTCGTTCTGGAAGAGCAGTTTGGGTTCAAGGTATCGCAGGTTAGAGCGCATCTGGTCCACTTGCGGATACACATGCCCATTCACAATGAAAATGTCCTGCCACCCATCATTGTCGAAATCGACAAAGGCGTCTCCCCACCCTACAAATCCCTTCGTTCCGCGGGCAACTCCGCTGGGGATCGATACGTCGGTGAAATTCATATCGCCGTCATTGCGATAGAACGCCGCATACTCATTATCGAAGTGGGTAATCAGAATCGACAACCGCCCCGTGTGCAGGTAATCGCCCAGCGCGACACCCATATTCGCCTGGCGGGCGCCGCTCTCGCTCAACGCAACGCCGGACCCGAAGCCGACATCCTCGAACTTGCCTTTGCCATTTCCCTGGTATAGGTAATTGGGCTGGCCATCGTTGGTGACAAACAGGTCTAACTTGCCCTTGTTGTCAAAGTCCACCCAGACTGAAGTCAGGCCAACTCGCCGCTCCTCGTCCGCCACACCCGCCTTCTTTGCGACTTCGGTAAAGGTCCCGTCGTGATTGTTGTGGTACAGGAAGTCCGGAGAGCCCTTCAGGCCGACAGGCCCGCACTGCACGTCGACTCCCATGTATTTGCAGATATCGCTCGAACCGAACGCCGCCATATTGTCCAGATGGAAATCGACGTAATGCGCCACAAACAGGTCAGCCCAACCATCGTTGTCGTAGTCTCCAAAGGCGGCGCCGGTCGCCCACATATCGTCATCTGCCAGGCCTGCCTTTTTGGTCACATCAGTGAACGTTCCATTGCCGTCGTTGCGATACAACACCACGCCACCGAAACATGTCACCAGCAGGTCAGGCCACCCGTCATTGTTGTAGTCTCCTACGACTGCGCCGGATGCCCAGCACGGATACCCAACTCCCGCAGTGTCCGTGACGTCGGTGAAGGTTCCATCCCGGTTGTTGTGATACAGGGCGCTCTTCGCCTTCTTTCCCTTAAGGGCCATCTCCACGGTTTGAGCGTTCGTGAAGTAGATGTCCGGCCAGCCGTCGCGATCGTAGTCAATCAGCGCGACTCCCCCGCTCATCGATTCCACGATGAACCTCTGTTCCGGGCTCGAAAGATGATCGAAGTGAATGCCGGTTGACTGCGTAATATCCACGAGTTCCGGATAACCGCTCGTCTGCGGCGAACCTGCCGCCGCTGTTGTCTGGCCGGCAGTAACATGCGGCGACATGGCGGGCGCCTGCGCTCCCCCAGGCCTGGCTAGAATCACAGCAAACACTGCAACCGTGAGGAAACGGAGGCGCATATTGCCGGCTGTTCTTCTGGCTCGAGGCCGCGGGCCCATGCCAGTAGCTTAGCTCACCCGTTGGCAGCCCCGATTCGCTGTTGGGCGTCGTTTGTGCAAACAGCGGCAGCGCCTTCGACGCCCAGTCAATCCGGGGAACTCACAAAAATCTCTTCGCTGCTCGCATTCTCCTCTTCTCTCGGGTCACAGCCGGCCGGAAGAGTGGACAAGCTTTTCTATCTGCCGCTGGCCGCAGTTGGTTGTTGACCGGTCGGCTGGAAGAGCCGTGGCGCAAAGTCCTTCAGATCACGGCGCCACGTCTGCCACTCGTGGTCGGTGCCAGGGGACTCGTAAAACACATGCTGGACCTTTCCATCATCGAGAGCGGTGTGCAGGCCCTCGAGTCCGGACCTCATCCGTTCCGGCTCGTTCGTACCCACACCGATCCAGAGCAGATGTACCCGCTTTGAAAATGCGGCCGGATCGGCCATGACTCCGTTGAATGCCGTCTTCGTATCCAGTTTATTGTTCCCCATTGCAAAAACGTTCGCCGCTCCGCTGAACCCGCCGATGTACGAGAACAGGTCTAAATGGTTGAACGTCACCTGGAATGTCTGCATGCCGCCCATCGAAAGACCCGCCATTGCGCGGTGATCGCGGTCGGGTTGGGTGCGGAACGTCTTGTCGATAAACGGAATGAGCACCTGGACCATGTCATCTTCAAATGCGCCCATCCGCTCCTGCATAACCTTCATAAACTCAGGCGATCCGAAAGGCTTTCCCGTCAGGTCGGGAACCACATACCCGGTGCGGTTCGCATACCCATTCGCCATCACAACAATCATTGGTTTCGTGTTTCCGCTTGCGATCAGGTTGTCGAGGATGAAATTTGCCTTCCCCTGCCGGATCCACCCTGTCTCATCCTCACCGCCACCGTGCTGCAGATAGAGAACCGGATAGCGCGCCTTTGAAGTGTCGTAGTCAGGGGGCAGGTATACAAATGCATCGCGCCAGGCGCCGGTCACGCTGGAGTGATACCAGACCTGCCGCACCTGCCCATGCGGAACATCTTTGGGCAGGTAGTAATCTGCGCCGGCTTCCGGAACCTCTACCGCGCTGGCCCACTTGCTTCCGCCAAAGTACGCAGTACTGCTGGGGTCGCTCACCTCGGCGCCATCCACATTGATTGTGTAGTAGTGAAGCCCTGGAGCCAGCGGCGGTGTCGTGAATGTCCAGAATCCATCAGCCTGTTTTTCCATGTCTGCCTTGGGCCCGCTCCAGAAGTTGACCTTTACTTTGGCCGCATCGGGAGCCTTGAAACGGATCTGCACCCGCGACGAACTGTCGACCCTTGGATACTGGGCATCAAGAACATTCGAAGTAGCTGGCTTGAAGTCGCTTGAATCCTGGGCAAAGCAAAGACTCGCTGCAAACAGGATTGCGATTCCGACTAGTCTCATTGCGCCTCCTCCATGCGATTCGATCTTTCGGGGAAGAGCCGTGCAGCTCTTCCGAAGCGAATCGCATTGTTCGTCTTCGATCAAGGTGCATGTTAATCCAGATATCGATACCAAATAAAGCGATTTATTTCTCTTGTTCCCGATGGCTTCCACTCTGTATAGTCGAGGATTCCGACGGGCAGCGCAACAAATCGCGCGCCAGCGCCGTGAACCGTCATAGCGTCGGACGACGCCGTTCACGCAGGATGTCCCGCGGAAACTTCGGTGCTGATTTTGGAGAAACCAGGATGCCCTCAGTCAGAACGGACGCAAACGAGAAAACGCTTACTCGATATCCAGCATTCTTACTTTTCGCAGTCCTCGCCTTCTCAATTCCGGCATTCCCACAGGTACGCACGGTCGTTGCAACGATCGACGTATCCAAAACCGGCGCTCCGATTTCGAAATACATCTATGGCCAATTCCTCGAACATGGTGGCGACATCGTCAACAACGGAGTCTGGTCAGAGATGCTGGTGGATCGCAAGTTCTTCTATCCAGTGGCCACAGGTGCGCCGACCCCTCCACCCGTGATCGCTAACGCCGGGGGCAATCCGCGCTTCAGGCGCACGCCCACGCGGTGGTGGGCGCCGGTTGGCGGGGCCGGCAACATTACGATGGACACGAAAGCGCCCTACACAGGTGATCAGTCTCCGCTGGTAAAGCTCGATGCGAGAACTCCGCGTGGTTTCAGTCAGTCGGGGATTGCCGTGCGAAAAGGCAAAACGTATACCGGCCGCATTGTCCTGGCTGGCTCCCCGGGAGCGGTCATCAAGACCACGCTCATCTGGGGCAAGGAATCCGCCGATCGCCAGGTCGTGACCATCCGGTCGCTCGGCCCCGCCTATCGGAAATTTCCATTGCACTTTACATCTGCAGCGAACACGGATGACGCCACGCTCGAGATTACCGGCACGGGGACCGGCGCATTCCACGCGGGCGCAGTTTCGCTCATGCCTGCTGACAACATCGAAGGCTTCCGCGCCGAAGTCGTTGCCGCTCTCAAGCAGCTGCGGTTCGGCGTTCTTCGCTTTCCCGGCGGCAACTTCGTTTCGTCCTACGAGTGGCGGTACGGCGTCGGAGACATAGACAAGCGCCCAACCATCTTCGACGCTGTGTGGCACGCCGTGCAACCGAACGACGTGGGCACGGATGAGTTCCTGACGCTGTGCCGTCTGCTCGGCGTCGATCCCTACATCACAGTCAACGCCGGCTTCGGCGACGCATGGTCCGCCCGCGAGTTAGTCGAATACACCAACGGAGCCGCAACCACGCCCATGGGCAAATGGCGCGCGCAGAACGGTCATCCTGCGCCCTATGGCGTCAAGTTCTGGGGAGTCGGGAATGAGCCATGGGGCGACTACCAGATGGGCGCGATATCGCTTCCGCAATTCGAACTCAAGCACAATCTCTTTGCCAGGGAGATGCGCAAGGTTGATCCCTCCATCAAGCTGATCGCCGGCGGCGCGATGCCCGACGTGATGGAGGGCGCCAACCAGGCCAAACGGATCAATGGCCAGTATGTTCCCGATTATCTTTCCGCGGCCGACTGGACCGGACAGCTGCTGCTCAATTGCCTCGACAACATCGACATGGTGAGCGAACACTACTATGCATCCGGCACAGAGCACACAGACTTGAAGCTGCAGAAAAAGGTGCCGATCGATCCGCCGCTGTCGTTCATCGAATGGCAACGAGCGCCGGCCGTCCAGGTCCGCGCCAAATACGAGCACTACCAGGAATACCTGAAGCGCATCCCCGCGCTCCGCGCGAAGCCGGTTCCGATTGCGATCGACGAGTGGGCTTACTTTGGCGGCGGACCCAACTCGTACAAAACGGTCCCAGCGTATGCGTGGGCATTTCACGAGATGTTCCGCCACTCTGACATCTTTCAAATGGGGGCATTCACCTTCGCAACTGCGATGATGAGCGAAAACCGGACCGAAGCCACGCTCAATCCCACCGGCATGCTCTTCAAGATGTATCGCGATCACTTCGGCACTATCCCGGTCGAAGTCACCGGAGATTCACCGCAGCCTAAGCCCACGTTCCCGGCCGGGGGCGATCAGCCCGCAGTCAACCCCGGCAGTGATACGTATCCGCTCGATGTGAGCGCTGCACTGAGTGAAGACCGCAAGACTCTCGCGATCGCTGTGCTGAATCCGTCGGACTCAGAGCAAAGCATCAAGCTGTCGATCAATGGGGCGAAACTCGCCAGCGCGGGAAGACTGTGGCGCATGGCCCCTGACTCGATTAGCGCCACAGTTCAGGTGGATAAGAAGCCTGAAGTCCAGGTCGAGGAACAATCGCTCGGCGCGTTTCCGGAGACCATCACGGTGCGCCCGTTCAGCGTGAACATCTATTCGTACCCCGTGCAGTAATCACCTTCGTCGAAGAGGCCCAGATGAAAGCAACACCACTCATTCTCGCATCCGCCTTTGCTCTGGCAATGGCGCCGGCAGCCCGGTCGGGAGCCCAGGTGCAAACGAACATCCCCGACCCCGTGCCCGGCGCAAAGCCCGTTTCGGTCGAGCACATCAAGATCCACGGCGCAGCGCTTGAGGGCAATCTCGAAGGAGATGCCGTCGATCGCGATGTGATTGTGTTCCTTCCCCCGAGCTACGCCAGGGACAAGAAGCGCCGCTATCCCGTGGTATACGCTCTGCACGGCTATTCCATTGGGGCGGAGCAGTGGACGCACGAGATCCACGTTCCGCAGACGATTGAGGGGGCGTTCGCAAAAGGCTCACAGGAGATGATCGTCGTCCTGCCGGATTCGAAGACGATCTACAACGGCTCAATGTACTCAAGCTCGGCGACAACCGGTGATTTCGAGAATTACATCGCCCACGACGTGGTCTCCTACATCGACGCGCATTACCGAACCATCCCCAACCGCACCAGCCGCGGCCTCGTCGGCCATTCAATGGGCGGCTACGGAGCGACGCGCATCGGCATGAAGCATTCTGATGTCTTCGGCGCGCTTTACATCATGAGCCCCTGCTGCCTTTCGCCTATGGCCGGTGGCGGCCCTGGCCCTGCCGATCAGATGAAAGAGCGAGCTATTGCCAGCGAAAAGAAGGTCGCAGCGGCCAAGTCTCCCGCCGAGCTCGCCGCCCTGTCGCCCGGCTTCGGCGCAGTGCAGTATGCCACAGCAGCGGCCTGGGCGCCCGATCCGAAGAACCCTCCGCTTTATTTCGATCTGCCCACCAAGGACGGCGTTCCGCAGCCTGACATCGTGGCGAAATTCACTGCCAACTCGCCACTGGCCTCTGCAGATCAGTACGTCGGAAGCTTCAAGCAATATCGCGCAATTGCCATGGATGTTGGCGACCAGGACGGACTGCGCTTCGACGCCACAAAACTGCACGGCCTCTTGGACAACTACGGCGTCGCGAACTCGTTTGAGATCTATTCCGGAACGCACGTCAGCGCGGTTGCCGACCGGTTCCAGAATCATGTGTTGCTTTTCTTCAGCAAGAATCTTTGCTTCGCGGCAGACTGCCACTAACACGCAATGGCCAGCCGGCAAACCGGTGCTTAGGAGCCTCACTTGAATTTGACTTGGAGAAAAGCATGACACCCGCTATGACGCGAATTGCTCACTGCTTCTTCGTATGTGCCGCAGCGCTCTTCTTTGGTTCAGCCCAGCGGCATGCAGTTGGTCAGGACTCCGCGGACCTCCCCTACCTGAATCCCCAGCTCTCGCCCGAGCAGCGCGCCACCGACCTCGTGCACCGCATGACGCTGGCTGAAAAGGCCACGCAGATGCAGAACAATTCGGCGGCCGTTCCTCGGCTCAAGATTCCTGCCTATCAATGGTGGAGCGAAGCCTTGCATGGCGTTATCAACGAAGGCGTCACCGAGTATCCCGAGCCCGTCGGCCTGGCAGCCACGTTCGACGCGCCAGGCATTCACACCATGGCGGCGCAGATCGGCATCGAGGGCCGCATCAAGCATGTGCAGAATTTGCGAGAGGGTCACACCGGCATCATGGGCGGACTTGATTTCTGGTCGCCCAATCTCAACATCTTTCGCGACCCGCGCTGGGGGCGTGGACAAGAGACCTACGGCGAAGACCCGTTCCTCACCGGCCGCATGGGCGTTGCCTACGTCACGGGCTTGCAGGGCAATGATCCGAAATACTATCTGGCTATCGCGACCCCAAAGCACTACGCCGTGCACAGCGGACCGGAACCGACCCGCCACTTCGCCGACGTTGACGTGAGCAAGCACGATCAGGTGGATACCTACGAACCGGCGTTCCGTGCCGCCGTCGTAGAAGGCAAAGCTGGATCAGTGATGTGCGCATACAACGCGATTAACGGCCAGCCGGCATGCGCGAATCAATATCTGTTACAGGACCAGTTGCGAGGCAAGTGGGGTTTCCAGGGATATGTGGTCTCCGACTGCGATGCAGTGAGAGATGTTGCTGCCAATCATCGATACCGTCCAACGCAGGCGCAAGGCGCGGCAATCTCGGTGATTCGCGGCATGGACAACGAATGCGTCACGTTCACCTCGCGCTTCGGCGATCCGGTCGAGAAAGCCTACGTCGATGCCGTGCAGCAGGGTTATCTGCCTGAGAGCGTCCTCGACACCGCTCTTATCCGCCTCTTCACCGCGCGGATCAAGCTGGGAATGTTTGACCCGCCTGACATGGTTCCCTACACAAAGATCGATGAGAAGGAACTGGACAGCCCCGCGCACCGTGAGCACGCGCGCAAGCTCGCGAACGAATCCATGGTCCTTCTGAAGAACGATGGCCTGCTTCCTCTGAAGCCGGGAATCAAGAGAATCGCGGTTGTGGGCCCCCTTGCCGACCAGACCAGGCCGCTCATCGGGAACTATGCGGGTCAGCCCACGCATATCGTGTCGGTCATGGATGGTCTCAAGGCTGAGTTCCCGAACGCGACGATCACTTTCGTTCCCGGAACGCAGTTCCTGCGCACCGATGGGAACCCTGTGCCTGACGCTGTGCTGACCACTCCTGACGGCAAACCCGGCCTGAAAGCTGATTACAACGAAGGCATCCGCAGAGGTCCACCGGCTCCGGGAGAGAACACAAAGCCGATCGTCAGCCGCACCGAGCCCAATGTCAAACTCACTGAGAGCAATCTGCCCACGGAAATCGCCGGGAAGAAGACATTCGGCGTGCAATGGTCGGGATTCCTCACGCCAACAGAATCGGGCGACTTCCTGCTCGGAATTCGCTGCGAGGGATTTGGAAGGCTTGCTGTGGATGGCAAGCAGGTAGCGACCGCATTCGGCGGCGGCACGCGCGGGCTCTCATCCGGCGTGGGCCGCGTCCACCTCGAGAAGGGCCGCAAGGTCGCGCTCGAGGTCTCCTACGGAATGAGAAACAGCGCACCGCGTGCGGAACTCATCTGGTCGAGGGCGAACAACGCGCCTTCGCCTGAAGCGATCGCCGCGGCGAAAAATGCTGACGTCGTCATCGCAGTGGTTGGAATCACCAGCCAGCTTGAGGGCGAAGAGATGCCCGTCAGCGAGCCGGGCTTCCTTGGCGGAGATCGCACCAGCATCGACCTGCCCCAGCCGGAAGAAGACCTCGTGGAAGCAATGGCTGCTACGGGCAAGCCTCTCGCAGTTGTTCTCATGAACGGGAGTGCTCTCGCGGTCAACTGGATCAACGAACATGCCAATGCAGTTCTCGAGGCCTGGTATCCCGGCGAAGAGGGTGGGGCCGCAGTGGCTGAGACCCTGAGCGGCAAGAACAATCCGGCCGGCCGGCTGCCTGTCACCTTCTATAAGGGTGTCGATCAGTTACCGAACTTTGAAGACTACGGCATGGCGAATCGGACCTACCGCTACTTCAGCGGCAAGCCGCTCTATCCGTTTGGCTACGGGCTCAGCTACACGAAGTTCAGCTACAGCGATCTCAGCGTGCCGGAGCAAGCGATCGCTGCCGGACAGACCGTAGGCGCCGATGTCACGGTCACGAACACCGGCAAGCTCGCGGGCGATGAGGTCGTCCAGCTCTATCTCAAATTCCCGAGCGTTAAAGGCGCTCCCCGCATCGCTCTCCGTGGATTCGAACGCATCCACCTCGATGCCGGTGCAAGCCAGAAAGTCCACTTCGATCTGAGGCCGCGCGATCTGGGCATGGTCACGGAGGACGGGAATCCAATCATCGCTCAAGGGGAATACACGATCAGCATCGGCGGAGGACAGCCCGATACCGGAGCGTCCGTTGCCACAGGCAAATTCCATGTCGACGGTCAGTACGCGCTGCCGGAATAACGAGGATTGCGCTGCTCAACTGAGCAGCGCAATCCCTGGCTACCGATCGCATTCAGAACTCGAGAGGAGACGCCGTTCATGTCCAAGGATTCCATCGTTCTCACTCGCCGGCAGGCACTGCTTCTTTCAACCACGGCCGGCCTCGGGGCGGCACTGAGTAAGCCCTCCTTCGGATCTGACAGCGTGAAGACCGCGGCACACCAGGAGCCGGGAAACGTGTCCACGCCGCGCTCGGCCGTAGCGAAGACCCAGTACGGCAAGGTGCGCGGGTTTGTGGATGGCGGCGTTCTCACGTTCAAGGGCGTCCCGTACGGGGCCACAACGGCGGGAGAGAATCGTTGGCTTCCGGCCAGGCCGCCTGCGCCATGGACGGACGAGTATCCGGCTCTGGCTTACGGCGCGAACTGCCCGCAGACTCTGCATCCGTGGACGAGCATTGAGCAGACCTTCCTCTTCGACTGGGACGACGGATGGCAGAGCGAGGACATGCTGAAGCTGAACATTTGGACGCCGAGCCTGACAGGAAAGCGTCCAGTGATGTTCTACATGCATGGGGGAGGATTCAGCTTCGGATCCTCGTACGAATTGCCGTCGCACGAGGGCGCGCAGATGGCGCGCCATCACGACGTGGTGCAGGTGTCGGTGAATCATCGCCTCAATATTCTTGGGTTCTTTGATGCGGCCGAGATCGGCGGCTCTGCGTATGAAGACTCTGCAAACGTGGGGATGACAGACCTCGTTGCGGCGCTGAAGTGGGTTCGCGAGAACATTGAGAACTTCGGCGGCGATCCGGATCGCGTGATGATCTACGGCCAATCGGGCGGCGGATCAAAAGTTACGACGCTGATGGGAATGCCTTCGGCTGCCGGCCTGATCCATCGCGCTTCTGCGCAATCCGGGGGCGGCGGGAACATCCCCAGCCGGGATCAGCAAAAGGAACTCGCGCGCCAGACGATGAAGGAGCTTGGGCTGGCGCTGAACGATATCGGCGCGCTGCAGAAGATGGAGTGGGCGAAGCTGTTTGCAGCAGGCAACGCCGCGGCCGCCAAGATCAATCCGCCGGGCCGGCCCATGGGTCCGGGTGCGCCCGGCACTCCGCGCGTTGGTTGGTCGCCCTGCGTTGACGGCAAGGTGATCTACATGAGGTCGTTCTTCGATGCTGCTCCGGAGGTGTCGAAGAATGTGCCGATGCTGGTGGGCTCGGTGAGCGAAGAGGGCAACCAGATGTCTTCGCACCCCACGGAAGACGAGTGGCACGCAAGCCTCACCAAGACGTATGGGGCGGAGAAGGCGACCGCGATTGTCGCCGCGCTGAAGAAGGCGTATCCGCAAAAGAAGATCCAGACGTTGTCGTATATATGCAGCGGCAACCCCGGATTGAATGGACTCTCGATGCGCAACAACGTGGTAAAGATGGCGCGATTGAAGCACGAACTGAAGGCGGCGCCTGCCTACGCCTACTACTTCACATGGCAGACGTCTATTCTCGACGGCGTGCCCGGTGCGTGGCACACTGCCGAGCTTCAATTCTGCTTCGACAACACGAAGCGCTGCGAGCAGGGCACCGGCAACACGCCGGAGGCTCAGGCCCTGGCAAAGAAGATGGCCTCGTCGTGGGCGGCATTTGCGGCCACCGGCAACCCGAGCATTCCGGGCCTAACCTGGGAGCCTACTGACCCGGAAACCAACAAAACGCTGGTCTGGGATAACGAATGCCGAATCGTGAATGATCCTGACGGAGACGTTCGCAAGATCATATTGGGGTGACCAATAATCTCTCGAGAGATGTCACTGACCTCTCGATGTCGGTGGCCGGATCCGGCATCCCCTCCGCAACGCGTCCGGCATTCAACGAATCTCCCGAATCCGAAAGCAACATGGGATTCGGTGACCTGGTTGCCCTCCGCGCTCCGGTCCGGGCCGCGGCATGAGCTACATCCAAAGCGGGTGTACCTGACCGTGCACCGCGAAATGCGCGATTTGCGTTAGAGCAAAACCAGCGTAGCAGTGTCCTCGCGCTTTTGCTTTTCTTTTTGTCATTCCCGTGTATGAGGACGTTGGCTGCTGTCAAGGCATACCTTGGCGTCTGGGTGAGGGGCGGGGTCAAGGGCGCCGCACTTTGGCGTTCATCTGGACCCTTGACGCCGCCCCTTACCC
>Ga0126373_10000012_pt1 | contig 227095 bp, 172 predicted proteins | sample PanSoiMetPlot_11_FD_92545 | JGI IMG/M metagenome (GOLD analysis project Ga0126373, IMG submission 92545) | Tropical forest soil microbial communities from Panama - MetaG Plot_11 | ecosystem: Environmental > Terrestrial > Soil > Tropical forest > Bulk soil | place: Panama | collected 2016-02-17
TCATCGGTTACGTCACGATCACGGTCAACAAGGCCACGCCCACCATCATTTGGGCGACACCGGCGCCAATCACCCATGGCACCGCATTGAGCGCAACGCAACTTGATGCGAGCTCCACGGTTGCAGGCACATTTGTGTACTCGCCTGCGGCTGGAACCGTGCTCACGTCGGGGTCGCACACCCTCTCCGTCACACTCACGCCGACCGATGTCAGAGACTACACGACGGCCACCGCATCGGTGACGCTGACTGTTAACTAGGCTACGCCCACGATTAAGTCGGCCAGGATCCACCAACCTTTGACAGCCTGTGCTGTCAATTGCCGCAAACACGGCTATGAACCTGACGCCATCGATTGATGGCCAGCCCCACGAGATTGGACTGACCCGACCGGGGTGGGGGCCTATCGTAAACTGTCGCACGCAAGATTTGCGACACGCTGAGCGGCTTCCGGGTGGTTGTGATCGGTGTCTCTGATTCGTCAGCAACTTCTTGATCAATAGCGGCAAGCGTGCTGTATTAGGAATCACCATGCAAACCTGCGAGCCATTTTCTGATCTGAGCGACAAGGAAGGACCGGTTCGAGGTTTCCTGCACCGCTCATCGATTCCTAAAGCCGACAGCCTGATTCTCACGCACAGCGCAGGAGCGAACTGCGAGTCCCCGCTGCTTGTTGCACTGGCGGAGGCTTTCTGCACGATCGGACTGACGGTACTTCGCTGCGATCTTCCGTTTCGCCAGGCACGACCGTACGGGCCGCCTCCTCGCGGAAGCGCGGAGCGCGACCAATCCGGGTTGCGCGCAGCCGTGGCCGCGTTGCGCCGCCTGAATCCCGCGCATATCTTCCTCGGCGGGCACTCGTACGGGGGAAGACAGGCATCCATACTCGTCGCAAGCGAACCAACATTGGTCGACGGTCTTTTGTTGCTCTCTTATCCTTTGCATCCGCCTAAAAGACCGGAGCAGCTGCGTACCGCACACTTTCCTTCATTGCGGGTTCCTGCATTCTTCGTCCAGGGAGTGCGCGACGAATTCGCTACCATAGCCGAAATGGAATCGGCGCTCGCGCTCATCCCGGGACGTAAGGAATTGCTGGCCATCGCTGGCGCAGGCCATGAACTAATGACGAAAAGCAATCGCGAGGATCTGATCGCTGCGGTCACATCAGGTTTCAACTCATTCATGAGCGCGAAAGCCTGATGAGCCCGCGCGCCCCATCTCGCTCCGAATCGGCCAGGGCAGTCGATCGCCAACTTGCCCGCTATCGCGCCATGCGCGATTTCGAGGTCACCGCAGAACCGCGAGGCGGCGCGGATGGCCGGCGCGACAAATCCACTAGTGCTCTTCCCTTTGTGGTGCAGAAGCACTCCGCGCGTCAGCTTCACTACGATTTCAGGCTCGGCTGGCGCGGCGTGCTCAAGAGCTGGGCTGTTGCCAAAGGGCCGAGCTACGTCGCCGGCGACAAGCGCCTCGCCGTCGAAGTGGAAGACCACCCGATGGAGTATGGAGGGTTTGAAGGGACCATCCCGAAGGGACAGTACGGCGGCGGCACTGTCATGGTGTGGGACTTTGGGGAATGGCAGCCACTCGGAGACGTCGATAAACAACTGGCGGACGGCAACCTGAAATTCTTGCTGAAGGGAACCAAGCTGCGAGGCAAGTGGGCCCTGGTTCGCATGAAGCCCAATCCTGACCGTGATCGCTCCGGGAAGCCGAGTTGGCTTCTGCTCAAAGAGTCCGATGAATGGCGGCAGCCGGAAGGAGCGCCCGCAATCACGGAACTCGCTCCAGACAGCGCGCTCACGCAACGAACCATGGAGGAGATTGCTGCGAGTGCTGACCACGTCTGGGAACCGAATCATGGCCTTCGGGAGACCGGCAACAATCGAAAACACCAGGCGCCAGCTCGAGTAGCAAAGGCACCGGTTCTGAAAGCGAAACCATTCGACCGCCTCCTCCGCGAGGCCCCGTTGGAGGAATTCCCCGGATTCATTGCGCCGCAACTTGCCGAAGAGGCACAATCGGTGCCCGTCAGTGCTAATTGGGTGCACGAGTTGAAGCTCGACGGCTACCGGTTGCAGGTGCACGTGCGGACTTATGCAAAGGGCGGCGCCGGTGTCCCGCAGGTTCGCCTGTTCACGCGCAAAGGGCTGGACTGGACGGCGCGCATGCCGGGAATCGTGCGCGCCGCGGCGGAGCTGGGAGTGGACAGCGCCATCCTGGATGGCGAGGTCGTCGTACTCGATCAGTTGGGACGAACCAACTTCTCGCTCCTTCAGGCCGCATTTCAGAATGGCAAGAACGCCGAACTTATCTACTTCGCCTTCGACATACTCCATTTGAATGGCCGGAATCTTCGCGGGCTTCCCCTGCTCCGGCGGAAGGAGATCCTCGAGAAACTCCTGCCGGGGCCGAATGCGGCGTCTCCACTGCGATTCTGCGAGCACATCGAAGCGAGAGGCGACGTGGTATTCCGAAAGGCGTGCGAACTTGGAGCCGAGGGAATTGTTTCGAAACAGGTTTCAGCTCCTTACACCTCGGGGCGGGGTAGCACATGGCTCAAGAAGAAGGGGATGATGAAGCAGGAGTTTGTGATCGGAGGATTCACACCGGTCGCGAAGACCGGCCGCGGAATCGGCGCTCTACTGCTGGGGTATTACGACGGGGACAGATTGCTCTATGCGGGACGCTGCGGCACGGGATTCTCCCATGAGCCCGAGCGCATGCTTCGCGTCCGACTTGATGCGCTTGCGCAGAAGGCGCCTGCATTCCACGAATTGCCCCGCGAAGCCAGGGAAGGCGCCATCTGGGTGAAACCTGAATTGGTCGCGCAGGTCGCGTTCGCCGCCTGGACCACAGACAATCTGATCCGCCAGTCGTCGTTCAAGGGCCTCCGCGATGACAAACCGCCGAAAGAGATCGTTCGAGAGTACGCCTTGGCCGAAGGTGTGAAATCGGCATCCTCCTCACATTCTCCGGGTACTCCTGTGAGGCGTGCGGATACCGTGCCGGCTCAAGGACAAGGCAAGGCGCTTCCAATCACCCGCCCGAACAAGGTTCTTGATGAAGCGAGCGGAATGACGAAGGAGCAGCTCGCGCTGTATTACCTGGCGGTTGCCGAACACATGCTGCCCCATGTCGCAGACCGGCCGCTGAGCGTGCTGCGCTGCCCCGATGGGATCGGCAAACAGATGTTCTTCCAAAAACACATTGCCGCTGGGCTTCCGAACGGTGTGCACACCGTCTCCATCGCCAACAAGAAGACCGGCAAAAAGGAAGAGTTTCTGACGCTTGACTCTGCCGAGGGATTGGTGGGAATGGCGCAGCTCGGGGTTCTGGAGATTCATCCCTGGGGATCGAAGAACGAGGCCGTCGACAAGGCGGACCGCATCATCTTCGATCTTGATCCCGATGAGGCGATCATGTGGCCGGCCCTTGCCGCCGCCGCACAGGAACTTCGGTCTCTGCTGAAGAGTGTCAATCTAACGAGCTATGTAAAAAGCACCGGCGGGAAGGGTCTGCATGTGGTTGTTGCCATCGCGCCGGAACACCAGTGGCCTGCCATCAAAGAGCTGTCGCATGCCGTGGTCCTCAAGATGGAAAAGCGCAATCCCGGCCTCTACACCACGAATATGCTGAAGTCCGTCCGCCGGAATCGGATCTATCTCGATTACCTGCGCAACGACCGGGAATCGACGGCAATCGCGCCGTTTTCTACACGCGCGCGGCCAGGCGTGCCGGTCGCAGTTCCGCTGGACTGGAAGGAATTGGAAGCGCAGATACGGCCGATGTTTCACGTATCGGACTTCAGCGAATGGCGAAAGCGGCGGCTGCGGGACCCTTGGAAGAGGATGCTTGAGGCGCCCCAACGTCTAACTGCGGAGATACTCGGCGCGTTCGGCATAAGGAGCGCAAGATAGAACGGCTAAGCGAAGACAGTCGCAGGCGAATGATAGGCGAAACCCCGCGCAGTTAAAGCGAATTTCACTTCATTTGCAGCAAATCTTGCGGTAAACTCCTGAATCTACGGGTCGAGTGTGAGCGCACTTACTCGCGGAGGTCATATGGCACGTCCCTACTGGACGGGAAACCTGCAGATATCTCTCGTGTCTTTCGGCGTGAGTCTTTATACAGCCACCGAGACCAAGAGCCAGATCACATTTCACCAGATCAGCCGCAGAACAGGCGAGCGCATCCGGCACCAGAAGGTGCTCGAAAGCGCCGTTGAAAACAACGAAGCAACTACCGGCGTCGAGAAGGACGAGATCGTCAAGGGCTACGAATACCAGAAAGGGCAATACGTCATCATTGAGCCCTCCGAGCTTGAGAATCTCCGCGTTCCCTCAAAGCACACGATTACGGTGACGCAGTTTGTCGATAAGGCAGACTTGAATCCTGAATACATTGAGAAGCCGTATTTCGTGTTGCCCGAGAATGACTCCCAGACCGAGTCGTTCAATGTTATACGCGAGGCGCTTGTAAAGACAGGAAAAGCTGCCATTGGCAAGGTAGCCTTTTCCGGGCGCGAAAACATCGTTGCTGTCGTGCCGGCAGGCGACCGCGGAATGATGGCGTACACATTGCGCTACCAGAATGAATTGCGCAACCAGAACGACTATTTCCGCGATATCAAGGCGACCGCTGTCGATTCGGATTCGCTGGAGCTCGCCGAGACGCTTATCAAGCGCATGAGCGGACGGTTCGATATAAGCAAGTTCGAAGATGGTTACGAGGTCGCGCTGAAGGCCCTGGTCGACGCGAAGGTCAACAATCTGCCGGTTCCAACTGAGGAAGCCCCGAAGCCGCAGGCCGGCAAGGTCATCAACCTGATGGATGCGCTTCGCAAAAGCATTGGGGAAGACACGCGGGCCGCGAAGAAACCGCCTAAGAGCGAGAAGGAACCGCAAACCAGGAAGCTCGCGCTGGTGAAGGCGCAGAGCAAAGCCCCCGCAAAACGCAAATCCGCCTGAGTGACGCAGAGTTTGACGACTCGCCGGAGCTGCGATGCATCGTTGGAGGTGAACACCTCATGAACTTCCGAAACCACATCCACTGCACCAACCAGAACTGCGAAGCCGACTGCGGAGTCGACTATGCAGCCACCTTTGACGATTCGGGATACATCGACCTCATTGACGGCGCAGTGATCGATGAACGGAACGGCGATGTGTTCTGCTCCCAGCAGTGCTATGACGAATGCCATCCCGTCTACTGCGCCGACTGCGGCGATGAGAAGGTCGGGAAGGCAGGCGACCGGTGTACATTCTGTACGATCGCGGCCGAAAAGGGTGAGGACGCGGCCGAAGCGTGGTACCGCTCCCAGCATCCCGAATTGTTCCGCAAGCCCGTAGAGTCGGCTCCTGCCGCTGGCGCAGGAGGGATCGCCTACAAGAGAGTTGTATAGAGTCGCCGAAAGGGTTAAATCCGAAACCGCTTAACTCCTAAGAGCGCGTCGCGAGTTTGTGGCTTCGGCGATGCCCATCGGATTCCAGCACTTGGCGGTCACGCATTTTCGGATCGCACTTCATGCAGATCGCCGAATCGAGGTCTTTGCTGCTGGCGTCCCTCAAGAGGAAGCCGACGGTAAAAGTCAACCCGCACTTTTGCGGGCCGGAAGTACACCACATCGAAAAGGGAGCCCGCGGGATGGGACTGCCCGCCGGCCGACAAACTGCTGTTGTATCATGCGCGCTCCGGCCAGATCCGCTCGAAGATGGCGAGGCCGTAGAAGTTCCCTATCCGCCCAATCACGGTCGCCGCGTGGGACTGCCCCGCGGCAGATCTTCGTTCCGCGAGTTAGCCTCGCACCAATCCGATGTCCTGAGCGGCTGCCCACTGGGCAATATCCTGGCCCACAAGGGCGGTTGCCATCAGGTCGGGAAACTGGTCGGGAGTGCAGGCAAACACGGGACAATTCATTGCCGCGATCTTCCCGGCGTGATTCGCGTCATAGGCTGCATGCCCGTCGTCCGAGAGCGCCAGCAGCACAATTACGTTCACTCCCGCGTCCTTCAGGGCTGCAACTCTGGCCAGCATCGATTCTGCATTACCGCCTTCGTAAAGATCGCTGATCAGCACAAGATGCGTGCGGGCAGGGTGTCCGATGCGCTGCTCGCAATAAGCCAGCGCACCATTGATGTCGGTGCCCCCACCCAGTTGCACCCCGAACAGAACATCCACCGGATCGCTCAGTTGCTCCGTCAGGTCCACCACCGCCGTGTCGAAACAGACCAATTGCATTTCGATCCCAGGCAGAGACGCCATTACGGCGGCAAAAATCGATGCATACACGACCGAGGTCGCCATCGAGCCCGACTGGTCTACGCAGAGCACAACGTGGTGCAAGTTGGCGCGCGTGTGCGTCCGCCGCTGGTGGCCGATCAGCGTCTGGGGCACCACCGTGGCGCGTTCGCGCTGGTAGTGGCGCAAATTTGCCGCGATGGTGCGATGCCAGTCGATATCACCCGCGCGGGGACGGCGTGTCCGTTGCGACCGGTTGAGCGCTCCGCGGATCGTGGCCAGCGTCTTATGTTCCAGGCGAGCGAGCAACTGCTCCACAACCCGCCTCACGACCATGCGCGCCGTTTCCTTAGTCTTGTCGGGAATAGCGGATCGCAGCGACATCAGATCAGCCACCAGGTGCACATCGGCTTCGAGGGTCGATAGGAACTCCGGCTCCAGCATCAGCGATTTCAGGTTCAGCCGCTCGAACGCGTCCTTCTGAATCACCTGCACAACGGGCGTGGGAAAGAATTCACGAATGTCCCCCAGCCATCGCGATATGCGCGGCGCCGAAGCGCTCAAGCTGCCTTTCCCCTTGCGCTGGCCCGACGGCCTGTAAAGAGCGTCCAGCGCCGCCGAAAGCCGGCTGTCTCGCTCACTCAGGCTGCTGCGGTCCTCATCGCCCAGCGCGAGCTTCCATCGGCGCAGCCGTTCCTTGCCGGCATCCACGTGCTCGCTCATGCCGCTTCGCCCTCCAACTCAAGTCCGAGAATCTTGCACAGCAACGGAAGAGCCTGAGCGAAAGCTTCTTCCGAGCCGTCGCTTGTGCCGTGCACTCCACCGGTTTCCCGCCGCCCAAGCGCCACCCGTTCCAGCACTCGCCGACGCGCCACGGTGTCGAACTCCGCAAAACTCCGCCGAAGCAGAGGCAGCGATTCGACAAAGTCATCCTCCGCCAGCTCGCACAGCCACGCGTCAATCAGGTTGAGCAGGGGCTCGTCCTGCAGCAGGACCTGAGAGCCGCCACGCAGAAAATTCTCGAGGAACGCTCCTGACCGCTTTGGCGTCTCTCCGATCGTGTGCCGCGAGAATGCTGCTGCAACCTCGCCGTCTGGCCACGCGCCGGACTCATGCAGCCGCCGCAGGCTGAGCCCAGCGATTGCCGCCGCCACCTGCGGATCGTCAACTATCCCCGCCAGATGGCTCCGCCATTGTTCTGTCAGTTCGGCATCGGCGAAGAGGACCAGCGCTTCGTCAAAGCCTTGCATCGCCTGCACGCGTCCCTCCGCGGCCTCGTCGTCCAGGTTGTGTGATGCAAGCCGCACGCCGGCATTTACCTCCACGCTCAGTGCATGCACCAGTGCGCGCAGCTGCTCGTCCGGGAGCTTGCGGGCCGTGCCGTATCGCAGGACCCTCACCAGCGGCGGAACAGCCTGCATGAGTTCCGTAATCTCCGCGGCCTGCACGGCAGCTGCCTGCAGTCGCTCGATGCACAAGGTCGCGGCATTGGGTAAATCGGCCACCAGTGTCTCGCGAACCATCTGGGCCAGTTCCGAGATGGAGTTCGTCTTCGCAGCACGATCGAGCTGCGCATTGGCCGCGGCCTGTTCGATGGTTCCGCCGTACACCAGCGCTTCAGCCAACCTGACTGACAGCTCCGGCACCCACCGCAGGCGCCACACCTCGCGAAACGTTCCCCGCCCCGCATCCGTCTCCGCCAGCTGGCCCCAGGGCACCTTCAGAATCAGCAGGCGGTGCAGCAGCGTGGATTTCAAAAGACCCGCTTCGCTGCGCAAATCCACGCGCTGTTCCGTCTCGATGTCTTCCGGCTTTAGCCGCGTCCTCTTCTGCCACTGCGCCAGGTCGCGCGCCAGCGGCATCTGGGGGACAGCGTCGTCGATCTCTCCCACGCGCTCGCCCACATAGAGCTTCCGCTCGATGATGCGCAACGGCACCTCGTCGCCATGGCAGAGCGTCGCGAGCGCGGCTTCGCGCATTTCCTCCAGCCCTGGAATCCACCGTCTGCGCATCGATGCCATCGCGAGCGAAAGCCGCGCCGCTTCAATCGCTGAAGCGGTCGGCGTGAGGTAGCCCTCCTTGCGCAGCAGATCCGCGGTTTTTGCCTGCCATTGAGCCGCAAACATCTGCGGAGTGGTACGCGCGCCTCGCTCGTAAAGTCTCCACAGATGCGAGTACCAGCCCGGCGAGATCACTCCTGCGCCATAGCCAGATGCTGCCGCCAGCCGGCTGTCCGTCCATGGAACCCACGTCGCTTCCACCTTCTCCCGCTTGAGATCCTTCACCAGCGCCTTGTCAGCCCCCGCAGTCGCTCTCGCACGCAGAGCGCTCGTGTGCCACGCACCCACGATCGCCGCGATTTTTCCGCCGTGTTCCTTCAACGCCTGCCGGATGTGAATCCGCATCCACGCCTCGCGTTGCGATTCGCGCAACGCAGCCCGATCGTTTCGTGTCGGAGCCTCAGAGCGCACCGCCGTTATCGCATTTTCGATCCCCGCGAACATCCGCATCGCGTCTCCCCCAGGCAGAGAAGCTCCATCTCCGAGACGTCCCTGCTCAATCAGCGAATTCCAGAATGCTTCTCCATCGCCATACCCCGCCGCGGCAGCAAGCGCGTCCAGCGGGTCGGGCTCGTGCTCCGCCTCCATCTGCTCCGGATCGTTCTTCTGCGCGATAAGCGCATGAATGTGAATGCCCGCCGGCCAATCGATAAAGCGAACCAGGACGCCGCGCTTCAGCGCCCACAGCATCGTCTGCCACTCCGGCGAGAACTCCGCCAGGGGAAAGAAAAACGCCGCGTTCGCATCGCTGGCAGCGTGCACCAGCAACGAGATCGGCGGCTTCATGCCGGCAAACTGCGCGAAGCGGATCAGTTCATCGGCCTCGGGCGGCCCCTCGATCAGCACGCATTCCGGCTCAACCGCGTCCAGCGCGCGCACCAGTAGCGCGGCCGACCCCGGGCCGTGATGGCGGATCCCGAAAACGTGCAGCCGTTCGTCCATGTCCATTTACAACACGTTGCGCATCGCGCGGTACAGGTCGCCCCACTCATCGCGCGAGCGCACAACGTTTTCCAGGTACTCTTCCAGCGCAACCATGTCCTGCACCGGATCCTTCACCACCGCTCCGACCACATTCGTCGCTACGCTTTGCGCATCCATCACGCCATCACCGAAATGCGCGGCCTCGGCCCACGCGCTCACCCCCACTGAAATAGCCTCTGCCGTCGACAACGTGCCGGAAGTGGTCTTCAGCTTCACCTTGCCATTGAGGGTCTTGCCTTCGCGCAGCTCGCGGAATAACACCACAATGCGCGCCAGCTCCTTTTCCGCAGGCTCGATCGGCGGCAGGCTCAGGTTCGTGCCGATCTCCGCCACGCGCTTCACCACGATCACAGTTTCCTCCTCTAGCGTCGCCGGGGACGGCAGAACCACGACATTGAACCGCCGCTTGAGCGCCGAAGACAACTCGTTCACGCCCTTGTCGCGATTATTGGCGGTCGCAATCACGTTGAATCCGCGCGCCGCCTCGATCGCAATATCCAGCTCGGGAATCGGCAGCAACTTCTCAGATAGAACGGTGATCAGCGTGTCTTGCACGTCCGATCCCATGCGCGTCAGTTCTTCCAGGCGCACAATCGTGCCTTCTTCCATCGCGCGCGTCAGGGGCGTCTTTACCAGTGCTTCGCGGGAAGGCCCTTTCGCCAGCAGCAGTGCATAGTTCCACCCGTACCGGACCTGGTTTTCATCCGTTCCCGCGGTGCACTGAATCAACCGCTGCGACGAACCGGAGATCGCCGCCGCTAGGTGCTCCGATACCCAGGACTTCGCCGTTCCCGGCAATCCCAGCAGCAACAGGGCTCGGTCCGTCGCCAGCGTCGCTACGGCTGTTTCGATCAGGCGTCGGTTGCCGATGTACTTGGCTGAGATCTCGCTGCCGCTGTTCGCGGTTCCTCCCATAAGGTAAGTCACCACTGCCTTCGGAGAGAGCCGCCAGTTGGGAGGCCGCGCCAGCTCATCGTCTTGCACCAGCGCCTGCAATTCTTCCTCGTATACCTCTTCCGCGCTCAGCCGCAGTCTTGCGTCACTCATTGCACCGCCTCCAGTCCGTCCAGCGTATCCAGTAACATCAATCCCACTTCCTTCCGGTCCGCGTCGAGTTCGTCAATCTGTTCGCGCAGCTTGTCGCGCAACCCCGCCGGGCAGAGTGCGCAGAACAACTGGATAACTTCCGTTCCAGGCTTCTTTTCTCCGCCAAGCTGATCGGACCACCACTTCGACTTCAGTACATCCCGCATCACCTTTTCCGGCAGCTTCGACTGAATGCGGCGCAACAGCCATCCCCACGCAGGCAGCGCCGGCTCCGGCATCCACTCGCGAGGGCGCACGATCGACTCCACCCAGTGCTCGCGTTGCTCGTCTGCGAACGAAAACTCGTCGAATCCCGATTCGCTCATTCTGCCCCACGCGTCCGGCAGTTCGTTCGCAATCTCCGCCAAGGCATGGAACCGCCTGTCGGTCGTGGCCACCATGGCCAGCGCAAACAGAAGGTTCTGATCATCCTTTGCCGCGGCAACCAGGCTCGCAATCGGAATCTCGAGCGCGCCGGCCAGCTCGTCGAACGTCACGTCGGCGAACTGCTCGCGGATCCATCGATTCGCGGTGTTTTCTTTCACGTTTGCCGGCAACTCCAGCTTGAGCGCGACGCGGCGCTTGAGGACGCCTGTTTTCTCCTTCTGAATGCGCTCAAGGCACGCGGCGAGCGATGGGTTGTTTGCCGGGGAACCGCCAAGGCGCGCGGCCATGCGATATGCAATCATCCGCACGCGTGGCGCCCGGTCCTTCAAAGCCGCTTCGAGAAATGCTCTGTCGTCTTCCCTGAGCCCGGTCTGCAGCGCTCCGATCAGCCGAACCCGCGCATCCGCAGGTTCTCCCGGCCACACCTGTTCGAGCGCGGACCTCGCCGCCGCGGGATCGTGTTCGCGCTGGCGCTCGAGATAGGCCACGCGCACGGCGATCGGCACTTCGGTCCAGTTCTCCGCTGCCGGCCCATCTTCGTCGAAGTAGCCTTTCCGGCTCTCCGTTTTCGTGTCGCGCTGTGCCCAGTATTGCGCAGCCACGCCAAGGTGCTGGCTGTGACGTCGAACGAAGCCGTCCAGTTTCGGCAGGTCAAACGGATGCGGCCTCAACCGCAACTGGGAGCACGCCAGCGCAACTGCCAATTCACTGTCGTCCGTGCAGCGGTTTGCGTTCAGCAGGCGGAGCATCCGCGGGCGCACACTCTCCGGCAGAACCCGCCGCGTATCTTGCGGCCACGAGTCCACATCGAATTCCGGCGGCCCCTCCGGCATGGCGAAACGAAGCGCCTGGCCTGAAAGGCTAAGAGCCCCTAGCAATGAATCCGGCTGCAACCCCGCAACTCCGGGCAGTGGTTGACGGCGTGTACCGGCAAGCAGCGCCGGAAGGATGTGGGCCTTGAGATCACGCACGTTCATTCCGCTGTCCACCTTCCGATTGGCGTTTCAGCGAACAGCATCCTCAGGTTCGTGCCGTCCCACAATCCCGCTGCGTCAATGCTCTCGAGCGCAACCAGCGGCATGGCCGGCGTCGCCTGTGAGGCGAGAAGAGGCAGCACAGGCCCGGCTCCATCCGCTGCGGAGACAAACAACTGTTCACCGCTCCTGCGCACGCGCACGCTTCGCATGGCCAGGGGCCACATTCCGAGCCACGGTTTGGCTGCAAGCGCTCTATGCCAGGACCGCACCGCTTCTGCCAGTCCCTGCGCAGGAATCTGAACTGCATCGGTGCAGGGCTGCGCGGACGCGGTGGTCTCCGCGATCGCCGCTCGTAACGGCGCCGTCGAGCGGTAGAACACAAATGTGGCGCCAACCCGTTCTCCGGCGATATACGGGCTGCGCCCCACGCCCGTGGCCACGGGAACAAAATCGATCAGCACCGCGAACTGCGGCGAGCCCTCGTGCAGGAACCACGTCTCGATGCGGCGCAGCCGGTCGGGCTGGACTTCGCTCAGCGTCCCGGCAACGCGCCATGAACCGCTCACCCGCATGGCGGCTTCGTCCGACAGCAGAGCTTCTCTCGTCACTGACCAACCCACCGCACGCCGCACGTCCTCGCGCATATCGGCAGTGAGCTTCTCCTGATTGCGATAAGCCTCTGCAATCAGGTGAAGTTGCCCCAGCTCGCGAACCGCCGTCTGCGGACGCGCGGGTTCCGGCAGCGCGTATAAACGCGGAGGCAGCAAGTCAAGCCGCGCCGCAAGTCCCGGCGCCTTGGCATCGACCATTCGCTGCGCAATCACGCGGCACGATTTGCCGGCATGCGCAGAGAATCCTGCCAGTCCAGCTTCAATCTGATCCGTGATCCACTGGTCGAGCTCGTCAAGGCCCGCGGCTATCGCGCCTTCCCTATCCGTGCGCGTGCGCTCGCGCGCCGCTGCGGCGCGAGCCTCGGCCTTAGGATCAACCTCGGCGGCTTCCTCATGTCCAGCCAGCGCTATATTTTTGGCGGCAGACGATTCCGCCGGTTCCCTTGCCGCACCGGAACCCGGCTTTCTGCGCCGCACCCAGTCAAGAACCCACTCGGGCGCAGAGCCGGTGTTGAACACCGTTTTGCCTTCGGCGCGCAGCCACATCAGGCCAAGCGAATGCTTGCATGGGAACTTCCGGCTCGGGCACGTGCATTTGTAGCCGGTATCGGGTTCCGAAATCACCACTCGGTACGGCGTTGCCCCCGATCCCTGGCACTCTCCCCAAGCCAGGCCCGCGTCATCGGCAGCAAGCCCCGACCATACCGCTGGCTTGAGCAGCTTCCGTGCAGCGCTCAACGATGCCTGGTCCGGCGCGATCGCTTCTATCTTGTCCAGGCTCAGTGCCGCCATTGCGGACGTCGTCTCCAGCTGGAATCGAGAAAGTTCGAGGGCTCCTCGAAAGCATACAAGCCCTCCTTAGTGCCGTGATCGAGGCGGCCATCACAGCCGGGGATCGAAGGGCTCAGAAGAAGGAGATGCTACGGAATGCAGAATACAGAGGGTCCTCAAACAGATGCAAAACCAGAATGTCCACAGTGCCATTCCAGTGCCTCAGTTGTTCCGATCCATGCGGTGAACCATCAGCACGTTTGATTCGCGACTCGCTTCACAGTGGTCACTGGTTCAAATCCTCTGGAGCTCCCGACACCTGCGGAGAGTTTGCGTGCCACTGTGATCTACCGCATCGCGTGCGGTCCATCCTCGCGTTTCTCAAGAGCGGTTGGCACGGAAAAAGTTCCCTGACGCCGGCCTGAACGGGTGCAGGTTCTCTGCGCGCAAATGCCCTGAGTCCCGAAAAATTTGTGTACGAATTTTGAATGTTGAGGCCTCGCGAGGCTCCGCAAGGTTGGTGATTGATTGGGCGTCGAACTCTTTACATTTGCATTTGACGGATTTACCTGACCCCGGATTTGCGTAGTCCCGCCAAGTCGCTATCATGGTGTGCGACGCGCTCTCATTGCAATTGAAGCCGCTATCCGGCATATCGATGCCTGATTTGTGTCCGGCCCGGCCTCGCGCCTGGTGGGCCTTGGACCGCGGAGCTATTGAACGACCAATGTCACCACACCCGAGCTTGTTGCCTGATGGGTTGGGTTGGTGGGGTTGGTTGGAGTCGTCGACGAGCCACCTCCTCCACAGCCCGTGATGAACAGGCTTGCGCACGTCAGCATGAGCATGATCAAGGCAGCAGTGCGCCATCCGCGCTTTGACAGCTTCTTCCGCAGCAGGTAAAGCGGCAGAAGCAGGAACGGCAGGAAGATTCCCGCCGCGGCTGCGCCGGGAAGAGTCTCGGTGAATACTGCCGTGACCTGGTAAGTTCCCTTCGGGGTGCTGCTGGACGTGGTAATACTCAGCGTGCCGGAAGCATAGCTGCAAGCGACGCCGGTGGGAAGATTCAGGCATTTCACCGAGACATCGGTCGCGCCTGATGGCAGCGTCACAGTATAGCTGGCGGTTGAACCCGCAGCCACGGTGACAGACGGCGAGCCAAACGTTGGCGGCGTTGATCCGGCCGGATCTACTTCGAACTGGAGAGAACTCGACGTTCCTCCACCGGGCGAGGGAGTCTGGACGTTGACGGCCGTGATTCCCGCGGCGGCGAAGGCAGAGGCTGGAACCTGCGCCGTGAGTTGTGTTGCGCTCACATACTGGGCTCTTCTTTGAGCGGACAGTTGTTCGCAAAGAGCTGACCGCGACCCCAATCGCAGACCGTCCACTGCATTGCACAGCCCGCCCCCGGCGGGATTTTTATGCTTCCTTCAGCAATCGCCGCACGGCGAGCGTCAGCATGAGCCGGGTTGTTCCGTTCAGGATCATGTTGACGCCGACAAACACGCCGAGTATCCACGGGGCGCGGGACGGCCAATGGATCCAGATGAGAAAGCCGAGCAGCAGGGTCACGATTCCGTCGAGAAGAAGCCAGCCCGAAGCGCCCTGGTTCCGCGTGCGGAAGTAGGCGACGATGCTCATGGCTCCTTCTACGGCAAAGAAGAAAACGAGCGCGAGCGTAAGCGCCGCCAGGCCGATGTGCGGGCGGAGGAATACGAAAAGACCGGTGATGAAATAGGCTAGCGCCACGATCAGTTTCCAGATCGTAAGGCCCACTCCTTTGCTGCGGAATGCGAGGATGAACTGGACCACGCCGCCGATCATCAGCAACCAGGACACGATGATGACGATGGCGATGGACGTCTCCGCCGCGAGAACCAGGGCGACGACCCCCGCAACGATCAGCAGGATGGAAAGGACGAGCGAAAAGGTAAGAAGCGGGGTACGCGGGGCGCCCTCCCGTTGAGTTCCGGCCACGGATGATGGCGTGCTCATTGTCTCTCCCCTCCTGATTGTCTTCCCCCCCAAGCTAGAGCAAGCGCATGCCGAGACACACTCGCAAATGTAATAGTTGCCCGGGCGCGGACGAACCGGCACGACTCGACGTAAGTGCCAGTCGATTTATGAGTTCTGGCCATGGTTTTCGCATTCGAAATGGCTCGAAAACTGTGAGAAGTGACAGGTGACATGGTTCCGCAGCCGGTTCCACAATCGCACCCGACGCCGTGGAACGGCGCGATGGGGGGAATTGTGAAAGCACATCGCGGTTGGGTGATTGTTATTGGTGGGTTGTGCGCGCTTGGCTGGAGCGCGGAGAGTTTGCGGGCGCAGGAGAGCGGGAAAGAGGCGTCGCGGGTGCACGTGGTGATAACCGACGCGGCGCTCAACCTGGAGAAGGATCTTCCGCCGCTACAGGCGAGCGACCTGACGGTGAAACTGGGCAAACAGCAGGCGCAAATTACGCGCCTGGTGCCCGCGCAGGGCGAGAATGCGGCGCTTCAACTGATGATCCTCATCGATGACACGCTGGGCACGTCGATTGGGGGCAACCTCCAGGAAGTGAAGGACTTCATCAAGGCTCAGCCGCCGACCACGGTTGTCGGGGTTGCCTACAGTTCGAACACCACCATTCAGCTTGCCCAGAACTTTACGAACGACCACGACAAAGCAGCAGAGGCAGTTCGCCTGCCGCGCGGATCGTTGTCGAGCATGGACAGTCCGTATCTCTCGCTGATTCAGCTCGTGAAGTCGTGGCCGCAGCAGAAGGTGCGGAGGATGGTGCTGATGGTGTCGGACGGGATCGACCGCCTGCACGGCGAGCGGCCCCAGGCTGTGATGGCAGGGCGGGGGTCGCTTGGGGGCCCAAGAGCGATCGGGACGACCTACCACAGCATGCCGACGATGAGCGCGGACGCCGACCAGGCCAGCGAAGTCGCCCAGCGGTACAACGTCGTGGTTTCATCGCTCTATGCGGTCGGGATTGGACGGGCGGGGCGGAGCAGCTGGGACTTGCAGATTGGGCTTTCGGGGTTGACACAACTGGCCGATGAGACCGGCGGCGAATGCTACTCGCTGAGCACGTCACAGGCGGTCAGCTTCAAGCCGTATCTCGACCAGTACCAGAAGCTCTTGAACAACCAATACTACCTGGAGTTCGAGCCGACGCCCGGGAAGAAGGGCAGCCTGCAGCGCGTGAAGATTTCGACGCAGGCGAAGAACTCGGAGATCCTGGCGCCGGATAACGTGTGGGTGCCGGGCGTGGCGCAGTAGGAACGAGAGACGCGCCAACGCTGCATCGAATGGATGATTCGAAGCCGGCGGTTTGCCTCACGGGCGACAATTCTTACTTTGTTCTTGTGAGCTCCACGTCGGCGAAGCGGTCTGTCTTGCCGTTCTCCACTTCATCGATGAGCCATTGCCACGTGTCCGTACCTTTGCGGTAAGTAAAGGTTGTGTGGACCAGGTTGGTAGGCGAGATCGTAAAGACAAAGGGGATCGCGTCGCCGGACGGGTTCCCGCGGCCGAAGCCTTCGGATGTTAGCCCCTTTCCGCTCGTTGAATCGAGCCAGAGGCAGACGTACTGGTTCGCTACTTTCGGGTCCCAGCCGATCGTGACGATCGCCTCATAGGCCGGCTTGCCGGCCGAGTCCTTTTCGCGCGAGATCTCGTGTATCTGCAGGTACTCGTGACGCAGCACCCAGTCGGCCTGTACATCGTGGGTCGTCTGCTTGCCGGCGATGGTTCCTTTCAGGACCCAGGTGCCCGCCAGGTGATCGAGCAACGGAGACGGCGGGGTGGACTGAGTCTGTGCCGCGGACGCGATCGTGCACGCCAGGAGCACCACACCCATAGCGCAAAGATTTCGCATGCGTCTCTTATACACCCCGGCTTCGCTCTGATTGGACACGGCGTCGAAACGAAACAGGCGTGCGTGCGGATCACTTCGCAGCCGGGCCGCCCCTCGCGTGGGGGACGTCTTTCGCCCAGGGCATCATGGTGCGGAGTCCGCCGTAGTAGGTGTCGTATGTGCCGGCGTCGAGATAGGGATTGGTGGTGAGGTGCTTCGCAATGTCTGCCGGGAGGGGCGTGCCAAAGAGAACCATGTTTGCGAAGGCGACGATGTTTTCCGCCTGTGGTTTCTTGAGGGAATGGCCGCCACCGCCCATGTAGAGATCGAGGGCAAGGTTCTGCGGAACTCCGAGAAACTCGAAGACGGGCTTGGCGCCCTCGTAGCCGATCGAGTCGCCTTCGGCGTTGTCGGCGTAGTCGTCGTTGGTGTTGTCGATGAGGACTGCTCGGGGAGCGATGGCGGCGATCTCCTCGTGATGGTCGAAGGGCAGGCGAGCGCCGTAGCCCCACGTGTCTGTGAGGTACATGCGCGGCTCGACGGGCGCAGGAACCGTGTCGTTGAGGAAACGGCGGATCATCTCGTTGGAGTTGTGGGTCTGGTGGCGGACGTGGTCGCCCATGGTCTCGGCGCCCGGCGAGCGGCCCCACGGGTACACATTGCCGAAGGGCTCGTGGCGGAACGGCCGGTTGCCGAAGGAGTCATAACGGTAAGGCGCGGCGCCGCCGCTTCCGGAGCCGCCGGGCGCGGTGACCAGGAAGCGATCGTCAAGGAAGCCGGCGAGGAGCGCGGCCTTGCCCCAGCGCGAAAACCCGGTGACGACGAGCTTGCGCGTGTCGACGAGATGCGCGTACGCGGTATCGTGCGCGGCGAGGTAGTTGATCGCGTCGACGGCGCGGCTTGCACCCCAGGCCCACGCGAGCAGAACGCCGCGGTCGTCGCCGGCCGCGTCGAGCTTGTAGGGATAGAGAGCGAAGAATGCGCCGGTGTGGTTGCCGTCGTCGCTTGCGATGCCGGAGACGTTGAGGCGAGCGCTGTCCCACGTGGGGATGCTCAGGACAGCGTATCCGCCGGCGAGAAAGGCCGGGTTGGGCGGAGAGAACTTCGGGTTGGCCGCAAAGTCCTCTTCGACGATGACGGGGTATGGCGGCGTACCGGTTGAGGGGAGGTAGAGGACCGGCTTGAAGGACGCGGTCCTGCCGTGGTCACGAATGGTGACGGTGAGCGTGTTGGAACGGATCGGGCCGGCGGGGCCAGGAGAGGAGACGGCGGCGAGCGACTCGGGTGGCGGCGGCATGGACCCGAACTCGTAGTACTGGGCGAGGTCTTTGATCTCGGCGCGGCGGCGGTTCCAGTCTTCGAGCGTGCGGACCCGTGTGCCGTTGAAGAACGTGAAGGGATCGGGCAGGTGGTTGACGGCGGGAAGATCGTACGGGTCGGGGTACTTGCCGGTGCGGCGCAATCCGCGGAGCGCGGCATCGAGCGCGAGATCGGCTTTGTCGATTTGCACCTGCGTTGTTGCGGTGTGCAGCGCAGTGTTGGCTGCTGCGAGGGCGCGATCGAGTACGGATTCGTCGCGCCAAATGCCGCGGACAAGCCCTGTAGCCGAGGATTCGGAACTCGTAGCCTTGCGGATGTTCTGCTCGAGGATCCAGGTGTTGAGCGGCATGGGCGTTGAGGCATCGTAGCCGGCGAGGACGACGTCGCCCCACATCGTGTTGTCGTCGAGGCCCTTGTTTTTGCCGCTCGACCAGAACAGGCGGTAGGCGATGTCGCTGGCTGCGCTCGAGGCGGCGTTGACCGCGAACTCTATGCCGATGCGTGTGCCATTTTTGAGCGGCAGGTCGCCGATGGACCACGCGAGTTCGACGGTGTAGCCGATGGCTTTGCCGTCGGCGTCGGTACGGAGGGCGGCGGCGCTGGACTGGAGGTGGGTGGTCCACGCGGCGGGGTAGTAAGGAAGATCGGCGTTCGTTCGGTTGCCGGATTGGCGTCCGTCGGCGCCGACGAGAGCGAAGCCGTCGTCTTCTTCAAACTTGGGAAACTTGTCGTCGTACTGGTCGATGAAGACCTGCACCGAGGAGCGCTTGCTGTCGGCGGTGGGGGACGTGACGATGTCGGGGTCACTGACGGTGATCAGCAGATAGAGCACGGGACCGTGCCAGAGCGCCTGGACCGTGCCGGAAGCGGCGCAGTTGTCGAGCGGCGCGGTGAGCTTGGGATTCATGCAGATCGAGATTGGCGACGACGGGGCTTTGTCCCACGCGGGCCCGGTGCGGCCGTCCATTACAACCGGGGTGGGAGTGAACACGGCCTCAAGGTGCCTGGGCTGGGGATGGGCGAAGCCGGCGGCGGCGAGGCAGAGGGCCAGTGACGCAGTGTGAAAGCGGAGGCCTGAGGGCATGGCGGCATTCTACCGGCCATGGACCTGCAACGACGGTCTCTCGACTTCACGAGGCCACTATTTTGGCTTCTGTTCCTGCGCTGCGGGATTCACCGTGAGAATGATGCGGCGGTACGAGGTCAGGCGAGGGGAGCCGTTGTCGGTGACCGCCAGGATGATGTGAGCCACGCCGGCGCCGCGGCAGGGAATGCCGGGAAGCCACAGCGGGCGGCACGACGACTTCACTTCAACCGTCGCCTTCGGGCCGTCCGAGCCTGTAATCGCCACGTCGGCTCCGTGCGTTCCCGTGAGTCCGGCTTCGGGGTACACGAACCAGCTGTAACTGAGGGACTGGCCCGGATCCGGATCGCTCGTTCCGGCCGCATCGAGCGTGACCGTCTGACCTGCGGTGACGGAGAGCTCCACCGGTGCAGTGCCGGTTTGTCCATTCACGACCACAATTGGGTTGTGGTTGGCGTGCGCGTAGTCCTTGACGGTCCAATCCATGCGGGCGGCGAAGTCATTCTGAAACCCGACGCGCCAGCGCCAGATGCTCGCCTGGTCGGAGACGTGGGTGCGGCCGTCGATGCCGGTGACTGTATCCTGCGAGGTGCCGCGGGCGAATTCGTCTCCGCCCTGCGACCATATCGGATGAGATTCCCCGTAGGGCTGCAGGTAGACGTAACGTCCGCCCCAGCCGCCCCAGTCCGGGCGGCGATATGCGTTGAGCCCGTTATCGATCAGACCGAGGTAACTCGGAGTGTCGCCCTCCATGATGAACATGAAGCGCGGATAGAGTTTTCCGAGCGAGCCCTTCGAGCGGATATTCCGGTCGAGCCACTCGTTCGTGACGACGCTGGTATCGGCGCCATCGCCGTTGCGGTAGTAGATGTCGCCGCTGATGCCGGTCCACGTGGCCAGGTAGTAGTTCACGCTGTTGGGAGGGCTGGGATTGACGATGTAGAAGAGTCCCGGAAACTCGCGGCGGATCCACGGGCCCGCGTCGTCCTGGTCGGAGATCGAGTAGATGCGCAGTCTGTCAATGAGCGGGCGCATGGCTTCATCGCCCCTGGCGGCGCGCAGTTCGATGAGGGCCTGGGCGAGAGTGTTTGCTCCGCCCCATATGCACACCCACAGGGGCCGGGGATCGTCGCGTTCGATGGCCTGAACCAGCGCGCGCGATCCGGCTGAACTCTTTCCCTCGCCTGTTGCCGCCATTCCGTATGCCGACTGACCTGCGTAGACCCGCTGATCGAGGAACTCCTCGGTCGGCCAGCCTTTTGCGTTGAGAAGGAGGTTGCCGCGCACCTGCCCGTAGGCGTGGACAAGCGCATGCATCGTCTCCGGATGGCTTGCTGCCTTCTGCCACGTGGAGGTGGTGGCGATCATGGCCTCGAGGTCGAGTTCGTTGGAGTACATCAGCAGGCGCACGAACGACATCTGGTCATCAGGCTCATTGCCGATGTCGCTGATGATCACAACGCGCGGATGGCCGGTGAAGGAGTCCACCGGTTGAGCAGGCACGGCGGCCTGGGCAATCGCCGCCGGAGAACAGGCAGCCTGAGCGATCAGCAGCAAAAGAAAGAACCAGAGGGCGCATTTGAGGCGGTGAGAGGAGGTCAACTGTTTCGCGATCCTCCGAGCCGGCCCGAGCGGGATACTCTCTGTCTGAATCATCGGTTCCATGGGGCGTCCTGTAGCTGAATCGTATTGGGAGGCCGAGACAGAGTCAACATCTTTGATCTAACAAGCATATTTATGCACATAAATATGCAGGATGACGATAGTATGTTGACTTTCCCGGATGGCTTTTGTACGGTGAATGCCGCAAGCAGCTTCAAGGGAGAATTCCAATGTCCACACGCCGTGGGTTCATCAGGGACATCTGTGCAGCGACCGCCGTGGGAGCCGCACCCGTTCGCTCTCTTCGTGCCGCGACGTCTGCGACCTCTTCGGCCAGGAGTGCGACACGCGGAGCGCCTGAGCTGAGGTTCGACAGTACGGTCCCCGTGGTCCAGACTTCGGCAGGACCCATCCGCGGCTACATTCGGAACGGCGTGCACACCTTCAAGGGTATTCGCTACGGCGCTTCCACGTCCGGGAGGAATCGCTTCCTGCCGCCGAAGAAGCCTGAGCCATGGAAAGACGTCTTCAACGCTGTTGCGTACGGATACGCATGCCTGCAGAAGCATGGCGACGACTGGCGCAATCCGCTTTCGCACTTCGTCTTGAACTTCGAAAACGGCCTGATGAGCGAGGACTGCCTCAACCTCAATGTATGGACGCAGTCCCTCGACCAGGCTCGGCGGCCGGTTCTCGTCTGGATTCACGGCGGCGGCTACCAGAACGGCTCCAGCTTTGAAATGTTGCCCTACGACGGCGAGAACATTGCACGCCGGGGCGACATCGTTTTCGTCAGCGTGAACCATCGGCTCAACGCGCTCGGGTTTCTCGATCTTTCAAGCGCCGGCGGGGATGCTTTCCGCTCGTCGGCCAATGCCGGAATGCTCGATCTCGTTGCGGCCCTCGAATGGGTTCGCGACAACATCGGGCAGTTCGGCGGCGATCCGGGCAACGTGACAATCTGCGGGCAATCGGGCGGCGGCGGCAAGGTGAATGCCTTGATGCGCATGCCGATGGCGCGCGGTCTCTTTCACAAAGCCATCGTTCAGAGCGGCTCCCTGCGCACCTACCGCAATCCCGTTGACAGCCGCCGCGTCGGGGAAGCACTCGCGAGGAAACTCGGCATCGAAGGCGGCGACCTTGGAAAGCTGCAACAGCTACCGTACGAGCAGCTCATGGCGTCAACGACTGAGGTGATCGACGAACTTCGAAAGACAAGCGGCGACGGACCAATGATGGGCCAATTCGGCTGGTCGCCCACCGCCGACGGAGAAATCATTACCGCCAACAATGCGGCGGACTTCTCCGCGCACATCCCGCTTCTCGTCGGGTACACCCGCAACGAGCTTGCTGCGAGGCCCTTTGACCCATCTCTTGACACTCTCACAGCGGCCGAAGCCACGGCGCGAATTGAGCGGATGTATCCCGGGGGAAAGGGGGCGGCGCTCATCGCCGAGTATCAGAAGCAGTACCCGGACGGAACTCCGCAATTCATCTACTCGGTCGTCTCATCCATGATGTTTGTCGGCGGAGCGATCGATCAGATGGAGGATCGTGCCACGCTCAAGGGTGCGACTCCGGCATACGCGTATCGTTTTGACTGGTGCCCGGACATCTACGACGGCCGCCTCGGTGCGTTTCACAGCCTCGAGATTGGCTTCACGTTCGACAACACCAGCCGATGGGATTCCGCCACGGGAGGCGGAGAGCGCGCGCAAGCCCTTGCGTCCATCATGAGCCAGTCGTGGATCAACTTCGCGAGGACCGGCAATCCGAACCATCGCGAAGTTGCGGAGTGGCCCGCCTACGACTCCTCCGAAAAATCGATCATGATCTTCGACGATGTCTGCCGCGTGGCGAAGGGCCCCGATGAGAATGCCCATCGGATCCTGCGTTCGAACTGAATGCGGTTCAGAGCGAGATGGGAGTCACTGCGTCAACAACTCAGCTGCATGACGAAGAATTGATCGCGCTTCGGTGGTTTCGGGCCGGTCGGCATAAAATGTGCGTGATGTTGATTGCCGGGCCTTCTTTCAGACGCATCGAGCCATGAACTCGGGCGGCTAAACACCCGGCTCGCCAGCAAGGAATTTTCCATGCGCTGTTGCCGCGCCAAATCTTCCGCCGCAGTGCTTCTTCTGGCGGCCGCTTTGCCCGCGCCCCGCGGCTACGGCCAGGGATTTCGGAACCTCACCGTTGATGCCTCCAGCGATGCAGGGCGCATTCGTTCGCTTCAAGGAGCCAACGGGCCGCCGTCTCCTGTCATGGAAGGGCTTCCCAACCTGGTGGAGCAATACCGCGAGCTGCACATCGATCAGGTGCGCACGCACGATTTGATGGGCCCGACGGAGATCGATTCGCGCTACTCGTACCACGACTCGAATCTCGAGTCGCTCATCCCGGACCCGAACCAGCGCGCGGGGGTTGTGAGAGCGGGAAATGAAAGCATTATCTTTCCCGATTGGAACGCCGATCCGGAGAAGCCGGAGAGCTACCGTTTTGGCCCGACGGACAAGATGATTGCAGCAATCGTCGATTCGGGTGCTGTGGTCTTCTATCGCATCGGGAGAAGCTGGGGAGCGGACACTGATCCGCCCGCCGACTACGACAAGTTCGCCAGCATCGTCCGGCACATCGCCATGCACTACAACCAGGGCTGGGCGAACGGGTTCCACGACAAGATCCGCTACTGGGAGTTCTGGAATGAGCCCGAAGGATTCTGGGGAGGAACGCCGGAGCAGTTTTACGCGCTGTATGAAAAGACGGCGAGGGCGCTTAAGTCGGTGGATTCGTCGATGAAAGTGGGCGGGGATGGTGAAGCGCAGTCGCACGGCGCGAGCCCGTGGCGTGAAGGGCTACTCGACTACTGCACGGCGCATCACGTTCCGCTCGATTTCTTTTCGTGGCATACATACGCATTCGGCTCGGCCGACCCCTACGACGCAGCGAGGCTGGGCAAAGAAATTCGCAGCGTTCTCGACACGCATGGATTTCCTCGCGCCGAGAGCATCCTCTCCGAATGGAACATCAGCTACGATTTCACGATCCAGGAGGCGGCTGAACTGCAAGGCGCGCATAACGCGGCCTTCGTCGGCGCAGTCTTGACCTACATGCAGGATGCGCCGATCGATCACGCACACTTTTATCGTGGCGACGGAGCGTGGATGGGCCTGTTTGACCTGAACGGGAATCCTTACAGGCCGGCGAGCGTCTTCAAGGCGATGGGCCGGATGTTGAACACTCCCGTGCGCCTCGCGGTGGCGGGGACGGACACATTCGGCTTCGCCGCGCTCGCAGGAAAATCGGAAGACGGCGGCACTGTTCAGATCCTGATCAGCAACTACGCCAGGCCGGCAAACTATAAGCCGAGGCCGATGCCGTCCGCGCCGGAATTTGCCGACCCTGACGCGCCTTCCCTGTGGGACCGCTGGCACGCTCCTCCATTTCCTGACCGCACCGATATCGTCTATCGCGACAACGCGGGTTATAACCTGTCGCTAGTGAACCTGCCCTGGGGAAGGGCCACTTTCACGCTCAAGAGGTACCGCGTAAGCGCAAGGCAGGCGCTCGACCTCGTTGAGGAGCGCTCGCTGACAGGGCCGTCGCTGACGCTGTCGAACGCGCTTCCGGTCGATAACGTGGAGCTGATCGTTCTCCAGCGGAAATAGATTTGCAGGCGGCCACGGTTCCTATGGTCTGTTTTGCGGCGGGCGCGTGCCAAAGTTTTTTCTACGCGCGCGGTATGCGTACACGATCGCGAGCAAGGGCGGCGCCACGAGCACTCCCCAGAATGGCCAGATGATGCCGAGCACGATGGGCGCGAGGACCGAAGCCCAGACCGGCACCCTGGCCGTTCTTCTCATGATGTAGGGCTGCAGCAGAAATCCGTCGACGAGCGCAATCACGCCGTACAGCGCGAGCACGCCGAGAGGGTGCTCCCAATCCATCCACTTGATGGTTGCGGAGAGAACAGGGCCCAGCAAACCCAGGACCGGACCGAAGTGCGGCACGATCTGGACCAGGGCCGCGATGACCGCCCACATGGGAGCGAGCGGGACGCGCAGAATGGTGAGCCCGATCAGCCAGAGGACCCCGACAGCAACTGAATCCTGGAACTGCGCGACCGCCCAGTTTTTGAGCGCGCCGCCCGTTGTGCGCAGATGATCACCGAATTTCATCATTGCCCGTGCGACTCTTCCGCCTCAGCCAGTCGATTATCACCGGTTTCACGTTCCTTTGCCGGCGTATTCAAATCGGAGAACTCCCCGCTTCCCAACACGCATTCATCCCATGCGTGGATTCAGGAGGGCGGAGATTAGTTGTTGCAACGAATATCTCGTTCGTGAATCTAAATGGTGTACGTTGAACTGGAGGTCGCCATGTCTCTTCGTCCTGTCAAAGAGATCCTTTCCACCAAGCCCACCCTAGAGGGCGCGGGAGTCAAGCTCGAGCGCGCGTTCGGGTTCGGCAAAACGCACGAATTCGACCCGTTCCTGCTGCTGGACGACTTTCGCAATGAGAACCCGAAGGACTATCTGGCTGGATTTCCGTGGCATCCGCACCGGGGGATCGAAACGATCACGTACGTGCTGGCGGGAGAGGTGCAGCATGGCGACAGCCTGGGGAACAAGGGCCGCATGACCGCGGGCGACGTGCAGTGGATGACGGCGGGGAGCGGGATTCTGCACCAGGAGATGCCGAAGGGCGACGAGCGCGGGCGGATGCACGGGTTCCAGCTATGGGCGAATCTGCCCTCAAGCTTGAAGATGACCGACCCGAGGTACCAGGACATTCCGTCGGCGGCGATTCCGGAGGTGACTGAGGACGACGGCACAATGGCGCGGATCATCTGCGGCGAGTTCTGGGGCCAGCGGGGGCCGGTGGAGGGCGTGGCGGCCGATCCCAGTTACGTGGACATCTCGGTGCCGCCGGGAAAGACGAAGCGGATCAGGCTCGACGTGACGCGGAATGCGTTTGCTTACGTTTTCGCCGGAGCGGGGACGTTCAGGGACGCGAGCGCTCCACAGGCGGTGCTGACCGAGAGCGGAGCGGACCCGAACGCGCAGCCGGTGTACGACGCGAAGAACCACTCGCTGGTGCTGTTCGACCGCGGCGACGAAATCGTGGTGCACGCGGGGCCGGAGGGGATCCGGTTCCTGCTTGTTTCGGGCAAGCCGCTCGAGGAGCCCGTGGCGTGGTACGGGCCGATCGTGATGAACACGCAGGCGGAGCTCCAGACGGCGATGCGGGAGCTGCAAAGCGGGAAGTTCATCAAGCACGGGTGAGGCAGGGACGGAGGGACCAGGGATCAGGCACCAGGGACCAGAAAGGCAGGGGTCTGGGGATGGGATTCGTGGCCAATGGGGCCGCTCGCGAGAGCGGCCTTTGCTTTGGTCCTCGTTTGGCTGCGGGTTTGGGATTCGTCAGTCGGATACGGATACGGATTCGGAGCAATCCTCATTTGGCGGCGGGCTTTTCAGGCGGGCCTGCGTTGAGCAGCGTGGCATTGATGGCGCGGGCGGCTTTTAGGCCGGACACCCAGGCGGCGGGATAAGAGCCGCTGAAAATGGGCGGGCCGGTGGCTTCGCCGGAGAAGTAGAGGCGGTCGACGCCTGCCTTGTCTGAAACGGGGTCGCCGAGAATCTCCTTGTAGATCCACATGCGCGGGGGCGCTACTGAGTAGGCACCGAAAGACGTGGGATCAAGGCTCCAGCGCGTGACGTGAATGCCCGAAGCGTCGATAGCACGGTCAACGGCCTCCTTGGTGAACATGCGGAAGAGCGCGGTGCGCGCGATATCGACAGCCATGGCATCGCAGGGAGCCTGGGGGCCGGAGGTGTGCTCGGCGCCCTTGCACTGGGCTTCGAGGGCGCGGGCCCAGTCGCCGCCGTAGAAGGCGATGGCGAGGTCCTTCTCGAGCGGGAGCAGGACGAAGGCCATGACGATGCGCTTGACGGGACGGCCCTGCCCGGAGGCTTCGACGACGGGCAGATGGTTCTTTTCGGCGAACGCGGCCTGATCCGGGGTGAGGTCGCCTTCGTACACGACCCACGAGTTGGGCTTCTGATCGCGGAAGATGTTCTCGCGGAAGGGAACGATGACCTTCTGCATGTTGCCCATTTGCAGATTCTTGATCGCGGCGAGCTTGTCGTCGGGCAGGCGGGGAACGAAATCGATTCTGCCTGCCTTGAGGACGCCGACGGAGACGGTGACTAGCGCGGTTTTGGCGGCGTAGACGCGGTCGCCGGCGGTGACTTTGACGCGGCCATCGCGGCTCAAGTCGATGCGGCGGACGGGGGAGTTGAGGCAGACTTTGGCCTTGGCGCCGACGGTTTTGACGAGCTCTCCCATGCTGCGGTCGACGAGGTCGTCCTCGCCGGCTGCGAATTCGGCGGTGTCGAGCGTGGAGGTTCGCTTGAGTTCTTCGGCGCTTTCGAGCGGACCGGCGTTGTCGACTATGACGGGAATGACGTCTGCGAAGGCGTGGTTCTTGATTACGTAGGCTTCGGCGCTGTCGTCGGTTGCGGGCAGGGTGGTGGCAAGGGCGCACTGGCGGTGGAGTTCTGCAGTCGTGAGAGTGCGGCAGTGGCCCCCGGCGCGCGCGATCTGGCCGCACGCTTCGGCGACGGTGATCTTGCGGCTTGCAATGCGTTCGAGCGCGTGGCAGGCATAGAGGCCGGTCGCGCGCTGGGACTGGCCGGCAGGTGCGCCCATTTCAACGGCCTGCTCGTATTCGTCGAGTGCGGTTTCGTAGGTGTGCATGGTCTGCTCGTCGGCCGGAGTGCTGTTGACGAAGAAAGGCACGTCGAGGTTGGATCGGATGCGCTTGAAGCCGAGACCATCGGCGAGCGGCGTGAGGGGATTGGTGGGCACGCCGTGGATCCACGCGCCCCCGTAGTCGATCATGGCGCCGGCGATGTCGGCGGAGAAGGCGCGGCCACCGATGCGGTTGTTGGCTTCGAGGATCAGGTTGGAGCGCTGAAGGTGGTCGAGCTCGTTGGCGGCGCTCAACCCGGAGAGTCCGGCGCCGACAATGATGGCGTCGTAGACACGGGCAGGATCGTAGCCGCTGTCTGGAGTACATGCCGCTCCGTTCAGGGACTCGGCCGGGCGGGGAGTCCAGACTTGTGCGCCGACGGCAGGTACGGCGAGCTGGACAGAGATGATCGCGAGGACCAGGCAGAGGATTCGGGATTGCCGGAGACGAGCGGCAAAGTGCATGCGGGCCTCCTCAAGAACCGGGGAAGGTTGGAAGTTACGGCATCGCAGGCCTTCGCGGCGTTGCACCGATTCGCGGCGACCTCGATTCGTACTGGATTCGGTCCAGGTTCTTTCCGGAATCGTTTGGGCTGGTTGCGCGGAGGCAGTTCAAACCATAACACGGCACTGGGGGAGGTCCGAACGGCTTTATACCGGCGGCGGATTGCGCTCTGGGAAGTTGCGCTGCCACCAGTAGGGGTAGACGGGGGTGACGGCGGAGGCCGCGTCGAGCTTGGCGATTTGCTCCGCGGCCAGGTTCCAGCCGGCGGCTCCGAGGTTCTGGCGGAGCTGCTCTTCGTTGCGCGCGCCAAGGATGACGGAAGAGACGGTCGGCCGCTGAAGGAGCCAGTTGAGTGCGATCTGCGGCACGGATTTGCCGGTTTCCGCGGCGATGGCGTCGAGGGCGTCGACCACGTTGTAGAGATGTTCTTCGGGGACGGGAGGGCCGATGGCGGCGGTCTTGGGCAAGCGGCTCTGCGAGGGCGCTGGCTGGCCCCGGCGGATTTTGCCGGTGAGGCGGCCCCAGCCGAGAGGGCTCCAGACGAGAGCGCCAATGCGCTCTTCTAGGCCGAGAAGCATGAGTTCCCATTCGTAGTCGCGGCTGACGAGGGAGTAGTAGACCTGGTGGGCGGCGAAGCGCGGCCAGCCGTGTCGGTCGGCGACAGCCAGGGATTTCATGAGCTGCCAGCCGGTGAAATTCGAACACGCTGTGTAGCGAACCTTGCCTTCGCGGACGAAGGTGTCGAGGGTCTGCTGGACTTCTTCAATGGGCGTGAGGGCGTCGAAGCCATGTAGGTGGTAGATGTCGATGAAGTCAGTGCCGAGGCGGCGGAGGGAGTCTTCGAGGGCGCGGCGAAGATGATGACGGGATGACCCCATGTCGTTGGGGCCGGAGCCGGTGGGGAAGAACGCCTTGGTGGAGATGAGGACACGGTCGCGGCGGCCCTTGAGTGCTGCTGCGAGGATCTCTTCCGACCGGCCGTCGGAGTAGCCATTGGCGGTGTCGAAGAGATTGATTCCGGCTTCGAGGCAGACGTCGATGAGGCGTCGGGCTTCGTCGACCTCCGTCTTGCCCCACGCTTCGAAGAACTCGTTGGTGCCGCCAAAGGTGGCGCTGCCGAAGCTGAGGGCGGAGACTTTGAGGCCGGAACCGGCGAGCAGGCGGTATTCCATGCGCGTTGGATGCGGGCAGAAGGTTGCGGTTGCAAGGAGATGGCAGGCGGTGATGCGTGACCAGTCTTCCACAGACGCCGCGTGCGGTGGCCGCCGTATCCTTTTTCTAGATCAACTCTCTGTGACCGACTTTTCTGACAACGTGAAACGGCAGGCCGACATCGTCAAGGTGGTCGAGCAGTACATACGGCTGCGCAAGGCGGGCGCGACCAACTATTCGGGTCTGTGCCCGTTTCACAAGGAGAAGTCGCCGTCGTTCAGCGTTCACGCGGTGCGGCAGTTCTTTCACTGCTTTGGCTGCGGGGTTTCGGGCGACGTGTTCTCGTTTGTCGCAAAGATCGAGAACGTCACGTTCCCCGAGGCGGTGCGAATCGTGGCGCAGAAGTGCGGGATCCCGCTGCCGAAAAAGGAGTACTCATCTCCGGAGGAGGCGGCGGAGGCGCGGCTGCGGCGAAAGCTGCTCGACCTGCACGAGGCAGCCGCTTCGTGGTTCGAGGAGCAGCTGCGCGGGCCGGAGGGGGCTGTCGCGCGCGAGTACCTGTCTGGGCGCGGGCTGACTCAGGAGGGGATCAAGACGTTTCGAGTGGGCTATGCGCCGGACAGTTTCAACGCGCTGCGCGACAGGCTGAGCGGGATGGCCGATGCGGAGGCACTTCGTGCTTCTGGGCTATTCAGTTCCAAGGAACATGAAGATGGGACGCAGGGGCCGCTCTACGACCGGTTCCGCAAGCGCGTGGTCTTTCCGATCTGCAACGAGAGCGGAGGGGTTATCGCGTTTACGGCCCGTACCCTTGAGACGGGCGAGAAGGCGGGCGCGAAATACGTAAATTCTCCGGAGACGCCGCTCTATACGAAGGGGCAGGTGCTGTTCAACCTGGACAAGGCAAAGACGGCGATAAGGAAGTTTGAGTTTGCCCTATTGGTCGAAGGGCAGATGGACTGCATCTCCGTTTTCTTGCGAGGCATTCACAACGTGGTGGCAACGAGCGGCACAGCCTTCACTGAGCACCAGGTGGCGCTGCTCAAGCGGCACACGTCGATTCCCGGCAAGAAGCCCCAAATTGTCGCGAATTTCGATCCCGATGATGCGGGGCAGAAAGCGGCGGCAAAGACCATTTCGCTTCTGACCGAAGAGGGATTCAACATAAGGATCGTGACGCTTGACGATGGCCTCGATCCAGACCGGTATGTAAGGGAACGCGGCGTGGAGGCGTATGTTCGGGCGGTGAAGGGAGCGCGCAGCCTGGACGATTTCCTGATCGAGCGGGCTCGGCAGCTGTACCCCGGGGCCCGCGCGGAGCAAAAGCTGAACCAGATGAACTACCTGCTGCCGCACATTCGGCGCATGCCGGAGAAGCTGGCGCGGGACCAGTTCGCGGCGGATGCGGCGCAGAAGCTGGGCATCGACTCGGCGGTGCTGCGCGAGGAACTGCGGCAGGCCGCGCTGCGGCGGCGGGATCACATCGAGGTGAAGACCTCGGCTTTGACCGAGGTGGAGCGCGTGCTGCTGCGGGCGTTGTGCGTGGAGGATCCGGAGCACGAGAACTCGCGGCGGATCGCAGCCGAAGCGATCGTGAGCCAGCCTGGATGGTTCGAGCAGCTTACTGTGTTCCCGGCGTTGCAGGCTTTGGCCGCGCGGCGCACACAGGACCCGATGGAAGTAGTCGAGGACGAGCGGCAGCGCGCGCTGCTGGCCCAGGCGCTGTTGGGCGAGACGCATGCGCCGCGCGAGGCCGAGGTGGCGAGCTCGCTGCAGCAGCTGCAGGAGCAGGCGATCGAGAGGCGGCAGCGGGAGTTACGGACGCTAATTGCGGAGGCGGAACGGCGGGGAGACTATGCCGAAGTGGCGACGCTGACGCAGCAGAAGCTGGAACTGGACAAGGCTCTGCGCAGGTTGCACAACCAGAAGCCGGCCGGGTGACCCTAGCACCTCAATATCACTGGACCGATTGCAGGCTTAACACGATACGCTCGCACGTCAACTGAAACTGCTTTCTCCAAAGCTCTTCACAGCGTGCAATTTCTCTGTCTTTTTCGACCAGAGCCTTGGGATCCCAGAGGTCTCGAACGGTTCCCAGTGGAAGATCATCGGTTTCGCTTGCGATTGCACGCATGAAGTTGTAGGCGTCAACGGGAATCAATTCGGGCCATCGATGCAAGGACGGAAGCATAGCGCGCGCAGCCTCGATCAGGCTAATCTGGCCGCTCAGCCTTGCTCGGGCAATTAACAGAACTTGGTCGTGATCACGTGCTTGATCCATCGTCGTGATCGAGAATATCAGTGCTCTAAGCGACAGTGCCGAGCGTCAGCGCTCGGACTTGCGAATTACCAGCTTGAGCCCGGACCAGACCGCGTCGATTGCGCAGACCTTGATGTCAACCAAGCCGAGCGGAAGCACTTCGGCGCGGATCACGTCTTCGGTGATGTCGGTTTCGACTTTGGCGGATTTTTTGGGCCACGAGACCCATAGGATGCCTGCAGGCGCGAGGAGTTTGCGAAGGCGCGCGAGGTGCGCGGCCAGATCAGCGCGCCGGGTGACGAAGATGTGGACCATCTCGAGGTCTGCGGCGGGCGCGCGGAGGAGCTTGGGGACGATGCCCGACTGGTCGATTTCCGCGGCTACGCTGTCGGGCATGTTGAGGCGCCAGGTACGCTGGCCGGGCTTTACGCCGAGTTTTTTGGCGAGCGGTGTACCTGAATATCCTACGGGCATGGCGGGCTCCTGTCCGTCATAAGATCCGTTGCCGGTCTCATCGGGCAAGGTGGAGTCAATGCGGGTTTTGCCGGCGAAGAAGAGGGTATAATCCGGTACAAAGTTTTGTCATCCATTGAGGCGGGCGTGATCATCGAGTTGAAACCCGAGTTTCAAGAAATTCTGGAGCGAGCCGCGCGAGCAGGGTTGAGTCGTGAGGAGGTCCTCGATCAGGCGTTTGCAGCTGTCGAGGAGCAGATCGACAGCCAGGAGTGGATGATTCAGGAAAGGGAAACAATTGAGCGCCACGTCGAAGAGGGATGCGCGCAAGCCGATCGTGGCGAGCTGATCGACGCCGAAGATGCGGTGAGGTTGCTCAAGGAGCGACGCGCCAGGCGGAATGTAGCTTGAGTGTCCACTTCATTCCGGCTCACTCCTCTGGCAGTCTCCGACCTGGAAGAGATCTGGGAATTTCATCGCATCGGATAGCGAAGAGGCGGCAGATCGTGTCGAGGCAGCATCTTTGACGCATGTGGCCGACTAGCCCGAAATCCACGGCTCGGATCGAAGCGGGGGCAGATCGATGCTCCAAGGGTGCGGTTTTGGACGATTCCCCGCTTTCCGAATTACATCGTAGCGTATTTGCCGGAGACCAGACCCCTCCAAGTGGTCGCAATTCTGCATGGAATGAGGGACTTGAAGAGGCTCATCAAGTCTCGCGACCAGGAGTGATGCCATCACAAGTTCCTGCCGATTTTCTGAGCCTAAAACCCGCCTAAATGCGTCTAAATCAATAGGAGACGGGAAGGCGAGGACAGAGTTCGCCTGGCAGGCTCAGCAGCCGCTCCTCGATTGACTGTGTTGCGGCCTTGGTGTCCGGCGTGGATTTCCTGTTTGGAGACTGGGCTCGCATTGTGGTAATCTGTTGATCTCTGTAGGGATGCGCGCTCCTTTGCCCCACACATGAGCTGCGGCTCGCGGGCTAATTCCAGGCCAGGCCTGAAGCGATTGTCATCCTGTTCCGAGCAAACACTTTTAGACCGCGATTTTTTTGCGGATGACCACAGGTCTGTCCGTGCGTTCGCTTGCGAATGCGCCCTGGGCACATGGTCCTGTATGCGCGCGCAATCCGAAAGCGGTGAAAACCGTTTGGATTGCGGCGGCATCGAGATGGCAAGCGAGAGGAAAGGCTTCAAGGGCGCTTTCCTCCGCCGGCGCGCGGCCGGCATGCCGGATCGGCAGGACGGGAGCCGGATGGGACAACGGACAGGGACCTGGAAAGCAGGATTGAATTGGCGATTGACGACAAATTCGAAGATGACATTCACAGCCTGATCGATGCGGGCAAGGAGAAGGGCTACCTCACGTACGGCGACGTGAACGAGATGATGCCGGACGAGATGGCCACTTCAGCTGACGACATCGACGACCTGATCACCACGATCGGCACGCAGGGCATTGACCTGCTCGACGGTCCCAAGTTCGGCGGCGAGAAGGATTTTGAGCTGGAAGAGGGCGAAGACGTCGAGCTCGACCTGACGCCCGGCACGCTTGAAAAAACAAACGACCCCGTGCGCATGTACCTGCGCGAGATGGGCACTGTTCCGCTGCTCACGCGCGAGGGCGAAGTGGAGATCGCCAAGCGCATCGAGCGCGGACAGTTGCGCGTGCTCAAGGCCATTTCGCGCTCGCCCATCGTGATTCGCGAGATCGTGGCGCTGGGCGAGGACCTGAAGCGCGGCGTGCGCAACGTGAAGGAAGTGGTGGTCTTCGACGAGGAAGAGCTCACCGAGGACGTTGTGCAGGCGCGCGTGAAAGCGACAGTGGGCCGCATCGACGCGCTGATAAAGCACCAGAAGAACATTGCGAAGCACGAGGAGCGGGCAGCGACGCCGGCCGCGAAGGCGAAGGTGAAGGAGTCTCGGCACCTGCGTTGGCTGATCGCGCGCGAAAAGGTGCACGTTTCGCGCATCGTGCGCGAGTTGAAGTACACGGCGCTCGAGCGCAAGCGCCTGCTCGATAAGGTGAACAAGACGGTCGACACGATGCGCACACTGGAGCGCCAGATCCGCTCGCTCGACCAGAAGCACGAAGCCTCGCGGAGCGAGGAACTCAAGAAGGAGTACCGGCGCCAGCAGAAAAACTGCCGTGTGGACCTCGAGAAGATCGAGGCCGATGCGGGCGTGTCGATTGCGGAACTGAAGCGCACGCAGCGCGAGATGATCCAGGGCGACATGGACGCCGAGCAGGCGAAGAGGGAGCTGATTGAAGCGAACCTTCGGCTGGTTGTATCGATCGCGAAGAAGTACACCAACCGGGGATTGCAGTTCCTCGACCTGATCCAGGAAGGCAACATCGGCCTGATGAAGGCGGTGGACAAATTCGAGTATCGGCGCGGTTACAAGTTCTCGACGTATGCAACTTGGTGGATCCGTCAGGCCATTACGCGCGCAATCGCAGACCAGGCCCGGACTATTCGTATTCCTGTGCACATGATCGAGACGATCAACAAGCTCATCCGCACGAGCCGCCAGCTTGTGCAGGAGCTGGGCCGCGAGCCTTCGAGCGAAGAGATCGCACGCCGCATGGATATCCCTGTGGCGAAGGTGCGCAAGGTGCTGAAGATCGCGCAGGAACCCATCTCGCTGGAGACTCCGATCGGCGAAGAGGAAGATTCGCACCTTGGCGACTTCATCGAAGATCGCCAGGCTGTATCGCCGAGCGAGGCAGTGATCAGCGTAAACCTGAAGGAGTACACCTCGCAGGTTCTGCGCACGCTCACGCCGCGCGAGGAGCGGGTGATCAAGATGCGCTTCGGCCTGGAGGACGGCTCGGAGCACACGCTTGAAGAAGTTGGCCAGAGCTTCCAGGTAACGCGCGAGCGCATCCGGCAGATCGAAGCGAAGGCGCTGCGCAAGCTGCGGCACCCGAGCCGGAGCCGGAAGCTGAAGGCGTTTGTGGAAGGCGTGAAGGAAATGTAGTTAAGGCGAGCGTTTGCACGACGAGGGCCGCAGCGATCACAATGCTGCGGCTCTTCTTTCATATCGAATAAGAACCGGCGATCCCGTTGATGTCTCCCCTACAAAATCGGGAAGCCGTATAAGCAAAACCTTTAAACTCGTGCGGTACCGGTGAAACGACGGATCAGCCTCAAGTTTGGTGGTCGCCCACACAGGAATGTTTCCAGCTACAACGACTCCGTCGATAATGGTAGCGGCACTATTATGGGTTGGTGGACCTTCACCTACGATGCGCTGAACCGCCTTCAGTCGGGCCAGGCAGGCGATCGCCCTAAAGGCACTCTTGGATGGTGAATCTCTAAGCACCCTAAAGCACCCGAATTCCGATGGGAATGAAGAGGTCATCCTCGGAACTGCTTGATTTTACATGGGATTGGTAGGCACGACTGGATTCGAACCAGCGACCTCTTCCGTGTCAAGGAAGCGCTCTAACCAACTGAGCTACGCGCCTATGGGTTAACTGATCGGAAATCTCCTCCTCCGCGTGCCGAATCGGAAAATCCCCAAAGGGATTACCGTGCTTGGCCCGAAGTGACCCACTAGAGCTCATATGCCCTGAAGGAGACTCGACCGCTTCCCTTAGTCTATCAGGATCGGATGCTTCGAGAAATCGTAGACCCGGCTGGAGCGTGATCGGGCAGTCCAATCGATTCGCACTCCTTCGATTCCATTCCGCCGGCCATCGGGAAAAATGCTGGGTTGCGACGAGCGGCGTCCCGGTACGTGCTATAACATCGTTGATTCATTTAACGTCGGTACGGCTGAGCGATCCCAAAGATAGTCGGATTGTCCATTCTCCCGAGGATCGATACCCCCGCGTCAGCGGTGAACGAACTCGGGCCTGACCGCGCGGATGACTGCCATGGTGGATCCTTCGAGTTCAAGGCTCAACCCGTTCCGCGCGATGCCGAACCTCCTTACGTTCGCACGCATCTGCCTGGCCCCCTTCCTGGTTACGGCTGTTCTCGAGTCGCACTTCCGCCTTGGCTTCCTTCTGTTTGTGGTGGCTGGCGTGACAGACGCTCTCGACGGCAGCCTGGCCAGAATCCTGAAACAGCGCACCAGTCTGGGCCAATATCTTGACCCCGTTGCGGACAAACTCCTTCTCAGCACTCTCTTTCTGGTTCTCACCTACATGCGTTTGATCCCCCTGCGGATCACTATCCTGGTATTCAGCCGCGACATTTCCATTCTGGTGGTGGCGGCACTGCTCTATGCCGCAGTAGGTCGCCGGGAATTCAAGCCGAGCGTTTTCGGCAAGGCAAACACGGTCGCTCAAATCACCGCCGTCGCTGCGGTCCTACTCCGCCAAATCGATTCCGCCGCATGGGTCACAATTTTGCGCGAAATCGCTCTCGACGCGACTGTCGTACTCACCATCGCATCAGGATTGCATTACGCATGGATGGTCACGCGGCGAGCTAACCTCACTGGAGAAACCCACCCTCGAAGCAGCAGTGGGACAAATAAGCCCCCGGAATAGGCATCGGCAAAACTCAGAAGTCCCGGTCGGCTTCTTCGGTTCCCACAGTATCCTCAATCTCCATATCCCGAAATTCTTCAGAATCAAAAACTTCGCCGCATTCAAGGCATTCGACGAACTCTACGTCCTCATGCCGGGACACAATGCGCACGCGGGGGTGTTTGCAGGCGGTGGCCATGGTGCTTATTCGTTCTGAGACTGAGTGGTTCTCCAAAGTATAGCGATCGCCTATCCCCTTAATTCATAGGTGTCTACGCTCGAAGCAATATCCCGAATCCCGATTTCTCAACGCGCGTTCCGATTCGGCACTGTCTGTCTCCCAAGCTGCTGCTCTCTATTTGGCAGTTCGCCGGGAGTCCGAGTCACCTGGCCGTGGCACAGCGATCGCCTCTCTTTGAATGAACAACTCACTTGCTCGTTGCGCCCGATTGTACCCATCTCCAACGTAGTTGCAAATTCCTTTTTATTGAATTCTTGCCCACGACCCGGCTCAACATGCAGACGATGGATGGGAGCTTCAAAACCGCATAGAAATGCGATAAATACGGCACTTGGATGGTAGCCCCGGGGTCGTGTTGAATCTCCGACCCTTTAAGTCGTATACTGAATGCGGACTGATCCAGTCGGATATTCGATGCTCAAGCTCACAAAGAAGGCGGATTACGGGCTGATGGCCCTGAAATATCTCGCCGAACATCCTGAATCCCCGGCCCTGAGCGCCAAAGACATCGCCGACGCCTATGGGATCCCGGCCCAGTTGCTGGCCAAGATCCTCCAGCGGCTGACGAAGACCGGGCTGTTGCGCTCGCATGCTGGGATGAATGGCGGCTACGCCTTATCGCGCGATGCGAGCCAGATTTCGGCCTTCGAGGTCATTCACGCCATCGACGGTCCGCTGTTTATCACCTCCTGCACGAAAGGGGCCCACGGCTGCGATCTGACGCCGAGCTGCACCATCAAGGAGCCGCTGGCGCGGGTGAACGAGACCATCGTGGGGGTGCTCAAAAGCATCAGCATTCACGATCTCGCGGATCAGGAAGGTTTCGCAGCCAGGGCGGCCACCGGACCGCCTGCAAAGGCTCTGGTCACACTGAATTTGTAGCTGAACGAATTTCAACAAAGCAGGTTTGAGAGCATTCTTGCCCCCGTCGCGATGCGTAGACGGAAAGCGGCAAAAGAAGACGGAGACGCAATGAGTACAGTTCTGAATGAAGTCCAGGTTCCGGCGGGCGTGACGCTCCCGATCTACATGGACAACCACGCCACGAGCCCGCTCGATCCCCGCGTGCTTGAGGCGATGATGCCCTTCTTTACCTCGAAGTTCGGCAACGCGGCCAGCCGCAATCACTCCTTCGGCTGGGAGGCCGAGCAGGCCGTCGAGACGGCCCGCGAACAAATCGCAAAGCTGATCGGAGCCACGGCCAAGGAGATCATCTTCACGTCCGGCGCCACCGAGAGCGACAACCTCGCCATCAAGGGCATCGCGGAGATGTACCGTGAGCGCGGCAACCACATCATCACCCAGGTCACCGAGCACAAGGCCGTGCTCGACACCTGCAAGCGCCTCGAGAAGTATGGCTATCGGGTGACTTATCTGCCGGTCAAGGCCGACGGTCTGATTGATCTCGAAGATCTGAAGCGCGCTATCGACGACAAGACGATTCTCGTAACAATCATGGCTGCCAACAACGAGATCGGAGTGCTTCAGCCCATCCGTGAGATCGGAAAAATCTGCCACGAGAAGGGAGTCATCTTCCACACCGATGCAGTGCAGATCGTAGGCAAGGCTCCCTTCAACGTCGTCGCTGACAATGTCGACGTGGCGTCAATCTCCGGACACAAGCTCTACGGCCCCAAGGGCGTGGGCGCGCTCTATGTTCGCCGGCGGAACCCGCGTGTGCAGATCGCGGCGCAGATCGACGGCGGCGGCCACGAGCGCGGCATGCGTTCCGGCACGCTCAATGTCCCGGGAATCGTCGGGCTAGGCAAGGCCTGCGAGATCGCACATGCCGAATTGGAATCCGAGTCTGCATACCTTCGCAAGCTGCGCGACAGGTTGAAGGACAAGCTCGAGTCGGCGCTCGACTACATTCATGTGAACGGATCGATGGAGCACCGGTTGCCCGGCAACCTGAACGTGAGCTTCGTCTACGTCGAAGGAGAGTCGCTGCTGATGGGCATCAACGATGTCGCGGTTTCGAGCGGGTCGGCTTGCACCTCGGCGACCCTCGAGCCCTCCTATGTGCTCAAGGCTCTCGGCCTCGGCGACGACGTGGCGCACAGCTCCATTCGCTTCGGCCTGGGCCGCTTCAACACGGAAGCCGAAGTTGACTACGTGGCCAACAAGGTCATCGACATCGTCCAGAAGCTGCGCGAACTCTCGCCGCTCTACGAGATGGTGAAGGAAGGCATCGATCTGACCAAGATTGAATGGCAGGCGCATTAACAACGAATTGACAGTTGTCAGTTCACGCGCCGTCGAGCTGACTTCGAGCATCTGACAACTGACGACTGAAAACTGATAACTGTTCACGCGGCTTCCCCGCGGAAGGAGACTGGAACGAATGGCATACAGCGACAAGGTAGTCGATCACTACAACAATCCCCGCAACGTGGGCACACTCGACAAGGGCTCGCAGGAGGTCGGCACCGGCCTGGTGGGAGCGCCGGAGTGCGGCGACGTGATGCGCCTGCAGATCAAGGTGAATCCCGAGACGCAGGTCATCGAAGACGCCAAGTTCAAGACGTTCGGCTGCGGCTCGGCCATCGCGAGCAGTTCGCTTGCCACCGAGTGGATCAAGGGCCGCACAGTCGAAGATGCGCTTGCGATCAAGAACACGGACATCGTGAAGGAGCTGTCGCTTCCGCCGGTCAAGATTCACTGCTCGGTGCTCGCCGAGGACGCGATCCGCGCCGCGATCGGCGACTGGAAGAAGAAGAACGGCGTGGCCGAATCCGAGCAGACTCAAGCCGCGGCGCAGTAAAGGGAAATATGTCGAACATCGTCAGTATCGAGAGCAAACCCGCAGAAGGCGCCTCGGCCGCGCTTCCGCAGCCTGCTGCACCCCCGACGCAGGCCACCGGGATCCAGGTCACCGAGCGCGCAGTCAACAGGATCCGCGCCGCCTTGGCCAAGGAAGGCATCTCGCCCGAGCAGGGCGGCCTGCGCCTGGGAGTAATGGGTGGCGGCTGCTCCGGGCTCTCGTACTCAATCAAGTTCGACACCCAGCCTCGCGAGCGCGACCGCATCTACGAGTTCGACGGCGTGCGCGTCTTCGTCGATCCCAAGTCGTTTCTCTATCTGCACGGCATGACGCTCGACTACGAAGAATCGCTGATGCGCCAGGGCTTCAACTTCATCAATCCCAACTCGACGCGCTCCTGTGGCTGCGGTTCGTCATTCTCATAGAGGTCCGGAGAGCAATCAATTTCACATGTTGAAAGTCCTTGAATCTGCCGTCCCCGTCTCGTGCTGGTCGTGTGCCGTCGCGCACAATGAGCTATCGCTCTTCTGCCCGCACTGCAGCAAGATCCAGCCGCCCGGCGATGGCACTTACTTCTCCGTCTTCTCGCTCACTCCGCACCTGAACATCGATCTTGCGGCGCTCGAAACCGAGTTTCACCGCCTCAGCCGCAGGCTCCATCCTGACCGTTTCGCCCGTGCCGCTGAAAACGAAAAAGAGTGGAGCCTTGCCGACACCGCGTTGCTCAACGATGCATATCGCACGCTCAAGGAGCCAGTTCGCCGGACCCAGTACCTGCTCAAGCTGCACGGCGCCGAGATTGGCGAAGAGTTCGCCGGCAAGAATCGCCCGCACGAGATGGGCGCGTCGCGCGCACCCGCGGACCTGCTCGAAGAAGTCTTCGAACTGAACATGCAACTCGAAGAGATGCGCATCGCTCGGGCCGGCGGAGAAGACGATCCGGCTTTGAAGCAGAGCCTCTCCGAAGCCCGCGCCAAATTCGAGGGCCTGCTCGAGTCGGTCGACAGCGATCTTCGCGCGCAGTGGAATGCCTGGGACAACGGCGACGAACCCGCGCGGCATGAAGCGCAAAACAAGATGGTGGCGTTACTCGATCGCAGGCGCTACCTCTCGAACCTGGTCCGCGAAGTCAACGAGACCCTTGGAGCTTAATCGGCCAAATGGCGGAAGGACGCGTTGTCGGCATTGACCTCGGAACCACCAACTCCCTGGTCGCATACATGGAAGGTGAAACGCCGGTCGTGATTCCGGGCGTGGATGGATCGAACCTCCTCCCGTCGGTTGTCGCGCTCGATCCGCTGCCCAAAGATAGCGGCCGCCCCACAGTCACAGTGGGCAACAGCGCGCGCAAGGCGCTCATCGAGACGCCCGAGCGCGTCATCTACTCCGTCAAGCGCCTCATGGGCCGCGGCCTCAGCGAGGTTCAAAGCGAGCTGAAGTTCTTTCCCTTCCGTCTCGCTGACGACGTCGAACAAGGTGAAGTCCCGCGCATCCAGCTCGGTGAACTGCGCTTCACCCCGCCCGAAATCTCCGCCTACGTTCTGCGCCAGCTCAAGCGCAACGCCGAGCGCTACTTCGGTTCCGCCGTCACGCAGGCCGTCATCACCGTGCCTGCCTACTTCAACGATGCGCAGCGCCAGGCCACCAAGGACGCAGGCCGCATGGCCGGCCTCGAAGTATTGCGCCTGGTCAACGAGCCCACCGCCGCCGCGCTCGCCTACGGCCTCGATCGCGCGAAGGAAGGCACCATCGCCGTCTACGATCTCGGCGGCGGAACCTTCGACATCTCCATCCTCAAGCTGCGCGACGGCATCTTTGAAGTGCAGTCCACCAACGGCGACACGCATCTCGGGGGCGACGACATCGACAACCTCCTCGTAGCTGTCGCGCTCGACGAAATCCGCTCCGAGCACGGCGTCGATCTCCGCGCAAATCCCGGCGCGGTTCAGGCCATTCGAAAAGCAGCCATCGATGCAAAGATCCGCCTCTCCAGCGAGCCCTTTGCGCAATTCGACATCGAGCTGCCCAACGGCGACCGCTACCAGCGCGAAATCCCGCGCGAGGTCTTCGAGCAGTTGATCAAGCCGATCCTTGAACGCACCGCAGCGCCCTGCAAGCAGGCCATGCTGGATGCGGGAGTGAATCCCGAGCAGATCGACGAGGTCGTTCTTGTTGGCGGATCCACGCGCATCCCCGCCGTGCGCCAGCTTGTCGACGATCTCTTCCACCTCGGCGCGCGCGGCAAAAAGCCGCACATTGAACTGAACCCCGACGAGGTCGTAGCGCTCGGGGCCGCCGTCCAGGCTGATATTCTTGCCGGCGCGTCCAAGGCCACTGAAGAGCTGCTCCTCCTCGACGTCACTCCGCTCTCGCTCGGGATCGAATCCCTCGGCGGCACCGTGGCGCGCATCATCCAGCGCAACTCCACGATCCCCGCGTCGGCCACCGAGCACTTCACAACCGGTGTCGAAGGCCAGACCAACGTCGCGATTCACGTCGTGCAGGGCGAGCGCGAGATCGCCGCCGACTGCCGCTCGCTGGCGCGCTTCGATCTCAAAGGCATTCCACCCATGTCCGCAGGCCTTCCACGCATCGAGGTCAAGTTCCTCATCGATGCCGACGGAATCCTGCACGTTTCCGCGCGCGAGCAGCGCTCGGGCCAGCAGGCGCAGATCGAAGTGAAGCCAACCTACGGCCTCACTGACGAGCAGGTCGAGAGCATGATCCTCGATTCGTTCGATCACGCCGAAGAAGATTTTGCAAAGCGCCTGCTCATCGAAGCCCGCAACGAGGCCGATACGATCCTCTCCGCGGTCGAGCGCGCTCCGAAAGACCCGGCCTGGAGCCGATTGAGCGGAAATGAAAAGGCCAGCATCGTCGCCGCGCGCGACCGCCTCGCCTCCGTCAAGCAACAAGACGATCTGGCCGCAATTCGCGAAGCGACTGTCGCCCTCGACCAGGCCACGCGCCACTTCGCCGAGCTGATGATGGAAGCGGCAGTGTCAACGGCGATCCGCGGCAAGACGATGGAGGCCGCCGGCGAAGAACTAGACGAGAATGTTACCGCGCCGCATCCCATGGCCCCGGCCGAGTTCAAATGAAAATGGAATGAACGAGAGACTCTGATGACAGCAGCAAACACAACCAACATCCCGCCCGAAAAGCTCGTCCGCGTGACCTTCCTCCCCGAAGGCAGAACCATCGAGTTCGAATTCGGCACCATGCCCTACGATCACCACGGCAAGCCGATGTCATTCCTCGATGTCGCAGAAAACTTCGGCATCTTCCTCGACCACGCGTGCGGCGGCGTCTGCGCCTGCACTACCTGCCACATCTGGGTCAAGGATGGCGCGCCGGGGATCAGCGAAGCCGATGACGACGAACTCGACCGCCTCGACATGGCTGCCGATCAACAGCTCGACTCGCGCCTGGGCTGCCAGGCCGTGATCACGGGACCCGGCAACTATGTCGTCGAGATTCCCAAGTGGAACCGAAACTACGTCTCCGAAGGCAAGCCGCTTACGCTCGCCGAAAGCAAATAGCCCGTGTTGGGCAGGAAGCTCATTCAAACTCAACACCTGTCCAAGACAAGGAGAATATGGCCCGCGAAATTCACTGGACCGACGCCGAAGAGATCGGCATTCAATTGCAGGAAAAGTACCCCGACATCGATCCTCTTACTGTTCGATTCACTGACCTGCACCGCTATGTGACGGAGCTCGAGGGCTTCGCCGACGATCCGGCCAAATCAAACGAGCCGCGCCTCGAAGCAATCCAGATGGCGTGGCACGAAGAGTACGAAGACGCAAAGAGCTGATTGAGCGAGCTGAGCCCACAAGCGACTGCAGTCCGTTCGTCGTAGGCAGCGTATAGTGGGTTCGTATGCACCTCGGCCAGACCTTTCGCAGGTCACAACTCGCACTGCTTTTCCTCGTGTTTCTCGGATTGAGCGCGTTATGCTGGGCCAGCCGCTCAGGCCAACAGAAGAGCATTTCAGAATCGACCGAAAGCCGCTTAGATCGCGTCACGCTCCCATTTTCAATTAATTCGAAGCTGCCTGAGTTCAGGTTTCAAGTCGTCCTCAAGACAAACGATCCTGACTCCACCGACTCTTACCAATCAGTCCAAAGCATCGATGTTTATAGCGGTACCGCCGATCATCCCGCCCAGACCCTTACTGGCTGTGATCTTGAGGATTCAGATTTCCACGACGATATTAACGAGCGTTTTAAGGTTGAAGACCTGGACTTCGATGGATACAAGGACATCTACCTGTTAACGCAACGCGCGCGAAATTGGGCAGGGTGTATTTGGCTATACAACGCCACCGCAGGGAAATTTGAATTTAGCCGTGAATTTACCGACACACTGGATAGGTTTACGCTTGATCCGAAAACGAGATCTATATTCTCATTTTCCGGTATCGGCAATGATAACTATCAGGTCGTGCAATATGAAGTTCGTGACCATCGTCTGACGAAGGTTCTTGAGGTTAAGAACGAGACGGCGAGCGATGGAGCTAGGGAGACATGCACTGTGTGGAAGCTAAGGTCGGGAAAGAAGGTCAGGGTTTTCAATCGAACTATCGACAGCGACGATGCGCCTCGATCTGCATCATGCGGCTCCGGCTTCATCCCTGATTGGGGTCACTTCGAATGAGGCTCGCTACTCCGGTGAGACCTCCACTGGCGGCTAGTACGAAATGTACGAGGGCGCACAGGTCTGATCAGTTCCACCCGAACGCGTTTTCAAAATGCTCGATCTCGGCCTTCGCACCGCCAACGAGATACACGCTGATCACATCGAATCGCACCTGCGGCGTCTCTCGCTGGTCCAGGTGCCGCAGGTATGCTTTGGCCAGCCGGCGCAATACCCGCCGCTTGTTGCCATCCACCGCAGCCTCGGCAGGCGTAGTATCCCGCGCGCTGCGCGTTTTGACCTCAATGAAACACAGCAGGGGACCCTGCCACGCGACCAGGTCCACATCTCCCGGCAGGGTGCCGGCCGACCAGCGCCTCGCCACAACCGTGTAGTTCTTTCGCAGCAACGCAAAGAAAGCCGCATCCTCGCCGCTCAATCCCACTTTCAAGTGTGCGGGCGCCTGCGATTCGCCTCGACGGCGCGCAAGACGGTCGAGTCCTGCCAGGCTCCGTTCGAGCCAGGTGATCGCAACCTGCTTTGCTCCCATGGATCACATTGTCCCCTGTCGTCGGCGCATCGCGCAAATCAGCGCCCTCGCATGCACCCAGACGACAAAGCCGGGCGCTAACCGCCCGGCCATTGTCCTTGAGATCACGCATTGCTCATGCCCTGGCCACCTCCGGCTCCGTGGCCCGCGCGTGTTCGCTTTCCACCTGAGTCAGAGCGTCTTCCAGAATGTCGAGTCCCACCGTCGCCTCTTCGTCCGAAAGAATCAGCGGCGGGCACAGCCGAATGGAAGTCTCGCCGCATCCGAGGATCATCAACCCGCGTTCGAAGGCCAACATCTCCACGCGATTGCGCAGCTCGGTAGCCGGCTCGCGTGTCTGCTTGTTCTTCACCAGTTCGATGCCGATCATCAGGCCGCGCCCACGGACATCGCCCACAAGCGGATGAGACTTCTTCCACTCCAGCAGACGCTCCGTCATCATCGCGCCCACGCGCGCCGCATTCGCGATTCCCCCGCCTTCCAGCACATCCATCGTGGCCAATGCCGCCGCAAGCGACACGGGATTTCCGCCGAACGTGGATGCATGCGACCCCGGAACCCAGTCCATGATTTCGGCTCGGCTCATGCACACGCCCAGCGGCATGCCGCTCGCAATGCCTTTCGCCATGCACACGATGTCGGGCTGCACCCCCGAGTGTTCAATCGCCCACCACTTGCCCGTTCGTCCGGCGCCGCACTGCACCTCATCCGCCACCAGCAATATGCCGTGCCGGTTGCAGATCTCGCGCAGCTCGCGCAAAAAGTTATCCGCCGCGGGAACGTATCCGCCCTCTCCCTGGATCGGCTCGACAAAGATCGCCGCCACTTCCTCCGGCGGCAAAATCGTCTTGAACAGCCGTTCTTCAATGTAGCGCGCGCATCCCAGGCTGAATGCCTCCTGCTCTTCGGGGCCTCCGGTGCATCCGCGATAGACATACGGATAGCGCACGTGTGTCACTCCCGGAACCAGCGGCGAAAAACGGCGCTTCTGTTGCGGCTTCGACGCCGTGAGCGACAGCGCGCCCATCGTGCGCCCATGAAATGCGCCCAGAAACGCAATCACGTGCTGGCGTCCCGTGTGATAACGCGCCAGCTTCAACGCGCACTCGATCGCCTCAGCGCCCGAGTTTCCATAGAAGAAGCGGTGCGGCCCCGGCATCGGGGCGACCGTTGACAGCCTCTCGGCGAGTTGCGTCAATGGTTCGTGGTAAAAATCGGTGCCCGAGATGTGAATCAACTCGGCGGCCTGCTTCTGGATCGCCGCAACCACCTCAGGATGGCAGTGCCCCGTCGAGGCAACGGCGATCCCCGCTGCGAAATCGAGGAACTCATTTCCGTCCGCGTCTTCAACCCGAACGCCGCGGCCACGCCTCGCCACAAGAGGATATGACCGTGTATAGCTTGGCGAAATCAGCCGGCTGTCGGCTTCCACGGCGGCGCGCGCCTTCGGCCCCGGCAGCGCGGTGACCAGCCTTGGGCCGTAGTGCGCATGCAGTTCCTGCTTGTTCATGTTTCAACCTCCCTCGATGGCTGCGCGGTCGCGCCCGATTGAATTCCGAGACGACACCGCGGATCCACCTGAATTGGTGGGATCGTTCAACGAGCCGGGTCCATACGGACCCGCATTGCAGGCGAGGATCTTCGGCGGATGAATGCTTAGTCGCCGCCGAAGAGGCTAGGTCGAGTGCGGGTGGGCAGCACGCACAAGTGCCGCCGCGGGCACAGGCAGCGCACGCGCGGGCCAGACCAGCGCCGCTTGGCCGGCACGTCGGCTCCGTTCATCGGGTGCTTGTGCATGAAAACCCCGCTGGAATCGAGGATAGCACCAGGTCGGCTGGATTTCCACGCACCCGCGCCGTTAACCCAACCTGCACGCAGCCGAGCCGCCTTTTGCCCTCTTCGGTCTTTGCGTATTCGCGGGCTCTCTCCTCCGCGAGTGCGCTGGTCTCCATCATCTCCCAGCCGGACGGCAGGGCGATGCTGAATCCCAAATCATTCGAGGTATGGACACTGGCCGGGCCCTGCGCCTGCGCCACGCTGGCCGCAAGCAAGATGCAAGGAAGCGACTTCACCTGCACCAGTCAACAATTCCCGCTCAATCCAAAGTGACGGTGAGTTCATCGCACCAGATACGCCGAAACCGCAGCAGCTATTCCGGCTACCGCGAATGCAATTCCGAAGTACCAGTAGATGCGGCCCCGCGTCAGCAGCGTTACCGACGTGACCACCAATCCGATCTCCAGCAACGCCTCGCCAAAGTCGAACCGCGTCCCTTGTGCCTGGGCCAGCCGCACTTCATTCTCGAGATCTGCGGCCTTCTCCTGCTCTTCCTTTAGTTCCTTGTCCCACTTTGCCAGGTGATCGGCATTGTCCTTCAATGCCTTCGCGGCCTTGTCCTTGTCGGCGAGGCTTACGGCGCCAAGCAGCTGGGATTCAAGGTTCGTGTTATACGAGCGGATCTTCTTGGCCTGGTATTCGTTCCATTGGTCTGTGGCCTTGTTCTGGAAAAGCACAGCCTCCGTGTGTGTTCGATGGCCCAGCACGGTAGTGATTGCCACCAATACGGCCAGCAGGCTCATTGTGAATGCCACCGGCCGCAGCGCCGAGTCCTGCGCGGCGTGTTCCGCGTGCTCGTGCAATTCGTGTGCTTCGTTTGCTTCCATTATTCCTTCTCAGGTGTCTTTCTTGGGGAACGCTAAAGAGTCATACTTTGATGAAATATAAAACTATCATAGGATTCCGCGCGATCGTGGATGTTGTGGTGCATTAGCGCGGCTAAAAGCTGAAAGCTGAAGGCTGGCTGCTGCCCTTTACTTCCGCTTCCACTTCACCCCTTCCCGCGAGTCCTCGAGCACCACACCCTTCTCTGCAAGCTCATTGCGTATAGCATCCGCCCGCGCGAAGTTCCGCTGCTTCTTGGCGTTCGTGCGCTCGGCCACGAGACTCTCGATCTCCTCGTCGCTCAGCGCCACGCGCGCCAACAACTCGGGGGCGATGTCCGCCTCCCGTCCGGATGCCTTTGCCCACTCGATTGCGCGCTTCGTCGGCTCCGCATCGCGATCTTCCAGCACGTCGAACACAGCGTCGAAGTCGCTGAGAACCGCGAGCACGGCATCGCGGTCGCCTGAGAAGAACTTCCCCTGGTCGATTGCAGTATTCGAAGCGCGCAGCAACTCGAAGATCGGAGCCCTGGCTTCGGCCGTATTCAGATCGTTGGCCAGCGCATCAAAGTACTTCTGCTTTGCCGCCGCAGCTGCCGACTGTATCTCCGCGTTCTCTCCCGGTGAAAAGATCCCATCCGCAAGCCGCTGATGAAATGTCCGCAGCCGGTCAATGCCTGCCGTCGCGTCGGTTAACCCATCGAACGTGAAGTTGAACTGGTGGCGGTAGGGCACGCAGATCAGGGCCTGCCTGATTGCCGACGCCTTGTATCCCTTCAGCAGCAGGTCGCGCAGCGTATAGAAGTTTCCCTCGCTCTTCGACATCTTGCGTCCGTCCACGAGCAGAAAGCGCACGTGCATCCAGTGCCGTGCCAGAGGCTTGTGCGTCACGGTCTCGCTCTGCGCGATCTCGTTCTCGTGGTGCGGAAACATCAGGTCCTCGCCGCCGGCGTGCAGGTCAAAGCTCTCGCCCAGGTACTCCATCGACATGGCTGAGCACTCGATGTGCCACCCGGGCCGGCCGCGCCCGATCGGCGTCTCCCATGCTGTTTCGCCCGGTTTTGCCGCCTTCCACAGCGCGAAGTCGCGAGCGGAGTCGCGCTCGTACTCGTCTACGTCGACCCGCGCGCCGTCTTCCATGCCGCTGAGGTCCTTTTTGCTCAGCTTGCCGTATTCGGGAAACGACTTCAGCCGGAAGTACCAGCTGCCGTCCTCTGCCTTGTAAGCCGCACCTGCTTCGGCGAGCTTCTGTACAAGTTGCACCATGCGGTCGATATGCTCGGTCGCGCGCGCAATCTCCTCGGGCCGCTCCACGCGCAGCGCGTCCAGGTCCTCGAAGAAGGCCGCCACGAACCTCGGTGTGTATTCGCCGATTGGAATGCCCTGTTCGGTCGCATTGCGGATAATCTTGTCGTCCACGTCCGTGATGTTCATGACGTGGCGCACGCGCGTGCCGGTCAGCTTGAGGAACCGGCGCAGGATATCCACTTGAAGAAACGTCCTGAAGTTCCCGATGTGTCCGTAGTCGTAGACCGTGGGACCGCAGGCGTACATCCGCAGTTCCTTCCCGTCGGATGGAACCAGCTCGTCGATCTCTCCAGTGAGGGTGTTGAACAGGCGAAGGGTCATGCGATGTAGAAAGTGCGCGGCATTTGGGGAAAACCGGCCAACTGGGCCTTTCTGATTGTAGCAGCGGGAGATAGCGTGATCTCTGACGCGACGTGGCCCGATTCACCTTCAGCCGGGGTTAAACGCCCAGCGCCAGGCTCGGGTCCGCGCTCAGTGCGCTCTCCGCATATTCCCCCGCGACAAACCGAGGCCACGCCGCCGCCGCGATCATCGCGGCATTGTCGGTCGAGAGCGCCAGCGTTGGAAACGCCACTCTCGCGCCGCGACGTTGCGCCTCTGCGGAGAATCTCTCGCGGAGCTCGCGGTTTGCCGCGACGCCGCCGGTGACCAGGATGCGTGTTGCGTCCAGTGATTCCGCTGCGGCGAAGGTCTTCTTCATCAGGTCGCCCACCACAGCGTGCTGAAAGCTGGCTGCCAGGTCCAGCACGGCCTGCGGACAGAGCGCCAATGCCTGTTCTTTCGTCTTCGGCGGAGGTGCCCCAGCCAGCACGGCCGCGATTCGGGCCTTTACGCCTTCGCGAAGTCCATTCAACTCGACGTGCCGCAGAACGGCCGTCTTGATGCCTGAAAACGAGAACATGAAGTGCGGATCGAGATCTGCGATCGGCGCCGACTTCGCGGCTTTAGTGCGCGGAGGCTTGCCGCCCAGATGAACCTTCGTTTTGATCTGCGCGAAAGAAAACGGCACCGCCTTCGCATCGCCGAACCTGGCCAGCGCGTCGATCCAGGGGCCCCCCGGATACCCAAGCCCCAGCAGCTTTGCGACTTTGTCGTAGGCCTCGCCTGCCGCGTCATCGACGGTGCGCCCGACTAGCCGGTAACGCCATGCTCCATGGGCCGGCTCTGCCAGATAAAGGTGGGTATGGCCGCCTGAAACCACGAGCGCCAGTGCAGGCTCATCTTTGTTTTCGCCTTCGTGGGTGACCCACCCTCGCGACGCCTCTGTCTTTGTCGCAAGTGTGGGGCTAACGGAAGCCGCCGCGTGCTGCCTCTCCTCCAGCAGCACCGCGTGAATATGCCCTTCAAGATGATTGACCGCGATGACCGGCAACCCACGTGCGTAGGCGAGCGCCTTGGCAAATGTAATACCAACAAGAAGCGCACCGGCGAGGCCCGGCCCCGCGGTGACTGCGATCGCGTCGAGGTCCTCGAATCCCACCCCGGCCTCGGCCATCGCTGCCCGCACCACAGGCACAATAGCTCGCAGATGCTCGCGGCTGGCCAACTCCGGCACCACGCCGCCATAGCGCGCGTGCGTCGCGATCTGCGAAGCTACCACCGAGGCGAGTGTTCGCGCGCCCCGCTCGACTACCGCTGCAGCGGTTTCGTCGCACGAGCTCTCGATGCCGAGGATCAGGCCACTGGACATAACCCCTCAGTTTATCGGCCCTCAGTCTGTCGTGGCATCCTTGTCTCACAGCGCGCGCGGAGGGCGAAAATAGAAAAGATGCCAGCGCTCTCGCGCCAATTCGAAGCGGCCCTCCGAATTCTCGAAACTCTCCGCGCCGAGGGATACCAGGCCTACCTGGCTGGAGGCTGCGTCCGCGATCTGCTCCTGGGGCGCTCGCCCATCGACTATGACGTGGCCACTTCGGCCACACCCGACATCGTTTTGGACCTCTTTCCGCGCACCTTTGCTGTGGGCGCGCATTTCGGCGTAGTGCTCGTCGCGGACGAGACGCTGGATGAGATGCCGCCGCTTGAAGATGCTCCGGGCTCAGCGCCTCGATACTCCGTCACCGAGGTAGCAACGTTCCGATCCGACGGTGCGTACTCCGATGGCCGCCATCCGGACGTCGTTCGCTACACCATGCTGCCCGAGGAAGACGTGCAGCGGCGGGACTTCACCATCAACGGCCTTCTGCTCGACCCTCTGCGCGGGTGTGGCGCCTTGAACAACTTTGTCGATGACCCTGAGGCCCTTCGCGAGGTGGCGATCGATTATGTCGGAGGGCTCGCCGACCTCGACGCCGGGATTATCCGCGCCATCGGCGAGCCGCGGCGCCGATTTGAAGAAGACCAGCTTCGCCTTCTCCGGGCCGTTCGATTTGCGGCGCGATTCGGATACTCGATTGAACCCGCCACGCACACTGCCATCTGCGAACTCGCCCCTCGCATCCACGCGGTGAGCCGGGAGCGCGCGCGCGACGAGCTGACCAAAATGCTCACCGAAGGCCACGCGCGGCGCGCATTCGAGCTTCTGGACGAAACCGGCTTGCTCGCGCAGCTTCTGCCGGAAATCTCGAAGATGAAGGGAGTCGCCCAGCCGCCGCAGTTTCATCCCGAAGGAGATGTGTTCATTCACACGCTGCTGCTCCTCGAACAGCTTGCTGGCGGATGCGCGCACACGCTTGCCTGGGGGGCGCTGCTTCATGACGTCGGCAAGCCGCCCACCTTTCGCCTTGCGCCCGACCGCATCCGATTCGACGGTCACGTCGAGGTCGGCGTGGCTATGGGTGCGGAGATCTGCCGCCGCTTCCGTTTCTCGAATGAAGACACGCGCCAGGTGCTCGCTCTCATTGAAAACCACATGCGCTTCGCCGACGCGCCGCGCATGAAGGCCTCCACACTCAAGCGCTTTTTCCGGCTCGAGAGTTTCGAAGAACATCTCGAGCTGCATCGCATGGATTGCCTTGCCGCGCACGCCAATCTGGATATCTACAACTTCGTCCGCGGGCGGTATGACTCTATGCCTGAGGAGGATGTGCGACCGCATCCGCTTGTCACGGGCCGTGAGCTCGTCGCGGCCGGATACGCGCCGGGGCCGCGGTTCAAGGAGATGCTCCAGGCCGTGGAGGATGCGCAGCTTGAAGGGACAATCGCCACGCCGGAAGAAGCCATGGCGCTCGTGCGGGAGCGGTTCCCGGGCGCTGGTCCAGCATGAGTTCAACGCCGCGATCGTTTGATGTGCTCGTTCTCGGCGCGGGCGCGGCGGGCCTGATGTGCGCTGCCATAGCCGGCCGGCGCGGGCGGCGTGTTGCGCTGCTCGAGCACAATGCGCAGCCGGGGCGGAAGATCCTGATCTCCGGCGGCGGCCGTTGCAACTTCACCAACATCCACTGTGCGCCCGACAGGTTTCTGTCCGCCAATCCTCATTTCGCCAAGTCAGCGCTCGCGCTGTATCAACCGCGGCATTTTCTTGAGCTCGTGAGCCGCTATCGCATTCCGTGGCACGAGAAGACGCTCGGCCAGCTCTTTTGTGACGGGTCCTCTCGGGCGATCCTCGACATGCTGCTCGCCGAGTGTGAAGCCGGTCATGTCGAGTTGGTTCTCAATGCGCGTGATCTGCGGGTTAGTCGTCCCCCGGCCGGCGACTTCAGCGTCGTGGGCGCGCACGGCGAGTTCCGTGCAGGCGCGCTGGTAGTTGCTACCGGCGGCCTCTCGATTCCCAAACTCGGCGCGACGGGATTTGCCTACGATGTCGCCCGGCAATTTGGACTGGGAATCATTGAGCCGCGCCCGGCTCTCGTTCCTCTCGTCCTCGGCGGCGGTGAAGCGCACTGGATGTCGCTCACCGGCGTTTCTGCCGAAGTCATCGCCTGGGCCGCGCAGTCCGGCAATAGGAGGGACACCCGATTCCGCGAAAAAATGCTGTTTACCCATCGCGGGCTCAGCGGTCCCGCCATCCTCCAGGCTTCCTCATATTGGAGTCCGGGCACAACGGTTACGGTGGACTTCGCACCGGGCCTTGCGCCCGGCGCGCGCCTGCTCGAGCCGTTGCTTCAGCCGCAGTCGCGACGCGATGCGCAGGCTTTTCGGCAGGCTCTGCGCGGCGCACTGCCGCAGCGTCTCGTCGATCAGCTTGCAGAATCAGCGCAGCCTTCAGGCTGGTCCAACCTGGCGATTGAAGCATGCGAAGGCCGTCTCCGCGGCTGGGAGTTTCATCCTGCGGGCACTGAGGGATTCGAGAAAGCCGAGGTCACGGCCGGAGGCATCGACACCGACGGCCTGAACAGCCGCACCATGGAGGCGCGCAACGTCTCCGGGCTCTTCTTCATCGGCGAAGCCGTGGATGTCACAGGCCACCTCGGCGGATTCAACTTCCAGTGGGCCTGGGCATCGGCCGTCGCTGCCGGGAACGCGTTCTGAGGCATGCGGCCACAAACAAATATCCCCCGCCCCCGCTGTGGAAATTTCCGTCTAAGAAAGCCTGTCAAGTGGGGAAGAAAAAGCGAAATACAAGCAACTGGCTTTATATCATAAGGTTATCCCATGAAGATTTACCCGGGAAAATGGCCGATCCACTTTTCAATCCTGCTAGACTTAAGAATAGAGGGAGCAAACCCCACTTCATATGCCCGCCACGCGCGGGCATTTCGCTTTTCAGGGGCCCCAGTCTCCGCCGCCGCAACGGCCGGAAGAGGGGATGAACTTACTACATATGTGTATGAGATTTACTGCATATGTGTAGCGAACTTACTACAAAGGCCGGTCAGGGGCAGCTCCGGACCCCACAGTCTCAGGGAGCGGCGCCTGTCGCCCCTCATCCGAAGCCGGATTGCTGTATGTCGAGACTCCCAGGAGTGCCGTAAGTTGGGGCGCCCGCCAAGCCCCAGGTGAGCCAAAAAGCACCTGAAGCGAGGCAAAAACAACAGCAACTACCCCCCTCCCCCCTCCCCCTGCCCCCTCCCCCCCCTATAAATATTTCTTTCGTGGGGATCCCGGCGAATCGCAAAAATATCGGTGTTGCAAATAAAGGACTTATCTCAATCATCGCCAAGACTTGTCCCACAAATTGGAACGAATTCGGGGTGAACGCATGCGCTTAAGGTGCGTTTTCCGGCACTTAAGAGCGTTCCTCAAGTGGCCGGCCGACCTTCCACTATCGGACATACCAACTTTGAAATTGCTCTAGTCCGTCGGCGCCAGCGGCTTCTTCGGCGGCGTGAGGACAAATCCCTTTCGCACGAGTGCAAATCCCGGCCCTTCCAGTTCTGCCTGAAGCAGCTGGTTCTCCGGCCCTGAGAACAGTTCGGTCTGATCCTGCCCAATGGTAGCAACCATGTGATGCACGGCGATCGCGCGGCCATCGAGTGTGCCCTGCTCGTCGGGGTATGTGGCCAGCTGAACCGCATCGACCGACCCGGCCTGCTTGGGAATGATGGCCCAGAGATCGCGATTCCCCTGCTGCACGGCCAGCGCAAGCAGCGTCTCGAGGCCTCCGGGGTCGAAGTCGGGCAGAAAGACCGAAGCCGGGTGCAGCTCCAGCCGCGAAGTCGAGCTGCGCCCGTTTGCCGAGGTGTTCAGCAGAAAGTTCGCGCCGTCGGGCTTGCCTACTAGATTGACCGCGGTGCCGTTGACCGTGCCGCTCAGGATCACGTGCCTGACGCGATTGCTTGCGTCCAATTCCTCGGTCTTCGACAACGCGTAATCGAGGCCCTGCATGCTGACCTTTACGACGGACGTCGACTCGTACCCGTCCGCGTTTCCCGTGAATTGGAAGCTCGCTGTTCCGACGTCGTGGCCATTCTGGCTTACAAGGAAATCACCCGACTGCGCAATCGCAAACGGCATTCCGCCCGCCACAATCAACACAAGTACGGCAAGAAAAGACACGCGAATGACGCGCAAGTATGTCATTTGTTTATATAGACACCGCGCAAGTGCAAACAGTTGTGATGGAAAGCCCGGAAGTCGCCGCCTTACTCCGGTTTGCCGAGCTTGTTGCGCCACGCGTGCCCTCCACGCTCGAGCAACCGGTCCGCGCAGTCCGGGCCCCAGGAGCCCGCAAAATAATTCGGGAAGACCTCCGGCTCCTTTGCCGCCCACGCCTGCAACACCGGCGTATAGAGCGCCCAGTTAATCTCGACGCCATCACGGTGCGAAAACAGCGTCTGGTCGCCGAGCATAGCATCCAGCAGCAGCCGCTCATAGCCGTTGGCGCGCGAAGTGCCGAACGCCTGCGCGTAATCGAAGTCCATGTTCACGGGGCACACCGACATTCCCGGCGCACTCGGCACCTTGGCGCCGAAGCGCAGTGCGATACCATCGTCAGGTTGAATTCGGATGCTGAGCAGATTCGGCTGGATCTCGTTGCACGGACCGCCCGACTGCATGCGATTGAAGATTAGCAAAGGCGGCTGCTTGAATTGGATCGTGATCTCCGTCGCGCGCTTCTTCATCCGCTTGCCTGCGCGCAGATAAAACGGTACGCCCGCCCAACGCCAGTTCTCGATTTGAAGCCGAACGGCCGCGTAGGTCTCAGTGCCCGACTCGGGATTCACGCGCTCTTCTTCGCGATACCCGATCACGCGCCTGCCTTCCACAACGCCCGGTCCGTACTGTCCACGCACAGCATTCAAGATCGGAATATTTGGGATCGCCTGCCAGAGCTTCACCTTTTCGCGCCGCACGGCGTCGGCGTCGAAGCTGGAGGGCGGCTCCATGCCGATAAAGCTCAGCAACTCCATGACGTGGTTCTGAAGTACATCGCGAAGCGCGCCCGCCTTCTCGTAGAACGGCCCGCGCCCTTCGATGCCGATCGATTCCGCCGCCGTGATCTCGACGTGATCGATGAAATTGCGGTTCCATACAGGCTCGAAAATGCCGTTGGCAAAGCGGAAGACCAGGATATTCTGCACCGTCTCCTTGCCCAGGTAGTGGTCGATGCGAAATACCTGATTCTCTTGAAACACGGAATTTACCCTGTGATTCAAATCGCGCGCCGACTCGAGGTCGTGCCCGAACGGCTTCTCGATCACGATTCCGACGCGCGCTTGCTCCACCCGGTTCATGCCCTGCGCGCCCAGGTTTTCGATGATAGGCGCAAAGTACTCCGGCGCGGTGGCGAGATAGAATAGCCGGTCGTTCCCAATACCTTTTTCCCTGGCAATCCGGTCAAGCTCGGCCTCAAGCCCGGCATAACCTGATGCATCGTCGAATCTCAGCGGGTAATAACTGACTTTTTCGATGAACTCATCGAGCTTTGGATCGCTCGCGTCGACGCCGCCAAACTCAAGAATCCCCTCGCGCATATCCTGCGCAAACTCATCGCCGAGCGGGCGGCGCGCTACTCCCACAATGGCAAACTTCTTTGGTAGCAGGCCAGATTGCTCCAGGTGATAAAGCGCCGGCAGCAGCTTGCGCTTGGTCAGATCACCCGACGCGCCGAAGATCGTCATCACCACCGGATTTGGAATCCGTTCATTAGCCGGCGGAACCTGGGAAAGGTCGTCCGGATGTACCCTCATCTGCACCGTTGCTGCCATGGCGACCTCCGTAAGTTCTTAGTTCACAGTTCGCAGTTCACAGTGGATCCGGAGAACTACGAACTAAGAACTGCGAATTATGAACTAGTCCTTCTTCACCGCATGCCCGCCGAACGCATTCCTCATAATTGCAAGCATACGGTCGGTGAAATTATTGTCTTCGCGCGAACGGATTCGGCGGATGAGCGACTCCGTGATCACCGGGGCCGAAACGTTGAGATCGATAGCTTCGTAAACTGTCCAGCGGCCCTCACCCGAGTCTTCCACGTAAGCTTCGAAACCATCAAGGGATGGATTCTTCTGGAGTGCCTCGGCGGTCAGATCGAGCAGCCAGCTCCGTACGACGCTGCCGTATCGCCAGATCTCGGCAATCTGGGTAATGTCGAGGTGGAGCTCGGTCTTGCTCTCCATGATAGTAAAGCCCTCGGCGAACGCCTGCATCATGCCGTACTCGATTCCGTTGTGGACCATCTTGACGAAGTGGCCCGACCCGGCCGGTCCGACATGCCCCCAGCCTTTGTCCTTTGCCGGCGCAAGCGTCTCGAAGATCGGTCGCAGATACTCGACCGCCTCTTTGTCGCCGCCAATCATCATGCTGTAACCCTCTTTAAGCCCCCACACTCCGCCCGATGTTCCCACGTCCACAAACTGGAAGCCCTTCGCGGTAACTTCCTTGTAACGGCGCTGCGAATCTTTGTAATTTGAGTTGCCGCCATCGATGAGGATGTCGCCTTTTTTGAGCAGCGGTTCGAGTTTGGCGATCGTCTCATCGACCGGCTTGCCCTGCGGTACCATGATCCAGATTGCCTTGCGTCCCTGAAGATTCTTCGCGAGGTCATCCAGCGTTGAAGCGCCCACGTTGCCCGATGCGCTGAGTTTCTTCACGGCGTCGGCGTTGAAATCAAACCCAACCACCTGATGGCCGCCGAGCCGAATCCGCTCCGCCATGTTGCCGCCCATTCTGCCCAGGCCGATCATTCCTAGTTGCATGCGCTCACCTCTTTTTTCTGTGATTCACAAATGGCGCCGACGGTTACATCTGCCGCCCTGGCGCGCGATGATCTCGGTGTATTGCAGTCTCCGTCTCCGTTTCAGATTGCCTGCTTTCCGGAGGGAAGACCACTCGACTAGAATTCGGGTTGGATCCTCTGCTTTCAGTCCTAATCCAATCATTTTCGGAGAAGATTCATGCCTGAAGCATCGTGCGACATTGGCCTGATGGGTCTCGCAGTCATGGGACAGAACCTCGTCCTCAATATGAACGACCATGGATACAAGGTAGCGGTCTTCAACCGTACGGTGTCGAAGGTCGACGAATTCCTCGCCAACGAGGCAAAGGGAACCGACGTCGTAGGTGCTCATTCCGTCGAGGAGTTCATATCCCTGTTGAAGCGGCCCCGGCGTGTCATGCTCATGGTCAAGGCCGGAGCGTCGGTCGACCAGACGATTGAGACATTGTTGCCGCATCTTGAGAACGGCGACATCGTGATCGACGGCGGCAACTCCCTGTTCACCGACTCCACCCGCCGCACCCGGGAGCTGGGCGCGAAGGGAATCCTCTTCATCGGCACCGGCGTCTCCGGCGGAGAAGAAGGAGCTCGCCGCGGCCCGTCCATCATGCCGGGGGGAAGACCCGAAGCGTGGCCGCACGTGAAGGAGATCTTCCAGGGCATCGCCGCCAAGGTGGAAGACGGAACGCCCTGCTGCGACTGGGTGGGCGAAGAGGGTGCCGGCCACTATGTGAAGATGGTGCACAACGGCATCGAGTACGGCGACATGCAGTTGATCTGCGAAGCCTACGATTTGCTCAAGCGCCCACTGGGCCTCAGTGCCGATGAACTGCAGAGCGTCTTCGCCGACTGGAACAAGGGCGAGCTCGATAGCTACCTGATCGAAATCTCGAGCCACATCTTTGCCGCTAGGGATGAAGACGGCCAGCCGCTTGTCGACAAGATCCTGGATACCGCGGGCCAGAAGGGGACGGGCAAATGGACGGTGATCAGCGCGCTCGACATGGGACAGCCGGTTACGCTGATTGGCGAATCGGTCTTCAGCCGCTGTCTTTCGGCACTGAAAGATGAGCGCGTACGCGCTTCCGGCGTTTTGAAGGGACCGGGGATCACGTCCTTCTCGGGCGACCGGGCCGAGTTTATTGAAGACGTGCGCCGGGCGCTCTATTGCTCGAAGATCATCTCCTATGCGCAGGGGTACATGCTGCTGCGCGCGGCCGCCGAGGAGTTCGGGTGGAACCTGAACATGGGCGGCATTGCGCTGATGTGGCGCGGCGGCTGCATCATCCGCAGCCGGTTCCTGGGCAAGATCAAGGAAGCGTTCGCAAACAATCCCGAGCTCAGCAACCTGCTTTTGGACAGCTTCTTTTCCGCTGTCCTGAACCAGTACCAGGATGGGTGGCGCAAGACGCTGCAACGCGCAGTCGAAGTGGGCATTCCGACCCCGGCATTTGCGACGGCTCTGGCATTCTTCGACGGGTACCGTGCGGAGCGACTGCCGGCCAACCTGCTGCAGGCGCAACGCGATTACTTCGGCGCGCACACATATGAACGCGTCGACAAAGCACGCGGCGAATTCTTCCACACCAACTGGACCGGCCATGGGGGCCGGGTGTCGTCGACGACTTATAACGTCTAGATTCGATCGCGTCATGGGGAAGTGATCGTCTCTGTCCGGCCGGTCCGCCTGGGATCGGCCGGACGCATTCATCAAATAACTTCCAGCGTCTCAAGGTCGCGGCGCAACCCGTCGGCGCCATTGAATCGAATCGCCTTCATCCCGGCAGCCGCCGCGGCGCTCGCATTCTCCTGGCGGTCATCGATGAACAGGATTCTCTCCGCCGGCCGGCCGAGGATGTCCAGTGCGCGCCGGAATATTTCCGGCTGCGGCTTCCGCAGGCCCACGTAGCAGGAACTCAACGCCACATCGAAGTACTTCCGCAGTTCAAATGTCCGCATCCGGTGTTCATTCGGCTCGCGAGCTTCGTTATTCAGGCAGCCCAGCACCCACTTTCCAGACGCCGCTACTTCATCCAGGATGCTCAATCCTCCATTCGGCATCACCGCCGATTGCGCAAACATGACCTCGAGAAAATCTTCCGGAGTGAAATCGCGCGGCCTGTAGAAGACCGTTGCATCCAGGTACTCCCGCGCCGTAATCAGGTCGCGCTCCCAGGCCTCGTTGGGAGCCGGGTGCCGCGCCTCGAACTCGGCGCGATCCAGACGAAAGTGATCGAGCACCACGTTGCGTTCGCAATGATCCCAGCCGTTGGTCAGCAGCACGCCGCCAATATCGAAGAGGATCACGTCGAAGGGGGACATCGGCGCCTCCCGTGCGCGGGATACGCGCCTCGGTCAACTCAACCTTTCACTCGTTGTCATTCGCGCCATGACCTCCGGCGCGATACAGCCAACCTAAGCCTTGCTCGCCGAGCCGTCGCCGCAGCGATACTTCGCCTCGATCGCCATCACCTTGTCGAACCGCCGCTTGAAGCGCTCCTCGTTGGCAATGAACTTCGCCTTCAGGAACGCATCCACCACTTCATAAGCCAGTGCCGCGCCAATGATGCGCGCGCCCAGCACGATGACGTTCATGTCGTCGTGCTCCACGCCCTGATGCGCTGAATACGTATCGTGGCACATGCCCGCGCGAATCCCTGGAATCTTGTTTGCCGCCACGCAGACGCCGACGCCCGACCCGCAAATCAGAATTCCGCGCTGCGCAACACCATCATTGATCGCGTTTCCAACCAGTTCTGCAAAGTCGGGGTAGTCGTCGGGGTTGTTGCCTGTGAATGCCCCGAGATCCTCGATCTCGTGCCCGGCCTTGCCCAGATATGCGCGAACTTCTTCCTTCAGGGCAAATCCCGCATGGTCCGCGCTTATGACGAGCTTCATGAGGCTCCTTCGGCGTCAGTGGTCAGTGATCAGGGTTTAGTGATCAGATGAGATGGGGATAACGGACCACTGATCACTCATCTTTTCGCTATCTTCTTCGCCCGCTCCGCCACATTTTCGGGCGTGAATCCCAGCTTTTCCATTACTGTTTTTCCGGGAGCCGATGCGCCGAACCGGTCCAGCCCGATCACGTCGCCGTCGTCGCCGACATACTTCCACCAACCCAGCGGCGATCCAGCCTCAACGGCAAGCCGCGGCACATTGGGCGGAAGCACGCTGGCTCTGTACTCGACGGCCTGTTCGTCGAAGACCTCCCAACTCGGCATGCTCACCACGCGCGCCCGGATGCCTTTGCCTTCGAGCAGTTTCTTTGCATCGACGCACGGCCATACCTCCGAGCCAGTGCCGATCAGCACTACCTGCGGGTCCTCGGCGTCCTCGAGCACGTATGCGCCTTTGCTCGCGCCGGACCATACGTCTACTTTTTTCGTGTCGATCACGGGCAGGTCCTGTCGGCTCAGCGCCATGAAACAGGCTCCGCTGCGTTCGAGCGCCAGCCGCCAGCACGCGGCTGTCTCGTTCGCATCCGCGGGCCGGAAGTCCGTCAAGTCGGGCACCGCACGAAGCATCATAAGGTGCTCGATCGGCTGATGCGTCGGACCGTCTTCTCCCAGCCCGATGGAATCGTGCGTGAAGACAAAAATCGAGTGCGCGCGCGACAGTGCCGCGAGCCGGATGGCAGGCTTCGCGTAGTCGCTGAAGCAGAAGAACGTGGACCCGTACGGAACAAGCCCCTCGTGCGCGGCCATGCCATTCACCGCCGCGCACATCCCAAACTCGCGCACGCCGAAGAACACATTTCGCCCGACTGGATCGGCTGCGAAGTGCGGACTGTTCTTGAAGATCGTCTTCGTCGAAGCGGTCAGGTCCGCTGCGCCTCCAAAGAGCTCCGGCACTTCGTCGGCAATGGCATTCATCACCGCGTTGCCGGCATTGCGCGTGGCAACGGGCTTATCAACCGGGAAACTCGGAATCGCCTTCTCCCATCCAGGCTTGCGCTTGTTGACCGTGGTGCGCTTGAACTGGTCCGCGAACTCCGGATACTCCTTCGCATAGGCATCGAACCGCGTGTTCCATTCCGCCTCCGCGGCCTTGCCGCGATCGACCGCCTGGCGCCAATTCTTCAGCGCGTCGTCAGGTACATAAAAACTCTGGTCTTCGGGGAATCCGAAGAACCTCTTTGTCGCCGCAGTGTCTGCGGCGCCGAGCGCCTCGCCGTGCACCTTGTTGGTCCCCGCCTTCGGGCTGCCGTAGCCGATTACCGTGCGGACCGCGATCAAGGACGGCTTGTCCTCGACGGACTTCGCAGCTTCAATCGCCGCCTCGATCCCGTTCAGATCGTTGCCGTCGCTCACTCGCTGCACATGCCAGTGGTATGCCTCGAAGCGTTTCAGCTCATCTTCGGTGAAGCTCCAGTCTGTCGGTCCGTCGAGCGAAATGAGGTTGTCGTCATACAGCACAATCAGCTTGCCTAATTGAAGAGTGCCCGCGAGCGAAGCCGACTCGTGCGATATGCCTTCCATGAGGTCACCGTCGCCGCAGAGGACAAACGTGTGGTGATCAACGACGTCGTGGCCCGGCTTGTTATAGACCGCGGCCATGTGTTTCTCGGCGATCGCCATACCAACGGCCATGCCGAAACCCTGTCCGAGCGGTCCGGTCGTCACTTCGACACCGCCCGCCTCGCCGCTCTCCGGGTGTCCCGGCGTCTTCGAGTGCCATTGCCGGAACGACTTGAGGTCGTCAAGCGTCATGTCATAGCCGCAGAGATAAAGCGTCGAATACAGCAGCGCCGAAGCGTGCCCATTCGAAAGCACGAAGCGATCCCGGTCCGCCCACTTAAAGTGAGTGGGATTGTGCTTCATGAGCTTGTGATACAGCAGGTATGCGATCGGCGCGCAGCCCAGCGGCGCCCCAGGATGGCCGCTGTTGGCCTTCTGCACGGCGTCCACGGCGAGCAGCCGAAGAGTATCAATGGAAAGCTGATCGAGGGAAAGCGCAGCCGGGGTCGTCGTCATAGAATTCCTTTCACTGGATGTCGATTTCCTTTAAGTAAATGCATTTATCCAGGTACGATCTCCACCGTCACATTGTACCCAAGCCATCGGCCTGCATCGGGCCAGTGCAAAGTCCATAATAGCTGTCCGGAGCCGGCGGCTGCTTGAACATCGGCGCAGTAACCCGCGCTGCCGAGGTTGCGGCCGCTCGTTGAGCGTGTGGTCTTCCAGCCGTCGTCGGTCCACACTACTTCGAACCGCTCGGCGTCTAGGATGCGGAGTGTATCGCCGGAGTTTATTTTCTGAATGGGCCGTCTGAAGGTGTAGATCTCTACGCCGCGCCGCACTCGGGATCGGCCCTCCGGAGTGCAATAGCGGTCATAGACTGGCTGCACGCGATCGAATACTTTGCCATCCTTCGCCGACCGCAGCAGCTTGAGATACTCGGCGTGCGCCCACACGAGCGGCGAGGCCGACCCGGCGGGCTGCCCCCTGCGCAATCCTTTCTCGGGCAAGTCATCCGCTTCCCACACCTGCTCGGGCAGCATCTGTCCCGCCGTTGCGTAATTCTCGTAGGTCCTGATCAGCTCTTCAATGTCGTGTCCAGCGGCGAGTTCGTAGTGCGCCCGCTCGCCTGTCAGTAAAGGCCAGGGGCGTCCCTGACCCCAGCCCTTGAACGGATCGCCATCTGCTGTGTCGCCATATCCGTCCCAGTTGTATCGCAGCCATCCCGGCCCCTGCGGAAGCTCGCGCTTGAGCACCGCGTCGACCACCTTCAGCGTGTCCACGATCAGCGGATCGTCCGCCCGGCGCACGCCGTAACGCACCAGCTCAAGAAATCCTCCGTCGATGATCTCGCGCGCCTCGAACGTATCGCGCGTACCGGGAGGGCGGTTGTTGATGTGAATGGTCTCCGTTCCGCAGCTCTCGCAGGCGTACGCTTCGCCCTTCTCCGGCGGACGGATGCGCATGTAATGCCGCTTTACCTCCGGTAGTAGGACGCCGTTGTTCGTGACGGTCCACATCTCGAGATGCTCTTCGATCCAGTCGGCGAACTCTTCCAGGAACACGGCAAGCTCGTCCGATCCGTTCTCCTTGATCAACTCCGCGGCGCAGATCAGGGCCGTAATCGCCGCCGCAAGCGTGGAGGGCGAATACCCCGCGTTCTCTTCCCACCGCTCCTGGTGCGTGATCGGCGCCTTGCGCACAAGGAATCCCGCTGCCCGTTCCACGAACGGCACGACATGCACCTGCGCCGGAATGCCGCCTTTCCACAAACGCCACGCCAGGATAATCGGGAACGCCACTTCATCCAGCTGCACGCCCGACCAGTACGGCCGCCCGTCGACCCAGAAGTTCTGCGCGAATCCTCCGTCGGGCTGTTGGGTGCACGCAAGATACACCTGCGCCCGATGCGCCGTTTCGGCTCGTCCGCAGGCCAGCAGCGCTGTCGCCGTCTGCACCATGTCGCGGGTCCACACTAGGTGATACCCGCCCAGGTCGTCGTCGCCCTTGGCTCGCCCCCATGGAATCGACGCCGATGCTACAAATGCCCCTGCGTACGTCTTGTCTTCATGTGCCAGCAGAACGTTGTGGCTGGCGCGCATCAGCCTTCCGCCATCCTGCGATTTTTCCGCCAGCCACGCCGGGCTTGGCGCACGATGCCACTGCTCGATAAAGCGTGAACGGAGACGCTCGTACGGCGTCGCCATTGCCATCACCGTCTTCTGCAGCGATGTATGCAGAGTGTCGCCAACCCCGATCGCCACTGTGAATTCCCGCACACCTGTCGTGCCATCCCCCTTGCTTCCGTTGTGCTGCGGGCACTCCAGATCCACTTCGCCGGTCAGAGCGAGGTTTCCGTTGGTCGCCGAGCCAAACTCCCAGTTCATCGTGAAGTCTTCCTTGATGTCGCGCCATCCGTCGCTGGCGCCCGCGAACCCGCAGCTCACACGCGCAAACCCGCAACTGGCTCCCATTGCGAGGGTCCAGCCGTTTTTCCATGCGGCAAGCATCTTGTAACCCGCAACGTCCACCGCGCGCGCCGTGTTTCCCGCTCCGCCGCAATCGAGGTGCGGCGCAAGAAGCGCATACACCTTCAATCGGCTCAGCAACACCGCCTCGGCCTCCAGCCTTACATGCACCAGCAGGGTTGAACGGTGCGGATCGGAGATGATCTCCTTGGTCAACGTGTAGCGCCCATGCCGGTCCCGGTTCACATACCTTGCCCCCAGCGCGTCCGGATCGACATAGTCGAACTCCCAATCCAGGTCGCGCTTTTCCTCGTGAGCAAATGTCTCTCCATCGGTGATCAGGAACTCCATGTCCCGCACCTGCGGATGGTCGATTGTGGGGTGGTAAATCTCGTTCACGATCCCGTGCGAGCAGGTAAACCACAGGCGGCTCGATGCCGAATACGCCGTGCCCACCGCGTCCTTTACGCTCGAAGTCCAACGCGGTTCGAGCCCGGGCGCGCCAAAAGCCTCACCCTGCTGCGGGAGCCACCGATAAAGATTCAGATTGTTCATGCGCGGTTCCGGTCACTCATCGCCGCTTCAAGCGGAAGAAATCTCGAATCCGATGCTATCGCCTGTAGATGAACGGCAGTCGCGAAAGTTACGAGAATTCTCGCGTCAAAGCCACATGCGCCAGGTTTGAGGAATCCTCTCCCCGCGTCGCCGCATCCACAACGTGTGGTCCGATTTCCCCGCCTCCCGCGCCTCCCCTCAACCCGCCTCAGTACAATTCCTAATGGAGGAGATTCCCCGAAATGGCATACGAACTTCCACCGCTCCCTTACGACTACGCGGCTCTCGAACCCTACATCGATGCCGAAACCATGAAGCTCCACCACGACAAGCACCACCAGGCCTATGTCACCAATGCCAACGGAGCTCTTGAGAAGCACCCCGAACTCGCAAAGAAATCAACCGACGACCTGCTCCGCGACCTGAATGCGATCCCCGAGGATGTCCGCACCGTGCTTCGCAACAACGCGGGCGGCCACTCCAATCACTCCATGTTCTGGACAATCATGGGACCCGCTGGCCATGGCCACGGTGGCGCGCCCTCAGGCGACCTCGCCGATCAGATCAAGTCCGACTTCGGCGACTTTGACGCCTTCAAGAAGACGTTCAACGAAACCACGGCGAAGCAATTCGGTTCCGGCTGGGGCTGGCTGATATGGAAGGGCGGCAAGCTCGCCGTCATCACCACGCCGAACCAGGATTCGCCGCTGTCGCAGGGCTTGTATCCCATCCTTGGCAACGACGTCTGGGAACACGCCTACTACCTCAAGTACCAGAACCGCCGTCCCGAGTACCTCGCCGCGTGGTGGAACGTCGTCAACTGGAATGAAGTCGCGAAGAGATTCGGAACCGCGAAGAAGTAGCTCTCACTCGTCCGCGATCAGTTTTCAGTCGCCATCGCACCTGGCGGCTGACTACTGATCGATCACCGGCCTCTGGCCCTTGACCGACTCCTGGTTATTGGCCTTCGACCACCCTTCATTGGCATTGCACAAATGCCAGCGTCTGCACCGGCCCGATCGCCGTCGCGCCATACGCTGCTGCTTGCAATTCGCTTGGATTGCAATCCGCTGTGCCTCCCGATCCGGGTACGAATGCATGTCCGTCCACCACATACGCCGCGGGTGTTGCGCTTGCTGTCAGCATCGTTCCGCCCGCTGACCATGCGCCGATGTAAGCCGGTCCTGAAGACACCACCATGTTGTAGCTCGCGCAGTCTGTGGCCGCGGGGCACGTCGCCATCCCTGCTGGGGGAGCCGTTTCCAGCGTGAGTGTCGCCGAGCTCTGCGCGGGCGTGGGCGGCAACGGAATCGTGTAGGTCGTCGAGTTCACCGTCTCCAAAGTGCTGAGGGAAACGTCGGCAATCGTGCCCGCATTGGTGTTTTGCGAGGTCACCATTCCCGCAAGAGTCAGTGAACTCGTCGACGCCACGCCCGCGAGGTACAGATTCACAGCGCCCGCCGCGCTCCCGACTGCAACCCCGGTGACAATGGATGGCTCATAGACCGCCCCATCCGCCCGCGTGCCAACGATCACAACGTCATAGGTCCCTGCGGGCAACGGGCAGAACACGAACGATCCATCTGGGCCTGCCAGCGTCGCACGCGCAATGCGGTCCACGCCGCCCGCATCCTTCTGCTCCACTGCCACCAATACCGTGCCATGCACCACATTCCCTGAGGCGCTTTCGAGCACTTTGCCGTTGATCGACGTCGAAGTTGTGCTCACCTCGCCCGCATGAAGCACCGGCTTCAGCCGATACTGGCCATTCCCCTCATGCACGATCGACTCGCAGGTGCTGAAGTCGATGTCCAGATCCTCCGTCTTCCCTTCGGCAACATTGAACCCGCCGCCGGCAATCTGACCCGAAGGAATCTTGAGCCCTGTCTTCGCCTCGCTCGATAGCAGCAGCGGATGAACGCTCGAATCCGAAGCAAGGACGACGCAATTCGTCGAACCTCCGCAGGCGTCGCCCGCAATGCTGGTCCCGTCGCCCGCCAGGATCAGACGGATCTGCTGGTAATTTCCGGCCTGCAGTTGCTGCGCATCGCCCAGCGTTGCCAGAAAGCACTGGTTGTTCGCCTGCCCCAGCAGATCGATCTGCATCGGCGAGCCCTTGAGATTCGGTGTCAGATCCACCCATCCGCTATCGCTGTCGCCCGCCATCGAGCTTACGTTAGCTTCGACATCCGTAATCGTCACGTATACGTGCGAAAAGGGGCCTGTTGGGGCCTCGCACGTTGCCGGATCGCTGACGTGAACATTCACCGTCGCCATCTGGCCTGGCATTCCGATTGACATGGAGGTGTTGCTGCAGGCGGCAACGACCCACGCGGCCACGATCAGGCAGCCCGAGAGCGCAACGGCCCGCCAACTACAGAAAGGCGTCCTCGCGTTCCTTTGTTTTCTCATTCAATTTCCTCCTGTCGCGTTCCTCGTAACAGAAGGAGAACCAAGGCTGGATATTGCTGTATCTACTGGGGGACCCCGTCTCTTAAGTGTAGTTTCGCCTGTGGGAAGAAATCCAGCCTCCCGTTTGTGCCAATTTTCACGCCAACGCCGGCCCGGGCTGCATTTCGGAGGAGTCACTCGCGCACGACTTTCACAAAAATCCCATCCGGCAGCTCGCCCTCGAGCAGGTGCACCACCCCATCCTTTACATATCCCTCGATCACCTGCCGCGGCTGTTTCGATGCATTGGCCGCGGGCTGGCCTGGCTTCGGCGAACGAGCGTAAGCATCGGCCCTGACCCCGCTAACTCCGCTGCCTTTCCCCATCCCCCGATCCATCGCCTCATTCGCCAGCTTGTCCGCTTCCTTATTTCCCCCGCGCAGCGTGTGACTCATCTCGAATTTTTCGAGTCTCCGCGCCAGCTGCTTCGCCTCTTCCCACATCGGCCGCAGCCCCGGCGAGCTTACCTTGTACTGCCCCCTCATCTGTTTCACCATCAGCTCGGAGTCCGACACCACCCGCAGGCGCGGCTCCCCATGTTCGAGTGCCCACTTCAGCGCGGCCAGAAGGCCTGCGTACTCGGCATAATTGTTAGTCTGCACTCCAAGAAATTCGCTCAGCCGAGCCAGCACCTGCCCCTGCGCGTTCGTGATCACCGCTCCGTAACCCGCCGGGCCCGGATTCCCCCGAGACCCGCCGTCACAGTGCGCCGTGATCCATTCCACACCCGCTTTTCCCGTGCCAGCCGCACTCTCAAAAAGATTTCCCGTCATGGCCTCAGTCTACCCGTGGCATCTGACCGCTGATAGTCGGCACCCGACGGCTGCCTTCCCCGCTCACAAATCGCCCTCCAACCCGTCCATCCGAATGCAGCGGAACGATGCCTTGTCCCCCAGCACGGAGACCTGATGGCCACGGAAGCGGCAAGTTACCCCCGCCCTAACTCGATCTCGGCACTGCCATGGCACCCCGCCGGAGCGGTACAATCGCCCCCAAGGGCGCATACCGGCATGTCGACCACCAGGGCCATTGACAACCCCAACCGCGGCCAAAGCCGTCTCGAGTCCCGTGCGCCCGAAATGGAGCTCATCCGGGAAGCCCAGTCCGGCAGCCGCGCAGCCTTCGACGCCCTCGTCCGCCAATACGAGCAGCAGGTCTTGCGCCTTGCACTGCACCTCACCGGCAGCGAGCAGGACGCCGAAGACATCTACCAGGAAGCATTCCTCAAGGCCTACCGCTACATCGGCAACTTCCGCTTTGAGTGTTCCTTCTACACCTGGATCTACCGGATCGTAACCAATCTTTGCCTCGATCAGCTGCGCCGCCGCAAGACGCGCCGCGAAGACCAGGCTGTCATCGTCGACCACTCCGGAGACGAAATCGACATCCTCGCCTCAGTCTCCGACGAGCGGGCCTTCTCAAACCCCGCCCGCGAGCTCGACCGCAAGGTCCTCGGCTCCCGCATTCAGGATGCGCTCTCGAAACTCACCCCGCGCGAGCGCATGGTCTTTGAGCTCAAGCACTACCAGGGCCTCCGTCTGCGCACCATCGGAGAAATGCTCCACACCACGGAAGAAACCGCCAAGAACACACTCTTCCGCGCAACCAAGAAACTGCGCGGGCAACTGGCGGGTCTGCGGTGATGAATACCGCGGTCTGGCAACACCTTTTTGAGGCTGGAAGGACGTTAGTATGAACTGCGAATTGGCCCACGAGCGCATCGTCATGGCCGCCTATGGTGAGCTCGCTGACGATGCCGCCCACGAACTCGACCGGCACCTCGCAACCTGCACCGCCTGCCATGACGAACGGGAGCAATTGCGCGCCCTGAAACTGCTTGCGGATGCCTACCCCGTTGCCGACCCCGACCCGAATCTTGTCGCACGCTCGCGCATGCGCCTCGAAGAAGCCCTCGACGCCATTCCGCCCAAGCGCTGGATCGAGCGCGTGCTCCAGACGGTCCGCAACAACGCCGCCAGCCTCCAGGCCGCGCCCATCGCCGCCGGACTGTTGTTGATCATCGGCGCCGGCGCCGGCAGCCTTGGTGGATATCACATTGCTCAGACGCACGCGGCTCGTGCAAGCGAATCCGCCACTGCGCAGCCCGTGCCCGATGCAACTCAGGTTTCCGCATCGTCGTCAGGTGACATGGAGATCGCGAACATTTCCTCGATCGTCCGCCAGCCCAACAGCGAGCTGGTTGAAGTTCACTTCAACGCCCTCGTGCCGCAGCAAGTGCGGGGGTCTCTCGATGATCCCAACATCAGGCAGTTGCTCATGGTGGCCAGCGCGAACGCTTCCAACCCGGGTATCCGGGATCAAACCGTGGGCCTGCTCGCCGATGAGTGCCGCGCAGGCCACAGCTGCCAGCCGGACGGCATCCGCGATGCGCTCATCCAGGCCCTCCGGTACGACCGCAACGCAGGCGTCCGGCAGAAGGCTCTCGAAGGCCTGCAGCCCTATGTGGCCCAGGACCTTCGAGTGCGCGATGCGGTTCTTGAAGCCCTGCTGCACGACAGCGACCCGCATATCCGGACCGTGGCTGTGAATATGCTTGTCCCAGTTGAGGCCGACACGAGTGTGCGCCAGGTTTTGCTGTCGGTCGCCAACTCTGACCGGAGTCCCAAAATCCGCCTCGTCTCCCGGCAGGTCCTGAGCCAGGTCGCCGAGATCCAGTAGTCCGCAGTTATTTCGACAACCGCGGCGGCAGTCCCGGCTGACAACGACCCTCCCGGGAGATTACAGGCGCCCGAAATGGGACGGGTCAGACGTCCGCAGTCAATTTCAAGGAGAATAAGGAGCGTACTAACTCGCAAAGCATCATTTCGAGCGTCCAATAGATGAGTGGCTCCCATGGGTCAGCGAACGATACCTATGGAAAACTTGCTCAAAATGCCGTAAAGTGTTCCCGGTTGACCTGCCGCAGAGCGGGCGCCGGGCTACCGCAGGTGAGAGGAACACCATGAAGTCCCTTTTGAGGCCGTACACATACCTTGGAACCGCCATCCTGGCAGGGGCCGGACTGGCGCTTGTTGCTGCTCCGCCCGGCCTGACCGCGCAATCCGGCGTCAGCCACATACTCCGCGAACTTAATCCGCTCTTATCCCATACGCCCGGTTATCTCGGCGTCCTGGTTACCGACGTCGACGAAGATTCCTACCAGAAGCTCCGTCTCAAAGACCGCAGCGGAGCCCTCATTACTCTCATTGACCACGACGCTCCTGCAGGTACGGTCCTCCACGTCAACGACGTGATCACCGAGGTCAACGGCCAGAAGATCGAAGGCGAAGAGCAGTTCAGCCGGGTCATGCGCGAATTTCCCATCGGGCGAAAAGTTACGCTCGCGATCATTCGCGACGGCGCCCAGCAATCCTTCACGCTTCAATTGGTCGACCGCAAGGTGATGGAACAGCAAGCCTGGAGCAAAATGAACTCCAGCGATGATGTTCCGCCGCCGCCATCGGGTATGGGTTTCTCAAATGGAAGCAATGGGGTCGGCGGGTGGCATATGTCGCTGTTTGCCGGGGCCCTGAATGTGGGAGTGATGGTGGAAGCGCTCACCGGTCAAATGGCCGATTACCTGAATATTCCCTCGGGCGTGATGGTGAAGCAGGTGGCGCACAAGAGCGAGGCAGCGGCGGCGGGGCTTAAGCCTTACGACATCGTCCTGAAGGTAGGCAATGATCCGATTGCCACCACGGCGGACTGGGACCGCGGGATGCGCGCCAACGAGGGCAGGTCGGTGCCGGTCACGATCCTGCGGGACCGCAAGCAGCAGGTTGTGATCATTCAGGTGGACTCGAAGCACTCGAAGCACAGCCGGGTCGAATGGCCCGGCTTCCTCTTCCACTCTGCCCATTCGTTCCTCGGGTAGATCTATTCGCGCGAATCAAAAATTATCGGACATAAGTGCGGCTCGTGGACGAGTCTCTGCGTAGCTCCTCCGGCTTTGTGGCTTCGTGTCAGGGCGGGGCCGCGCAGCTTTGTGAAAAGGTTAGTGCTGCTGAATCTGTGGGCTGGCGAGGCGGCGGTTGTTCTCTTGTGCGTGATCGGGACGGCGATCTTCACCACCAAAAGTCGCGATTCTGGTTGGGCACGCGATCGGGCGATTCGGCGTGCCCAAGGCCGCGGAGCACCATGGGATTCTGGGCTTCATCCACGAGGCGCGGACGGATCTGGCGATGCTCTTCGGGCTGGTGGCGATCCTCATCGACTCAGGCTTCCGAATGCGGCGGCGGTAATGCAGAGGTCATGGACGAGGGACCGGAAAGGTGACCTGGTCAACATGCCTTGAAAACTCGGACGGGCCGGATTGAATCCAAGGAGATTTATGAGGTTTTATGAGGCCCAAGTCACTTGAACAAAATATGGCCGACACGAACGAGGCCACGATTGAACTGCTGATGACGGACGCGAAAACTGCCTTGACGCTGCTGGACCTGGCTGACACGACAAAGATCGCCGAGGACAGGGCTCGCCGGATAGTCGAGGCGCGGAAGGCATACGACACGATCCGCACTTTTCTGCCGCGGCTGAGCCCGACCCAGGAGCAGAGGGAAGCCCTGGTCAAGGACCTGGAAAGCATCAAGGGCCGGCTCAAGGCGGCCGGGGTGCCTCTGGATCAGATGAGCGCGGGACCGGACCGCGGGGACGGGAAGAAGCGGTCACGGCATTGATTGGTGCTTGCGGTGCGGGGTTTTCGGGGTTACGATGCGTCCGATGGCACCTGGGAAAAACCCCAGGCGGCCAAACAGGCTCGAACTCAGAGGAGAGACAGGCCGCGCGTCCATGTCAGAGTTTCAATGCCGGGAGCGGAGAGAGCTTGGATTGCTGATCCATGCGTGCGTGAGTGCGATCACGCACAGCTCGGCTTCTGCGGCGAAGATTGCGGGCGAAGGACATCAGGACAGGGTGATGGATTTCCGGGCGGTGCGGGCGGACTATACCGTTGAACGGGCTCGCCTTGAGACGCTTCGCGAGTGCCTGGCCCTGCATGAGCGGCTGCACGGATGCGGCGGCACAGAGTCCGCCCCCCCCCCCGCGATCCGATGACCGAGTCGACACCGGCTGATTCTTAAGCCCGGAACGAGAACCCGCCTGAAGCGCAAATTCCGGTCGATTCTCCAGCGCCGCTCGCATATCGCTCAGAATCTCCCGCATCCGGGCTTTGGACAGCCTTGCGCGATCGCGTGGCTTTGGATTTTTGCGTCGTTTGATGGCCTTAATGGCACCGTAACGGATGGGTTTTCGCCCCAGTTGTTCCAATTTGTGGGACAAGCCGAGGGTGTTCTTTAGATAAGTTATTTGTTTTCAACATTCGAGTTTTTTGACTTATTTAAGGGGGGGGGAGGGGGGTATTTTTTGCTGTTCTTGCCTCATTTCCGGTGCTTTTTTGGCTCACCCGGGGCTTGACAAGCTGGTACCTCAAGTTGCGGCATTCACCGGGAAGTGCGGAGTTCGCAGTTAGCGGTTCGCAGTTCACAAGTCACGCTTCCGAGCGTTCCGGCGCGCCATTTAGGCGAAGATTTGGCGAACAGTTACGGGAGCTCTACTACATACATGGTGGAGATGAACTACATATGTTGCGGAAGCGAACTACATGCGTGGTCAAAATCTTGGGGCCGGAAGGCGAATATCCGGCGAATGAGAGCGGGCCATTCGCCGAGGCGCCAGGCCGGCATGATTCCTCCCCCTGAAATGCGAATGCCCGCTCTGGGCGGGCATTGACGGGACCTGTTTCTAACCATCCTCATTATAGCAGACCGAAAGACTGGGGGCGGACGTTTCCCTGAATTCCTTCTACCCTGGGTGGGTTGCCATCGCCGGAGATTGTGGCGAACATCCCGTCTGTCCCCAGGTTTCCATCGAAGTTTCTAACTCGCCTTCCTTTCTCTCCAAAACAGGAACTGGTATACTTCGCGACTATAATTCAAGTCTCATTTCGCAGCAGTCAGAAGCCGGTATCGAAATCACATCCCATTGCTATTGGCAGCTTGGAGGTATGGCGTGCAAGTGCGGAGGCCTCTGCGATTCTTCGCCTTAGTTCTGGCGGTTCTTCTCCTGTGCGCCCAATTGAAGCCATATGCCTGCCAGTCGAGCTCAGCTCCTGTAAGTCCGCTACGAAATAATGCGGCGGTCGCACCCACGAAGCCCAAATCGCACTGCGGGAACTCAAAGATCACGCTGGAAAAAATCATTAACGTCGAGATCAAGGCCGACCCGGCTGCTCGAAAATATGGCGTCGATCCTGCACTTCTTCTCGCGTTGTTTTGGTACGAAAGTAAATGGGACCCCGACGTCCAGGGCTGCAGCGGTGAGGAAGGGCTCGGTCAGTTCATGCCTACCACATCCAAAAATCTGGGCATTCAGGACCCACATGATATTCAAGAGACTTCCGAAAAGGGTGCCAAGCAACTGCGCAATCTCCTCGACAAGTACTCCAAGTTGTCAAACGACCCAATCGATCTCGCCCTCGCCGCCTGGAATCTAGGAGAAGAGGAAGTAGATTCATGCAGCTTCACCAACAGGTTCAACGGCATTACCTATACAGGGAAAAAGCCTTGTGTCCCGCCAGACGAATGGCACACGTCCGACTCCGGAAAAAAGCTGACCAACGCGCCGACAACCTACGTGAAGACGGTCAAGGGTTACCTTGACGTTACGCGGAAGCTCGTCGATTTCCTCGCTACCTCAAATGATCCTGCCAAAGCGGGGGAGACCTGGCAACTACGCGCAGAACTTGAAAAAGCTATCAGTGAAATCGCCCAAAGGGATCAAGAAATCAGCGCACTAGATATCCAGGTTTATGATCTTACGACGCAGGTTGAAATACTCCAACGACAGCTTAAGAGCGCGCCCTCCCCGGAAGCGGCCCGAGAAGCCGAACAGCGTGTGCTTGAAGCGCAACGCGAATATTTTTTGCTACGGAGCAAGATCGATGTGCTGAGCCAGTCGGATCCGACGACCGCGAACGATGCGGCCATTCTGCGCGGACGACTGGAAGTAGCCAACGGCGAAATCGAATCTCTTCAGCAAGAACTGATCCAGAAAGACAGGATCATTGCCGACAAGACGAAGCAGATCGAGGAACAAAAGGCGAACATTGCCGCGCTTCAGAAGCAGGTCGATGATCTCGAGAATTCTCCGGACCGTTCGGCAGGACAGATTGCGATCCTCCGGGACAAAATTGCGGCACAAAACAGCAAAATCAAAGATCTCGAGGATCCTCTCCTTGAGAAGGAACTCCAAACTCAATTGGGATCGATGTCAAACGAGTTGGACCTAGTCTGCGAATCGTTTGCAGAATGCATGAGCCGCGGACAACGGGCGTATCACGGTAACGACTTTAGCGCTGCACTTGGCTTCTTTCGGCAGGCCGAGATCATAAGTCCGGAGTCTCCTCTCTCCTGGCACTGGGTCGGACATGCATCGATGGCAGCCGGCCGCTCGGAGGAGGCCTTCGCAGCATGGGACCGGATCCTTGACTTACGCGCTGGTATTCCGCTGACTGCTTGCGAAGAGGTTGGCCAACCCATGTGTGAAGGCGGAACTCTAACTATTTCGACGGGAACCCTGTCCCGATATAAAGGCGACAACAAAGTCTTCGAGGTTCCCCTCGATTCCGTCCGCGTCCTCAATGCAGCCAACCGGCGTTCTGGTTCGCGCGTCACCTTCGATCTCAGTATCGGCGGTGTCGCACATGTCTTCGATTTCTTTCCCATGGGATTTAATTGTCCGTGGAGAAGTTCAGTCACATGTCCGGCGGAAGGGCAGAACGTACAGGTGAAGATCGGTGAGTATGCGGCGCGGACGATTCAGAGATTAACTGCTACAGGCGAGCACGGATCCGCGCCAGCCTCTGTCCCGGCGACCGACGCCAGTTTCTCCATCGCGGGAAACGCATCAGAGGCAAAGTTCTACACAGTTCAGTGGATCAAACCATCAGCAGCTGAAAAGGTGAAGATTTGGCCGGGTTCGGAGACAAGCAACGCAGTCCTCATTGAACGTCTTGACGGAGCTATCATCCAGAAGGCTGCCTATAGTGACATTGTAGCGTTCGACATGAACCGAAAGAGAGTCAGGATTTCAGGGCCAGGCGAACTGGTGTTTGTCCCTATTATTCCTGGCGCTGGGCTCCCCAAGACCTATCAGCTCTGCTTCAAAATCAACGGTCGGGATAAGCGGCCCCCTTTTTGCTTTGTTTCCGAATCAGCTATCTGTAGCGCCGGAGAGTATTGCCGAGAAGGAAGCGATGGAGGCGCGACGATTCAAGCCCTAGCTGAGGACATTCGCGGGCATCTCGCTCAGCACTGAGTTAGTCGCAGGAGAACCAGTTCTCGCCGTTGGTCCTTGCATCGAGCAACTTTCGTCCGCACACCTCGCCATTCTGTGAACCGACTTCATCAGAAAACGATCCAGCGATCCGGGGTCCCGGATGTCCCAGGTGAAACTGGGCTTCGATAGTCTGAAAACTCGGAAGTCCTTGCGCATTTTCGGTGTCAAAGAGAAGGGTTAATTGATTCTGGACTAAGGTGCCGTGCAAGGTGCTCCTAGACCGCTCGTCCCTTTTGTATTCCTTCTCGGATTGCGCATCCTTGTCCTTCTCCCGCACCTTATATGCGGTGCCCTGCACGTTGAAATTGGAATCGACAGCGATGACCGCTATGTATTGGACTTGAAGTCCCTCGTATCTGGTCATGGTTGCGCTTCTGTTACGAGTTTCGAGAAGCCACACCCCCTGTAGGCCCAACAGCCTCTGATCCTTCTCAGCCTGGATGTTGTGCTCAATCTTCTTCAATTCCATATACTGAGCAACGCCGACGGCGATTCCGGCGATAATCCCACCAATGATACTGATGAAAATTGGACGCACCCATTCCTTGATGATTCCCGGACTGCGTTCCTCGAGTCTCTCTGGCGACGCCTCAGTCTGGAGTGGCATGACGCTGTGCTCCCGTACGAAAATGGCACTGGATTTGAGATGAATTATAGGTCAGTGTATTGGCGAAATTCGAAGGTGTGTTGTCAGTGATCGGCAGGCGTCGCTCTAGGGATTGATTCATCGGCCTGCTTGCACGTGGTTTGTGTCCGCGTCCTAGCGGCCGAATGGGGACGCGGGTGGGCCACTCGAATCGGCGCTAAGGTGAGTCACCCGCCCGTTCACTTCGCTACTTGACCATGCCGCCTGTGCCTTGGTTCCAGAAAGGTCCGCTAACCTCGCTACCTGGGGAGGCTTGAAAACGATGTGGTCGCCCCGTCTCTGGGACAACCATCCAGTAGCGAAACCCGGTGTAGTAGTGGTTCCCAAACTTGTCCCAATAACAGATTGCCCCGACAACCCAGATTTCAAAAAGATGATCGAATGTAGCGCTTTTCATCCGTGCGCTGGGGAATACAGATGTGGACCCCATCCGGCCACTCCGCCCGCAAACACAAGTTGACCAATTGATTTATCCTGATTTGGCTTTGTAAGGTTAAGCTGTTCCGCCTCGATATCTTTCAAATCTTCGGTCACCATTAGCGACGCCCGCACCAAAACGCTCTGCGCCGGTGATTCACCATAGTTCTTGAACCTAACCCAATAGGTAGCGGATGCCGTACCGTCCTTGTCGATTTTCACCGGGCCAACTTCAATGGCCGGGGGCGCTAGGTTCATTGCATTTACTACAAACACTGACGGTGTAACAGCGAGACCCACCCAGGGTCGCTGATGCTGCTGAGAACCTGAGAGCGCAATTGAATTAGATTCTCGGCTCAGCGCCAGTGCGTCATTCGCGGCGCGGGCTTGCGCTTCCGAAGCGCGAGCGGACCGTCTTGCGGAAATTAAGAACAGTGCATTGAAGATCGACAGAGCTAAAACAGAAAGGGCGCTGATAATCGAACCGAGGGCAGTCCAGCCCGTCGCTGAAAGACTCCAGAATTTCTCCGGGACATCCACGGCCGCCATCTTCTCCGCGAGCTCTTTATTGGACTCAGGGTCAATGTCAGTTCAGAATGACGCGCCAAGTGCGAAAGCGCACGCTGTTCGAATGGAGTCGCAGGAAGCTAACCCCTGCCGTGTTCCTCGCCGAACTGGCGGAGTTTGGCGAGGGTGGCGGCGGCCTGGCCGCTGTCGATGGCTTCGTAGCCCATGGCTACGCCCTCCTTTAGATCTCCTGCGAGGCCGGCGGCTACTAGGGCTGCGGCGGCGTTTAGGACTACTATGTCGCGGCGCGCGCCTTTGATTCCGGTTAGGACGTCGTAGAGGAGTTTGGCGTTGGTGGCGACGTCGCCGCCGGTGAAGTCCTCGAGTTTGGCTCGCGGGACTCCGGCCATTTCGGGGGTGATGCGGGCGGCTTTCAATTGCGGGCGCGCGCTGTCCTGAGCTTCGCCGGCGCCTTCGGTCGTGGTGCTTTCTTCGTTTGAGACTTCTTCGATGCGGGCTACTACGGACTCGCCTGTGGTGGTGAGCTCGTCGATGCCGTCGGAGCCGTGGACTACGAAGGCGCGGCGGGCGCCTAGTTCTGCCAGCGTGCGGCCGACGAGGAGGACGCGGCTGGGGGCGAGGACTCCGATGACCTGGGCGCGGGCTCCGGCGGGGTTGGTGAGCGGGCCGCAGAGGTTGAAGATCGTCCGGAAGCCGAGGGCGCGGCGGAGGGGGCCGAGGGCTTTCATGGCGGGGTGGTAGTGGGGGGCGAAGAGGAAGACGAATCCGGTGGCGCGGAGGCACTCGACGGCGAGCGCGGGCGGGAGGGTGACGGGGACGCCGAGGGCTTCGAGGACATCTGCCGACCCGCACTGCGAGGTGACGGCGCGGTTGCCGTGCTTGGCGACGCTGGCTCCGGCGGCGGCGGCGACGAGGGCTGCTCCGGAGGAGATGTTGAAGGTGAGCGGGCCGCCGCCGCCGGTTCCGCAGGTGTCGACGAGGGATTCGCGCTCGGCGGGGGTGAGCGGGAGGGGGACGGCGCGGGCGCGCATGGTGTCGACGAAGCCGGCGAGCTCGGGGGCCTGCTCGCCGCGCGTGGCGAGGACGGCGAGGAGCGCGGCGATTTCGACTTCAGGGACCTGGCCGGTGAGGATTTCTTCGAGGGCCGCGGCGGCTTGCTGGCGGGTGAAGGCGGCGCCGTCTTCGGCCAGGGGTTTGAGGAGCTGCTTGAGTTGGCTCATCTGGATTCGATGATAACGAACAGGGTTCAGGGATCAGGGGTCAGGGATCAGACGTGCGCCGTCCCTACGGGACTCCGCAGCGAAATTGCGGAATTCGGATTCCCCACGCTAAAGCGCGGGGCTAACAAACACTGCGCCTCCGGCGCGTTTACGGGTTCAGGTATCAGAAGGGTGGGGCGTGGGCTCCGGCGGGGGAGTTGAAGAACTTGATCCAGAAGTCGAGGCGATCCTTTTCCGCGAGGGGCATGGGGGCGATCTTTTCGCCTAGCTCCATGGTTTGGGGCGTGGAGGCGGAGACGTTGGGCCAGTTGGGTACGCCGCTGCCGTTCGGATTTCCTGTGGTGGCGAAGTTTTTCAGGTAGGTGGCGGAGGCTTTGGCGAGGATACCGTCGGCCAGCTGCCAGGGGCGGTCGAGGTGGTCCTGGTTGAGGAAGAAGTAGGGGAGCTCGCCGGAGTGGAAGGCGCCGAACTCGGGGTGCTGGGGCCAGGGGATGGCGCGGGTGAAGAAGTAGGTGAAGACGGGCTGATGGTGGCTGGCGGCGCGGCGGCTGGCCCAGAGATACATGGAGACGCGGTCGCGGTCGCGGATGCTCTGGGTGATCATGTCGCGGGCCTGGGCGGGGGTGGCGGCGGGGTAGAGCTTTTCGAAGTCGGGGGCGAGGTCGCCGTACTGGCGCATGACGAGGGATTGGTAGTCGGCGACGGTTTTGGGCGGGGCGCCGAAGAGGGCGCCGTCGTTGGCCTGGTAGCCGGTGATTACGGGGACGTCGTTGCCGGCAGCGCTGGGATCGGATGGCGAGGCGGGGAGGACGTAGCCGTCGACGATGGGGCCGAAGCGCGGGCCGGTGGCGTTGAGGAGGTCGGCGGCGGGGATGGCGCGGAGGTCTTTGAGGCTGGAAGCGTGGCGGGCGGCGGCGAACTGCGTGCCGGACTGCTCGGCGGCCTGGAGGGTCTGCATGGGCAGGCTGGCGAGGCCGATTCCGCTGTCGGCCATGGCGCGCTGGAAGAGGCCGGCGGCGAGCGGGGAGGCGAGGAGATCGTTGACGCTGAAGGCGCCGGCGGATTGGCCCCAGATGGTGACGCGGGTGGGGTCTCCACCGAAGGCGCGGATGTTGGACTTGACCCAGGCGAGAGCGGCGATCTGGTCGAGGAGCGCGTAGTTGCCGGAGGTGTGGTGGGCGGACTCGGCGGTGAGGTCGGGGTGGGCGAAGAATCCGAAGATGCCGAGGCGGTAGTTGATGGTGACGAGGACGAGTCCGGTTTGCGCGAGGTGCTCGCCGTCGTAGATTTCGACGCCGCCGGAGCCCTCGGTGAATCCGCCGCCGTGGATGTAGACGACAACGGGGAGGTTGGCGGATGGGGAGACGCGCGGGGTCCAGATGTTGAGGAAGAGGCAGTCTTCGCTGACTTCGTTGTGGGCGAGGTAGGCGTGGGTCCAGGGGAGGAATTCGTCGCGCTCGTGCTGCATGCAGCTGGCGCCGAAGGTGTCGGCTTGGCGGGTGCCGGTCCAGGGGGCGGCGGGGGCAGGCGGGGCCCAGCGGAGGTCGCCTACGGGCGGGGCGGCGAAGGGGATGCCTTTGAAGGAGACTACGGAGGATTGGGGGCTTTTGACGCCGGCGAGGGAGCCTGAGGCGGTGTGGACTACGGGGGTCTGGGCTGAAACGCATGCGGCGATGGCCGCGAAGGATAGAACGGCAAGGATCTTTCTCATGCTTGTAGGCTCTTTGATCGCATGGCGCGCCTTTGAGGCTCGCGCGCGGCGAATGACAATGATACGCGGTGGGGATGGAGTGAGGTGCGCGCACGCTCGCCGGTCCCCGGTCTCCAAAGGCGAGAGACCGGGACACCCGCGAAGGAACTTAATACTTTGCGAGGTGGTGGCGCGGGCGTTCCTCCCAGGTCTCCAAATGCGAGAGACCTGGGGCACCCAACTCATTACGCTTTGCCGATGGCCTTGGCCAGGGTCTCGCCGATTTCGGCGGGGGAGACTACTACGTGGATGCCGGCTTCGCGCATGGCGTTCATCTTGCCGGAGGCGGTGCCTTCGCCGCCGGAGATGATGGCGCCGGCGTGGCCCATGCGGCGGCCGGGAGGCGCGGTCTGGCCGGCGATGAATCCGACGACCGGCTTTTTGACGTGCTGCTTGACGAAGGCCGCGGCTTTCTCCTCGTTGGTGCCCCCGATCTCGCCGATCATAATGATGGCTTCGGTCCACGGGTCGTCGTTGAGCAGGCGCAGCGCGTCGATGTGGGTGGTGCCGATGATGGGGTCGCCGCCGATGCCGATGGCCGTTGACTGGCCGATGCCGCGCTGCGTGAGCTGGTGGACGGCTTCATAGGTGAGGGTTCCGGAGCGGGAGACGATTCCGACGCTGCCTTCCTTGTGGATGCGGCCGGGCATGATGCCGATCTTGGCCTTGCCGGGCGAGATGACGCCGGGGCAGTTGGGGCCGATGAGGCGCGACTTCGAGGTCTTGATCTTGGCCCAGACTTTGACCATATCGAGCGTGGGGATGCCCTCGGTGATGCAGACGATGAGCGGGATGCTGGCGTCTTCGGCTTCGAGGATTGCGTCGGCTGCGAACGGCGGAGGGACGAAGATCATGGTGGCGTTGGCGCCGGTCGATGCGACGGCATCTTGAACGGTATTAAATACGGGCCAGTCTTCGTGGGTCGTGCCGCCTTTGCCGGGAGTGACGCCGCCGACAACCTTGGTGCCATATTCCGCGCAGCCCTTCGCGTGGAACGTTCCTTCTTTTCCAGTTATGCCCTGAACAATGAGGCGTGTGTTGTTATCCACTAGAACTGACATCAGGCTGCCACTCCCTTCGCGGCTGCGACTACGAGATCTGCGGCTTCTTTCATGGTTGCGCCTACCTGGAAGTTGAGGCCGGAGTCTTTGAGGATCTTGCGGCCCTCTTCTACGTTGGTGCCTTCTAAACGGAGGACGATGGGCACCTTGACGTTGAGGTTCTTCGCGGCGGCGACTACGCCGGTGGCGAGGCGATCGACGCGGAGGATGCCGCCGAAGATGTTGATGAAGATCGCCTTCACGTTCTTGTCCGAGAGCAGGATTTCGAAGGCGTGTTCAATTTGTTCTTGCGTCGCGCCGCCGCCTACGTCGAGGAAGTTTGCGGGGCTGCCGCCGGCGTACTGGATGATGTCCATCGTGGCCATGGCGAGGCCCGCGCCGTTGACCATGCAGGCGATGGTGCCGTCGAGCTTGATGTAGTTGAGCGCGTACTTCGAGGCTTCGACCTCGAGCGGGTCTTCTTCGGCTACGTCGCGGAGGGCCTTGATGTCGGCGTGGCGGAAGAGTGCGTTGTCGTCGAAGTTGATCTTGGCGTCGAGCGCGAAGAGCTTGTCGTCCTTCGTTGTGATGAAGGGGTTGATCTCGAGCAGCGAGGCGTCGGTCTCGATGAAAGCTTTGTAGAGGCTCTGGAAGAACGCGACTGCCTGGTTGATCTGCGCGGGCTTGAGGCCGAGCGCGAAGGCGAGCTTGCGCGCCTGCCATGCGCCGAAGCCGACGGCTGGGTCGACGGACTCTTTATAGATGGCCTCGGGCGTCTTCGCGGCGACCTCTTCGATCTCCATGCCGCCGGCCTGTGACGCCATAAATGTCAGCTTGCCGGTGGCGCGATCGAGCACGATGCCGAGGTAGAGCTCGCGGTCGATGGCCGCGGTCTCCTCGATGAGCAGGCGCTGCACCTTCTGGCCCTGCGGGCCGGTCTGGTGGGTCACCAGTTGCATGCCGAGGATGTTCTTCGCGTGCAACTCGGCGTCTTCGCGCGACTTGGCCACCTTCACGCCGCCGCCCTTGCCGCGGCCTCCGGCGTGGATCTGCGCCTTGACGACGACGCCGTGCGCGCCTTCGCTGAAGAGCTTGCGCGCCACGTCGTTGGCCTCTTCGAGCGTGTTGGCCACTTCGCCCTTGGGAACCGGGACGCCGTATTTCGCGAGGATTTCTTTCGCCTGGTACTCGTGAATCTTCATTGGATTGGATCCGCCACGGCCGCTGAGATTTGGGGACTGGGAGGGGCCGGACCGGAAGAGAATCGGGCCGGCTCAAGACCTTGCCAGCGGTAAGGAAAGTTTATCGTGCTGGACTTAGGGCGGGCAAACACCGCGAGCACTTCCATTGCGGGCAGCTCCCGATCGTTGGCATCTGTGGCGTCCCCGGTCCCCAAATGCGAGGGACCGGGGGCACCCTCAAATGTAGTTTGGAGCGGAAGAAAGCATCGGGGCCACCCGCCTGCTCGATCGCTTCGTACGCGGTGGTCCGGGGAATCCGTCGGATGTGGCTGCCAGGGGCTTCACGTGGGGCTTCGGGAACCTGCCGGGGAATGTCGCATTGCTGGACGAACTGCGCGCGCACAACGTGGGCAAGCCCGCGGGCAGGCAAGTCGGCATCGTGGGCATCGACTTGAGCCTCGGCGGGCCGTTGGGTAGCGCGCCGATGATGACGCCCGTCGAGTGCGCGCTCGATGGTGTCCACGATGCCGCACTGCGCGAAAGCCTGAAGGCGAGCTTCTCGAAGGCTGTCATCCCGGGGCTTACGCAGGCGCAAGTTTCAGAAGAGGCGAAAACTGCATTTCGCAAACTCAGCGACCAGCTGGCTTCGTCCATCGGCCGGGATGCGCCCGAATCCGCACACCATTGCGCTGTGATCGTTGCGCAGAGCGCGGCGGTCCTTGACGCTCTGCCGGCGCTCCCGGCCGGTCACGGAATCCCTGCCGATGCCTGGCGCTCCATGAGCAAGCGGGACGAGGCCATGGCGATGAACGCTCTGACGGCCCTGGAGAATGCCGGGGGCAGGAGCATCCTGCTGTTCGCGCATACGAGCCACGTTCTGAGCGCGCCGATGCTCGGCGGCCGGTTCAGCGGTCAACAGCAGCCCCCGGAAAGTATGGGAGAAACTCTGCGCCGGTCATTAGGAAGCCGCTATGTGGCGATCGCCGAAATCGAACCTGTGAAGGCGGATCCTGCTGGTGCGCCTCCCGGTCTGTTCGAGCTCCTGCATCCAGCCTGCGACGAGCCGTGCATGATGAGCGCGGGCGGGGTCCAATTGCATCAGGTTCGCATTGGTATCAACGGGGACGATGAGCAGCTTATTGATCCGGCAACGGCTGCGAGCTTTTACCTGGTTATTCCCGCGAAGAGAGGCAATTGAAGCACTGACTCGTGAATCTTTATTGGATTGGGACCGCCACGGCCGCTGAGATTTGGGGACTGGGAGGGGCCGGACCGGAAGAGAATCGGGCAGGCTCAAGACCTTGCCAGCGGTAAGGGAAGTTTATCGTGCGGGGTGAGGGAGGGGCAAACCGCTCGCGCAACCTGTCGTGCATTTTGAGTCCTCGTTATCCCGAGAATCGTGAGTTGGTCAACGGGGCATGAACAGAGTTCCTTTTGCTCTCGGTGAGCTTGAGAGTTTCTGAAAGAATTCGGTCTCAGTAATTTCTGATGGCCAGTCGAGGCGAGCCCACATGGAAAATATCGGGGCGTTGCTTGGACCCGGCCCTGGTTCCTGCCGAAATCCGATTGTCCCTAACGTGATGAGATGATTCACGTCTCGGAGTAACGCCTTCCCTGGGTTTTGGACATCTGTGTAGAACCTTAAGCAGTCTCCGTAGAATCTGAACCAATCGGCTTCGATGAACGTTAACAAATGTTCTAGGATTGCTATTTGCCGTTTGGCGATTACCCGCTTTCTCGGCGTCCTCAGCCGTCCGAAGAGGTCGTGTATCAGCCCACGATATACCTCGATTCGGACGTGCCTGCTGATTTCGTCTGCCAGCCTTTGGCTCTGCAGGGCAATCCCCTTCAATGCAAACTTCAAAAACGGGGTTAGGTCGAAGTCAAGCTGCCGGACGGCGGCCAATGATTCCAAATAGCGCTTCTTCTCGTCGTAGTAGTAGTTCGACATGGCGATGAAAGTTGAATCTCGCATACCCGCCCTTTGCAGGAAGAGGGATTCGAGAGCACGTGCAGTTCTCCCGTTGCCGTCGGCAAATGGATGCATCGCAGCAAAGTGATAGTGCAGTGCTAATGCTTGTACAAGGTTGTCGTGCTCCCCAAATCCTTTCTGGATCGAATCGACCAAGTTCGAGAGGCCTGCCTCGCATTCATTTCCACCTTCAGCCCCACGATGCGGCGGAACGCCAAATGTCACGTTATGATCGCGTCCCCGGGGCACGCCGGGCGCACAGTGGTCGTCGTCCGCCCCGGTGATTATTCTGCGGTGGAATTCGCAGATCAACTCTTTGGTTATTGGCCGATCATTGGGAATCGTCGGAATCCACTTGTAGGTTTGCATTGCGGCGTGAGCCTGGCGCTGCGATCGGGTTATCAGCTGCTCGGGCGTCTCTCGCAGCGCGATTTCAAGTTCTACCCCCGAAAAATCTGCGCCCTCGATTTTCGACGTCCCGGCAACCTCCAACTTCAACTGCATTGCCTGAAGCGCTTCGACCCAGCGTCGCTGGAAAGGGATAGTCTTCAGAGCGAGGATGGCACCCTTGGCCTCGGCTAGCTCTCCCAAAATCGCAGCTCTATCATAGTGGATCCATTTCTCGGGCATTTTGTACTTAATCATGACTGGAATTATTTCTGCACTTCATTTCCTCTGTCAAGAGGAGAAAACCTAGTTGTTAACGCTATAATTATCAGTCATATAGATAAATACTATGAGCAGAGAATTCAACAGAAATTGCGAGTTTCGTTTCCGGACAATTTCCTGTACATTTCCTTCAGAATGCCCTATAATTTCGATATGTGCGGGCAGCCCTCATGCGCGATCGAAGGCCGCCCAATACTCTGCAACCGGCTTCAAGCGCTAAAGCTCTTGCGGAGGACGAAGACGCCCTGTGCACCGCAGTGGAAGCAAGGATTGCGGGTCACGCTGGTTCTGTGGAGGATTCGTATCCTTGCTTGCCGTAAGGGCGGTCACGCAAGGCGCGTGAGAAAGGGGTAGAGATATGGTCAGCATCAGCGGCAACATCGCGCTCAACAACGTGTCAGACAAGGACATGGAACTGATATGGGGCTATAAGGCGAAGCACGGAGACGCATTTGGCTTTCTCCCGAATACGATTCAGATCCAACACTTGCCGAATCGCTCAGTGATCTACAACAACGTCCAATTCACCTACGGCGGCCTCCACGGCCTGAACCTGATCACCGAAGTCGTGAACGAACTACATAAAAGGGAGCCGGAAGTTAAGGCTGCAGGGCAGTAATCTGGCGCTCCGCGCACCTCAGGATTTCCCTCATTTCGTCGGGCCCAGGTCGTGTGAACTTTGCTTGCATCAAGGCCACGATCTGGGCCGCAGTTTCTTCCCGCTGGAGAAAAGTTGGAAGCAACCTCGAGGCGCTCTCTTCCGGAGGCTTCCCGCGCATTGTCATGACGTCGGCCATATTTACCTCACCCGGAAGTTTAGCCGAGAAACCTTCGAACTGCACACCGCTCGCGACGTTCGATTCTCAAGAACGACCTCTATGGTTAGCGGCGCATTAAGCGCATCTTATCAGTCATCTCCCGTACGGTGCAGCGCTCCGTCCACGACGCCTGCTCCGTCCCTTCTGCCCCGAAGTCTACTTTAAGGTCGTCTACCAACCGGGCAAGTAGCGATGGATTGTGACCACAGACAACCTGTCCCTTCCATGGCACGCCATCAATTGTTTGGAACTCCGCAGGGTACGGTTGAATTTGTTTGCATAGTCGCCACCTCATCTTTTCCGCCAATGAGCTGTCTCGGTGGTATACCAGCTCGACGATCTCGCGTACTCGTTCGGGAGACATGCGCGGATTAAGGACCTCGGCAACCTTCCTTTCCGGTTTAGCATGGTCACCAATCCATTCCCATGTCACGAGCCAAGCACTCAAACCTCTGCGACTTTTCATGCGCCGATTCTATTGCAGATCAAACTGTTCTCAATTGTTTCGAAATGCACTGTTTCGCCGACTTTGTGGACGTTCGTCCGCTATCATTCCCTGTGCTGTCCAGTGCCAATTCTGACTGCAGGTGCTTGCATGAGCCAGTCCGCTAGCGGCGCGGCCGAGACCAAATCCCAGCTCCGCAAGACGATGGGTTTCTGGGATGTGCTGCTGTTCAACATTGCCACGGTGCTGGGGCCGCGATGGATTGCGGCGGCGGGGCATAACGGGACTTCATCGATCAGCCTGTGGGTGCTGGCCGCGGTGTTCTTCTTCATTCCCGGCGCGTTCGTGATCAACGAGCTTTCGTCGCGGTTCCCGGAAGAGGGGGGCCTCTATGCGTGGGCGCGCGATGCGTTCGGGCCTTTTCATGGATTTGTGGCGGGGTGGACGTACTGGATCTACACCGTCTTCTATTTTCCGGGGCTGCTCCTGGCGAGCGCGTCGATGTCGGCGTACATATTGGGTGGGCGCGGGGCGGCTCTGGCAGAGGACCGGACGTTTCTCTTGTGGGTTTCGCTGGGGCTGCTGCTGGTGGCGGTGGTGCTCAACATCATCGGGCTGAATATCGGCAAGTGGCTGCAGAACGCGGGCGGGGTGGGGACGTATGTACCGCTGGTGATGCTGGGGGTGATTGCCGCAATTGTCGCGTGGAAGCACGGGCCGGCGACGCACTTTACGCTGCGCAACATGATGCCGGCGCTGAACTGGGATACGGTGAACTTCTGGTCGCAGATCGCGTTTGCGTTTACTGGGTTGGAGCTGGTGAGTGCGATGAGCGAGGAGGTGCGCGACCCCCGGCGGACGCTGCCGAGGGCGGTGTTCGGGGCGGGCGCGCTGATCGCGCTGATGTACATCGGCGGGACGTTTGCGATATTGGCGCTGGTTCCGGCGGGGAACATCGATCCGCAGAGCGGCGTGTTCAACGCGATCACGGTGGGGTCGATGGCGCTGAAGGTGGGCGCGCTGGGGATGCTGGCGGCGGTGCTGGTGACATTCGGGAATGCGGGAGGCGTGGGGTCAACGGTGGCGGGGATTGCGCGGGTGCCGTTCCAGGTGGGGATCGATAGATACCTGCCTGCGGCGTTCGGGTGGATTCATCCGAAGTGGAAGACGCCGTGGATTTCGATCCTGGTGCAGGCGGGGTTGTCGGGGGCGATTCTGCTACTGAGCCAGATTCGCTCGGCGTCGGTGATCGAGGCCTACCAGGTGGTGGTGGATGCGGCGATCATTCTGTACTTCATTCCGTTCCTTTATATGTTTGCGGCGGTGATCAAGCTGGCGCGGCGGCCGGACCGCTGCGACAACGCGCATGCCATGCTGGTGCCGGGAGGGATGGCGGGGGTGTGGATCTGCGGCGGGCTGGGGTTCGTGGTGGTGCTGATCGGGATTGCGCTGTCGTTTGTGCCGCCGGGTGGGGTGGATGCGGCGGGATTCGAGATCAAGCTGGTGGGCGGGACGGTGGTTTCGGTTCTGATCGGTCTGGGGTTGTATTGGCGGGGGGTGAGGGGGCAAGAGAGCTAGTAGGTGAGTCTGCAATCGATGAGAGCGCAATATCGCGGACTCTAAACGATTGCGGGGGTCCGGAGACCCCCGCTACAGCCGGTTTGGAAACCGACGGTACGTCATAGGTTAGAAGGTGAGTTTGCCGCTGAACTGCATGATGCGGGGCTCGTGGGCGGTTGTGGACTGGCCGAATGTGGAGTCGGTGAGTCCGTTGTCCACGCCGGCGAAGCTGGTGTGGTTGAAGACGTTGAAGGATTCGGCGCGCATCTGCAGGTTGACGCGCTCGCCGATGTGGAAGTTCTTCATCAGGCCGAGGTCGACGCGGTTGAGGCCGGGACCGACGATGTTGCCAGGGCCGGCGCTGCCGAAGTGGCCCTGCGCGGTGGTGAATGTGCTTGGGTCGAACCAGTTCAAGCCGTGCTTGACCATGTGCACCTTTCCGGTCTGGTCGGGACGCGGGAAGATGTCGTAGTTCGGACCGTAGATCCCGAGTCCTCCGGGGTAGGTTCCCGCGGCGCATCCGTTCGCCTGGGTGGTGTCGGCGATGCATCCGTAGGGATCCTGATACTGGCCGACGCCGAACGAGGTTCCCGATTCGAAGGTCGTGATTCCGGAGAGTTCCCAGCCGCCGGCGAGGTGGCCGACGAGGCCGTTCTGCTCGCGGTACCACGGCGCGCGGTAAACGAAGTTGGCGATGAAGATCTGCGGCTCGTTGAGTTGCGACGGGCCGTAGTCAAGTTTGGGGTCATAGGTGTAGGTGGCGGCGATGCCGCGATCGTAGGACTGGGTTCCCAGATTCTTCGACCAGGTGTAGGAGAGGCCGGCGGTGAGATCGCGGCCGTTGTGGTTGAGCGAGGCCTGGAGCGAGTTGTAGTTGGCGGTGAAGATCGGGATGCGCGTATGGAAGTACGAGTATCCCTGGTAGGGCCGGATGTTATTTACCTGCGAGTCGGGGTTCGACGTGCGCATGGAGAGCGTGGGCATGTTCAGGTCGTACTCGCCGAGCATGTGGCGCGATTGCGAACCGACGTAGGCGACTTCAACCACGGTGGTGGGAAGCAGCTGGTGCTGGATCGAGAGGTTGTAGTCGGCGTAAGAGGGGACCTTGAAATCCGGGTTGCCGGTGGTGGTGAGGCCGTTGGGGCCGAGGTTGGGCGGCGCGGCGGAGCCGGCTCCGAGCGGGTTGTCAAAGCTGGTGTTGACGATGGTGGTGGTCTGCACGAGCGGCGGGTCGCCGAAGGCGTTCTGCTCCCAGATGCCGTTCAGGGTGCGGTCGTAGAAGACGCCGAAGCCGCTGCGGAGGACGGTTTTGCCGTTTGCCATCGGCGTCCATGCGAAGCCGACGCGCGGGCCGAAGTTCCAGTTGTAGTCCGGGTTGACCTTGGAGCCGTAAGGCGAGCAGGTGACCTGCGCCGAGATGGCCTGTGCCTGCGAGCAGGCCGAGCCGGCGGGGAAGATCAGGCCGTTGGTGTAGGTGGCCGGGGTGTAGGCCTGGCCGGGGACGAAGTTCCCACCGCTGTCGAGAGCGGGGGCTGCAGTGGGTTTGTAGACGAGCGGATCGAAGTTGACGATGGTGTCTTTGGCGTCGGCGGGAGACGGGAAGCGGGACCAGCGCAGGCCGAGATTGATGTTGAGCTTGCGCGTGACCTTCCAGTCATCGGCGGCGAAGGCTTCGACGTTCCAGAAGCGCAGGTCGGGGATGATGTCGCGGCTGGCCTGGCTGTACTGGTTGGCGTTGCCGAGAAGGAAGTCGCCCCAGGTGTTGAAGTTGAAGTTGGGATTGCCTTCGGATGCGTCCTCGGTCTTGAGCATCTGCTGGCCGGTGATTCCGAAGTGCATGGAGTGATTGCCGTGCGTAAGGGAGAAGTTATCGAAGAGGTTGCGATCGAGATTGCGCTCGAAGTAGGGGGCGCTGCCCTGCGAGATCACGGTCACTGAGCCGTCATTGATGCTGGCGCTGGGGATGCGGCCATAGGGATCCTTGTAGGCGGTGTTGTTGGTGAGCGACGACAGAATGGATGCGTCGTTTGCCTGGCCGGAGAGCGCTCCGCTGATGGTGCCCTGGGAGTAGGCGAACTCGACCTCGTTGACCATGGAGGGCGAGATGGCCCAGGTGAGGTTGGCGACGACGTTCTTGCCCGGGGCGTTGATGGCGACGTTGACCACGCCGGGATAGTTGGCGCCTCCCCAGAGGCCGGTGGGCAGGGTTTCCGGCACGTCATCCTGCATGGCGCGAACGTAGAAGTGGACCTTGTCTGTGAAGTAATGGTCGACGCGGACCAGATCCTGGCGGAAGTTGTTCAGCGTGGAATACGAGGAGAAGTTGTTTCCGAAGGCAAAGCCGGTCGTCGAATTCGGGGGCAGAGTCTGGTTTGCCGGGTTCTTGCCGATGATCTGCGACAGGTAGACTTTGGCGTTCTGGCTGAAGCAATTGGGATTAACGGTTGCCTCACCGTAGGGACTGCTACCCGTAACCAGCGGCGTGTATGCGCTCACACACCCCGCGCCCACGGCAGCGACGGTTGCGGCATAGTCGGTGGGTGTGGTGGAAAAGGTGCCGGCGAGTTCCTGCTGGGTGGCTGCCGATACCGTGTTGGAGGTCGGGCTTACGACTTTGCGCCACTCCTCGGACCAGAAGAAGAAGGTCTTCTTGCGGTCGGTGTTGTAGGTTTTGGGGATGAAGAAAGGGCCGCCGAAGGTGAATCCGAAGTTATTGTAGTGGTCGGGTGCGCGGGGCGCGCCGTTGAGGTTGTTGAAGTAGTAATTGGCGTTGGTGTTGGCGGTACGGGCGAACTCGTATGCCGTGCCATGGAACTGCTGGGTCCCGGAGCGGGTGGCGACGACGATCTGGCCGCCGCCGGAGCGGCCGAAGCTCGCATCATAGGAGCTGCGCTCGAGGGTGAACTCCTGGATTGAATCGACGCTGGGAATGTTGAGTAGCGTGGCGTTGGAGCCGCTGTCGTTGATGTCGGCGCCGTCGACGGACCAGTTATTGGCGGTGGTGCGTGCGCCGTTGACGGAGATGGACGAGACGCTGCTCAGGCCGAAGCCGGGCTCATCGCCGAGAAGGTTGACTACGCCGGGCTGAAGCGTGACGAGCTGCTGGAAGTTTCGGTTGATGAGCTCCAGGTCGCGCACCTGCTCACCGGTGATTGTGCCCGCCTGCGAACTGCTGGTGGTTTCGATGGCGACGGGGTTCTCCTGCACCTCGATGGTTGTGCTCGCCGCGCCGGGCTTGAGCTGGGCGTTCATCGTGCGCTTCTGTGCCACGTAGAGAACTAGGTTCTTGTCGGTAAATGTGGCGAAGCCGGGGGCGACGACCGTGACGGTGTAGCTGCCGGCGGTAAGGTTGGTGGCGGTGAAGTTGCCGCTGCTGTCCGTTTCGACCTCGCGGGAGGCGCCGCCCACCTCGTTGAGCGTGATGGTGATCTTAGCGTTCGGCAGCACGGCGCCGCTGGAATCAGTGACGGCGCCGCTGAGCGTGGCCGCCAGTTCCTGCGCACGTGCCGAGCCGGCGCAAAGCGAGATTGCCAGCGCCAGAAGCGCGACAAACGGCGTCAAGCTCAGGCAACTTGCGCGGCGTACCGGGCGTGCCTGGATGGGGTCAGGGCGGGTGACCTTGTGGTCAGAGAACCTGTTCAAACTAGTGATTGCCATCGCACCACTCCTCCTTTGAAGAAAATCCGGCTTGAAGAACATTCGGCGGACTGCACATGGACAGCGGGGACCTGCGGCCAGCAGCGTCTGCCTTGGACTGCAACTTCCACAGCAGCGGGGAACCAGCGGAAGCCAATTCGAGAGGAAAAGCGAACGAAGCATTCGGCCCAACGCGTGAGCCTGAGTCGAGGTTGCGCAGAGGGTTGTTGCTCTGCATCACGTCTCCTGGCAAATTGGCGGCGAATCTGACTTTCTGTGTGTCCGGCCTCTCTTTCAGGTGGGGCGCCAAGTAACCCAGGTAGTTCCGGATTCTTTTCCTGGGCCGGACGGTTGCGTTGATTACGAACAATAGGCGGAAATCCGATGTTTGACAAGTAAAAAATGACTGATTATGGCAAAAACGATCAACTATGTGGCTGATCAGCGGTGTATCGGTCGAAAAATCGATTTGCCGCGGGCCGGCTGTACGCAGAACGGCACGAATCAGATTGCGGGGTGTTGGTCCCTGGAAGGCGGAGGCGGAGATGAGTTCAGGCGCAGGTGACGCGGACGCCCTGGCGCTCGAGTGCGGCGAGGATTGCGGGGGGCGCAGCGGTATCGGTGACCAGGGCGTGGATTTCGCTCGCAGGGCAGATCAGTGCGGCGCCGACCCGGCCCAGCTTGCTTGAGTCGGCCACGACGATGACCTGCTTGGCCTGCTTGAGCATTTTGCGGTACACCAGGGCTTCGTCGGTTTCGAGGGAGGTGGCGCCGCGCTCGGGGTCAAGGCCGGTGACGCTGAGGAAGACCTTGTCCATGTAGACGTCGTTGAGAAAGGAGAGGGCGGCGTGGCCGGTGAGCGAAAAGGACCACGCCCACGGCACCGTGCCGCCGGTGAGATAGGTGCGGATTCCGGGCTGATTGCACAGTTCCATGCCGATGTTGATGGCGTTGGTGATGACCTTGATGTTGCCGCGATGGCGAAGGCTGCGGCCGACGAAGGTGGTGGTTGTGCCGGCGGTGAGGCCGACGGTTTCGTTGGCCTGAACGAGTTCCGCGGCAGCGAGACCGATGCGGCGTTTTTCCGCGGCGGAGCGCTGCTCGCGCGCGAGAAAGGAACTATCGTAGCGGAAGGGCTCGTAGAGCAACGGCTCGACGAGAGTGGCTCCGCCATGGGTGCGGCGGATGAGGCCACGGTTTTCAAGGCGGGCGAGGTCGCGGCGAATACTCGGCGCAGACGAGCCTGCGACGGCGAGAATCTCTTCAATGCTTGCGGTGCCGGTTTTGAGTAGGAATTTGAGTATCTGTTCGGATCGGAGGCTCAGTGTTTCCGGCATGTCGCACCTGATTCTATCGGACCGGCGGCGAGAATTGGACGATTCGAGTGCAAATGTACAGGGAAAGTTGACAAAATCACAAGAAAATTTTCGAAGTGTTGATCAAATTGGCGAGTTATGATCTCTGGAGCGGAAATTTGCAGGTCCAAACGTGGACGCCGCGGAGGCACCCGCGGCATGGTGGAGAAGGAGTGTGTCAATGAGACCGGTGAAGGCAGAGTTTTCGGGGCGGATAGCGCGCTTCGGTTTGCGAGCGGCGGTTGTGGCGTTGGCGGCTGCGATTGGGCTGGCCGGGCCGGGATGGTCACAGCAGACTGCTAAAACGAACCTGCGATTGATGCCGCTGCCGAGTTCGGTGCAGATGGGGCAGGGTTCGCTGGCGCTGAATAAGGGGTTCCACGCCGGGTTCTCAGGGAGCCATGACGAAAGGCTGGACGCTGCACTCGGGCGGTTCCTGGCGCGGCTCGACCGGGATTGCGGCGGCATCCGGCGAATGCAGCTGACGGGAACGACATCGACGCTCACGATCGCGGTGGCGGGCCCTGGCGAAACGGTGCAGGGTGTGGATGAGGACGAGAGCTACCGCCTGAACTTGACTTCGACCAATGCCACGCTGACTGCGGCGACCGACGTGGGCGCGATGCGCGGCATGGAGACGTTGCTGCAATTGGTAACGATGGAGGACGGGGCCTGCCGGGTTCCGGCTGTGAGCATCGACGATGCGCCGCGGTTCCGGTGGCGCGGATTGCTGGTGGATGTGATCCGGCACTTCGAGCCGGTGGGAGAGGTCGAGCGGACGCTGGACGGCATGGAGATCGCGAAGCTCAACGTGTTCCATTGGCACCTGAGCGACGACCAGGGCTTCCGGGCGCAGAGCAAGAAGTATCCCAAGCTGACGGAGACGGCGTCGGGCGGGTTGTTTTACACGCAGGACGAGATGAAGGAAGTGGTGGCGTACGCACGGGCGAGGGGCATCCGCGTGATTCCGGAGTTCGACATGCCGGGGCACAGCTCGTCGACCGCGTTTGCGTATCCCGAACTTGGATCGGTAGAGGGGCTGAAGCAGCTACCGCTCTCCTACACCGACCCGCAAACGCCGCTGGACCCGACGAACGAGAAGACCTACAAGTTTATCGACTCGTTTGTTGGCGAGATGTCGGAGATCTTTCCCGACGAGTATTTCCACATCGGCGGCGACGAAGTAGAGGGCAAGGTGTGGCTGGCGAATCCGCGCATCAAGGCCTACATGGACAAGAAGGGGTTCAAGACGCCGGCCGATTTGCAGGTTTACTTCAACAAGAAATTGCTCGAGATCCTGACGAAGCACCACAAGAAGATGGTGGGATGGGACGAGATCCTGAACCCCGATTTGCCGAAGAACATCATGGTGCAGAGCTGGCGCGGAGTGGACTCGCTTTCGGCCGGCGCGGTGCAGGGATACACGGGAATCCTGTCGGCGCCGTACTACCTGGATGCGCAAAAGACTGCGGAACAGATGTTCCTGGACGATCCGATTCCGGCAGACTCGAAGCTTACTCCGGACCAGCAGAGGCTGATCCTGGGCGGCGAGGTGTGCATGTGGGCTGAGCAGCTGAATCCGGAGACGATCGACTCGCGTGTCTGGCCGCGGACTATGGCGATTGCAGAGCGGTTCTGGTCGCCGCAGTCGGACCGCGATGTGGCGGACATGTACAGGCGGCTGCGGCTGGCGTCGCTGGAACTCGAGGACGTGGGACTGACGCACATCTCGGGGCCGGCGGAGCTGCGGCGCAATCTTGCCGGATCTCTGCATCCGGAGACGCTGGACTTGTTCGCGTCTGTGATTGAGCCGGTGAGTTTCGGCGACCGGGAAGACACGCAGCGGACCGACTGGTACACATCGCTCGACCGGCTGGTGGATGCAGTGGTGGCGGATCCGCCGGCGCGGCAGGAGATTGCTCGCGAGGTGGACGCGGTGGTGAACCCGCAGGCGTGGGGCGATCGCGCCGCTGCCAAGATGCAGCTGCGGAGGCGATTCGAGGAATGGGCGGCGGCTTCGCCCTCGCTTGTGGCGTGGGCGCAGAGGTCAAGCCGGTTATCAGACGATGACGATCGCGCGCGACAGTTGGGCGAACTCGGAGAAGTGGGACTTGAGTCGCTGGCGTGGATCGGCGCGCACGCGAAGCCCGGAAGTGGATGGCTCGACAGGCAGACGGCCGTGATCACGGATGCACAGAAGCCTTCAGCGCTGGTGCGGTTTGTGTTCCTGCCGGATTTGCAGAGGCTGGTGCAGGCGGCGGCCGGCGGTCAGGGCACTCCACAGTAAGCCTGCGGAAGGCAGTCTCTCTGGATTTCAAGCCGCGACTTCGCGCTCTTCGGTTTCGACCTCACGCACGGCGAGGTGGTCGAACCATGTGAATTTGAGAACCGCGGAGGTCGCAAGGATGACGGCCAGTGTGATCAAGGCGCGCCGGAATTCCTGAATGACGAGATACAAGGGCAGGATGACGAGTGAAACCTGCCACACGATTCCCACCGCGACATTGAACATGTCGCGCGCGAAGTCGGTGTTCGGCCTGAAGCCGGGATCCTCTGCCTGGACTTTTTTGAGCACCGGTCCCCATAGGCCCCACGGGCGCACGCGGCGATAGAAATCCTTCAGCACCTCGTCGTCTTCCGGGTCTGTGAGCAGAGTGCCTGCGAGGCAGCCGCCAAGCGAGATGACGAGCACAAGAGGGAAGACGATGGACACGTCCATGTTGATGGAATGACTGGCCAGCAGATTCTCGACGATCGGCACTTTGGCGACGGTTGGGGGCAGGGCCAGCGCGGCGCCAATGCCGGCCGCCATTCCCCAGAAGTAGCCGTAGCCATTGAAGCGCCACCAATACCACTTGAGGACATTGGAGGCGGTGTAGCCTCCCCAGAGGCCGGAAACGATCCATACGACAATCGCATTCACTGAAGTGACATTCCATCCGACGAGGACGCCGATGAGGACTACGGCGAATGAACTGATGTAACTCAGGCGGACGTAGGTCGTGGGTGGGGCATCGGGGCGAATGTAGCGCTTGTAAATATCGTTCACGAAGTAGGGCGGCGCGGCGTTCACGGTGGAGGCGAGGTTCGACATGAAGGCGGCGAGCAGCCCGGCAATCAAAAATCCCAGCAGGCCGACCGGAACGAAACGGCCGAGCGCGTAGGGAAGCACAAGCTCGAAGTCCATGTTCGTTCCCATCGCGCGGATGTTGCCGCTGAAGAATACGGCGGCAAGCACGGTGAGGCCGCAGATGAGGAAGTAGCGCGGAAAGCTGAGTACGACGTTTACCCATGCGCTCATCATCGAGGCTTCGCGGGGAGTTTTGGACGAGAGCACGCGCTGCATGTCGTAGTTCGGCGCCGGACCCGCGGCGGAGATGAGGACGCCTTTGAAGAACAACATCATGACGAAGAAGCCGAAGAGCCCGTATCCATCCTGGGCAATTTTCGCGCCGGCAGCGGGGAGGAGGGTTGACCAGTCGAGGTCCAGATGCCAGCCGAAGAAGACATTGTCCCAGCCGGCGGGAACCATGCGGTGGAGCGCCTGCGGCGCCACTTTCATCATGGCGATGATGCCGACGGCAAATGACGCGATGGAGAGAATGGAGAACTGCACGACGTCGGTGATGACCACGCTGATCATGCCGCCCTTGACGACGTAGATCGCAGTAATGGCGATGAGAATCAGGGCGTACTGGTTTGGCGTGAGGTGCCAGGGAAGAAAGGTCGCGGCAAATTTTCCGATCCCTTTGAAGCCGTAGCTGAAGAACCCGATGATGCTGACGAAGGCGTAGATGACGACAATAAGGTGCGACAGCTGCGCACCGCGGCCGGTCCCGAAACGCGTTCTGATCCACTCCGCGCCCGTCATTACGCGGGAGCGGCGCAGCCAGGCGGACAGGTAGACCATGAGGAAGACCTGGTTGAACGTCGGCCAGAGCCAGGGGATCCAGACGCTCTTCAGCCCATAGATGAACATCCAGTAGACGAGCAGCATGGTGCCGCTGATATCGAACATGCCAGACGCGTTGGAGATGCCGAGGATGAACCAGGGAATTCTGTTGCCGCCGAGGAAGTAATTCTGGATGCTGTGCGAAGCGCGGTGCGATACCCGGTACCCGACGATGACCGTGCAGAGCAGGTAGGCAACGATGATCGCGATATCGAGTGTGCGAAGGTGCATGCTGAGAGCCGTCCTGCGTGCGCGCTATTTTCCGATGCAGAAGATTAGATTACGTCCGGACATCGACTCGACTCCAATGCTTATGCGGGGCTGCGCGGATCACTCGAAACTGTTTTCCCTTTGTGGACACTAATTGGAGACTAAGAATTGCTCCAAACACGCGACATCCAATCGCTGCGAGTGCACTGTGTTTTCTGCAAAGAAAAATGCGTTTTCTGACGCGGAGCCCGGTGCAAGTTTGTGTTGAATGAGTGCCTCGGCCTGAAATCAACAATCCCTGTCCATGCACGCTTCGTCCCTTCCTCACGACTGGGGCGGGTGGGGATACCCGAAGCAGTTTGCCGCATCAGGACTCGATACCGGCGAGAATGGCCTTTGTGGCCTCCATCTTTGCATACCGTAACGAAACGGCACGCGGCCTGCGTAGCACGACGGCGTGCCCGAGAGCGTCCAGCATATTGCCGAGAAGAAATGCCCGCAAATCCAACTTTCCGGTCCCTCCCAAACGCTCTGCGTGTGGGGCGAGAGCCTTCCGCAGAAGCTCATGCAGTCTGCAGGAGAACTCCTTGGCTCCATCGGCCCGGTGCGGAACCTCAGAGTCCAACAGAGCAGCAAGTTCAGGATCGAATGTGTGCGCCTCGATCATCCCGTCCATCAACTCAGAGACAAGCTGCTTGAGTGGTCCGCTTGCGCTCTCGCTGATCTTGCGCTCAAGAATCCTGTCGACTTGTTCGATGTGCCGCTCGTGCAACGCGACAAAAATGGCGCGCTTATCAGGAAAGTATTGGTAGACCGAGCCGATACTGACGCCCGCTGCTTCAGCAATGCCGTTGGTGGTAATTGCTGACACGCCACTGCGCTTGAGCAGCCGAATGACCGCGTCAAGAATGGCGTTCACGGTCTCGTGCGCCCGGCTCTGTGTAGGCCGACGACGGCGAAATGCACTCTTTGCTGGCTTTCGCATTGTGGATCAAGTTTATCTCCAAATGTGAGCATTTATTTAATTTCTCGCATGATCAACAGAGAAGATGCGGTCCATCTTCGCAGCCCCAATGTGAGTAGACAACGCGTGAAACGCCCTTAGTCTTTTCCTGAAGCGAATGAAATAGCAAATCAAAGGGTGGAGAAATGAGTTACTTGATTACAGGCGCAACCGGCGATGTAGGTTCGCGAGTCGTTCGGCGGCTAATTGAACGAGACGTCCGTCCGCGAATTCTCGTGCGCAACGCGGAGAAGGCGAAAGCTTTGTTCGGACAAAGCGCAGAAATCTGTGTGGGCGATCTGGCAACTTCCACAGCGATCCGATTTGCGATGAATGGTGTACATACTCTGTTTCTGGTGACTGTCGGGCCGGAGATTCCGCAGCGGGACTCGGCCGTCGCGGCCATTGCCAGGGAAGAAGGGGTGAGGCGAATCGTCAAGCTGTCGTCGCTTGATGTCGAGCAGGGCCTGGCGATCGGAGCGTGGCACGAGAAGGGCGAGACCGCGATTCGAGATTCAGGGATTGCGTTCACCTTCGTCCGGCCCAGTGGATTCATGACGAATTTGCTGGCGTGGACTCATTCCATCAAAACTGAGGGAATAGTGCGATCGTCGACGGGAAGCGGCGCGCGCCCCTTTATCCATTCGGAGGATATCGCTGCAGTCTCAGTGGAAGCCATGCTCAGCGAGGACTACTCCGGCAAGACCCTTTCAATCACGGGCCCCCGATCGCTGACCTTTGCAGATGTCACGCAGATCATTGCAGAGGCCATCGGAAAGCCGCTCGTGTACCGACCAATATCTGACGAAGAGGGTGAAGAGCGCTATTCGACAGTCAGCGCCTCTCCGGAAGAAACTGCGGCTCATGTTGCGCTGTGGCGCGCGATCCGGGAAGGCCGCCTGGCAGCGACTACCGACGAAGTGGAGACGATACTGGCGCGAAAGCCTCTCTCTCTGGAACGGTGGGCATCGGAAAACGCCTGCCATTTTATGACCTGAAAAGCGGAAATCCTCTTGGCCTGCGTTGCTTTCTCCCAAGTTGCTGAATCGGGCCTGATCGCCAACGCACTCAGCGATGTATCCGGATGCCAGTGCACCCAAGGCCGTACGGGCGAAACCTGCACCGTCGCCTTCGGTTTTGCTCCTGGCTCGAACAGCCATCGACCTAGACTCTCAGTCGCTTTGCATCCGGCTCCTACCGCGGGCATCCAAAGCTCGGAGGAGGTACTGATGCCTGAAATCAGGCGACCCGAAAAATGACTCGGCGGGTCTGCGCACACTCGATGAGAGGATCGAGCGAAATCTGCAAGACTTTCGCCGGTCTTTTCCCTGGAATCACTTGGATTCGGTTTGATCGAACGTTCCGGATCTTCCGAAAGAGTCTCTTTACGGAGTCCAACGATGACCACAATTGCGGTTGTATTCCAATCGGGGCAAGGACACACGAAGGCACTGGCCGACGCTGTTTTGAAGGGCATTACCCAGGTACCGGGCGTTGCGGGGCAGCTCTTGGAGGTTCTGGGCAAAGATGTGTTCGAGGGCCGGTATCGGAACGACGAGATGATGAAGCAGCTTGATGCTGCGGATGGGATCGTTTTCGGCTGTGCAACCTACATGGGAAGCGGATCTGCGGTGTTCAAGGCGTTCCTGGAAGCGGCCTTTCGTCCCCATTGGTTTGAACAGCGCTGGAAGGATAAGATCGCAGCCGGATTCACGAATTCTGCTTCACAAAGCGGCGACAAGCTTTCGACTCTCCTGCAACTGACGGTTTTCGCCATGCAAATGGGAATGATCTGGGTCGGAGTTGCGGATTTGCCGGGAAACAACTGGAGCGGCGGTTCGCCGCACGATCTGAATCGCCTGGGAACCTGGGTTGGTGCGATGGGGCAAAGCAATGCCGATGAGTCCGCTCCCAGCACCGGTGATATCGAAACGGCGGAACGATTGGGCCATCGCGTGGCCCTGATCTGCCGGCGCTTTCGAGACGGGACGGCATTTGATACAGAAAGAATGGCAGAGCCGGAGTTTCGGAAGCGGAACCTTGAAAGACGCAAGTCGCTTCTGCCGCCCGACCCTCAAATTCACAATACGTGACGCACTTGTCCCTTCCGGCGTCCTGAAGGAGATACCCCGCGCATCGCCTGAAATCGACGGCCCTCCGTTTGGAGCTGACAGGTCGTCGCGAGCTTGGCTCGTCAATTAGTGCATCATCGCCAAACCTTTCATCGAGCCTGGCTGGTTAAGCCTGATCAGGAACACGTCATCGAAGGTTCTGAGCCACTTCAGTTTCCACCTATCTAGCTGTATATGATTGTAAATAAACGACTGCAAATTACTTCCCGATGCAGAAGGTGGAGAAGATCAAGCTCAGGATGTCGTCGCTTGTGGTCTGGCCGGTGAGAGAATCGAGCGCCGCGAGTGCGCGATACAAGTCAAGCAGGAGCATCTCATGCGGAATGCCGGCGGCGTTTGAGCGGGCTGCATCGTGGATTGCCGACAGGGCCGCTTTGATTGCCTGATGGTGGCGCACGCTTGTCAACATGCCGGGCTCGCTGGCGGCTCCGCCTGTTGCAAGCGCCACGATGCGCTCGCGAAGTTCGGCGACCCCGTGGCCGGTGAGGGCAGAGGTGGCAACGGCGGGAGCGACTGCGAATTCCGGAGGCGTGTGGGTCGAATTTGGCGCGAGGTCGCTCTTATTGACGGCGATGAGCGCGGGACGGCCTTCAGCGTCGGCAAGCAGGCTGCGCTCCTCGTCATTTAACGGCTGGGTAGCATCGAGGACAACGACGACGATTGCGGCGTCGGCAAATGCTTCGCGGCTGCGCGCGATGCCAAGCTGCTCGGCGACATCGTGGGCTTCGCGCAGGCCGGCCGTGTCCACGAGCTCGAGGGGAATTCCGTCGAGCGAGATGCGCTCGCTGACGGTGTCGCGGGTTGTGCCGGGGGTTGGCGTGACGATGGCGCGGTCGCGCTCCACGAGGCGGTTGAACAGAGAGCTCTTGCCGACGTTGGGGCGGCCGACGATGGCGAGATTGAGCCCGTCGTGCACGATGCGGCCGCGGGAGAAGGAGGCCTCAAGCGCTTGCAACGGCGGCAAAAACTCACCAATCCGACTCGCGATCTCGGCTTGGGAAGTGACTTCGATGTCATCTTCGGCAAAGTCGATGCCGGCTTCAAGAAGCGCGATGAGTTCGACGAGCGACTGCTTCACTGGAGCCACACGACGGCTGAGTGCACCGCCCATCTGGCTGGCGGCCTGGCGAGCCTGTGTAAGGGTTTGCGCTTCGATGAGGTCGCGCACGGCTTCGGCCTGGGTGAGGTCGATGCGGCCGGAGAGGAAGGCGCGCCGGGTGAACTCGCCGGGCTCGGCCAGCCGCGCGCCTAAATGCAACGCGCGGCGCAGGAGTTGTTCGAGGACAATTGGCGATCCGTGCGCCGCGATTTCAACGAGATCTTCGCTCGTATAGGAGTTGGGCGCCGCAAACCACGTGACTACGGCTTCGTCGATGCGCTCAGGTTCGCCGGCGGTGTCGTCGAGCACATCCGCGAGACGCGCACGGGCGTGCTCAAGAGGCTGGCGAAGGCGAACAAGTTGCGCGGCGATCACGGTTGCAAGCGGACCATTGAGCCGCACGATTCCAATGCCGCCACGGCCCGGCGGAGTCGATATCGCGGCGATTGTGTCAACGGACGGGACTGGATCCGCTGTCGATTTGGGTTCTGCCTCGGCCATGCAAGTATCCTTATTGTAGGGACGGGAGCGTCTCAATCATAAAGAAGCAGAGCGCGACTGAAGAGGTGAGCCGGATCATCCGCTTTGGCGTCCCGCTCGTATCGAAGTGCTTGCAAAAACCTTTTAGTAGAGTGAAATAGTATAATCCGGGACAAAGTTAGCTACTCCAATCGACTGAAGCGGGCTTAACTTCATAACTGTTTTCATTGAAAGCCGAAATCCTATGTTTACGAGATGTGAGAAGGCAGGCAACGCGGCTATGGGACTCGTGCGCACCTGGGCTATTTGTGCAGGCCTCATGCTCTGGATTGCATTGGCGGGCGCCCGGTCAGGTGCGGCGCAGGGGGCATCGACCTCCGGGGCAGCATGGCATGGCCATGTGCACAATGCGGCGGGTGCACCGGTTGCGGGGGCGAAGGTTGAACTCACGAGCGAGGGCGAAAAGGCGGAAGCGGTTGCCGGTGAGGACGGCGCGTTCCGGATGGAACCTCTCGCCGCAGGGCGCTACCGGCTCGCGATTGAAGCCAACGGGCGGACTGCAGCATACGCTGAGAGTATTGATTTAGAGCCCGACCCGAAGCCGGTGGACATTGAGCTCTCCGACCGGGGTGAGATATCGCTGAAGATCGTAAGCGAACAGGCCAGCGCCACCGGCGGCGCGACGCTGTCGAGCCAGGCCGTTAGCGAATTGCCGCTGAACAAGCGCGACTTCAGCCAGCTTCTGCTGCTTGCCGCAGGCACGATGACCGATACCAACGGGGCGACGAACTTTACCCAGCAGTTTGCCATCAACGGGCAGCGCGGAGTGGAGGCTACGTTTGCCATGGATGGCGCCGACATCAGCGATCCGGAGATGGGGGGCTCGACTTTTTCAAACTTCAACGTGGACGCGGTCGAGGCAATCCAATCGAGCTCCGGATGGATGCCGGCGGAGATCGGCCGCGGAGCCTCCGGCTTTACAAACATCGTTACGCGTTCGGGCGCAAGCGGATTCCACGGGTCGCTTTTTGAGTTCGTGCGCAACTCGGCATTCGATGCGCGCAACTACTTCGACCATCCGACGCCCGCTTATCCAGGGCGCATTCCACCGTTCCGTCGCAACGAATTTGGGTTCACGAACGGCGGGCCCGTTTATCTGCCGCACGTCTACGATGGGCGCAACCGAACGTTCTATTTCACCGAGTACCAGGGGTTCCGGCAGGTGCTGGGAACGACGCAGGTGATGCCGGTTCCGACTGCGGCTGAACGCGCCGGAACGGATGTCGTGACGTATCCGGATGGAAGCACCGATACGCTGAATGTGCCGGTGAATCCATCGATTGCGGCAATCCTGGATCGGTATCCGATGCCCAACGATCCCACGGGCCCTTACCAGGCGCGAACGTACGCGACGCCCTCGAAGGTGGACACCGACGCGGACCAGTTCTCATTGCGCATCGACCAGAAATTCTCGAGCAAGGACCAGTTCTTTGCGCGCTTCACCCTCGACAACCTGACTGGCCCGACAACGAATCCTGACCAGACAGCCATCGATCCCTCGTTCGGCATCAGCTATCTCGATCGCCAACGCAACGTGGTGGGGACCTGGACGCGCACGCAATCGCCGCGGCTCACATTCGAATCGACGATCAACATTATCCGGTCAACGCCGGGATTTCCGACGACCAATTACGTCGATCCGGCAGTGAAATTCGGTGACGGATTGTATGAGGCGTTCAACTCGGCGGCCGGCTCGGTGATGCAGGCTTACGGGAACCTCTTTCAGGGCCGCGAGGATGTGACGTTTACCACCGGGCGTCATGCGTGGAAGGCAGGATTCGAAGCGCGCATCAACCGGGATACGACGTACTTCGGCATCAGTCCCAACGGCGAATACGATTTTGGCGGCGGGACCGCTTATGCCATCGAGGCCATTCCGTCGGCGAGCGGCAAGCACGATATTCACCCGGGCGACCCACTGCCTGACACGCTGTCTGGGTTTCTTTCCGGGAGCGCATTTGTGTATACCGCGGCCATTGCCCCGCCCTACTCCTCTAACGGAGCGCATATAGGACCGGCGGCAATCAGCCGGAGCAACTACAGCGCGTTTGTGCAGGACACGTGGAAGATCGCGCGGAATCTGTCTCTCGACTATGGATTGCGGTGGGATTTGTACACGCCGATTACGGAACGCGCGCATCGCACGTCGAGTTTTCTCACCATCAACGGCACGCAGGAGTTCTTGATCAATCCGCAACCGGGATACCAGACGAACTACCATGCATTCGAGCCGCGCATTCAGGCTTCGTGGCAGGCTACTCCCAACCTGCAGGCGCATGTGGGCGGAAGCATCATGGTGATTCCGCCGAACATCTGGCAGGATAACTTCCTCACGGGCTCGACTCCGTTTGTGGTGTACCCGCGCGCGGTGTCGAATGCGGGAGCTCCGATTCCTTACGGATTCAAGATCACCCCCGACCAGTTACCGCACGCGTATACGCCGACCGGCGAGGACATCGTCGCCTCCGGCAACCCGAAGGACATCGGGCCGAACACCATCATGGATGTGGACCGGTACGAGAAAGACGTTGCGAAGCTGACGCCGGGCAACGTGGTGAGCGCGCTGAACCTGAGCGGCGTCGACCGAGGATTCAATAATGCGACGCTCTACACCTGGACGCTGGGTCTGGAGCGCAAGATCGGGAACCTGGTTGGCGATGTTGCGTACGTCGGCACCGCGGCGGAGAAGCTGCCGCGCTACAGCTTCCCGAATGCATTTCCGGGCGCAGGGCCGGGATTCGCTCCGCATACCGACTTCGACGCGCAGGGCAATGTGATCGGCGGCTTCGGCGTGGAGAATGTGATCATCAACGATTCCCATTCGAGCTATCACGCTCTGCAGACTTCACTCTCCGGCACGATGGGCGCGCTCGGCCCGGGCGTGCAGGCAAGCTACACCTGGAGCAAGTCGATTGACGATACGAGCGAGGTGCTCGGCGGCACAGGTTCGACGGGCGCGGTTGCGTCCGGATTTTCGCAAAATCCATTTGACACGCATCCGGAGAAGGGGCCTTCGAACTTCGATGCGACGCACTCATTCAGCCTTAGCCTGGCGCAGGATCTTCATGGCGAGAGAGTGGGCTTTCTTCACCCCTTAAGCCGCAAGATCACCTACGGATGGGAGCTGCTGAGTATTTCGAGCATCAGCTCGGGCGCGCCGTTTACGGTATTCTCGGGCATTCAGCAGACGGGCTATGGGTCGAACGGCGTCGACCGGCCGGACCAGATTGCGAAGCCGAACCTCTCCACGGCGCGCAAGGAGCGCCAGGATTACTTTGGCGAAGGAGTGAACAACGCCACGGCGTTCTTCTCCATTCCGATTCATCTACCTGGCGGGACAGGGCCGAATGAGGGACGATTCGGCACACTTGGACGCAACACGTTCCGCGGCCCGGCGTATTACGATTACGATTTCGCGCTCATTAAAGACACCCCGATCGGACAGCGCAAGAGCGGCGCCGAGCGCACGGACATTCAGTTCCGCGGCGAGTTCTTCAACCTGTTCAACATTGTGAACATGGGCCTGCCTTCGAACATTCTGAATGGCTCGGGCTTCGGAATGATCAGCAGGACGGCGGGGACCTCGCGGCAGATTCAGCTTTCGCTCAAGTTGATCTACTAGCGCGCAAGCTCTGATATAAAGGTTTGGCAATCCGGATACCCATCTGTTCAGTGGGCTCTTGCATTGGGTGAGAGCCCGCTCCAATTTACATTCCGGGAGCCTGCCATGCCTTTGAGCCTTCGTCGATTCGTATTGAGGTCGTTCTGCGCGGCGGGGATCGTTGTCCTCTGCGCCGCGGGTTCGCGAGCTCAAAAGCCCGCGTCCCTGCCGCCGGCAACCCATCACGAGATGAGCATGATGGTGGTGAAGCCCGAGTCGGTCGGGTTCTCGAGCGAGGGGCTGGAGCGGCTTCACGCATTGATCCAGGGCGAGATCGACAAGAAGCAACTGGCAGGCGCGGTCACGATTCTTGCGCGCCACGGCAAGATCGTCGAATACCGGACCTACGGCGTGCGCGACGTCGCAAGCGGCGCGCCGATGACGAAGGACACGATCTTCCGTGACTACTCCATGACGAAGCCGGTCACCGGAGTCGCGATGATGATCCTGTTCGAAGAAGGCAAGTGGCTGCCCAACGATCCGATCTCGAAGTACATTCCGGAGTTTGCGCACCTGAAGGTCGCGGACGGACTGGACTCCGATGGCAAGCTGATGCTCGCGGATCCGGAGCACGCGCCGACGATGCGGGAGCTGATGTCGCACTCGGCGGGATTCTCGTATGGATCGGGGAACCCCCCGGTGGACGCGTTCTACCGCGAGAAGCAGGTGATGGGATCGAAGAACCTGCAGGAGATGATCGACAAGCTGGCGACGATCCCGCTGAACTATCAGCCCGGGAAGGGGTGGACCTATTCGCTCTCGATGGACGTGGAGGGATACGTCGTCGAAAAGCTTTCCGGGCAGACACTGCCCGACTTCATGCGGGAGCATATCTTCGAGCCGCTGGGCATGAAGGATGCGGGGTTCTATGTTCCGGCAGGGAAGCGGAGCCGTTTTGCGACCAATTATCGCGATGACCACGGGCAACTCGTTGCGACGGCGGCTGGAAGCCCGCCGAACGATTACACGGGTGTGCCGACGATGCCTTCGGGCGGCGGCGGACTGGTCTCGACGGCCGAAGATTACTATCGCTTTGCGCAGATGCTGGCGAACGGCGGCGAACTCAACGGCAAGAGGATTCTCGCGCCGGCGACGGTGAGGCTGATGACGTCGAACCACCTGCCGGAAAACCTGCTCACCGGTAAATTCGGGATCGGGCAGCACATCATGCGGCCTGGCTTTGGATACGGCTACAACTGCGCCGTGGTATTCGATCCCGCGGAGGCGAACCTTCCAGATGGGAAGGGGACGTTCTTCTGGGACGGCGCTGCGGGCACGTGGTTCTGGGTGGATCCGACGAACGACATTGTGTTTGTAGCGATGATCCAGAGGATGGGCGGCGGCGACAATCATCCGTTGCTGTACCGCAGCCATTCGGCGGTGTACAGCGCACTGGTCGATCCATCGAAGTAATGTGCGCCGGGATGCGGGCTAATGATTCGGGAGACTAGATGAAGCGGTTTCTATCACTGAAGATTACTTTCTGCGCCGTGGCCTTTACGGCTTTCGGCTTCGCGCCGGCAGCCGTTATCGCACAGGCGAATCATGCGCAGGCTGCCGCGCACGGCGGCGGCGATCTAACGGTAGTCCGGCCGGAGACGGAGGGCTTCAGCTCAGAGCGGCTGGAGCGGCTGCACGCGCTGATGCAGGAGGCAGTCGATCAAAAGCAGGTTGCGGGAGTGGTGACGCTGCTGGCTCGTCACGGGAAGATCGTGGACTACCGCACTTACGGCATGCGCGACATTGCGAGCGGCGCGCCGATGACGAAGGACACGATCTTCCGCGACTACTCCATGACCAAGCCGGCGACGGGCGTGGCCATGATGATCCTCTACGAAGAGGGGAAGTGGCTGCCAAGCGATCCTGTCTCCAAGTACGTTCCCGAGTTCGCACATCTGAAGGTGTACGGCGGCATGGATGCCGACGGCAAGATGATCCTTGTCGATCCGGTGCATCCGCCGACGATGGGCGAACTCATGTCGCATACGGCCGGGTTTACATACGGCTTCTTCGGGAACACGCCCGTGGACAAAGCGGTCCGCGACGCGCAGGTGTTCGACGTTCCGAACACGCAGGGCATGATCGACAGGATCGCAAAGCTGCCGCTTCTGTATCAGCCGGGCCAGCAGTGGGTTTATTCGCTCTCCATGGATATCGAGGGCTATGTCGTCGAGAAGCTCTCGGGGCAATCGCTGCCCGACTTCATGCGCGACCACATCTATATGCCGCTGGGGATGAAGGATTCCGGATTTTATGTGCCGGCGGAGAAGCAGAAGCGGTTCGCGACGCTGTATTGGTGGGATCCGGACAGCGGCACGGTGTCGGCCCAGCCTCATGGCTTCGTCAGCCCGCATCCGTACGATGCGCCGCCGGCGGTGCCCTCGGGCGGCGGCGGCATGGTTTCCACCATCGAGGACTACTACCGACTTGCGCAGATGCTGGCGAATGGCGGCGAGCTCAATGGGAAGCGGATTCTTTCGCCGGCGGCGGTGCGACTGATGAGCTCGAATCACCTCGCGCCGAGCCTGCTGACGGGAAAATTCGGAATCGGATCGCAGCAGATGCGGCCGGGGATGGGATATGGCTACAACTGCGCGGTGGAGTACAACCCGCCGGAGGCGAACCTGCCGGACGGTAAGGGGACCTTTTTCTGGGATGGCGCGGCGGGCACGTGGTTCTGGGTCGATCCGGCGAACGGCGTTGTTTTCGTGGGGATGATTCAGCGCATGAATGGCGGCACGCCCAATTTGCAGTACCTGAGCAGGTCGCTGGTGTACCAGGCGCTGGTCGATCCGGCGAAGTAGCCTAGCGCACGGCGCGACCCAGCGTGCTCTCGCCCTTGGAGGCAACGAACATGGACGTGAAGTCGATCCTCGACAACGTTGCGGTGTTCACCTTGGTGCTTGGTGCAGGTCTAGCTACCGCTTTGGGTGCTCCGCCCGCTCGTGATCAGGTCGGCATCACGCCTAAACAGTTGGCGGCCCTCACGTCGAAGCTTCAATCGGTAAACGGCGAAATCACTGACCTCCGGCTTGTGGCAGATGAAACGGCCGCTATTGTCGTCTCGGGCAGACGCGGGTGGCAATTGTACGTGTTCAAACGTATTGCCGATACGAATTGGAATGAAGTTGGAGTTCTGGGGCGCTCGGTGACGAATTCTCGCTTGTGGACCCACAGTGGAAGGTGTATTTCAGTTCGTGTGGCCCAATTGTGTTCCAGTTCAATGGCTGTCGAAAGTACGAGTGTTCAGCTACCTGGGGAATCATCATTTATGATGCGGTGTCGGGCGAGGTCGCGGAGGCACAGTCTCTGGATAGCAATATCAAGTATTCGGCCAAGGCTGGTCACAATCCAAGCGGCTGCGCGAAGGAGCAGTTGCAGAAGGCGATTGCCGAAAAGAAATCAGATCCAGACTCGCCTTAGACTTAATCGACAAACGATCGCGCTTACGCCGAGCGCGAACATTCCTTACTTCAGCAAATCCAGCGCCATGGCGGTCATGGCGGTAACGCCGGTTGTGATTGTGGGCGCATACACCGGCGCGAACAAGGGCGAGTGCGGACCGGGAAGCGGGACACCTGTTTCCTTTGCGTGCGCGAGCTTCTCTGGATCTGCTGCGCCAAGGCGGAACATTACGCCGGGGATCTTGCCGCCGAGCGTGAATAGCCCAACATCCTCCGAGCCCATCACGGAATCGGATGTCTCCACGTGATCCGCGCCTAAGGCCGTGACGGCGATGGCGCGCAGACGCTCGGCGAAGGCGGGGTCGTTATACGTGGCGGGCGTGATCTCCGATTGGCTCACTGTGACGATAGGCATGCGGTCCTGCGGAACGCCGTAGCCGGTTGCGATGCCGTCAGCCGTGCGGCGGACATCGGCGATGATCTGGTCGCGCACTTTGTCGGAGTAGGTGCGGAGCGTCAGCCCCATAGTGACTTCTTCGGGGATGATGTTGCGCTTGGTGCCGCCGTGAATGGTGCCGACGGTGAGCACGGCGGGCTGCTGCGGGTCGACCTGGCGCGCAACGATGGTCTGGGCGAGGACTACGAATTCCGCGGCCATGAGGATGGGGTCCTTGCTCAACTGCGGGGCCGAACCATGGGCGCCCACGCCCCGCATCGTCACGTCAATGCTGGTGGAACTGGCGAGCAGCGGCCCGCCTTTGATGGAGATGGAGCCCGCTGGGGTCACGGAGTCGTCGTGCTCCGAGAGCACGTAGTCGGGGCGGCCGAAGCGCTCGTAGAGTCCATCGGCTAACATGGCGCGCGCGCCGTCGATGGTTTCTTCGGAGGGCTGGCCGATCAGAACCAGAGTGCCGTGCCATTGCGCTTTGCGCTCGACCATCTCGCGCGCAGTACCAAGGAGCACGGTCATGTGGATGTCGTGGCCGCAGGCGTGCATCACGCCGACGTCCTGGCCCTGGTCGTTCTTTGTGCGAACGGTCGAAGCGTACTCCAGGCCGGTCTTCTCTTCCACCGGAAGGGCATCCATATCGGTGCGAATCAGAAGGCGCGGCCCTTTCCCGTTATCGAGGACCGCGACGATGCCATAGGCCTGCGCCCCGTCCTGGTATTTGCCTACGCGTTCTGTGACCGTGAAACCAAGCTTACGCAATTCGCCCGCAAGGTAGGCGGAGGTCTTTTCTTCGTGGTGCGAGAGCTCGGGGTTGCGGTGAAGGTGTTTGTAGGTCTCTGTAAGCGATGGGAGTTGCTGCCGGATTGAATCCGCCATCGGGGGCGGAGCCTGGCTTGCGAGCGGCATGGTAGCCAGCCCGATGAAAGCACACCATACCGTGAACGGGCGCATGAGCAGGAACCTCCGGAAGTGAAAAGCGTAACACAGCCCATTCATGTTCCAGTGCTTGCCGCGACTTTAGAAATCTTAAGAAAACTCCTATTGTTATGCCATAGGAAAGCACGTATGGTGTTTCTATTGGGTTGCCATAGGAGACTTCGATGGGCGGCAAGACTGACGTATGGCAGGGGACGCTGGCGCTAATGGTGCTGCGGACGCTGGAAGTGATGGGACCGCTGCATGGATATGGGCTGGCCCGGCGCATCGAGCAGACAAGCGGAGCGGCGCTGCAGCTCAATTACGGCACCCTCTACCCGGCCCTGCTCAAGCTGGAGCAGGAAGGCTATGTCCGCTCGCGCTGGGGAACATCGGAAAACAACCGCAAGGCCAAATTCTACGAACTGACCAAGGCGGGGCACCGGCAGGTACGAAAGGCCGCAGCAGAGTGGGAGCATGCGACGGAGATCCTGGCGAAGTTCCTTGCTCCAGCCGAGGAGGCGTAATGGGAAAGCTCAGATCGTTCTGGTTGCGCCTGTTCGGCGGGCGCCGAGCACGTGCTGAATTCGAGGCTGAAATCCAGGGGCACCTGGAAATGCATATCGACGAAGGCGTGCGGGTGGGATTGAGCGAGGACGAGGCGCGCCGCCAGGCATTGCTGCGGCTGGGGTGCGTGGAGCAGGCGCGGCAGGCGTATCGCGACCGCGCGACGCTCCCCACACTCGAAGGCGTGATCCAGGATGCACGCTTCGCGCTGCGGCAGATGGTGAAGGCGCCGGGCTTCACGATCACCGCGGTTCTCACGCTGGCGCTTGGCATCGGGGCGAACACTGTCATTTACGCGCTTGTTGACTCGATCCTGCTGCGCCCGCTGCCATTCGCGCACCAGGAGCAGTTGATGCGCATCACCGGCACCACCTCTACGTCCTACCCCAAGGGCTGGGTTCGCGCGCTGGGAGAAAGGACACACACTTTCAGCACGATCGCCGGTTACGGGCCAGATGCCGAGTCGAACCTCTCCGAATCCGACCACCCCGATCGGGTCTTCGGTGCGGTGGTTACGGTCAATGCACTTGATGTGCTTGAGATCCAGCCTGCGGCCGGCGCTTTTTTCCGTCCCGAAAATGCGATCGCCGGGCAGGACAACGAGACGGTCCTCAGCTACGGCTATTGGCGGGAACACTTCGGCGGGGATCCGTCGGTGATCGGGCGCGAGATCCGCATCGATGGTGTTTCGCGGCGGATCATTGGCGTGATGCCGGCGGGCGTGCATTTTCCGTACGCAGATACGCAGTTCGTGATTCCAGTGGCTTTCCGCGCGGGCGACGCATACGATCCGTGGACAACTTTCAACCTTCAGATGTTCGGCCGGCTTGCGGATGGCGTGCCGCCGTTGCGCGCGCAGGCGGAGCTGCGCCAGCTTCGCGCCGTGATGGTCTCGCTCTTTCCCTGGAGGATGCCGGACATCTGGGCGTCCGATATGACGGTGGTGCCGCTGCTCGAGGCGCAGACCGGATCGATGCGGCCGCAGCTTTATCTGCTATTCGGAGCCGTCGGTCTGATTCTGCTGATCGCCTGCGCCAATGTCGCCAACCTGATGCTGGCACGCGCCAATGTGAGGGAAAAGGAGATCGCGATTCGAGGCGCGCTGGGCGCTTCGGGGCGCCGGCTCATTCAGCAACTGCTGGTTGAGAGCGTGGTTCTCGGGGTCGCTGCCGGCATTGTCGGGCTGGGAGCGGCGTTTGCCAGCCTTCGCATCTTCATCCGGCTCCTGCCCGCCGATACCCCGCGCATTCAGGACGTTTCGCTGCACTGGAGCGATCTTCTCTTCACGCTGGGTGCATCGGTGCTTGCGGGCCTGCTGTTCGGCGTGATTCCCGCGGCGCGGGTGTCGTCGAGCAGAGCGCTTGAAACACTGCGCTTGGGAAGCCGTACGCTCGCCGGGAAAGGATCGCGCTTTGGCGTCTCGACGCTGCTCGTGGTGGCCCAGATCGGGCTATCAGTTTTGGTGATCACATCCGCCGGGCTCGTCCTGCACAGCCTGTATAAGTTGATGCGCGTTGACCCCGGATTTCGCACTGACCACATCGTAACGGCGGAGGTTTCGCTCGATTCAGGCGCGTGCAGGGAGAAGGGCCGGTGCGAGTCGTTCTTCGGAACCCTTCTACAGCGGAGCGGCGAGATCGCCGGCGTGCAGAGGGCTGCTCTTGCCGATGCGCTGCCGCTCGAAGGCGAGGACGATAACTACGTGTACGACGCGGAGAACCATCCGCGCGACGCGCGCCAGGGCGCTCTTCTTGCCCGGGGGCGCGTGGTCTCACCCGGATATTTCGACGTGCTCAAGATGGAACTTGTCCGCGGCCGGCTGCTCGACACGCAGGACGCATCCGGCGCGACGCATGCGGCCGCGATCAACGAGCGCATGGCTGAGCACTTGTGGCCGAATCAGGATCCGATCGGGAAACACGTTCTCAATGTAGTGGACGAATCCCAGCCCACGGTTTGGAACGCGGCAAAGGCATCGATTGTGGTTGGAGTAGTTCGCAATACTCACGACTCTAGCCTGGACAGCGGTTACGGCGATGAGGTTTTTCTTCCCGTGACCGAAGGGCTCGAGCGGCCCGTGATGTACGTGCTGCTTAACACGCGTACGTCGCCCTCGGAGACCGCGGATGGGCTGCGCCGCGTTGTATCCGAGATCGATTCTCTCGTTCCGGTCACGCGTGTTCGCACGCTGGATGATGTCGTCACGACCTCTGTCGCGGCTCCTCGCGCGCTGGCGGTGCTGCTGCTCGGGTTCGGAGCGCTGGCGGTTATCATCGGCGCGGTTGGGATCTACAGCCTTATCTCCTACATCGTGAGTTGGCGCGTGCGCGAGATCGGCTTGCGCCTGGCACTGGGTGCGCAGCGCTGGCAGATCGTGATGGCGGTTGTGAGGCAGAGCCTGCTGCTTGCTGCGGCGGGCTGCATTGCCGGGATCGCCGGCACATTGGCGTTCGGCCGCGTACTTCACAGCTTCCTGTTCGGCGTCAGCGCGCTCGATCCTCTCACGCTTGGCGCGGTCACGCTGATGATGATCCTTGTGGCGCTGACGGCGGCATGGATCCCGGCTCGCCGCGCCGCTTCCGTCGATCCCATGGAGGCTCTGCGCGCCGATTAGGACACATGATCATCCGATAAATCCTGAACGTGCCGGACCGGACGGACCCAGGTCGTCGATCCCCGGTAGTAAATCGCTTTTACGGTTGCTCAAAGAGCAATCCGGCGATTACACTGGTCCGCAGCCTAGCGCATGATTGAAAACCTGCCAGTTTACAAAAGCGCGTGGGGCGAGGATGGTGGCTATGCTTCTCCGGACCGGGGTTCGTTTGGCTTCAGCTTGTCTACAGCTCTTCGAAATACCCTGCCGCTCTGGACGAAGGTGTGTTTTGGTTCAATCGCAGATCTCATCCAACTCATAAATCCAGATAGGAATGGAAGCTATGAAGAAGCAGAGCGCGAATGCCAGGCAAGGGCGCGGAACGACTCCCGCCTACAAGAATCCAAGTCTCACTTCCGCGCGGCGGGCCAAGGACCTGCTCTCGCGGATGACGCTCGAAGAGAAAGCCGCACAGATGCTGTGCATCTGGCAGAAGAAGCCGGAGACCCTTGTGGATGCTGACGGCAACTTCGACCTTGCGAAGGCGAAGAAGGCGTTCAAAGACCGGCGCGGGCTGGGACAGGTGGGCCGCCCGAGCGATGCCGGCGGCGGATTGAACGCGCGGCGCATGGCGGAGACGACCAATGCAATCCAGAAGTTCTTTCTCGAGAACAGCCGGCTGGGGATTCCGGTGATGTTCCACGAAGAGTGCCTGCACGGGCACGCTGCGGTGGACGGTACGAGCTTTCCGCAGCCTATTGCGCTGGGGGCGACGTTCAACCCGGAACTGGTGGAGAAGATCTTTACTGCGACGGCGGCCGAGGCCGGGCTGCGCGGAACGCACCAGGCGTTGACGCCGGTGGTGGACGTGGCGCGCGAGCCGCGGTGGGGGCGCGTTGAGGAGACGTATGGCGAGGATCCGTTCCTGGTTTCGCGGCTTGGGATAGCGGCGGTGAAGGGATTCCAGGGCGATGGGAAATTTCGCGACAAGCGCCGCGTGATTGCGACTCTCAAGCATTTTGTCGGTCACGGGCAGCCTGAGTCGGGCATGAACTGCGCGCCGGCGAACGTTTCGATGCGCGTGCTGCGGGAGACGTTCCTGTACACGTTCCGCGAGGCGCTGCGTGAGGCCGGGGCGATCACGCTGATGGCTTCGTACAACGAGATCGACGGCATACCGTCGCACGCCAACAAGTGGCTGATGCGGGACGTGCTGCGCAAGGAGTGGGGCTTCAAGGGGTTTGTGGTTTCGGACTATTTCGCGATCTGGGAGCTCGGCTACAGGCCCGACACGCATGGGCACTTCGTGGCCAAGGACAGGAAGGAGTCATGCGCGCTGGCGGTGAAGGCGGGTATCAATATCGAGCTGCCCGATCCCGATTGCTACCTGAGCCTTGTTGAGCTGGTGCGCAAGGGCGTGCTCAAGGAGAGAGAGCTCGATGAACTGGTCGAGCCCATGCTTTTCTGGAAGTTTGAGATGGGCTTGTTCGACAATCCCTATGTCGATCCGGATGAGGCGGAGCGCGTGGTGGGTTGTGACGAGCACCGCGACCTGGCGCTGACTGCGGCGCATGAATCGATCACCCTGCTGAAGAACGAGAACAGCCTGGCGCCGCTCGAAATGAGCAAGGTCAAGTCGATTGCGGTGATCGGGCCGAACGCGCACAGGACTCTGCTGGGCGGGTACAGCGGCCGGCCGAAACAGGAAGTCACGGTGCTCGACGGCATCAAGGCGAAGGTCGGCAAAAACATCAAGGTTCATTACAGCGAGGGCTGCAAGATCACGATCGGCGGCAACTGGAACCAGGATGCAGTGGTTCCGAGCGATCCCGAAGAGGACCGCAAGCTGATTGGCGAAGCTGTGAAGGTCGCGAAGAAGGCCGACGTGATTGTGCTCGCGATCGGCGGGAACGAGCAGACCTCGCGCGAGGCGTGGGGGCTGAACCACATGGGCGACCGCACCAGCCTGGACCTGATCGGACGGCAGGATGACCTTGTGAAGGCCATGGTTGCGACGGGCAAGCCGGTGATTGTTTTCCTGTTCCACGGAAGGCCCAACTCGGTCAACTACATCGCGCAGAACGTGCCGGTGGTTTACGAGTGCTGGTACCTGGGCCAGAAGACGGGACGCGCAGTGGCTGACGTGCTCTTCGGTGACTATAATCCGGGCGGCAAGCTGCCGATTTCGGTTCCGCGCTCGGCGGGGCACCTGCCGGTGTTCTACAACTACAAGCCTTCGGCAAGGCGCGGGTACCTGTTTGACGATGTATCGCCGCTCTACGCATTTGGTTACGGACTCAGCTATACGAACTTTGCGATTGGCAATGCGCGGCTTACGAAAAAGAAGATCGCGAAGAACGGGACTGCGCGCGTGCTGGTGGATGTGACCAATACGGGCAAGCGCGAGGGGACCGAAACGGTCCAGCTTTACATTCGCGATGTGGTGAGTTCCACGACGAGGCCGGTGAAGGAGCTGAAAGGCTTCCGCAAGGTTCGGCTGCAGCCGGGCGAAAGCACGACGGTGGCGTTCGACATCACGCCCGATCTGCTTTCGTTTTATGACGTGAACATGAGGTACGTCGTGGAACCGGGCGATTTCGTGCTGATGGTCGGCAATTCATCGCGCGATGAAGACCTCACAAAACTCACTTTGCAGGTTACGCCGCAGGTCAACGCACGCCGCTGAAGGACGAGGCAGTTATGATCCAGAAACTCTCATTTGGAGAAAAGTTCGGCTACGGCCTGGGCGATCTCGCCGCCAACTTTGTCTTTCAGGCGGTCATGGCTCTGCAGCTGGACTTCTATACGAAGACCTACGGCTTGTCGCCGGCAGAGGCGGGCTTGATGTTTCTCGTCGTCGGGCTTGGTTCGGCCGTGTTCAATCCAGTCATGGGTGTGATCGCGGACCGCACTGTCACGCAGTGGGGCCGCTTCCGGCCGTGGCTGCTGTGGACCTCCGTTCCCTTTGGCATCATCGGCATTCTCACATTTACTACGCCGCACATCAGCCCCACGGGCAAGCTGATCTACGCGTGGTGCACTTACCTGCTGCTGCGGCTCATCTACGCGGCCAACAATGTGCCGTATTCATCGTTGACCGCCGTGATGACCGACGATCCGGACGAGCGCAACGTCATCACTTCGTACCGCCAGTTCTTCGCCAACTCCGCGGGCTTCATCGTCGGCGCACTGGCCGTTCCGATGATTAACTACCTGGGCGGCGACGACCGCGCGCTCGGGTACCAGTTGACGATGGGCAGTTTCCTTGCGCTCTCCATCGTGCTTTTCCTCATCGCCTTCGCCGTCTCCAAAGAGAGAATCCAGCCCGATGTGGCCCAGGAGACCTCCGTCACGCGCGACCTGGGCGACCTGGTTCACAACCCATCCTGGGTGACGCTCTTTCTCGCCACCGTCTTTTACTTCACCGCGCTGCTCATTCGCGGCAATGTCATGTTGCCGTACTTTGAGACACTCACCGGCAAGGAGACGTACTTCAGCTGGCTGAACGGATTCGGACTGGCGGCGCTGCTGGTTGGCGTTACCTGCTCAACGGCGCTGGTCAAAAAATGGGGCAAGCGCACCGTCTTCTTCTGGAGCATGCTACTGACGGGGCTTTGCACTGCCGCGCTCTACCTCCTTCAGCCGGCTGCCATCGTACCCATCGTCTCGCTTGAGGTCGTGAGGCAGTTTATGTTCGGCTGCTCGGGCCCTGTGCTCTGGTCCATGATGGCCGACGTAGCCGATTACGGCGAGTGGAAGACGGGTCGCCGCGCCACCGGCACGGTGATCTCCGCCACGGTATTTGCCTTGTGGGTCGGCGTTGCGCTGGGAGGCGCCATCGCGGGCTGGCTGCTCTCGCTTTATGGCTACGCTTCCGACGCCGAGACACAGACTGCGCACGCCCAACTCGGAATTCAGCTTACGCCGAGCGTGTTCGCAGGTCTTGCATTCCTGGCCGCCGCTGTGTGCCTGTACTTCTATCCCATTACCCGCGAATTGAACCACAAGATCGCCAACGAGCTCGCCGAGCGGCGGAAGAGCTTCGCCCAGCAGTCGGGCAACTGATGGATATTTTGCCGTCGACTGCAGCTATTTCAGGGGAAAAGGCAGCGGGGCTCGTTATTTATAATCGCTCACGAGCGCGGTGCGGCATGCGCCCAGTGCTCCGCGGAGCCAACGAATGACCATCGACGCCCAAATCAGAATCCAGGAGATCCTGGGCCTGCTTCCTCATCGGTACCCGTTTTTGCTGATCGACAGGATCATCGAATTCGAGCCGACCAAGCGGCTGGTGGCCATCAAGAATGTCACCATCAACGAGCCGTTCTTCCAGGGGCACTTTCCGGGGTACCCGATCATGCCCGGCGTATTAGTCGTGGAGGCGATGGCGCAGGCAGGCGGCATCATCATCATGAGCGAAACCCCGGACCGCGAGCACAAGCTGGTTGTGTTTACGGGTATCGAGCGGGCGAAGTTCCGCCGGCCGGTGACGCCGGGTGACCAGTTGCGTATCGAGGTGGAAGTGCTGTCGTTCCGGCCGCGAGCGGGGCGGATTGAAGGCAAGGCCTTCGTGGACGGTAAGCTGGCGTGCGAAGCGACTCTCACCTGCCAGGTAGTTCCGAGAAATCCGGGTCGCAAGGCCGGCTCAGACGGCGATTCGACTTCGGCCGCGGCGGTTACGGGGACGGAGTGAGCATCCATCCCAGCGCGATCGTTGCGCCCGGAGCCGTGATTCCGGATTCTTGCACAATCGGGCCGTACTGCACCATTGGACCGGAGGTAGCGCTGGGCGAAGAGTGCCGGCTGATTTCGCACGTGGTGGTGGACGGGCGAATCCGGATCGGGGCGCGGAACACGTTTTATCCGTTCAGCTCGATCGGGGTGGCCCCGCAAGATCTGAAGTACCACGGCGAGCCGACCGAGACTGTGATCGGCGATGAGAACTCGATCCGGGAATGCGTGACGATCAGCCGGGGGACTACGGGCGGCGGCGGGATCACGACGATCGGGTCTCACAACCTGCTGATGGCGTATGTGCACGTTGCGCACGACTGCCACGTGGGCAATCACTGCATCCTGGCGAATTGTGCCACGCTGGCCGGACATGTGACGATCGAAGATTACGTCAGCCTGGGCGCGTTCTCGCCTGTGCACCAGTTCTGCACGGTGGGGCAGCACGCGTTTATCGGGGGCGGGACGATCGTGACGCAGGATGTGCTGCCGTATTCGCTGACTTCGGCGCGGCGGGAGAACAAGGCGTTCGGGATTAACAAGATCGGGCTTGCGCGGAAGGGGTTTACGCCGGAGCGGCTGAACACCCTGCAGAAGGCCTTCCGGCTGCTGCTGACTTCGCATATGAAAACGTCCGAGGCGGTGGAGAAGATCCGCGAGCTGCCGGGCGAGGACGTGAAGGTGGTGGCGGATTTTATTGAGAAGAGCCAGCGCGGGGTGATCAAGTAGAGAGAATCCAACATGTCGTGAGCGGAATGGCGAACCAAAGGGAAAATCCATTCAAAATTGGAGATCGCGTTCGTTTCGTTCCTAATGAACACGCCTACGGGTGGATTTGGTCTTCGCTCGATCGCCTGAGGCTGCATCCCGGCGATGTAGGCGTAGTGACGCACATCCAAGGCCGGTGCCTAGTTCTCGACGATGGCCGAGGAGGTATTGATTGGGAATGTTTCGAGCGAGCGTGACCGGTCTGCGTCCGGTCATGTGCGAGTGTGCGCGATGAAGCTGGGGCTGATTGCGGGGAATGGGCGGTTTCCGTTTCTGATTCTCGATGCGGCGCGGGCGCAGGGATTTGCCGTGACTGTCGCGGCGATTCGCGAGGAGACTGATCCGGAGATCAACCATCGGGCGGCAATGGATGAAAAAATCGCGGTGCACTGGCTGTCGCTGGGAGAGCTGTCGCGGCTGATCGAGACGTTTCATTCCGAGGGCGTGACGGCGGCAGTGATGGCCGGGCAGGTGAAGCACAAGCAGATCTTCTCTTCGATACGGCCGGACTGGCGGCTGGCCAAGCTGCTGCTCAATCTTCGGACGCGGAACACCGACATGCTGCTGGGCGCGGTGGCCAAGGTGCTGGCGGACGAGGGCATCGAGCTGATGAGTTCGACTGCGTTTCTGGAGCCGCTGCTGGCCGAGGAGGGCGTGCTGACGGAGCGCGCGCCGACGGACGAGGAGCGCAAGGACATCGAATACGGCCTGGGCGTGGCCCGGGCTGTGGCGGGGTTCGACATCGGGCAGACGGTGGTAGTGGCGGCGCAGGCGTGCGTTGCCGTTGAGGCGATGGAGGGGACGGATGCGGCGATCGAGCGGGCGGGGGAACTGATGCGGTCGCTCGAGGAGGATGATCCCGACCCGGCATCAACCCTTGCGCGGCGGCTGACAGTGGTGAAGGTGGCGAAGCCGAATCAGGATATGCGGTTCGACGTGCCGGTGATCGGGATGCGGACGATCGAGACGATGCTGAAGGCGGGGGCGACGTGCCTTTCGGTGGAGGCGGGGCGGACGCTGCTGTTCGACCGCGAGGTGCTGCTCAAGCGGGCGTGCGAAGAAAACATTGCCATTGTGGCGGTCCCGCGAGGATAATCGGGGCACCGGCTCCACCCCCAGGGCCCTGTATCCCCAAGGAGAATCTTGCGTTATGTCTGTAAAGCCACCCACGAATACAAACGAAGAATCGATGGAATTTTCTGCGGCTTCGGCCGAGTTCAATGCGGGGTCAGTGAAACCGCCGACCCTTACGTTTACGGCCGCTGCGATGTCTGTCGAGGCGTCCTTTGTGGTGGATGAAGACGGCTCGGTGAAGCCGCCTACCGAGGCCTGAGCGTCCCGGCCTGAAGTATCGGGCCTGAAGTATCCCGGCCCTGGATGAAGAGAAGTCGCGCATGCTCTCTCCGGGCGAGAGGTTTCTGTTGCCCGAGGAGGGCGCGGCGAAGCTTGCCATGTTTGCGGCCCCGCGCGGATACTGGATGCGCAGGTTTCAGGGGCCTTCCCGCGACCGCAATTCCCCTGCCCGCCCGATCCCTGAATCCGCCATACGAATTCGCATTTCGAGGAGGTCTCCGGTGAAAAAGGTTCCCGCTTTGTTTGCCTGCGCGGCGATGCTCGTATTCGCGTGCGCGCCCCTGGCTGCCCACGCCGCCGATAACGCTACAATGCCCGCGGCAGGACAGCCCGCCCCCACCTTCACGCTACCCTCGCAGGACGGAACCCCGACTTCGCTGGACAGCTTCCACGGCAAGTGGGTGGTTCTGTACTTCTATCCCAAGGACATGACGCCGGGCTGCACAATCGAGGCGCACAACTTCCAACGGGACCTGGACAAGTACAAGGCGGCCGGCGCGGTGATCCTGGGCGTGAGCGTGGACTCGACCGACAGCCACAAGCAGTTCTGCGCGAAGGAGAGCCTGACGTTCCACCTGCTTTCGGACACCGAGCACAAGGTGGTGGACGAATACGGGTCGCTCGGGCACTTCGGAGACATGACGATTGCGATGCGCAACACCTTCCTGATCGACCCGGAGGGAAAGATCGTGAAGGTGTGGACGAAGGTGAACCCGCAGGTGCACTCGGACGAAGTGCTGGCGGCGCTGGGCGAGGCACAGCACAAATAGGCCGATTCCCGGCAGTGGCATTGAGGCGGCTTCCGCGCGGGGCCGCCTTTTCTGCCGAAGGAGATCTCTTGCCGACGCAGACGGGGCAGCAATTTCGAGCGGGGCTTGCGGCGGTTGGGCAAGCACTGAACAGCGTGCCCGCGGAGCTGGCGGATGTGCCGTGGCGCGAGGGCGGCTGGACGAGGAAACAGATCGTCGGGCACCTGCTGGATTCCGCGACGAACAACCGGCAGCGCTTTGTGCGGGCGGCCAGCGGCGGCGAGTACCGCGGACCAAACTACGCGCAGGACGGGTGGGTGCAGGCGCACGGATACGCGGACCAGCAGTGGGAGAAGCTGCTCGAGTGGTGGCGCGTGGAGCACGAGATCCTGACCGCCGTGGTCGACCGGATTCCCGGGGAGCGGCTGGAGGTGCTGTGCTCGATCCACGACGAGCCGCCGGTCACCCTGAAGTTCCTGATCGACGACTACGTGGCTCACCAGGAGCATCATTTGAAGCAGATTCGGAGCGGCCTAGCCCAGCCTTGAGGGATTCTTTTGCCCGGCGAGTGGATAAATGCTTTATTTAGAATTACTTGACTTTCGCTTTTTCCTCACAGGAAATTTTATAGGGGGGGAGGGGGGAGGGGGTGGGGGTAGGCAGGACGGCTAGTGCATTCTCGCGCGAGGGAAACGGGCGCGGTTCGAGGGTTCTTTCTCTTACCTAATACAAGGATAGCGAGTTCCAAGAATCAATCGGCCAATGTGTAACCGTTTTCACGGATTTATTTTTCCACAGGAAATCTCGTTCCGGATCTGCGGCTTGTGAACAAGCCGATGAACTTTTTCCACTGCGGCGGGGGGTTGACATGGTCCTGGGGGGTGCACTGGAAATCGTGCAGAATTGCGGGGAACCCTTCGACTTTGCCGGATATAGATCCTTGGTGAATAACGCAGATCAAGTTGAGAAAACTGACGAAGAGCCACATGGCTGGAAGGCGCGCGGATCCTCGAAATCACGGGCCGATCCCTCCCCTCTATCCTGAGGATGATTACCACCTGGTAATGTTCTGTTCCCGCCATGAAGCCGCCGGTGGACGGATTCAGCAGGCGGGGACATCCTGAAATGCCGCATCGCCTTGTTCAATAAAGTAGAATGCAGGGCGAATAAACGGCATAGGGAAGTATCGGCGACAATACACCCGGAACGAAGACACAATCTGCGCCTGCTAGGGTCATGACGCCGCGTGACACTTACAATATCGCCATGAACGTTGAGCCAGACGCGACCGACAAAGACTTCTTCCAACGACTTCGTCGCGAGCTGGAGAATGAAATCTCAGGTTATGTATACGAGCACCCTGAGGGGGCGGTGGGAACTCCGCTCTCGGATGACTATATTCGAAATGATCTAAACAAAATGCGCCTCTGCCTTGTCGAACCTCATTGGGAGGAAGTCAACATCTGCAATTCCTTACTAGGAGACCAGACCCAAATGAAGCGCACGTGCGTCACGATGGCTGAGGATCAGGGCTATGTTCTTGTGTTCGATCCCGTCGATGAGCAGTACCACTTAGCGTGGCGCGGCCAATACGGCCTAGGCACTTGGGGCATCTGTGGAGATGGCGTGGGGTGCTTCATCGCACGATAGCGGAGGTTCCGGGCGTATCACCGCCTACCCGTCCTTTACCAGTCGGTAAAGTACGTATAGGCGACAACTCATCCCCTTATGGCCCGACCGCGGTGTGCGCTGCGCGAAAATGAAGCTAGAGGTCATCAGTGAACTCGTACATTGGTGTCAATTCTCAGGAAGACATGGATCGGCTTCTTGCGTCGATTGTCAGGTTTCATGACAGCCTGACCAAAGAGATTCATCTGGTGAATCGCAGCTCGGTGAGGAATGACAGCAGCATCGTGCACAGTGCGGGAATAGAGGAGGCATTCGATGCACAAGTGCTTATCCAATCGCAATGGGAACCCCATGCAATGGAACTTCTCTTTGTTGGTGTGCACGAGCTTCAAGTCGGCAAAGCCATGGTGCATTGGGAAGCGACAGGCGTAGTGGAAGCGAAGCACGCGCCTGTGGAGTCCCTGCGCGTCAGTATGGCATTCGATTCGGATTTGAAGGTATCGAGCAAAGAACTGTTCTACCGCGTCCGAGCCGATTGGCTCGGAACGAAGGCTCGCCTCAAATCAGAGGTGCCGTCGCCTCACGCATTGATGGCAACGCAGTTGGAGGGTGGATGGCGTCAGTGCTCGACGTGTAGCGACGCGTGGGAAGAAGTGCTAAATGAAACGTATGCGTACTGCCCTTCTTGCGGCCACCTCACTGAATTGAACTCAAGATGATGTCCAGAACTCGCAAGGAGAGTCCGCTTCGGGCGAGTGACCGCGTACACGGAAGTTACGCCTGTTAACCCGGCCAACTTCCGGATTGGGGAGGACTCACCCGGGATCCACTCGATGAGTGCATTGCCCTGTACACTGCAGCCGGGCCGCGGGTGCTTGTTTGGAAAGGCGGTCATTCTCCCATGTGACGGGAAGCAGGCTACGACTGAGACTCCGGCGCCGCCCGCAGCCGGAGTCTCCGCTATAGCCTGCCCTTTACTTTCTGTTTTGTAACTCGCTCGTGACGATCGTAGAAGCTTCAGCTTCTTATTTCGTCTGCGCCATTTGATCGACAACTGCGGCGAGCTTATCGAGGATCTCCTTCCATCCCTCCAACTGACCGCTCTCGATTGCATCCTTCATGGGCTCATTTCCAATGAAGGTGAGTCTCGTCTGGCCGTTTCCCAGATCCTCAAAGGTGGTCACGTCGTACGCACCCTCAACGGCCTCATGTTCTATCCCCAGCTCCGCAGGATCAATCCTGTTTCCCTTCGAGTCCGAAAAGTACATCAAAGAAACGATCTTCTCGTGCGGAACAATCTCGTGGTATTCAACCGCATTCCAGAACTCCTGCCCATCCGGCATTTTCGTGCAGAGGAGAAGTCTTCCCCCGACGCGAAAATCCATCTCGCAAGCGGATGCATTAAAACCCTTCGGCCCCCACCACTGCAGGATGTACTTCGGGTCTGTCCAGGCCTTCCAAACCAGTTCGCGTGGGGCGTCGAAAACCCTGGTGACAACCATCCGATCCGTTTCATTCACCGTGTTTTTTGTCATCTCCATCCTCCGCATTTTTCATTCGCTTCAGAACCACATCCAGCTTGTCGAAACTCTCTTCCCAGAACTGGCGATAGCTGATGGCCCAGTCGCTGACTGTCTTGATCGCCTCCGGCCTGAGCATGCAAATGCTCTCACGCCCGCGCTTGGTCTTGATCACGATCCGCGCGCGCACCAGACAGGCAATGTGTTTTGAAATCATTTGCTGCGAGAATCCAAACGGCTCCGTGAGGCCGTGCACGGAGGCAGGCCCGCGGGAGAGGCGTTCGACCATTGCCCGCCGGGTTGGATCGGACAAAGCCGCAAAAGTTGTACCCAACCGATCCACAACCATATGGTAGTGGATTGTCACTGAATGTCAATTGCTATTTTCGCGAAGGCGCGACTTAGGGCAGGGCGAGATATTGGACAAAGGGACCCTTCGACTTCGCTCAGGGCGAGCTCCGGGACAGAGGGACCTCTTCGGCTTCGCGCGGGGCTGGTTTCTACCGCAGCCACTGCGGCGGCTTCTGCTGAGGATGATGGTGTCACTGATTCTCAGGCGTTGACGGCTTGCCCTCATGTCAGCGGGCGCAAAAAAGCCCGGCGTGATGCCGGGCTCTTTTGCTTGCCTGTGGTTGCCGTTGGTTACTTCTTCTTTGCCTTCTTTGCGGCCTTCTTTGCTGCCTTCTTCGCCGGAGCCTTCTTGGCTGCTTTCTTTGCCGGCTTCTTCTTTGCTGCCTTCTTAACTGCCAATTTATTACCTCGTTTTGTGGTTTTGCTGGCGCTCTTCTTCGCGGAAGCCTTCCTGGCTGCCGTCTTTCCGCCCTTAGCGCCAGAAGTTTTCTTGGCGGCGGACTTTTTGGCGGCCTTCTTGGCCGAAGCTTTCTTCGCGGCTTTCTTAGCGACTTTCTTGGCTGCCTTCTTTGCTGCCTTCTTGGCCGGAGCCTTCTTCGCGGCCTTTTTGGCGGGTGCCTTTTTGGCGGGAGCAGGCGCGGCAGCTTTTGGGGCGGGGGCTTTTCTGGCCGGCGGGGCGGGAGGGGCGGGCGCAGGAGGCGCGAAGGGCGCTTCCCCGGCAACGCCTTCATCGTCGTCGGATGAGGTCATGACGCTTGATGTTTCGACTTCTTCGTCCTCTTCGTCCATTCCTTCGTCGAGGTCCGAATCCAATTCCGCGGGCTCAGCATAGTCGTCTGCACTCATGGCGTACATCTTGACTACTTCATCCATCGCATTGCCTCCAGCGTCTCGGCGCTTGTCGTTTCGATTGCCGCGGATCAAAGGGGTCCGCATGCGGAAGTCATTGTAGCAATAGCTTGCATTGAAACGCCATCAAAAGACAAGTATTGAGTGAGGGACGCGATGATTTTTACTTCGTCCTGGAACTCTTGCTATGCTTTGCCGCACCGGAAGAGGAATGGGCACCGGACTTCGAAGATGATCCCTTCTTCGAAGCGTTCCTCAGATCCTGGGAGGTGATGGAGGTGCGGTGGCGGCGGGTGCCGGACCGGCTTACCGTGGCGGGCTCGGCCACGTGAAGTCGCTGGCCCGGCGTGACGCGGGTTCCGGAGGCGATCCTGTTCCAGCGGCGAAGCTGGTCGAGGGAGACGCCGAATCGATCGGCAATGGAGACGAGGGTGTCGCCACGGCGAGCGGTATAGAGCAGGGTGTGGGCGGAGGGCGCGGCGGAGGGCGGCACCGGGATCACGAGCGCTTCGATACCGGAGAGGTTCTGGTCTTCGTGAAGCTGGTTGGCGGCGGCGAGATCAGAGGCGCTGACGCGATAGGCGCGGGCGACGGACTCGACGGTGTCGTCGGGGACGACGCGGTGGTAACGCCAGGAGTTGCGGTGGTTTTCCGGGATGCCCGCGATCCGGTCCTGGAACATGGTGGCGGCGCCGGCGGGAAGGTGGAGGTCAAACGAGGTGTCGGGCGGGGTGACCATGCGGAGCAGGCTGGGATTGAGGGCCTCGATTTCGTCGATGGGCGCGTTGACGAGGTCCGAGACGAGGCGAAGGTCGACCGAGTAATTGATGGTGACGGTGTCGGTGAGGACCGGAGGGTCGAGAGTGACCTCGTCGAAGCCGTACTGGTGAAGGTGGTTGGCGATGATGATGGCGGCGAGAATTTCAGGGACGTAGTTCTGGGTTTCGCCGGGCAGGTTGTGGCGCTTGTAGAGCTCCCAGAAGTCGGCGTAACCGGTTTTCTGGACGGCGCGCTGGATGTTGCCGGCGCCCCAGTCGTAGGCTCCCATGGCCAGGTACCAGTCGCCGAGCTGGTCGTAGAGGTACTTGACGTAGCGCGCGTAGGCGCGGGTGGACTTTTCCGGATCGAAGCGCTCGTCGACGTAGCCGTTGCGGACAAGGCCGTAGTCGCCGCGGGGCATGAATTGCCACATTCCTCCTGCGCCCGAGCGCCGGTTGACGGCGCGCGGCTGGAAGCCCGACTCGGCGACGGCGAGGTAGATCAGGTCCTGGGGCACGCCTTCTTCGGCCATGACGCGCTGAATCATGGCCTTGTACCGGCCAGCGCGCTCGAATGAACGAAGCAGGGTATTGTGGCCGCGCTCGGAGTAGGCGAAGAAGTTGATGAAGCTGGAGACGTACTCGTTGACCATGAGCGGGAGGTCGGACTTGGTGGTGGCGAGCTGCGCGCGGGCCTTGGCTTCGATGTCGGGATTGGGAGCGAACGTGACATCGCTGGCGACTTCGCCCGGGGTCTCCTCCTGCTTGGGGGCGAAGCCGTTGCCCACCTTGAGGGCTTCCATCTCGAGAGCATTGACCTGATCGATGACGCGGTTGAACTCGTCCTCGAGGGCGGGGTCGGCCTTGATGTCGATGCCGCTCGAGAGCATGATGTCGACGGCGCGGTCGAATTCAGACTTGGCTTCGGGCAATTGGCCTTTGCGGTAGGCGGCGTCTCCGGCGGCGTATGCCTTGTCGACTTCGCGGATGAGGTCCTGGATGCGCTGCTGGCGGACGGACTGCGCGGAGGGGGCGGCGGGCGCGGGAGCCTGCGGCGCGGGCTGCTGCACGACGGCAGGGGCGGTGGCCTGCGGCGCGAGGTGGGGAGCGGCCGTTGGCGCAGGAGCGCAGCCCGGGAGGAGGAGGACCAGGGCAGCGCCGGTCAGGTGGCGAAGTCTCGGCGGGCGAAGTCGAAGCAGGCTCATGCAGAATAGGGCCGCATCTTCCCGCGGCAACAAAGCTCCAGTACAAGTTGAACGCCCCGGAAGGAGCGTCCGAACAACTCTTCCTTCAGCCGGAGATGCGGCTGACGTTCGGTTCTCAAGCACGGCCAGCAAAAAGCGAGACCCCGAACACCTGCGGACTTGCCGATTCGCATGTTCAGGGCTTCCACCCTCGATGATAAGGCATGACCTGAGGCCGGGGCATCGGGATTTCGCCCTGGACTATGCCATTGACAACGCCTAAATCGCTTTTGTAAGCTTCGCCTCCTTCGGGTACCCGATTCGGAAAATGCACGCTGAATGCGCGCGGTGTCCGGGATGCCAGCGAAATCAGTGAACCTAAAACCGGACAAACTCCAGAAAGGTCATAGGGGTTATGGGTCACATTTCACGGAGATCGATGATGAAGGGCACGGCCCTGCACGCGATCGGATTGTCGGCATTTTCCCTCCCCTCCCTGGCGGCAGCCATCGAGGCCGGCACCGCGCCTCAGCAGCGGCCGAAGCTCAAGATCACCGACGTGCGCACGGCGCAGGTGCGGGTGCACGGGCCGCAGACCCACATCAGGATTTACACGGACCAGGGAATATTCGGGCACGGGGAGTGCACCGATGCAGCGGTGGGGGCCGCTTCGCTGATCAACGGCTGGAGACGCTTTCTCGTTGGCCGCGACCCGCTCAACGTGGAGGCGATCTGGGAGCGGATTCGCACGATCGGGATTTTCGCGGGCGCCCAGGGCGGGCAGTACGTCACCGCGCTGTCGGGCCTCGAGATTGCGCTGTGGGATCTAGCGGGGAAGGCGCTGGGACTGCCGGTGTACCAGCTCATGGGCGGAAAGATGCGCGATAAGGTCCAGATCTACTGCGACTCGGACATGGAGGTGCCGATCGGCGAGGAGGCGGACCGGAAGATTCCGTGGATCAAGGCGCAGGGGTTCAAGGCGATGAAGATCGACCTCGATGACGCCGGGGATCCGGCCCGATGGGATGCTGTGAACTGGACCGCGAGCAACGGCGAGATCGATCGCATGGTGAAGTGGGTTTCGCACGTACATGAGGCGATTCCAGCGGACATGGCGCTGGCCTGCGATATGCACGGCCGCTACGACGCGACAACCGGCAAGAAGGTGGCGAAGGCCCTCGAGCCTTTCCGGCTGCTGTGGCTCGAAGAACCGGTTCCGCCCGAAGACGTGGATGCGATGGCGGACATCCGGCATTCGACCTCCACGCCGATTGCCTGCGGTGAAAACCTGTACATGCGGTGGGGCTACCGGGAGCTGCTCGAGAGACAGGCCGTCGACATCATCCAGCCGGACTTTCAGAAGGTGGGCGGAATAGCCGAAGCGCAGAAGGTGGCCAACATGGCGCAGGCGTACTATGTGCCAGTGGCGCCGCACTGCGTGGTTTCGCCGATTGGCGTGATGGCGACGGCGCACGCATGCACGACATTCCCCAACTTCCTGTTCTGCGAGTGGCACTGGATCAACTTTCCCGACCATTGGAAGAACTGGGTGAAGGAAGGCGAGATTATCGTGAATGGCTGCGTTACTCCGCCGGACCGGCCGGGACTCGGCGTGGAGATGGACGAAGACGCGGCGAGAAAGGCCCAGATACCCGGGACACCGTGGTTCGAGCCCGAGAAGTAAGCCCAGGTGAACGACAACCAAGGGAGAACAGAAGAAGATGCGCAAGATTGTTGCAGGATTTCTGGCTGGAGCCGCCCTGATCGCAGCCGCTCCGCGGTTGATCGCGCAGCAGGAGTTCTTCACGCCCGCCGATGTGATCAAGTACACGCCGGACTGGCATGGCGAGAGATTCCCCGACGGGCGGCCCAAGGTGGCCGACGACATTCTCGACCGCATGAAGACGGTGACTCTCGAAGAGGCGTGGGCGACCCTGCGCAATGCGGGGTTCATGCACCAGTACGAGGATGGCTGGTATTCGATCCATGCCGACCAGGTGCTGGTGGGGCGGGCGCTGACGTCGGTGTGGATGCCGGGGCGGCCTGACGTGGAGAAGGTGATTGAAGAGCAGGGCAAGACAGATCATCGCAAGGGCGGGACGAATGCATGGCCTGTCGATATGCTGCAGCCCCGGGACGTGTACGTGTCGGACCACTTCGGGCTCAAGGAGGACGGGCCTTCGATCGGCGACAACGTCGGCAATGCGATCTATGCGCGGTCGGGCAACGGAATTGTCTACGATGGCGCGGTCCGCGACATCAACGGCCTGAATGAGCTGCCGAACTTCACCGCATTCGTCCGTTACTACGATCCTTCCCACCACTTCGGGTCGCTCGCGAGCGGAAGGCTGCTGAATTCGACGATGGTGAGCATTAACGGGCCCACGCGGATCGGGCACGTGCTGGCGATGCCGGGGGACGTCGTGCTGGGACGCAATGGCGGCGTGATCTTCATCCCGCCGCAACTGGCGGAGCAGGTGGTGGAGTACTCGGAGCGGACGCACCTGGAAGATACGTTCGGGCACCAGCGCCTGCGGGAGAAGAAGTACACAGCCGGGCAGATCGACGCAAAGTGGACGCCGGAGATCGAGCAGGACTATCGCCAGTGGCTGAAGGAGAACGAGGATCACCTGCCGGTGCCGAAGTCTACGGTCGAGGAGATCCTGAAGGAGAAGCCGCAGCAGTAGAGGCTGAGGCCGGGACGATGTCCCGGCGCCTTCAGGCGGCTAGTTGGGCGCGCATCTCCGCGGCGTACTGGTCGGCGTTGAGGCCGGCAAGAAGATGAATTGTCTTGCCTTCCAGCCTGACGACGGATGCAATTCCCTCGGCTTCGAGCTCAGCTTCCCTGACCTGGGCGTCGTCGTTGAGGACGAGGCGCAGGCGGGTTTCAGCGCACGCATCCACGCGCACGATGTTTGCCTTGCCGCCAAGCGCGGCGATGTAAATCTTCGCTTTCTGGGCGGCATCGGGGTCGCGGACGGGAGGCTGCATGCCTGCCGGGACCGGAGTCTTCACGGGCGAAGGCTCTTCGATCTCGTCGGCTTCCGGTCCGGCGGTCTTGAGGTATTCCTGCACCTCGGTTTTGAGGTTCTCGCTCTGGGTGCCGAAGATCGCCTGCACGCCGTCGCCGAGGACGACGACGCCTGCGGCGCCGAGCGACTTCAGCTTCTCCGGGCTGGCCTTGGTGACGTCGCGCAGCTTAACGCGGAGGCGCGTGATGCAGGCATCGAGGCTGGCGATGTTGCTGCGGCCGCCGAACGCGCGCACCAGCTGAAGCTCGAAGCTGTCCGCGCTGGCGCTGCGCACCGCTGCCGCTGCTTCTTCCTCCGGTTCGCGGCCGGGCGTCATCAGGTTGAAGCGCTTAATGGCGAAGGTGAAGACGCCGTAGTACATCGCTCCCCAGGCCAGGCCGAGCGGCCAGAGCCACAGCGCGTTTTGCGACTTGGGGAAGAGCACGACGTAGTCGATGAGGCCGTGCGAGAACGTGAAGCCGTGCTTGATGTTCAGGAGAATGCACACCAGGTATGCCGCACCCGCCAACAGCGCGTGAATTGCATACAGGAACGGAGCGACGAACAAGAATGCGAACTCGATCGGTTCTGTGATGCCGGTCAGGAATGCGGTGAGCGCGCCGGAGACCATGATGCCGCCGACTTTTGCGCGTTGATCGGGACGGGCGCAGCGCCATATCGCAAGAGCGGCGGCGGGCAGGCCGAACATTTTGAAGAGATAGCCGCCGGTCATTCTGCCCGCTGTGACGTCGCCGCTGATAAAACGCGCGATCTCGCCGTGCACCAGGTTGCCGGTGGTCTGATCCAGGTACTCGCCGGCCTGGAAGAAGAAGGGCACGTTCCAGACATGGTGCAGGCCGAATGGAATGAGCGCGCGCTCGACGATGCCGTAGATGGTGAATGCGAGGGCCGGCTGCTCGTGCACGGCCCAGTTGGAGAATGCGTTGATCACGCCGTCAATGGGAGGCCAGATGAAGCTGAGAATTATGCCGGCGACGATGACCGCGAATGCGGTGATGATGGGAACGGAACGCTTGCCGGCGAAGAATCCGAGATAACTCGGCAGCTTTATCCGGTAGAAGCGCTTGTACACCGCCGCGGCAATGAGCCCGACGATGATCCCGCCGAAGACGCCCGTCTCGATGGTCGGGATGCCCATGACGGTGTCGGTTTCAATGCCGCGCAGCTTTGCGCAGGTGCCCATGGTCGCGAGAAAGACGACGTAGCCGACGGTGCCCGCCATTGCGGCGACGCCGTCGTTGTCGGCGAGTCCGATGGCGGTGCCGATGGAGAAGAGCAGCGCGAGGTTTCCGAAGATGGCGCTGCCGGCGGTCGCCATCAACTGCGACAGCCAGCCGGGCAGCCAGGAAAAGTTGGCGCTGCCGACGCCTAGCAGGATTCCGGCGACTGGCAGAACGGAGACCGGCAACATCATGGCCTTGCCGACCATCTGCAATACGGAAAATGCGCCCTTGAATGAGATTTTCATGTCATGCACCCGCGCTGGTGACTAACGGCTCGGTTTCGGGAGTTGGGATGAGGGCACGCACCGCTTCAGCGGATTCTGCCGCAAGCGCGGCTTTCGCCAGTTCGCGGCAGGCGTCCATGCTCAAGGTTCGGATCTGAGCTTTGACGTCGGGGATTGAAGGCAGGCTGACGCTGAGCTCATCGACGCCAAGGCCGACGAGGAGCGGCACTGCGCTGGGGTCTCCGGCGATGCCGCCGCACAGGCCGACCTTTCGCCCGGCGGTGCGGGCGCCCTCCACAGTTTGCGCAATGAGCCTGAGCACGGCGGGATTCAGGCCATCGACCTGCGGCGCGAGTTTTGGGTGACCGCGATCGATGGCCAGCGTGTACTGCGTGAGGTCGTTTGTGCCGATCGAGAAGAACTCGGCTTCGCGGGCGAACTGGGCGGCCATGATTGCCGCCGCGGGAACCTCAACCATGACGCCGGCGGGAATGGGCTGGACGCCGAGGTTGGCTGCCTCTTCGGCGAGGATGGCCTTCGCGTCGCGGAGTTCATCGAGTGTGGTGACCATGGGGAACATCACGCTGACCTTGCCGAATGCGCCGGTGCGGAGGATCGCACGGAGCTGGGTGCGGAGAATCTCGGGGCGATCGAGGCCGACGCGCAGGCCCCGCTCGCCGAGGAAAGGGTTGTCCTCTTTGGGGATGGGGAGGTAGCGAAGCGGCTTGTCGCCGCCTACATCGAGCGTGCGGATGATGACCATGCGGTCTGGTCCGACAGCCTGCACTACCGCTTTGTACATCTCGAACTGCTCGTCTTCGGTGGGAGCATCGGAGCGCTCCATGAAGAGAAACTCGGAGCGAAGCAAGCCGACTCCTTCGCCGCCAAGCCGGGCCACGCGCTCTGCATCTTTCACGCCGCCGACGTTTGCGAAGACTTCGATGTGCACGCCGTCGCGGGTCTCGGCGGGCTCGAGCGCGCGAGCCAGATTGGCCTTATGGCGTTCTTCGGCGAGTTCGCGCGAGCGGCGGACTCGTTCCACTTCGCCGGGCGATGGATTCAGCCGAAGCGCCCCTTTCGCCCCGTCCAGAATGACGACGGTTCCGTTCGGGATCGCGAGTGCGTCGGGTTCAATTCCAGCCAGGGCGGGAATGCCGAGCGAACGCGCGAGAATTGCGACGTGGGAGGTGGCGCCGCCGCGCGTGGTGCAGAACCCGACGACGCGCGACCGGTCGAGGGTTGCGGTGTCGGAGGGGGTGAGGTCTTCGGCGATCAGGATCGTATTCTGTGGATACTCGGCCTGCTGACCATTCCCCCCGGTGAGAATCGACAGCACGCGCAACCCGACATCGCGTATGTCGTTCGCCCGCTGGGCGAGAAGCTCGTTGCGAAGGCCGGCGAGTTGATCCGCGTGCGTGGCGATTGCCTTCTTCCACGCGAAGGCCGCGGCCTTGCCTTTGGCGATAGCCGACTCGGCCATCTCGAGGAGGTCAGGATCGGAGAGCAGTTCTTCATGCGCCGCAAAGATCGCGGCCCTTGCCGGCTCCGACTTGGAATGCAGCTTTGCGCGCAGTGCGGAGAGCTGTCCCTTCGCCGTGGCGAGCGCAGCTTCAAGGTCGTGCCGCTCCTCGGCGACGCCCACGCCGGTTTCCGGCACTTCGATGTCCGTTCGACGGACCTGGCAGACGTTGCCGACAGCGAGTCCCTGCGAGGCGGTGGCGCCGAGCAGAACATTCGGGTCAGCCGATTTGCGCCGCGGAGGAGGGGCAGCGGAGGCAGCCACGGTGGTGGTTGCCGGAGCGGGTGCGGGAACACAGCCTTCGTCGCCGCAGCCTTGCGCCAGGATCGCGGAGAGCTTCTCGACGGCCGCCGCGGCGTCGGGCCCGGTGGCGATAACCTGCACCTTCGCTCCGCAGGGCACGTCAAGCGCCATGATTGCGGTAACGCTGCGCGCATTTGCCTGGCGGTCGCCCATCTGCAACTTGATCGCGGACTTGAAGCTTCGAGCAAGGTTCGCGAGCACGGCCGCGGGGCGGGCGTGAAGGCCGGTGCGATTCGGAATGACCACGGCATCCGAGGTGACGGTCTTTGCGTCGTCGACGGACACAGCGGCTTCGGGCGCTGCGAAGTTGACGGTCAGCAGGGTGTCGGTTCCCGCCGACACAAGGCCGCCGGCGCGCTCCCAGCTGGTCACGCGGTCGGTATTGGCAATCACGATCTGGGTGAGGACGCTCTTTGCGTGAGTGGCGAGGAAATCGAGATCGAACTGGATCAACTGAGAGCCGGTCGATACTGTGTCACCGGCCTTGACTCGCGGAACGAAGCCTTCGCCCTTCAGCATCACGGTGTCGATGCCGATGTGCATGATGATTTCCATGCCTTCGGGTGTTCGCAGAGTGACAGCATGGCCTGCCGAGTGCAGGGCGATGATTTCGCCATCACACGGCGCGAGGAGAACGTTGCCGGTCGGGTCGATTGAAAGGCCGTCTCCAACCATCTTCTGCGCGAAGACTGGATCGGGAACGCGTTCCAGCGGCCAGACCTGGCCGGAGAGAGGAGCAAGGATTTTGATCAACGGCATAATTTGCTTCTTTCATCCTGAAGAGAGCGGCTCGAACCCGCCGAGCGCCGATTTATGAGACGAGTTACCGCGCACAGACGCACATCCACTTGCGAGGTCAGGTCTGTTCATCGCTGGGCCCGGTTGCACTTATTTCGAGCGATGATGTTATGCCCGCATGCCGACCAAGTGATCTGGCAAAACTACGAGCGCGCAACGGCATAAGTGCGTGGCGAGGGAGATGCAGAAGAACAATAGAAGCAATTCGATTGAGCTTGCAGTTTTCCGAGTTGAAGCACAAGTAAGGCCGACCGTAGGATGCTCAAGGAAATCCGCGCTCATTGTGCCCGCGATGCATGGCGATTGAGCATGCGTGCGGCAGTTGCGTGGGCGCCACATGCGGCAGGAGGCTGATCCATGAGTTTCACGAGGAAGGGCATCGGACTCACTTTTTTCTTCGTGCTGAATGTTCTCGCGGCCCAGGGACAGGCGCAGTCTAATTCCGAACTTTTACAGACCCGGCAGGAACTGGAGCAGCTGAAGCAGGAATACGACCAGATGAAGAGTTCCTACGAAGAGCGCTTGACGAGACTCGACGAGCGATTGAAGCAGTTGGAAGGCGCCGGTCCGCAGTCTGCCAAGGCGACCACGGTTGCCTTCACGACTTCGAGGCCGGCGACGGCAGTTGCACCGCGACGCGCGGCAAATGCGGCCGGACAGCAGCCGGCGAGCGCGGAAGAGCAGGCTGCCCCGGTGCAGACTTTCCAGGAGCCGACGGATTCGATGCAGATGGCTCTTGCCAAGCAGGAAGACAATGCCACGCGTGAGCGCATGGAGCGCGTGCTTCACGAGTTCGTGGATATCTCGGGATACTTCAGGGCGGGCTATGGGCGGGACGATGAGGGCGGTCCGCAGGTTGGCTTCCAGGCGCCGGGAGCGCTGGCCAAGGGGCGGCTGGGCAATGAGCCGGAGAACTACGGTGAAATTGCGATCGGGAAAAGCTTCTATTTGCCGGGAGCCTTCTCGATGAGCCGGGGCACTGGAGGCGGGAGTGTTTCGTCGGCGCCGGTCGCTCGCGTGCTGGCTCGAATCTCGATGTACAACCCGTACCAGAGCTTCAATGTTTCCAGCGCGACCCAGTTCGGAATTGCGGAAGCGTGGGGAGCGATTGGCAACCTGAGCGCCAGCCAGCCATCGATGAACGTGTGGGCCGGAAACCGCTTCTACCGTCGTCATGATATGCACGTGAATGACTTCATGATGTACAACATGAGCGGCGGCGGAGGCGGCGTTGAAGACATCAAGACTCCGGCGGGCAAGCTTGCGTTCGCATGGATCGGTCTCGGTTCTCAGAGCGGATTCAGCGATATTCCGCAGCCCAATCCGGGCAACCTGGCCGGGTTCAGCAAGCAGAACTTCGATTTTCGCTTCTACGATTTCAAGCTTCCCGGCGGCACGGGGGAGTTTGGTTTCGATGTTTCGCACGCAACTTCGGGCAAAGATCAGACAGGCGTAAATGCTCCCAATGCGACGGGCGTGTCGTTTACGTTGATTCACATTGCCCAGAAATGGGCGGGCGAGAACAACCAGAACAAGTTCTATCTTCAATACGGACGGGGGCCGGCGAAGACCTTTACGTCAGGATTTGAGACTTACACCATCGCCTCAGGTTCGTTCATCCGGCCTGACGCTTCGGATTCCTACCGCTTTAGAGTGGGTGACGAACTCATCTACGAAACCGGCAGGCACTTCTCTGTGAGCCCAGTGGTGCTGTACCAGGACACCGACTACAAGCAATTCGGAGGCCAGATTCATTGGTTTGAAGCCGGTGTACGGCCTCAGGCGCACCTCAACAACTATGTGAGCCTGGCCGTCGAGCCCTTTGTCGATTGGACCGACAACAAAAGCACCAACGTAAGCGATTACCTTATGAAGATGACGTTCGCTCCGCAGATCTCGCTGGGGCCGCACTTCATGAGCCGGCCGGTGATTCGCGCATTTGTGACGTATGCGCAGTGGGGCAACGGATTCAAGGGGAGCGTCGGAGGCCCGGACTACCTGAACAGCACGTCGGGCCTGACGTGGGGAGCGCAGATGGAGAGCTGGTGGTAAGTGCGGTTTTTCAAGAACGTGCCGTGGAGATTATTTGGCAGGGCCGGGTTTAGAGAGTGAGATAGATCGCGCCATTTTCCACGGTGAGCTCGACGGCCGCGGCTTTCGCGGCTTCCTGAAGGGCTGCGTCAAGCATGGCGACTGGATCGGGGCTCACATCGAGCCGTCGCATAAGGCCTTCGCCTTTTTTGGCGCCGGCAGAGAGCATGATCTTCAATCCGCGGCGCTTGCATTTGACCGGCGTGCCATCATCGAGCTTCACATTCATGGGCTTAATGTACGCGTCGATGTAGTGCACCCCGATGCCGGACTTGTCGTCGGTGTAGCGGGGAAGTTTCTTCTCAGCTTCCTGATTTACATCGCAGAGTTTAGCTTTCACGTTGTGCTCCGACAGGCTCGAATCCTCTTAGCTTCAGAAATTCATCCATTACATTGCGGAAGGCGCGCGTGTGTTCCGGTGTGCTGCCGCAGCATGTGCCCACGATGTTTGCGCCCGCAGCCAGCAGCGGCATCAGGCCCCCGACCATCTGCTCCGGCGTCTCGTCGTACACGACTTTCATGTTCACGAGCTTGGGCTTTCCGGCGTTTGGCTGCACCATCACGGGGAGGGCGGTAGCGCTCCTGTAGCGCTTCACTGCCTGAAGAGCGCGCTCCATATCCATGCCGGTGCCGCAATTGAGGGCAACGATGTGCGCGCCGTTCTCTTCCATGAATTGCGCGGCCCGCTCCGGCTCGACGCCCATCATGGTGCGGAACGTCGAGCCGTCGAGGGTGACGTCGTAGGCCATCGATCCGATGATGCACTTCGCGCCGGCGGATTTGGCTGCGTTGATTCCGATCAACAGCTCTTCGAGCGATGTCTGGGTCTCGATGATGACCGCGTCGGCGCCGGCAGCAACAAGGGCCGCTGCCTGTTCTTCGAAAGCCGCCTGCACGTCGGACTCGGTGAAGTCGCCGAATGGCGCAAGCAAGCCGCCGAAGGGGCCGATGTCGCCAATCACGTAGCCCTCGCGTCCATCGAAGCTCTGGCGCGCGATGGCCACACCCGCTTTATTCAGTTCGGCGGCGCGGTCTCCATTGGAGTGGCGATTGAGCATGATGCGCGATCCGCCAAACGTGTTGGTGATGATGCACTCGGCGCCGGCCTGCGCGTATCGCCGCTGGATCGCGAGCACCCGCTCCGGATGCGCGACGTTCCATTCCTCGCCGCAGTTGCCCTGTTCGAGGCCGGCAAGCATCAGCTGCGTGCCCATGGCTCCGTCGCACAGCAAGGGCCGCTCGAGTGCTTCCTGGTGCAAAAGCTTCTTCATCGTGACTCCAATTCAAGCGTTAATTCATTCTGCGCCAGAGCGTAGTGAAGGGTTTCGAAGACCAGGCCCCACTTGTGCTCGCGGCTCGGGGCCTCGCAGTAGCAACCGGCGGGGCTGGGGCTGCGCTGCCATGAGAGCACCGCATCGAGGCGCTGGCCTCGCAGCGGCTTTTCGCTTTCGATTGCGTGGATCAGGTGGTCGGGGTCCTCGATGTATTTACACATGTACTCGTGGCCGGTGTCGTCTTCGAGGGGTGCGCAGCTCTGTTCGAGGATCGGATAGCCATCGTCGCGCGGCCCCAGCTTTATCACGTAGCGAAATGCCAACGGGCGGCCCATGTTGGTGCAGGTGGTTCCGTCGTAGCGAAAGACGGCTTCAACCGATCCATCGGGGCGGACATGTAGCACAAGGCGATCCGCCGCCCAGCGCTTCAGCGTCTTGCGAGGGACGGTGTACTTTGCGTCCGGATCAAGGACCGCGCGTGTTGGGAGCCGCTCTCCTGCCGGGCGCGGCGCGCGCCGCCAGGGAGCGCGCCGGTACTGGCATGGGCCGAAGGAGCAGCGTTCGCAGGGAACCAGACTCGCGAGCGCCTGCAGGCGGCTGGTGTGCCGCGTAAGCCCGAAGACCGCAAGCTGAGTTTTTTTCGGACGCAACATGCCGGAGTCGAACGCTTCAACATCCGATGGAAATTGATGGCCGCGCGTGTGCTTCACCAGGTCGAGGAGGCGCGGTTGTTCGGCGACGTCCCACTCGGAGTAGCCGGGGCTGTAGTGAGGCAACACCGCCATGCTGTTCTGTTCGGCCCAGTCGCAGAGGCGCGCGCCCGTGGCGGTGGTGAGGTGCTCGACGACTGCCGAGCCATACATCTCGAGGAAGAAATACTCATCGGGCCTCTCGGCGAGCCAGCAGCGGTGAGCTTCCTCTTCGATTTCAATTCCAGCGCCAACGGCGACAAGGATTACGCTGTGGGATTCGGCTTCTTGAAGCGTCGATTTCAGGCGCTTGCTCGAGAATGGAACAGCGTCGATGCGTACGAGTTCGCCGTCGAGTTCGAGGCTCTCGGACTGGCGCACATAGAACCACGGCCGGCCGTGTTTCGCGTACCAGGCCCGCGCCCACTCCGCCAGTTCGCGCACGCGGCCGTCGAACACATAATCTCGGGGAAAGCCCAGCAGGCGCGCGTATTCGGCCTCGAGCACATTCACCTCAGGGGATGTGCCGGCAAGCTCGATGGCCTCCGCTACCTGGCGCATGGAATCGGCTCCACGCGTTTGAATTGGCAGCCTTCGACGAAAAAGTCGAAGAAGTTCGGATGAGTCTCGAGGCGGCAGTGCTCGACTTTCTTTACCAGGGATTCCAATTCCTGGCGCTTCGACTTTGAGAGCAGCGCAATGGTTGCGCCTTCGATGGCGATGTTGCCGGCCTGCACGATTTTTGCGGAATCGATGCCGGGCACGAGGCCGATGCGCTTCGAAGCTTCAACGTTGAGATGCCGGCCGAATCCGCCTGCGAGGTAGAAGACGTCAATATCGTCAAAGTCGATGCCGTAGCTGGAAAAGACAACGTGCAGGCCCGCGACATTTGCGCCTTTGGCCTGGGCGAGTTCGTTTACGTCGCTTTCAAGAAGGTAGATGTCTTCTTCGCCAGCGCCCAGTTCGTCATGGTAGAGCGCGACGCGATGATAGCCGTCCTCAAAGCGGCCCATTTCATTCATTCGCCCGGTGCGGAGGAGCTCGCCGAGGGCGTCGACAAGGCCGGAGCCGCAGATGCCTTCGGGCTTCCCGTCGCCGATCACGCGGAGGTGGAGGGCGCCGTCATCGGCGATCTTCACTTCCTCAATGGCGCCGTCGAGAGCGGGCATGCCGCACGCGATCGCGCCGCCTTCAAATGCGGGACCGGCGGGGCAGGAGGCCGCGAGGATGCGGCTCTTGTTGCCGACGATCAATTCGGTGTTGGTGCCGATGTCCATGATGGCGACGAGGCGGTCTTCATGCGCAAGATCGACGGCGAGCATGCAGACGGATGCGTCGGCGCCCACATGGCCGCTGATAATAGGGGCGCCGTACACGCGCGCCTTGGGATGGATGGGCAAGAGGCTGTGCTGCCCGGTCTGCACGAGGCTCGTTGTTGTGCGCCGGCCCTCGGACCTTTCGATCTCGGTGATGGACTGGTATGGGCTCTGACCGATGGAGTGCACGTTCTGCCAGAAAAAGAGATCGCGCATGGTGGAGTTGCCGACCACGACCATCTCGTAGATGGTCTGCGGATCGACGGGGAATCTCTCGATGGCATGGCTGATGTAGCCGGCGAGCGTGCGCATGAGCAGGCGTCCGGGGTGGCCGGTGTCGTAGGCGATGCGCGACATGACCTCGGCGCCGCCGAACCGCTGCGGGTTCTCGAACGAGGTGTCGGCGACGAGTTCGCCGCTTTCGAGATCGATGAGGCGCAGGACGACCGTGGTGGTTCCGAGATCCATCGCGAGGCCGTGAATTGGGCCGGTGGAGCGATCGATTTCAACACCGTCGAGCAGGATGCGATCGCCTTCGCGCGTCACGGCGGGGCCGATCGTGAGCTGGCCGCCGCGCGCCGGGAGCCCAACAGCGTGCCGCTCTATGCGCATGTGCCCGCGCCGCATGGTGTGGCAGCGCACGTGGCCCGATGGAGCGGCGGCGAAGGTCTGGCAGGAGAGCCGGAATTTTCCCTTGAGATGTTTTTCAGGCTCGGCGAGCGGCGAGAGCAGGGACATGCCTTCGACGACCTCGACCATGCACTCCTTGCACTTGCCCTGCTTGCGGCAGGACGTGGGCACGTCGATTCCGAGGGTCTCGGCGTGTTCGAAGAGCGAGACGCCGGGCCGCGCTTCGATGGACTGCCCGTTGATGGTGAGGGTAACGGCCATTCGTCGGTGAGTTGCTAGAAGCCTTTTGCTTCGAGCTCGGCCTTGAGCGCCTCCGCCACTTCGCGCGCAGAGCCTTCGCGCTCCTGCTCCTCGCTCCACTTCCATTGGGCGAGATAGTCGTCGGCGGCCTGCAGCCCGCGCTTTGCGGCGAGAATATCGATCCTTTCCATGAATTTGCCGTCCAGCATCACGGTGACGTCGTCTGTGTCGTCTTCCGCCTTGATCTGGGTCGGGATCTCCTGCCAGTAAAGAATCTTATAAGTGGCCATGTGTCACTTTGCCTGAGTAGCGAGCCGCAGAAACAGGTCCACCGCGGCCGAAGCGTTCGCGCCATAACCGTCGGCGCCGATCTCGTCGGCAAACATCTGGCTGATGGGCGCGCCGCCCACCGCCATCTTGATGTGCGTGAGGCCGGCCGCATTGAACCCGTCGATCACGGTCTTCATATACATCATGGTCGTGGTCAAGAGAGCACTCATGCCGATGATGTCGGGCTTGCATTTCTCCGCTGCCGCCATGAATTTTTCCACGCTCTGGTCCACGCCGATGTCGTGCAGCTCGAAGCCTGCGCCTTCCGCCATCATGCCCACAAGATTTTTTCCGATATCGTGCAGGTCGCCGCGCACCGTGCCCATGAGCAGGATGCCTTTCGGCCTGGTGGCGCTGTCTTTTGAGGTGAGGAGCGGTTTGAGCACCGCCATGCCGGCCTTCATTGCGCGGGCCGCGATGAGGACCTCGGGGACGTAGAGCACATTGTGCTTGAAGTCTTCGCCGACGACGCTCATCCCCGCGATAAGCCCGTCGTTCAGCACCTCCTGCACGGGGCGGCCTTCGGCGAGCGCCTCCTTTGTGAGGCGCTCCACCTCATTGGCGTTGCCTTCGTAGAGGTGTTGATTCATCTGGGCGTAGTCGGGCATCTGTCGAATTCCTCAACCGGCGCTTGCAACCGCGCTTGCGGCGCGCTTGGAGTTGAATTCTTCAAGGGCCTCGAGCATGGCCACGATGTTCTCGCGCGGCATGCCGGGGCTGGTGCCGCCGCCGACGGACAGAATGATGCCCTCGCCGCCCGCGCCTTCGAGCACTTCGAGAGTCTCGTCCTTCACTTCTTCGGGGGTTCCGCGGACTCCAACTTCGAGCGGGTTGACATTGCCCATGAGGCACATGCGGTCGCCGACGCGGCGCTTCACCTCGGTAATGTGCCGCTGCTTGCCCCAGTTCAGGACGTTGAATCCGGTGTCGGGCAGGTGGTCGAGACACGCATCTACCTCGGCGTCATTGTGGTAGATCTTCACCCAGTCCTTCGGAAATGCATCGCAGATCCGCTTGAGGTAAGGGTGCGCGTACTCAAGATAATGCTCCTCGTTCACAAAGCCGACGATGTCGTCGAGGATGAAGATGCTTTCGACGTCGTCGCCCATGACTTTCTGCTGGGCCTTGAGCCAGTCGATGACGACGCGCGTGCAGAGGTCGATGAGCTTGTGCGCGCCATCGGGGTTCTCCACCAGGTCGATCATGAAGTTCGTGGTGCCGCGAACGAAACCGGCCGTGCACAGCGGCCCGCGTGATGTGACCATGGGCAGAATGTAGCCGGCATCGTAAATGCGCTGGCGAGCCATCTTGATCCGGTGGAGCGTGAGGCCGGCAAACCCGTCGGCTTCCACTTCGTACTCGGGGAAGCTGTCGATGTCTTCGAGGTGGTAGAGGGTGTGGTACTCGCTCGGCGTGTTGTCCTGCCAGAACTTGATCTTTGCGCCCAGCACCGACGGCTCGGCGGCCATCCCATACTCCATCCACCACGATGGGACGAAGATGATGTCCGGGAACTCGCGCATGATCTTGAGGTTCGACTGGAACCAGAGTTCGGGATCGAGGAAATAGTCGAGGTGACTGATCCCGAGGTAGCCGGGAATCCAGGGGCTGTCGACGATCAGCGCCATGGGGATTTTGTCCATTTTTTCAAGGCGCGCCGCGCGCTTGAAGATCTCCCATTGTTCTCGCAACATAGCTTTCCCTCTTCGCGACGCCAAGACGGCAATTCATGGGCCGGCAAGCCGGACCCCAGCGCTCGCGCCAATCGCCAACTTTCTACGGTCACGGGTGGGCTAAAGTGGCCTTGCCGGGTGGAGAAATACCCCGAATAGCCGCCTCCAAAGCCATGCGCGCCGATTTATTGCGACTCCCGAATAATAGTGTAACGGTGATGCGGCGCACAACAGGATTTGATCCGATGAAAGAGGGGCAGGCAGGACCTCTGCTTGCGCGGGTGAATCCTCGGGTCTACGGATCACGGTTGTTGATCAGGGTTATTGAAGATAGGGCCAGGCGTCGGACGTCCATGACAGCTTGTTCATGCCGAGCGCGGGGAATCCGCTGTCATTGCCGTCGTAATAGTGGTAGACGAGGATGTCGCCGTCGGTATCTTGCAGCACGGATTCGCCGCCGGGGCCGAAGATGTTCGCGTGCGAGCTGAGGAGGATTGTGCCGCCGCCTTGCGTGAGGGCGAGGCCGCCGCGGTCGGTGTAGGGTCCGGTGATGGAGGTCGAGCGGCCCACGATGATGCGGTAGGTGCTGCTGGTTCCCTGGCAGCAGTTGTCGATCGAGGCAAAGAGGTAGTAGTAGCCGCCATGGGGCAGGATGTACGAGCCTTCAATGCCGGTTCCGGTGGGATGGAAGGCGAGTTGCGTGCAGGCGGCGCCGGTGGGAATGCCGGTCGTGTTGTCTACCGGAACAATCTGGATGCCGTTCGACCAGGAGCCGAAGGCCAACCAGGCGTTGCCGGAGGTGTCGACTGCGGAGGCGGGATCGATGGCGTTCGATCCGGCGCAGTTTCCGCTCGTGTAGACCGGGGCGCCGGAATCGGCAAATGAGCCTGGCGTGCCGGTGGGGCTGACGGCGAGGCCGATGGCGGAGTTGGTGCTTCCGAATCCTGAGGCTGCGAAGTAGAGCCAGTACATGCCGTTGTGTTGGGAGGCGTCCGGCGCCCAGAGGTCCCCGCTGCCGTTGGTATATGCGTTTGTCCACGAGGGCAGGGAGGCGAGCGCCGAGCCGCCGTCCGTGAAGCTGACACGGTCGGTGGACGTGTGTGCGTGGATCGATCCGTGCGTGGAGAAGAGGATGTATCCTGCGGCGGTTTTGAGCAGCGAAGGATCGTGGATTCCGATGGCGCTGGTATCGGGCGACGTGTAAGCGACCTGCACGGCGATCGGGGCAGGATAGGCCGCGTTGCCCGTGTCGGTGAGCGTCCACTCCTGGCAGGAGCAGCCTGTTCCGGTGGATGCGCGCGCTCCCTGGTCGATCGTCGCGGAGGTAGTGGCGCTCGAGTCTGCGACCTCAAGAAAGAGGCTGCTGTTCAAGTTCTTGATGAGGTAGTTGCCGTCCTTGAGCAGATAGAACGACCACACGTGATCGTTGGTACCGTTGTCGGCCCACTGGACAGCCTGCGCTCCCGCGGCGGTGGATGCGTTGGTGATGCCGGCGAGCTGATGGGTAAGCAGATTCTCGATGTTGAACTGTGAGTTGTTCATCGGGATGAAGTGCCAGAGCGCGTCGGGCGACGAGGCGCTGCTCTCCTGCGCGAGCGCTGTGCCAGCAAGCTGGCTCTGGCCGGCGATTCCGAGGACGAGCCCTGTGGCGGCGTTCTTCAACTGGAACTGATTGCTGTCGCTGACGGAGGTGAGCGTGCCGAAGTCCGGAGCCGGTGGTGGTCCGCCGGCATCCCCGCCCGAATTCGACACGCCACCTCCGCATCCGGCGAGCGCGATCGCGAAGGCGACCGCGGCCGGCCAGAGCCATGCTCCAGTGTGAGCTTTCACCAATGGTGCGCTCGCAGTCTCTGAATCAGTTGGGCGACTTTGCAGGGAGGCGCGCATTGAACGCTCTACTTTGACTCGCCCGTTGTGCCCAGAGCGACGTGTGGCCAGCCGTCGCTCCAGACGATTGTGGAGATTTGCAGCGCAGGCTTTCCGGTCGTCGCATCGTAGGCGTGGAATACCATCAGGTCGCCTTCCGGCCGCTCGAGCACCGACTCGCCGCCGGGTCCAAGCCAGCGCTCGTTTGCGCCCAGCAACTGTGTTCCGCCGCCTTCGCGCATCGGGACCCCGTTCTCATCGACATAGGGTCCGGTCACCTTTGCAGACCGGCCTACCATCACGCGGTAGTTGCTCCTGGTTCCGCGGCAGCAGAGATCGAACGATACAAAGAGGTAGTAGTAGCCTTCGTGCCGAACGATGAACGGAGCTTCGATGGCTTCCCAATCCGGGGGCAGGCCCGGCTTGGGATCTTCTGCTTTTTCCGGCTTGGCGCGGGTGGCGAGCGAATAGAGCGTGGAGTCAGCGGCGGAGAGTTTCCCGGTCGCCGCGTCGATGCGGCGCATCTTGATGCCGCTCCAGAAGCTGCCGAAGCTCAGCCAGGGCTGGCCGTTCTCATCGAAAACGATGTTGGGATCGATGGCGTTGAAGTTGTCGCCGGTGGTCGATTTCAGAACGAGCCCCTCGTCGTTCCAGCGATACTTCGGACTCTGCGGGTCGAGCGTTTCGTTTGTGGCGAGGGCAATGCCTGAGGTGTTTACTCCGAACGCGGAGTACGCGTAATAGAGGTGATATTTGCCGTTGAAGAGGGAGATGTCGGGCGCCCACAGCTCTTTTGTCTTCGGGCTGTCGGTGTGGATCCACGCGGGAATCTCGTTGAACACGCGGCCGCAGAGTTTCCACTCCGTCAGGTTCGTGGAGCAGCGGATCGCCATCTGTCCGCCGCCCGGGGCGAAGCCTGTTGCGAAGACGTAATACCTGTCTCCCTCCCGCCCGATCGAGGGATCGTGCGTCATCGAGTAGTCCCCTGAGAGTTGCAGCGCCACGGGTTTCTGGCTCCAGGCTGCGCACGCAAGTACGGCTGCCATCGCGGCCGCTATGAATCCAATTCGACGCATGAATCGAGTCCTTTTTCTTCCGGATGGAAGAATCGGTGTTGCATTCACAATTCGTATGAGGCCGCATGGGGCTGAAGGCCCACGCCATGCTGGCGGCGCGGGCCCTGCCTGTGTTGCATGATAGTCAGTAATTGATTCTCAGAAGGAACTGAACGTTGCGCGGCCCGAGCAGCGTGCTGCCGATCTGGCCGAAGTTCGTGTCCTGAATGCCGGAGTCCGGTTTGTTGAAGACGTGCCTGTTGAACGCGTTGAACATTTCTCCGCGGAAGTCCGCCGACACGCTTTCATGGATTGGAATGTGCTTGTTGATGCCGAAGTCTTCGTCGTAAAAGCCGAATGCCCGAATATCGGCGGAGTTGCGCGGCATGGTGCCGAACACATACGGCACGTTGAGCCCGGGGCTGGGGTTGGGATCGGCGAACGCGCTGCAGTTCCAGTAGCCCGTGGTGCAGGCGCCCGATCTGGCGCCGATGGAGTTGGAGTTTTTGAAGTTGAACGGGTTGTACGACCCGGTGAAGCCTTTCACGGACTGGCCCTTTACGCGGTTTGGCCGGATGCCGTTGTCGAAGCCGGGAATCCCGTTTGCGCCCCAGAAGCTGATGGGCTGTCCTGAGAGGTAGCGCTGCACGCCGGTGATGCGCCAGCCGCCAACCACCGCGTCAACCGCCTTTGGAGCGTCGTTCAGGAATTTTTTGCCGCGGCCGACGGGGAGCTCGTAGAGGTAGCTGACAACGAAGTTATTCGGAATATCTTCGTTGCTGACCGCCTTCTCCGCCTTGTGGTCATAGGGGTTCTGCGTACCGCCCTGGTTTTGCAGCGTGCTGTAGTAGGGCTGGATCGCGTCGGCGTCGGTGAGTGTCTTCGAGAACGTGTACGACGCCAGTATGTTGAACCCGTTGTGGAACCGCTGTTCCAGCTTGAGGGTTAACGCGTTGTAGCTCGACTGGCCGACGTTCTGCAGGTAGCTGTCCTCGTTGATGTATCCGTATTGCGGGAAGGGCCGGTAGGCCTGCTCCACCGGCTCCGACTCTCCCCACGTGCAGCCGGATGGGCACGAGAACCCGACATAGGGCTGTATCGGCGCCGAGCCAAAGCCGTTCGGGCAGGGAGCCACGGCCCACCAATAAAGGCAAGTGCCCTGGCTCAGGTATTTCTCCGGCATGTCATTCGGATAGTCGATGAGGCCATGGAGCCGCGTGGCATGGTTGCCGAGGTATGCCGCCGAGACATAGAGGTTGCTGGTGATCTGATATTGGTTCTCGAGGCTCCAGGTCTGGATCATCGCCGGACGTCCGTTGGTTCTTGCGACATAGTCCACGGCCTGCCCGTTCGACTGCGTCGGATCGAGGTTCGGGGTATTTGAAAGCAATGGAAGACCGGCATCCACCTGCGGGCCGGAGAGCGGATCGCCGGTGAAGAGGGTCTGGTTCTGCGTGAAGCCCTGCAGCGTGCCCTGGCCGAAGTCGGCGTAGACCAGCGGCCCGTAGTAGATGCCGGCGTTGGCGCGAATCACGTCGCGATCGTGCAGGAAGGCGGGCGCCCACGAGAGCCCGACGCGCGGCTCGAAGTCCTTGTAGTAGACATCGGCCCAGGTTTCAGCCGTGTTGCCGTTGCGGCCCGCTCCCTTGCCTGCGAAGACGAGCGCGCCGAGAGTTCCGGCGGCGCCAGGGTTGGCGGTGGTCGGGCTGAAGTCGGTGGTGTTTCCGGCGGCTTCGTGCCGCGGAGTGTCGAAGCTCCACCGCAAGCCGAGATTCAAGGTCAGGTCGTTGCGGACCTTCCAGTCGTCCTGGAAGAAGAGAGAGCTGAAGTGCGTGATCCAGCGCGGAGCGTGAATCTGCTTGATCGCGTTGGCGGTGCCCGCCTGCCCGATGAGGAAGGCAGCGAATGCGTTGCCGTTGCGGCCCCAATACGTGGTATCGGATGCCGTCTGGTTTGGCCAGAAGGTGAAGCATCCCGAGGTCCCGCTGCACGTGCCGCCGATTTTGCTCACGAAGGAGTACTGGTGGTACTGGGCTTCGCCGCCGAATTTGAAGCTGTGCGCGCCATGCTGCCAGTGCACCATGTCGTCTACTGCGATGGTGTTGTCCACGTCCTGTGCATAGTCATTTACGCCGAAGCCCGGAAACGGGCTGCTGACGAAGACGAATCCCGGGAAGACCGGGCCGCTGCCGTTGGCGATGCCAAGCTTGCTGTCCCAGTCAACGCCGAGGCCCGCGGCGCGCGACTTGTTGTAGTTGTTCGAGCGATTGGTGCCGAACGTGAAGGAGTTCATCACGCGCGGAGACATGATCCAGTCCCACCCCACACGCGACAGCTTCGCGAGCTGGTCCACTGATCCGCCGCCCGCCGAGGTGAGGGGCACGGGAAGATTCAAGCCGTTGCCCTGATCAGTGTTTTCGCGCGAGCTGTAAAAGCCCCAGATCTTGTGGTTCGCGCCGACGTTCTGGTCGATGCGAAGACTGAAGACCGTCTGCGCGAGGCTGTCGGTGGTGTCGTAGACATAGTTGTTGGTGCCGCCGGTCAGGTTGGGCGTGGGCATGTATGCGAGCACAGCTTTTGCAACCTGGCTCTCGCGGTTGATCGGAATCTTGTTGATCACACCGTTCGTATCCTTGAACGGCACCGTGCGACACCCGTTGCTCTCCTGCGCCGGATCGAAGATTTCCCCGAAGTAGAGCGGGGTTTTGCCGTCGCACGCAGTGGCCTGCGCGCCATTGTTCATGATGGGACCGCCGAGCGTGGACGAGAAGTCGAAGTACTGGCCGTCGCTGCCCAGTTCGGCAGGAGTCGGGATCAGGCTGGTGACCGCCGATCCGGTGTTGTACTTGAGCTGCTCCCAGCTGAAGAAGAAGAACGTCTTCTCCTTGCCGTTGTAGAGGTGCGGGATGCGGACCGGGCCGCCGAGGGTGACACCGTAGTCGTTCTTGGTGTCCGCGGGGCGTTGCAGGCTCGCGCGCACCGCGGGGTCCGTTGCCGTGGCGAGGTAGCCGTTGTTGAACCAGTTATTGCCGTCGAGCGCCGCGTTCTTGTAGAAGTCGTAGACGGCACCGTGATAGTCGTTGCTGCCGCTCTTGGTGTTGAAGTTCGCAATGCCTCCGGTGGTGCGGCCGAGTTCGGCCGGCAGACCGGAGAGCTCGATGTGGAATTCATTGACCGCGTCGACCGAGGGCGTGAGGATGTCGACGGATCCCGATCCGTTCTGCATGCGGTTGGTGGTGATGCCGTCGACGAGGTAATCGGTGCCTTCTTCCTGGCCGCCGTTGATCTTTGTCATCTGGAAGCCCGAGCCGCCCGAGGATGTGCCCGGCCCAACTGTGCCCGGGACGAGGAACTCCATCGACGTAAGCGAGCGCAGGTTGCCGGAGACAGCCAGGGGCAGTTCCTGCACCTGTTCGGGCGAGATCGACGCGTCTACATCGCTCGTTTGCTTTTCGAGCGAAACGCCTCCGGCCGCGACCGTTACGTTCTCTGTTGAAGCTCCGACGCTGAGCTGAACGTCGCGCGCAATGCTGACGCCCACCGAGACCACGACATCGCTGAGTATGTTCGTCTTGAATCCCTGCGCGCTTACCGTGAGCTGGTAGGTCCCCGGGTGGAGCGACGGGAAGACATACAAGCCGGCGCTGGAACTCTGCGTTGCGTAGCTCGACCCGGTGGCCGCCTGGACAGCCACAACCGATGCGCCTTGCACGACCTTCCCCGCCGGGTCGGTGACAACGCCGGCTATCGTGCCGGTATCCAATTGTCCGGTTGCCGGCAGCGCGATTCCCAGGAGAACCAGGGCGGTTGCCGGCCACAGCACAATTCGGGTTCCCGCGAGCCGCCGTATTGTCCGGCGGAGGCCATTCACATTCGATGGAACTTGTTGGTGCATCTGTCTCCCTCCTCAGCAAACGTTTGCAAATGCATCTTTTTTTCTTGCCGCTCCCGCCTCAATTTCGTGTCTCGACGGAGGGGCGTGTGATTGCCAGATTGTTCAAGGCTCTGCCTTCGTGCCTGCATTCTCCGGATCGGGCACCGGCAGCTCCGACCGATTGCGAACGATTTGCGCCGCGTGGCTCTCCTGCCGGGCTCTCACGTCCGCGCGCAGCCGCTGAAAGTTCTCGAGCGCCGACTTTGCATCGTCGGTCCGGTGCAGCTTGCGGTAGATCTGCGCGAGCTTGTAGTAGGACATCGTGGCCCGCTCGGACTCCGGTTCGGCGTGGATCGCCGCATCGAATTCGCTCATCGCTTCGTCGTTCTGTCCCTGCGCGGCAAGTCCGGTGCCGAGGTAGTAGTGAGCGTCGATCAGAGTCGGATCGGCCCCGAGCGCCTTACGCAGCATGGACACTCCGTCGTCCGACTTTCCGTTGAGAACAAGCAGGCTTCCCAGCTTGTACATCGCCGTGGCAGCGAAGGGATCGATCTCGAGCTCTTGCCGGTATGCATCCGCTGCTTTATCGGTTTGTCCCGTGATCCAGTACTGGTCCGCCAGGTCTTCATGCAGTCCGGGCTGACGCGGCGCCATTTTTACCGCGGTTTCGTACTCGCCGATTGCCTCCTGGTTACGGAAACCGCTCGCGTACGCCTCGGCGAGAACCTGGTGCACGCGCGCCGAATCGCGGTTCAACTTGTACATCTGGCTGTAGGATTGGTTCGCCATCTCAAGGTAGGCGCGCCCGCGGTGATAAAGAATGTCGACGTCGGCGGGTGATAGCCCGTGCGCTTTTTCGAGCGGCTCGATCGCTCCGGATGGATTGCTTTCAGCCAGCCGGCAGACGCCCAGCCACATCCACGCCTTTGCGTCGCGCGGATGAAGTTTCGTCTCCCTGTCGAGCAGCGGTTCGGCATCCTTGAAGCGGTTCTGCCTGTAGGCGATGATGCCGCGGAACAGGTTCGCGCCGGCCAAGCCGGGCTTCAGTTCCAGCGACTTCTTCAGCGCGGAATCCGCCTCTGCCAGCTTGCCTTGTTGCTCCAGCGCCAGGCCAAGGTTGAAGTGCCCTTCGGCGAGGGAAGGCAGATCGCGCGTTACCTGGGTGAACGCCACCGCCGCGCCGGCGAAATCCCCGGCCTGCATGTCCCGGTTCCCCAGGCTCATTGCCGGGCCGGGATCGGACGCCTGGGCGTACAGCACGGCAGTGCAGGACAGGGCCAGCGCGATCGCCAGCGGAAAGAGTCTCCAGGTTGATCCGGGACGAACCCGGACACCGCTCGCCTTGCCGCGTTCGCTACACTTCTTCGCGAAATGGAAATTCGAAATGATCGCCGTGCTCCGTGCCGGGCGCGAGAGGCTCTATGCGTTACCCGGCCAGCCAGCTTCTTGTGCTGGAACGGCACGAATTCGAACACTTAATCGGTAGAGCGCGGAACGCTCGTAACGGATTACCGACGTTAAGCTGCAACAATTCCTGCACGATCAATCGGTTACGCGATTCAGGAAGCAGGACGTTCAGCGCGGCCTCGGGGCCGTTAAGGACCGATGGCTTGCACTTGCCGGGGATATACTGGTCAGGCATTGTCTGGAATGCTTAAAGCAGGACCATCTTCGCCCCCGGATAAAGAGGCCTTCAGCCCCAAACAGCAGGAGGTGGTGCGCCGGCACCTCGCCGAGATCGTTGCCAGCCGTGCTTTCAGCGGCAGCAGACGAAGCCAGGACTTTCTGCGCCTGATCGTGGAACATGCTCTCGATGGCGAAGTTGAGAGCCTGAAGGAACGGATGATCGGGGCGGAGATGTTCGGCCGGCCGGTTACGTACGACACCGGGAACGATTCCGTGGTGCGCGTGCGCGCCAGCGAAGCACGGAAGAAACTGGCCATCTACTATGGCGAGCATCACGAGGCATCGCCGTCAGTCCGCATCGAGCTACCCAGCGGTTCGTATGTCCCCAGGTTTGTCTTCCATGCGCCCACGGGTTTGCTCACTGCTGCCGTGCACGAGCAGGAAGCGCCCAGCCGGGGTTCTCCGCATGCCGCAACCGGTTCGGAGCGTGTTTCAGTTGTTGCGGCGCCGGAAGGGAAGCGGCTTCCCAGGCGGCGCCCCGGAGCCATTGCCGGGTTGGTAATCGCCCTTGGCTGCGCAGCGGCTCTTCTGATCTTCTTATTCCCGAAGCTGCGAACTATCATTACGGCCGGCCGCAGTATTCACTCCATTGCCATTTTGCCCCTCGAGAATCTATCCGATGCGCCGGCGCAGGACTATTTCGCCGACGGCCTGACCGAGGAGCTCATCAACGATCTCGGGCAGGTCTCCACGCTGCGCGTCATCTCGCTCACTTCGTCGATGAGCTACAAGGGAACGAAAAAGAAGCTTCCCGAGATAGCCCGCGAGCTCAATGTCGATGCGGTCGTCGAAGGCGGCGTGCTTCGCGAAGGCGATCAGGTGCGGATCAGCGCACAGCTGATCGACGCGCGCAGCGACCGGCCGATCTGGGCTCACACCTACGACCGCAACCTGACGGACGTGCTGAGCTGGCAAGGCGAAGTGGCGCAAGCCATTGCCGGCGAGATCACGGCGAAACTCACCCCCCAGGAGCAGGCGCGCCTCTCGCGCAAGTCCGCGGTCGATCCCCAGGCCCAGGATTCCTACCTGCGGGCAATTCTGCTGCGCGAGAGCGCCAACTGCGCCCAGGCAATCGATCTGTTCAACCGCGCGATCGCGATCAGTCCCGGTTATGCCCAGGCCCACTCAGCGCTTGCAAGTTGCTATGGCATGCTCGGCGAATCGGGCCAGATGCCGTATGAGAAGGCGTTTACCAGCCAGAAGGCCGAAGCCGTGAAGGCCATTCAACTCGATGAGTCGCTCTCTGAAGCTCACGCCGAACTCGCCAACACGGCGATGACGCTCGACTGGGATTGGTCAAAGGCGGCGGACGAATTTCACCGCGCGCTGGAGCTTAATCCCAACTCCGCCACGAGCCACGAAAAGTACGCTTTCTTTCTGGTTCGCACCGGCCACCCCGACGAGGCCCTCGCGGAGATTGATCGCAGCATCGATCTTGATCCGGTCTCGGGAAGCACCCTGCACGCCGAGGGCTTTATCTACTACTTCGCCCGTCGGTACGACCGTGCCTACGATGTGACGCAGACGGTGCGGAATCTCCGCATCAACATCCCAGACTGGACTTTTCTTCTCGGCGAGGTCTTCGCCGAGCAGCACCGTTACAGTGACTCGATCGCCGCGTTCCAGAAGGCGGGAAGCGGCCCCTACACACTCGGCCACTTGGGCAATGTCTACGGCAGAGCCGGCATGACCGGCAAGGCGCGCGAAACGATCGCCCGCCTCCAGAAGTTCGTCGACCGGGATGGCGTGGGCCGATACGAGATCGCACTCGTCTATTCGGGGATGGGCCAGAAGACTGAAGCCCTCAACTGGCTCGAAGAGGCCTACCGCGCGCATGATGTCGGGCTTGTGTATCTGAAGGTGGATCCCTGCTTGGATCCTCTCCGGTTCGAACCGCGGTTTCAGGATCTGATGCGACGCGTCGGCCTGACGCCCTAGCTTCGCCTTAGAAGTCGCGGCGCGGAAGTAAGGTTTCGGCAAAAGATAGAGGGACTGGACGGCGCTCTTTCCGCGAAGCGACGCGGCGCTTCAGCGGCGTATTGAAAGCCCGGGGGTTCGAATCCAGAACCGACCAGCGTAATACGCTGATTCACTTGGCTGCTTCTATTCGTTTCGTGCGGATGCAAATCTCCAGCAACAGGCCGAACACTTTCTCGAAGTCCCACAGACGGCGTTGACTGGCTTCTGTGAAAGCGATTCCGCCCGATGTCCAAAACTCTGCCATTCCAATCAGGTCGGCGTGCCGGTCGCGAATCTCCAATGTGAGCGGCTCACTGTTCTGCGGGGACCCGATGCTCAGGGAGATCCCGCCGAGTTGAGACTCGCCGATTGTGCGAATCCTCGCAGAAGGGACATCGAGGAGCGCAGCGACCTTGGCAAGAACCGAAAAGAGCAGGGAGTCTACCCATTCGGCCAGAGAATTGTCCGCGCCGAAATCCATCACATTCAGGAACTGCGTGGCTTCCACACGCAACTTTCGCAGGGCGTCAAGAAACTGTCCGGCGTCCATCCTGCTCCAGAACCAACCGAGTTCCTCGCTATCCCGGAACGCGGAAAGAGCCGTAAGCATGTGGGCGGAATCCGCAGTCACAGCCGAGGCATAACTGCTGAGGATGCCATCTTCGAGGCGCAGGCAGCGATCGGCGAGGTCCAGGATACGGCTGTCGTGTGTAACCAGAACGATGGTGCATCCCTGTGCACGCGCGAGTTGACGCAGGAGTTCGACAATCTCCCGTCCCGAAGCGCCGTCGAGCGAGGCCGTAGGCTCATCGGCGAGCACGAGTTCGGGTTTCCGGACCAGGGCGCGTGCGATGGCGACTCGCTGCTGCTGTCCGCCCGAGAGATTGTTTGGGCGGGAATGGAGATAGGCTCCCAGTCCGACTGCCTGCAACATGGCCACACAGGCTTCCCGCTCCTCGGCGTACGGGTAGTCCAGGGGCTGCAGCGCAGTACGCACGTTGTCGAGCGCACTCAGCGATTTCAGCAGGTTGTGGCGTTGGAAGATGAAGCCAATCTTCCTCCGGACCCTCATCAATTCCTCGGGTGAGGCGCCGGAGAGCTCCCGTTTCAAGGAAATGAGGCTGCCGCTTTCCACCGACCGCAGCGCGCCGGCGAGAGTCAACATGGTGGTCTTGCCGGCTCCGGATGGGCCGACCATGAGCACGATTTCTCCTGGCCAGATATCGGCGGAAACATTGCGCAGCACCTGTTTGCGGCCCGTTGCCGAAGGGTAGGAATAGCAGACATCGCGGAGAGACAGAATCGGGCTCCGCGATTCGGGCGGTGCGATCATATGGCAGTAAAGTACCACGAGTATGATCGCTTGAGGGCTCGTTATATACTCGATCCTGCCGATGACCGTCGAATGCATTCATCAAGGGAGCGCGGAGGTCGTCAGGCTCTCCGGGCGCATGAACGAAGAGCTTGCTCTTCAATTTGAGCAGGCGTGTCGGGGCAGCCTGGAAGCCGGAATCCGCCACCTGATTGTGGATATTGCAGAGCTAGAGTATCTCAGCAGCGTCGGTCTGCGTTCGTTTGTGCGGGTCGTCAAATCCGTTCATGGAACCGACAGGACCGTGGTCCTTTGCGGAATGAAGGGCATTGTCAAGGAAATCTTCGAATTGGCGCACATGGGTGGGTTGTTTCAGACCTTTGACGGTGTCGATGCTGCCCTTGCCAGTCTTGGATGAGCGGGGTTGAAGGGTCCGGCCGTCCCTGCGTCAAGCAGGTTTTCGCGCATGGAAGAAATAAAACGGTGTGAATATTCCAGTCGGGCCGGCTGCTACCAAAGCATCCCCGCCAAAACAGATGAGCCGATAGACAGCGCCGCAGCCATGCGGCACAAGCCGAATTTTCTCCAGTAACTCAAGGCCGCGAGGCGCGATCCTACGTAACAGCGGTGACCGGAAGAGCCCGCCACGGGTCAAGTTCGAGGAGAGCGACACATGCCATGGAACTTCTGAAGGTCCGGCAGGCCCCAGATCGCGGTGCTCCACCAGTTCGAATCCAGCTTCCTCGATTGCACTGAGCACCTCGGGAATCGTTGCGATCCCAGGAAGCGCGAATCCGAGTTCGAGGTCCCTCTTAATTTTGCGATGTTGCGCGTTCTCTTCATCGAAGAGCGACGTCAGGCAGTCATCCCCGCCCACGAACGAAGCGCCGGGCTTCAGCACCCGGAATATCTCGGCGTACACCGCGCGCCGGTCGGAGGCATGACAGATCGCCTCGATTGAATAGGCCCCGTCGTACATGTTTTCGCCCGGCGGCAGGTGAGCGTAATCGCATTCGATAAAGTCGCACAGGTGATCGAGTTTTTGTGACCGGTTGTAACGGCGCGCGCGTGCGATCTGCCCGGGGTGGATATTGATGCCGGTGATGCGCGCACCGAACTCCCGTGCGATGGTTCGCATCGGACCGCCCACGCCGCATCCCAGGTCGAGCCAATGGGGATTCGGCGAGGAACCCGGGGCGTCCGCCAACGCCTGTCCGATGCGCTTTTCATAGCGCCGAATGGCCGCTGTCAGCGACTCGCCTTTCCGGCGCGGCGCACTGTGAAACGACTTGCCCCAGCCATATACATAGAGATCCGTGACCAGATCGTAGTATTGATGAACCATCGCGGACGCGTTCGACGGACGCTCTCGAAGTACGGCCTCGTGCAGCGCGATATATTCCTGTACGACCTGATGCGAGGTAGATGCCATACGTAGCTCCAAGCCGAGATGATCTGTCGTTCTTACGCCGGGAACAATAGGAGTCGATGAGCGGTATCCAAAAGCGAAAATGTTGAGAGATCCAAAGGATAGCACTCAGGCAATTTCAGCACACCTGGTCGTTTCGCCCCATGTGTCTGCGTCAAGCCCGCTTTCGCGCATGGAAGAAAAATAACGGTGTGAATATTCCGGCCTTGCCGGCTGCGACCAAAGCATCCGCGGCAACACCGAGTATTCGGTAGATGGCGGCATAGCCGAGCGGGGTAAGCCGCATTTTCTCCAATAACTCAAGACCGCGAGGCGCGATCTCGCGCAACAGCGGTGACTGCAAGAGCCCGGCAAGGGTGAAGTTCGAGGAGAGCGACAGATACCATGGAATTTCTGAAGGTCCGGCAGGCCCCAGATCACGGTGCTCCACCAGCTCGAATCCAGCTTCCTCGAGCGCACTAAGCACCTCGGGAAACGTTGCGATTCCCGGAAGCGCGAATCCGAGTTCAATGTCCCTCTTGATTTCGCGATGTCGCGCGTTCTCGCCATCGTACAGCGAGGTCAGACACCAATCCGGGCCGACGAAGGAAGCGCCGGGCTTAAGCACCCGGTATGTCTCGGCGTACACCGCGCGACGGTCAGGGGCATGACATACCGCCTCGATTGAATAGGCCCCGTCGTACATGTTTTCGCCCGGGAGCAGGTGAGCGTAATCGCATTCGATAAAGTCGCACAGGTGATCGAGCTTTTGTGAGCGGTTGTAACGGCGCGCGCGTTCGATCTGCCCGGGGTGGATATTGATGCCGGTGATACGCGCACCGAACTCCCGTGCAATGGTTCGCATCGGCCCCCCCACGCCGCATCCCAGGTCGAGCCAATGCGGTTCCGGAGGAGAACCTGGGGTGGACGCCAGCGCCTGTCCGATGCGCTTTTCATAGCGCCGAACGGACGCCCGAAACGACTCGCCTTTGCGACGCGGCGCACTATGAAACGACTGACCCCAGACAAATTCATATAAATCCGTGACCAGATCGTAGTATTGGTGAACCATCGCGGACCAGTTCGACGGGCGCTCTCGAAGTAGGGCCTCGTGTAGCGCGATATATTCCTGTACGGCCCGATGCGAGGTAGATGCCATGCACAGCTCCAATCCGAGATGATCCGTCATTCCTGTATCGCAAACAATAGCCGTAACTGTGCAGTCGTCCAAGCAAAGCTGCTTAGAAAAGCCCGCGGTTGTACTCGGGCAAAATGTGCTGCCAACCCCGATGCCGCGTCAAGCCGGTTTTCGCGCATGGAAGAAAAATAACGGTGTGAGTATTCCGGCCTTGCCGGCTGCGACCGAGGCATCCGCGGCATCGCAGAGTATTTGGTAGACAGCGGTGCAGCCGAAAGAGGCAATCCGCATTTTCTCCATGAACTTAAGTCCGCCAGGCGCGATCTTGCGTACCAGCGGTGACCACAAGAACCCGGTACGGGAGAGGTTCCATAAGAGCGGCAGATACCAGGGATCTTCTGAAGGTCCGGTAAGCCCCAGATCGCGGTGCTCCACCAGTTCGAATCCAGCTTCCTTGAGCGCACTGAGCACCTCGGGAATCGTTGCGATTCCAGGAAGCGCGAATCCGAGTTCGACGCCCCTCTTGAGTTCTCGATGTCTCGCATTCTCTTCATCGAAGAGCGGCGTCAGGCAGAAATCCCCGCCGGCGAACGAAGCGCCGGGTTTAAGAACCCGGTATATCTCGGCGTACACCGCGCGCCGGTCAGAGGCGTAACACATCGCCTCGATCGAATACGCCCCGTCGTACACGTTTTCGCCCGGCGGCAGGTGGGCGAAATCGCATTCGATAAAGTCGCACAGGTGATCGAGCTTCTGTGAACGGTTGTAGCGACGCCCGCGTTCGATCTGACCGCTGTGGATGTTGATGCCGGTGATACGGGCCCCGAACTCTCGGGATATCGTTCGCATCGGACCTCCCACGCCGCATCCCAGGTCGAGCCAATGCGGCCCAGGGGGAGAACTTGAGGTGGACACCAACGCCTGTCCGATGCGCCTTTCATAGCGCAGAACGGCTGCCCGGAACGACTCACCTTTGCGAAGCGGCGCACTATGAAACGACTGGCCCGCGATGAATTCGTAGAAATCAGTGACCAGACTGTAGTATCGATGAACCATCGCGGACGAGTTCGACGGGCGCTCTCGAAGTACGGCCTCGTGCAGCGCGATATATTCCTGTACGGCCTCATTTGAGGTGGATTCCATTCGCATCTCCAAGCCGAGATGATCGGTCATTCCTGCGCCGGAAAACAATAGCCGTGAGTGAGCAGTTTCCTAAGCAATATTACCTATATGAATGCGTTATACTACTCTGCAATTTCGGCACACATGGTTATTTCGCACCCTGGAGCCTTGCCGCATGATGGACACGGTCGCCCGTCCAAACCCACAATTTGCACGCAATCGGCGCCATTTTGGATGTCTATAAGCGCCGCACCTTCAGGTTCCAGTTCTCATTTATACTTGCGCCACAACCAAAGCAACACCTGGGATACATGAGCAACACGGGTCATTGAGACTTCATTCCCCACGGCACCAGGAACCGGAGATCAATGGATTTTCAACCGCACGCAGGAGGGGCAGCCGCGAGGGCCGCCGTTATCGCTTGCGGCACCCTCATTGCCGTGGTTTCGATGCTGCAGCCGGCTTGCTTGCGGGGGCAGGAAAACAACGCTCCGGCGCCTCTGGTGCTGAACATGCGCGATGCTGTCCGCATGGCGCTGGCTCCGCAAGGAAATCCTGAAATTGGCGTGGCGGAGGAATCCGTCAAAATCGCGGAGGACCAGCTTCGCGAAGCGCGAGGGTTGGCCTATCCGGAGATTTATGGCACTGTCAGCGGACAGAACCAGGTTCTCAACCTGGCCGCTTATGGATTTGACGAAATTCACCTGCCCATTCCGGGCTATTCCTTTCCCAACTCCGTCGGTCCGTTCAACACCGTGACCGCCCAGGTGCACGTCAGGCAGGGTCTTTTTGATATGTCGTTTTTGCGCCGGACGCGCGCGCTACAGGCCGGAGTCACGGCAGCCAAAGATCAAACCGATGAAGCGCGGGACCAGATCGCCACGCAAGTAGCCAAGCTCTACCTGGCGGCCGTGAAGGTGTCCAGTGCTATCGATCTTGCCAAGGCGAGGCTGGAATCGGCAGAGACGACTCTCCGGGTGCTAACCAACCGTAATGCGGAGGGAAAGGCGCTCGGTATCGATGTGTCTCGCGCACAGGCGCACGTCGCTTCGGAGAAGCAGCTCCTGATGCAGGCCCAGGTGGATCAGGCGCGAGCGAACCTCGACCTTCTGAATGCATTAAACGTCGATCTCGACAGGCCGCTCAATCTGACCGAACCGCTCGCGTTCACGCCGCAGGATATCTTGTCGCCTGAGCAGATGGTGGCCATTGCGCTCAAGTCGCGCAGCGAAATCGTGAGCCAAAAGCAGCGTATCGACGCCGCGCGTCTTAGCAACAAGTCAGTTCAATCGGAGCGGCTCCCGTCACTCGTTGGACACGCGGACATGGGGTCGTCGGGCACGACCCTGGGAAATTCCGTTGGCACTTACAACGTAGGAGTCTCGCTGATCGTACCGGTATTCGATGGCGGCCGGCTCGCCTCGCGAGAGGCATCCGGTGCGGCATCTCTTCGCCAGGACGAATTGCGGGAGAAACAACTGGAAAAGCGGGTGGAGTTGGAAGTACGGCAGGCACTATTGCAACTTTCTCTGGCAAAGGGCCAGGTAGAGGCGTCCTCGAAGGAGTTCGAAATCGCCAAGGATGAGCTGAATCATCGCCACCGGCTGGCTGAGCAAGGAATCGCGGGAGAGACGGAGGAAGCCGATGCGCGGCTGGCCCTGGCTCAGGCCGATGACAACCGGCTGGCAGCTCTCTACGCCTGGAATGAAGCGCGAATCGAACTTATGCAATCCATGGGAACGATCCGCAACCTGGCCCAATGAGCCTACCCTGTTATGCGAGCAAAGACGCGGAACGGAGTCTGGTATGAGTGATGAGCGGCGATGGCTCGCAGGCAGGAAATGGCTCTGGGTGTTGGCTGCTCTCCTGGTGGGCGCATCGGCACTTCCGATCCTTTATTCCGTACGCGCTCAGCGGCAGGCATCTCCGCCACCCGTTTCATCAGGGGGGCATGCAAACGGCGTGTCGTGTCTGGGTCGAATCGAGCCGGAAGGCGGCGTAATCCATGTCGCGGGAGCTTACATTTCGGGTCAGCCGCCGGTGGTGCAGTCGCTGAAAGTGAAAGTGGGAGAGCAAGTCCGCCGCGGGGAGTTGCTTGCCGTCCTCGCCGGCCAACGGCAGTTGGAGGCCGCTCTCGAACAGGCGCAGGCGCGGACATCGGTGGCGCGCCGCCGCCTTGAACAAGTCGAAGCGGGACCCAAGCAGCCCGACCTTGCGGCGCAGCAGGCGGAAATCACGCTTCTCCAGGCCCGCCTCCAGAACGCGCAATCCGAACTCCAACGCTATGACGCCCTGCACCGCACCGATGACGTGACCGCCTCAGAACTAGATGCGCGCCGAACTGCGGTGTCAGTCATCCAAAGCGAATTGGAGCAATCCACGCGCCGGCTGGAGAGCCTGAAGGAAGTCTCCGGCGGCGATCTGCACATCGCCGAGGCCCAACTCCAGGCAGCCATCGCCGATGAACAGCGATCCCGCCGCGACTATGAGCTCTGCTCCGTTTACGCGCCTACCGATGGCCAGATTCTCAAGATCGAAGCACAGCCAGGAGAAGAAGCCGGAACCAAAGGCATTTTGGAGTTGGGACACACCGGCCAGATGTACGTGGTGGCTGAAGTCTACGAGACCGACATCGTTCGAGTGCATACCGGCCAGCGCGCCACGATTTCAGGAGATCTTTTAGCGGCGCCCCTTTCTGGCGTGGTGGAACAGATCGACCCCGCCGTGAAGGCGCCTTCGGTTGTAACCGGCGATCCCACGTCATTTTCCGACAATCGCATCGTCGAGGCGCGAATCCGTCTTGATCAGAGCCAGGCCGTGGCAGGATTGATCGATGGCAGAGTGAACGTGGTGATCCAGCCATGAGCCGGCCAATTCCGCTCGCCTGGCGACAGTTGACCCACCAGCCATTGCGTCTGCTCGCGGCAATCGCCGGAATCGCGTTTGCGGTCATCCTGATGCTGGTGCAATTGGGCTTCAAAGAGGCGCTTCTCGCCAGCTCCGCCCTCCACCTCAACCGCATGAATGCCGACATTGCCCTGGTGAGCCCCCAGTACGAATACCTCCTGGTGAGCAAGGTGTTTCCGCAGCGCCGGCTATACCAGAGCCTTGCTGTCGACGGAGTGGCATCCGTCGAGCCAATTTATTGCTCATGGGCTCCCTGGAAGAATCCATGGACACGGCACGAGATCATGATCTTCATGCTCGGGTTCAAGCCTCGTCCGGGATTCCTCGACCTCGGCAGTAGCAATGATCTTCTCGGAAAGTTGCGTGTCGGAGACAGCATTCTCTTCGATTCACGGTCGCGGGCGGAATTCGGGCCCGTCGGCAAGGAACTGGCTGCCAACCGGCACGTGACCACCGAGCTTGCCGGGCACCATGTCGAGGTCATCGGAATGTTCAGCATCGGCACCAGCTTCGGCTCGGATGGCACCGTGGTGATGAGCGACCAGAACTACTTCCGTATCTTGCCGTATCTGAATCCTGATGGCGTGAATATCGGCTTGATAAAACTGAAGCCGGGCTTCGACCCGGAAACGGTTCGCGCCAGGCTCGCTCAGCTGCTTCCTAACGATGTTGTGGTGCTGACGCACAGAGGCCTGGTCGACATGGAGCGGCAACACTGGTTAAACAGCACTCCAATTGGATACATATTCAACATGGGAGTGTTGATCGGCCTGCTTGTGGGCTGCATTATCGTGTACCAGATCCTCTACACCGATGTGACCGATCATCTCGGAGAGTATGCCACGCTGAAAGCCATGGGGTACCACGACCGCGCGTTGTATTCGATCGTGATACAGGAGTCGATCATCCTGTCGGTCTTCGGCTTTCTTCCGGGTGTCGGATTATCCATGTTGGCGTATGAAGCGGCGGGCGACGCGACCTCTCTGCCTATAAAAATGACACTCCTCCGATTCGTGATGGTCTATATTCTGACCGCCGTGATGTGCATCATCTCAGGCGCGCTGGCCATGAGGAAGTTGCGCCGCGCCGATCCAGCCGAGATTTTCTGAGGAATTCGTGCGCCCACGAAAGCGTTCAGTCAAATGCTACGGAGCCTAGGGGAGGCGAACGCGAGGGATGGGATTTCGCATAGCCCTCTCAATTTCGTTTATCACTCGGGAACGCCCTCCCGATCAGATCACCATCGCCGTCACGGGGATTCTGCCGCGTTCGGCTCTTATGACGACGATGCCTGAGTCAGTCACGTGCCATCCGTGAGCGCGATCGGCTTCCAGATCGTAGCCAATCTGCGCCTTCTCGGGAACGCTTACGTTCTTGTCTAAAATCGCGCGGCGCACTCTGGCATGCTGTCCGATCTTGCAGTTGTCCATGATCACGCAGCCATCCACCAGTGCCCCGGCATCGACTCGGACGCCACGTCCCAAGATCGAGTTCCTCACCACCCCGCCGGAAAGAATGCATCCGCCCGAGACAATGCTGTCGATTGCCTCGCCGCGGCGATTCGCTTCATCAAAGGTGAACTTGGCGGGCGGATCGGGGTAGCTGGCGGTGCGTAACGGCCAATCACGGTTGTACAAGTTGAGTGATGGATTGATCGCTCGCAAGTCCATGTTGGCGTCGTAATAGGCATCAATGGTCCCCACGTCCCGCCAGTACGGCACTGCTCCCTCGGGATCACCGGGGATTGTGTTGGTCTGGAAGTTGTAAGCATAGATCGGAGCATTGCCAGCGAGCTCAGGCAGAATATTCCTGCCGAAATCGTGCTGGCTCGATGGATTCTTCGCGTCCGCTTCAAGCAGCCTGAGCAGCGCGTCCTTGGAAAATATGTAATTGCCCATCGAGGCATAGACCTGCTGTGGATCATCGGGCATCGCTGGCGCATTGGGATTCTTTTCATGGAAAGCCAGAATGCGGCCTTGTTTGTCGGCCTCGATTACGCCGAACTCGACGGCATGACTTCTGGGCGCCGGGATCGCGGCGACCGTCACCTCGGCGCTTCGGGCGAGGTGGAAATCGATCATGTCCGCGATGTTCATGCGGTAGATGTGATCGGCGCCGAAAATCGCCACCACATCCGGATCGCACTGCTGGAGCAGGTTAATGTTCTGCTGGATGGCGTCGGCAGTGCCCTGGTACCAGCTTTCATCGTCGGAACGCATCTGAGCCGGCACCGGGATGATGAATCGCGACTTCATGACTCCGCTGAACTGCCATGCATCGCTGAGGTGCTGCAGGAGCGACTGGCTGCGGAATTGCGTGAGGACGTAGATCGATTCGATTCCGGAGTTGATGAAGTTGCTGAGGACGAAATCGATGATCCGGTATTTGCCGCCGAAGGGAACGGCCGGCTTGGCGCGTTGCCAGGTGAGCGGAAACAGGCGAGACCCCTTGCCCCCGGCCAACACAATTCCCAACACCCGGATACGAGACACACGCCCCGCCTTCACTCCTGGTTCCTGACCTGACGAATAGCTCATCGGTAATCAGCTCCTGAGTCGATTCATAATTCCGTTGCCCAAGGTTTTACAAGATGTGCGCAGGCGCAGACTCGTCGAAGAAACTGGTGGTTAATTCTGCCGTCGCCGGTTTGACGTCCGTGAGATTCAAGAGTTCCCCGGTCAATCGAGATTGGACGGGCTGCCAAAGATTGGCATGTTGTCACGGTCCCATGTCAATGGCTTGACGTATGTATGCCGATTGGGATCTCACAGCGGGTCACCCTCAATGTTGGTATAAGTGCGGGCGTGATAGACCAGCATATCTTCCTTCCCGTCCTCAGATACCGTGAAGCTGTTATGGCCGGGGCCATAGACCCTGCCTTCGTAGCAGGTTTTGAATACCGGAAGAGGTGACTTGCGCCAGTTGCGCGGGTCAAGCAGATCGGAGTCTTCGGGGGCGTGCAATAGACCAACGCAATAGTTTTCGTCCGTGGCGCTAGCAGATATGGACGGTAGCGGCCCCAGCGCGTCGTGTGGCTGTCGGTGAACATTCCCATCCCGACGTCAGCAAAGGCGTCAACCAACCGCGGAATGAGCCCGAGCATTGCGATATGAGCCGGGTTCAAGCGGAAAACGTCGGTGTAAAAGAAGGTGATTATGAGAGCGAGCGATGACCAGACGACGTTTACCGCGGCGTCACCGCCGCCAAAGCCGATCTTTTCTATCACGGAAAGCTTGGGGGTTTTCATCTTTCATTCCTTACGCCCGATGGATGAAGAGCTAAGGGGCCAGATAGAGGAGACGATCAGAAAGGGCTTTGTGCGTTAGGTAATACTTCTTGTATCTATATGACAACTGGCAATTTGCGCAGGGTTGTCGAGCGCCAACGCCGCGGTGCGACTTGCGTCTCTCCTGGTAGGTGTACACGGAGAGTTGTCTCCAATGAACACATCATCCCACAAACCACTTCATCGAACCTCAAATCGGGTACTGGTCGGATGAGCGGCTAACCATCGTCTACTTGTTGGTAATGTGAGAATCACCCACATTTCGTCCAGAACGACATAATGGGCAAAGCGGCCTGGCGGACGCGAAAAGGCCCGAACCGTTTCGCCGGCCCGGGCCTTACTGTGAGAGAGTCGCTGAACTACTTGCTCGTGCAGCGACTCCCAGGTTAGCGGTTCACCCTTGGGAGCTTCACAGCCATCTACCTCCGGCCGCCGCCCATGCGTCCGCCCCCGCCGCCGAATCCACCTTTGCCGAACCCACCTTTGCTGAATCCACCTCCGCCCTTTCCGGACATGCTTTTCATGCTGCGATTTGAACTGCCTCGCGAGTTTGCGCCGTCAAAGCCCCGGTTGCCGCCGTTAAGTGAATCCCGCTTGCCGGCGCTGCCGGAGCGAGACAGGTCATGACTGCTGACCCTCTCGAGACCGCCGCCCAGACCGCCAACGTTGCCGGTTCGAGGGCTGGCGAGGTTTCCGCCCTGCCTGCTGATCTGCTGCCGGGCGCTTGCCTGGCGGTTCGCAAGTGAATCGCCGCGTGCCGATCCGCCGAACCGGTCAGCCGTAGCCCGGTCATTGTAAGCGGCGCCGCCACGGTGCTCGGGATTGTGCTGCCAGTTGCCGCGGCCGTTCGCCGGAAGCTGCGAGGCGCGGTTTCCACCCACTCCACCCACTCCGCCGATTCCACCAGCGCCACCTACGCCGCCAACTCCACCAGGACCGCCGATACCGCCGACATTTCCTCCGCGAGAAGGCAGCTGGCTGGGGCGGTTACCGACATTCGTGTTGCGGTTGAAGTTGTTGTTGTGGTTGATGTAGATGTCGTTGCCGCCCCAGCCGCAACCCCAACCCCAGCCTCCGGACCAGAACGCTCCCATCATCACGCCCACGCCGAACGAGATCGCCATGCCTGCGGGGTAGTACCACGCCGGAGGATAGTAGATGGCCGGGTACGGATAGACCGGCGCTCCATATACGACCATGGGGTCATAAGAGGGCACATAGATCACCTCGGTGCTCGGCGGCTCAATCACGATGACCTGCTTGCTATCCACAACTTTGGTCTCCACCTTCTGCTGCTCGGTGGTCGCCAGGTTGCCCTTGCTCTGTGCCTTCTGCCGCATGCGCTGCACGGCATCCATCACGTCGGACTGCTGCGCGAGAAAGGCGTTGCCAAGATCGGTCGTCCAGCCGATGTCGTTTGCCAGGCGCTTCACCGCTTCCGGCATGGGAGCCAGCGCCTGCACGCTCGCGTCCCACGGCTGCCTGGCCACTGCATCCGCCAGCGCCTTGTCCTTCAGACTCGGATTCTGCGCCAGCCACTGCTGCAACTGGATGATCTCCAGCGGATACGTTGAAGCCGCCAGCACCTGCGCCAGCAGCGGGTCGGAATAAAGGGCCACCGGCGCCACCAGCGAGTCCAGCTGATCTGCCGGCAACTTCGCGCCGTGCGTACTTGACTGCGCTGCCGGCGCCGCTGCCGGTTGAGTGCCGGTAAATGCGAAGGTCTCGCTTGGCACCAGGCAGAAGATGCAGAGCATCGCTACGGCAGACCGCAGAATGCCGCGCAGCCGCTTCGCTATACCGCGTGCCCCTTTTCGGCGCCCCGCGCGCTCGCGTGTTGATTCGATAACGCTAAGGTCTTTGGAATGAGTAGACATGATTGCTCCTTCAAAACATTCACTGCCTGGAACTCCAGCGTGCTCAAAGCAGCTCCCTGGGGTCCCTTCGGCGCCGGCATTTCAAGGCCGCCGCTGGCGTTTTCCCTATGTCTCTTTGATACGCGAAATGCCCAGATTAAAAAATAAGAAAGTTTAAGACCGATTCGTAGATTTAAGGAAGGTATTGATTCCGGCGACGGAAACTGCCCCTACCATGCGTAGCCGAGCTTCAGGTAGAGCCCTCGATTTTCCTGGATGCCCTGCGCGTACTCGAGGCTGACAAGCAAATGCTTATCCGGCTTCAGAATGAATTGCAGGCCCCCGCCTCCCATCGGAAACGTCTGCCGTTCCAGAGGCGTCAGGCTCGTCCCATACAAACCGGCGATACCTCCAAACAACGTGGCTCCCCATCGGTGTCCAAACAGCAACCGCTCTTCCGCCTCAAGGGAAGACATGTAAGGCGCCAAATATTGTCCGAATTTATACCCGCGCAGGATCACAGTCGATTGTCCTGAAGTCGGGGCATCGATCGAGAACCAGTTGAACTGCCGGACCGCCAGCACGCGACTGCCGCCGTTGGGTACGAAGATCTTGAAATCCCCGCGGTAAGCGTCATACGAGTTGGCTCCGCCGAGCGCCTCGCGATACGCCAGGCTATTCAGATTCAGATACCATCCGCCCTTCGGCATGTCTTCGTTGTCGCGCGAGTCGTGCATCGCCACGGCCCCGAGGGCGGCGGAGCTGAGAGGTCTCACCCCCAGCGTCTCCAATACCAGGTCGTCTTCTGGTGTCACCCCCAGGACCTGGTAGTTCGCGGCGTTAAATTGAGCGCCGGCGAACCAGTCGTGCTTTACCCGCAACAGGTACCGCACCGCCACCGCCTTGAGAGTATCGTCGGTTTTGAGTGGCAGCCCTGTGCCCAGGTAATCCTGGTAGTCATTCTTGATGTTGCCAAATACGACGAGCGCCGTGATCCGCTGATGGTCGGCAGTAAACGATGTGCGCGCGAACAAGGTGGCGATGATTGACTGAGTTGACGAGTATTGCGCCATTACCCCAATCAGCGACAGTCGGCTCTTGGGATCGAACTTGGTCGCATAAGCGCCCAGGCCCCCGCCGGAAGTGCCGAGCTTCGGGCTGGAAGACACCAGGGGGGCGAACACCCACGGTGAAGATTTGGGCTTCGCGGACGACTGCTGAGTATCGGAGCTGATAGGGATGGCGGCATTGAGCGGCGCTGGAATCCATCCCTCTTGCGCCCATGCAGTGATATTCCAGAGGAAAGACAGAGATGCGAACAACATCGTGACAGCACGAACCTTCTCACCCGATGTTGCTCGTGGCACGAGGATGGTTTGCATGGTTCGCTCTGTCCAGTTGCGGTGGAAGGTCACTCGTGCGGCCAGAAACTCGGTGACTCCGAAGATTCAAAAGTACGGAGGCCGCAAATGCACCTCGCAAAAATGACAGGACGGGAATGAATGGCCGAAGGGCTGCGCGCGAGGATCTTCCGGTTGTCCGCAAACCGCTCAGAGCCTGTCGAGGCATGGGAAGCCACGACTTTGAACATCACGAGAAGAGCTTGTTCTGCGCCGTTTCACAGATGGCAAGCACGGCCGGGTGCTGAAGCTTGCGCTCTACTGTGATGGCATAGTAGCGGGCGCGGATCTCATCCGTCCCGCCCATCCGTTTAAAGCCGTATGCCTTGAGTTGCGGATCGAGAACCGACGGGGCCGCGAAGACACCGAACCCATGCTCGGCGAATGCTCGCAGCAAGGCAAAATCCTGGAATTCTCCCACCACGACCGGGCGGATCTTGTGCGCGGCGAGCCACTCATCCAGCCTGCGGCGGAATTCGCTGTTGTCGGTGGGGACCAGGAACCGGGCGCCGTCCATGCACTTCGGGAAGCGCCGGTGCTCGAGCCGAACCGTCTTGGACGCGAAGAAGCTTACCCCGCACTCGCCCAGCAGGTGGCTGAATGCGCGGATCTTCGCAGCCGGGCTGGCCGGAGTATCCGACAAGACCACGTCGTACTCATGCAGGGCCAGGTCGGCGAGCAGGTGGTCGGGCCGATCTTCCCGGCAGATGATGCGAATCGGCAATTTGAGCCGGAAAGCCGGCTCCAGGATCTTGTAGCCGATCAACTTGGGCACGACGTCGGCCATCCCGACGCTTAGCCTCAGCGGTCGGCCGGTCGGCCGATCCTTCATCGCAGATGTGAACTCACGGCCGAGCGCAAAGATCTCGTCCGCGTAGCGCATTGCGATGCGCCCCCTGTCGGTCAGAACCAGGCCGCGGCCGGAACGCCGGAACAATTTTTCCCCGAGGCTCTCTTCGAGCTTTCGGATCTGGTTGCTGATCGTGGGTGCGGCAAGGCGAAGTTCTTCGCTAGCCGCCGCCACGCTGCCCGTGCGCGCGACCGTCCAGAAATAGAGCAGATGATGATAGTTCAACCATTCCATTGTTCTGGATCATACCTTCCTTAAAGCTACGGGTTCCTTTTAATCTATCTAATTTTCTTAACTCCGCTTTTGCCGTATCAAAGAAGTACGTGAACAGAACGCCGGCGGCAACTCCGCGCTGCACTCCCGAAAGGGAATCGCCGCGGGAGTTGATTCACGAAGGCGACATCGCAGGCGATCTTTGCAACTTTTTTCAGGAGTCGTTTATGTCAATTGAGATTCGCTCCAGGGACTTCAGCGTCACCGACGCAATACGCGAGCATGCCGGGCGGCGCCTGGGATTCGCGCTCGACAGCCTGCCGCATGGCGGCAATCGCAAGGTCAGGAGAGTCGTCGCACGGCTTGGGGACCTCAACGGCCCGAAAGGAGGGGAAGACAAGTTCTGCCGCATTGCGGCGCAAGTGGGCCACTGCACGGTTGTAGTGGAACACGTCGATTCCAATTTGTATTCCGCGATCACGCATGCAGCCCATCGGTTTGTGCTGGCGGCTTCACGCCACCTGGCGCGGGAACTACGGCCATCCGACCGCGCGCAAGTGCCCCTGTGGAAGTCGATCGCGCATTCAGTCCCATCGGCGAGCGAATTCATTGGGCAGACTCCGCAGCGCATGCTGAGCAGCTTTATGGATGGAAAGGCGAAGCACACCACCCTCACGGCTGTACAGAGCCTTCAGCACCAATTTAACGACAAAGGACTTGATCAATGAAGCGTACGCTCGCGTGTCTTTCTCTCGCTATGGTTCTCGGCGTCAGCGCGTTCGCACAGGCATCATCCCTCGCGAACAGCCCCTGTAGCAAGGACAGCTGCAAATACAAGTGTGCACAGACCTGCTGCGAAGGTGACTGTACCGAACATTGTTGCAAGGGCAAATAATCCAGTTGAAGGCTTGGGCTGCGAGCGGTTCGGGCCTTCCCAAGTCCCGCCATTCGCATTGCTGTCTCGTAATCCCGGCTGGTTAGCCGTCCCGGGCGGAACGAACTCCGATTTTTCCCTATACTTCGCATTTTCGGACCACTGGTACAGAGTCGACTTCACTCCGCTCTCTCAACGAGCGGATAGACGCCCAATCACCAATTGAGGTGAGTTCGGGGTTCGGCGGAATGGCGGGCAAGCTGAGCCGGGGTAGTCTTGAAACTCGCTAGAGCGCGCCCGGGCAGCGCCGGGCGCGACATCCACCGCCGCCTTCTGACTGTTCAAAAGGCCTCGAAAAACGCCTCTCGTAAACCCAACAAAATCAATGGCCGGATCTCCCCGATCCGGCCGATTCAATACGTAAAGATTACTGAACTGCACCCAAGGCACGACCAGTCCTTCACGTTCGCAGAACCGAGGAGCAACGACCGATCAGAAATCAGGCTGATCATCCCTCGGCCTGATATCGGTAGTTTTGACAGTTCCTCTGCATGGAGCCGAGAGCAGATTCTCTCGGCGAGAGACTCGGCTGGCTGCCGGGGGGGGGCGAATGGTTACGCGGGCAGCAGCTCAGGATTTGCCTCGAGTAACTTAGCGAGGATCGCCGACCTCTCCTTCTTTAAAATGCCGACCACGGCGTGAAACATGCTCCCGCGTTCAACGAGTTACCAGGGGACTATTGCGTATGGCAAGGACTGCAGATGCCTCTGTGATTCAGGTGGATTTCGAAACCGCCGCGCAGTCGATATCAGGCGCAAAAGATTCAGCGGAAGGGAGGCGTCTTGCCGAGACTCACGGTAAGCTTCTCTGGCGGCGCTGGGGGCCCTATGTAAGCGAACGCTCGTGGGGGACGGTTCGGGAAGATTACAGTCCGAACGGAGATGCGTGGCACTACTTGCCCCACGACGCCGCTCGAAGCAAGGCGTATCGCTGGGGAGAGGACGGGCTGGCAGCAATTTGCGACCGGTACCAAATCCTTGTCTTCGCGCTGGCGTTGTGGAACGGGAAAGATCCGATCCTGAAGGAGCGAGTATTCGGACTTACACCCAGCGAAGGGAACCATGGCGAAGACGCCAAGGAGTATTACTTCTACCTCGACAACACGCCGACCCATTCGTACATGAAGTACCTCTACAAGTATCCGCAGGGGGAATATCCCTACCGGCATCTTGTCGAGGTGAACCAGAGCCGCTGTGGGATGGGGTTCGAGTACGAGCTTCTCGACACGGGCATCTTCGACGAGGACCGCTACTTCGATGTTTTTGTCGAATATGCAAAGGCTTCGCCCGAGGACATCTGCGTGCGCATCGAGGCCGTGAATCGCGGGCCTGATCCTGCGCCGCTGCACCTGATCCCGCATCTCTGGTTCCGCAACACCTGGGGATGGTCGGATCCGCGAGGCATGCCACCGGTGATTCACGAAGGCTCGAACGGAGATGAGGCCATCCGTCTGGTTGCGGATGACACCCATTCGGACCACCTCAAGAACCTTCCGTTCGATTACGAAGTTGGTCAGCGTTATCTCTACGCGCCGCCCGACGGCCAGGCGCTGTTTACCGACAATGAATCGAATCTCGAGCGGGTTTGCGGCGTTCCCAACGCGCATCGATTCGTGAAAGACGCCTTCCATCGCGCGATTGTGCACGGCGAGACTGGAGCGATCAATCCAAACCGCTTGGGAACCAAGGCTTGCCTCCATTACCAATTCAATGTTGCGCCGGGTGGCTCGGTCGTTCTCCGCCTTCGTCTTTCAGACGGCCAACTCGAAGCCCCGCTCAGCCAAGTAGACGAGATCGTTCGGCTCCGCAATGCGGAAGCCGACGAATTCTATGCCGCAATCTATCCACCCAGAGCCACCGATGACGAGAAACTGGTGCAGCGCCAGGCGTTTGCGGGATTGCTCTGGACGAAGCAGTCCTACCTCTTCGACGTGAATGCATGGTTCGACGGCGACAATTCGTCTGCTCCGCCGCCGGAATCGCGGGTTTCGGTTCGCAACCGTCACTGGCGGCACCTCAACTCCATGCGCGTACTTTCCATGCCCGACAAGTGGGAGTACCCGTGGTTCGCGGCGTGGGACCTGGCTTTCCACACCGTTCCTCTCGCGCTCATCGATTCGGAGTTCGCCAAGGAACAGCTATTCCTGATGCTGTTCGAGCAATTCCAGCATCCCAGCGGTCAGATTCCGGCATATGAATGGGAGTTCTCTGATCTGAATCCTCCTGTGCATGCGTGGGCCGTTTGGCGCGTCTACAGCACGGACAAGGCTCGCACCGGGAAAGGCGACCGCGAATTTCTTGAAAAATGCTTCCATAAGCTGCTCATCAACTTCGCCTGGTGGGTCAACAAGGTCGACGGCGAGGGGAATAACGTCTTTGAAGGCGGTTTCCTCGGCCTGGACAACATCACCGTCATCGACCGCAGTGAAAAACTGCCCGGGGGCGCGGTGCTCGAGCAATCGGACGCGACCGGCTGGATGGGCATGTTCTGCCTCAACCTGATGCGAATCGCACTGGAACTGGCGGTGGAAAGCAGAGCCTACGAGAGCCTCGCCCTCAAGTTTTTCGAGCATTACATCTACATCGGCGCCGCGATGAAGAACATGGGCGGCCGGAAGTACTCGTTGTGGGATGAAGACGACGGCTTCTTCTACGACGTGCTGCGCTTCCCCGACGGAACGTTCACCAAGTTCCGAGTCCGCTCTCTCGTGGGCATCGTTCCCATCTACGCCGCTGAGACGTTGAGACTCGCCGATATCGCCGGATTTCAGGAGTTCAAGACGAACTTCCGGTGGTTCGTGAAGAATCGCATGCAACTCACCGAGAGCTGCTGCCACTATCTCGACAAGAAGGAGCAGTACGAACTGACGATCGTGAATGAAGACCAGTTGCGGCGCATACTCGAGCGGCTTTTGAACCCCGATGAGTTTCTGTCCGATTACGGCATTCGCAGCCTGTCGAGATATCACTGCCAGCACCCGTTCACCTTCGGGAACGCCGAGGTTCGCTACGATCCCGCGGAATCGAATAACAAGATCAAGGGCGGCAACTCGAATTGGCGTGGTCCTGTGTGGTTTCCAACCAGCTTCCTGATCATCGAGTCGCTGCGCACACTCGGCGCCGGCTATGGGGACGACTTCAGGATCAAACTTGAGGGAGACCAAGACGGCGACCGGAATCTCCTCGGGGTGGCCCGGGAGATCGCCGACCGCATGATCGGCATCTTTACCCGAAACGAGCGAGGAGAGCGGCCGGTCTACGGAGGAACGAAGAAGTTCCAACAGGACCCGCACTGGAAGGACTTGATCCTCTTTTACGAGTTCTACCACGGCGACAATGGCGCGGGACTCGGCGCGTCGCACCAGACCGGATGGAGCGCCCTCGTCGCTGCCCTGATCGACGACTGGAGGCGATGAGGGGATGCTGCGCAAGGTGACCGTCCGGGCATATGCGCAATGGAGCATCCGCTATAAGCTCATGGCTTCTCTTCTACTGCTGTCGGTCACGACGGTGGCAGTTACAGGAACGATTGCGTATATCAAGAATCTCAATGCAGTTAAAACCGATGTTACGAACCAGCTCACCGGGGTCACGCGTTCCAAGCGGGCACAGATAGAGGCATATTACCGGACAATCCACAGCCACGTTGAAACGCTCAGCGACGACCGGATGATCGTCGACGCCATGCGCAGTTTCCGTGACGCTTACCGGAAGATGAATAAGTTGCCGGTCAAGCCGTCCATGCGCGATGCGGTGCGGGAAGACTACCAGGAGAAATTCTTCCCCGAGATGCAGAGGCTGAACATGGCCCGGCAGAGCTTTCAGGCCTATATGCCGGTGATCCCGGCGGCAATTCACCTTCAGTACCTCTATATCGTGAAGAATCCCTTCCCCAAGGACCAGCGCGATCAACTGGTCAACCCCGGAGATGGGAGCGAGTACAGCCGGGTTCATCAGAAATTCCAATTGGCCTTCCGTGACATCGTCAGGAAGTTCGGCTACTACGATCTTTACCTGATCGATTTTGAAACCGGCAACCAGGTATACGACGTTGCAAAAGACCGCGACTTTGCCACCAGTCTGACAGTCGGTCCGTATGCCGGCAGCAACCTGGCAAGAGTCGTAAGACAATGCATACTTTCGAGCGATCCGAATGCTGTCTTTTTCTCTGACTTCGAGCCGTATGAAGCGTCGCGGGGCGAGCCAACGCAATACGTCGCCAGCACGATCTGGGACGGAAAAGAGCGCATCGGCATCCTGGCATTCCAACTATCCACTGACGCCATTAACAAGGTGATGACCGGCGACCGGGGCTGGGAGAACGATGGGCTCGGCAAGACTGGCGAGGCACTCCTGGTTGGACCATCTCACCTGCCGCGTTCCGATGTTCGTGCATATCTTGAAGACCCGGAAGGATATCTAGCGCGGCAGAAAGCCGCGGGAGTTCCCGAGGAAACGTTGAACCGGATTCGCACGTTCAAAACGACTATCCTTCAAACCCCGATTACGGGTTCCGCGGTGGACCTTGCCCTGAATGGCGAAGAAGGCACCCACGTCCGATTGAGCGGAAGGGGAATCGCCCCCGAACTCGTCTCCTACACACCCGTGCAGATCGAGGGTCTCCATTGGGCGCTGATCGCGCGCAAGGATGCCAACGAAGCCTACCGTCCTCTCAAGCAAATGCAGTGGGTATTCAGTGGGTGGGGACTGTGCATGCTCTTGTTGACGGTTCTTGCGGCATGGTTCATGACCAACCAGATCTTGCGCCCGGTGAATGCCCTTGTGGACGCAGCAGAGAAAGTTTCGGCGGGCGACCTGACCGCGCATGTCGATTGGAAAAACAAGGATGAGCTCGGATTGCTCTCCCATACCTTCAATGCCATGACCAGGAGCATTCGCGAGAAGAACGAGTTGATCGAACAGAAGAACCGCGAGAACGAAAGGCTGCTGCTCAACATTCTGCCGGGGGAGGTTGCGGCACGCCTCAAACACGGAGAGCATGAGATAGCCGACAGTTTTGCCGATGTCACAGTTTTATTCGGCGACATCGTCGGATTTACGGCGCTCTCGAGCAGAACTTCTGCTCCGGAAATTGTAGAGATGCTAAACGGCCTGTTCAGCCAATTTGATTCGCTGGCGCAGGAACTAGGAATCGAGAAGATCAAAACCATCGGAGACTGTTACATGGCGGTGTGCGGCCTGCCCCGGACGTGCAGCGATCACGCACAGCGCATGGCGCGCATGGCTCTTCGCATGACCGAGGTTACGGCTCAGTACGGGCAGACGCTGGGAATCAATCTCCAGTTGCGCATTGGGCTCAATTCCGGGCCTGTTGTAGCAGGAGTTATTGGCACGATCAAGTTCATCTACGACCTTTGGGGTGACACGGTCAATCTCGCCAGCCGCATGGAATCGACCAGCATGCCCGGCGCGATCCAGGTCACGCGCGCTGTCTACGATCAACTGCGGGATAGCTTCGAGTTTGAGTCCCGTGGCCTTGTACAGGTGAAAGGCAAAGGCGAAATAGAAACCTGGCTGCTGCTCGGTGAGCTAAGCCGCATCAAGGTGCCCCAATGAAGATCAGGATTCTTGGGTCGTCGGGGCAGGATGAGCCCCTGCGCCAATATGTGAGCACCTATCTGATCAACGGGACCGTTGCGATCGACGCGGGCTGCCTGGGATTCTGCGGCACTCCACAGGAACAGGAGGCGGTCAGGCATGTCTTCCTCACCCATGCCCATATCGATCACACCGCCAGCCTTCCAATATTTGTCGAGAATGCGTGGACGCCCACTGACGATTGCCCTTTGATCTACGGCAGCGCCGACACGCTCGAAACGGTGCAGAAGGATATTTTCAACGACCACATCTGGCCGGACTTTATCGCTCTCTCCGAGGAGATGCCTCCGTTCCTCCGCGTACGCAGAATCCACCCTGAGGTGCCTGTCTCTGTGAATGGTCTCCGCATCACCCCGGTCAATGTCAATCATTTGATTCCAACATTCGGATATGTCGTAAGCGACGAACAATGCGCCGTTATCTTCGGGGGAGATTCGGGGCCGACAGATAGGCTGTGGGAGATTGCCTGTCAGACACCGGGGCTTCGAACTGTATTCCTCGAGGCCAGCTTTCCCAACTCGATGACTGCATTGGCGAAGTCATCTCATCACCTGACCCCCGAAATGTTTGCCCGCGAAGTGGCGAAGATACCCGCCGGGGTAACGGTTGTCGCCGTGCACATCAAGGTGCGCTACCGCGACCAGATCATTCAAGAACTGAGCGACTTACGACTGAGCAATCTTGAGATTGGACAATGTGATAAGGTGTACGACTCATCACTTTGACTCGCGGAGTGATCGGCACGTTCTATAAGGTATACGTTTTGAAACGGCCGGATCGGGGAGATCCGGCCGTTGATTTTGCTGGGCTTACGAGGGGCATTCTTCGAGGCCTTTTGAAACAGCCAGAAGGCGGCGGTGGATGTCGTTGATGACGCCGAGCTGTTCCTTGAGGGCGCGCTGGATCGGCTTCGTGTCGGCCGCGGCGGCCTCGAGCCGGTCGCGGAGTTCGTCGTTCTCCCGCTCTAGGCACTTCCGGCGGCGGTTGTAGTCGCGGCACGGTTCACCGAAGAGGAAACCGAGGCATACTGCCAGCAGCATCCACATGGACACGTCTGTTGTCTTATCGATCATGCAACTTTCTCCGAAGGGCTCTGTTCGTGGATGACGCGGTGCACGGTGGCCCGGGAGATGCCGTGTGACCTGGCGATCTGGCCCAGGCTCTGTCCGCGGCGGCGATCGAGAAGGATGCAATCTCCTAATCTTGTCTGTGCAGAAACGACCCTTGGCTATACCGACCCGCATGGCGCCTGAAAATCCTAATTGTCTCCAGCGCGCCGTGTGGCTAATACTGACAAGATTGATCTAGGCACGAGTCGGAGTGAGGACGCCTCTAATTTGACGTAAGACAGCACAACCGGCGCAAGGATCATGCCCGGGATGCCCATCAGTCGTTCTCCGACTACGAGACCGATCAACGTAAGCCACATTGGACTGTGAATCTGCCGCCCGATGATCTTGCTATCGAGGAAATACTCCAATTTGTGAATGACGATCAAAAAAGCCAGCGCAAAGATCCCGGCCCTGGGGGATATTGTGAATCCGACGCCGACGATCACGGCATTGCTCATGAGATTGCCGGCGATAGGAACCAAGCCGCACAAGAAGACCAGGCAAACGAGCAGTGCAGAGTAAGGATACCCATTGACCGCGAGAAAGATCGCGCTCAGCATTGCGTTAATTGCGCTTATGAGGATCTGCGCTCGCATGACCGTGGCGAAGCTCTGATATAGATTCCTGAAGCGCAGGCTGAGTTCGCGCGTTACCTCCGAATAGATACTTCCCGTCTGCGGAAATACCTCGTTGCCCACATTCCATGAAGGATTGAGAAACACACCCATTGCGACTACCAGTCCGGCAACGAGAAGCATAGATTGGATAGAGGCCAGACGCGCAAAAAGTCCTATCGTGGCAATGCCTTCCCGGGCTTGCGCTATGGCAGAGTTCTTAAGGCTTGCATAGTCGGAGAAGGGAAGGTCGATCCCGTTCCGTTCTGCAAGCTCGACCATTGCGGGGATCGACGCGTCGGCAATCTTTGGAAGTGTGCGGTACGCAGAGCCGGCGAAATAAAACAGTCCAGCACAGACTGTGATTACAACGAAAAGGTAAAGCCCGACGCTCAATCCTTTGCTGCGGCGAAAATTGAACATCTGTAACGTGAGGTAGCCGAATAGAGCTGCGAGCAAAAGCACACCTAGATGGAGCCACGCAACGGCCACAACGGCCGCCGCGAAAAGCATGTACGAGATCTGGGCTGGCCTGTTCATGCCTTTGTGGTCCTGAGTCTCCCGGCCATCATCTGAGGCGGACGCCGTTTATCCGTCAAAATGCAGCCGGGGCGCTGATAAGCGATGGAGCCTCTGCAACTCACGTGTTGCGCTTCGAGCGACGCGGTGAATTGCGCGCGCGACCGCAGTTTGCCAGATTTCTTGCGTTTCCAGCACCACGATTGAACCGAATGTGAAGTCCGCGACGACACAACAACGCTTATCCGGACCCCCTTTAGGGCCATTCACATCCTCAATGGAAATCGACACCCGCCTGAGATTTCGCATGCGATCAAGCGCAAACCTGATCCGGCATTCGGCGAAGTGGCCTACATCTCCATCAATAGAATTCGAGCGGATTTTAATCGGGATCATCGGTGCCTCCATCGATTCAGGAACTGCTGCGGGATGCGAATTTCCTCCGGCACGGTACAGGTTTTGATTCGCCGCACCGCGACACAAATCCCCATTAGCACTTGAGTGGCCATGTCTGCCGGGACCAGAGCCTGTGTTGGCCGTAATGACCTTGCCTTGTTCAAGTCGAAGGCAGCGGGTTGTAAGAAATTTGAGTGGCTGGTCCAAGAATTTGGACAAGGAAGCTCATTTTGGCGGCAGAACGCCGGGCCGGCTCTCGCATCCCGCGTCAAAAAGCGGCTTCAAAGTGGTCATTCGAATGCAAACACAGTCGTGCCGACAGGCTTGCCAGGAGGCACGGCGGCAGACTGTCGCACGCCGCCGATTCAAGCCCCCGCAACGAGATGCACAAGGTGCAGAAAGAGATCCTATGTCTGACAAGCTGCTTCGCAGGTGGTGTTCTCCAAAGACGATCCTGGTCGTGATGCGCCCATCCGACGATCCGGCTCAGGTGCTGTCGGCCATCCAATACGCGGAGATGTCGGGCGCAAAGATGTTATTGGTGCAGTTAAGCGCTGGATACATGCCGCCCGGAAGTGGGGAAACGAGCGAACGAATCTGCTCGCCGCGGGGCCCCATCCATGAGAGCCCTCAGTCAGACGTCGGACGAACGCTCTTGTCAGCGGAGGTCCTCAAGCGCGCCTTTGTCCTCAAGGAGGTAAGAGTCCAGCAACTTCCGACTGTTGTGCGGACATTCAATATCGACTGGGTTGCAGTCACGCAGGCCCGAGGTTTTGAACGTGCTGTCTACCCGGCGCTGGAAGAGCGGTTAATGTCGGCGATGAATGTCCCTGTTTGGATTCTTGGTAGAGGCATGTCACTGAACCTCGCAACGCCGACCGCGACGCACCGCATTTTAGTCCCTGTGGAGGATTCACCGGAGCTTGAGTTCTCACTAAAATTCGCTCGCAAGCTGGCTGAGTCTCAACATGCAACATTGTCAGTTCTGCATGTGTTCGATGGGTCAGAGGAGAGTTCTTCAGCGAAGGAACGGAGCCCATTTACCGTCAAGTCATGGCTCCGCTTATCCTCTCTCAGGCTATCGTCAACGCACTGCCCGATTGAGATTTCGATCCGCCAGGGCGATCCCGCAACGGAGATCCTCGAGTTTAACGCGCGCAGGCCCCACGATCTCGTGGTGCTGCGACGATCTTCTGACCGCCACGGGGGATCCCATTCGCATTCAAGAATCGTGAGCCGCCTTTGCTCCGAGTTGCCGTGTCCAGTCCTTGTTCTTGGTAATGCAATCGAAGCGCCGCAGCCAAGACCGCTCAATTTGCCTACCGCTCACGGCCATCGAATTCGCTTGCGTACGGCACCACTCGGAATGGAGGGTTGATATGCAATGCGCGAACTCCGAGTGCGGCAGGATGGCCCAAAGCCTATTCGAAGGATCACTATGGCTCGTCGAGTTGGAGGTTCCATATGGTTCCCGCCTGAAGGTGACGACTCGGGATTCCCCATCTGTAACGTTCCCAGCCGTTATTTCTGGCTTTGTCCGGACTGCTCGAACTCGATGACCATTCATGGGTGGACTGCGAACAAGGTCATTGTCAGGCCGATCTGCCAAGAGAAGTCCGTTCAGGTCGCGCATATTTTACCTGCTGTGAATTCAACTTTGCAGGGCACGCACTTGCTCCGCGAGTGATTGTGTTGCCGGGACTGCTTCGCGGGCCGCTCGAGCGCAATATGCGATCGTGGATAAAAATACCGAGTCTGCTTTCCGATGGGTCAGGCCATGGAGCAGTCGCAGTCTGGATGATTTGTGGGATGACTGCAAGCGGCGTTCTGTACTTGTTGGCCTACCCTGATGCTGCAGATGTCCTCGTGCTTGTCGCAACTGTCGTAGCTTTCGTTCCCCTGCTGGTGGATTTGGCTCGCCAGTTGTGGAAGCTGAAGTTCAATGTAGATGTGCTGGCGGCGCTCTCTATCGGGAGCGCGATACTCTTCCATCAATACTGGGTCGCGGCCGTCGTCATTCTGATGCTCTCCGGAGGCAAGACGCTGGAAAACTACGCAACCCGGCGGGCGTCTTCGATACTTGGTGCTCTCGCTAAGCGTATGCCTCGAACTGCGCATCGAGTACTAGGCGACGACGCGCAAAAAGACGTCGAATTGCAAGAGATTGCTGTTGGGGACCTGATGTTGGTCTATCCGCACGAACTCTGTCCCGTCGACGGTACGGTTATTGCAGGCGATGGACAGATGGACGAGTCGTACCTTACAGGCGAGCCGTTTTTTGTTTCCAAAGCTCCCGGAGCGACCGTACTGTCCGGCGCGATCAATGGTGACGCATGTCTTACGATTCAGGCGACACGAATTGCAGCGGATTCTCGATATGCGCGAATCGTGCAGATTCTGAAGGAATCCGAGTTGACCCGTCCGAGAATGCGCCGCGTCGCAGACCGACTGGCTGGATGGTATACACCAGCCGCGGTTGGAATAGCGCTTCTAAGCTGGATGGCGAGCGGGGATTCGCAGCGGTTCCTCGCCGTCCTTGTAATCGCCACTCCCTGCCCATTGATTCTGGCAATTCCTATTGCCATCATTGGCGCAATCTCCGTTGCTGCGCGGCGCGGAATCATCATTAAGGACCCGACAATTCTTGAGAAGATCGATTCATGTGAAACTCTTGTTGCCGATAAGACCGGCACACTGACCTACGGCCGCCCCGAATTGCAGGAAATCGTGCGTACAGGCACGTGGTCTGAGTCAGAGATTCTGCGCTTCGCAGCATCGATTGAGCGGTATTCAAAACATCCCCTGAGTGCCGCGATCCTGGATGCCGCTCAAGCTGAGCAAATCGAACCACCGGCGGCAACCGAGGTGATTGAAATTCCGGGGCACGGCGTCAGCGCGCATACCGCCGGGCACATGGCCACTATTACCGGCCGTGATCAGCTTTCCGCGAGAGTGCGGTCCAATCTGCCACGGGCCATGCCAGGGCTGGAGTCAGTGATTCTGATCGATGGTGAATTGGCCGGGCTGCTTCGGTTTCGCGACGAGCCCAGGGCCGAGAGCCGGCCTTTTCTGGGCCACGTTCGTTCACACCACGGCATCAACAGAGTCGTTCTTCTGTCCGGTGACCGCGCCGCCGCAGTCGATGCATTCGCATCGATGATGGGAATTCCGGAGACTTATGGAGGAAAGTCGCCTGAAGAAAAGGTTGCAATTGTTCAAGGACTCACCGCAAGCCATCCAACTCTGTATATCGGTGACGGCATCAATGACGCTCCCGCGATGATGAGCGCAACAGTGGGTATCGCGATGGGCGTCAACAGCGACATTACCTCCGAGGCAGCCGGCGCCGTCATCCTTCAGTCATCACTCGCAAGCGTCGATGAACTCATCCACATATCCTCAAAGATGAGGCGCATTGCGCTGACCAGCGCCATTGGAGGAATGAGCTTAAGCGCCATTGGAATAGCGGCTAGCGCAATTGGATATCTGAAGCCGATCGAGGGTGCCATCTTGCAGGAGTGCATCGACCTATTATCGATTCTGTACTCTCTGTGCGTTGTTCTGCCCACGAAGTCGGTTGGAGATTTCTCGATTCCCGCGTCATTCCGCGAGCCGCTCAATAAAAAGCGGTTAGCGGCAACTTCAGGGCCGGCGATCGGTTAGTCGGGGTTATCGCGCGCGCTCGACCAGACCGTCGAGTTTCGCCGGGGCTCCGCCGGCGAGTGCACTGATCGAATACTTGCCCACCTTATAGCCCATATCGCTTCGCGAAAGTTGCAACCGCCTTGCAGCTTCAGCCTGGACGCCATTGGTCAACCGAAGAGCCCGCTGAATCAGGACGCGCTCGAGCTCCCCGAGCGTGTCCCGAAGGCTCAGCTGTTCTGGCAGGCGCTCTGCAAGTTCCTCGATGGAGAATTCGTTTTGTGACGCGCGAGGCTCCGGTGTGCCGCGATCGAGAAGAAAATCTTCGGCTTGTAGTTCCCCGCCCTGCCCAAGGATCATGGCCCGCTCAAGTAGGTTCTTCAATTCCCTTATGTTGCCTGGGAAAAAATAGGTCTTCAACTTGGCGGCAGCTGCGGAGCTAAGAGCTCGCGGAGTGATCTTCATTTCACCGGCGATGCGAATACACAGCATTCCGCAAAGCTCTTCAATGTCTTCGGGCCTTTCTCGCAGTGGAGGCAGGTGAATCGGAACGACAGCGAGGCGGTAATACAGATCCTCACGGAACAGCCCACTCTGCACTCGCTCCTGGAGGTTCCTGTGTGTCGCGGCAAGCACTCGAACATCTACATGGCGCGTGGCTGTCGATCCGACACGCTGTAACTCTCCGTGGGCCAGAACCCGCAGAAGCTTGGCTTGTGCCGGCGCGGACATTTCCGCGATCTCATCCAAGAAAAGGGTCCCCTCATGCGCGGCTTCAAAAAGGCCGGCCCGGGCCTTGTCGGCGCCTGTGAACGCTCCGCGCTCATAGCCGAACAGCTCGCTCTCAAGGATTGTTTCCGTCATTGCTGCGCAATTGATCGCAATGAACGGACGATCCGATCGTTGGCTGTTCTTATGCAGGGCGCGTGCAACCAGCTCCTTTCCAGTTCCGGTTTCACCTGTGATGAGGACTGTACAGTTCGTTCCGGCAACACGCGCAATGAGATCGCGTGTTATCTGGATCGCTCTGCAGTTGCCCACCAGTTCTTCGGCTCCCACCAGTTGCCGCACCTGGCTTTTCAGGACCGCGTTTTCTCTGACAAGGGCCGTATGCTGGCTGGCTCGGCGGACCGCGGCCCGCACGACTTCAGGCACGAACGGTTTCGCGAGAAAGTCGAACGCACCCTGCCGCATGCTCTCTACAGCCAACTCGACGGTGCCGACCGCGGTAAGGAAAATAACGGAAGTCGTCGGATCATCTTCGTGAACGGCGCGCATCACGTCCAGCCCGCTTCCGTCCGGCATCTTCTGGTCCGTGAGCACTACATCAAAATCCTGGGTTGCGAGCAACTCCACTGCTTGAACGGAGCCCATTGCCTCGACGATGACATGTCCATCCCTTCGCAGATTTACGTCGAGGATGCGTCGCATTCCGGGTTCATCGTCGACAATAAGGACCTTCGCCATGCTAAAGAATCTCCGCTTCTCTTCGTTATCCGCCGATGTCCAAGGACATAGAGAACTCTACCGCGCCGTCTAGGTTCTTGCTGACCCACAAGTCTCCGCCGTGGGACCGTGCCACGCCTTTGGCGATCGCGAGCCCCAAGCCAGTCCCACCGTGTTTGGTAGTAAAGAATGGCTCAAATACCCTTTTGAGGTCGTTGTCCCGTATCTTCTCCCCGGAGTTTTCGATCTCAAAGATAATGCGTTCACTATCAGAGCGCGTGCCGATCCGTATTCTCCCCTCAGGAGGCGTCGCTGCGATTGCATTGATCGCAAGATTCACGAGAGCGCCTTCAACCTGGAATGGATCGATTGATGCCATGCGATCGCCACAAGGCTCGTATGCAACTCCGATGGATGCCTCAGACGCCTGAATTCGCGTGATATGTACCACGTGATCTAGAACCTCAGATACCCGAACCGGCATTCGCTGAGGAGACGACGGCCTCGCGTAGGTAAGGAATTCCGAGGTCAAATTCTCAAGCCGTTTGGCTTCGCGCGCGGCGATCGCAAACATCTCCTCGCGCTCTTCTGCATCTGCATTCGGAAATCGCGCCGTCGCGAGCGAACTCGCGATCATTGCCACCGGGTTTCGGATCTCATGCGCGATCCCGCTCGCCAACCGGCCAACGGCGGCGAGCTTCTCCTCTCTCGCCAGGCGTTCGCGCGCGACTTCCAATTCAGACATCTTCTCAACCAGCTTGGCTTGTTTCGAACCGAGTTGGTTGACAAGGTACCAAACCACAAGGCCCATCACGCTGTATATCACCGAGACCATTCCCGTTTCGAGAAACTCGGTTGGTCTCGAAGGAGGGTGCAGGACGAAGAAGTGGTGAGCCCATCCAAACATCATGGCGATAGCTGCGCCAATCGTGAGCAATGTCTGCATGAGAGAAAACAGGTAGGCGCATCGCAGGATCGCTATGGCGAGGAGTACGAAATAGGGGGCCTCATCCCGATCAGTAAATACCGCGAGCAGCCCCGCGAGGACGAACAAGCCGAGGATCGAAATGACAGTCTCTAATTTCGCGGTCCTCAGGCTGATTCCGTCTCGCCTGCGCCAGAGCCAGTACCACTCGACCGATTTCGCCGCGAAACTGCAACAAAGCAGCAATATTACGGAGCTGGACGGGTTACCTAGAAGGGCGGCAAACCAAGTATGCAGTACCAGCAGGACCGCGAGAACCATCAACGAAAGCACGCAGAAGGCGGTCTGCTGTCTTCTCAGGGCTTGTGATTCAATTCCGTCAAAAGCTGGAGCGTTCTGCATCGTTGTCAAAATCGAGTTGCAGGAACCTTGTGGAAAATCACCGCCACCTGATGACAGTAGGCCTTCCGGGTTGAGAAGGATGTGAGGCAAATCACACCGACACACCGTGTCGCAATTTTTGGACGCTTGTCCGACAATTCGAACAATTTCATTTTCTTCGGGATGGGAGTTCTCTGGCTTCATAAGCGGTAATTCGATCGCCGGACATTCCTGATACGCCTCAAATCGCCCGCAACGGCGTGATCGAAGTCGGCTTAAGAGGCGCATTACGCGAAATTGGCCCCGTCGCTTCTCCTCCGCCTGGCAGCAGTTTCGAGTCCATGATTTGGCGGCTGAAATGCAATCCGAATGATCAGGTCGCGGGTCGTGAGGCGGAGGCAAACATTCAAGAGTGCGCCCTGGCCGGTTGGACTGCGTGCTCGCAACCTAGCAGGACGTCGTCGAGGAGACCCGCCCCCCTTTGCTCCGAAGACGGCGTCCCCGAGGGCTCGAGAGTGCCGAGTCGATATGCATAGACTAATTGGATCGATATTCTGGTTGGACTCCCAGGCGCGCTCGGGTGCGCGGTGCTCCGAAGTCACCGCGTGCCCAGCCTGTGGGTAGACCAGGCAATCTTCGCGCGCTATTACGGGGAATCAGGCAAAGTGCCATACCATCTGGCATTGCGTTTCCGAGACAACTTGATTCAACCGCTCGGAGTGTGCAAGTCAAACTGCACATGTCAGGCATTGAGAAATGAAGAGTAATCAGACAAAGCCCTGCGCATAGCCCTCTTCATCGTGCGAACTGATAGGTCAAAGGACTCGGACCCACTCGTCAAAGACTTCTGACGAACCGGGTGATAACACTCACGCCGCCTGATTGAGCAGAAGATCGAGCACGCAGGTTTGAGTTTCGAACGTTCAGTGCAGACGCATTTTCGCGTCTAATTCCTGCTTCGCATCTTGAAGTGGATATCCACGTGCTGTTGTTGGTTCATGGAGACTTGATTCCTCCCGGTGGAGAGAATCCTATCCTTTGGGTCAAACATGTCTCCGAGACGCAATGAAACGGCGCGCACAGCTTGAACAAGCGGCGCTCCTTATTGCACGCGAAAAGGGGAATATCTATGAGACGAGGCTTGGTACGCGCAAACTGCACAGTCATTTTGGCCTTGCTGTTCGTCGCGCTGGCTTGCATCGGAGCCAGGGCGCAGGCGAACTCCAGCATCACGGGAATTATCACGGATCAGTCCGGAGCGGTTGTACCGAACGCAACCATCACTGTCACTGACGCTGCGACCGGCATTGAGAGGACAACCGTCAGCACCGGCACCGGGCTCTATGAAATCGCCGGGCTCAATCCGTCGAGCTACATCATGAAAGTCTCCGCTCCTGGATTTCAGACAGTTGAGCAAAAAAGCATCGTTGTCAATGTTTCCTCCACGTTGCGGGTGGATCTGAGCCTGAATGTCGGCGCAGAGACGCAGACCGTTGTGGTGGAGGCAAACCAATTGGCCGTGCAGTCGGATTCCAACGTTGTGACTACCCTTATTAACGAGCAACAGATCACCGAACTCGCAACGAATGGCCGGAACGTGGTCGCTCTTGCGGCTCTCGGATTGGGCGTGAGCGCCAATCTGCCGGATATGAACATCCCGACCTCTGTTGGTTCGAGCTTTGCGATCAGCTTTAACGGATTGAACCAGGCGCACAATATTTGGCTCATCGATGGCGGCGAGGCATACGACCGGGGCAGCGGCGGCAAGAGTTCCATCATGCCATCGCAGGATGCTCTGACCGAGTTTCAGGTGCTGGCCAGCAACTACCCGCCAGACTATGGCATTTCGTCGGGCGGCACCGTAAGCATGGCGATCAAAGGGGGATCGCAGAAGTTTCATGGGCAGCTATGGGAATTTGTCCGCAATGATGCGCTGCAGGCACACAACTACTTCGATAACAACAACGGGCAGAATAAAAGCAAACCAAAATTGCGGCTGAATATCTTCGGCTTCAACGGAAGCGGACCGGTCTTTATCCCGCATGTGTATAACGAGGAAAGGAAGAAGACCTTCTTCTTCTACAACCAGGAATGGCGCAAGATCATCCAGGGAACATCTCCCAACCCGCAAAATGCCATTCCGTCGGTCGACCTGCCGGTTGCCGGCCGGGATTTTCTTTATACCCTCCCCCACTTTAAACCCGCCGCGCAAACGCAAATCTATGTGCCAATCGTCGGCGATCCTGCTTTCAATTCAAAGCTGTCTGCTGCCGGCTTGGCTCCGGGCCAGCCGTTTCCTCAGAACAAGATTCCCGCCAGCCTGCTGGATGCCAATGGGATTCTGTTTGCCAACACGGGCGCGGTGCCGCTGGCCAACACGAGCGGCGATCAGTATTCGCAGTCCGTACCCGCCCCAACCAATGTTCGCGAGGAGCTGTTCCGCATCGACCACAACATTAACGACAAGTGGCTCTTGATGGGGCACTTCATTCACGATTCAGTGAGCCAGGACTACGCCGTTGCCATGTGGGGCAACAACAGCTATCCAACGGTCGGAAACACATTCGCCAACCCATCCTACAGCTCGGTCATCAAGATTACCGGGGCGCTTCAACCCAATGTATTGATGGAAGCGGCATTCAACTACAACGGCAACAAGATCGCAATCAACAACACAGGGATTTACAAGAAGCCGTCCGGGTGGACCGCGGGAACGTATTTTAGCAATCAGAATGCGAATAACCGCATGCCGGTCATAAACCTCAACTCCTGGGGGACCTGGTATGACGCGTCATCCTGGCCATGGCGTAATGCCGCTGAAGATTATGCCGAAGTGTTTGCATTTTCGGTGACGCACGACAGGCACAACATGAAATTCGGCGGCGGCTACAACCGTTACACCAAGAATCAGCAGATCTTCGGGCGTTCACAGGGTCAGTACCAGTTTGCGGACGCCGTGGATGCAAACGGCCTGCCGACCGGCGGATTATCGGGCGACTCGTACGTGGATCTGTTGCTCGGGTTTGCGACCAATTATCTGCAGCTCCAAAACCAGGACTTGCGGCATTACGTGAACAACACGATTTCGGCGTATGCAATGGACAACTGGCACATCACGCCACGCCTGAGCATTCAGTATGGCATCCGGTACGATGGGCTGCCGCACGCCTGGGAACGGAACAATCGGATCTCGAACTTCGATCCCAGGCACTATCAGTGGGCACTGATGCCGACGATCCATCCAGATGGATCGCTCGACCCGAACGGTCCCGGCTTCCAGAGCGTTGAGGGCGCACGGTTCTACATGAACGGGGTGACTGTTGCCGGACAAGCCGGGATTCCGCGAGGGCTTGTCAACAACTTCTACCAGACCTTCCAGCCTCGGGTGGGATTCTCTCTCGACCTGACTGGCAATGGAAAGACCGTGATGCGCGGCGGATTCGGCACGTTCTTCGAGCGGATGCAGGGAAACGATATCTACAATGTCGCGCCCAGTCTTCCGTTCTCCAACACCCCGGCATCCACGAGCATCCTGTTTTCGAATCCCAGCACGAACTGGATAACGGGTGGAACGGCCGCCACGCCTACCTTCCCGCAGGGAATGACAACGCTTCAAACTTACTACCCGGCTCCCGCGGTAGCGCAATATAGTCTCGGCGTACAGCATGAACTGCTGCCATCGTTGATCTGGGTGACGCAATTCGTCGGAAACATGGGCTGGCACCAAAACGTTAACATTCCAGTCAACACCTATAGCCTTAACACTTCCCTGGATGACCGCTGGCATACGGCGCAGTCCAGTAACTACGCGGCGGCTCATGGCGGGCAGGGTCCCTTAACCGCTGGCTACACGGAAGGGCTGGCGAACTTTCCCGGATTCAGCGGCATCACGCAACAGTCGAATCAGGCCACCTCGATATACAACGGTTTCCAGACCGGGTTGCGCCAGCAGAGCAAGTTCGGGCTGAGCTTCGAGGTTGACTACACGTACTCCCATCAGATCGACAGCCAGATTCAAAGCAACGACCTTGTGCAGGTGAGCAATCCTTTCAATTTGAAGTATGACCGCGGTTCCGGTGCGCTCGACCGCCGGCACATGCTCAACATCAACTATGTTTACAAACTCCCGATCATGCACAACTCGAAAGGCGTAACTCACAGCCTTTTGGCCGGGTGGGAAGTGGCCGGAACAGCGATCGTCGAGTCCGGCCTTCCCTGGTTCGGAGTTGGGGCTCCGGGAGGGGGTTACGCTGACACGGTTGGTCTCGGCGGTGCATACACGATCCGCCCGAACGCGAATGGCAGGCCCGTCTATCCAAAGAGGAAGAACAGCAACGGCAATTATCAATGGGTAAGCAACTCTGTCTTCTCTGCGCCAACTCCCGCATGGCTGGGAGGGCCAAATCTGGGGTTTGGGAATGCCGGAAGGGATATCGTGGTCGGACCAAGCAGGACTAACTTCTCCACGTCACTCTACAAAGCCTTTGAATTCGGCGAACGCGCGAGCTTCGAGTTCCGTGTCGAAAGCTTCAACACGTTTAACCACACCCAGTTCAACGGCATGCACAACACGGCAAACAGCGCGAACTTCGGGGAAGTGTCAGGCGCCTACGATCCACGAACGTTCGAATTTGGCGGGAAGCTGATCTTCTAGGTAGCTTGCTTCCTGCCCATGATGGCCACCGGCTGGTTGCCGGTGGCCATCGTGCGTTTGGGAAGACTGGGGGCCATGGGATTTAAGTGCTCAACGGGCAGTGATATTCAAAGTAAGGACCTAATACTTTGCGCGTTGAGTCAATAGCATTCAGAGTAGTGGGGCATGGAATAGCACTTGCCTTTCGATGTTCAGAAATTCCGACGATCACGTTCCGGGGGATGAACGACTGCGGGTTCCAGGTTCCGCTCTAGGACCTGGCCCTTTCATTCTGCGGCAACCAGGATGGAACTTGAAATGCATAGTTATATCGCAGGTTGCGGCATCAAATGGTAATTCCGCCGGCAGGCCTTTCGCCTCCCACAGCGCGGCGATTGCATGTTCGGGTGCTGTAACGTCGTCGGAGTCCCTGTATACGTAAGTGGGTAATTGCGGTTTCCGAGGAATCGTGGAAGGAGAACAACAATGAAACGAATGTCGCTCACAATCGTACTCAGTGCGATCACAGTTTCGGGGATTTTGTTTCTGTGTCGCTCTTCATTGAATGCCCAAACTCCGGATTCGGAACAACTGACAAAGTTCTTGATCGAAGTCAGGGAGCATGCGGTTCTTGCCGAAGCGGACGCCAACCTTCTCGAGTCCTACACACTAGCATCGGTAACCTGGCAATCGCATGCGCACCGAATCAACGCGATGAAGGAACACGCAAACGACCTGGTCAGCGACTTCAACAAGGCAAAGGAACTTCAATCCGTTGGATCTCCCTGGCAGCAGGAAGCGATCGATCATCTTCAGCCTATTCTCAAATCCATGGCGGAACATCTCAACACGTCCATCGAATACCTGAATCGAAATCAAAGTCACGTCAACATGGCCCCATGGCACGAGTATGTCAGGGCAAACCGCGAATATATGAGCAGGACAGTAGTGCTCGTTCGCGATTATTTGGATTACGGAGAAGCCAAAGCCAAATCTGAGGAGCTAATGAAGAGGCTTGACGTACCACCGTCGACCGGTCAGTAATAATCCACGAAGACGTCGCGTCATGGCCTGATGACAACTCACTTGCCTACCAGGCCTCAGTCTTGCCGCCCAGCCCATTTGCCATCCAAATGTAGTTCCGTGGTAAGGCCCATGAAACTTGAGCTGATTGAACTCGTCGCTGATCAGCTTAGCTTACCGAGTCGGCTTGCTATTTCGAGGTGCGTTGGACATGAACTCGCGGCCGAATATTCTAGGGCTGAAACCTGATTCGGGTCTGAGGCGGCTCTATGTCTCCGCAGAATCGGGAACTGTTTCGGTCTTCCAGGAGTCGGATCATGATCTCCGCCTGCTCGGCCAACTCAACATGCCGCATGCTCATACTGTGGCTGTCGATCCGAAGACTCACCTGGTTTATCTCCCACTCGAGAATGTCGATGGGCATCCGCTGCTGCGCATCATGCGTGCCGCCGATCAACCGTAACAGCAATCAAAGGGGCTTCTCCTAAAGCGCAGCCCACGACGGTTTGCAGCCTGTGGGGCAAAGCATCATCTTGCCGTCAATAGTTGACTTCAGGCCGATGCACTCATCGACGGGTCTTGGGTCGACGATCGCGCCAAGAGTTTACGGGCTTCCGCGTCACCGGCACAGGGTTGCGAACAGGCCCACGGCAGCTTTATTGCATCAGGCGACAGGAATGCTGCAATCGGTGTGAAGCTTCCGAAGAAGAGGCCCTCGAAGTCACCCAGTTGCTCACGTTTCCGCAGATCAGAGCTGTGATCGAGCATCTTCCGGAGCCGACAAGGACAATCGTCACGCTGATCGTATTTGGATCGATGCGTGTCGGCGAGGCTCTTTGCGACTCGAACAGAGACACCTACGGAACGGAGAAATGTTCTGCGGCATCTCAAGCAGGTTGCAATGAATCTCGGACCCCCGAGGGGGATCGATTTTCGTAGTTTTCGTACGATGCATGCAAGCCTGATGCGTCGCACGGGCGCGCGGCCTGAGGTTGCGCGCGACAACATGGGACACAGCGAGATCCCGATGACTTTGGAGGGCTACAGCAGAACGTGGTGGGATGAACGCGCAGTCGCCGTTTCCGCTGTAGTATGCATGGTGATGAATGCGGATCCAGCGCAGAATTCGAATCAACAGCGGACGGCTCGCACGCCGACTGTTGTTCCAGCCGGAACCGGGGGAAGCCATTAGTGGCGCCCCAAATGGCGCCCCTGCACCGAAACCGGTGCGATGTCAGTCTGCATGATCGATTGTAAGTGATTGATTTTAATGGTCGGGGAGAGAGGATTTGAACCTCCGACCCCCTGGTCCCGAACCAGGTGCTCTACCAGGCTGAGCCACTCCCCGAACACGTATTGCGGATAGCACATGCCGGGGTTTTGCCTGGTCGTTACACCCTGCGGATGCGCTTGAACCAGTGTAACAGAATCCGCACCCGCCAATTTTGCGCCGCGGCCCGCGTCAGAGCGCGCATGCGGGAGCCGAATTGGCGGACGATGCCCGGAAGTGCGCGGACCACTCCCGGACATCGTCGCAGCCCACTCTGCTACTTCTCCGGGGCAGTCGCGCCGGGGAAGATTCCCTCGAGCGGCTGGCGTGATTTCTGCTCCTTCTCGGGGTCGGGCAGAGGCTTGCGGGGCAGCATCTGATCGCGCTGCGCGGCGTTGTAGAGGAAGATGGCCTCGACCGTTGCGATCTGCTTCAGATCGGCGGGCTGAAGCCTCTCGTAGACATCCTGGTTGGAGTGGTGCGTCCGGCTCTCGTAGTCCAGAGAATCCTGGATGAATTGGAATCCGGGAATGCCCACCGCGTCGAAGCTGAGGTGATCGGTGCCGCCGGTGTTGCGGTTGGTGATGGTTGTGACTCCGAGGTCCTTGAGGGGCGCGATCCACTGCGCGAAGATGGGCGCAATGGCTGCATTGCCCTGTGTGTAGATACCGCGGATCTTGCCGCTCCCGTTGTCCACGTTGAAGTAGCCGGAGATCAGCTTCTGTTCGGGTTTCACCTCGAGCGGTCCGGCAGTACGGCGCATGAACTCCGGCAGCTCCATCTGGTCAGGAGCGGTCGAGGTCTTCGCCGATCCGAAGTGCTGGGTCACGTAGCCCTTCGAGCCGAAGAGGCCTTCTTCTTCACCCGTCCACAACGCGATACGGATGGTGCGGCGGGGCTTGATGTCGAGCGCCTTGAGGATGCGCACGGCTTCCATTGCGACGATGGTTCCTGCGCCGTTGTCTGTGGCGCCGGTACCGGCGATCCAGCTATCGAGGTGGCCGCCGACCATTACGACCTGGTCCTTGAGCTTCGGATCGGTACCCGGAATTTCCGCGACGGTGTCGAATCCGTGCTCGTGGTCGCCTGTGAATCTGGTTTCGACGTCGACCTCAACGGTGCATGGGACATGCGCCTGAATGAGACGGTAAAGGCGTCCGTAGCTTTCGATAGCGGCCACGACAACGGGAATCTTGACGCGCTTGTCGGCCAGATAGGGCGTGCGGCCGAGGGTGGCGCCATTGTCGTCGAAGATGGTGCCGCCCGATCCGCCGCCGCCGCGGGCGTCGCGGCTCGGCTCGATGACCGCGGCGACTTTTTCGTCGGCGAAGAACTGCGCGATCTTGTCGATCATGCGGAGGCGCTGCATGCGCTCGCGCAGCCGGGCCTGCATCTCAGGCGGGATACCGCCGGCGTTGGCGTTCACCGGGAATTCGGCTAGGTCTTCAAGCTCCTTGTCGGAGTAACGCTCGAACAGCGCCTTGTCGACCGGAGGCACCGGGCGCATGGCGCCGAAGAGGACGATCTTGCCTGCCAGCTTGCCTTTGTACTGGTCGAAGTCCTTGTCGCTCTCAATGCTGACGAAGACGACGTCGCCGGTGACCGGGCCGCTGGTGGATGGCGACCACGGCGTGGCCTGCACAATCATGACGGCCGTGTCGGGCGTGACCATGCGGGCCCACGAGTTCAGTTGCTGCCAGCCCAGGCCGAATTCGCCCCAGTCTTCGAGGTGCGAGTTTTCGAGGCCGATCTTCGTCAGTGTGTCGCGCGTCCACTCGTTGGCCTTCTTTGCATTGGGGGAGCCCGTAAGGCGTGGTCCGATACCGTCCGCAAGCGCGCTGGCGAATTCCATCACATGTGAGTGATTCAGGCCTTCTTCGCGAATTCGCTGGTACATGGCGAGGTCGAGCGATTCGGCGGCGGGCTGCACCTCAGCGTAAGGATCGACGGCAGCGGGTGCGGCAGGCGCGGGCTTGGGCTTCGGTTTCTCGGCGGCATTGAGCGTTACGGCCGCACACAGAAAGAACGCGGCAACGACGTGCATGTGCTTCTGAAACATGGTCACTTGGCTCCGGAAATGGATTGCTTTCGGTCTAAGGAATTCTAGGTCATGAGACCGAAAACTGCCCACAAAATGAGCCAGCCACGGGCAAGGACGCGAAAAGGGCGGCTGCACGCCGCCCCTTCCCTGATTTCGGATTCGTTGCCCTTACATCCAGCGCACAGGATCAGTCGCTATGCTCGGAGTTGCCGTCGACACCGGCGGGCAGGTCGAGCGCGACCAGCGCAAAACGGGTCCTGCCATTCCCGGGCTGTTCGAATCCGACGATGTGCTGGTGCCGCTTTGACCCCGCTTTCAGCTGCAGTCTGCTGTCGTTGAAGTCGTTGTTATTCCACTGCACGTGGCCGTTCTTGCCGTTGTCCGCGCAGGTCAGGCCTTCCGCGGTGGTTGTCGGAGTGCCTATGGGCGCGTTGTCCTGGCAGGTGAGCACGTCGCCGTACCTGGCCAGCGCTTTCTTGTAGAACTCAGCCACCTTATCTTGTGAATCACCGGTCTCATAGCTCACTACGCGCACGCGAAGCTGCCATTCGCCAAAGCCCATGTGGACGTCCGCGGACTTGTGGTGGTCGTCTCCGGTTACAGGGTTGGCTCCGGGATACTGAGGCAGGCCGAGGTCTGCGGCGCTTACCTTGTCGGTATTGACGTGCACGCCGCCGAAAGGAGTGTCCACCTGGACCGTTTTGTCTTCGCCGTTGGCGCCCTTGTCGACGTGGATGCGGCAGCCGGCGATGCCCGCAGCCAGCACCAACCCCGCTGTCAGCCATCCTGCGTATTTCGCCCTCGATGTTGGAGTCATGCCCATTGCCCTCTCCGGTTGAATACGCTCCGGCCGCGGCAAAGGTTCCTCGCCGCTGACGAGAATATCGTCTGATCCTTTTATCACATTGCCCGAGGACTGGAGGAAACTCCTGTATTTTGATCGCATGAGAATTCGACGGCTGGCCGCTTGCGTCATGCTTGCGAGCCTATATATGTTCCCGAAGAGCGAGGCGCAAGACGGCGGTTCGGGGCCGCCGCCCGTGCTCATCAAGGTGCATGCGGGCCGGGAGACCGGAGCTTACAAGCCGGTTTGGAACTTCTTCGGCGCGGACGAGCCCAACTTTGTTTACGCTCCCCATGGCAAGAAGCTCCTGGGCGAACTCGCCGCCCTCAGCCCGGTGCCGGTGTATTTCCGCGCACACAACCTGTTCACCACGGGGAACGGAGAGGGCTCGCTCAAATGGGGGTCGACCAACGTCTATACCGAGCGTCCCGACGGCTCGGCCGTCTACGACTTCACCATTACCGACCGCATTTTCGACGCGCTTGTTGCAGCCCATGTGCGGCCGCTGGTCGAAATCGGATTCATGCCGGAGGCGCTCTCGACGAACCCTGAGCCGTACCGCCATACCTTCCCGAAGGGCGACATCTTCACCGGCTGGTCGTACCCTCCGCGCGATGAAACCAAATGGTCGAAGCTGGTTCTCGCCTACGCCACCCATCTTCGCGACCGATACGGACCGCAAACTTCGGACTGGCTGTGGGAAGTTTGGAACGAGCCCGACATTGCCTACTGGCACGGCACTCCTGAGCAATATGACCGGCTCTACGATCTCACGGCGGCCGCGATCCGCAAGGCGTTGCCAAAGGCAAAGATCGGCGGGCCGGAGGCGACGGGTATCGGCGATCACTCTGAGCCGTTCTTCCGGCAGTTCCTGGAGCACTGCGCGCACGGCACGAACGCAGCGACCGGGGAGACCGGCGCGCCGCTCGACTTCATCAGTTACCACCCCAAGGGTAGCCCCAAGTTTGTCGATGGCCACGTCGTAATGAATGTGGGCGCGCAGCTTCGCGCCGCCGAGCGCGGCATGCGCGTCGTCTCGAGCTATCCCGAGTGGCGGCACACGCCCATTATTCTCGGCGAATTCGATCCCGAGGGCTGCGCCGCGTGCAAAGGGCCGCAGAATGCCTATCGCAACGGGCCGCTATATGGCGTGAGCGTTGCGGAGGCGGAGATGCGGGTGTATGAGCTCGCCCGCCGCTATGGCGTATCAGTGGAGGGCATTGTGACATGGGCCTTTGAGATGGAGAATCAGCCGGCTTTTTCGGGTTTTCGCTCGCTCGCCACACAGGGCGTCGATAAGCCGGTGCTCAACGTGTTCCGGATGATGGGTATGCTGGGCGCGCGGAGATCAGGCGCGGAGTGGGTCGAGGTTTCAAGCAATGGAAGCGTAGCTATCGACAAAATCCTGGCGGACAGCGTGCGGGAACAGCCCGATGTGAACGCAGTGGCCACGCGAATCGGCGGCGAAGTGGATGTGCTGCTGTGGAATTACCACGATGTGGACGTACCGGCTTCGCCTGCGAGGATTTCACTGGCGATCGACGGACTCACCGGCTCTGAGCTGATGGAGTCGGAGTACCGGATGGATGGGGACCACGGCAATGCTTATCGGGCGTGGCTGCAGATGGGTTCACCGGATGAGTTAAGCGACGCACAGAGAAGCACGCTGGAAAAGGCGGGGGCGCTCAAGGAGACTGTGGCGGATCATCCGCTTGCCGTTCACGGTGGGAAGCTGAATCTTGCGCTGATGCTTCCGCGGCAGGGTGTCATGCTGGTTCGGCTGCGGCCGCGGTAACCGCTGTCGCAGGCCGGAACAACTCAGTGGGCGTGGCCGTTGTGAGGGTCCTGGTGGCCATCTTCTTTGCTGCTGGTGGAATACAGAATGCAGACGACGAATGTGAGCACTATGGCGGTGACCACAACATAGGGAGAAGTGATGTCCATCGAGCGGGGCTCCTTGAATTCCAGACTAACAAAAGCCAGGGGTCCGGATGAACCGGGCCCCTTCTATTTAGATGCGGCTCACTTTGCTTCGCCGCCCTTCGGGTAATCCACGCGGATGGTGAGGATTTCGTAGGGCTTGATCGGAGCTTTGACGGTGTCGCCTTCGACTGGAAGCGGGCTGCCTTCGGCCTGTTCCATCAGGTTGGTGACGGATGCGCCAGTGGCGCCGGGCGGGACGTGGAACTCGACGGTGGCGCTTTTGCCGGCCCACTCGTAGACGCGGAAGATCAGGCCGTTCGAGTCTTCGGCCTTCTTGACTGCGGTGAGTACGACGTTGTCCGGAGCGACGGATGCAAACGAGTGACTTGCGGGAAGCGTTCCTGCATGCGCCGTGGTGACGGCTGTCTGAAGCGGGTAGTCGTACTCCCAGCCGTGGCGGACGGTGAGGGCGTCCTTCCACGTGCCTGCGTGCGGAAAGAGCGCGTAGCGGAAGTGCTGATGGCCCATGTCGGCTTCGGGGTCGGGCCACTTGGGCGAGCGGAGCAGCGTGATGCGCAGCAGGTTGCCGACGGCGTCGTAGCCGTACTTGTCCTTGTTGAGGATCGAGAGGCCGTGCTTGCCGTCGCCGAGATCGGCCCATCGCATGGCGGGGACTTCGAACTGGGCTTTTTCCCATGAATTGTTGCGCGTGGTGGGCCGCTCAATCTCGCCATAAGGAATCTCGTAGGTGGCGAAGGGACCGGTGGCGGCAAGCGGGAAGGCGGCCTTGAGGAGGATGTGGGATTCGTGCCAGTCGATGTCGTTTTCAATGTCGACGTAGTCTGCATCGTCTGGAATGGAAATCGTCTGTACGAACTTGGAATTCTGCCAGTGGTACGTGACGCGAATTGCGTCAGGAACCAGGAAAAGCTTGATCAACTCAACCGAGTCGGCTTTCGCAATCGTGGCCGGAGGCATATCCAGCGTTCCCGGATCGATGTTCCACGCGTCGTAGTCCTTCGGCGTGTCCTTGAAGAACTGGAGTTGGTTGCCGCACGCGCCGTTGGCGATCGTCTCAAACCTTGAGGTCGTCTCGTAAAGGCTGGTAATACAGCCAGTCGTCTTATCTACCGTCAAATGCAGGCGTTGCGTATCGAGCGCTATGGTACTGGCGCTTTCAGATGGCGTTACGCCGCCGAAGTTGTCGACATGCTTGTTGCCTCCGACAAATTCAACTTTGTAGCCGAGTGCCGGAACGTGCGATACATGCAGCGGGGCCTCGAAGGGCTTGCCCTTACCTTGAACGGATACCTTCACCGTACCTGAGCGGTCCCAGCCAAGAGGATTGTAGACAACGACCGGAATTCCATCTCCCTCAGTGTCGATCGACTCGTCTAAACGCGATATCGACTTGGTCGAAATCTCGTTCGTGGACCAGCGCACTACGTCGTAGTCCTTCTGCGCGTCCTTGTAGATGATGCCGATGCCGGAGCCTGCGGCGAGATCGTGGAACTGGTTGAAGAGGACTTTTTTCCAGTCCTCGGTCAGTTCGGAACCCGGATACGAGCGACCGTCCAACCACGCGAGCGACGCCCACTTCTCCGCGTTCAGAACCTGTTCTTCACTGGTGCGCATGTTGTGCTTGTGGTGGGCCTGCGTGGTCATCACGCCGCGGTGGTACTCGAAATAGAGTTCGCTTTTCCACGTTGGAATCGCGATTTTCCCCGCCACCGGCGTTGGCGGCTTATACCCCTTGGCAATCGACTGGTAGTTCCACACCGGACTGTCAGGCGCGATTTTCCCATCTTTGGGATCTTCGGCGTTCTGCAGGTTCACCTGATCGAAGTAACTTTGCGCAGTTCCGAACACGATCTGCGGCATCACCTTCGCAGGCATCGACGGCATCGACCAGTGGTCTCCCTGGTCCAGAATCGCGCGCGTCGGTCCGCCGCCGTGGTCGCCAATCCCGTACAGGTCCATCATGTCCGCCATGCCTGGCGCCCGTTCCCGCGCCTGTACCGTGTCATGAGCAAGGCGCACAGGATCGAGGTTGTTGTTGGCGTAATCGTGCGGGAAGTAGGCCAGCACCTTCGACCCATCGGGCGACTCCCACCAGAACAGCTTGAACGGCAGTTGATTTGTGTCGTTCCATGTCATCTTCTGCGTGACGAAGTAGTCCACACCGGACTTCTTGTAGATCTGGGGCAGCTGCCACGTGTATCCGAACGAGTCGGGGTTCCAGCCGATGCGCACGTCTACGCCGTAGGCCTGCTTGTACCAGCGCTTGCCGACGAGAAGCTGCCGCACGAGCGATTCGCCGTCGGGCATGTTGAGGTCAGGCTCAACCCACATGCCGCCGACGATTTCCCAGCGCCCATCCTTGATGCGCTGCTTGATCTGGTCGTTGAGATCGGGGTACTTCTGCGCCATCCATTCGTTGTATTGCGCCGCGCTCTGCGTGTAGGTGTAATGCGGATACTCGTACATGAGCTGCAGGGCGGTGCCGAAGGTGCGCTTGACCGCGTCCACTGTCTCGGTCCACGGCCACAGCCACGCGGCGTCGATATGCGAGTTGCCCGTGAGGTGCCACGTCATCTTCTGTACGAGCGGCAGCAGCGCCTCGAGCTTCGTTTGCGAGTCCTTCAAACTCGCATCGAACTTCCCCTGCGCCTGCGTTCGCGCCTCCGCGCCTGGCGCTTCGGCCGCATCCAGCGCCTTCAAATCCACCGCAGCTATCGCCTTGTTCAGCGTGTCCATCTTGCCCGGGTCGCCCGGCGCCAGCGAGGGCACAAGCTGCGCGCAGCTCAAAAACTCCGTCCGCAAATCGTCCGGATTTGGGCGGCCTTCGGCAAAGTCGATGTTGAGGGAAGCCGGCCGGAGGCCCTTCTTGTCCACGGTGTGGAGGAGCTTGACGGCGACCGTGACTTTGTCGCCGGGCTTGGCGCTGTCGAACAGGATGACGGGCTCGAGGTCGTCGCCGAGCGCGACGCGGCGGCCGTTGAAGTACAGAATCTCGGGCATCGGCCCGTTGGCGTCGGCGTGGAACTGGAACCAGATGCGCGCACCGGTAAGGTCGTAGCCATTGAGGGTTTCGGGCACGGTGTAGGTCTGCCGGAACCATACCGCGTCATTGGGCGCCTCGCCGGGGATCTTCGCGGTCTCCCAGCCCGACTCGTCGAGATTGACGGCTTCTCCGTGCGCGACGTCGCCGGAGTGGGTCTTCCATGCGCCGTCAGGCAAATAGCCGAGCAGCGTGAGGCGGGTGATGACAGCCTGCGACTCGGGTGGAAGCTTACCCGCGACGCGGGCGACTTCGGCGGCGACGCGCCGGGCTTCAACCAGCGTTTGCGCCGAAGCGGAGAGTGTGGCGAATGTGGCTGCGGAAAGAACTACAAGGATGCAAAAGTTCGAGACGAGAGAGCCAAATCGTTTTGCGCACAGAATCATGGCGATTCCTTTCCCCGAAAAATGGTAAGGCATTGCGGAGGGTTAGCAGTACATAGTTCACGGTTCGCGGTTCACACTGCGGATTGTGTTGAGTCGCGCCTGGCGGAGCTATTTTGGCGTCGCCTGGGCACTGGCGGCGGGTTGCTGCTCGAGGTATTCGATGTAACCGAGCAATGCGCCCCAGTGATAGAAGCGGTCGCTCGAGGTGACATCGTCGCCGCTGCCTGTGACGGCGTTATAGTTCTCGTGCACGTGGCGGTTCTGCGACCACTCCTTGAGAAACAACTTGTACGACCTGGCGGCGAGATCGCGGCGCACGCCTGGGAAGTCGTAGTTTTTGAGTCCGAGATAGACCAGGAAGTTCGTAGGGCCCCAGATGCGGCCGCGCCAGTAGGCCTGGTCCTTGAAGGCCGGATCGTTGATCGCAATGGAGGGCAGCACCGATTCGGCCCAGAACTCGCGCGGATTGAGCAGGTGTTTTTCGATCATGGCATCCGCCTGCTCGGGCGTGGGGGCGCGCGCCAACAGCGGATAGAAGTTGGTGGGCGAGAGGCGCGGGCTCCATTCGCCGGTGCGGAGGTTCTTGTTGCGATAGATGCCGCTGGAGTCGTCCCAGAGGGCGGCGAGATGAGCGCGATACTGGTCGCCGCGATCTTTCACTTCCTTTGCGATGGTGGGCCGGTCGAGAGCTTCGGCGATCCTTACCAGCGCGTCGCAGTCGGCGATGTAGAGACTCATCATTCCCACGTCAGCGAACTGGAGCAGGTGCGATTTGGGATCGTAGGTGGTGCCGTCGTACATGGGGCTGTTGTCGAGGCCCGACTCATAGACGGCGCCCTGCCAGGTGCCCACAGATTTATCGTCGGGGTTGCCGGGCAGATTGCCGGGATCGCTGCCAAGGACGATGTAGCCGCCGATGTCGCGATGCTGCGACCACCAGCGGTTCCAGCGCAACAAGGGATCGAAAGCGTCTTCGAGGAACCAGCGGTCGTGGAACTTCTCGTAGAGGCCGAGGACCGTGATGCTGCCGACCGGCGGCTCGCTGCGATCGAAGCTCTTCCATTCGCCGGCGCGGGCAAAGTTGGGGACAAATCCGGCGGGCGTCTCTTCGCGCAGGATCTCAAGGGCGTTGGCGTAAGCAAGGTCCTTTGAGCCGACTGAGGCCATCGTGGCGGCGAAGAAGGTGTCCCAGTCGAAGAGAACGTAGCCGCCCCAGCCCACGCTCCAGATGCGGCTGACCGGCGAGATCACGCGGGATCCGCCGGGCTCGTAGATTGTGTCCCAGCCGAGAGTGGTCTGGATAGCGTCGACAAGAGACGCGGAGGGGCCGGCGTTCGCGATGGACTGCTGGTACGCGGTGCGCGCGCGGTCGACGAGCGATTGGATCTCATCGAGCGAGCGCTCGTGCCCAGTGGAGACGCCTATGGGACCAGAAAGATCTGCGGCGAAGTGCGCGCCGGACAGCGGCGCATCCAGATAAGGAGCGGGCCGGGTGCGCTCACCGATTTCGCAGGTGCAGAAGATCGAGACGTCGCGGAGGACGCTGTGGGCGAGGATGGCGTTGCCCTGGCGGATCGCGGTGCCGGGGCGGTTCCAGAGATAGTCGACGGAGAAGACGACAGTGGGCGGAAGAGCTCCGGATGATGAAGCCGCGGGCGCGACGAGCAGGACCAGATCCGCGCCGTCGTGCGCGCTCTGGATGCGCCATTTGTGCCCGCGCCACGCGATTTCAAGATCGGTGTAGCTGCCGTCCCATGAATGCGGCCCGGGGGTGACCTGCTCGGCGCCGGGTTCGAGCCGGCCGATCAGCGCGTTCCCGAGATATGCATCGCCATTGAGCGTGGAATTGTGCTTCATGCCCACGTGGACGGCGAGTCCGTCGGGCAGCAGGACATGCGTGGCGACGCTGTGCACGTCCCAGGTGTTCCAGCCGCGGGCAAGGCGGTTCTGAACGTGCTGGTAGTCGGCGGAGCGCGGGCCGGCAGAAGGCTCAACCGGCGCAATGCGCGAGGAAAGCTGACCTGCTGCACCAGCAGGCGGAGATTGCGGGCACAGCAGAGCGGTGGTCCCGAGGGCAGTTGCAACCGCGATGAGACAGCCACAACCGCCGATCCGCATGCGGGCCCTCCATTGGCTCTTGGATGCGCGACTTATGCCCAGCCGCCATCAACGATGTAGCTCTGGTTGGTGATGGCGCTGGAGTCGTCGCTCGAGAGGAACAGCACCAGGCGCGCGACGTCCTCGGGAAGGATATCGCGCTTGAGAGCCTGGCTTGCGAGGATTTCAGCCTTGTACTCGGGCGTGTAGACGACGCGCTTCTGCTTTTCCGTGGCGATGGCTCCCGGCAGCACTGCGTTGACGCGGATTCCGGCGGGACCGAGCTCGTGGGCGAGGGTGCGCGTGAGGCCGACGATTGCGGCCTTGGCCGTGACGTACACGGGCAGGCCGGTCGAGGGAATCATCCAGCCGATCGAGCTCATGTTGACGATGACGCCGCGGCCGGTCCGGCGCATATGCGGGATCACTGCCTGCGCCATGAAGAACTGAGGGCGCAAGTTGACGGCGATGGTGTGATCCCAGGACTCGGGCGTGACTTGCTCAATGGAGTGGCGGCGGTCGTCGCCGGCGTTGTTCACAAGTACGTCCACGGTGCCGCATGCGACGATGACGCGGTCGACACTGTCCCTGAGCGCGGCCACGTCGGTGAGGTCGCAGTGGATGTAAAGCGGCGCGGTGCAGCCGGTGACTGATAGCTCATTACGAAGTGCGATGGCGGCATCGTCCTGGATGTCGAGGAAGGTGACGCGTGATCCCTGGCGGGCGAAGTGGCGGACGAGGGACTCGCCGATGCCGGTAGCTCCACCTGTGATGAGCACCACACGGTCGCGCAGGCTGGGGTAGATAGCATATTCAACTTCAGCCATGAATTCCGTCTCCGCAAGTCCACTCAATATACATCTGCCGGCTGCAGAGTCACTGCGTTTCCAGGGGTCACCGTACGATTACCTTCATCATCACGTCAAAGCACCCGGATGTCTGCCGGTTCCAGGTCCCCCAACCATGCCCGCCTGGCGCCGTATTGAACTCGTGGGTGAACCCTCGCCGGTCGAGCTGGCCGGCGAACCGTCGAATGGGACCAAGCAGCGCTTCCTGCTCGCCTGCTGTTATGTACAAATAAGGTGTCTTCCCCGGATCTGCCATTTGGACCAAATTGAACGGGTCCTCATTCCTCCGCTCCTGGCTGCCGTCCGGCCCAAAGACCTTCCGCAGTCGAATGCTCTGCTCCAACCGCCGCCACGAGAAGCGACGCTCCGGCGCGTCAATTGCAGGGCTGAGCGCAGCGGCAAACGAAAACAACTCGGGCCGCCTCAGTGCGTACTCCACGGCCGCAAACCCACCCATCGACACGCCCACAACAGCCCGCGCGGCACGGTCCGATTTGGCTGGAAAACGGCGTTCCACGTCCGAGCGAAGGTCGTTCAGCAGGAAGTCTCCGTATTTGTCCTCCGGCGCACCAGCCGCATTCACCCAGTAGGAGAGCGCCCCATCGGGCATGACGAGGACCATCCCCTTCGCGGCAAGGGCACCGGCGTCAGAGTAGTCCGACCAGCTACGGTAGTTCTCCCACGCTCCGTGGAGCAGGTAAACGACTGGCAGCCTTTCCCCCGTCTCAATCCGGGCAGGAAGGTACACCCGGTACGTCACATCCCGGCCCAGGGCGGCAGAGTGGAAAGTCACATCCTGCAAGGTGACGCCGGAAAACTGACGGGCACGCTCCTGGGTCTGACCCACATGGCCGTGGCAACCGGTAAGTGCAACTGCACCAAGCGCGTAAACGGGAAGATTCCAACTCAGTTTCATGGGAAATGCGATTGTACCCCGGCTTTTCGGGCCCCGGATTTCATACCGCTACTTGAGACAAGGTTTCATGACCCCGGAGCATACTAAGTATGGGTGTGCGTTGCGGGATTTTCCTGCTTCTTGTCCTTCCGGCTTCTCTCCTGCTCTTTCTGCGGGAGAAATTACCGTCGCGCCAACCCATTGCGCGACCCAGGATTCGAAGCGCTCGTAATCGGATGCAGGGAAAAGGTCGATCACGCCTCGCACTTCCACCAGAGGCCGCATCGCCTTGCAATGTGGTCCAATTTGGACGGCCGTCCTGTGCAGACCAATGGAGTCCAACAATGGGATGGACTTCCACCTTCGCGGCTTTAATTAAGCCAGCTCGCACTCATTAAGGGAGTATCACCATGAAGAAAGCTCGCTATCCCGGAATCCGGGTCACCGCCAACGGAAACCAGCTTGTCTCGTATCACACCGAGACGCGTATCGCCGATGCCGGAGTCTTCTATCCCATTACTCCCTCGACCGAGGGCGGCGAGCTCTTCCAACAGGCCTATGCGGAAGGCCACCTGAATGTGTTTGGCGGCAACACGATTGCCATCGAGACTGAAGGCGAGCACGCGGCGCAGGGCGGGGCAATCGCCCACTCCGTGTGCGGCAAGCGCGTGGTCAACTTCACCTCCGGGCAGGGGGTGGTCTACGGCGTGGAGCAGTACTACCATGCGCCGGGCAAGGGCTCGACGATGGTGCTCGAAGTGGGCGCCCGCGCGCTGACAAAGCACGCTCTCAACGTGCACTGCGGACACGACGACATCTACGGCGCGCTCGATACCGGCTGGATCATGGTGTTCGGCAAGGATGCGCAGCAGGCCGCCGACCAGTCGCTGATTTTGCGCCGCGTGACCGAGCTCTCGCTCACGCCAGGCATGAATATCATGGACGGCTTTTTAACCAGCCACTTGGAGCGCACTTTCTATAAGCACGAGTCCGACCTGATCCGCGAGTACCTGGGCGCACCTGACGACGTGATCGACTGCCCCACCGAGGCGCAGCGTGTCCTCTTTGGGCCCACCCGCCGCCGCGTGCCCAAGATGCTGGACCTGGCCAGTCCCGTCCTGCTCGGCCCAGTTCAGAACCAGGAACACTACATGCAGGGCGTGGTGGCACGCCGCAACAACTTCGCCGAGCCGATTCTCGATTTCCTCGAGGCCGCCTACAAGGACTTCGGCGACCTGACCGGCCGCTATTACGGCCTGATCAGCAAGTACAAGACCGACGACGCGGAAACCGTGTTCGTCTCGCTCGGCTCAGCCGCGGAGAATATTGAAGCCGCGGTCGACTACTTGCGGCAGACGCGTAAAGCCAGCGTCGGCTCTATCCATATCAATGTGATCCGCCCGTTTCCCGAGGCGGCGATTGTCGAAGCGCTGCGCGGCAAGAAGAACGTCATCATCCTCGAGCGCACGGACGAGGCGATGAGCCCCGACAACCCGATGGGCCGAGACATTCGCACCGCGCTTTCGAAGGCAGTACAGGGCACCATGGGCATCCCCCAGATCACACTGGCCGAAGTGCCGCGCATCATCGGCGGCAGCTACGGGCTGGGCTCTCGCGACTTCCGGCCCGAGCATGTGATAGGTGCGTATGAATTCGCGGCTGAAGGGCGCGCACGCAAGGACGGCCGCACCGCCGAGGACGGCTCAAACTTCATCGTGCTCGGTATCGACCACCCTTATTCGGTGGTTGCCGACGAGACACCCTCGCTGTTGCCCGGTGGCGCTGTCGCGGTCCGTTTCCATTCGATCGGCGGATGGGGCGCCATCACCACAGGCAAAAATCTCGGCGCAATTATCGGCGATCTGAACGACCTGCTCTACGAGCGCGACAAGGTCGAGGACGAGTACGGGAATCCTAAGGAGATCATCCACGTCAGCGCCAACCCAAAGTACGGGTCCGAGAAGAAGGGCGCGCCCACCAGTTACTTCATGGTCGCGGCGAAGGAGCGCATCCGCGTGAACTGCGACCTGCGCCACGTGACCACGGTTCTGTGCTGCGATCCGAAGGCCTTCACGCACACCAACCCGCTCGACGGTATCCAGCATGGCGGCAGCCTGCTGTGGGAGTCGGACCAGGAAGGCGAGCGCGCGTGGGAGCAACTCCCCATCTGGGCGCGCAAGCAGATCATCGACAAGAACATTCGCGTCTTCACGCTGCCGGGCTTCGACATTGCGCGCAAGGCCACCAATCGCGCCGATCTCCAGCTTCGCATGCAGGGCAATGCGTTTCTCGGCGGATTCTTCGCGGTGTCGAGCCTCCTCGAGGAATTCGGTATCACGCAGGAGCAGTACCAGGATGTTGTCTACAAGCAGTACGTCAAGAAATTCGGCAAGCAGGGCGATGCCGTCGTCCAGTCGAACATGGAAGTGATGCTCCAGGGCTTCTCGCGCGTGAAAGAGATCGCTGTCGGCGAACTGGCAGCGCGCGACCGCTCCAGCCTGCGGGGAGACGCGCTGCTGCCCATCCTCGAGCCCGTTCCGGCATATGCTGAAGCTGGCGCGGGCGAGTCATGCACCGTGGGCGGCTGCCGCTCCACGCCGTTGCCAGACGGTCAGGCCGAGCGCGCGCCGATTGCGACCATCGCAGCATTCGACGCGGAATTCCGGTCCGGCCTCGGCTACAACCAGCCGGCCACGCCGCTCAGCGCCATGGGCGTAATTGCGGCGGCGACGGGCGACACGGCATCGAAGTACGTTGCGCGGCGCGAAACGCCGCTCTACATCCCCGAGAACTGCACGCAGTGCATGGAGTGCATCTCGGTTTGCCCGGACACGGCCCTGCCCAACACTTCGCAGGACCTCTCGACGCTGCTCTCGACTGCTGTGACGCGCTACGTGTCGAACCCCGACGATCGCCGCAAGATGATCGCGAAGCTTCCGGAGATCGAAAAGCAGACGCGCGCGCGCATGCTCGCCGACATCAAGCAGGGTACGCCGCTGCCGGCGATCATCAAGGAAGTGACCGAGTTGATCGACGGCTTCTCGGCGGAATCGAAGACGCAGTTCTTCAACATCATGGACAAGGTGCCGATGGCCTACCAGAAGGTCAACGCCATCTTCTCCTCGCCTGAGCGCAAGTCGCCGGGCTCCGGCGGCATTTTCTCGATATTTGTGAGCGATCTCTGCAAAGGCTGCGCGGCCTGCGTGACAGCCTGCGGCGACCACCAGGCGCTCCGCATGGTGCAGGAGACCGAGGACGTGAACGCCGAGCACGAGACCGGCACCGCGTTCCTGAACCTGCTGCCCGATACGTCGCAGAAGTATCTCGGCCTCTTCAACAATGCGAACCCGGCCGACTCGAAGACCGCGACGCTGCGCAACATGCTCATGGTGCGGCGCAACTACGACGCACTCGTGGCCGGCGACGGAGCCTGCGCGGGCTGCGGCGAAAAGAGCGTGCTGCGCTCCGTGACCTCGGTCACCGAGGCGTACATGCGGCCGGTCTACCACGCCAAGGCTGACCGCTTTGTTGCCAAGGCCGGCGACTTAGAGAAGAACGGCGCTGCGAGGATGGCCGCGCTCAAGGAGTCCGATTCCAAGGGCTATGAGTTGCTGCGCCAGACCGTGACGCACCTGATCCTCGGCCTGGGCGGCGAGGACGATGACGACACCCGCGCAAGAATCTCGGCGCACGAGGAGAAGAACGGCTCTGTCACCGATGCGCAGATCGTCGAGGCGCTCGCGGCGGTGCTGCTCACCGAAGCCTTCAATCACAAGAGCCTGCAGCCGGTCGATGGGCGCCTGGCCAACGGGATGAGCGTGATGGCGATGGCCGCGCACACGGGCTGCAACACCGTGTACGGCTCGACCTCGCCGAACAACCCGCATCCGTATCCGTGGATGAACTCGCTCTTCCAGGACGGCATCACCATCGGCTGGCTCATGGGGGAGAGCTTCATCGTCGACCACGCGCGCCGCTCGGTGATCCCCGAGCGCCTCACCGACATCATCCTTGGCGGCAAGGGCGTGAACGACCGCGAGTATTACGAGTTCACGCACTTCACCGATGCGCTGATGACCGACCAGGAGATCATCGAGCTGCCCAAGGTGTGGGTGGTTGGCGGCGACGGCGGCATGGGCGACATCGGCTACCAGAACATGTCCAAGGTGATCCTGCAGAACCGGCCCAACGTCAAGGCAGTCATGCTCGACACGCAAGTCTACTCGAACACCGGCGGCCAGAACTCCGACTCGACCCCGATGCTTGGCGGCAACGACATGAACGTGTTCGGCGCGGCCACGCAGGGCAAGAACACCGAGAAGAAGACCGTGGCGGAGACGTTCCTTGCCGGGCACGGCTCGCCCTTCATCGCGCAGTGCTCCATGGCCAACGCGCCCAAGCTCTACCGGGCGATTCTGGACGGCCTCGAGTACCGCGGCACCTTCTTCCTGCAGGCGTTTACCACCTGCCAGCCGGAGCACGGCGTCGCCGACGACATGGCGCTCCACCAGGCGCAGCGCGTGCGCGACTCGCGCGGCGTGCCGGAGTTCGTCTTCGACCCGCGTAAGGGCGAGAGCTACGCTGAGGCGCTCGACATCAAGGGCAACCCGTCCATCGATCTTGACTGGTACGAGACCAAGGACAAGCTCAGCGGCGAGACGCGCCGCTACACGGTCGCGCACTGGTGCACGACGGAAGCGCGCTTCCGCAACCACCTGCGCAAGATCAAGCCCGAGCAGGCCCAGAAGATGATCCCGCTCGACAACATGCTGGTGCGCATCACGCAGCAGGATGTTGTCTACCGGCGCTATCTCAACCCTGCGCACCGCTCGTTCATCCCCGACTTCGGCGTCTACATCACGCTCGAAGACAACGGCAAGACGGAGTACCGCGCCCTGAGCCGCCAGTTAGTCATGTTCTGCGTCGAGCGCCGCAAGTCATGGCGCATGCTGCAGTCCAAGGTGGGCATCAAGAATCGCGAGTACGAAGCGCAGAAGGCCATCCTGGCGGATGTAGACGCGGGGAAGATCTCAAAGGACGAGTTCTTCGCGCATGCCCAGGAGATGCTGGCGGAGAAGCTGGGGAATCTTGTGCCGGCAAAGGCGTAAGGTAGGTCCGGCTCCAATCCGGGTACAGGACGGCCCCACAAAAATGGAACAACAAACGCGGACCGAAAGGTCCGCGTTTGCGTTTTGCCGATACCTACTACGTTTGGTGATTTTGAAGGAACGGAGCGGCTGAAAGATTCGCGGCTATTTTTATCTTTTCCTCTGCTATTGTTCGACCTGAGGATCACACCATTGTCTGACCATCTCAAGACCTACGAAACCGCTCGCACTCGCCACTGGCGCTCCACCGGTCTGAATCCAACCGACGCTAGAACTATCGACAAGATTGAAGAATACGGCCTTTTTGTCTTGACCGTCGGCAATGGCAAGCATCGCGAGATGAATTACACCTACACCATCGGCATTTACGATACCTGCGGCAAGCCCGACCTGATCACTGCTGCGCTTCATCACGAAGTCGCGCACTCCGCTCTGAATGAAGCCGCGCGTCGTATGCGAGACGGCCTCGACCTCACCCAGAGCCGTCATTCCGATCTGATCGGCAACGTCGATTGCGAATTCCGTCCGGTCGATCCCAAATGGGTCGCACATCTCATGAACTGGGCGAACTGGTATTACTCAGGTAGCAACTATCCGGTCCTACAACTCGTCTACCCCGACCTCAAGAACCGCTTTCCTGAAGACGAAGGATTTAATTCGAATTTCAATCAACCGCTAATGCAGCTCGCCGCTCCCATGCGCCACATTGAGGAGGATTTCTGGAGCGGAGCGGATGAGTCCAGCAGCCTTTTCGGCTGGAGATTCCCTGAAGGACCGCACACTTCTGTCTACCTCTCTAAGAACGTCCACACTGGCGCAGAGCCAGTCACGTTCGTGTACCACGACCCCGAAGGTGATTGGCAGTTCACTGGCGAGACTGGCACTGAAAGCGGCGGTGTCGCTGTCTGCTTTCACCATCCCATTGACAACGACCCCTCATTGAAAGAATTGGTTGATCTGCCCGTTGGCTGGTGCGCGGAACGCAGTGAACCGGGCGCTCCATGGGAACGCCAACCGTACGAACCCGAAGAGGAAGACGAAGATGATGGGGACGAATCGGCCAATTCCTAGCCCGCCATCTCCTTCATCATCTTCTCCCGCAATATTCGATTCGCCCGCGTCTGGTAGCCCGGCCCGCTCTCCCTCAGCCACGCCACCACGTCCGCATCAAGGCGCATGCTCACGGCCTGCTTCACCGGCTTGTACATCCCGCCTGCGCGCACGGTCTTGAGCCATGCCTCCATGCCGCGAATCGGGTTTTCCCACGCCGGCGGCGGCAGCACAGGCGCGTCGGAAGTGTCGATCGGCCCGGCCTTGGCCAGTTGTCCCAACTCTCGCCTGACCTTCGCCATCACCTTAGGATCGTTGTGCAATTCATCGCTCGTAACCACGCGGATCGAACTGCCGGAAGTAGATTTCGTGTTCCTCCGGCTCCGCCCGCCGCGCCGAGATGATTCGGATTGTCTCTTCGCCATCGTCTTCTTCATAGGCGTGTGCCACCAACAGGAGGACTTGTCCCTCCACTCTGCCAATTGCCTGCCATCGTGCCTCGTCGTCTACTTCCCGGTCCTGTTCGAAGATCGCGTGGGGATCATCGAACACCAGCGCCGCCGCCTCGAAACTCACCTGGTGCTTGCGCAGGTTGGCCCGGTTCTTTCGCTCGTCCCAACTGAATCGCGTCATCTTCCGTCCGTACAGACGCTTATGTATATACAATACATCTGATTCTCAGATCGCACAAACCCGGGTTTGTCCGCGTTTCGTACCCTGGCCCGCTCTGCTGCAGCCAAACTTCGGGTTTACATCGATAATCCCCCTCACCGTACCTCCGGCGCCTCAAACCAGGCCGGCGCCGGGCCCGCTACCTTCCCGATCTCCGGCACAACTTCGCGGTCCAGGTGCGCCGTGAATGCCGCCATGTTCTCCACCAGCTTCTCCCAGCGGTCCGCGTCGCCAATGTCGCACTGCATTGCGTGAAGCTCCGCCGAGGCCGGCATCGGCAGCCGGATCTGAAAATCCGGCATATACACGTGAAAGTGTCCCGTCAGGTGGCGGCTCCATGTGCCCACGTCCAGCGATACTTCCACAACGTGGTTCTCCGCCGTGCGCCGCCGCAGCGTGAAAATACCCGAGCCGCCCTTGCACGCGTAGCCTAGCGGTTTGAAGTGCTTCTCGAGCGCCGGCTTCAGCGGGCTCTGCGCGTGCTCCGCCCTCGCCGACTCGATCGCATGCGGCATCCGCGCGCCGGCGATCAGTTCGGGCACCCTTGCCCGCAGCTGTTCCGCCAGCGCAACCAGTTCCGGCGGCGCCTGCGACTTGCCTTTGACGACGACCGCCTCGCCTTCTTCGCTCTCCTTGATCGGAAATTGCGCCACCGTTCGCGCCTTGCCCAGCGTGGCCACAAACTTCCCCAGCGCGCCGCCCGGCAGCGGGACTTTGCGGTTTCCCTCCGTCACCTCCACCACGTACGCCGCGCCCAGGTGACGCTGGCGGCCGTTCACCCACCATGTATCGGCGGCCCGCATCCCGGTGTTGAAGTGCCCGTGCAACAGCGCGCTAAGTTCGGTCCGCTCTGTGGCCACCGCCGGCGGGGCCTTGCCGAACTCATCGGTGTAAAACCGCACGTCCGCCAGCCGGAACGGAAGCGATCGCGGCAGCCCATCGGCCACTTCTGCCAGCTGCGCAAATTCCAGCTTCGTCGCGTCCCCGATGATCGCCGGCGACCCGACCCTCTCCGGGTCCTTGGCGCTGAGGACCGGCGGAATCGGCTGGGTCGTCACGAGCGGCGCCAGGTGCGGATGCTTTTTCACCGCCCGCGCCACCGACGACACCATTCCCGGCACGAGGTGGTCGGCAAACGTGAACCGGTACAGTACCGGCACTCCGCCCTGCCCCAACCCCTCGTAGATCCGGCGCAGCATCTCCCCGAAGGGCTCTTTCCTGCTCGCCCTGTACTCCTGCCGCATGTATAGCTTCATTGCCGCCGATTTTATGGACTGTCGAGGGACTCGGCAATACTCATTTGGCTTTTCTCTTTTTTTCTTTGATTCCTCGACAATGTCTGCCATAGTAGGTAAATCGATTCACAACTACCCCCGCTTGGAGTACATTGAAGTACTTCTGCCGATCGGCCTGACCGCGATCCACGGGACCCGGGCTTCGAGGTAAAACTCTGCAAATTTGCGCCCGGAGCATTCCCATGAAGCGGGAACTCTGTCTTCTTGTGTCACTTTTCCCCATCTGCCTTGTGTCGGCCGCTGCCCAGCCGGGCGCTCAACAGCAGCTCACGCGAGCCCTCGATTTCATCCAGCGCGGCCGTCCCCAGGTCGCCGTCGCCGTGCTCACGACCATCGCGCAGTCCGATCAATTCAGCGCATCCGACCGCGGGCGCGCGTACGCGCTTCTCGGCTATGCCTACGGGGAGGAAATGCAATTCCCGGCGGCGGAGAGATCGTTCACGCAGGCTTTTGGGCTGCTCGGTGCCGGAGGCAAGCGCTCCTACGATTATGCCGGGGCCCTGTCCTACTACGCCGGCCTTCTCCAGGCAAAAGGCGATCTCGACGCCGCGGCAAAGGCTATTCAGGAGGCGATTGAGCTGTATAAGCAGACGGAGAGCCATGCGGAGCTTTCAACGGCGTATACCCGCATGGCGAGCCTCGAGATCGCGCGCAAGAAGTACAAGCAAGCCCGTGCGTTTCTCGCTTTCGCGCGCTCCGAGGCCGATGCGGCGGGTCTCTCCGTGCCTCGCGCTGACCTCGATGCCACCAGCGGTTGGCTGGACGCGTCCACCGGCAGACTCCGCGAGGCGGTGGCGGATGACGAAGCCGCATTAGTCGACTGCGAAAGGCAGTACGGTGAACAGCACATGCTGACCGGATGGTCCTGGCTGCTCCTGGGCAAGGCACAGGAAAGTGATAATGACCTGGTCGCCGCGTCACGCAGCATGACCACTGGTCTCGCCATCCTCAAGGCCACGGTCGGCACAAACAACATCCGTTATGTGGCCGGACAGCTTGCCTGGTCCGCGCTTTTGGACCGGTTCGGCTCGCACGCAGAAGCCGCTCGAGTTAGCTCGGCGGCCAAAGCCGCGCTCAGCAACGTTCGAGGCTTTGAATGCGCCGATTGCACCGTGGGCGTATGGTCTCTTCAGCATCAATCGAGCCATTGAGCTGATATCGCCGCGAATACTTCCAGCCCCGCACAGAGCCGCCAACTCGCACTAAGAACTATTTTCTTCGCCTCGCGTATCTTTCTGCATCCCCGCGCATGCGTTCCTGCGGATAGGAGAGTAGAAGCGAAGGCCATGGCCCATGATTGGCACCCTGAGTTTGAGCAACTGGTCGACGAGCATCAGGCGATGGTCTATTCGCTGGCGCTGCGCATGACCGGGGATCGCGGGCTGGCCGAAGAGATCGCGCAGGATGTTTTTCTGGAACTGGACCGGCGCATGGGGCAGTTGGAGAGTGCGGAACACTCAGCGTTCTGGCTGCGGCGGGTGACGATGAGCCGGGCGACGGACGCGCTGCGGCGCCGGCGAGTGCGGGGAATGGATCTGTGGGTGGAACTGGGCGATGGCGACGGGGTGACCGCGGAAGAGCGGACGTCGCCGCTGGGCGCGCGACTAGAGCATCTGATGACTACGCTGCCGCAGGCCCAGCGCGCGGCGCTGATTCTCCGCTACCAGGAAGACATGATGCCGGAGGAGATTGCGGCCGCGCTTGATGTGCCGTTGGCGACGGTGAAGAGCAACTTGCAGCGCGGATTGAAGCTGCTGCGATCCAAGGCCACGAGCCACCTGAGGGAGTTTATCCGTGGAGCATGAGGAGCTGGATCAATTCGAGCAGGAGTTGAGGCAGGCGCTGGAACGCAGGCCCGCGCCTCCGGGGCTGAAGGGACGCGTGATGGAGCGGAGAAGCGCGCGGATGGAGCGGCGTTCGTGGTTCGCGCGGTCGTTCTTCGGCAGCAAATCGGCAGGAAGCGCGGGTAGGGCGCATTCGCTGTTATGGATGCGGGTGGCGGCGACAGTCTTGCTTGCCGCAGCCGTGGGGTGGGGCCTGCATTGGAGAGTCGAGAAGCGCGAAGAACAGCGCCGTGGAGAAGAGGCTCGGCAGCAGGTGATGACTGCGTTGAGGATCACGGGACACGCATTGAACCAGGTGCACGTGCGGCTGGCGGCACACGATCGGGGAGAGTAAGGGATATGACGACGCGGCGGATTGCATGGGGATTAGGAGCGGTGCTCGCAGCTGGGTCGCTCGCCGGAATGGCGCGAGCGCAGGAAGGCCTGCCGCTGCCGCCACAGGTTGAAAAGGACCTGGCGGCGAAGGCAAGCGACGTGACCGAGGTTACGCTGGGCAAGAACATGCTCGATTTCGCGGCCAAGTTTCTTGACGACAAGGACGAGGATCAAGCCGCGACGCGCAAGCTGATCCAGGGGCTGAAAGGGATCTACGTCCGCGAGTACGACTTCGACAAGGAAGGCGACTACTCGATGGACCAGTTGCAACAATTGCGCAACTATTTTGAAACGAGCGAGTGGACGCCGGTAGTGCGCGAGCGAGAGCGGAATTTGAAGGAAACCACCGATGTGATGATGAAGATGGTCAACGGCGAGCCGCAGGGGATGTTCATTCTGGAAGCGGATCCGAGAGAACTGACCATCGTGCTCATCCTCGGGCCTATCCGCATGGAAGAGCTGAGCAAGCTTGGCGGCGTGGCCGGGCTGGGGGACGCGCTGGGGCCGTTAAGTGGGGCGCATCATTCCTCGCACGCCAAAGCCAAGGACAAGACAAACAAGAAGGGAGACGACGAATGAGACGATTCGTGTTTGTCTTTACATGTTTTGTCGCGCTGCTGGTGCCCGTGGCTGTGCTGGCCTCGGGAGGTGAGGGCGGATTCGACGGCGTGGTCCGGTCCATCGAGGCGAAGTACCACGTGCGGGCGACGCGCATTCCGTTTCTGGGATTGATCAGCTTTGTGGCGCGCCGGTCCACGGGCGGCGGCGTGAGCAACATGCACGTAGCGGAGTTTGAAAACTTCTCTGCGCGGATGGACGGCGATGAACTGAACCGTGTGGTGGAAGAGAGACTGGGCGCCGGATGGGAGCGCGTGGTCCGCGAGACGTGCAGAAACGGGCATGAACAGACGCTGATTTTCGTGCATCCCGAGGGGAAGCGCATGGGGCTCTTTGTGGTGGATGCCGATGGACACGATCTTGACGTGGTGCAGGTATCGGTCGATCCCGACCATCTGAGTCAGAGCATCGGCAAGTACGACCACCGTGAACACCACCGCGACGGCAGCGATGATTCGGATTAGCTGACCGCCGCAGCGATACATTCCTCCTCGAGCATTACGAGATGCAAGTCCTTCGACTCCGCCCGAGCTGCGCTCCGGCTCCGCTCAGGATCGGTATACGCCGAAGCCCAATTTCTTTATGCGCTCCTTGTTGCCAATGGCGCGGGGAACGGTGAGGATAGGATCATTCGCTTCTTCCCACTCGCAATGGCTTTGCCCATCGCGGGCCGCTCGAGCGAAGGACTCGCCATAATTTTTTCTGGTTTGAGGGCCTCTTCTTGCCGATTGCAGCCAGCAGCACCGCCGGACTGCCCGCCGCGTCTCCGCCCACATACGGACTACGGGTGAGCACGCTGGGACCGGTGGAGACTCTGGCGCAGTCCGTCTCCGCACTTTCGCCTACTACAGGAGCGGCGCTCACCATTCCGCTGGTGTTCGCTCTAGCGGGAAACGGCACGTGGCTCGTGTACCTGCTGGCCACGGGATCGGTACTGCTGGTGGCCGCATGCATCACCCGTTTCGCCCGCTTGTCGGCGTCGCCTGGCTCGCTCTACAGCTACGCGGCGGATTCCCTGCCTCCGGTATTCGGAGCAATGGCGGGATGGGGGCTCCTGATTGCCTATGTGGCCACCGGCGCCTCTGTGGCCGGTGGAGCGATGTACTATGCGTCGTTGCTCGCGAGGCAGTTGTTGCACTTGTCGGTCGCGGCCATTCCGGCGTTAGCGATTATCTGCGCTGCCGCCGGCTATGTCGCCTACCGCGATATCAAGCTTTCAGCCCGGCTCATGCTCTGGATCGAGTTGGCATCGCTGGCGCTCATCGTTACGGTGCTTGCTCTGGTGATTCTACGAGGCGGGTTTCAGGTTGACGCGGATCAACTGCGGCTCAAAGGGATGCAATTTGGCTCCGTGGGCCCGGCGCTCGTGCTCGCCATCTTCGCATTTGTTGGATTCGAGAGCGCCACCACACTGGGCGTCGAAGCGCGTGAGCCACTGCGCACGATTCCGCGCGCCGTCGTGCAATGCGCGCTTTTCTCAGGCCTGTTTTTCATTCTGTGCTCGTACTCCGAGGTGCTGGGCTTCCGCGGTCTTTCCACGAGCCTGAGTGAAACGACCAGCCCGTTGCATCTGCTCGCCCGCCGAGCCGGCGTGCCCGCGCTTGGCGCAGGCATGGAGATTGGCGCCATGGTGAGCCTGTTTGCCTGCACCCTGGCTTGCACCACGGCAGCTGCGAGAGTGATGCTGCGCATGGCGCGCGCCGGCCTTGTTCCCGCGATATTGCAGCAGACAGGCCGCGAACGTGGCAGTCCGGGACCGGCCTCGGCGATTGCCTGCGCACTGATGTTCGCAGGAACCGCTGGAATGGCACTGTGCCGGGTGACCGGATACGAGATGTACGACCTTGCCGGGTCGCTCGCTGTTTTTGGCTTTCTTACCGCCTATGCGCTGGTGGCGGTCGCGGTTCCAATCGCCACGCGCGAGAACGGCCGGATTCCTCGGCTTGCGGTGGGCGTGAGCGCCGCCACGGTGCTGGTAATGATTCTGATCGGCATACTCGATATCCGTTCAAGTGCCGACGCCGCGCATGCCCGCATTCCTTACCTTTACATCACCTATCTTGCCGTGGGGATCGCGGTTTACCTCAGCCGGCGACGGCGCCATAATTTGCCCGATGAGGATCAAACGGGATCCCCCCGTGCTGGGCACAGAGAGCGAAGCGCTTAGAGTGCCCGTTACCGTGGATTCCGAGCGGCCCGAATGAATTTCATTTCGGACTCCGTGCATCGATACAATAAGGGATGGCCTTCCTGGGCCGGCATCGCGCGAACCATAAAAGTAGCGAATCACGCAAGTTACGCATCAAGGGCGCTATATCGCGCGCAATTGCCGGATTTCTAGAATCAGTGCCAGATTGGCGACCATAGCACCAATGCGCGCGAGCACATATCGCGGACGTTTGGCTCCGTCGCCCACGGGCTTCCTGCACGTGGGCCATGCGCGGACGTTCTGGACCGCGTGGCAGCGCGCCCGCGACATGCAAGGCACGCTGGTGATGCGCATGGAAGACCTCGATCCGCAGCGCAGCCACGCGAATTATGCTGAAGCCGCATATGAGGATTTGCGGTGGATGGGCATCCGCTGGCACGAAGGTCCTGACGAAGGCGGCCCGTATGGTCCGTATTTACAGAGCAAGCGCATGAGTGCGTATGTCTATGCATGGCGCAGGCTCTATCAGGGCGGGTTCCTGTTCCCCTGCAAGTGCTCGCGCAAGGACCTCGAGGCGGCGCTGGGCGCGCCGCATGAGATGACGACGGCCGAAGCGCTCTCCAGCGGCAAGGCCGAGGCCCTGGATGACGAGCCGATCTATCCGGGCACATGCCGCGCCAACTGCGGCTACGTGCCCCAACTGCCGGGGCCCAACGTCCCGGCGGCGGACACGCCGGGGGGGATGAACTGGCGATTTCGCGTGCCGGATGGCGAGGTCATCGAGTTTGAAGACCAGAACCTCGGACCGCAGCGCTTTGTCGCGGGCGTGGACTTCGGCGACTTCGCGGTGTGGCGGCGCGACGGAACGCCGAGTTATCAGCTTGCGTGCGTCGCCGACGATGCGGCGATGCGCATAACTGAAGTGGTACGGGGCGCCGATCTTCTCAAATCAACGGCTCGGCAGATCCTGCTGTACCGCGCGCTTGGGGGGCGGGTGCCCAAATGGTTCCATTGCAGGTTGGTGCTCGACCAGCACGGGCGGCGCCTGGCCAAGCGACACGATGCGCTGAGCCTTCGCGCACTGCGCAAGCGCGGGCTTACGCCGATGAACATACTGGCCGCCGAATTACCGCTGAGTGCGTAGCGTCAAGTTCTCGCGGATCAGGTGTCAGGGATTGCGAAGTCCCGTCCTCAACTCAATCGCTCGCCCAATTCAATAGAACATTTCAACGTGTTGAGGTTTGAGGGTTCTCGGTGCATTGCGGGTCTCTCCTTGACAATCTACATATCCCACGGTGTATAGGTAGGACGTCTAGGAGAGACGATGACGCCATTGCAGAAGACCGATTTGTTGCAGGGGACATTGGATCTGCTCATTCTCAAGGTTGTCGCGCTTGGGCCTGTACACGGCTACGGGATCTCGCAGCGCATCCGGCAAATTTCGAATGATGTACTGCAGGTGCAGCAGGGCTCGCTTTACCCTGCGTTGCACCGGCTGGAGCTGCGCGGCTGGCTTGCATCCGAGTGGGGCGAGTCGGAAAAGGGGCGGCAAGCGAAGTTTTACAAGCTGTCTGCGAAGGGACGCAGGCAGTTGGCCGCGGAAGAAATGACGTGGAACCGGCTTGCCCAGGCGGTAGGGCTGATTCTTGTGGCCGAATCGTGAGTTCATAGTTCGTAGTTCACAGTTCGAAGATCACATGTAAAGAGTTGGGAGGGCCGGATGGCGTGGAAAAAGCCAGGAACGCCGATTGAGGATCCGGAAGAACGCGAGATCGCATTTCATATCGAGGAGATGACCGCCGCCAACATCGCGCGCGGCAGGGATCCGGTCGAAGCGCGGCGGCTCGCGATGATTGAGTTTGGCGGACGCGAGCAGGTGCGGCAGCAGTTGCGAGAGGTGCATCTCGCGGCGTGGCGAGAACACGCCTGGTTTCTGATGCTCGCAGCTGTCCGGTTCCTGCGCAAATCACCCGGCTTCTCTCTCGCTGTGATCGTCACGCTGGCATTGGGCATCGGCGCCAACAGCGCGGTCTTCTCCGCAATTGATGCGATCGTGCTGCGGCCGCTTGCTTTTCCGCACGGCGACGAACTGGTGCGCATCTATCAGCACGACATCCAGGGGCGCAACGCAAATACTTTCGTCGCCCCACAGCGCCTCGAGGACTGGAACCGGATGACGGCGACGTTCTCCGGCATCACCGGCTACTACAAGGACGATCTCTCGGAGATCTCGGGCTCACTGCCGGAGAAGATGACGGAGGCGCTTGTTGCGCCGCGTTTCCTCGATGTGCTTGGCGTCTCGCCGGCTCTCGGGCGGAACTTCACGGCTGAGGAAGAGCGGTTCGGAGGACCCGATGCCGTCCTGATAAGTTATGCGTTCTGGCAGCGGAGGTTTCATGGCGATCCCAATGCGCTCAACCGCAAGCTGCACATCGGCAAATACTATTTCTCGATCGTCGGCATCATGCCGGAAGGATTTCAATTCCCCGATCGCGACGTGGACATGTGGGAGGTGAGCGCTCCGGATGCGCCAGTTGCGCAGGGGCGCGAGGAAACGTGGTTCACCGTGATCGGACGCATGAAGCCGGGAGTAACGCTTCAGCAGGCGGCCGCGGACCTGGCCACAGTGCAGAGCCGCCTGGGAAAGCAATTTCCGCATCCCGATGCTGAATTAAGGACCGAGATTGTCCCGCTCAAGGCGACAGTGATCGGCAGCATCGGCAGTTCGCTATGGCTGCTCTACGGTTCGGTGTCTCTGCTGCTGCTCATCGCCTGCTCCAACATCGCAGCCCTGTTACTGGCGCGGACCACGCAGCGCGAGTATGAGATATCGATCCGGTATTCGCTGGGAGCTTCGCGCGGCTCGATCATAGGCCAGTTGCTGGCCGAAGTGATGGGGTTGGCGCTGCTGGGAGGCCTCGCCGGACTGGTTGTTGCCGCATGCGCCGCGCGGGGATTTCAAATGCTTGCGGCAACGCTGCCGCGCGCCGGAGAAGTTCGCCTGAACTGGAGCGTGGCGGTCTATTCGCTCGCGTGCGCGGTTTTGACGGCGGGACTTTGCGGGCTCTACCCGGCGCTGCGCGCCACGCGGCGCGAACTGGCCCACGGTCTTGCCGCGGGAGGGCGCACGCAGGCCGCGGTGCGGAGTCCGATGCAGTGGACACTGGTTGGCGTGCAGGTCACTCTGGCTGTAACTCTACTGGTGGGCGCGGGCCTGCTTCTACGGAGCCTCGATGAGCTGGGGCATGTGGCGCCGGGGTTCGATCCGGGCCACGTGCTTACCTTCCAGGTGAGCGGATCGTGGGGCGAGACGACCGACATGGCGGGAGTGGTGAGCCGCGTGAACCGTACGCTTAACGGCCTGCGTGCGCTGCCGGGCGTGGAGAATGCGGCCACAACGATAATGCTTCCCGGCGTGCCGGATCAGTACCAGATGGAGCTGAAGATCGACGGGAAGCTTGACCCGGGCCGAAAAATTCTCGCGGAGGAACGCATCGTCTCAGCAGGGTATTTCGGGGCGGTGAAGATTCCAATGCTCGCGGGCGAAGGGTGTCGAGAGTCCTCGACTACGGACGTGATGGTCAATCGCAGCTTCGCCAACCTTTACCTGGGCGCCGGCGCAGCTGGGCACACGCTCGAAGACGCGAGCGGCAACGCGTTCGGGCTGAAGGGAACGGTGCGCGGCGTAGTGGGTGATGCACGCGAGGAAGGGCTGAACGAATCGCCTGCGCCGACAGTCTACTTCTGCTACAGCGCGCCGAATCCTTTTCCGAATTACGTAATCGGAACGCACGGCGATCCGATGGCGATGGCAGATGCGGTGAGACGGCGGATTCACGAACTGGAGCCCGCGCGCAGCGTGTACGACATGATGCCGCTCGAGCAGCACCTGAGCGATGCGTTTATGGAGAATCGGCTGCGGACGATGATGCTGACTCTGTTTGCGGTGACGGCGGTGGCGCTGGCGTGCACCGGGCTCTACGGCACCCTCAGCTACCTGGGCCGTCTGCGGCAGCGGGAAGTGGGCGTACGGCTTGCGCTTGGTGCGACGCGGGGACAGATCGCGGCGCGGTTCCTGGTCCAGGGGCTGCGCGTGGTTGGGCTGGGCTGCGCGGCGGGGCTGGTGCTCGCAGTCGCGATGAGTCGTATTCTGCGCGGAATGCTCTTTGGGGTGTCGAATCTCGATCCAGCAACCTATGCAGGCGTCGTGGCCGTGATCCTGGCGGTGGCGGCGCTGGCTTCGCTCGCTCCGGCGCTGCGAGCCGCCTGGGTCGAGCCCGTACGCGTGCTGCGGGAAGAATGAACCGGGACTGGTTGCAGACATGCGGACGGCGGTTACTGCGCGGACCAGGGCGGAACGACGCCGGACATGCGCGCGTAGGCGACAAGCTGGCCCATGTGCTCGTTGGCGTGAACGATGATGCGGAGGTACATGCCATCGACGGTGGCGTCGCGTCCGTTGATGGTGACGTGCTTCGCGAGGTGCACGGGCGCTTCCTGCTGGTGAGCCTGGCGGACGGCCTCGAGCGAGCGCTTGAGCCAGGAGATGACTTCGGCCTTGGAAGTGATGCTCTTTTCAGCGCCGGGTTTCAGGTCGGCCGGAACCTTCGGGCCGGTGACCGAGAGCAGGCCGAAATTGGCGATAGCGATGTGCATGTAGACCTCGCTTGTGGAGCGGACGCCGGGAGCGGGCCGCCAGGCGAACTTGTCGGCCGGGGTGGCTTCCGCCAGCGCGAGGAGCTGGTAGGTTGTGTGGTGCCACTCGCCATCGTAGCCCTGCCAGAGGCCTTCATAGTCGGCCTGCTGGGCGGCGGATTGCGGCTGAGCGGGCGCGGGGTGAGCCGGAATAAGGGTGGTAGCGAGCAAAAGGGCGGCGAGAGCGCAGGCGGATCGCGGCATCAGGGTGCTTCCTTTCAGTTGGATTGGCGAAGAGAGGGGGAGCCCGACAGTTGGACGACAGCGCGTTGGGAATGGCGCCTCACAATCTACGAAAGGGACGGAGCTGATGCGGACCGGAGTTTTGCCGGCAGAGTGGCGGAACGCTGATCGAATGACGGTGTTCGAATTCGGGTAGTCAGATAAAAAAGTGGACAGCCCGCCTGTTTATGCTTGGGCTTGCCGGCAGTATTTCAATGGCGTGGCGGTGAAAGGTTTGGTGGGGGAATTGCTGCTCCGGGGAACGGGAGATTCATGTTCCCCGTAACAGTGTGTGCCCGGCCATCTTCCGCCGGGCCGCTCCCAGCGCGCAACATCGAACCCGGAGGTCAATGCGATGAGCAGCCTGATGCAGGATTTGCGGTTCGCCCTACGCCAGATGGCGAAGAGGCCGGGGTTCTCGGCAATTGTGGTGCTGACGATGGCGCTCGGAATTGGCGCAAATGCGGCCATCTTCAGTGTGCTGGATGCTGTGTTGCTGCGGCCGCTGCCGTATAGCCATCCGGAGCAGTTGGTGAAGGTGTGGTCGCGGTTTACGGGGATCGGTATGCCCGGCGACCAGAACTGGGTTTCAGCGCCGGAGTTTCGCGACTACCAGCAGCTGAATTCGAGCTTCAGCGAGATGGCGGCGATCAGTACGGGGTCGTTCAACCTGGGCGTGAAGGGCAGCCCGCAGCGGGTGGTGGGGGCGGCGGTGTCGCCGAACCTGTTCGGAATGCTGGGGGCGCATGCGCAGTTGGGTAGGACGTTTCTGGCCGAAGAGGGTCAACCGGGCCGGGACCACGAGGCGGTTCTGAGTTATGGGCTGTGGCGGGGGGTGTTCGCCGGGAACCCGAAGGTGATTGGAACTAACATCGATATCGACGGCGTGCCGTATGCGGTGGTGGGAGTGATGCCGGAAGGGTTCGCGTACCCGGACGAGTCGGAGATCTGGGGGCCGCTGGCGTTCACGGCCGACGATCTGGGCGAGAATCGCCGGGGCAGCCACGGACTGGAGGTGCTCGGGCGGATCAAGCCGGGACTTTCGCTCAAACAGGTGCAGGATGACATGAACCGCGTGGCCCGGACGATGATCGAGCAGCACGCGGCCTATCCATATAAGAGGTTCGATTTCGGCGTGATCCTGCATCCGTTGCTCGAGGAGACGGTGGGCGATGTGAAGCCGGTGCTGCTGGTGCTGATGGCGGCGGTGGGACTGGTGCTGTTGATTGCGTGCGCGAACGTGGCGAACCTGCTGCTGACGCGGTCGACGGAACGGCAACAGGAGATGGAGACTCGTCTGGCGCTGGGCGCGAGCGGAAAACGGCTTGCGCGGCAACTGCTGACCGAGAGCGTGGCGCTGGCGTTCGCCGGGGGCGCGTTGGGGGTGGCGATTACGCCGTGGATTGTGCACGGCCTGGTGGCGATTGCGGCAAAGTCGCTGCCGCGCGCGGTGAACACGGGCGTGGATCCGACTGTGCTCGGGCTTGCGGCGGTGGTGTCGGTGGCCACGGGGATCCTGTTCGGGCTGGCGCCGGCGGTGCAGGCGGGTCGCAAGCGGGGGTTCGAGGGATTGAAGGGCGGGCGGAGCACGGAAGGAAGGCGTCCGAAGCGGCTGCGGAGCGGGCTGGTGATCTTCGAGACGGCGCTGTCACTGGTGCTGGTGGCGGGGGCGGGTCTGCTGCTGAGGAGCTTTGCGCAGATCCTGAAGGTGGACCCGGGATTCAGGCCGGAGAACGTGCTGACGCTGCGTGTCGCGCTGCCGGATGCGGTGTACAGCAAGCCGGAGCAGGTGCGCGGGTTCTATGACGCGCTGGTGGGCCGGGTGCAGGGGCTTCCCGGCGTGCAGGCCGCGGGTGCGGTGTCGGCCCTGCCGCTCGGCGATCCGGGAGGTTCGGGGACGGTAACGATCGACACGCAGTCGGTGCCGATGGAGAACCGCTCGCCGGAGGCGGACCAGCGGACCGCGACGCCGGACTATTTTCGCGCAATGGGGATCGGGCTCTTAAGCGGGCGCGTGTTCGAGGCGCGTGATGCGGCCGGCGCGCCGGGAGTGGCGGTGATCGACGAGACGATGGCGCGGACCTTCTGGCCGGGCGAGAACGCGGTGGGCAAGCGGCTGCACTTCGGCGGGCCGGGATCGAAGTCGCCGTGGCTGACGGTGGTTGGCGTGGTGAGGCATGTGCACAACCGCACGCTCGAGGCGAAGTCGCGCGTGGAGGTGTATGTGCCGGAGGACCAGTTCTCGTTCAACGGCATGAGCCTGGCGGTTCTCACGGGCGGAAACCCGGCGAGCCTGGCGCCGACGATCGAGCGGGAGGTGGCGGCGATCGATCCGGCTCTGCCGGTGTACCACGTGCGGACGATGACGGAGGTGATGGGCGAGTCGCTCGAGCGGCGGCGGATTGCACTGGTGCTGCTGGCGGTATTCGCGGGGCTGGCGCTGATGCTGGCCGCGGTCGGAATTTACGGCGTGATGTCGTATGCAGTGGCGCAGAGGCAGGTGGAGATCGGTGTGCGGATGGCGCTGGGCGCGGACCGCGGGCAGGTGCTCGCGATGATGGTGCGGAGCGGCATGGGGACGATCGCGATCGGGCTTGCGGTGGGGCTGGCACTGGCGCTGTTTTTGACGCGGCTGATGGGGGGGATGCTGTTCGACGTGCGGGCGTGGGATCCGCTGGCGCTGGGAGGGGCGGCGGCGCTGCTGACGATAGCGGCGCTGGCGGCGATCCTTGTTCCGGCGCGGAGGGCGACGAAGGTGAACCCGATGGCGGCGCTCCGGTACGAGTGAGAGGCGGTTATTTACTGCCTCTCGCCTTGACGGACGGTTCCATATTGGGACACAGCCAGGGTCGTTTTCGATGTAAGCTATTGTTTTTAAAATGCTTTGCTTACATATCCGAGATTTGATGATTCGCTGGATTTCCACCAAAAATTTTTTAGAGGGGGGAGGGGGTACCCCGGGCGGGTACGGACCGGGCACATACCTGACATTTTGAACCGGAGACATGGGAGCCCAGCCCGGCCAGGAGGGCCTCGCTGGCCGCCGCGCGATCGTTGCCCGGAGGTGGGGGTCTCGACCCATCGGTCGATGGATTCCGGGACTCCGAATTCAGACTTAACAGGGAAAGTAGCAAGAGCCAGCCCGGGTAAGCTGGCCCTGGGCCGACATGGAAAAGCCCCTCGCAAAGAGGGGCTTTTTCGACTCTCATTTAATGAGACAGACTTCGAAAAGTGGATCGGCCAACTCTGGGAAAAACTTTTTCTCCAGTTGTTTCATGAAGTTGTGGGGAGTTTTCCACAGACGGGAACTTGACAGAAATTCGGGGATTGACCGGCTCTCTTGGATTCCCACCCATTTCGCGATGACGCTGCGAAATGGGTGGGGCATCCGGCTGGATACACATCATTCTCGCCATTCCGATCGTTGGTTACATCTATAGCCCATTCGACAAGATTCCGCCGTATGCGGCGCCCACGCGTTATGTGTTCCTGCCGATCATGGTTGTGACCGGGCTGTGGGCGTGGAAGGGCATGTCGTTCGACGCCTCTTCTCAAAGAGACCCGCTCCGCTCAGTTCGGCCGATAACGCCTGAACCTGCCCTCTCTGGCCCTTCATTTCGGGTAAGTGAGCCGTCTGTTCTTCCAACAGGCGTGTGACAATGTCACATGGCTGGACGTGGTGGAATCCGCATCGGGATGTCCGGATGGCGCTACGACGAATGGCGCGGAACCTTCTATCCGGAAAAACTGGCGCAGCGGCGCGAGCTCGAATACGCGTCGCGCCAGCTCAATTCCATCGAGCTGAACGGAACGTTCTACTCCTTGCAAAAGCCCAAGAGTTACCTGGAGTGGAGCAAGGAGACGCCTGACGACTTCGTATTCTCAGTCAAGGGAACCCAGTTCATCACGCATGTTAGAAAGCTTGAAAACGTAGCAACTCCGCTGGCTAACTTCCTGGCGCAGGGCCTGCTGCGGCTGGGCAAGAAACTCGGTCCAATCCTGTGGCAATTCCCTCCGGAATTCAAGTTCGATGCGCAGCGGCTGGAGGAATTCCTGGCGCTGCTGCCGCACACGCACAAGCAGGCGGCGGTCTACGCGCGGCAGCGCGACGAATGGATGGCAGACCGGTCATGGCTCGAGGTTGAAGAGGACCAGCCCCTCCGGTTTGCGATCGAGGCCCGCAACAAGAGCTTCGCGACGCCCGAGTACATTTCCCTGCTCCGCAAGTACCAGGTTGCCGTGGTTGTGGCCGACACAGACAAGTGGCCGCGCATGATGGATGTCACCGCCGACTTCGTCTATTGCCGCCTGCATGGCAACGAAGAGGTCTATCCGAATGGCTACCACGCGGAAGGGATTGATAGCTGGGCGCAGAGAGTCCTGGCGTGGTCACGCGGAGAGGAAGTGACGGACGGAGTCAGGGTGCATCCGGAGGCGGGGCCGAAGCGGGATCAGCGGAACGTGTTCGTCTACTTCGACGATGACGTGAAGGTGCGTGCGCCGCACGATGCGATGAGCTTGACGCGGAGGATTGCAGAGATGACGGGAGCTTCGTAGCCCTTGGTTACTATTTGGTAATTTCTCCGAATCGGGCGGAAACAGTTGGCGAGACTATGGTGCTCCAGCTCGGAGCGTCGCGAGCCGCTGTATCCCCGATCCCCAAATGCGAGGGACCGGGGGCACCCACATCACTTCTTCGTGGTTGGCAGCACCGGTACAAAGGGCACCAGATGCTCAGTCTGCCAATACTGGCCAATCTGGTCGGCGTCCGGCTTACTCTCTGACGAAATCACCGGGCTGCCCGAGCAGCCTTTCTGCTGGGCGTTATTTGGATCGGAGGTTCCCCAGACGTATTGCGGCGATGATTGCGACGGGCACTTGCAGGTGGCTTCGCTGGTATTGGGATCGACCGTGCACGTTGCGTCGAGGCAGTTCGCCCAGGAGTGATTGTTCGTGCACGTGACGAGCGTGAGATCGGTTGTCACGGCGAACCGCGATTGGACGGTTGTCCCTTTCGCCGGTCGTGACCCTGTGACGGTCAGGCAGACGGGCCGAACGGAGTTGGTCTGGAGCGAGGCAACGGAGTTACCGTTGTACATCTTGCATTTCCGGCACGTGTAATTCGCCGGGGCACCTCGTTGGGCTTTGGCGGCGTGCTGCATGTTGCGGTCGTGCAGAGCGCAAACCATCCCATGCACGTTTCGTATTGGGTTGAGTTCTGTCCGAGCGCAGTCATGGAATACCCGATGAGCGAGCACACGAGAGCTGCCGACACGGGGATTTTCATGCGACTTACTATAACTCCCGGCTAAGTACGGAGTCATCACGTTTCCTTGAGAGAGTTACCCTGAGGCCAAACGAAGCCAGCCACTAGGGATTAATCCTGTTCCCGGAGTGCACTCGCGATTGAGCGCCAATACAGAATCGCCAATTTTCGTCCTTGAAAACTGAGGAACTTTTCAATCTGCTGAGTGAGCAAGGCTTCTCGCTGCGCTGTACAAAATGTAGTAGACGATCTACCTCCATTGGGAGTAGAGTGTCTACATCTATGGGCGAAAAAGACCAGTACAAGAACCGGATCGACCTGTTGCAGGGAACACTCGACATGCTCATTCTTCAAACGCTGCAATGGGGGCCGCAGCATGGATATGGCATTGTCCAGGCGTTACGCTTGCGATCCGGAGATGTGCTTCAGGTGGAGACTGGATCACTGTATCCGGCCCTCCATCGATTGGAGCGCCAGAGTTGGGTGCAGTCTGAATGGAAGCAGTCAGAGAGCAAGCAAAGAGCCCGGTACTACCGAATCACAGCCAAGGGGAAAAAGCAGTTGGCCTCGGATCTGGGCCGATGGCAGCGGATTGTCGAAGCGATTGGGTCGGTGATGTACGTCAAGCCGGAGGAGAGTGAGTCGTGAAGTGGTTCCCGAGCTTCGGTTTTCAGCGGCGCAAGCGCGAATTGCAGGAAGAGATCGATGCTCACCTGCA